>Ga0209727_1000006_pt1 | contig 392766 bp, 398 predicted proteins | sample RifGroC1_FD_183995 | JGI IMG/M metagenome (GOLD analysis project Ga0209727, IMG submission 183995) | Groundwater microbial communities from Rifle, Colorado, USA - Groundwater C1 (SPAdes) (version 2) | ecosystem: Environmental > Aquatic > Deep subsurface > Groundwater | place: Rifle, Colorado... | reverse complement strand
CAGAACGAAGAAATCTATTAATTTGTTAATTTGACGATTCGTTAGTTTAGAGTTTTTAATCAATCTAGCGGTCATAGAATTAGCATAAATCCCTATGCTGTTCTAGACAAGCTCCAATAATTATTATTAGCATAAATATATGGCAAAATATGTCGACGGTTTCGTTCTTCCCGTCCCGAAAAAGAACGTTGCGAGCTATCAAAAAATGGCCGAGATGGGCAAAAAAATTTGGCTCAAATATGGAGCGCTCGATTATATCGAAGCGGTCGGTGATGATCTGAATCCCAAGTCGATGGGGGTGAAGGTTCTTACTTTCCCGAAGATGGCGAAAGTCAAAGCGGGCGAAACGGTCGTGTTCTCGTTCATCGTGTATAAATCCCGGTCTCACCGCGACGAGGTGAACGCTAAAGTGATAAAAGAAATGATGAGCGATCCCAAAAACAAGGATATGGCGATGCCATTTGACATGAAGCGAATGGCCTACGGCGGCTTCAAAGCCATTGTCGAAAAATAGAGGCCAAAAAAAAGTTTTCACCGGCTTCGCGGCCGAAAATTATCAGCGTTTTTTAATTTCTTAAGCAAAAAATATGAAAATGAATCCCGTAGTCCATTTTGAAATGCCGGCCGATGACAGAAAGCGCATGTCCGATTTCTATTCCAAGGCATTCGGATGGAAAACCCAGCAGCTTGGCCCCGAAATGGGAGATTATGTTCTTGCAACGACCGCCGAGACTGACGAAAAAGGCATGCTGCGAAAGCCCGGCGCCATCAATGGCGGCTTTTATCAAAGAACCGATGACAAAATGTCCCAGTGTCCCTCGGTGGTGATCAGCGTGGACAACCTGAAAGAGCATATCCAGAAAGTGGAAGAAGCCGGCGGGAAAATTCTCGGCAAGCAGATGGATATACCCGGCGTCGGGCTCTATATATCTTTTTCCGATACTGAAGGAAACCGCGTTGGCATGCTCGAGCCAGCCCCGATGATGTGATAAGCTAAAAAAATTATCTAATTTTATGCAAAAAATCACGCCCAATTTGTGGTTTGACGCGCGTTTTGCTTTTCAGACAGTATCTTGAAAACCGCTCGAAAGAGCGGTTTTCCTGTTTTCCGCCCCGTCCTTGCCCAAAAAAACAGGAGTGATTGAATTAAGAGAACCTTGGCGATGCGTTAAGGCTTTTTTCTTGAAAAAAAGCGGGTTTCGGGATAGGATGAAGATATGGTCCGGGGTTGATATGGAGAGCGCAAACATGAAATTACGTAATTAATTACGTAATTATTCAAAACAAATATATGGCAAACAAAAAAGCTGAAGAAAGAGGAATCCGCAAGCTAACCAAGATCGGTAAAAAATCGGTCGGCCTCACGTTGCCGATCGAACTCGTGCGGGAATTGAAGTGGCGGGAGAAGCAGAAGGTGGTCGTCAAAAGAGTTAAAGGCGGGTTGGTGATCAGGGATTGGAGAAAATAAGAAATAAAATAAGCTTGCCCCATTAAATTGCAATCAGCCATATTAAACTTGGGATTGGGGAAAACAGTGAAAACGGTACGATTTTTCGATTAAATTCACGGTTATGTTGACAAAATCGTGAAAAAATGTATAATGATTGTATATGGCGAAAACTCTTAATGTCTACAAAAAAATAAGCTCTCTTCGCGAGAGATACTATAAAGCATCTTTAGGCAAGGAGGCGTTGCTTCAACTCATTGCCGAAACCGAAATTGCTGAGCAAGTATATAATTCAAACGCCATCGAAAACAGCACCCTCACTCTCGAAGAAACCGAGAAAATACTTCTGCAAATTGATTTGGACAGATACATCAATGAGAGGGAAATTTTTGAAACCAAAAACCTGGCGCGAGTTGTTTCGTATATCAATAAAAAAGCCAAGGAGCAAGAGCTCACTCTCGATGTTATTTTATTGCTGCACAAGATGCTGATTTCCAATATTCGTGACGATATTGCCGGAAGATTCAGGAAAGATAATGAATTTGTCCGAGTGGGAAATTATATAGCCCCCAATCCAAAAGAAATTATCGGCCAGCTTGAAGAAATGCTGTCGGAATATAATGCCGCAAGCCATGAAAATATAATCAAGAGGATTGCAAAATTTCATCTTGATTTCGAACACGCTCACCCATTTTGTGACGGTAATGGCCGTATTGGACGCGTCCTCAACAATTATTTGCTGATTCGGGAAGGATTTGTGCCAATCAACATAAAATTCATTGATCGAAAAAAATATTATGAAGCATTCCGGGAATATGATGCAAAAGGGACAGCTGCCACGATGGAAGAGATTGTGGGAAAGGCGCTGACGAACAGTTATTATAGGCGGTTGGCTTATTTGGAAGGTAAAAAAATTATTACTCTGGCTGATTACGCGAAACAGAACAAGCTCTCGCATTCAAATCTGATCAACAAGGCGGGTCGGCAAACCATAGAAGCCTTTTTGGAAAAAGGCGTCTGGAAAATAGGCGCGGATTTCAAATAACTCGGCTAGCCTAACATTGCCGATTGGAATGGATGATCCGATCTTCGAGGAATTGAGAAAATTACGTAATTCTTGTCCGCCTATGGAGGAAATTACGTAATTATTCGAAATCATCAAATATGAAATTATGGCGAAAGAAGAAATGAAAATAGGAGAAATTGTGGTATTTCAATCAAAGACCGGGGCAATTGAGCTCAAGGGCGATTTTCGGCATGAAACAATTTGGGCGACCCAAGCTGATATTGTTAAATTATATGGAAAAGACCAATCTGTGATTTCCAGGCATATTGCAAGCATATTCAAAGATAAGGAAGTTGACTCCAAAAGCAATATGCAAAAAATGCATACTGCTAATTCTGATAAGCCGGTGGTTTTCTACGGTCTGGATATTATCCTAGCTGTCGGATACAGAACGAATTCAAAGCGGGCGATAGAATTTCGCCAATGGGCAACCAAAATAATCAAGCAGCATTTGATCAAGGGTTATACGCTCAACGAAAAGCGCCTATTGCAAACTCAAGACCAGTTTAGAGAACTTCAAGAAACTATCTCATTTCTCCGCGAGAAATCCGGACACAAGCTTCTCGCCGGGCAGGAAAAAGAAATCTTGGATCTACTGGAAAGCTATTCCAAAACCTTGAGCTTGCTCGAAAAATACGACAAAGAAAAGCTCAAGCTCGCGAAAAAGGGGAAAGCGACATTCGCGATTGATGACGCAGGGGCAAAAATTATAATTGGAGAAGTCAAAAAGAAACTGCTAGCCAAAAAAGAGGCAAGTTGTTTTTTTGGTCAGGAGAACGGCGACAAGTTCAAAGCGGTTCTTGGAAACATATATCAGACGTTTGCCAAAAAAGAGCTCTACCCGTCGCTCGAAGAAAAAGCGGCGCATCTTTTGTATTTCCTGATCAAAGACCATCCTTTCGTGGATGGCAACAAACGCATCGGCTCGTTTTTGTTCGTGTATTTTCTGGACCGGAACAGATACCTGCTCAAAAAAAGCGGCGAGAGAAAAATCAATGACAACGCCCTCACTGCTCTCTCACTTCTCATCGCCGTCAGTGATCCAAAAGAAAAGGACAAAATGATCAAGATTGTCACCAACCTTCTGGCCGGGTAGAATTAAGAATTACGTAATTAATTACTTACCTCGAAAATATGGCGAATAAAAGATCCGACGAAACAAATATTCGTAAACTGACAAAGATAGGTAAAAAATCCGTCGGTCTCACCCTGCCGATTGAACTCGTGAGGGAATTAAAATGGAAGGAAAGGCAGAGAGTGACAGTGAAAAGAATCAAAGGCGGATTACAAATCCGCGACTATCGGAGTAAGAAATAAATCGCTGCCAATAACCACTATTGCACTGATAGTGATATAGTGATAATATATTACTATATACTTCTTTATATAAAAAAATGACTGGAAACAAAAAAATATTATCCAACATCAAAGAAAAACCTTTTTTTCAAAAAGACAAGTTTGTTTTATATAATTCCGATTGTCTGAAAATACTAGAACAGCTTCCTGAAAATTCAGTTGATATGATTTTCGCCGATCCGCCATATTTTCTTTCGAATGGCGGGTTTACTTGTAAAAGCGGAAGGATGGTTAGTGTAGATAAAGGGAAGTGGGATGCTACAAATGGCCTCAAGGAAGATTTTGATTTTCACCTGAATTGGACAAAAGCCTGCCATCGAGTATTAAAGCCCGGTGGTACGATTTGGATTAGTGGAACTTATCATTCCATTTATCAGTGTGGCTTCGCACTTCAAGTAAATAAATTTCATATCCTAAATGATATAGCGTGGTTCAAGCCGAATGCTTCACCAAATTTAAGTTGTAGATTTTTTACTGCAAGCCATGAAACGATCATCTGGGCAAGAAAGGATAAGAAAGGGAAGCATAAATTCAATTATGATTTAATGAAGAACAGCGAATGGCCGGGTGATTTTATAAAAAAACCAAATCTACAAATGAGAAGCGTCTGGGCGATATATCCGCCGAAAAAAGAGGAGAAGAAATTTGGGAAACATCCGACTCAAAAACCGATTGATCTTCTGGTCAGAATTATTATGGCCAGCACGGAAAAGGGGGACTTGGTCCTTGATCCTTTCACGGGCTCGTCTACAACTGGATTAGCGGCTGCCTTGAATGACAGGAAATTTATTGGGATTGATATGGAAAAAAAATATTTGAATCTATCGATAAAGAGGTTTAAGCAAATATTACATAAAGATTTATGAAGATAGTCACAAGGGCAAATGCGATAAAAAACTTGAAGAAGTATATTGGAAAGAATTTGCGAAAGCTCGCCCTCCAGCACGGAGTAACAACTTTCGAAACAGGAAAGCAAAATAAAGGATGGAAAGGATTAATTCTTGAAAGATTAGCCGGACTAGAAACTAATGTTTCAAAAGCTCCGAATGGCTTATCGTATGAATTGAAATCTGTCAGCTTTCATTATGTTAAGGACGAGCTTGTACCAAAAGAGACAATGGCAATAACAATGATTAATCCTGAGGAGTTAAACAAGCACTCATTTTTTGAAAGCCATTGCTGGAATAAACTAAAATCAATCGTATTTTGTGCTGTGATGTGGCATGGACAAAATGCAGAAAAGGCAGAATTACTAAAAGTTGCAAGTCTCGATTTCGCCGAAGATGATGAACTTATAAAAGAAATTATGGGTGATTATGATTTTATACGAGAGAAACTTATCAAACATGGTTTTGAAAGCCTCACAGGTAAGGATGGGAAATGGATACAAGCCAGAACAAAAGGAACTGGCGGTATAAATCCGCGAACTGGAAAAAGGCGACCAATTACTAGGGCATTTTATGCGAGGACAAGTTTGGTAAATAAAATTTTTGAAACAGCGTCCTGAATATTCAATGACGAAGCAATATCATGAACACTAAAATACTAGATGCAACTCCAGAAAAAAGAATATTTCTATCCATTATTTCAGAATACGATCTAAAAAGATCTTTATGCGAATTAGTTGATAATGCAATTGATCTTTGGTCTAAACAAAAAAGGTCTGATTTAGAAATTGAAATTCTAGCTGACGAGAGACAACGGACTCTTTGCATAAAAGACAATGCAGGAGGAATTGAAGAATTAAAATTGGATCATATTGTTAGTCCTGGGAAAACAACAAATGAAATAAGTGATGATGTTATAGGATATTTTGGTGTCGGCAGCAAGCGAGCTGTCGTCGCTCTTGCTGAAAATATTGCAATTCATTCAAGATTCGAGAAAGCAAAGACCTTTACTGTAGAATTTGACCAGCACTGGATAACTCAAGATCCTGATTGGCATTTGCCCTATATCGAGGCTAAAAATGAATTAGATCCATACACAACCTTAATCGAATTAAATAAATTAAGAATTCAATTATCTTCCAATGAAATCGCGGATCTTAAAAAGCAGCTTTCGGAAGTATATGCAAAGTATTTGGATCGAGGTGCTGTCATCAAGGTTAACGGTGATAAGTTAAATGCAATAAAATTTGATGATCAGTGGTCATATCCTCCCAATCTTTTTCCGACAAAGTTTTCTGCACTAATCCCAATCGAAGATCGCAAAGTTGACATTGAAATTTTGTCCGGCTTAATTAATCATCCAGGTGATCCAGATGATTCTTACGGCGTTTTCGTTTATTGCAATAATAGATTAATTGCACGTGCGTTAACTGATTTCTCTATAGGCTTTTCATCCGGCTTAATTGGAAATCCACATTATAATATCTCCCTCGTTAGAACTATTGTAAATATCAAAGGTCAATCGCGAGACATGCCTTGGGACAGCAGTAAATCCGGCATTAATTTAAAACATCCTATCTTTCAAGCAATCCGACAAAGTATTATCGATGTCACAAAAAGATATGCGCAGGTCTCCCGAAGCTTGCAAGGTCGTTGGAATGATGAAATTTTCCCATACAAAACTGGCCACGTTAGTGCTGAAAAGTTAGAAACTATTGCCAGTATTCCCAAGAGCTACCTTCCTACGCCTCCAGCCAGTAAACAGAAGTGGCATCAAAAGATTGCAGACGCAAACACTGCCATTATTGTGCAAAAACCGTGGGTATCCGGATTACTCGAAAGTATAATGGCGGTTGATATTATTTCTAAATTACCGCTGAGTCAAAAAAATAGAATCAGCTTGATAATCTTAGATAGTTCAATTGAAATAGCCTACAAAGAATTTTTAGTAAATGAAAAAAATATAGGCAAGCAAACTTTTAAAAATATCGTGGAAAATAGAGCGGATGTGGAGAAAGAAATTAGAAAGCACATAAACATAGATCGAGCGATAATTCAAAAAATAAATCACTTCTATAAATTAAGATGTGATTTAATACATCAACAAGCAACACCAAATATCACGGATCTACAAATAGAGGATTACCGGTCCATTATTGAAGGATTACTTCACGATATGTTTGGATTAGATTTTAGCTCTTAACAGAATCGCTATTGAGAAATTTACCGATTTTACTTAACTCAAAATATAATCTATAGATCTTCGCAAAGGTCGCACCTTAATCCTCCTAACATTGAATATTGGAAAAGGGCATGTTTCAAAGAATTGCCAAATGTTATGTAAGCAAGATAATCGAATTAAGTCGAATGATCCATTCCAAGGTTAAGCTTGGGGGTATAAAAAATGAACTTGAACAGCTCTCGAATCCAAGCACTCTATTGCTCGCTTGACACATTATTGCCAAAGCTGATGAGTGGGTAGATAAAAGTAGAATATAGCATGGGAACAAAACAGGATACATTACAGGATATTATTGATAGCGAAAAAGAACTATTTTTACAGGCTCCCAGCAAATATAGAGAATTTTTTGACTTCGCATTGGAATCCTTTGTTTTTATGGAAAGCTTTGTCAAATCAATAAATCTCGAAGCATTTATATTTTCCGCTTTTTTATCACAAATAAGAAAGCATCACACACTCGCGTTTCTTTCTTCGGTTCGGCTACATCACATACAAACCATGATGAACTTAAGACAGATGTTGGAAGCAGGTGCATTTGCAGTTTATGCCGTTGTAAATCATAATCCAAATGATTTTAAAAGTGGAAAACGAGATAAAATTTACAAATGGCTAACCTTTCCTAAAGTTCGACTTCAGAAAAAAATAATTACGTAATTAATTACGTATTTCCGGCGGGGAAAAATTAATCGAAACTGATCATATGGAAAAATTAAAAGAAACACTTGCAGAAAAAACATACCCCGAGCAATTAGAGGAAAAAATGCGAGCTACCGGGATCGTTGACAGGCTCATGGATGAATTCGACCGATTCGTCGCCGAGAGGAGAATGGCCAATGAAGGCGAGGATGCGATGCTCAAGAAGATTAAGATTTTTTTTCACAAAAATCAGGGCTTGGTCGAAGATATTTGCAAAGACAGTCTCTTCGACCAATGGGGTTGCCTGTCCCTCACGACTTTGGCTTCAATGATGGCCGGACGAAGAGGCTATCAGGTAGCAATAGGAAAGCCAAAGGACATGGCGGAGCGTTTCATCAACACAGTTTTGATCAAAAATAACGGAGAAATTTTTCAATTAGTAAGATCCGAACTAGACAGCACGGAATTCAAAAAAATGGACGTTGAAGATGTTTATCACCGTTTTATGCGGTATCGGCCCTTGACCAACCTCGGCCGCGGCAGTTGCGATAAATTGGAAGAAATTTATCCCGACGAATTATTGAGATTGGTGACAAAAAAAATGAACAAGCCTGATCGTTCCAAGAGATAGTTAACCGTTCCTAAGGTCGAACTTTAGGAACTAGAAGAATTACGTAATTAATTACGTAACACCGGCGGGGAAAAATAATTTACAAAAAATAATATGAACACATCCAACTGGTATTCCCAACTATTGAAACCATCATGGGCGCCGCCGAGCTGGCTCTTTGGACCGGTGTGGACGGTTTTGTATGCGATTATTGCCGTATCTTTTGGCACGGTGTTTTGGAAAACTTTCACCGGCAAACTCGCCTGGATAGTCGCCCTGCCGTTTGCGCTCAATCTGATTTTCAATTTCGCTTTCACTCCTTTGCAATTCGGCCTCAAAAACAATCTTTTGGCGGCGATTGACATCTTGCTGGTTCTCGGCACGCTCATTTGGGCGCTTCTTGCCCTTTGGCACGCATCACCCGGACTTCGCTGGGTCGTCTTTGCCAATATCCCCTATCTTCTTTGGGTCACCTTCGCGACCGGTCTACAACTCACAATTACTTATTTAAACCGGTAAACCCCATATTTAATCCCGGCGGGGGACAAATAAATCAAAAATATGCCAATTGAAAAACAAGAAAAATTAGATCAGGAGGAAAAATTGCCGGCAATTTATGACAAATCCATAAAGGTTCTGACTGATGGCGGGCTGGACAATGATTCGGCGCGCGAATTGATTGTCGGATGTTATGAAAAGTTTCAAAAACAAGTAACTCCGGGTATGATAATCAGCGCATGGCTTGAATATATCCAACAAAATCCTGTTGAAGGAAAAGATCTTGACGATGAAGACGATAACCTAATCATTGCCCAACTGGCGAAAATCATCCAAGAAAAATTCTCGAGCAAAGCTGGCAAGGCACCAAAAATTATTTATAAAGGTGGCGGTATCAACATCACAGAAAGTTCGAATAACTAATAATTAATCTGGCTGTTTCTATAGCTAAACTTGAGGAATAAATGCAAATAAGTATTTAATTCCGTAATTCCGGCGGGGAATTGGAAAGTAATAAATAATCACACAAAAACCATATGCAAAAACAATTAATCAAACTCGCATTCTTTCTCGCTTTGGGCGAGGCAATGTATATCGGACTCGTGGCGCTGCTCATGGGCAGCGCCGAGCGGTTTTTTAGCAACACTCCCGACAACAAAATTCTTGCCCCGATCACCTTCCTTCTCCTCTTCGTTCTATCGGCGGCAGTGTCCGGCGCGCTCGTCTTGGGAAAGCCGGTGCTCATGTACGTGGAAGGTAAAAAGAAAGAGGCTTTGGAGCTTTTTGGCTTCATCCTTTTCTGGCTGTTTATATTCTTCGTGCTGATGGTGATCAGTTTGGTGGTTTTTCGGCAATGAATCGGGGGAAAGAAATTTCGGCAGAGAGGTAAATATAATTACGTAATTAATTACATAATTCCTAACTCATCCCAATATTCAATGTTGGAATGAGTTTAATGCCATAATTTATGATTAAAAAGATAGTATTGGGAGGAGGCTGTTTTTGGGGTTTGCAGGAACTCCTAAGAAAACAGCCCGGAGTGGCGAAAACATCTGCGGGTTATGCCGGCGGGAAAGTGAAAAATCCAACTTATGAAAATCACGAGGGACACGCGGAAGCGGTGGAGATTGAATATGACACAGAAAAGACTTCTTTCAAAAAACTGCTCGATTTTTTCTTCCAGATCCATGATCCGACAACTCTGAACCGGCAAGGCAATGACCGCGGAACGTCTTATCGTTCGGTTATTTTTTATGGCAGCAGCGAGGAAAAAAAAGAAGCCAAAAATTTTATTGATATTGTGAATAAATCCGGCCGCTGGAAACATCCCGTTATTACGACTCTGGAACCCTTGAAAAAATTTTATCCGGCGGAAGAATACCATCAGGATTATCTGCAAAAAAATCCCGGCGGATACACTTGCCACGCCATCCGGTTCGGCAGTTATTTGTAAGGAGGGAGCATCCCAACATTGAATGTTGGGATGGGTTTGAAAGCTTCTTTGGAGGCTTCCAAGCCCAGTCCCCCACCAGCCCGAGCGAGCTGGTTTTTTTGAACCCGGATAGGGCGGGAGGGCTTTTTTGTGATATGATTGAATAATAAAAGGAAATAAAATAGTATTAACAGATATGCATGCCGTTTTTGCGGATTAAAGAGCGGCTCTGTTGATGAATTATCAAAGGTTTCATAACATATCAATCTCATGCGCAGGCTTCGGATAACTTTGATCCTGATCGCGCTTCCGCTTTTGACCGGAATATTTTTTGCAGTGTCGAAAAAAAAGCCGGAGACAATTCCCCTGCCTCCGGCTCAATCCTATAATTCCACCGCTTCATCCCAGACCCAAAGCCCGGCTCCGTCCGAACCGGAGACCGCTCTTCCTGCCGAAGTGAATCTCGCCATTCCGTTCACTTCCCAAGCCCCGCACCAAAATTGGGACTTGCCCTATCAGCAATTTTGCGAAGAAGCATCAGTTTTGATGGCGGCCAGTTTCGTCAAAGGGGAAAATATTCTCGGCCCTGACGACTCGGATAAAAAAATGCTCGCCATCAAAGATTTCGAAGAAAAAAAATTCGGCTATTATGAAGATACGACCGCTGAAGAAACAGCCGTCATTCTGCGGGAAAATTTTGAACTTGCCAATGTGGAAGTTGTTTTCGATCCCACATCCGAAAAAATCAAAAAAGCCCTGGCGGGGAGCAAGGCTGTGATTTTGCCTCTGGCCGGAAGAGAGATTGGAAACCCCAACTACCGCCAGCCCGGGCCGCTTTATCATATGCTGGTCGTGAAAGGCTATACGAAAAACGGCAACCTGATCACCAACGACCCGGGAACTAGGAAAGGCGCTGATTATGTTTATAAACCGGATGTGCTTCTGAACGCCATTCACGACTGGAACGGAGGAAACGTGGACGCGGGAAAAAAAGTTATGATCATCGTCGGCTAGGAATTTTTCATCAGGCAAAAATCTTTCGCACGCGAAGCGGCAGAAGTATTCCAAGAATCAGAAGTTCGGCCGCGCTTCCCAGAAAAAAAGCAAAGGGCAAAGCGGACAGGCCATAGGACTGGCTCAAAAAATATCCCCCGGGAATGGCAATGATGATTCCCAAGATGCTCACCGCGACTGGAATGGTCGTGTTTTTTGTCGCGTAGAAAGCTCTTGCCAATAGATGGACGAGGGCTTCGGTCGGAATGCTCAAGCAAAACATCCCCAGCGCGGCGGCGGTCCGGTCCACGTCGCCGGATTGAAATTCCCCGCCGCCGAGGAATATTCTGATGAGAGGCGCGCGAATAATATAAATCGCTATGGCAGCCAGAAAGCTCCCGAAAAAAATCAAAAGCGATGATCTTTTGAGTATTTTCCAAAATTTGTCCTTCGTTTTTTCATTGGCCGCGCCTGCCAAAAGAGGAAAACTGGTCGTCGCGATGGTTATGCCGATGAGACTGATGGGAACACTTTGAAAGTTGCGGGCAAAACTGATCACCGCCACCGAACCAGCCGCCAAGGTGGAAGCAATGGCCGTGAAACCCCAAAAAGTCGCCAGTTCAATCGGGTGCCCGAACATTTTCGGAATCATAAGCCGGATAGTTTTGCGAAATTCCGGCGTGCGGAAGGCAAAAAACGCCTGGAAGCGAAATCCGCTCCGCCAGACGTCGGCTATTCTCGCCAAAAGATGCAAAGCCGCTCCAAAAAGTGTCCCGATTGCCACGCCCATTATCCCAAAGCGGGGAGCAAGAAGCAGTGTGCCGGCGATTATGCCGAGATTATAGAGAACCGGCGAAAGGCCGTAGAAAAGAAATCTTCTTTTTGTGATCAGCATCGCGCCGAGCGCATTCGAAGCCGCGAAAAAAATGGGAGAAAAAGCGAGAACACGAAGAATTTTCACTACCAGTTGCCGGTCTTCCGCGCCAAAACCGGGGGCGACGATTGCGCTGATGGATCCCGCGAAAATGATGATGGCTGCCGCAGCCAAAAGCATTGTTCCCGTTGCGGATGTGATTATCGAATTCACGTATTCCTCCGCTCTTTTTTTGTCGGAACTCAAAAGTCCGTTCAGGATCGGAACAAAAGCCGCGGCAATCCCGCTCGCGATGAGAATATTGAACAATAGGTCGGGAAAAAGAAACGCCGCGTTATAGGCATCGAGAGATCGCGACGCCCCGAACGTCTGGGCGAAAAAATGGTCCCGCGCCAGCCCTAAAACGTATGAGGCAAAACTTGTTGCCGCAAGCACAACACTCCCTTTCGGAACAATTTTGAGCATTTTTTTCATAAAATCATTATGCCATCGAGAAATATCATTTTTCCACCACGATCATTGATGTTTTTCTTTCTGGAAATTTTTCGTGAAGCCCGGTGGGATAATCTTCCAGAGATTTCTCGAGAATTTCGTATCCATAGCGATAACTCTTCCCGCGGCTGGTTCCGGGATCATGGGTAATGAATTCCCGCGCGGCGTCATCATACCCGATGATCACGATCTTGTGGTTGGTCGGCCCGGGAGGCTCATAATTTGGATTGCCTATTGTTGCCCCGTTTATCGGAACGATCACCGGTTTGCCGGCGGCCAATTCTTTTTTTATGTCTTCGGTCCCGATGTCTTCGACAAGACGCGCTTTGAAATATTTGAAATATTCGTTGAGCAGATGGAGCGTGTCGGCATTCGACAAATCATGAAAATGCCCGTGCGCTTCGAGATGATAGTCCGACATGTTTTGTATTTCCCTTGCAGCCGCTTCGGGAGAAATGCTCTCGCCCCTGGCCCAGGCCATCACCATAAGAAGAGAAGCCTCCTCGCATCCGTTTTGTTCCCGGACGTCCTGCCAATTCCCCAGGGGTGCTTGAGAAGTGAACGGGACTTCGAGCATGATTTTTTCCGGCAGTGCCAATTCGGCCTTTTCAGCTTTTTCGCCGATTCGGCTTTGGAGATTATCCTTTCTTGCGATTGGGACGGAATACTTTTTTGAAAAATAAAAACCGGCTCCGGCAAGTATCAATACAAAAGGGAACGCGGCGGCAAAAATGTATTTTTTCTTCTTCATTGTTTTTGAGTGAAAATGATACTATTATTATGATATCATGAAATTCATCGAGAAACACAAATATGACCTGTTCATCTTTTTGATCTTCCTGGCATTTGCTGTTTTCCTGATAGAATTCAGGGATAAATTCGGCGTGTTGAGCGACCGGGACAGTTTTGAGCGGCTCATCCGGAGTTTTGGAATTTTCGCGCCTCTCGCCATCATTGCCGCGATAATAATCGAAGTGGTTCTGGCTCCCATACCCGGATTCATTCCGGCCATTACTGCCGGTTTCATCTTCGGCGCTTTTTATGGTTCTTTATATACTTATACGGGAAATGTTTTGGGATCTTTTCTTGTTTTCTGGCTCTCCCGAAAATTCGGCCGCGTGATTGCGGAAAAGTTGTTCGGAGAGGAAAAGCTCATAAAATACGAAAAAATGATTTCCCGCCGCGAAAATTTCCTGCTTTTTCTCTATGTCTTTCCTGTCTTTCCCCTCGATATCATGAGTGGGGCTTTCGGCCTTTCCAGCATCAGCTTCAAAAAATTTGCCCTTGGCGTTTCAGTCGGATTCATATTCCATGTCCTGATTCTGAACTTGTTCGGCGACTGGCTTGCCCGTTTGTATTTCATGATCTGAAAAAATTTGGCACTGAATATTTATCAGAATAATTATGAAAAAACTTATTATATTGGCGATAATTGCGATTTTGACTGGAGTTATTTTTTGGATTGGAATTTTTGCTTGGAGAAATTTCCGCGGATCAAGACCGGCCTTTTTGGAGCCAAACCAAAATATCACGGACTTGATCCCTTCACCATCTGAATCGCCAAGCAGCCAGCCGGAAAATACTTTGCCGGCCGAAAACGCAACGAATATGCCTCTCAAGCTCCCGGACGGTTTTCGCATTTCCATTTTTGCGAAAAATCTTCCCGGCGCGCGCGTCATGGCCCTCGACACTCTTGGAAACATGTGGCTAAGCCGCCCGAACGCGAATGTCGTGACACTGCTTGAAATTCAAGACGGTAAAGTGGTGAGTCAAAATGACACGCTGGTCGGACTCAACCATCCGCACGGGTTGGCTTTCGATCCGGATCAGCCACTCCTTCTTTTCATCGGAGAAGAAGATAAAATTACCAAAGTTCCGCTTTATACCGAAGGCGAATATGAGAAAATCGCCGATCTTCCCGCTGGCGGCGGACATTCAACCCGAACCCTTCTGTTCGGCCCTGATAAGAGGCTTTATGTTTCCTCCGGATCGTCATGCAATGTTTGCGTCGAGAAAGATCCTAGAAGAGCGGCAATATATTCACTGAACCGTGACGGCACCGACTTCAGGGAATTTGCTTCGGGCCTTCGAAACTCTGTTTTTATGACGATCAATCCGCGGACTGAGGAAATCTGGGCGACTGAAATGGGGCGGGATTTTCTCGGGGATAATTTGCCGCCGGATGAAATCAATGTTATCCGCGAGGGAAAAAAGTATGGCTGGCCGTATTGCTATGGAAAACAGATTCATGACGCCAATTTTGATCCGTCAGGTTCACGATTTGATTTTTGCAAAACTACGGAACCGTCGCTTATCGACATCCCCGCCCATTCTGCGCCCCTCGGACTCGCCTTTTTGAAAAATTCCGAATGGCCCGCGGACTATCGCGACAATCTTCTTGTCGCCTATCACGGATCCTGGAACCGGAGCGTCCCGACCGGATACAAAATAGTCCGACATAAATTCGATGAACAGGGAAACTATTCGGGGGTCGAGGATTTCGCCACTGGATGGCTGGCACGGGGAAATGCTCTCGGCCGCCCGGTTGATATCCTCGAAAATCCGGACGGAAAAATATATATTTCCGATGACAAAGCCGGGGTGATCTATCTCGTCGAATGGATCGGGGGATAATTTTTGAAATGTGAAATAAATCGCCAAACAAGAAGTATTAATCAATATAACCTTTATTTTTAAACATATGAAAACTCTCTCTTGCAAAGATTTGGGCATGGATGACGGCTTTGTCGCCAAAGGCGTGAGTGAAGACGAGGTAATGGACAAAATGATGATGCACGTCAAGGAAATGCACCCGGATATGATGAAAGGAAAGTCGGAAGAGGAAATGATGGAAATGAAAAAAATGATGAAGGAAAAGATGAAAGACGAAATGTAGGCTTTGCGATTATGTCGCAAAGCGCAACCCGGAATCAATCCTCGGCGCAAATTTTATAAAATCGAAAAAGTTAGGCGAAGCCGCTTCGCGCTCGAGGCAAATTAAGCAAACAATGCATATTTGGGATTGGTGCCGGGGTGGCCATCTGGAATCTATCGCAAAAGCGGTCCGCAAGGGGTCCGTTTTTGCGAAACAGAAATTATGCTCAAGAAAATTAAAAAAAGTGAAGACGAGTGGAAAAAAATATTGACAACGGAACAATTCCGGGTGATGCGCCAGCATGGAACCGAGGCGCCATTCACGTGCTCTTGGAATAAAAATGAAAACGGCGTATATCATTGCGCCGCCTGCGGGCTTCCCCTTTTTCGCCATGAGCATAAGTTTGATTCCGGCACGGGCTGGCCAAGCTATTTTCAGCCGGTCGCGCCCGACCATGTGGAATTTCAAGTGGACAGTTCCCATGGCATGATTCGGGAAGAGGTGCGCTGCGCCCGTTGCGATTCGCATCTCGGACACGTCTTTGAAGGCGGCCCGCCCCCGACACGAAAAAGGTATTGCATCAACTCGATTGCCTTGAAATTTATTCCCGAAATAGATGAGGAACCGGGAGATGGAGAATAAACCATAATTTTGAGAGACTTTTTTTGCGAAGGTTGTTTTTGGTGCTAAACTGAAAAAAGATTCGGTGAATTAATGGAGAGATTGGAAAAATGACAAAGCGTCTCGCGTTGATTTTGGCACTTTTTGTTTTAGCGGCCTCTTTTCTTGGAGGTATGGTTTGGCTGGGCGGGAAAAAAAACAAAAAAGTGATTTTGCCGCCGCCTGAGGAAATTGAGGCGCCTCCACCTTCCGAAGAAATTTCCATTCCGTCCCTTCCCGGAATCGGAGAAGAAAAAACTCCCCCTCCCCCTGTTTCCATGTCTCGGCTCAAGAAGGAAGGCTGCGTCGCCGATGGAATCCTTTCGCAATACAATCCCGAGAGCGACCAGTTTATCAGCCTCGTAAACCGCTCCAATTGCTATTATCTCCACCGGGCCGTTGAAACTTGGCGCCAGCCGCCACGTTTTGAAGTTATAAACAACGTGATGAACCGGATAACCAAAAAAGATGTTGTCTATGGAATGTTCATCGCCGAAGCTTTGGATACGAAGGATAATTACAAAAACGCCTCAAGCGGCCGCTATTTCCGCTTCCGAAAAATGTGCCACAGGGATTCCTTGAACCGCTGGGGCGAACACACCTGCGTTCCGACTTTTTCAAGTTCCGAATATCGCGATTATTTGAAATACATCACCCGCCGGGCGATGGACCTGGGCATTCAGAGCTTCACTTTCGGACAAATACAAATGCAGGAAAGCTCAAACCGAAAATACGCTCCCCGAGTCGTCAACAGCATCCGCGAGTATGCGAAGAAAAAAGGGATTGACGTGGTGGTTGGCGCCCAGACCGGATCAATCACCGACCCGAAATATCTGAAGCTTTTTGACTATATTGAAGGCGGAGTGGGAATTGATTCAAACGGCGACATTGAAGACGGGCCATGCCTCTCTTCCAGAGGGTCCTGCTGGGCGCTTCTTTGGCACAAAAATTTCACGTCAAATGCGAAGAATGTCCTTCTCCATCTCGACTGGACCGGTATCAAGTCTGATGACCTCGATATCTTTGCCCGCATGAGCACGGAAAAAAGAGCCGAAACGCTCCGAAAGCTCCACAAAAAATTCACTTCGCAAAATATGGGATTTCTTATGCCCTATTTCGGCGTCCTCGACACAAGTAATGGCGGCTGCTTCGGCCCCAAGAAAAGATATTATTCCCCCGACAATGCCTACGGCTGTCGGGACGAAGACGCCATCAACGCGATTCTCGGGGGGAAGTAACCGTCTTTTTGGGCTGGATTCAGTATTTTTTGCCAATATTTCCAATATTGCTTCAACTAAAATAACCCTACACCCGTAAACCAGTTTACGGGTGTAAATCTTCTTAATTTGAGGAAAGGTGTTATTTTTATCCCGCTTGACCAAGTCCCGGATATTTGGTTACCATAGGGGCACTTAACAAAAGCGTAAACCGACGCAAAAACATATTTTGGAGGATATCCGTTTATGGCTAAAAAGGCAATCATGTCAGACGCGATGTTCACGGTCGTTCGTGCTCCTTTTGGAAGATGGGTGCTCTATCGGGAACTCATATTCAATCTCACCGGCGTCCAGGCCGATCCGGCGATCATTGAACTGATTTACAAGAAAGAGCGCCAAGCCGCCGAAAGCAAGGGACAGGTGGCATTCCTTAAGTCCGGCGATTACCGCCGGCATTGGGGCGCGATCAACGCCAATCTTCTCCGACAACTTGATCCATCAATCAGCCAATTGGAAGCCCAAGAAATAGGTGAGCAAATTTTTTCGGAGGTGATGTTCAATCCGACAAATTATTTGCTGCAACACGAGCTTGAAGATTTCATCTTGGCCGCCCGGGAAAAGGATTACGCGCTGTATCTTGCCACCAATCAGGAGGTTGCCGGGATAAAACGGATTCTGGAATATTTCCAAATCAGACCTTATTTCAAGAACATTTTCGTCTCCGATGTGATTGGGTTCAAAAAACCTGATCCGCGCTTCTTCGAGCATTGCATCAAGGCAACCAAATGTTCTCCTGGCCACATCGCTTTTTTAGGAAACAATCCCCGGAACGATATGGAGGGCGCCGCGGCCGGCGGAATTTCACATCGGTTCCTTTTTGATCCGGATGGGGAGCATTTGGATACCGAATGCGCTGTCAGCTATATTCAGATCAGGAGCCTATTGGAACTTTTCAGCCACTTCTAGCACATCGCGCATTTGGGCGGACCTTCGGGACCGCCCTTTCATTTTATAAATTTCAATTGCCCTTTTGCCTAATTTTTGATAGAGTATATGAAGTCAATTGAGGATCTTTTCCAATTCAAAAAGTTGACGGACTGAAATGCCAAAAGGAGATAAAAAAGTTATGGTGGCCTTGGTTGTCATTATTTTTGTCTTTTTTATCATTCTCGGCCTTGTGTATCTTCTCGCAAGTCTTTATAACAAAGACCGGAATATCGTGGGCGGGGCGATTTTGATGTTGCTCTCGTGCGTCATTCTCCTCGCGCTTTTCCTCATTTCCGTCTATAACCGCTAATCGCTTTTAATCAGTAACCCCCTCGCGGGGTATTTTTTTCATTTTCCCAACTTAGCATTTTGCCACGGCCGTGGGAAAATGCTGAATGCGCGTTCTTGGCTTCGCTAAGGTTCGACATTAGTGAAGCTCTAGTGTTTCAAATAAAATACCAAAATTTTACTTTTAACTTGACATAAATAAATTGAGGTACTAGAATTTCCTATCAACTTTTTAATGTTGATATTTACAGAAAACCCAATTTTGCCACGAGGGAGGGCATCGTATCATGGAAAAGGATTATTTGCTGAACAGAGCATCGCTTTTCGCCATCGCGAATCGGGAGAATCGGCCTTTGGGCTTCGGCTGTCCCGAAAGCGGTCTGTACATTTTCACCTACGTATTCACGACCAAAGAATCAGCTCAAAGGTACCTGGATAGTCGTGATACGAAGATCAAAGGGATCTGCTCCATCGTCGGTCCCTTCGGCAATTTCAAGGCGTTAATGGCGCACTTTGACTTCCGGGGAAGTGGGCACGGTTTTCGGTTTTTCGATGAAAAAGGACATGCTGTCCTCGAACACCATGCTTGAGGCGCAACAAATCACCATTCGGAAAAAAGGTGCGACCAGTCGAGGACGGTCCTCGACTTAATCATTTTTGAATGTAACAAAAAATCCAAGTCTAAATAATCAGGAGGGAAAAGCAGCGTCAGGGTCAAATTCCAGCGCGGCCATGGAATCGCGATTGTTGAGATGCCCATCGCGGAAATCTCTTCGGGTGCGATTGCGAAACTGAGAAAGAAAATCTGATCTGCGACCATTTGAAAACGATCCTCAATTGAATCAGACTGCCACTGCCCAGGAGGAATGGCTCATGCCCGATAATGATTGGCCACCGATCCTTGAAGGAATCTTGGCGGAATTGAACTCGCCTGCCTGCACATCGCATTACGTCGAGTTTGTCGCCTGCCTGTATGGCAAGCACCGGTCATTTTGTCCACCCGAGATTATCCCGAATATGATCGATTCCCTGCAAAAATCGATGATTATCGCGCCCTTCCTGGAGGGTCTTGTCGATACGGCTGTTGGGAATCTCAAAATTCAGCTCAGGAAACATACGGGACCTGAACCGCCGGCTGAATGCCCGGATTGCGGCGGAAAACTGGAAAAGGCCACCGGGCACAGGGAAGTCATAAAAGGCGACCTTAAGTGCGTCGGCGATTGCAAGAAGTTCTTTTTCTTCGTCATTGGCCAATTGAGGCCTGGCCACAATGATTAAGAGTTAGCTTCAAGCCTGGAGCAAACGGTTGCGGGAAATGCGCTTTCATAGGCGCTCCCCGCAACCGCTTTTTTATTTCGTTTCCGAGCTAATCTATCCCAACATTCAATGTTGGGATTTCATTTTTTGCTCCGAGCGTCTTTGATAAGCAATCCGCCCTTGACCCGTTGGATGGCCAGCTTCTGCCGCTCCCGCCAGCCGAGATCGCGGATGTGTTCTTTGGGCAGGACTACATACATACTCCCCCGCCCGGTTTTGGTGAGTTTTCTCACAACTTTTTCTTTTTTCGCCATCGCTTTGCTTCTATATTTTTATTAAGTAACGTAGATCGCTACGTTACCCATTTTATACCGCATAGCGTAAATCGGACAAATGAAAATTGGGGTTGCTTTCCTCCTCGCGGTTTTTTTGTTTTGGAGTATAATAGAAATGACCCAAAAAACAGGAGGGAGGATCTGTTTTTTTGGTTAATCCCAAAATATATGCCCACCAAAACAACGCGCTACCGGAAATATTCTTTCCCCATCGCCTACGCCGGGATTTGCCCCGAAAAAGACGGTTTTTTTGCTGCTGTCCAAAACGGGAAAAAAGTTTCTGCGATTGAATTTGTGAAGTGCCCGACCAAAAAAATTGACCAGAAAATTTTCTCCTGGCTCCAGAAATTTGCCGCTAGAAATGAAATAAAAATCGTCGGCTGCGGACTGGCGATTGAAGAAGCTTCCAAAAAAATTGACGAGCTTACTTCCGACCTTTGGCTCAAGCAGGACATCGTGCCCTATGTTTTCAACATCCAGTCAAAGAACTCGAAAAAGAAAGCGCGAAGCGCCGCCGCCGAAGTGGCAAAAAGATTCGGGCATGACCACATCGTTGATGTTTCTTTCGATCCGGAGCGGCGAGTCCGCACGGTGCGCCTGGCAAGCCTCGACGATTTCCGAAGAACAATCGGACGGGATGATTTTCAGGAACTTCGAAATTTGGCTGAAAAATTCAAGGCGCAGGAAGGAAGACTCTATTTTTTCAGCTCTACTCCCCGCGGAGGCGGAGTGGCCATCATGCGCCATGCTATAATCAGGCTTTTTCGCCTTCTCGGAATTGACGCCAATTGGTATGTTTTGAGCTCAAAAAGAGAGGTTTTCGGAGTCACAAAGAGAAAAATTCACAATGTCCTTCAAAATGTGGCTCCGCCCGACACAAAATTTGCCTCGCGGGACAAAAAAATTCTTTCCGAGTGGTCGAAAAAGAACGCAAGGAATTTCGAACCGATATTCAAAAGAGCCAAAGTGATTGCCATTGATGATTACCAGCCCTCGGGAATGATTCCCTGTATCAAAAAAATAAATCCGAAAGCCAAAATTATCTACCGCTCCCATATCCAGATTGAGGCCAGCCTGATAAAGAAAAAAGACACTATCCAAAGCGAAGTCTGGGGGCATCTTTGGAAAAATATCCGCTTCGCCGATGTTTTTGTGAGCCACCCGATTGAAAAATTCATTCCCTCGAACGTCCCCCGCCAGAAAACCGTCCTTATGGCCCCCTCGACCGACAAGTTGGACGGCCTCAACAAAAAACTTTCACCAAGCCAGCTGAAATTCTATATCAATCTTTTCAATAAACAGTCTTTAGGCTCTCCGCTCGACATGAAAAGACCCTACGTCATCCAGATCGCCCGCTTTGACCCGTCAAAAGGAATTCAGGACGTCATTGAATCATACCGCAAACTCCGCAAAAAACTCGATGCCGCAAAAATTCCCAAAAAAAATATCCCCCAGCTCGTGATCGCCGGACACGGCTCGGTTGACGACCCGGAGGGAGATTTCATTTTCACTTCCACTCTGAATCTTCTTGAGATGGATACCTACAAAGATATTTCCCCTGACATCAAAGTTGCCAAAGTCCCTCATAGCGATCAGATTTTGAACGCGCTCCTCAGCGAAAGCCTCATCGTCCTTCAGCTTTCCCATAAAGAAGGTTTTGAGTTCAAAGTGACGGAAGCGCTTCACAAGGGAAAGCCGGTGGTGGCCTACCGTACAGGAGGAATTCCGCTCCAAGTTGAACATGGCATCAGCGGGTATCTTGTTAAAACCGGAAACACCAACCAGGTTGCCCGATATTTGTTCAAGCTTCTAATAGACAAAAAGAAATATCTTGAAATGTCCCGAAACGCCAAAGATCATCTCAAAAAAGATTTTTTTACCGCATCAAGCGCCGCCAAGTGGCTTTTTCTTGCAACTGAGCTTTTGGAAAAAGGAAAAATCAAAGGCAACCGGAAATTGGTCCGGGATCTGATGGCTAAGGCAAAAAAATGAGATTATAAGTAGTTTAGTTTGCTTTTTTCACTCTTAAAATAAAAATTGTGCGACCGGTCGAGGACGGTTCTCGACTGAGTCATTAGGCCAGATTTCATATTTTCCCGCGGGCGGGAAACGGTGCAAACAAAAAAAAGCGGCGCACCCTTCCTTTGCAGGCCGGGTACGCCGATCGTAAAATGTTCATTGCCTAGTGGCCGAAGAAGCCGCGGCCTTTGCTGTCGGGGATCATATAGAGAACGATGCCTTTGTCCTGGCAATATTTGATCACCTTTTTGTCCCTGACAGACCCGCTGGTGGTGAATACGGCTTTCACTCCCGCTCTCTCGAGGGCGATCACACCATCGGTCTCCGGGAAGAAGCTGTCACTCGCGGCTACGGCGCCCTGGATGTCGTGTTTGCAGCTTCTGGCCCTGGTGATGGCAAGCCGAGCGCCGTAAACCCGGGCCTGCTGGCCGACGCCGTCCCCGATGAGCATCTCGTCCTTGACCAACGTCACCGTATTGCTGTTGGAAGTGTGGCACACGGCTATGGCGAGGAGCAAATCGCTTTCCTGTACTGGAGTGGCCTGGCCATATTTTTTGAGTTCCGGATCATTGAAGTCAGGAACGTACAAATAATTCGGCTGGGTTGAGAACCCTCCTCTCAAATACCGAAACCGGGTAGCCGTGTCCAAGCTGCGCCGGTTTAGCTTCTCCAGGGCGGGATTCACCATCAGCCGGCACTTATCGCCCTTTCGCTTCAGCTGATCGATAGTATCGTCGTCAAAGGATGGAGCGACAATGCCGTCCAAAAGCCTCCGCGCGCCTTCCGGCATGCCGTGGGTCAAAATGGTTTCGGCAATCTCGGCGGTTACCGGAAAATTGAGCATCAAAAACCCGCCGAAGATGGCCAGAGGATCTCCATCGACCACCCTCCAGATAACCGCCTCGGGACTGCCACTAAAAGCAGCTCCGCACGGGTTGCCGTGTTTCACGGCGACGGCTACGCGCGGCACTATGCCACGGTTCACGTCAAAGGAGGCCGCGATGTGGGTGATGGTCTGGACCAGCCTGTCAATGTCGCACCAATTGTTGGAACTGGGAGCGGTCCCGGCGACTAGTTCAAAACTGTCCACCGCCATGGGATCGCCTGATCCGGTCGTATATACAACGGCCGGAGTCTGGGAAGCGTTCTCGCCATATTTGCACATCGCGAACTGCTTGCCGAAAACGCCGTCGTATCCGCCACTGCTGTGGTATTGGGCGGAGGCCATGACGTATTTGGCAACGGTGAATTCAGCCTTGGCGACCAGCTTGGTGATGAATGCCTCCCGGTCAGGTTCGCCGTCTTTCAGCCAACGGATCACCCTCTGGCGGTCAAACGCGTCGCAGACAACGATCCGCCGGCCTTTGGCAGCCGAACGGAGCAGGGTCGGCCCCCCGATATCGGTTTTTTCGATGACCGACTCCGGGGTGCTTTCAGGACGGGCAATTTCCGATTGGAGAGGATACATGTCGTTGACCACCATGTCGATAAAGGGAATGGCTTCCGCTTCCAGCTCGGCTAAATCTTCCGCGATGGGCCTGGCCAGAAGTCCGGCGTGAATTTCCCGGGAAAGCGTAACCACGCGGTGACCAAGGATCGGTTTCCCGACCATCGTGGCAACGTCAGTCACCCCAATTCCAGCCTCTCTGAGAACCTTGGCCGTTCCGCCGGACGAAAGAATCGTCCAGCCGAGAGCCACGAGCTCCCGGGCGAATTCCACGATCCCGGCCTTGTCGAAGACCGAAATCAACGCATACTTTGCTTTCTTCATAAGCCTTCTCCTTGAATTAGAATGGCCTGCTTCTATTTTACTCCTAAACCTCCTTTAGTCGAATTTAACTGATTTTTAAAATTGCATCTGCCTGAAAAAGCAGTCCCTTATAGTAGCAGATGTTTATATTTAACCGCAAGCATGATGTCCCTCCTCCCCCAGCACGCGGATGGAATAAAAAAAGCGCTCGAAGGACTCATACCAACATTCAATGTTGGGATTTCACTTCTTGCTCCGGGCGTCTTTGATGAGCAGTCCTCCCTTCACACGTTGGACGACCAGCTTCTGCCGCTCCCGCCAACCCAAGTCTCGAATATGCTCTTTCGGCAGCACGACATACATGCTCCCCCGTCCCGTTTTGGTAAGTTTCCGGATAATCTCTTCTTTTTTCGCCATTGTTTTGATTTTATATTTTTACCAAGTAACGTAGATATCTACGTTACCCGCGTTACCCATATTATCCCGCAAAGCCGAAAATCGGGCAAATGAAATAACTCTTGATTATCCCCTCCCTCGCGGGGGTTTTTGTTTTGGGGTATAATTAAATCACAAATTTGCTGCGGAAGAACCGCCGCAGAATAATACTTCAAATAAACAGATGAAAACAAAAAAAATCATTCTAGTTTTCTCGGCGATTGCGGCGGCAGTTTTTTTGTGCGGCGCTGATACAAAAAGTGCCGAAGCTAAAAAAACAAAGCGCAACTACAAAACTGCCAGTTTATTCAACGTTTCCGGCGACCAAACCAATGCCGACACAACAGCCGATTACACGTTGTATGGATCACAATACCGGAACTTGTATCGGAAAATTTCCGTTCCGGGGCTCAAGATTTCCGATCCATTGCCTTTCCGAATATATGGACAAAGCAAAGCAGGAGCGCCGTATCCCGAAGGAAGTTGGGTAGCGAGTTCAAGTTATTCCATTGCCGACGGATATTTGTATCTTAAATATGGATACGGATACGGCGGCCCAAATTGGTCTTATTATATTGGAAGCACCGGAGATTACCGGCTCTTCACTTATTATGGCGGAAAAAGCACGAAAAAAACCAAACGCCAATGCGCCCAAATTTTTGGTTTTTCGGTTTCCGGAGACGCCTCCAATGCCGACGCTTCAATTGTCTCCTCAAGCAGCAACCCGAACACGACCTTTCACTACCGAAAAATAGCCCTAAAGAATTTGAAATTGACAAACGTCCCCGACTACCAGATATACAAAAAGGACACGTATGATCCCGGATTGGGCAGTGAGTCATGGTCGCCGACGAGCATCTATTTCTTTTCCGGCGGATATGGCTGGATTCTATATGGTTATTCCGGGAACGGACAATTCTATTCATCAAACACCGGGGATTTCCGTCTCTGTTTTCCCGAAAAAATCTCCAAAAAGAAAAGTTTCGCGAAACGCTATATTTTCTCCGTTTCCGGAGACGCGACGAATGCTGACGTTTCCCTTAATTCCGGGATGTTTACCCTCTATTATCGCAAAGTTTCTGTGCCAGGACTCAAAACCGACAATGAAATGAATATGCGCCTAATGAAAAAAAATAATTTCTTTTCAGGATTTTCTGAAGAATCTTGGGGAGGCGCGGCTTATTATACGGATAACGGAGCGATTTATATCATGTATGGGAGCGAAGTTAATGCTACCGGCGTTTTCACTGATACTGGAATCGGCAACTACCGTTTGTTTACTTATAAGTAAAATTTCAAAAAAATGGCCAAAAACAAAAAAACAAACAGCCAAAACAACATCAAAAAACAGGTTTCGGCGCCAGAAGCGGAAAAGCAATTGCCCTCAAATAATAAAAGCGAGACAAAAAAGAGCAGGGGTTGCCTCACCTGCGGAATTGTCGCGGCGGTGGTTGCTGTTCTTGTCATCATCGGATTTATCGCACTCAGTATTTTGAGATTTTGGCTTCCGCCCACTTTTCTTTTCGGAATTATCAGCCAGCTAAAGGGAGTTGAAAATATCAGCCAGCTGTCTGACCTCGGTTCGAAAACATATTTATCCGGAAAAAAACAGCCGGTCGCAAACACGGCCAAAGCAGTCAAAAAAATGATAACCGCGAAAGACGGTGGAAGCATCGAGGTGACGACTGAAAGCGGACTCACGACGACAATCATCATTCCTCCCGGCTCGCTTGAAGAAGACACGGAAATAGAACTCGCCCCAAATGAAAATATTCCTGACGGAACCGAAGATCCCGGCTCTACGGAAGACCCGGGAGTGACCGTCGGTCCGCCGGGAACCACATTCGATCCCGCGGCAACAATTGTTTTCAGCTACATCCCGACGCAATTGACCGGAAGCGTTGTTCCGGGCGCCGGTAGCGGATTCTCCCGACCTGCGACCGGAGAAAATGAAAACAGAAATTCAGAAAGGCGCTTTCCGGACGACGCGGAGATAGTTGTGACAAGCGCCGGCGCTTCGAACCCTGCTCCAACCGAACACGCGGATGACGGTTCGTCAATTTCCGGGCCAATCGGCGGATCAGGCGCGGCCGAGCCGGACAACCCGACCCCCGAAGAATCAGAAGATATGGCCGAAACCGCCGCCGCCGCTTCCGGTGGGACCTGTTCTCCTGAATTTTTGCAGGCGATGGCCGGCGCGTCCCAGGCTGGCGGTCCAGGTTCGCAAGCCGCCCAGGCCGCCATTCGCGATTGCCTCAACACGGAGTGGCTCAACAATCTTTGCGTGAATGATCCGGTGAAACTGCGGCGAACTCATTTCGAACAGCGCCTGGTGATCGCCCGCCGCTTTAATTCTCAAGCTGCAGTCGCTATTGAAAGCCTTATGAACCAGTGCCAGGCTAAATACCGTTTCCGCGGCGAAGGAATCAATCCTGAATCAACCGCGGACGTGACAATATTCTCCTCCTTTGACGCAACCGTTTGCGGATATGTTGACGACGAGTGGACCGCCCATGAAATTTATCGGCTTAGCGGCGGCTATAATACAGTCCATTCCATTGAAGGAACGGGCGAATTCAGCCTTCCGTCCGGCGGAGGATCTTTTGCCGGTACCGCCCATGGAGAAAATCAAATGGCTGTCGTTGGACAGGGAGTGGCCATTCCCAATTTCGACGCAGGCTTTCATGGATATTTCGACGGAATAAAAACTATCCAAAACCTTTATCTGGCCCCGGCCGGCGTGGTTGTTTCCAGCGCCCCAATTGAGCTTCAGGGAAAAGACTGTGTCCCGCTGGCTCCCCTTCCTAGATAAACATCGTCTCCAAATATCCGACGTTTGGAGGATAATGTTGAGAGAGTATAAAGCAATTTGTTTTTAATAAAAAATGAAGGCCCCCCGGATCTGCCGGAAGGCCTCTTTTTTCAAAGTTTGTCGCCGATTGGCTCATCGGCGGATGATGGAGTATGCAATGAGCGAAAATTCACCGTTCCAAACGAGCGGTAGTCCGTCGAGGACTTTGAGGGACTCTCGATATATCAAGTTCGTGAGCAACGGACCGTTGGGTATCGCTGCAAAATCCATACTTGCGACCACTTTCCGAAAGGCAATTTGCAAGAGGATGTCAAATTGGTCGAGATGCAGCTCACCATGTTTAGCGTAATCCAGGATGGCTTCTCGTTTAGGCGGCACAAGCACTTTGCTCTCGGTCTTGATGGCAACCGGAACATTGTCTCGCGTATGGCCGGTTAGGGTTGCCATCCGAGTGATCCTGTCATTATTGATCCAGATGACCGGAGCAAAGGGGCTCGAAAAAACGAAAGTGCCGTCGAGAGGGACGACCTTCTCGCTAACCACGGCATATTTGGCTCTTAGCTCCGGCCAAGGATATTTCACCGTGATGATCGAAGAAAATATCAGCGGGACGATTCCCAAAACGACAATCAAATAAGCGTGGGCACTCAATGGAAGGACCCAGCTTTCTTGCCAGGACTCCTCCCTACGCAGTCTGCCCAATCTCATGACTTTATTGTAGGCTTTTTCGGCATCAATATTATCAATCAGGATGTATTTGAAGAGCTGAGAGATTGGGAGAATATAGCAATTGAAAAGCCAGAGGTGCAGGATCATAAAAGCAAAGCCCGCTCCGTATCCCGCCCAGACCATGATATTTCCCCGAGCCGCTCCGGTCACTAAATTGACCGCAAACAAGGCCCAGAAATAGAAAATAAGCATGCCCCGACTGGTCCAAAAGTCAGCGACGTTCAAAAAAATATTCCGACCAATTGCCGCATAATTCTTGATGGCGACGACCATGGTGCATTTTCCTCCTTATAGGGGATACTGGATTATTTTTCACCTTTTTGGGCAATATTGGACAATATTGCGTAATTTTAAGTGGATTTAAGGAACATTTCAACTGCCCAGAAACTATCATGTCTGCGATTATCTGTAAAGATTGCCTCAAGGAAGTATAAAAAAGCAGGCCGAGTACCTGCTTTTTTGTATAGCGGAAATTGGATTATTAAATTATATCGAAATCACCGATATTTATTGATCTCATCCCTCAATTTCTTTGCTTCCTCCACTGGGTTTTCGGCGAAGATTATCCCCCGCGAAGAATTGATGATGAGTCCTTTTTTTTCGGAATTCACGCCCGATTTCACTGCCGCTTCCACATCGCCGCCCTGCGCCCCGATACCGGGCATGAGAATAGTCATGTCGCCTATTATTTTCCGGGCTTCTCTGGCTTCCTTGGGAACTGTCGCTCCGACCATAAGTAGGCAGTTGTTATTGAAATTCCAGTCCCCTTGCGTTTTTTCAGCCACAATTTGCCAGAGTGGTTTGCCCTCAATTACTAGATCCTGCAGTTCTCCCGCCCCAGGATTTGAAGACCGGCATAATATTATACATCCTTTATCGGCGCGATTTAAAAAAGGCATGAGGGATTCTTTTCCAAAATAAGGATGCATAGTGATCGCGTCAAAATTGAGCCAGTCAAAAAGTTCCTCAACGTAACCATTGTTTGTGTTCCCAATGTCTCCGCGCTTGGAATCACAAACTCGAAAAATATCCGGATAGTTTTCGACAAGATAATCCTGCGTCATCTTGAGTTCCCGAAGCCCCCGGTCGCCCCGCGCGTCATAAAAAGCGATGTTCGCTTTGAAAGCGGCCGCGTATTCATGAGTCTGGTCAATGATCCACTTGTTGAACTCAAACTGCGGATTTTCCATTTTCTTGAACTTTTCCGGAATTTTTTCAAAGTCGGAATCAATCCCCACGCAAACAAGCGAATTCACTTTGTCCGCCCGCTGGTTGTATTTGTCAACGATTGGCATAGTATAAAAATTACAAATTATTACATCATTGTCTAGCAAAATATATCAGTAAACTAGAATACTGATATATTTTATTTCCCAAATCCATATTTCCCTGCCCAGTCCCAGGGGTCGGAGAGCCAGTCCTCAACTATTTTTTTCACATCCTCGATGATGATCTTCATTTCCACAGCCTGCTGAAAAATAACCGGAAAAGACGTGAGGGTATGCAAATTCACTTTCGCTTTTTCGAAATTTTCTTTGGCTTCCTTGAATTCATAACTCACGATTACCAGGCAATCATCAACAGTCGCGCCTTCCTCCCGCAAAGCTTCGACTCCCGAAAGGCTGCTTCCGCCGGTAGAAACAAGATCCTCGACAAGCAGAATTTTTTTCCCTTTCACTTCTCCGCCTTCAACTCTTTTTCCTTTGCCGTGCCCTTTGGCTTCTTTTCTGATGAAAATAGAAGGTTTTTGCATTTTGAATCCCAAAACCGCGCTATACGGTATTCCACCCACCGCGATTCCGGCAACCATATCAAAATCAATCTTTTTTTCTTTCACGAGATTCTCAAAACCCTCGATCACCACCTGAAATTTTTCCGGATAAGACGGAAAAATGCGATTATCCACATAAACAGGGGAAATCAGACCTGATTTGAAAGTGAGCGGCTCTTTTGGTTTGAACCCCACCGCGCCGATTTCGAGAAGCGCCCGCGCGATTTCTTTTTGAAAATCCATTTTATTAGGAATTAGATATTAGGAATTATAAATTTTCTTGATTATATCTCCTCAAAATTCGCCGTTCGGGGAATCAGCTTGATCGTCGGGACGCTCAAGGTGCTGATGACAAATTTGATCAAGATATTCGCGAGTACGATCTGCAGGACAGTCGAAAGAGGCAAGGCGCCGAGAAAGGCGATGAAGCTGAAAATTAAGCTATCCGCGACCAGTCCGACAGTATTCGATAAAAATACAGCCAAGGTATCGTTAAACTTTTTATATACTCTACTAAATATTTCTGTATCTATCAATTCCGAAATAACTTGCGCGATGATGCTCGCGAGAACTATCCTCCCCACCGGAAGAAGAATCTGATCGTACGCTCTTTGGAATTGCCAAGTCGGATCGGGCGTCATTTTTCCCACCAGCCAAAAGAGGCCGAACATGACGGCGTTCAAGGACGCGGCGATGATGATCACCTGCCGCGCGTCTTTTTTGCCGTGCGTTTTGTGGACAAAATCCCGCAGGGTGAAGGTGAGGGGATAAATCACCGTTCCCCCATCAATTGCGAGATTCAGATATGGCAAAAGAGCTATTTTGGTCGAAAGCACGTTTGCAAAAAACTGGAAGGAAACATAAAGCGAACTCGACAGCAGAAAGATATTTATTTTTCTCCCAGAGACGAACTTTGCCATATTATTTTGGTCCTTTGAGCATTATCGCAAGACCCTTTGCCGAATAGGCGCAACGGGGATTCGGCCATTCATCCGGATCGGGACAGCAGTCCTCGTCCATATGCCTGCCCTTTGTTTTGCTTTTGCGGGGATTGTCTTTTTTGTGGGCGCAAGTGGCGCCGGAGGTATAGCGGACTTTTGGGGCGGCGGCGGCTTTCTGGATGGCTTTTTTTGAAATTTGGGCAATACTTTGCGTTTCAACTTCCGCGAAATCAAGCGTTGAAACAACGTCATAGAATTCAGGAAAATTCCGTAGTATATCGATCTTTTTTCGGTCCTCAAAAATATTCGCGCTTCCTTCCTGGCGGGGAACAATATTGAAGGTATATCCGTTTTTCGTGAGGCTGTAGAAAAAAGTTTCTTCCCAGCAGGGATTATCGACTGAGACGTTTGCCTCTTTGGCCTGATAGGCTTTTTCTCCCAAGGTTATGTCATCGAAATGCGGGCATTTTTCTTCCGAAACATCTTCATTTTTCTTTTTCAAATTGTCCGTCCCGATTGGACCGGGAAATTTTGCGGCGCTATAAACAAAAACATCAAAACCCTTCACGCCGTCCGCGCTCGCAATGCCTTTTTCGTCGAAAGCTATTTTTTGAAGATAGCTTTCTCCTTTGGCGGCGGAGCTTTCGCGCGCGTTTTGCCAATTTTTTGGATACTTCAGGGAAACTCTGTATTTTTGACTCTTATATGTTTTCCAATCGGCGGTCGGATCAGGAGCCGGGGCTAGGTTTACCGTGAGTCCGGAAAGGCGGCGAAATTCGTCTTCATAGGCGCTGTGGCGCTTTTTTTTTGCTTCGTTCAGATTTTCATAGCGGGCAAATTGGGCCAATAGCACGGCCAAAACGAAAGAAACACCTCCAATGGCGATAATCATCGAAAGGGCGGTGATATTTTCCCGTTTTATAAAATTAGGAAGATGTTTCTTTATTATTTTTTTCATTTTTGTATAATGTCTATAACATAACACTTATAAAGATTATAACAAAAAAACACCCGCTTGTTTACTTCGTATCAATTTTCCTTGTATAAAATACATCCTTGTTTTTTGGATATATTTTGGAAAATTTTGTGCGGGGTTGAGCGAGTGCCTTGCATTTTCATTCAATCACCGTTCCGACTTTTTCCCCAAGCAGCGCTTTCTCGAGAGCGCCTTTTTTGTAGGTATCGAAAACGACAATTTTGAGGCCGTTCCGCATGCAAAGCTCCACGGCCGCTTTGTCCATCACTTTTATTTTGTCGTTTTTAAACGCTTCTTTGAAGGAAAGAGCGCTATATTTTTTTGCCTTCGGATTTTTGACCGGATCGTCCGAGTATACCCCGTCCACCTTGGTGGCTTTGAAAACCGCGTCGCATCCGAGCTCGAGCCCCCGCATGGCCGCGCCGGTGTCCGTGGTGATGAAAGGAAGTCCCGTTCCGCCCCCCAATACTACGATTCGCCCTTTTTCCATGTGGCGGATGGCCTTTTTGCGGATGAAATTTTCTGCGATTTGCTTCATTTCAATGGCCGTTTGGAGCCGGACAACCGCACCCTTTTTCTCGAGCGCGTCCTGAAGCGCCATGGCGTTGAAAATTGTCGCCAGCATCCCCATATAGTGGGCCGTCGCTTCGTCCATTCCTCGCTTCGATCCAGCCACTCCGCGAAAAATATTCCCGCCGCCGGTGACAATGGCAATCTGGACTCCCAGCTTGTGCGCCGATACAATTTCGGACGCGAGATAGGAAATGAACTCCGGATCAATTCCGAACTCCCGCTTTCCGCGCATCGCTTCGCCGGAGAGTTTCAGAAGGATGCGTTTGTATTTGGTCTTCTTTTTTCCTTTGGCCATAAATTTTTGCAATGATTGGTTAAAAAACAACTGCGGAAATCCCCACAGTGACTAATAGAATAATACTTTATTGGAAATATAAGTCAAACTTGGGTATTTTCAAATATCGACAACCATATCATCTTTTGCCGCGAAAGTATTTTTAAATATAATCCTCGCCACTTTTTCGGCCCGGCGGCGGTCTTTGCCTGCCGTATATTTATTGGCCGCGAAGTGAGTCAGAAAAAGTTTTTTGCACTGCGCCTTTTTTGCAATTCCGGCCGCTTCTTCGGGATTGGAATGCCCCCACTTCCCCGAGACAAATTTGGGCGCAGCCGCGCATTCATGAATCAAAATGTCGGCATTTCGGGCAAGACGGATTGAATTTCTTGAGACGCCGGTGTCCGAGCAATAGGCTACGGTTTTGCCATCCAAAGTTATTCTGTATCCAAAGGACGGGTCGATATGATAGAGCTTTTTATACTCGGAAGGAAAAGGAATTTCACGGCAATCTTTTGAAAGTTCTTTTATTTTCACGTTCAATTTCATTTCTCGAAAAGGCATCGCGTAGGGATGGTCAATCACTTTCATAAGGTTCTTTTTCAATCCTTTTGGACAAGAAATATTGATTTCATTTTTGAATTTGAATTTGGGAAAGATATGAAAGCCGAAAATATGATCCAGGTGTAAGTGACTCAAAAAAAGAAAAATTGGCTTTTTTGACTTTATGCGGGTTGGGAGCTTGTAGATCCCGTTTCCGGCATCAAAAATGATATAATATTTTTCGCTTTCAAGAAGAGCGCATACGGTGTTTCCTATTTTATTATCGTACCAGCCGTTTGTGCCGAGAAATGTCAGTTTCATAAATTATTTTAATACTAACTTTTTATGCATATGAATAAAAAGTTAGTCTACTGATAAAAATATCATTTTTTATTTTTTCTTTCGTTCGTTTTGTATCCCGTATCTTCCGACCAGACAAGATAGATTTTTTTCTTGAATCCGCCTTTTTTGACGGAGTTTTCTTTTTGCTTTTTCCGAAGGCACGAGGGCTTGATTTTCCAGTGCCGCCGAATTTCTTCGGCCACATCCAAAACATCCGCCAGTTCTTCGATTATTTCAGATTTATTTTTCGCCGAGAATAATCCGCTCGCTTCTTCGCTGACTTTTTTCAATAATTCTTTTTCGAATTCCCTTTTGCCAAGTTTTCGCACCTCATACGCCGCCCCAACCCGCATCATTTTGGCGGGGATTTTGTCTCGGATAAGTTTTCGGTAATATATTTTTTTCATATTCTATTTTATATAAGTCTTTCGACTGGAATCATAAATTCTTTCCCCCGGCAGTGCATTTTTATTTCGCCGTTTTTTTCAACGGTAATATCAAATCCTTTCGCATTCCCAAAAATTTTTCCGTCCAGCACCTCCCCGAATTCTTCAGCGCCAACCTTGCCTTTCGCGAGATAAATTGCCAAAGCGTCCAAATTCCATCCGTGACCGAAGGATACTCTCATTCCTTGCCTATCCGGCGCAAGAAAACGCGTGATCCTCATAAAGTTTGCGATTCCTTCCAGTTGCCTTTTGGCTGTTTCATCCGGCTCCGGGCCTTCAATAGACAAGGGTCCTAAAGCTATTTTCCCTTTTTCCTGGAACCAACACAAAGCCCCTAAATCGGGGTCATCACCGGCTTTCATGTTTATTGCCAAATGAAAGGGTGTTGGAGTCCCGTTCTGCGGATGATAAAAATCGGGGCGCAAGCCGAGATCCTTTAACAGATACGGGTAGGAAAAAATTATTTTTTTATCCGGATGAGAAGCTATCATTTCTTTCAAGTTGCGGAGTACGGTTCTTGCCGGGCTCTTGTTTTGTTTCGCTTCGTCAACAATTTTTTGAATATCTTCTTTCGAAATCAAAACCACATCTTCCCGATTCCTGTATTTTTCTTCGAACAAATCATTATAAATATCCGCGCTTGTTTTGGTGCGATCCTCGTCCGTAACGCTCCCCACAAAAACAACCGCGTTTTCGCGAGAATTTTCGACCAATTTATCGACATCTTCCCATTCACCCTTTATCACCTCGTAATCATCCGCAGAAACCTTAGGATATTTTTTCATTCTCGGCTTGGCGGCTTCAGGCAAGTCAGCGGTATAGCTCTGTTGCGCTTTTGGTTTTTCTTCTCTGTGATGGCGCCTTACTATCACCGAACTCTCCGTTTCGGTTTCGCCTTGAAATCTTTTCGCCTTTTTCCGATCAGTGTATTTTTTTCTCATTTCGTCATTATATTCCACTTTTGGCATAACTTTTTTCCACTTATCTTGATAATAACTTAACTGATCCTTTCGATTCACTCGCATCAACCTCAATTTTGTCGCCGTCTTTCAAAACTTTTGTGGCTATTTTAGTTCCGACAATGCAGGGTGTTTTAAACTCTCGGGCTACAATCGCGGTGTGGGAAATAATTCCGCCTCCATCAGCGACAATAGCGGCCGCTTTTTTCAAAATAGAAGTGAGTTCAGTCGTCACTTCATTTGTTATCATAATATCACCTTCGCTGAATTTTTCTAAATCATGGTTGGAGGTCACTATCTTTGCCGTTCCAACCACCTTTCCCGTCATTGCAGTAAGACCGGAAAATTTCCGGACTCCTTTTGTTTCACTCTGCCTAAGAAGCTTTTCCTTCAGTTGCTTTGCTTTTTTTCCATGGTAGATGGATATTTTTCCATTGTCATATAGCATTGCGAATTCTTTCCGCCGTTCCCAAATGTTTTTCTTGTCACGAGCAGTTAATTTTCGCCGCTTTAACGCGGTGACAATCTCATCAGGAGTAAAATTATGAACATCGACCCAGCTCAAATCAAATCTCTTTTGAATCTCGCCAATGAAAGGACGAGTCAAATGGAGACCATAAATAAGATCAGCCTTGGAATAATCAAGCATCAGTGAAAATTCTCTCATGGCAGCCACCGCTTTCTCTAAAACATCGCTATTCGTGTGGGTTTTGAAAAATTCTTTCTGTTTCCGCATGGCTTCCTTCATTTTGTATCCCGGAAAATCGAACCTAGTCGGGAGATCAGGCTTTTTTTGCTTCGTGATCTCTCTCCAAATATCGTTCATGTAACTTTTTTTACTTTTTACCTCACCGACATATTCTTGATGAAACCAGCCATGGCTGTACTGCAATTTATCCAGAGTTTCTCTGATTTTCTTCCCCCGGCAAATTTTTTCAAAATTTTTTCTGGTGGTTTTCTTTCCTCTGAAAGCAGCGCCTATTTTTTTCCGGACTTCGAGTATTTCCTGCTCCTCTTTTTGCACTTCCGTCAAATTATGCGGAGTTAGAAGAAATGAGATAATTTCTATGATTTTGTGCGGGGTTTTTTCATCCGATCGCAAAACTTTTTTCAACTCTTTCTCAAAAAAATCATGCAGGTCGGATGAGTAAATCGATACCATCATTGGAAGAAACGTAAGCTGATAAATTTTATAATATCTTAAATAATATTGAGCAAGTGTTCCGGAATCTTTCTTTGAAAAATCTTCATTCGCGAATTTTTTTATATCGATGATTGTTCTTTTGAAAGCATTATGAATCCGGTCAAAAAAAATTTTCGTGTATATTCCTTTTTTCAATTCGCTCCTCAATATTTTCAGCATCTTTTGCCTTGTCGGCTCGTGATAACAATGCGCTCCCCGCAAATTTCGGGCATAGATAAACGTTTTGGAAATATTCCATTTTGTCCCTGGAATTTTATAGCGAAAAGAATCAAGCGTCCCGTATTGGTGCAGGAGCATAGAATTTCTTTCGCCAATCACAACATACGGCTTTTTTTTCATATCTCAAGACTACTGATTTTCACGGGAAAAATCAAATTGGCTCCGCGCTTGATTTCTTCCCGCCGGGCGTGCTAGGTTGGAAACAAGAAAAAAAATCATGGTCAAAAAAGGAGGAGCCATGTATAACAAAAAGGTCTTTAGCCTGGGAGAGATTCGCGTTTTAAAACTGCTTCTTCTCCTAGACTCCATTTCCCGCAAATGGGAGGGAGTTTACGGGCAATTAGTTGCGCCTGCGGGCATCGTCGATTTAGGTGTTGCCGCTAAGGGAACAGAGATACTTTTTGAAAACACTCTGCTTCCCCCGATTTTCGGCAAAGTCAAAAACTGCGGAGACTTGGAGGGCCTGCTAATAAACGGCAAGTCGCCACAAAGCCTCAAGTTCTCTGGAGCATCGCAGCGGGGCAACAACCCTCTTTCTCTTGCCCTCGGAATCGCAACCAAGTATGTTGTTTTGGGATATCGCGGAAACTTGCGGTTTTACAGCAAAACCATGGGCAGCCTCGACGCCTTCAGAGAAAGTTGCTCTCTTATGATGAGCGAATGGCGTTATCCGGAAAGCAGTCCGGCAGCAGAGAAAAAAATTGTCCCCGCCGCCGTGGTTCTGGAGTGGCAAGAAAATCACGGGGGGAACATCCACAGGCTGGAACCTATCATTGAAGCCTGTGAGAAGTTAACCCTTCAGGAGATCCAGCTGCAATAACTTCCGGCGGGAGGAGAAAGCACATGGAAAACCAAAGAGTTGGCCGCTTTAAGGGACTGCGGGCAATTCAGGAACTGCTGCGGTAAATGAAAATCCCGGTCGGGCAACGACCCAAAATCCGCATCGAAAGTAAGTATCTTAACCAACAAAACTTCATCACCGAGAATGTTGTCGCCCGCAATCATGTTCTGAAGGACGCCGGCAGGCCTTCCGAGCACTCGATTTTCCATGTGACTGACCTACTTAGGAGCAAAAGCGGGCAGCCTCTGCGAATTCGGTTTGTTTGACCACCCGAGCACGCCGACCCACAGGGGAAAAATCTTTTTCCCCTCGAGGCGATCGAGATACGGGAATCTTAGAGATGCTATTCTGCCTGCCTTTAGCCGCAAAAACTTAGAAGCCTTCCCGAGGGAAGGCTTCTTATTTTCCAAGACTTAGTCTTGGAAAAGCTATTTTTCCACAATCTCGACCGTTTCAATTTTCACCGGGCTAACCGGTTTAGATTTTTCCATAGAACTGTTCAAGGTAACTTCGGCGTTTGCGATTTTGTCGACGACATCCATGCCGCTTGAAATGTGCCCGAAGATGACGTAATTATTTGGAAGATCATAATCTTCATGCATTATGAAAAACTGGCTGCCATTCGTGTTCGGTCCGGAGTTAGCCATCGCGACCGTGCCCCGGGTATATATCCCCTCCAGATTTTCATCTTCGAATTGGTATCCCGGCCCGCCCGTTCCGTCTCCGTTTGGATCGCCGCCCTGAATCATGAAACCTTCAATGACGCGGTGGAAAATTGTACCGTTGTAAAATCCGTCCCGGGAGAGAGAAATAAAATTGTTGGCTGTTTTAGGAGTTTTTTTCGCATCGAGTTCAATGGTGATTTCTCCTTCGCTTGTTTTGAGAACGGCGGAATAATTTTTTGATTCGTCAATTTGCATAGATGAGGGTTGTTTAGGATTAAAATTATTTTTTTCCTGGGCTGTTTGAGGTTCTTGAGACTGCTGGCTGCTGCTATTTCCGCTGGGAACGCTGACGGAAAGCCTTTTCTCCGCGTCTGGATCTTCTGGCTGGCGGTCCTGATAGCCTTTTACGTTATATCCCTCCGCGCTCCGGAGAACAGCTTGCTGCTGGCTGTCCTTGTATAGGCATCCGGAAAGAAGAAAAGTGCTGCAAATCATTGTCCCTCCGAAAACAAATTTCAGGAATTGTTTCATTCTTAGATTATGGGTTAATGATTATTTTGAGGCATCGATAATATTTTTTCCCAAACCCATGCCTTGAAATTCAACCTTTCCATTTCAGCATAAACCATTTTTCGCGCCTCTTCAAGGGTATTCGTCCGCAGTATCCCCCGCCCGCCTAGCTGAATAATAAGGATTTTATTATGAAAATATTTTATTTATTTCAGCAATAAAATGACAGGATTTTCGCGCAACACCGAAAACTAAAAGGAAATTTCTGTCAAATGCCGAAAACAGATCCGCCTTGCCGATTTTTTATTTTTTTTCTAAAATTGATAATAGAAAACCACCGGCTGAACTAAGCCGGTATAATTTAAAAATTTGGAGGAACCATGGCTGGGGAAATCGAAAATGAGGTTTATCCGTGCCTTAAGTGCATCAGCGACATTCTCGAGAAACCCGAAAATCGCGGAATGTCACCCTCTCAGCTTAAAATCAGTGGAAACCGCGTGAGATTAAACGGTCATGCTTACACAGTGGGACAATTGATTCCATGCCGGGATGGTTTGGATAAAACTGCCATCCTGGGCTTTAATAACATCGACAAATGCGGGCATTTCTTGACACTAATAGAGATGCAAAGCCTGCTGGTTGATTTAAATCTTCCCTCATTGAATCTCAGGCATCCCGCCTAAAATAATCCCAGAATAATCTTCCTCCAAAAAAAAGGCGGAATCCTAATTGTAGGTCCGCCTTTTCTCTTTGCATGAGTTTTTTCACTCCAACTTTCGCCTTTATTTCAAATTTTTATACACGAGTACGACTTCATCGCACAAATATCGGCCTCTGGAATCCAATTTGTTTTTTCGGCAGCGCTTGCAATCCTGCCCGACTTTTTGGCTGAACATCTGTATTCCCGCGGGAAAAAATCCCGCCGGAGCAAAAATCTTGTCAGCTATTTCTTTGGTTGAAAGAACGAATATTTTTTTCGCGGTCTTCGTTTCTTTGAGCTGGCCAAGAACTTTTTCAAGAAGATTTTTTGCCAGCCCTTTTTTTTGGTGCGGACTATCCACAATGAGAGATATGATCTCTCTATCATTATCCCAAATTTTGAAACCGCAACAGCCGATCACTTTAGCTTTTTTGTTTTCCGCGACAAAAAAATTTCCCGCTAAACGGAAAATTTCTTCCGGACTGCGGGAAAGTGTCGTTGGGAACTTTTTGGTCAGTTTGCTTATGCCGGCGCTGTCCCCTTTCACCGCCTTTCTTATCTTGATCATAAATTATCAGAAATAAATCCGAATAAATAAAAACTTGAATACCTGTATTTTAAAGATATAGCAGTCACGAACATTTTGCGGGCGGCACCCTTTTTTCTCCAGGAATTTTTTACATATCTTCTTAGCGCAGTTTGAGCATTCGCGAAAGCTGCTCGGGAGTATAGTAGCAGTGCGGATTGGGCCATTCGTCCGGATCGGGACAGCATTCCATATCCATATGCGGCTTGTCGTTTTTTTTGCTTTCGTGCGGCTTGTCGTTTTTCTTTTCGCAAACCCTTTTTCCATCCACTCTCTTGGTAGAGGCTTGGGGCACCGGCGCGGCTCGAAGCCGCGCCGCCTCCGCGGCGCGCGCCCTTGAAATTTTTTTCGCCCTCGCTGTTCTGATCGCCAAGCTTTTCACTGAATCAGCCGCGCCTGACATTGTATTAGAAACTTTCATTTCTTCTGCGAAATAATTATTTTTTGAAACTTCAGCATCTTCGCTTTTCTGACTTTCTGCCGCAAGAACTTTTTCAGCGATTATTCCATCAGACTTGCTGCCCGGCGCACTCTGCTTCGCGCCTAGCCTATAATCAAACAAGATTTTCCCGCTAGAAAAAAAAGAGATTCCAAAAGCTGCGGCACAAAGCAAAACCAGCAGCATCGTTTCGGCGCTTTCCGGATCGAATTCAACTTTTTGGAACAAATCCAGCCTTATTTTTCCCAATTTTTTCAGTTGCATATTTTCGGCGATTTTGGATAAATTATATCAAAAAAACAGTCACTTGTGCAAAACATTCTCTTTTTAAAATATTTTCACTACAATAGAAAATTCGCTACAATATATAGCAGCGAATAAAAAATTGGAGAAATATCCTGTTGAATTTTATTTCCTATAAATCCGCAAACTGTTCGCCACGACTGAAACGGAACTCGCCGCCATAGCGAGGGCAGCAATGATGGGATTCAGAAACCCGGCCATCGCCAGCGGAATGGCAAGAATATTATAGCCGAAAGCCCAAAAAAGATTCTGCCGAATTGTTTTGAAAGTCAGCTTTGACAAATTTATCGCTTCAACCACCTTATTCAAATTATTTTGCACTAAAATAATCTGCCCGGCTTCTTTGGCAATGTCTTGGGCCGAACCCATCGCGATTCCGAGATCAGCTTGGACAAGACTTGGCGCGTCATTGATTCCATCCCCCACAAAAACAACTTTTTCACCTTTTTCTTGAAGCCGCTTTATTTCAATCGCTTTTTCTGAAGGCAGGACTTCGGCCAAAATATTTTTGATTCCAAGTTCCTGCGCGATATATTTGGCCGTTTTTTGGTTGTCCCCTGTGATCATCGCAATTTTGAGCCCTAATCCAATCAATTTGTTGATCACTTCTTTGGCCTCGTTCCGCAATTCGTCAGAAACGACAATTGCCCCAATTATCTTTTCTCCATGGGCGACGAAAAGCGTTGTCCCGACAATATTCTCGTCTCCGGCCGTCATTTTCTTCGTCCACTGTAAATCCAAATTATTTTCCTGGAGAAATTTTGTATTTCCCAAAAATAATTTTGTATTGTGTTCACGGCACTTACCTCTTATTCCCCGTCCCCTTTCTTCTTTAAAATCAATAACCTCGGCGAGTTCAATCTTTTTTTCCTTTGTATATTCATTAATCGCTCTTGAAAGAGGATGCTCCGAGTTTTTTGCAAGACTCGCGGCAATTTTCAGGATTTTTTCTTCTGAAAAATCATGCGCAGGATTGGCAACAATTTTTTCAACCTCCGGCTTTCCCTTTGTCAGGGTGCCTGTTTTGTCAAAAACAACCGTTGAAATATCTTTCACCCGCTCAAAACTTTCCCCGTTTTTGAAAAGAATTCCGCTCCGCGCGCCACGTCCCGTCCCAACCATGATCGCCGCCGGCGTCGCAAGCCCCAGCGCGCAGGGACAGGCAATCACAAGCACTGCCACAGCATTGATAATCGCCTCGGTAGAATCACCAACGGCGAGGAGCCAGGCTATAAACGTCAATACTGCCAGAATTATGACAACAGGCACGAAAAAACCCGATATCTTGTCCGCTAATTTCTGAATGGGCGCTTTTGAGCCTTGGGCCTCCTCGACGGTTTTTATAATTTGCGCGAGAACCGTGTTTTCTCCAATTTGCGTGACTTTTATTTTGAGAATGCCGTCCTGATTGAGCGTTGCCCCAAAGACCGAGGAATATTTTTTCTTCTCAATCGGTAGCGCTTCTCCCGTCAGCATTGATTCATCAACTTCCGATTCCCCCTCAACAACAACACCGTCCAAAGGAATCTTTTCTCCGGGGCGGACCGCGATCGTGTCACCGACTTTTATCTCAAAAATATTAACTTCTTTTTCTTTGCCATCGAATAAAAGCCGCGCTTTTTTCACTCCCAGCTCCAAAAGTTTTCGCATCGCTTCTCCCGCTTGTCCGGTACTCTTCGCCTCGAAATATTTTCCAAGCAAAATGAAGGTGATTATGAGTGCGGCCGACTCAAGATAACCTTCTCTCCCGTTGAAAATGGCCCATAAACTGAAAAAATAGGCTGCGAGGGTTCCGAGCGATATCAGGGTATCCATATTGGCCTGAAATTTTTTTACCTGTAAAAACGCCATCCGATGAAATCTCCGGCCAAACCAAAAAACAACAATCGTCGCCAGAACGAGATGCGACCACATCACAAGATCAACGCCAAGCATATTTTTTCCAGCCCGGATTTGGTAAGCCATTTCCAAAACAAGCGGCATACTAAAAATGGCCGACCAAAGAAATGCCTGCCAATTTTTTTTGATGTCCTCTCCGCCATGCTCATGACCAGCGTCTTCCCTGTCCATCATATGTTCATGCTCCATATTATGAGCTCCGTGTTTCAAAACATCTGGCTCATCCACCTTGTATCCATTCGCTATTATCACCTGTTTCACTGCTTCCTCGCTCAAAATATCCGGGTCGTATTCGACGTAGGCTTTTTTCACCGCGAAGTTCACCGACGCGTCCAAAATGCCTTTTGTTTTCAAAAGTTCTTTTTCGTTGTTTATGGCGCAAGAAACGCAGGACATGCCCGATATTCCAATTGTTATTTTTTTAGTATTCATAAGAATATGATTTGACTATGATATTTATAATACATTACTATTATTATAAGGAGGACAACAAGGGATGGTTAAAGAAAAAACCACAAAGATCGAGCCAGGAAGAGATCCTTTTTCCAGCTATAATTTATACTTGGTAGAGCTGGAAATTATTGAATTGTTCCAGCCCCTGGCATTGGACTTAAATTTCCTATTTGCGCATCCTGCCAAGGCCAGAACGGACTCTCTTTCTGACTAATGGCCGGACAACTTATCTTTTTTCCATCCTTAGCCCCGCTCATTGAGCGGGTCATTTTCTAGAAAAAACTATTCGACTATAAATTTCCCCCTCACCATTCCCATTCCGCAGCTGAAAGGTATTTCACGAGTGTCGGTTGGCATGAAACTGATTATATTCTCGCCGGAATTGATATTTTTCGCAATGTCGAGGCTGGGAATGATAATCTTATTCGTGCAGCCGCTTACTTGATCGCCCATTACAACCCAACTTACTGGAACATTTCCTTTGATTTTCAAAGCGCTTGGCTCAAAGCCGCGGTTGGTCACAGACATCCGGACAATTTGCTCATTTTGGATGAAAATCCTGTTTGAATTTTTCTTTGCCACGCTTTGCTCCCCATTCGTGGTGCCGCTGATTACATTCGTCCTCACACCCTTGAGCGCAAGGCCGGAGTTGAACATGAAAATCGCAAAAAGAATGACCAATATTCCTGCCGCTTTGTTCACAAAACTTATTTTTTTGGAGTTCGCCCATGATGCCGTTGCGCCAAGCATGAGAAGCACGGGCATCGTCCCTATTGAAAAAATGGAAAGAATAAAAGCCCCGGTCCAAAAACTTCCCGAAGCGAGAGCAAAAATCTGCATGCTTTGCGTGAAACCGCAGGGAAGAAAAAAAGTGATCCCGCCGAGAAGATAGGGAGCGGCTTTATGCTCCGTGTCTTCGAGTCTGCCCCACCAGCGAAGCAAAAATTTCGGAGTTTTGATACCGAGCAAGGAAATCGAGGGTGCAATTCCCAAAATATTGAGCCCCAACCATCCCATTACGACTGCAATCAATATTGTGTAGATTGAAACAAAATTGCCGCTCAAATTTATTTTTCCGCCGATAGCGCCCAAGAGTCCGCCCAAAGCAAAAAATGTCAAAACTCTGCCAACGTGAAATTTTATATTTGGCAAGAATGCTCCCTTGAAAAAATTGTCTCCTGATCCCGCTTTATACTTTTCCGAAAAAGCAATAACCATTCCTCCTACCACTGCCAGACACGAAGAAAGCGAGGCGGCCACGCCGATCAAAAAAGAAACCCCCAAAGTCAATTTTTGGTCTTGGGCGCCAATGCCGCTGACAAGGCCAGCCGACTGAACCGTGCGGAACAAAAAAACTGAAATCGCTACGACAATGCCGGCTTTTATCCAGTCTTCCGGTTTTGAATTCGATTTTTCCATAATGTTAACCAATGCGTATTCATACGCTTTCCTCATCTATATTAATTCTGGTATAATAAAAAAGGTAAAAAACAAAAAGGGGCGAAGGGAGGTGACTTATGGATCCAACATACAATTACCCATATTCAGGCGACGTGCCGGCAGCGGCGGCTGGTGGAGCTGCCCTTTTTGCGGGCGGAATGTTTTTGTTCATACTGTTCTTTGTTCTTGTTATTTATGTCCTGATGGCGATTTCCCTTATGAAAATTGCCAACCGGACCAACACTCCCAACGCCTGGTTCGCCTGGATTCCGATCCTGAACCTCGTTTTGATGCTTCAGATCGCGGGGCGCCCGATGTGGTGGCTGGTTTTTTTCCTCGTCCCCATTATCAATATTGCCGGAATTGTTCTGCAGTTCGTGATCTGGGTGGATATTGCCAAAAAACTCGGAAAAACGGCAATTTGGGGAGTTCTCGCCGTTCTTATCCCGATTATTTTTATGCCTTATCTTGCTTTTTCCAAAAGCGACGGTGCGGTATGACAGAAAAATAAAGTACCATAATAGCGTATTTAATATAGTCCCGACACAACGTCGGGGCTATATTTTTTGTCTATTACTGCTATAATAGCGTCATGGCTGCAAAGAAAAATTTCGCAATAATTTTCATTGTTCTTGCTTTGGCTGTTCTCGCTGGCCTGGGATATTTTCTTGTCTTTCCCAAAAACGCGCAAACTTTTGAAAATAAAACTCCCCTCGTCCGATCAGCCCCCGAACTCAATTCTTTTCGGGGAGTATTGGCGGATGTCTTGAGGAATACGGAAGCAAAAGCCGGGGAAATCAGAGAAAAAATTGCCGAAGCAATCCCGAACCCCTTTGTAAGCGAAAAAAAAGAAGCTGCGGATGAGAACAAGTTTGTTTTTGCCGTTCTGGGCGACACGCAATATTTCACCGCCGGAAATTCGCGAGGAAATTTCCAAAAGACTGTTGCCCAAATAAACAAAATAAATCCCGACCTTGTGATTTCCGTCGGCGACCTCATTGGCAACTGCAAAGGGAAAAAAGAAGACGCGCAAGATTATGCCGATTGGAAAAATGCGCTCGGAGCGCTCTTCACGAAAACCTACGCCGTGCAGGGAAACCACGACCGGGTGGAAAACGTCGACAAATGCGACCGGTTCTGGACAGATATTTTCAATTTTCCGATCGATGGACCAGATGGATTCGCCGAATTCGCCTATTCTCTCGACATCAAAAACTCCCATTTCGTTTTTTTGGATACTAACAAGCCCGACGCGCACGAAATAAATTCCATCCAGCGCAATTGGCTCGAACAAGACCTCGCCAAAAACAAGAAAGAAAATACTTTCGTAGTTTTTCACGAGCCGGCTTATCCGGTGAGCGATAAAAAAGGAGAAGGTCTTGACGCCGATCCTTCGGAACGAAACAGCCTTTGGGAAATCATCGATAAATATAATGTGACTGGAGTTTTTAACGGACACGAACATATCGTCAGCCGCCGGAAAATTGATTCCAAAGTTTCCTCCGTGGCCAAAAACAGCGTCTACCAATTCGTTTTCGGAAACACCGATTCTTTCGATCACGACCTTCCCTCCGCCGGCGTCGCAGAATACGCGAACCAGGGCCAGGGACGTTTTGGCCTCGTAAAAGTGAACGGCAAAGAAACAACCGTCGAAACGCACGGCCCGGACGGAACCTTGCTCAACACGTTTACATTCTCAAAATAGTCCTATAAAATACGGGCATGATTGCTCAATTTGCCTATTCGATATACTTTGGATTGCCTGTAGTAGCCTATGCCGGCATAATTACCCTTCTTCTTTTGCTGACGACGGCCACGCTTGGCTATCTTTCGCTTTACAGGAATATTCAAAATGGCTTCAAACTTCATTTTTTCTTCGCGCGAATAACCATAGCTTTCGCGCTTATTCACGCTATTCTGGCGATTTCGGCCTACTTAAAGTTCTGACCCCGCAGAACAAATCCTGAAATAAACGTTCATATTCTTTGTATTATTCTTTTAGAGGGAAGACTTTCTTGCTATTTCAAATAATTTTTTTATCATAATAATTAAGAAAAAAATATGGAGGAACAGGTGGAGAAAAACGAAACTCCCGGGGAGTCGTCCAGCAACACGAATTACTGGATCATTGTCATCGTCGCGCTGATTATGATTATTGGCATAATCTGGTATGCCGGCGCCAAGAAAAAAGTCGATCTTAATGAAGCGCCATCCTCGATACCCTCTCAAAATTCGCAGTCGACAAGCCAGTCAACGAGCGAAGTTCAAAAACAAACCGAAGCCGTTATTGAATACACTGATTCCGGCTTTTCGCCCCAGAGCGTAACCGTCAAGATTAGCGACACCGTGGCATTCACCAACAACAGTTCCGGCGAAATGTGGGTCGCTTCCGCTCCGCACCCGGTTCACACAGATTATCCGGAATTAGATGCCAAAAGGGCATACACCAAAGGTGAAACTTATTCCTTTACTTTCGAGAAAACAGGAACTTGGAAATTCCACAACCATCTCAACCCCACCAAGTTTGGTTCAGTAACTGTTCAATAAAAGAAAAAAAATATGCCAAAAGTCCCAAACACCCCCAAAAACACAGGCAGATGTTTTTGCCTGAAGTGCCCCACTTTTCTCCAGTCGGATTGCCCGAAGGAGAAACAGGAAATATTATACTGCGCCAAGGGAAAATCTTCTTGCGATCTCGAGGAAAAAGGATGTCTTTGCGGCGCCTGCCCTGTGCATGAAGAGTATAACCTGGATGGCGGATATTTCTGCTTTCGCGGCGCGGCTGAATAGAAATAAAAAATATCCGAGAGATAAAAATATATCAGTATACTAGTATACTGATATATTTTTATGGGAGTTTTATTTATTTTTTTACTTTTCTCCCAGCCACTTCACCCCGCAAATTTCCCCCAGATCCTTATTCATCGCGACTAAATCCTCACTCGATAATTCATTCACGTCATTTTTTCCCAAAATTCTCGCAATTTCTGCTATTTCTTCGGTTGATATTTTGACAAAGTTTGAAAGTTTTCGAACGCCTTCTTTGATTTTCAATTGACTGGTCAACTCCGGCCGATGAGTCGTCACTCCTGTCGGGCAAAGTCCCGTGTGGCAAACGCGATACTGCTGGCAATTGATGGCGATGAGAGCGGCTGTCCCGATATAAACCGCATCCGCGCCCAGCGCCAGACATTTGGCAAAATCTGCTGAAATGCGGAGTCCGCCGGCCGCAATGAGAGAAATATTATTTTTTACTCCTAAATCTTTTAGCATTTTATATGCCCGGGGAACAGCGGCAAAAACCGGAATTCCGACATTATCTTTCACGAATGCGTCCGTGGCTCCCGTTCCTCCGCCGAATCCGTCAATCGCGATGAAATCGACTCCGGCCTCGGCCAAAACTTTCACATCCTTCTCAACATTTCCGCAGCCGATTTTCGCGCCGACAGGAACGCCGCCCGTCATTTCGCGAAGCCACGCAACTTTATTTTTTATTTCCTCCAAAGTTTCCATATCATGATGATGCGCTGGTGAATAAGCCGGCTCACCAGTCTTGAGTCCCCGCAGATTCGCGACTTCCTCCGTCATTTTTTTGGCCGGCAGATAGCTTCCCTTCCCGGGATAGGCGCCTTGTCCGAAGCGGATTTCCACCGCCGCCACTTTTTTGATCACATCTTCATTCAATCCGAATCGCCCGGTCGCGTATTGTCCGATCAGAAATTCTTTCGATTCATATTCTTCATCGAGTATCCCCCCTTCTCCTGAATTGAAACCGATTTTCAGATATTTGGCCGCTTGCGAAATGACAAGATGCACATTTTTCGAAGTGGATCCGAAACTCATTCCCGAAATCATTATCGGGGAAGAAACTTTCATCGGCTTTTTGGCTTTCGGACCGATGGTAACTTCTGTGTTCACTTTTTCTTCCCGGTCGAGCGGAATTTTCGCCACTTGTGCGGGCATGAAATGCAAATTACCAAGTGAAAAATTGCAACCCGGTTTTTTGAGCGAACCCATCGGACGGACAATTCTCTCCCCTGTTTCAGCCAGCGTTTTGATGTCAACGACGGTTTGATAAAATTCATCGCTCTCATTTGATTTCTTTTTCCGCATCACAACTTTTCCACCAAAGGCGGATCCGCCTCGGCCGGAAGCTAGTTCTATTGTGTCCCGCGTGCAATAATATATTTCTTTGAGATTATTTTCCGACCAAACCAAACATCCCGGGCAAAGACAACTCTTAGCGCTGACATCACACTGACTGTGCCCTATTTCTTCAGAGCAATACAAAACTTCCCCATTGCAATCATGCGGATAAGAAGGACAATTGGGACAAAGGCATTTTTGACGGTTTTCCTTGGAATTTTTGACCGGCATAAAATAAGTATACTCTCAATCCTTTATACCAATACTATATACAAAAAAATGAAGGGTCTCAAGGAGTTCCGACTCTTCGCGTACTAAGGGGAAGCTTAGACGCGCGAAAGAAAATAGAACTTCTCAAGACCCGTATGGCGGGGCCGAGCTTTGATATTTTCTCAGCTGGCTTCTTTCCAACCTTTTTTGCGGTTGACTCAAAGCGATTCTGGGCCCCGTGTAATGAACTACTACACCGGATAAGGCATTTTTCTTTTGGAAAATGAATTCAGAAATCCCGCCGAAATCCGCTAGACAAGGACGCAGTATCCTATCATTTAACCCTATAATCTCTCACGACAATCCCGCCTCTAATTCTCTTAACCGAAACCCGTTGTTTTTCTCGCCAGCCGAGTTCACGGATGATCTCAATTGGAATCGTCACCGCGAGGCTAGTTTTTCCGACCCTCGTTATTTTTCTCGTGTTTTTGTCTTTTAGTTTCATATACTTATCGAAGTAAGTATTAAAGTAAGTATTTTCTGCCCCTATCCTAACCCAAACCGCCGATTTTGTCGAGAAAAAACAGGACTAGATCCTGTTCTTATTTCATATGGATACTGGCTTTGTTATTCCAAGTCTTTTTTCATCTTCTCGAAATCCTCTTTGGTTATCTCGCCCTTGGCGTAACGCTGCTTGAGAATATCCAAAGCGCTTTTTTCCTTTTGCTTATGTTCACCAAGATCATGCCCGCAAGCGTGGCCGGAAAAGCCGCGGATCAAAGCGAAAACCGCGAAAAATATCAGCGCCCAAAAGATGATCATGAAAACGAAGCCGAAACCAAAGCCCAACCCCCCCATATGCCCGTAATAATTTCCCCACATATGTTTTTCTTACTATTTATCCTCTGAAATATTTATTACGCTTTGGGCATTTCTTTGTTTCGGTTGCCATATTTATCAAGAAAAAAAGCCCCAGGGAAACTTCTCGTTGGTGAGAAGCTCCCCAGAGCAAGCTTAGGCCTCTCCAGTCTGCCCGGCAGCAGCCAAATTTCTGACAGTATCGGCCGCCCAGGCAACCCACCCCTGGGACCAAACATGCAAATTTTCCTGCTTTTTGTCCATACTGGCCTTTTCCTCGCAATAGAGGCAGTTAGGCCCGCCGTCGATCTCGACCACGTCATAAGTGCCTTTGTAAAGATCGAGAGTAACGTGACCAGTAATGAAGCGCGCCGCGCTGGCAATCGCGGCTTGGAGCATCGCCGAGACGGGATGGAAAAACTTCCCGCCATAAACCGCTTTGGCAAACATGCGGGAAGTGATGTCAAGATAGAGGCGACTCTCGTCGTCAATGATCACCCCAACCATTATCAGATATGCGATGAAAACCAGGGTCACTCCCGGAGATTCGTAGATTCCCCTGCTTTTGAGGCCAAGCACGCGGTTTTCAATCTGGTCGAGACCGATCCCAATGGCATTTTCTCCGGCAATGGCGTTGAGAGTCAGAAAAATCTCCTCCAGATTCATTTCTACGTCGTTTACTGCCACGGGCCGCCCCGCCTTGAAAATGATCTTCACTCGCGTTTTTTTGTCCGGGGCATCGAAGGGGCTATTACCCATGACAAACTTCACGGCACTCGTGGCCGTAGTGAGTTTTTCCAGAATTCCCGCCTCATGGGTCAGCCCGGCGAAATTGGCGTCGGTGGAATAGGGCTGTTCCAAGGTAGCGGAAATTACCAGGCCAAAGTTCTCGCAATAATGGATCATTTCCGGGCGACCGCCGAGTTCGTCAATGAAGCTCTGGTCCCGCCAAGGGACATACATCTCCAGATCGGGAGCGAGAGCCGCGAGGGCCAGCTCGAACCTGATCTGATCATTGCCTTTGCCCGTGGAGCCATGGGATACCGCATCGGCACCCACTTTGCGAATAGTTGGCAAAGCTACTGCCACAGCTGCCATGCGGGCAATGGAGGTCGTCAGCATATAACGGCCATCGTAGCAGGCCAGGCCTTGGATAACCTTCAGCATATACTCTGCCAGCTTGGCTTTGCCGTCAATGAGATACGCCTCAACCGCTCCTGCGGCCTTCATGCGCCGTGGAATATCCGAAAGGTCATTTTCATCCGGCTGGGCAAAATCCACCGTGATGGCGATGACCCGAATGCCTTTTTCGGTCATCCACTTGATTATGGCAGTACTGTCCAGCCCGCCCGATACCAAAACCGCAATGGTCTTTCCGACAAAATCTTTCCAAGTTTTAAACATGACTGCCTCCTTTAGACAAGCTATCACCCCTCTCTGGGATGGCTTTCCGCAACTCTCTTTGTTGCTGAAATTCCAGTTAACGCTTTCTCCTGGGAAGTTTTTCGGAAACCCGATCACTTGAACGCGACGAAGATTCCCGAAATCTTTTTCTTTATCAGCTTTCCTTACTTCGGTGGTGATGACGAATAGATCATCAAAGCCAATGTAGGCAACCTCGACCAAAGTATCCCCGTTCACATGACAAAGGACCGAACCCAGATCAAGAACGGGAATAATCACCACGGCAGTAATTCCCTTTTTGGCTAAGAAATCCTGGACTTTTATCTGGTTTTTTTCCAGGATATTCCGGGCCAACTGCTTCTCTCTGAAGGTCTTGTTTCTTCTTCCCAGTGGACCGAAATCGCGTGGAATTCCGCGACGTTTGAATTCCCGATTTATCTGCAAGCCTCCTCCGACGCAAATCACCACGTAATGTGTTTGAGATAGATCCCCGAGCTATTTGATAACATCCCGGCGAGTAACTAAATCGCCCGAGACTTTTACGAAAGCGGTTTTACGCATATTTGCAACCCCCTTATTCCCAGCCCGAAGCTGTATTTTATTGGTAAAGAAGTGGATACAAAATAGCGCAGATGCAAATATTTATCAAGAAAAAGGGGGCTTTGAGCCTGGATGTTTATTTTTGCGCATTGGCTAATAAGTGCACCAGGGATTCGGGTATTCGTCGGGATCAAGACAGCATTCCATATCGAGATGCTTCCCTTTGTTCTGCCGGCTCTTTCGCGGCTTGTCATTTTTCTTGGCGCAGACCAATTTGCCGCCCACAACTTTGAAAGACACTGGTTTTGGCGCGGTTATTTTGGGTTTGAGGGGCGCGGGTTTCGGTCTCACAATATCAATGAGCCCCAAAGTGGAGGCCGCGGCATAATACTGCGGGAAATTATCGTTGATAGCCAACCTGGGATCAGCTCCTTGCTGGGATTCTGCGCTGAGGACTGGAACAATATTATAAATATATCGTTCTTTCACAATACTAAAAAACAAAGCGGGACCATAGCAGTCATCTGTTGGAGGAATATATATTTCTTCGGCGGGAAAATCATCAACGTCGAACGCGTGGCCTTCGATATTTTGGCATCGCGCATCATTTTTCAGATCTTGATTTTTTAGAGTTGGATATTCTTCGGTATTCGATATCTCCTTCGTTTTCGGAACGTCATAAACAGCCACATCAAACCCAAGATAGGGATTCTCTCCAGCATCATTTTTTCTGAATTGATAGCGGGCCTCCCATTTCGATCCGGCCGATTTTCTCTGGCTTTTTGGCGCGATCCATTCACCGGGATATTTCACAGAAAAACCCCAAAACTGGTTGCTGAAATCCTTCCAGCCGCCCAAGTCAGTTGAATTTATTATCTTTTCAGCCTCCGCCGAAATATCCGTTTCTGTCATGATCGGATCCGGACTGCTGTCTCCGGCGACGACTCCCTCAGTCTCATCGGCGATTTTCACGGCGGCGGCCGGCATCCTTTCTCCGGCTGGGGCGCTTCGAAAATTTCGGGGCATATTTGAATATAAAAATGCCGCCGCAAAAAAAATGGCAGCTGACACGACGACGATGTCCCTTTTTATGTTCGTCCGGCATGTCATTCCTCTGCAAAATATCGAGTTCCACTCCCTGAATGATTTTTTGAAATTTTCGATGGTCATAATTTATGAATTAGGGTTAGTCATTTTCTGTTATTACATCGGCATCGGAAAAATATCTCACAGGTCACTCAATGTCCAGCGCAACCAAGAGCGCAGTGACCAATCCGAAAAAGGATATTTTTAAACAACCGGCGCTTTATGCTATATACTTTATACTATATACTTTATGTATGCTATACATTTGGCAACATATTCCCCAATATATCAACCCGATCGCCTTCAACATCGGACCGATTCAAATTGCCTGGTATGGGATTATGTATTTGGTTGCCTTCGCAGTAGTTTATTATTTCGTCCGCTATCGGATTCAGAGGGATAATTTGGGAATTTCACTTGAAACCGTCCAGGATTTTTTTCCGTGGGCGATTGTCGGGCTTCTTCTGGGCGCGCGGCTGGGAGATGTTTTCATTTATGATTGGAGTTATTTCCAAAATCATCTCTCGCAGATTTTTCTCCCGTTTGATATTCATAACAATTGGCAATATATCGGGATTTACGGGATGAGCTATTTTGGGGGACTCGTTGGACTGATTATCACTTTCGTAATATTCTCATTTTTAAGGTTCGGCCTTAAAAAACGGAGTATTGCAAAAATACTGGAGTTCTCTGATCTTTTCGCACCTGCTGTTCCGCTCGGTTTCACTTTCGGCCGCTTGGGAAATTTCGCGAACGGGGAACTCTGGGGCCGAGTGACGAATAAGTTTTGGGGAATGTATTTCCCCGCTGATTTTTCCGGCCAACTCCGCCACCCATCGCAGCTTTATGAAGCGTTTCTTGAGGGAATTTTGCTCTTTGCGGTGTTGTGGAGTATTAGAAAAATAAAATTTCCGACAGGATATCTCACTGCCCTTTATTTGATCGGCTACGGCCTCGCCCGCTTCACAGCCGAATTCTTCCGCGAGCCTGACAACGGCTGGATTTTTTGGCAACTGACATTTGGGCAATGGTTGTCAGTTTTCCTGTTCATAACAGGAACATCCCTGCTTTTTCGCAGAAAATCTTCCAGCTTCCGGCTGCCACTTCACTAAAAATACACTTTGTGCTATACAAATAAAACTCCGCTTACTGCTGTATCAGTTTATGGCGAATAATAAATTTGTAAAGCAATTCCCTGTGACACGATTGAGAGTCGGCATATTGCAGATCGGCCTGATTTTGGCCGCGTTGTATATTGTAGCCAATTTCAATTATCTTCTTTTTCACGTTTTGGCCGAATTTTTCGGCGCGGCCATCAGCCTGGCGATTTTTCTTCTGACCTGGAATGCCAGAAAATTCGTGAAAAACAACTACTATCTTTTTTTCGGGATGGCCTTTTTGGCATCGGGAATGATTAGCCTGATTCACGCTCTCACCTACCGGGGCATGGGTATCGTGGCAGGAACAGCGGCTGATTCCAACATCGCCACCCAGCTTTGGCTGGCCAATCAGTATATTTTGGCAGTCACTTTCCTCATCGCCCCGTTTCTTCTGGAGAAAAAAATGCGGCCGCAAACCATTATTTTGGGATATCTGGCCTTCTTCGCGCTTTTCTTGGTGATGATCTTTTACTGGAAGATTTTTCCTGTCGCTTACTTGGAAGGAACCGGACTCACCCCTTTCAAAAAAATCAGCGAATATGTTGTTGCGGCTGTGTATATTTTTTCGCTCTATTTTTTCTGGAGACAGAGAAATCGCTTGGAGAAACGCGTTTTGCAGCTGATATCTTTCACGCTCGCGCTCTTTTTTGTTTCCACAATCTTTTTCACGCTCTATGTCGGGGTGTATAGTTTTCCAAACGAACTTGGCCACCTTTTGCGGGTCTTGGCTTTTTATGTGAGTTATCTGGCTTTGGTTGAATTCGGACTCATGAGGCCTTATCATTCAATGTTCAAGGAATTGAATGAAAAGGGAAAGGTGCTGAAGAAAGCCAAAGAGGAATGGGAGCGGACTTTCGACAGCGTTCCGGACCTTATTGCGATACTTGATACCAAACACGGGATAAAAAGAGTGAACAAAGCGATGGCAGAACGCCTCGGCACAAACCCGGAAAAATGCATCGGCCTGAGCTGCTTCAGTTGCGTGCATAGTTGCGACAAGCCCATTGACGCTTGCCCTCATACTCTGACCATGAAAGACGGCAAAGAGCACGTCTCCGAAATAGAGGAAAACGGTCTGGGAGGAACTTTTCTCGTCAGCACTACTCCGCTTTTCGAGGATGGCGGCAAGCTTATCGGTTCCGTGCACGTCGCCCGCGATATCACGGAGCGCAAAAAGGCGGAAAAAAAGATGGAAGACCTTGCCAGGTTTCCGCTCGAGAATCCCAATCCCGTGATAAGAGTTTCGTCCGAGGGAAAAATCCTCTTTAAGAACCCGGCCGCAGACGCCGTTCTGAAAAGATTCCGCGAGAGCGAAAAAGATATCCTTCCGGAAGAATGGAACAAGCATTTTGAGCCAGCTATCAGGGCAGGATTGAAAAAAAGTTTCGAGATAGACTTGGAAAAAAATAGTTTCTTTGTGCTAATTGCTCCGATCTCCGGCGCCGATTACGCCAATATTTATTTTACTGACATAACAAAACGAAAAGAGGCGGAGGTGGCTCTCGGCCACGAGAAAGAGAGGCTCGCACAAATCCTCGACAAAATGGAAGATGGAGTATATATCGTTGACCGAAATCATAATATATCATACATAAATCCGGCTCTCAAAAAACATTTCGGGAAAAATATCGAAAGGCGAAAATGTTTCGAATATCTGCACAACCGAAAATCGCCCTGCCCCTGGTGCATGAATGAAGAGGTTTTCTCCGGAAAATCCGTCCGGTGGGAATGCTATTTTGAAAATTTGAAAAAAACATTTGATATAATCGAAACGCCTATGACAACTCCGGAGGGTACGCTCATCAAGCTCCAGATCATGCGGGATATCACCGAAAGGAAAATGCTGGAAAAAAACAAAGATGACTTCATTTCACTTGCTTCCCATCAACTCCGAACACCTCTTTCCTCCATCAGCCTCTCATCTGAATTGCTTCTTCGGGGCACTTCCGGAGATATTCAATCGGACCAGAGAGAATATCTTGAGGAAATTCACAAAGCGACCAAAAGGATGACAATCCTTGTGAATAATCTTCTGAATGTTTCCCGGATCGAAATGGGAACTTTTTCGGTGGAGTCTGAACCGCTCGATATTCTTTCTTCTGTTCAGGCGAAACTGAAAGAATTTGAACCTATCATTTTGGAAAAGAAACTTTATTTCAAAAAAAATATCGGAGAAAACATTCCGCCTTTATCTTTCAACACAAACAGTTTTGAAATAGTTTTTGACAATCTGCTTTCCAATGCCATTCGGTATACTCCTACCGGCGGGAAAATTGCCCTTGCCATCGAGAATAAGAGAGATTCTGTCTTCATTGAAATTTCCGATACCGGCTGCGGAATTGCCGCCGGACTAAAAGATAAGATTTTTGAAAAAACTTATCGCGCCGAAAACGCGAGAGAAATGAGCTCTGAGGGAGCCGGGCTGGGACTTTATATGGTGAAATCAATCGCCGACCTCACCGGCTCCAAAGTTTGGTTTGATTCAAACGAAATGGGAGGAACGACTTTCTATTTTTCGATTCCGATTGGCCAAGAACTGCGCCAGGCATAAAAAAGCGCCCCGTTTTGCGAGGCGCTTTTGAATCGCAGAAGATATCGCCTAATTATCATTCATCCTGTACCCAACGCCCCTGACAGTCTCGATTTTTTTCGCCTCTTTGTCGCCAATTTTTTTCCGCAAATTGGTTATATGGACATCAACCACATTGGCGAATGAATCGAAAGCAAAATCCCAGATATTCGAGAGTATTTGTTCCCGCGTGACAGTGACTCCCTTATTTCGCATAAGATATTCCAACAGGCTGAATTCTTTTAAGGTTAATTTTACGTCTTTTCCTTTTTTGGAAACTTGTTTTCTGGTGGGATCAAGAATGATGTCCCCCGCTTGAAGAACGAGCGGAAGAGCAATCTTTGGGCGGCGCAGAATTGCCCGGATCCTGGCCAGAAGCACTTCAAATGAAAAGGGCTTGGAAAGATAGTCGTCCGCGCCCGCGTCAAGACCGTTGGCTATGTCTTTGGCGCTGTCGCGAGCCGTAAGCATCAGAATCGGAACGCTGATTTTTTGGGCTCTTGCTTCCCGGCAGATTTCGTCTCCGTTTTTTTTGGGAAGCATCCAGTCAAGAATGAAGAGATCATAATCTTTGTGGTTCATAGAAATTCTTCGAAAACCGGCTTCGCCGTCCAGAACATAATCAACGGCGAAACCCTCTGCCTCAAGGCCTTTTTTTATGAGTTTCGCCAAATTTTCCTGGTCTTCAACGACAAGTATCCGCATAACTGTATATTATAGCGGTCTTTTCAGACTGGCAAGCCCATCCTATCCGGAAAAAAATATCTCTTAATGAAGGCTTAATCTTGATATTGTAGAATTCCGGGCAGACAAAGCCAACCCGGCGGATTGGAATTAGCGATATATTTTTGAACTAGCTCGCCAATCAGATTGAAAACATGATTATTGGTCCAGCCAATTTTTTATTTAATAACGCGGAGTGAGCGAAGGATGGAAAGAAAATATCATCCGTCGATCCTCCGCAGAAACCTATGAAAAAAACACATTTTTTGACATTTGTTGCGATTCTTGCCTTTATATTTGCGGCGGAAACAGGCAATAATTCCGGATGGACGGCGACCGTGAACGCCCAAGGGCTTGTTTTTACCTCAATAAAAATGGATCCTTCCTGGACAGCCATCGCAGACGGGCAAAGCATGCAATTCAGCGCGACGGCACTCGACCAGTCAGGCAATCCGATGGTCACTCAGCCGACTTTCTTTTGGTCAGTCGATAATCCGACCCAGGGCGCAGTCAATCAAAACGGATTGTTTACTCCGCTGTCAAACGGCCAGATGACGATTTACGCCAAAGCAGACAATAAAATGGGAACAGCGCATATCACAGTAACTCCGGCAACGGAACCCACAATCAAATCAGTTGAGGTATCTCCTCTCAATGCCAATATTGGCCTCGGCGGCACTTTGCAGTTCACAGCCACTGCTTTTGATCAGAACTGGACGGCCTTAGACACGCAGCCGCTTTTCTCCTGGTCTTTGAACAATTCGGCCATAGGCTCAATTGACCCTGCGAGCGGCTTGTTCACTGCGCTGGCCCCGGGAATGGTCATGCTAACAGCCTCTTCAATCAAAGGAGCCGCAACTTGGATGGGAACCGCAAACGTCACCATTCAGAACGCTCCGCCAGTATTGGCAAAAATAAATGTAGCTCCCCCCAATCCATTGATAAGCTCAGGAACAACGCGACAATTTTCAACTGAAACCCTTGACCAATACGGAAATCCGATAAACGTTTTTGTGACTTGGTCCTCTGATAATCAGTCCGTGGGAACCGTTGACCCGATAAGCGGTTTACTCACGGGGATTGCGCCGGGAACGGCAAACGTCACGGCCGCGAGCGGATCAATTTCGGGAAGCGCGCCTTTCACGGTCCAGAATGCTCCGCCGGTTGTGACGACTCTGAATGTTTCACCCTCCAATCCAAGCATCAGTGTCGGTTCGGCACAGCAGTTTTCAGCAATTTCTTTGGACCAATACGGAGACCCGATTACTGCAAATATCAGCTGGACGCAAGGCAATAAGGCAGTCGGAAAAATAGACCAGAACGGACTCTTTTTTGGTGAGAATCCCGGCACAACGACTATCACAGCTTCGAGCGGAACAGTATCGGCAAAAATAGAAATAAGCGTGAGCCCTCTTGTCATGCCTCTGGCAGGAACGAATGACAGCGGCGACCTTTCTCTTCAGGAACTCGGGATAGTGAGCGTCACGAAAGACAAAATCACGATTCTTGCCAAAACCTCGACGGATTCGGATGCGAACTTCCTTTTAGGCACGAATAAAAACAATGTCCGCAAGAATAAGAAAAAAATCGCCCGTGGAACCGATGGCGCGACCGGCAGTGAACATACTTTCGTTTTTTCCGGCCTGCGAAAAAACAAGAATCATTATTGGAAGCTTGTCTTCGAAAAACCGGATGGGTCGCAGAAAATGGAAACAGCCATTTTCCGGACAAAAACGCTTAAGAAATAGGGAGAAAGATAAAAAAATTGAATATTCCGGACAGCAGCCCCGCAAATAACGGGGTTGCTTTTTTGATTTCTGGACAGCGATTATCAGTTTTGTTGATTAACGAAATTTCTTGCCTTTCTTAATCAAATCTTAATCTGCTTTTTATATACTAAAGCCAAGATTAATCTTTAAGTTCAAAAAAATGAAAACGAAAATGACAAACAAGGAGGATAGAATTTGCCCCTGCGACCTCGCGGAATTCTGCGAAAAAAGAACTGACGAAGAAATCATCGAATATGCAAAGGAAAACAAAGATTGCTATGCCTCTCTTGTCAAGCGCTACGAAGAAAAGCTGGCACGATACGTGAAGCGTATCAGCGGCCTCACCAAAGAATCTGTCGAAGATATTTTACAATCAGTTTTTTTGAAGACATATGTCAATATCAACTCTTTTGACGACAGAAACAAATTTTCCACCTGGATTTACCGGATCACGCACAATGAGACCGTGAATTATTGGAGAAAAAATATAAAATCCGGAGTGCCTGTATCCCTCGACGAAAATGAATTTTTGAAAAACACTATCGCGGACTCAAAAAATGTCGAGTGGGAGGTATCCAAAAAATTGGACGGCCTCAAGGTCGCCGAAGCCCTGGGAAGATTGCAGAAAAATCAGCGCGAAGCCATCGATTTGAGATATAATGGGCAATTCAGTTATCAGGAAATCGCCTTGCGGCTCGCAAAGCCAATAGGCACCGTCGGGACGCTCATTAATCGCGGAAAAAAGATACTCCGTGAGGAGCTTCAGAAAATCAACCTATCACCGGGAATGACGAACTGAAAATATAAAATAGCGGAACTATAAAATGAAAGGAGGTGAAAAAAAATGAACGGACAGCAAAATAAAAAAACAGCCAACTGGCTTATTGTCATCGCCGGAATGTGGCTGATTATAGCGCCTTTCGTTCTGGGCTTCAGCGGGACGTTTTTGAGCCTGAATGACGTCGTCATGGGAATCATCATCGCTTTTGTATCCCTGATCGCTATCGGGGTATCCGAAGAAGGAAAATGGCTGAATTGGATCAACGTCCTTTTGGGTGCCTGGATATTTATAACTCCTTTTTTCCTGATGTCGGTTGGAAACGCGGGAATGTGGAACAATCTGATAATCGGAATAATCACTGTTGCTTTGGGAGCTTGGGGAGCAGTCACAATGCCTTCCTCTTCTTCCTCTTCACCGCAGTATCCGAAAGCTGTTTAGTCCTTTTTATAGGGGGACAGCAAAAAGCCTTCGACACAAGGCTTTTTGTTTTTGCGGCGAAAATATAAATTTCTGAAGATGATTATTATAAAAAAGGGCCGCCCGCGCTTGGCACGGAACGACCCTTGCAAATATCTCCGGTTTTAGGGCATTAACAGTATTGCCCTCTGAAATCCACTTGTTCTTCCAGTTCACCCAATTTCTTTTCTCTTTGCCGAACCTCCCCAATCTTGAAAGCAGGATAATACGGTTCGGGTCCAATTGGATCGACCACGGAAACAACCATGACCCCCTGATTGAAAACGCGGTCCATTTCGGCCTCCTCGATATTTCCCATCTGCTGAGTGTAGTGAAAAATTGGAGGCCGCTTGATCTTATACTTCCAGATCGTCACTTTGAGATCATTTGGCAGAATGCGCGGAATATTCTCCACCATTCCGCCCCCCGTTATGTGGGCGTGGCCCGCAAATCGGACTCCTCTCTTCCGAGCCTCTTCCATTTCCGGAATCCAGATAGGGGTGGGTACCAGAAGCGCTTCGGCCAGGGAGTTGCCGCCAAGTTCGCTAAGCGGTTTCATCAGGTTGTTGATGACTCTTGCCTTGCTGCCATGGAGATTAAAAACTTTCCGGATCATCCCGAGAAAACCATCTTCTTGGATGCGGAGCCGGTGCACTTTTCGAAGAAGCGAGAAGCCGTTTGAGCCGGGACCGTGTGAAGGCCAGCCGTAAACATGCATTCCCTCTTCCATGGGAACGTATTCCAGTTCGGGATCCGGAAATCCGATGACGGATACATCCAGATCAAACATCCATGGATACCGAAACACGTCCGGAAGCTCGGCAGTCTCACCCCCGATGGGTATGCAACCCGAAGTCAGACAGGCCTCGATGATACTCTCGATGATTTGAATATGCTTTTCCGGGTCAAGCTGTCCAACTCGAAGCGTGTCCAGGAGGAAGGCAGGACGCGCTCCGGACACATACATGTCCACGGCGCTCATGGCCACGCCATTATGGCCGATACCGGTCAGCATATTTGCCAGTGCCGCTAGAATCGCCACTGTTCCAACCCCGTCAACGGATCCGCTAACTTTTCGCGCTCCGGGCGGGATGGGCATACCACCGGCAAATCCTCCGATCTGATCTGCTGCCTCTGGCCAGTTTGCCCGAACCAGAGTCTTGATCATTTGAGCAAACTGGTTGCCCTTGTCAATGTTTACTCCTGCGCTTGCATAAGTTGCTCCAGACTGATTGGACATACCTATCACCTCGCAAATTTTTTTTGAAATTTTAAAGAGAATCCCTCCATGGGATCTCCGCGATTCCCTACTTTCAGGCTACTGGATATCCAATTTTTAGGCAAGAAAAATCCCCGCCGAAGCTTCCTGCCCGGCGGGGATAAATTGTTTCACAAACTCGCGTGTTTCACGCCTCCTTGCTTTGTTTCACGCGGTTTTTGTTGTTTCATGCAGCCATAACTTTTTGGGTTTTTGCCCTGACGCATGCGTCATAGAGATTTTGCAACGGCTTCATCCAAGGCGATGCCTCTAGTTTCTTGAACTCTTCCGGCAACCAGGGCCATTGCCGCAACAGAAACGCCCGGTCAAACAGGTGCGGCATCATGACGTTGTGCCGGCCAGTCACGTCGCAGAAGCCGATCCAGCCATCCAATGATCCATTCGGATTAAAAGGATATTTCATAGTCGGTTTCCCGTTGTTGTCGACAAAAACCAGCGTAATGAGGTTGTTATCGCGGATATACTTCTCCGTGGCCTCGTCAGCCAACCAGACTTGTCCTTCTTTATGGGAAACCCAGGCCCCCAGCCGAGAACCCTCCATATCACGGAACAAAACCGAGGGGCTTTTTTGAATCTCAAGAGTCGAAAACCTCGACTCAAACTCGCGAGATTCGTTTCGCACAAAAATGAGCGGCGGAAATCCTTTGACTTGAGGGAGGCCAAGAACTTCCATCCAGGCCCCGCTTTGAGCTCCGTTGCAGGTTCCGACAAAGAAAGTATCGTCACGAGCAAAGAAATCCTCCGCTTGCCTGCTCATTCCAGAGTTCCATTTGAACATCATGGCAACCCCTTTTCCTGCTCCAAACACGTCTTCGTTGGCAAATCCGGGAGCGGGCGCAAGCACTTGGAAGAAGTCCAGGCTTGTTTTGCCGGAACGGAGATCGTTCACGTGGACGTCATAGACCGCAAATCCAGCTGCCCGAAATCCAGCGGCAAGTTCACGGTCGCCCGTCGAAACTTTTGCCCGAAGGATCGCCACTCTGGGTTTATCTTCCAAGTTGCGCAAGGCCGTTGGCGAAGCTACCGGGTCAAAAGTCAATTTGTAGGGCGGAGCGCTTTGCCGGCGCAGATTCCTTCTCTCCGCCCGAGCGCATTTGGGATTTATGCGGTGTTTTTCAATTTGGTAGCTGGTTTCGCGCCACTGGTAACGCAAGTCGACCACCGATTCGTTGAAAATTTCACCGCGGTCGTCATAGCGGATAATGAAACGTTTTTCGACAGTGGTATTGCCGATGACGACATAAGGAACGCCAAAGTGATTGAGGATAGCCATTATCAGGGCTTCGTTTTCGGGGAGGTATTCAATAACTTTTCTTGCCTCCTGGGAAAACAAATCGGCCCAGACGTCGTGATGATCCAGATCAATCTCGGCGCCGCAGTCACCGGCCATGAGCATTTCGAGCAGGTTCACGAAAAGTCCGCCGTCGCCGACGCAGTCGTGGCTGGCTTCGATCAGCCCTTCGGAAATCATCATCTGCTCGGCCAAAACGGCACCTTTCAGTTTTCGCCAGTCGACATCGGGGCATTCGTCACCAAGTTGGCCCAGAGTCTGGAGAAATGCCGAACCGCCTAGGCGGCGGAGGCCATTTGCTACATCGATCAGCATAAGACGGCTTTCCCCGGGACGCTTGATATCGGGCGTCACGAATTTCGTCTTATCCGGAACAACAACATTGCCGGTCAAGACGAGAGTTTCCGGCGATTTGATGAGTTGCTTCATCAGCCAAACGTAGAGCGACGAGGAGTCTTTCCCGCCGTAGCCGGCGATTTTGAGCGCGATCAATATGTCTTTGAGCGCCTCCATGGCAAAATACATCTTTGCCACACCGCCGGGAATTCCCTTGGCCGGCCACATCCAGTTTATGCACATCTTGATGTCTTCGAAGTCGGAGAACAGCACGCCGGAAAAGTTCAGCAGCATTTCCGCGACTGTCATTCTGGCGCCAGCCCGGGGATCAAGCATCATCATATTGGGACATTCGCCAACGGCGCTCGCCGTTCCAAAGCTGTCTCCATAGTCCATGGCTGAAATGGCAGCATCAGAAACAGGCAAATGCAGCTTGCCACAGGTTTGGTCAAGAATGCGCAGTCCCGTGACGCTCCGGTCGGCCCGATGGATATGGAATTCCTTGGAACAGACCGAGATAAGCCGGAGAACGTTTTTGGCCGCTTCTTTGAGAGAAAGCCCGGATGGAATCCTCACTGGGTTGCCAAGATAAGCGGGTTTTCTGTCACGAATTGTTTCTTGGGGAACGGCATCCCGGAGAGCCTTGATGGGAAGATCGATCGGATTACGGCCGGTCTTTTCATCCGTGAAAACGATCCGTCCGCTGTCGGTCACTTCGCCGACAACTTCAAGCGGACAACCTTCCCTCGCGGCGATCTTGAGACAAAGCGGCAGATGATCAGGATGGATAAGCATGCCGTATCTTTCCTGGTATTCGCACACCAGGATCTCAAGCACGGTCATGGTCTTGTCGCCCACCTGTACCTGCCGGATTTTCACGATACCGCCGGCCTTTTCCACTAATTCCGTGAAGAGATTGAGAATACTGGCCGCGCCCTGGTCATGAATGGATATGAGCGGATTGCCGAGCCCCTTTTCGACGCAGGTCCGAATGAACCGCCAGGTCAAATGACCCATTCCGGCACAACCTCTTTGAACGGCATAAAACAGATCTTTATCCTTGTCATCAATTCCGCTTGAAGATCCGGAGCCGCCCCCGAAACCGATCTTGTGGGCTTTGCCGCCGATAGCAATGAGAAGCAGGCCTTTTTTCGCCCGACCCTTTTTCACATGCTCATCGCGGACCGTTCCAACGGTTTCCGCCAGCATGATTGGCTTGTAGTAGGAGTAGAATTCTCCGTTTGGCATCATCATACCGAAAGCACGGGTAATCCCCTGATACACCGGAACTCCGTATTTGTTTCCGTAGTCCCAAGTCCCGCCCGGCGCTTCGATCATAATCTTGAAAGGCGAAGCCATGTTTTTTGCCCGGAACCGCGGAGCCATTTTTTCCCACGGCATTACGTAACCAGGAATCCAAAGGTTTCCGGTGCAGAAACCGGCGATAGCATAGAGATGGTTTCCGCCCCGACCTTTCGCCAGGTCGTCGCGGTAGTCTCCGCCAATCCCGGTTTCAGCTCCCGGCCAGGGAGAAATCCCGGTCGGAAAACAATGGGTCTCGCCATTGCAGGATGGATGAATAAAAACCGGTACTTCAATGAGTTCCGACATTTCGCCCGGATTTTTTGGCTGAAGTACCCAGGCCGGACCGCCCAGAATGGCGCTGGCGTTGTCATGAAAAGCAATGATGCAGTTCCTGGGATTAGCTTCGTAAGGCATTTTGGCCATCTGCATCAAGGTGTGCGGCATCAGTTTCCCGTCTATTTCAACCAAAGAATTGAAGGTGATATGGACGGAATGATCGGAGCAGGCCAGTTCCTTGATGGCATAAATTTCTTCTTCCGAAGGATCCCGGAGCAACTCGCGGGCAAAGAGTGCATAAAAGTGGCGCATGGTTGATTCGCTCATGCCCACTTTATACTTCTGATTGGCGGCCCGGATAAGATCCAAGTCGCTCCCCCTGACAGGGACGTTAATGAATAGGTTTTGCGCTTCAGGCACATCGAAGGAATTCAAGGGTGAGGGATATACTTCCTGCAGCAACCGGTCGAAATTTTTTTCCTTCAGAAACTTTTCCGTCGGTTTCTTCTCGGGCTTTATCAAACGGCGGGAAACTTCCACCCTTGTGATATTTTCGTAGCCGCAGTCTTGAAGCAGATCAACCCCCATTGAGCTGAAACTGGTTTCCCTTCCACGCCTCGGCCCGATTTCAATCACATTCGGCCCTAAATATTTCGGCTCGAGCCGAACTTCCTGCGTTGGATTTTCCTGGAAGCATACTTTGATTCGGTCGAGCTCTTGCCCGGTTAATGGTTTAGTGGCACCAATATTGAAACAAAGTTCCTCATCAAAACCCAAGGGCACATAAAAATGGTGCACAACGCCCTGTTGGGGAGCATAAAGTCCCATCTCCACACCTTCCTTTCCCTTTCGGGTCGAATTTCGTTTACGCCGCTGGCATCAGCAGGCGTTTCAGTTCTTCGGATTCATATTCCACCCGGCCATTGACCAGCCTCACCTGTTCGTGGACGACGTAATTCAGCACGCGAGATTGCCAGTAATGCTCATCACGATTCACCCGCTTGGCCAGAGTTTCTACTGTGTCTCCGTCATAAATCTGAACAGGCCAGACGAAGAAAATGGGTCCGCGGTCATAGACTTCATCCGCAAAGTGCATGGTGACAGCGCTGTGAGTGATTTCCCCGCGATGATAGGCCGCCATGACCGCCTCATGAACGAAGTGGCCGTAAAACTTCGGCCCGCTGAATTGCGGCAATGGTCCCGGGTGAATATTGATCGTTCTTGCTGTTTCCAAACCAATGACTAATTTCAGCCACCCAGAGAGCATCACGAAGTCTGCTTTGTATTTCCAGACATATCTCTCGTACCCATCAGACATGTAGGGGCCAGGCCAGTATTCAAATGGTATCCCCAGCTTCTCGGCCTTTGCCTCAACGCCCCCCCTCCCGATGATTGGAAACCACCGCGACAATAACGGCATCCAGACTCGGCGGAACAGACCGCGTCGCATTTACCATAGTCTTAAGTCCCGACCCGCCGCCAGTTTTCGTCCCGGAAGCAAACACCAAAATGTTTGGAAAATCCTTACTCATGGTAGTAATCTCCTTTATAATCCTTTCGGAATTTGAATTCAGTCGTTGTATCTTTTCAGCGAGTTCGCTGTTAATCAGAAATTTACGCAATTATTCAGTTTTCAAAGACCATATCACAAAAAAGACCAGCCCTCCTCTATAGCCAGTCCTCCTTTACATTCAGGCTATCAAATACAAGCTATTATAGCAATCATTGACAAAAACCCGGAGAAGTGCTAAAATTTGCTTCAGTTATCGAATTAGGCGTAAGTATCCAAGTATTCATTATATAAGGCATACATAAAGTCGTTCGCCTAAGTTAGAGCTATTTTGACCCTAAAAAGTCAAGATTATTAACAAGTTAGGCGAAATCAGACAATGGACTATCAAAACAGACCGCAGAGACAGATGCATGATGTATCTTCTCTCGGACTCAAGTGCACAGAATGCGGCGTGGACATAACGGAACTTCCGTTTGAGCCCACCAAACGCGATGACGACACTTATGGCCGACTCTACTGCCAACCCTGCAATCGCAACCGAAGAAAGAGCTTCGGAGGCGGAGGCGGAGGATTCGGCGGCGGCGGTCGAAGAGACCGGTACTAAACCGAACTCAAAACAACCTCGATCAAAAGTCGGGGTTGTTTTTTGTTTGCTTAAATTGCGAGGAAAAGATTACAATAAAATTCAGATGAGCAGAAAATCAAGGAAAATTAATATAATTCTTGTTATGTTTGCCGCGATCGCCGGGCTGTATTGCATTTTACGCGATAATAAAAACAATATTCCTCAAAAAGAATTCTCTACTCCTCTTTCTAAAGTCCAAATAGAAGGCCCAAAACCAGCAGAACAGAGCAAACAACCGGAAAAAATACAGCCAACCGAAGAAGAAAAGCCCGCGCCTCAAATCCCCGAAAAATTTCTGCTCGAAATCCCTTTTTATTCCCAGGCTCCGCTTTCAAAGTGGGACGCTTTTCATGAAGATATGTGCGAGGAAGCCTCGATTCTGAACGCCGCTTATTATCTCCTAGGCAAAAAACCTTCAAAAGAAGAATACGCAAAAGAACTCCAAAAAATACAAAACGCCGAAATAAAAGAAGTTGGCGAGTGGAAAAGCACGACCATCGCCCAGATCAAGAAAGTGTCCGATATATATTTTAAAGGGAAAATAAAGTCAAACATAATTGATAACCCGTCGATTGAGGATATCGAATCTGAAATCGCCGAAGGAAATCCGGTTGTCGTTCCGCTTGCCGGCCGCGACATAGGAAATCCCAACTTCACTCCTCCGGGGCCGATTTACCACATGCTGACCATCAAGGGATACGACGCCCAAAACTTCATCACCAACGACGTCGGCACTCGCAAAGGAAACTCATATATCTATAAAAAAGAAGTGATTATGGAGAATATGCATGATTGGAGTGAGAAAGACATACATTCTGGGGAGAAGATGATTTTGGTATTGTATAAATAGAAATTTTCCTATATTATATAAGGAGCTTTATACTTGAAAATACGCTATGTATTGTTTGGTTGATTTCCGAAACCGTCCCCAATACAAATATACTTTTTCGAAACAAGAAAAAGCACGCGAGTGCCTGAAAAGAATAAAAAACAACCCGCTGGGTGTGACGGTTTTTTTCGCCGACGGCCGGAGGGAGTATTTTGAGACAGGTATTCCTCAGGGTTTTTTTGCACCGTCAAAAAAAATTATTCAAATTAAGAAGGGTTGTCATGTGAAATATCAAATTCGCGCAATGAATAACCTCGACGGAGTCCTGAAAAAGCAGTCCCCGTTTGAAACCGCCAGCACTGCCAATTGGCAAAACAAGTCAGCCCTCTCCCTTTTCATGCTCGGCAACCGAAAAATTTACGCTGGATTGGCTGTCGCCTCGCTTCTCATGTTCGCTTCCTCTTTCTATTTCCAAAAGCAATCAACCCAAAGCGCCGCCGCTGTGACAGAAAGTGCCAGCCAAATCGAAGGGCAAGTCGCCGGCGCCGCGGACGCGAAGATAAATGAAGAAGAAGGCGGCGAATCTTTGAAACTGGCTGATGACGAAATTATTATGAACCTCCTCGGCAAAATCGAAGAAAAAAAACAGGGAGAGTTTGAAGCCGAAATTCTGCGCTATATCAAAGGACGGCCGATGGAAGCCATGGCACCCTATATCGCCCAGCAGCCGAGGATGGTCGCCGCTTTCATTGTTGGAATCGCGATGAAAGAAAGCAAATTCGGAGTTTATGCTCCTCACAGCAATGGACGCGATTGCCTGAACTACTGGGGATACCGCGGACCGGAAAACACAACCGCTTCCGGTTATTCTTGTTTCGATTCGCCCGAGCACGCCGTCCAAGTGATCGGGAAAAAGATATCGAAACTCGTGGCGCAGGGAATTTCCAATCCGTCCGAGATGATTTCCTGGAAATGCGGTTCGACTTGCGCGGGCCACGGCGCCGAAAGCGTCCGCAAGTGGATCGCCGATGTGGGAGTGAACTTCTATAAAATAAACTCGAAAGAAAATTCGTGAAATAGGCTTATATAAGCCTATAAAATCCTGCCACAAAATGCCCCTTGACGCCACTGCCCGCTTCTGCTAGCATAACCCAAGTCAACAATAAATGGAGTAGCTATTAGTGCTATTCTTTTTTTGTTGGTTTACCCCGTATATTGTGCAATAGCAAAATATCTTCGGGGCTGCCCGGCAATGTTTCACGGCTGTGAAACATTTTGCAGGGGCTCGGTCCGTTGGATCCGGCTCGCCGGATCATTCAATTGGGCCTGCAGTCTAAAAGCGGCTCAAAAGTCGATTTAGACGAAGATAATTTTTGAAAATTATCCGATGGGTGAATGGAGTAAATCCGCTTTTTATGGGGGGGTTTATACCAAAACTCAAAAAACAGAAAATTGCATAAGTTGCGATATAAAATATACTTTTAAATATCGCCAATTCACCGCCCAGCTTGAGAAATTCAGAAACTTTGGGGAAACCGGCTGGGAAAAAACAAAGTATTTTTCAAAGGTCTATAAAAGAAAACTTCAAAGCCACATCTCAAAGAAGCAGGAAGTCTACCTGCCGGTTTTGATCGCGATCACGCTTCTCGCGCTGGTTTTTGTCTCGAAAACCGCTTTTTCAAAAAACATTGATCCAACCAACAATCTTCCAGTTGAGGATATTTATAAAGTAAAGCTGATTGGAACAAACCTCGAAAACAAAACCGGAAAAATCTGCTCGGGTGAAAATGAGGAATATCAGAAAAATCTGGCCAAGAGCGCTTCGGCGCCGGCCGCAAGCGACCTCAAAGAGGATGTTGAAAAAATCGTGAAGAACACTCCGATGGCCGCCATGATTGATCCAATTTCCGAAAAAGACCGGACCGTGGCCGCTTTCATCGTTGGAATCGCCATGAAAGAAAGTAAGTTTGGAGTCTATTCTCCAAAACTTGCCGGACGGGACTGCTACAACTACTGGGGATTCAAGGGAGGCGGAAAAACCGTCGCCGGAGGATACAGCTGTTTTGCTTCTCCGGAGCAGGCCGTTGACGCGGTCGGCGGAAAAATTGAAAAAATGGTCGCGAAAGGTGTCCGGACTCCCGCTCAAGCCATCTCCTGGAAATGCGGATCATCCTGCGCCGGACACGGCGCGGCCAATGTTCAGAAATGGATTTCCGACGTTGCCATAAACTTCTATAAAATCAATTCGTAATATATCGACAGAAAAACGGCCCGCAAGGGCCGTTTTTCCTATCCGAAATATGAAGTTATGCATTATGAGTTCTGCGCTCTATGATTAATAATCCTTGAGTTTGTCGACTAATCCGCTTTCGCGGATTTTGTCGAGGGCCTTGGCTTCAATCTGCCGGATGCGCTCGCGCGTGACGCCGAATTCATGGCCCACTTCTTCCAGCGTGTGTGTCACTCCGTCTTCAAGCCCGAAACGGATTTTGAGAATTTTCTGCTCGCGGGGCGTCAAGTCTTTCAGTACCAGCTCCACATGGTCAGCTAGTAGTTTTCTGGCTGCGCTTTGATGCGGCATGACCGTTTCTGTGTCCTCAATGAAATCGCCGAGAATGCTATCATCTTCACTATCGCCAACGGGAGTTTCAATGGAAACTGTTTCCTGCGAAATCTTCATGATGTGGCGCACTTTTTCGACTTCAATCCCCATTTCTGCCGCGATTTCTTCCGGAAGCGGATCGCGTCCCAGATCCTGGACAAGACGCCGCGTAGCTTGAGTATATTTATTGATAGTCTCAACCATATGCACAGGTATTCGGATAGTTCGAGACTGGTCGGCAAGAGCTCTAGTGATGGCTTGACGTATCCACCAAGTGGCATAGGTCGAAAACTTATATCCTTTTCGATAATCAAATTTTTCCACCGCCCGGAAAAGTCCGATGTTGCCCTCCTGGATAAGGTCAAGGAGCGATAGATTCGTGCTGCGTCCGACATATTTCTTTGCGATAGAAACCACGAGCCGCAAATTAGCTTCGGTGAGCTTTTGTTTGGCGGCTAAATCCCCTCTTTCGTTTCTTTTTGCCAGTTGCACTTCTTCCTCACCCTTAAGAAGCGGAACCCGGCCGATTTCCCGAAGATACATCTGGACAGAATCGGAAGAAATATCGCCAAGATCCAGCGGGACATCCATATCTTCAACTTTTTTATCCTTGTCGTCCTCATGTTCAGCCTCTTCTTTGATCACTTCATCGGAGCTCACTATTTTCACGCCGGACTTTTCCAGTTTTTCATAAAGTTTCTCGAGCTGGGCCACATTTTTCTCTACCTCCGGAATAATCTGAAGAATTTCATCCTCCGTAACGAATCCTCTCTGTTTTCCGAGTTTCACGAACTCGATCAAGCTTCCTTTTCCCGTTGGCTCTTCTTCCTTTCCCTTTTTGGCCGGTTTCTTGGAAGAAGCAGCCTTGGAAACACGGCTCCGCTGCTGCGCGAGCTTCTTTTGTTTCTTTTTCTTCGCGGCTCTTTTTTTCAGCTTTCCCATCGACATTATTTTCTTTCCAGATTTTTTCTTGGCGAATCTCTTTTTTACCATCTTTTTTTTCTTCTTCTTTGGCATACCCAGTGGTGAAAATTTGACTCTAAGCTGCTGACAGTCAAATTCCTAATCAATATTTAATAAATCAAAAAAATTTTTATCACATTATTTTGCGAAAGTCAGTCAAACTCCTGCTGCCGGACACAACAAAAATGATAAATGACAAACTATTCTCCAGGCTGGCTCGACAAATCTTGGAATTCCTGAAGCAGAGCTTTTGCTGTTTTTTTATCGCCGGCTTTCTCTGCTTCCTTTATTTTTTTTGAAAATTCAGCCCTGCTTTCCCTAATCATCATATTTCTTTGCCTTTTCAGGGCTTCTTTGAGATCCTCCTCTGGAAAAGTAATCCCGTTCTCATCTCTCTCTACTTCAACTTCAAAGACAGCCTCATCAATCAGCCTCTGAGCTTCGAAATCAAAAACTAAGCTTTTTATTTTTTCAGAATTTTTCTCTTGTCCCTCTTTTTTCAGCTTTTCGATTATCCTTCTTTCTGTCTCGCCTGAAAAGTTGTTCGGATTGATAGTCTCCCTTTGTTTATCCGTCTCTCCGGGAAAAACGAATAAGAGTCCAATTATTCTTCTTTCCACCGCTTTTTCTTTTCCCGCACTCTGCAAAATAGCGTTCTCTTTTCCCCTGATAGCCGGCTTTGGTTCGCTCCTTGCCTTTTTCAAAATTTCCACAAGCGCTGATTCTCCAACGCCAAGCTTTTCGGCGAGCGTTTTGATCCAGTGCCCCTTTTCAACGGGGTTGGCGATATCTTTTATGACATTCAAAAGTTCTTTGGCAATTTTTTTCTTATCGGACGACTTTTTTGGATCGTGACGCGAGAAGGCGTCTTCAAAAAAATACTCAACAACTTCCCGAGCCCCTTCAACTGACATTTTCCAAACTGCTTTGTCTTCCCGGACAATATCTGCCGCGTCCTTCTCTTTGGGTAGCAGCACTATTCTAACATTCAAATCATTCTCGAGGCAAACGCGGGCACTTTTTCTGGCCGCCGCCTGTCCAGCTGGGTCCATGTCAAAAGCCATCTTGATGTTTTCCGTGTAGCGTTTGATAACTTTTATCTGCTCCGGGCCGAAAGCCGTTCCGGAAACCGCTATCGTGTTTTGGAATCCCGCTTGCTGTGAAGCGATCACGTCCATGTTGCCTTCAACTAATACGACTTCATCCCTCTTTTTAATTTCAGTCTTGGCAAAATTGAGCCCATAAAGCACCTTACTTTTGTCATACAGCTCCGTCTGCGGCGTGTTTATGTATTTGGCCGTTTTCTCATCCCCGCCGGGAGCCACCCGCGCCGCAAACCCAACGACGCGTCCCATGATATCCTGAACCGGGAACACGATTCGATCCCTGAACCTGTCGTAATATTTCGTGTCCTGCGCCTGGTATTTTGAATTTGGTATTTTCTTTTCAAAACCTTTTTCAACCAATAAGCCGGTTTTTGCAATGTCAGCAACGCTGAAATTTTTCTTTTTCAAAAACTCTAGCAGATTCCTCCAGCCTTCCGGCGCGTACCCCAGGCGGAATTTTTTTATTGTTTCATCCTCAAGACCGCGTCCGCGCAAGTATCCCAATATTTTTTCCTTCCCTCTCCCTTCCCAAAGATTTTTTTCGTACCATTTCGCCGCCAGTTCCAGAATATTGTACAGCTTCGGCTTCACGCTTTCTTTTTCTTTGTCTCCTTTCTCAAATCTTTTGAGCTCAATTCCCGCTTTTTGGGCCAGCTGCTCAAGCGCTTCCCTGAATTCAAGCCCCTCCATCTCCATCACGAAAGTGAAAATATCCCCGCCTTTCCCGCAACCGAAACAATGAAAGCTCCGGCGTTCCTCACTCACCATGAATGAAGGCGTTTTTTCATTATGAAAAGGGCAGAGAGCTCTCCAGGCGCTCCCTGCTTTTTGCAGCCGGACATATTCTCCGACCAGATCAACGACACTTATTCTGTTTTTTATATCTTCGACGTCGGACATTGAGTTCGCGTGGCGCACAACGCAAAACCAATAACGCATTAGAAAAATTCCATACATTCTGCGTTCTGCGTTCCAAGTTATACGTTATACGAGGAAACACGTTTTCGCTTTGATTCCCTTGAGCTTGTTCAGCTCTTTCGCGAGCGCATCAATTTCCTTGGCCGTTCCCTCCGCCGCGACAACAATCAGTGCCAGACAATTTTGAACGCAGTGCCGCTGGACATTCACTCCCAGCCGGGCCATGATGAGCCGGCCATTATTCGTCAGAATCCGGTTGACGCTTGCCGAAAGGCCCTTCCGGTCGCTCACAAAGATCGTGATGGTCGCAAGATGCATTTTTTTCTTTTTTTCAGGCATACTATCACTCTAAACGATAAGCGAAAAATACTCAAATTTATTTCTTTTTTCCAAATTTCCCCGATTTCCCGAATCTCCTACCTTCCAAACAACATTTTTTTGAATTCTTTCCGGTATTTCCCGTCAAACCGGACCCGGAGGAGTGAATTTTTGAGTTCTCCCTCATAAAAATCAGGATCTTCGGAAAGTTTCAGGAATTCTTTGAACTTGATCAGCCTCGTTTCCATTTTTTCTCCCGCGTCCGGACACGGTTCTTGAATTTTCACGCAATCTCGAGCGACAAAATAATATATCGTCCAAACAATTTTATTATAGGGTTTTATTTCCTTCCAGAGTATCCATTCTTTGGAAGCGTATCCGGTTTCTTCCAGAAATTCTCTTTTTGCAGCTTGGATTGGAGACTCTCTTCCATCAACTCTGCCACCAGCTAAAGTATTTTTACTTTTCTTCCAATCCGGCTGCTTCTGTCGGAGAATTATTATCCTTTTTCCAACAACTCCAACAATATTCACCGTATCCGGCCGCTTTATTTTTTCAAAAGTTGCCAGGCTTCCGTCGAACATTTTCTGCTTCCATTGCCAGACGTCGAAAATGACGCCCCTGAAAACACGTTTGGCATTTTTTGGCAGTGTTTTATCAATGCTTGGCATAATAATTTTAGCTTTTCCACAATCCGTGCAAGTTGCAGTATTCCCGCGCAACAATATTTTCCGCTTCGACGCAAAATTCCGCTTCGGGAGCGTCGCCTGGTTTCAGGAATTTTCGATAGACCTTCCCGTCTGCCAAAATCTCAATCCATTCGATATGGTGCTCCGGAATCATTGGGTGAGGAACTGACCCGATTTTGACTTTCACGCCTTTTTCCGTTTTCTCAATCACCGGCACATGTTTTTCCGTGAGGCCTTCCTCCTCGGTCTTTTCCGCCAGAAGTTCCATCGGCTCGCCGCAACAGACAAGTTCGCCGACACCCGTGTGCAAAACTTCCACGATATTCCCGCACTCTGCGCATTTATAAATTTGGTTTAGTTCGGTCATATATATTTTCCTAATTATTATCTTTTATTTTTCTCAATCCTTCAAGGAATAATACTAAATCTGCCCTTAATATGTTTCAGCTGGCTCGATTCCGGCGCAACACGAAATACAGAAAAAAGAACGCGACGGCCGCGTATCCGGCACTCAAGAAAAACGGGAGAGTTATATTCGCTTCAAAGGCCCATCCGGCAACAATTGGTCCCGAAATCATGGAAAGCGACACGATCGAAGACGATATGCCGAGGATTTCTCCTTTTGCTCCGTCCTCCGCTTCGCCAGCGATGCGGCTGACCATAACCGCGCGAAGAAGGGACTGGCTGAAAGACAGAACAACGACCCCGAGGATGAAAATTAAAAGTAATTTCACGCTTACAATCAAAAATCCGGCGAGGCAGGCGAGAAGGCCTCCGAGAATAAGGCTGTTCTCTTCAAATTTTTTCAGCCAAAATTTTCGCAGCATGACTGCCTGATTGAACGCAATGATTACGCCCATGCCCGTGAGAAAAAGACCGGCTTCAAATGCGCCCAGGCCGAATTCGGCGCTGATATAAAGAGCAAATACAGCCTGCAATCCGGACATGGAAGCCAAAAATAGGAACCAGGAAATGAAATAGGGCCGAAGTGAAACATTTTGAAAAGCTTTCACGATCGGGCGAAAGGGATTGAGGCTGATTTTGACTTTTCGAAGAACCGCATTTGATTCGGGAAGAAAGAAAAAAGCAACGATAGCGTTTGCAAGCGCCAAAAATCCCGTGAACCAGAAAGGAAGCGCGTGGGAAATCGAGCTCAAGACGCCTCCGATAAGCGGACCGACAATGAAGCCGATTCCGATGACCGCCCCAATGAGTCCAATGTTCGCCGTTCGCTCTTTGTCTGTTTTGGAAATATCAACCAAATAGCTTTGCGCTGTGGAGACGTTCCCCGCGGCCAGTCCGTCAATTATTCTCCCAAGAAAAAGAATCGGCAGAGTCCGCGCGCCCGCGAACACGAACCAGCCGGCTGAAGTGCTAAGGATACTCGCGATGAAGACCGGCCTTCTCCCGAACCGGTCCGAAAGAGCGCCCAGCACCGGCGCGCTCAAAAAAGAACACAGCGCGAAAATTGAAAAAAGCAGGGTAATAGTTTTAGGCGTTGCGCCGAAAGACTCGACATAAAAAGGAAGGACCGGCGCCACAACACCGAACCCGACAATATCAACAAAAACCGCCGCGAGGATTATGAATTTTTCTTTGGAAATTTTTATCACGTTTTGTAATTTTCTTTCCCCGTATTATTTTTCATTTTATAAAAGCTAAAAAAATTTCTTCTATTCCAGTCCCCCGATCTCCCTTTCCAGCTTCTTGAGAAAATTTTCTGAAAATTTCATGCGCTTTCGAGCGATTTCCTTCGTTTTTTTTGTGTAAAGCGATTTCAGAATGTGTTTACCCTTCGTTTCCCATGAGAGTTGGGGGCTGTGTTTGGTTTTGTCCCTGAGACGCCCTTTGAGACTGCCTCCCAAATTTTCTTGGGCGTATTTCTCGATGTCCATTTTTCGGAAAATGTGAGCGTTGTTTTTTCCCACCCAAACGAATTGTCTCGCAATTCCGATTGCCCCGATCGTATCCAATTTATCGGAATCGAATACGATTTGCGCTTCTTTAGTTTTTGGCTTGTTTTCGGTCCGGTAGCGATGCGTTATGATGCAGTCGCAAATATGCCGAATTTTCTCTTCCGAAAATCCCAGTTTTTGAAGAAACGGCCCGGCGATCTTCGCGCTTTCAATCGCGTGATCAAATTTGCCCGACTTGCTTTTCATTTCCTTGGACCCGCCGATGTCGTGGAGCAGAATCGCAATCTTCACTACTTCAAGATCAATTTTCTCGTCTTTCGAAATTTTCAGCGCGTTATTATACACCCGGTTCACGTGATCCATATTATGAGCCGAGCATTTATCCCGCGCCATATACCCCTCGGCGAATTTTTTGATTTTTCCAAGCTTGTTCATAAATTATATTCTCACCGAAGCCATTCAAGGTCTCACCTCGAATGGCTACAGGCTTTCGATCACCTTTTTAAATTTCAGAACTTTTTCCCTGTCATTCCTGTCGAAAAGAAACGGTTCGACATCGCGCGCCAAAATCTGAAAATCCAATCCCTCGCATTTTTGCAAAAGTTTTTTCTTGAGTGCCGGAATTGTCGCGATGCCGGTTTTTGCTTTGAGATATTTGAAATTGGGCTTTGTTTTAGAAAGCAGAAAAACAACGTCGAAAAAATCCCTTCCCAAGCTGCGTTTTCGGTTGAAGATCGCGAAAATTTTCTGGCTCAAAATGACATCCGGCGGAGTCACCCTGATTTCGCGAAAAACGTCGAACTTATTGAGAAGATGTATGTCCGGCTCGTATTTCATTCCATGCGCGGCAGTGTCAATCTGGATCAATATTTTTTCTTCTTTCGCGACAGCCAACCCATACTTTTGCAGAATTTCAGGAAATCTCACATAGCAGCGGAAAGCGCCTTTGGAAACAATTCTCGTCTCGACCAAAAACCCTTCTTCTTCGAGTTCCTTTTTGACGCTGGAAGCGATGGCTGAAAATTCCGGCAATTTCAGCCCGAAGTTGTCAAAATCAAGATCTTCCGAAAACCGGGTGTTATTGTGCACGATGCGAAGCACCGTTCCGCCCAAAAAGGAAAGTTTTCTGCCGAGTTTGTGGCGAAATACGATGCCCAGAATCTTGTATTGCAGATATTCCTTATACAAGAACCTGGGAACGCCCCGCAATTCCGGGGGATATTCTTCGAGAATGTTTTTGATGTCAAGCATACACCCTTCTTAAGATGTTAATCTTTTTCTTCAACTGCCAGGAATTCGCAATAGTGAGATATTTCGCCATTTTTTGGCTTTTCAATATTTTTTTTATGATTTCGCGGTTGAGACGCATCTCGCGGAAGTCATCTGCCGTTTTGAGATCCTCTCGCAGATACAGAAAATCCAGAATGGCTTTTTCCGGATCGGCGATGAGAAATGAATATTCTTTCGCCTTTGCCAGAGAATAACCGAAGAATAATTCTTTTTTGACCTTCTTATAGAGAAAATTCGTCGCGACTGCGTTGAGGTGCGCGCTCACGGTGCGCGTTTTGAGAGTTGAAACGGAAAGAATGCTGAAAACTCCTTCCGGAATAAGGCCGTGATAGGAAAGAGCGGTTTCGAGGCTCACATAGGAGGGCTCGTGGATTTTGTTGGCGATGAAGAAAAGTTTTCGCTCGTCAAGAGGCTGATCCGCGAAAATATAGAAATTACTGGCAATCTTCTTGAGGTATCCTTTCCCCTGCCATTCGCTGATTCGGCGCCGGTCGAATTTCGGGAACACGGTGAAGACGTCCCGCATGTCCACGAGAGGAAAACCGCCGAATTGCTTCTGAAAATTCAGGTAATTCATAATTCCATATTATGTTATTTTTAACATATATTGGAATTATATCACCTTGTCGGCCTTTTGTCAAACTCCGCGTGCCGCCGCAAAATCCAGCCCTATTTCCCCGCCGCGGGGAGATTTATCCCGTACCACAGAAAGAAGTTTGCAGTATCCGACAGAGATTACAATTTTGCGTTTTTTATCCATCACCCTACAGACTCATGCTACATTTCCTGTGGTATAAGACGAACCAATGCCACCGTTCCGATTAGTAAAAGATGATTTTACATGAGTTCATTAAGTTTATCTAATGTTTGTCTAAAAGTTTATCTAAAATATTCACACAAACAGTGACTTTTAGCTAAACTTTGCTCCATTTAGGGTATCTGGTTGTTCCCGTATTTACAATAGTTCTATCCTTTTTTGACATAGCATAGACGATATTCCTTATCTTATTCTTCTTCTGTTGTTCGTCTAAAATTCTAGGTAGTATATCTACAATTAATTTTTCGATATCATTTTTTGACGCTGTCTTATATTTTTCCAAATATTCAAGAATCATTTTTTTGTAATGATCGTCTTTAAATCCCCTCATCTTAATGTATTCACTTTTCTCTCCAGTTCGAGAAGCAACCATTGAAGAAATGTACAAATTAGGACTCCGCCCCTCAATTAGTCCGCGATTCCTAAGTTTTTTGTTTTCAATCGAGGAAAGTTCCTTTCTTTTTTGAACCTTGTCTAAAGCTATTATAGTTTTCAGGTCCAGATCTGGAATCTGGACAAGTTTTCTTGCATATTTGACATCTAGGACTTTTCCAATAATTACAAGCTTCACTTTATTTCCGGTCAAATCATATTCAGGGAGAGGGAAGAATCTATTTTTCTGAGATATAAACATCTTCTTTATCCCGCTCCCTATTGTATCAATCATATTTACATTAACCATCGCATCTGTGAGAAATTTATTTCTATAATACTCAGACGGGGAATCAGATTCTATTACATTCTCAATAGTCCCTGGAATAAAAGATCCGAGATTTGAAAAAACTAGATTATCATCTTCGTTTTCTACAACATTTATTTTTCCGCCTAATTCATAATCTTGGTGCGCAATACAATTATTGATAGCTTCTCGAATGGTTGCCGGATCATATCTATCAATTTCATCCGGGAATAGTGTTCTGTCGGAAATATACCTATAGCGCAAGTTTCTGATTTTCTTATAAACATTGTCTACAGCTAAAATTAGAGGACAGCTGAAATGTTCATAATCTTTCTCAACTCCGTCTTTATTCTTTAAGATCCATGATATTTTTGCATTTGCGGGATTAATGAAGTGTTCTGATTCTGATTTTCCTAACAACACAATAGCAGTTCTGGTTATTTCGCTGTTTATTGTAATTTTTGCCTTATTCAAGAAAATTTCGTCACTCCAATTTCCAATTTCTTTTCCTGCAAGTTTAGGATTTTTGCGAGAGAAACCCTCTCTTGCTTTTTGAATCGCGATGGGATCTAAATCTTTAATTTTTGCGCCGTCACAAATTTGTGAACTCCAATCTTCTAATTTTGCCTGCGATCGAATCCTTTCTATTTTTTCGATACTTAATGGAACAAGACTTTCATTGTCTCTTGCATAATAGTGTCCCTGCCAAGCAGTCGGTATTCCTCTTGGCGCTGGTGGAATTTCAAAAATAATGACCCTCTTTCCATTTTTCTTAGCCTCATAAATTTCCACAAAAAAAATTCCGTTTATGGTTTGCTGAGCTATTTCATGTTTCAGGCTATTTAATTTAGAAAGATCCTTTCTATAGCTAGTTCCAATAATTTGCTTGTTGTTTTTGATACCAAAAATAAGCCAAGCAGAGTTTTTATTTTTTAAATTTGTCTCATTGCTAAGTGCGCTAAAGCATTTACCAAGCTCCTTGAAATCAAAATTGGTTTTTGCTTCTTTCCATTCGACTACCTCATTTTCAGCCGGAAGAGAAAGAAGTAAATCGAGCTGTTTGATTATATTTTTCATAAAATATAGTTTATCTTTTCCTAACATTCAATGTTTGGAAAATTCATTTTAATTAAATCCACCGCTTTTATTGCATTGTCTTTGACGCTATCCAGTCCATCCAGCACCAAATCCGCCTTATTTTTATGTTTATTATTTTTCGCTTGGTCTCTTGCTTCAACTTCATCCCAATTTTCCAGGACAAATGTCTTCCAAAAATAATCCGTGCGTCCTCTCTCCGTGATTCTTCTCTTCCTTTCCTCTTCGTCCAGAGTAATTAATATTCGTAGATCAGCAGAGGGATAGGGATAAGTCGTGTCCATGATGTTCATCTGCCTCATCGTGAATTTTTTGTCGCTGCCGTCAACGCTCAAGCGGACAAATTTATCATAATCAAAGAGTGGCGTGGCAACTTCTTCTCCTAACGGACGGCTCATGATCTTTTCAATCAATTCCCAATCGTAATTGTCGCAAGTGAAATAGTCGAGAAAAAAACATCCGCGTGCTTTGATTTCAAATAATGGTCTCCGGGAATTTTCCCGCAATTTTCTACGCCCATTTTTTCAATCAGCGCGTTTCGCAAAGTCGATTTCCCCACCGCCGGAAGGCCAAAGATATTTATCAATAATTTAGTGTCCGATTTTTTCTTCACTGGATTATTTGTCCTGCCCTAATGCTTAATTCAGAAAAGTGTTTGGCGTTCCGGTCAATGAAAGACCGGAACGCCCCTTTTTCATGGTCTCGACTTAACGGTAAATCCTGCTCTTGTCTGGCTCGCACACATTGCAGACATCAATTTCTGCTTTGAGGCGAGATCCGCTAAGGCTCCCTCCGCATTTGCTGCACGTCTTCCCCTTCTTATGGGTTTTAGTCCCCTTATCCTGCTTCGGCCTCCTTCCACGTCTTGCCAAAAACCGGCCTCCTCTGCTGTTTTCCTGGGGTTAATATTTTGAGGAACTACATCAAATTTTCACTACTTTTATACTACACAATCCCGAGAGGATTGCCAATAAAAATGACTAGGATAGACCTAGGCATTTCGAAAATACTGGGTTTTTATTTTTAACCGAAGAAAACCAACTTTATCCCGAAAATTATTGCGACGATGATAAACACCGCCCGGACCCATTTGTCTCCTTTTTTGATTGCGATATGAGCGCCAAGATATCCGCCGATCAGGGACCCAGCGATAAAGATAATGCCATAGTAATAATTTATCAAGTGGTGGAAAGCAAATATAATGACCGAAAACAAGACATTGAAAAAAACAGCCACTTTGTCAGTCGCGTTAGCCTGAATGTATGTAAATCCAAGAATCATAACAAAGAGATAAGCAACCAATATCCCTCCGCCCATTCCCAGAAAACCGTCATAAACTGACAAGAAAAAATATAGTATCATTCCTAGAAATAGCATTTTGGATTGTGCCCGATTTTTTTCCAAAATTCCGATATCTTTTTTCCACAAAACGATTGGAAGAAGAGCCAGAATAACCAGTCCGATTACTTTCAAAAGCAACGCTTTGTCGATATCGACCAGCAAATTCGCACCGATAACCCCTCCGATAGTGCTAACAATCACCAGAGGAATAACGTATCTATAGACAATCTTTCCGGACCGAAAAAATTTTACCAGGGTTCCGGTAACTCCTCCCAGGGTTCCGAGCCTATTCGTCGCCACCGCAACATCCGGTGAAAGCCCGAGAAAAATAAAAATGGGAATAGAAAGCAGTCCTCCGCCGCCGGAAGTCACCCCGCCAATGAAACTCGCGACAATTCCCGTAAGGAATACGGCTATGGCAATTACAATACTCATAAATTATTTAGGCTTTCGTAATTCTTGAAATGTTTCCATTTAGCGTTATCGGCTGCATCGCCAAGATTTCTTCCTTATATGACGCGTCCGGAATTCCGTTATACAAATATATGGGTTTTCCGAGAACGTGGGCGAATCCCATTTCAAGAAACGTGTTCCCTCCGATATAGTTCTCAATCCCGTTTTTTTCGAGATTCAAAATGAGGAGTGCATCCGATTCTCCAATTATTTTATAATAAAGCTTGATAACATCCTCCCTAATTTTGCGGCGGAACGCCCCGTCTTTGCTTTTTTGTTTTTCCCTTTTGAATTCTTCCAGCGTCAGCTCACCGCGGAGAATACGCTGGCTGGTGATTGGGATATCCACTTCATGCCCCTGATTCATGAGCAGATCAGCGACTTCTTTTATCTTCGGCGTGAAATCAATACTCCCGCAGATGACAATTTTCATAATTTTTCGATTAATCTATTTTTAATACCGATAAAAATCGGGTTTGAAGGGGCCATTTTCGGGGATTCCGAGATATTCTGATTGTTCTTTCGTGAGTTTGGTGAGCTTCACTCCGAGTTTTCCGAGATGGAGCCGCGCCACTTCTTCATCCAGTTCTTTGGGAAGAACGTGGACACCGACTGGATATTTTTTTGTCCAAAGTTCGAGTTGAGCCAGTGTTTGATTTGAAAAACTTGAACTCATCACGAAACTGGGGTGGCCGGTCGCATTTCCGAGATTCATGAGCCGCCCTTCGGAGAGAAGATATATTTCATGGCCGCCCGGAAAAACATATTTGTCGACTTGCGGCTTGATGTTCACTTTTCGGATGCCCCTGGCCGCGTTCAGTTTTTCCACTTCGATTTCATTGTCAAAGTGCCCGATGTTCGAAACAATCGCCTGATTTTTCATTTTTTTCATGTGTGCGAGGGTGATCACATTCCGATTTCCGGTGGCGGTGACATATATGTCGGCTTTGCCAAGCGTATCTTCGACCGTCGCCACTTCATAACCTTCCATCGCCGCCTGGAGGGCGCAAATCGGGTCAATTTCCGTGATGATGACGCGTGACCCTTGCCCGCGAAGCGCTTGGGCGCAACCCTTTCCTACTTCGCCGTATCCGCACACTACCGCCGTTTTTCCTCCGAGCATCACGTCGAGCGCGCGGTTCAAACCGTCCACGACCGAATGGCGGCAGCCATAGATGTTGTCGAATTTTCTTTTGGTCACCGAGTCGTTCACGTTGATCGCCGGGAATAATAATTTCCCCCTCTCAAATCTTTGATAAAGGCGATGCACACCGGTGGTCGTTTCTTCGGAAACGCCTTTGATTTTTTTCGCGGCGTTTGTCCAGCGCTGCGTATTTTTTTGATATTCTTTTTTCAGAATTTTCACGATCTCCCGAAAATCAGGTTCGGCCTTTTGGTAATTTTTTTCAAGAAGCTTCGGGTCTTTTTCCATTTCAACACCGAGATGAACGAGAAGCGTCGCGTCCCCGCCGTCGTCCACAATGAGATCCGGGCCTTCCCCGTTCCCAAAGTTCAGCGCCTGCTCCGTGCACCACCAGTATTCCTCGAGTGTCTCGCCTTTCCAGGCAAAAACCGGCGTTCCGGCCTTGGCAACAGCCGCCGCCGCGTGATCTTGAGTGGAAAAAATATTACAGCTCGCCCAGCGGACTTGGGCCCCCAAGTCTTTGAGGGTCTCAATCAGTACCGCCGTCTGAATCGTCATATGAAGCGAGCCGGTTATTTTCGCCCCCGCGAGCGGTTTTTTGGATGCGTATTTTTTCCGAATCGCCATCAGCCCCACCATTTCTTCTTCGGCGATTTTGATTTCTTTGCGCCCCCATTCAGCTAGTTTAAAGTCTTTTACTTTGTAATCCATAGGATATTGAAATTGGTTGTCGGAAAATCGTAATTGGTAATAGATACTGGAAAGTGGAATGTGGAACTTAATTTTTTATTTTCCAGTTTCTATTACTATTTTCAAATTTCAATCAACTAATTTCTGTGCTACAAATTAATTTCTTCCCTGTATGAAGCTTTGTATCTCTTCCTAAACTCTGCAAGCGAAAAAGAGTGCTCCTGCGTTCCATATTTCTCAATCGCGAAACTCGCCGCGACGCTTCCGAGGCGCCCGCATTGGCGAAGATTATATCCTTTGTCGAGACCGAACAAAAATCCCGCCCGATAGGCGTCTCCCGCTCCGGTCGGGTCTTCTATTTTTTTCACTCGGCAGGCCTCAACCAGAATTTCCTGCCTGTCGCGTGTCTCAATGCGCGAACCTTTTTCGCCATATGTTATCACAAGCGTTTCTAGGTGCTTAAATATTTCTTTTTTGCCCCAGCCGGTCTTCTTTCGGATCATTTTTATTTCATAATCGTTGCCAATGAGAACGTCTGCCTGGCTAATAGATTTTTTCAATTCGCTGTCCGAGAAAGCCGGGATCTGCTGACCGGGATCAAAAACTGCCTTGATGCCAAATCCCGCGCATTGAGACAAATGTCTGAGCATTACGTTCTTTTGAGTCGGAGAAATGATGGCCCATTTTGGATTTTTATTCCCCTTTTTGAAAAATATATTCGGCGCTGAGCCGAGAGCGCCGTTATAGAACGCTGTTATTTGGTTGTCATCGAGATCAGTAGTGATATAGCACGAAGCGGTGAATAGTTTTTTGTCTTTTTGTATTCGCTTGGTGCTAACTTTAATATTATTTAGATATTTCAGATACTCCCCTCCATCTTGTCCGACTGAAGAAACAATTATCGGATCCGCGCCCAGTAATTTGATGTTATACGCGATGTTCCCCGCCGTCCCGCCTTTGCTTTTTCCCAATTTTTCCACCGTGAAACAGACATTCAAGATATGAATATTGTCCGGCAGGATATGATTTTTAAACCGGTCCGGAAAGTCCATGATGTGGTCATAGACCAGGGAACCGGAAACAATGATTGGCATGATATTAACTATTACAGGCAGGAAGCCTGGGGCGAAGTGAGAACGCTAGCTTCTCTATATTGCTATAATACACAGGAGTTGAAAGTTTGCCAATAATAAAGGACTCGGTGTAATTTCCACGCGAGTCCCTCGTTAGGTCGAAAATCCGGTAGACCTACTCGTCTTTGATGACGAGCTTGAAACCATGCATAAGCATTCCGGCAGGTTCGACGGTGATTTTTTTCTTGTCGGTAAAGAAAGTTTGCATAAGACCGTTAAAATCCTCGGGGCTTGGCTCGAACTCAAACTTTTTCATCCTGCCCATAAAGGTTGGGCCTTCAAAGATGAGCCGTTGGCCTTCGGCGCTAATGGTAGCCTCTTTCTTAACCAAGGCCCGGGGAAACCGTTGGACAAAATCCTCCGAATAGGTTTCCGCGCCAGCAACAAGACTTATGCCGATTATCTTTCCGTCTGGATTTTTAAGAACTTCTACCTCGATTTCGAGTGGCATAGATGCCTCCTTATTATATTAAGTTAAACATGTACAATCCTAAAACCAATGGTGTCGGGATGCAATGGCTGACGAATCATAAATTGACCGCCACCGAGATAGAATTTTTCCAGCTCCTCGTAAACTTTCAGTTTGAGATGAAAAGCAACTTTTGCAGGCTGGAAAGGACAAGCCAAGTTGACTAAAACCAACGCATCGCCGGCCAGAAAGAAATTGGCCTTGTTAACACTGAACGCCAGACCAAAGTCTTTGCAGAAGAATTCTGCTTCGCCCTGCTTTTGGGCAATAACCGTGAATCCGGTGATTTTACCCTCGGCATCCCTGTCCAAGATAAAGTCCAGTTTGAATTCATACATACAGTTATATCCTCCTTATAAAATTGGGAAATAACGGCAATTTTGCTTTCAAGATAGAATAAGATAAGCGGAGCTTGGTGTCAAATGCGGATCACTGCGAAGAAAATTCCATTTTCTTCTTACGGGCCACCGAGCAAACAAACTGCCCGCGGTCAAGGTGGAGATTCATAAAAAATACACCCCGTTAGGGGGCGTATTTATATCTTCGGAGAGGGAGGGATTCGAACCCTCGATACCTTGCGGTATACCCGCTTTCCAAGCGAGCGCACTAGGCCACTATGCGACCTCTCCAAAATTTTCTAATAATTTTTTAAACTCATTACCGCCTTTGTAGGATTTTATTTTTCTTTCTCTGGCCAACGCCTCTTTTCTATCCTTAAATTCTTCGAGATATACGACACTGAACGGACCCCGATTTTTTGTTGATCTGTTTTTTCCTGTATTATGAAATGCTAAGCGTGTTTTTATATCATTAGTATACCCAATGTAATAACGTCGATCTTTTTCACCTTTAATTACGTAAACGTTATGCATAACTTCCAACCCCGCCAGGGCGGGGACTAGGCCACTATGCGACCTCTCCAGTTTTTCTTATTTGTCCTTTCTCGCCGCCCAGTTGAAAGAAAGAAAATATTTCTGCCATAATTGATCGGAAGAAGAATACTCATTTGATCCAAAAAAATAATCGGCAAGCATTTCGCGCATTCGGGTCAGCTCCTTGAGCCTTCTTCTGTTCTTGGGATCGGAAATTGTCAGTTCCGCCAGCTCCAAGGCGCGTTCGGCCGCGAGATTGCTGAATTCCGCATTTTTCCCGCGCCAATTTATGGCTCGCCCCGCCTCGCTCCCCACATTCGCCAGCTGTTCGGCAAGCGAAAAATTGTTCCAGCGGCCAGCGGATAAATTTTTGTGAATTCGGTTCATTTTTCAACCAATTTGTTTACTGTTTCGATGATTTTTTTTCTGACTTCCGGATCTTCCACATCCCTGCTCCGGTTATTTTGGGATGGACGGATATTGATCATAGAATCAAATTCTACGAATCCTTCTCCCCCTATTCCCGGATATAAATTTATTCCCCAGAGATTTTTCTGCTCCGATCCTTTTTCCAGAAGAGCGGCCTCAAGATCGGCATGGAGCTCTGCGTCAACAGCCATAATCTTGCCTTTGGTATCGACAACCGCTTTCACAAAATTTCCGAACAATTTCTGCGCCATTTCATCCAGTTCTCTCAAAGTTATACCGTTTTTTATTATTTGCATATTATTTATCTTTTTGTTTAGTAATTTCAGACTAACTGAAAATTAACCATAAATCAAGAAAAATAGTCCGTTCCGGAACATTGGAGCGAACTATAGTAATTGTGATTCCAAAATCGAAATCCTATTTCTCCATCTTCCCGATCTCAATCATTGTTTTGATGACCGTGTCGGGATTGAGGGATATCAGCGTTCTTCAAAAACAACTTCCTTTCTGCTTATTTCTTTTGTTATTATTTCATTCAAATCCCATTCAAGATTATCGTTTTTCAGAAAAACAAACATCGAACCCTCCCAGGAGCGGGTGATTTCATCCGCAGTATGTAAAAAGGTATTGTCCATCAATACTTTTGTTGACTTGCCCTCTTTCCAGGAACAGAAAAACGGTTTTGAAAAAGAAAGTTTCCAGCCAACTTGATTGTTATCTTTTCCTAATTTTATTTCGGTCACTGAATCCAAGTCTGCATTGCACTTGAAATCAATTTTACCACTGTCATGATGTGGCAACGAAACCGTTGTTAATATGCTATTTTTACTGTCCCTATGCCCTGGCAAACTAATAATCTCACTTTTATTTTTTGGAACCGCGCCTGCAAAGGAATCATAAAAGCATCCTGCCGGGCAATCTTGCGCAGCGCCATAAGAAATTTCAACCACATAAAATTCTTCGTCGTTGATTTTGCTTTTTGAAGATTTGCATAAATGAATAAGGCTCGGAGGAAATTTTCTTTCTTTTATTACAAACTGGGCTATTTCCGGACAGGCGGATAAATTCACGTACGAAGGAGAATCGCCAGTCTTTATTGGTAATTCATTTTTTTTTGTTAATAAAAAATATCCCGCCACGCCTAATAAAAGCAAAATTACCAAGATTGACGAAAGTAATAATTTATTTTTCATATAGATAGTTTATTTCTCCATCTTCCCGATTTCAATCATTGTTTTGATGACCGTGTCGGGATTGAGGGATATCGAATCGATTTTTTCTTCAACAAGAAATTTGGCAAAATCAAGAAAGTCAGAAGGCGCCTGGCCGCAAATTCCGACTTTGCGGCGGGCGCGGTGGGCTTTTGCAATCACCTGCCGGATAAGTTCCTTCACGGCATCGTTCCTTTCGTCGTAAACGTGCGCCACTTTGGCGCTGTCGCGATCAACTCCGAGAGTAAGTTGCGTCAAATCGTTCGAACCGATGGAAAAACCGTCGAATATTTTGGAAAACTCCGAAGCCAAAATTACGTTGGAAGGAATTTCACACATCACATAGACCTGAAGCCCATTTTTGCCACGTTCCAGGCCGTGTATTTTCATCTCCGAGAGCACTTTTTTTCCTTCTTCAACCGTCCGGCAGAATGGAATCATAGCTTTGAGGTTAGTGAGCCCCATCGCTTCGCGAACTTTTTTGAAGGCCAGGCACTCGAGTCGGAATCCTTCTTTATAGTCCGCGTCGTAGTATCTAGATGCTCCCCGCCAGCCAATCATCGGATTCTCTTCGGCCGGCTCAAAACTTTTTCCGCCAATCAAAGTCGCGTATTCATTCGTTTTGAAGTCTGACATCCGCACAATCACGTCTTTTGGCCAAAATGCCGCGCAAATTCGCCCGATACCTTCTGCCAACTTATCTACAAAAAATTCTTCTTTGTTCTTGTAGCCCTGCGTGAGGTCATTGATTTTCTTTTTTTCTTCTTTATCTTTCACCTTTTCAAAATGGATGAGCGCCATCGGGTGAATTTTGATATATTCCGTGATGATGAATTCTTCTCTCGCCAGCCCGACGCCATCATTTGGAATAAAAGTGAGATCAAATGCCTGGTCCGGATTCCCCACATTCATCATGATTTTCGTCCGCCGGCTGGCGGATGATTTTTTGATGTTCTTGAGATTTGTCGTTTTGATCTCAAATTTCAAAAGGCCGTCGTATATTTTTCCTTCTTCCCCTTCGGCGCAACATACAGTCACGGGCCGGGTGTCTTTGATGGCGCTTGTCGCGTTTCCGGTTCCAACAATGCACGGAATTCCCAGTTCCCGCGATACAATCGCCGCGTGTGATGTCCGCCCGCCGGAATTGGTGACGATAGCCGAGGCTATTTTCATAATTGGCTCCCAATCCGGATCCGTCATTTCCGTGACAAGCACTTCGCCTTTTTTGAAATCGGCGATTTTGGCCACGTCTTTGATCACATTGGCTTTCCCGGCGCCAATTTTACTTCCCACGGCCGCTCCCACGCACAAAATTTTGCTTTTTTCTTTCAAGATATATTCCTCCAGCACATTTTTCTTTTTTTGCGATTGGACAGTTTCGGGACGAGCCTGGACGATATATAAATTTTTGTCGCGCCCGTCCTTCGCCCATTCGATATCCATTGGTTTTTTGTAATGTTCTTCAATCAGTGCTCCCCATCGGGCAAGCTGCAGCGCCTCCTGGTCAGAAAGGCAAAAATTATGCCGGTCTTCCTGCGAAACAATTGCGTTTTGAGTAGTTGATGTTCCTCCGATGCTATAGACTAGCTTGTTCTCTTTGCTCCCAAGTTTTTTTCCAATGATGGGCTTGAATCCTTTTTTGAGCATGGGCTTGTGAATAATGAACTCATCAGGATTCACCTTTCCTTTGACGATGTTTTCACCCAAGCCCCAAGATCCGTTAATGATGATAGCATCTGAAAAACCCGATTCCGTATCGATCGTGAACATAACCCCGCTTGAAGCCTCATCGGAACGCACCATTTTTTGCACTCCAACTGAAAGAGCGATGCTGAGCTGATCAAACCCCTTGTCAACACGATAGGATATGGCCCGATCGGTGAAAAGAGAGGAAAAACATTTTTTGATAGATTCTAGAAGCTGATATTCTCCAGTCACATTGAGATATGACTCCTGTTGGCCGGCAAAAGAGGCATCGACGAGGTCTTCCGCCGTGGCACTGGAGCGAACGGCCACATCAACGCCGCCCGCGAAGTGGTTGGTATGGTCATTTTTGCTCCAAGAGATGTGAAAACTCTTGTGGGGATTGTATTCCTTGGAAAGCTTGGCGTAGTTTTCCACAATCGCGTTTCGGAGATCAATTGGAAATTCAGCCGCAAGAATTGCCTGGCGGACCCTGTAGCCATGCTCGGCCAAATTCCGCATATTGCCCGTATCAAGTCCTTTGAGAATTTTTTTTATCTCGCTATCCAGGCTATTTTGGGTAATGAAATAGCGATAGGCTTCGGCCGTCACCGAAAATCCGTCCGGAACCCGGATGCCTTTCTTTTTGAGATTTGAATACATCTCGCCCAGTGATGCATTTTTCCCGCCGACTAGTTCAATGTCTTTGATTCCGGATTCGCGAAACCACACAATAAAATTTTTTTTTCCGCCCGAGGCTGAAAAGCCATTGGCAAGCATCTTTATTTTTTTTATCATTTTTATTTTTTATTATAACTTTACAGGCTGATTATACCACAAAAAAAGAATGTTAGAAACATTCTTTTCCATGCTGAATAACAGCTTCTAACGCTAATGGATTTCTTCCACCTTTACCAGGCTCATATGCTCTTTTTTCATATGCGGACGGCCTGCCACAATCACAATTTTATCCTTTTTTTTGATCAGTTTGTTTTTTTTGAGGGTTGCGATTGATTTATCGAGAAGCTCGTCCAAATCCCGACAATCCGGGAGAACGAAACTCTCCGCTCCCCAGACCAATGTCAGCTGATTATGCGTTTTTTCTCTGTTGGTCATCACAAATATTCTCTCTTCCGGCCGATGCCGGGCGACGATTCTGGCTGTATATCCTGAAACACTGGCCGCGACAATAGCTTTTGCTCCACTGTCCTTCACCAGCTCATGGGCCGACTGGGCAATTGCCGATGAGACGGACATTTTCTCATCACCCAAAAATCCGTGCTCAAGATCGTCGAAAGGCGATTCTTCTGTTTTTTCAATTATTTTTCGCATCATTTTGACTGCTTCAATAGGATATTTCCCGCTAGCCGTTTCCCCGGAAAGCATCACTGCGTCCGCATGGTCGATAACGGCGTTTGAGACATCCGTTACCTCCGCTCGCGTTGGTCTGGGATTCCGGATCATGGAATCAAGCATTTGAGTCGCTACTATAGCCGGCTTCCCGGCCCGCAAAGACTTTGCCACCATTTCTTTTTGCAGAATGGGAAGTTCTTCCTGAGGCATTTCAATCCCCAAATCTCCGCGAGCGACCATGATTGCGTCGGATACAGCGAGAATTTCGTTGAAATTTTTTACTGCTTCCCTTCTTTCTATTTTCGCGACTATCTGGGGAATCTTTTTTTCGTCGGTTATTTTTTTCCTTATCAGATCCTGAAGGTTTTTTATCTCTTTCGCATTCCGGACAAATGACATGGCAATGAAGTCCGCGTCTTGAGAAAGGGCGAAGTCCAAAACTTCTTTGTCCTGGCTGGTGAGAGCCCCAAGCTTTGCTGAAATTCCGGGAATATTGACCCCCTTCCTCATCTTAATGACCCCATCGTTTTCAGCGCGGCAATACAAACGCTTTTTGTCCTTTTTGAAAACAGAAAGTTTTATCAAGCCGTCCTCAATCAGAATTTCATTTCCGACTTTGACAAGCTTAGTCATTTCGGGAAGATCAAGAAATATTATTTTCTGTTTGCCGCTTTTCTTCACGAGCCTGCTGTTCCTGCCCGCCACCATCACAGTTTCGCCCTTTCTGATTCTTTCTTCCCGGTTCCCAATTGTCCTTATTCTCGGTCCTTGGAGATCCACCATTATTCCAATCGGCCTTTTTGTTTTCCAACTCACCTCGCGAATGTTCCTGATCGCTTTTTTATGCCACGAAAAATCACCGTGTGAAAAATTTAGCCGGGCGACATCCATTCCCTCTTTCAGCATTTGAGCTAGCACCGTTTTTTTTTCCGAAACCGGTCCGATAGTGGCGATAATTTTTGTTCGCTTTCCGCCCGAGGCGGATCCGCCTCTGGCGGACATTTTTTCTCTTGTCATTTTCACATTCAGTCACTTATTAGGATACATTTCTCATCTCAATTATAAACCAAAACAGACAACTGGAAAAGTGCTGTCTGCTTGGAAAAATACTATTGCGCAATAGCAATTAATTTATCAGCTTGAACCCGCCAATAAGCGGCAATGGCTTCATCTCAGCTTTCGATGCGCTGATTATTCCCATAATCGCAGCCACTATCAGAAAGATTGTTCCCAGGGGAAGAATAATGAACCAGCCAATAAAAGGAATAATGCCGCCGACGATATTCACGACAACCGCAGCAAGAAGAAGATTCAGTTGCTGGTTGGCATGGAATTTCGCAAACGGGCTGTTTTTCGCGTCAGTCACGAGCGGAATGAAAAACAGGATCGGGATGATATATCCCACGATCGCCATGGCTTTATTTTTTTCCGCATCTTGCGGATCAGCTTTTTTTGTTTCCTCGGTCATATAGTCACCTCCTTGTCTGGTTAAAAGATTTGTTTCCTGATTTTATAATACCCAATCCGCCAAAAAAACACAAACCGTCATCACAGATCCAGCTCCCTTAGAATTTCTTCCGGGATCGGGTCTCTTTTGGGGCTTACGCCCGGATACCGCCACGCACTGATCAAGCGAATTTTCTGAAGACCAATAGTTTTTTGATTCTCGCTCTCGGATTTTCCTTTGCTTTGATACATTGCCCAAATTTCACGCGTCCAGACTCTTTTTCCGTCTTTCGTGATCAATGAGCTTGGCTGCATCACGGCAACGGTATTTTTAACGATTCCTTCCTCCACTCTCTGCGGATTTTTCACCACGCGCAAAATTCTTTGAGCCGTGAGGCCGTATTGTTTCATTTTGATAACTGCGTGCCGCGTCCATTCATACTTTTCCGTGTTTTTAGGGGCTTTGAATTGCATAATGACTCGGGCTTGGCTTTCGGAAAGCAACTACACATCCATTCCCCGCAAAGCCTTTACCCGTTCCGCAATGGATGGATGGGTCATGAAAAACGAAGATATTTTTTTGCCCTTGAAGGGATTGGCGATGAAGAGATGGGCTGTGGCGCGGTTAGCGCTGCGCAATGGCGTTGGATCCGCGGAAATTTTCTCGAGTGCGCTCGCGAGGCCTTCGGGATAGCGCGTAAGCAAAGCGCCGGATGCGTCGGCGAGATATTCACGTTTGCGGGAAACAGCCAGCTGGATAAGAGTTGCAGCAAATGGAGCAAGGATGGCCAAAACGACCGCTAAAATCAAAAATACAGGGCTCCTGCCCCGGTCTTCGCTGTCTCCTCCAAACCACACCCAGCGTCGCAACCAGTCGGCCATCAGCGCAACAAAGCCGACCAGCACGACAATGACCGTCGAGAGAAGCATATCGCGATTGCCGATGTGCGAAAGTTCGTGGGCAATCACGCCCTCGAGTTCTTTTTTCTCGAGCCTTTCAATCAATCCCGCCGTGAGCGCGATAACCGCGTGCTGGGGATTGCGGCCGGTCGCAAACGCGTTTGGAGACGGGTCCTGTATGACGTATATTTTCGGAACGGGAAGACCGGCTGTGATGCAAAGATTTTCGACAATGTGATATATTTCTTTTGCATTGTCGTGCGTAACTTCCTTGGCGCCGCTCATTGCCAGCACAATTTTATCGCTCCACCAGTATGATGCAACACTTATCAGCGTGCTGAAAACGACTGCCGCGACAAGGATCGCCGAGTTATTCATTGCGCCCGCGAAAACATATCCTACCCCGATAACGAATATCAAAAAACCCGTTATATATATCCAAGTCAGGCGGGTATTTTTATCAGCTTGGGTGTAGATTGTTGCCATAAATTTCAAAAATCCTAAATCCTAAGCACCAAACTCTAAACAAATTCAAATTTTCAAAACCCAAAATTCAAAACGTTTTGGATTTTGATTCTTAGAATTTTGATATTATTTAGGATTTCGATATTAGGATTTAGGATTTCAATTCCTAAAATTCCACTTTTACATTCTCCTTCTCTCCCGCTTCCGCCTCAAAAAATTCGCGGGCGGAAAATCCCAGCATGCCAGCAAACATATTATTCGGAAAGACTTGAATCTTCGTGTTGAAGTCGCGGACATTTCCGTTATAGAACCTTCGGGAAGCCTGGATCTTGTCCTCCGTGTCGGTGAGTTCTCGTTGGAGCTCGAGAAAATTCTGATTTGCTTTGAGATCGGGATAGGCTTCGGCAACCGCGAACAAGCTTTTGAGGGTGTCCGAAAGCATATTTTCGGCTTGCGCCTTATCGGCCGCCGATTGGGCTCCCATCGCCCTTGTCCGGGCTTCCGTCACTTTTTCGAATACTTCTTTTTCGTGAGTGGCATAACCCTTGACTGTCGAAACCAGGTTCGGAATGAGATCGTAGCGCCTTTTGAGCTGGACATCGATGTCGCTCCAAGCTTCATCTACCCGGTTTTTGAGCCGAATAAGCCCATTGTAGATCGCAATCGCCCAAACAATAAGGACGACGATAATCCCCAATATTACCAACGTAATCATGACTATTGCTAATTAATGCTTAATAATCAATTTTAATAAAAATAATGAGCCGAAAGGCTACTGACCATTGTTTGCCGGTTCTTGTTCACTGCTTCTCTCTATCGCCGCTCTTATTAGTACGCGAGAGATCGATATATTTTCCCTTACTCTGTCTCCCTGATTTCCTAAATAACTGGCTGATGAATTTCTGACAACATCGAGATTAGCTTTGCTGTCCTGCGCCCCGGCCACAATTCCTGATTCAATGCCGATCATCCCCTTCAGCTCATTTTTGAATATCCAGCCGAACTGAACCAGTAAGACTAAGATTAGCACCACCGACATCGAGAAAGCAAATTTTGGAAAAAATCCCATCCGTGATTCAACCGGAACAAAATTTGGCGACGGGTCTTCCGTTCTGATTGCCCAATTCGGATTGTTCACAGATTTTTCTATCGGCAACGGCTGATTTTTTCTCTCAAGAGAATATTTTTTTATTTTTGAGATATTCGGAGTCTTTCTTGAGAACGCCGGCTTCGCGTTTCTATTTATTTTCAGGTTTATCGTTTCCATCTTCCTCTCTGCTGCAAAAGATTTTTGGAGAACCGGTCTGGGGTTTGCGATCCCCAGCAATATATTTTTTGTCTCTTCTCTTTTCACACTCAAAACCTCGTTCTTTTTTTGCATCGGTTCCTTCCGCGCAGAAACAGCGCTTGGCAGAGCCTTCACGCCGACTTCTTCTTGATTTTTCTCCAATGGTTTCGCGATCCTAATTTGATGTTCCGCGATTTTCTCAAGAGGCGATGTTCCTTTGGCAACGATTTTTTCTTTTTGGTTGATTTTTTCCGTGTCCGACACCACGGACGAGTCAAGGTTTTTTGCTTCCGCTTTTCTCGCCTCCGCATCAGATAAAAACTCTGAAAACCATTCTACTTTCGTATACCATCGCTTGCCAATCCGGATTGAACCGATGTCGCCGCGGCGCGCCAAAAGTCCCAAATACTCCTGGGCATATTTTTTTTCTTTGGCAATCGCAGAAAGCAAAACAAATTTTTTCTTGAAATCCTCCATGACGAAATAATAACACAAAATAAAATTTCAAGCTACTGCCAGCAACCCGATATTTATCCATCGCCACAACAAAATAGTGCATCAACCAATAAACTGGAAACCGAAATATCGGGTTGCGGCGCGGATTCAACTTCAATTTTCATAAAAAGAAAATTTGCGGAAAATAAGCTATTTTGGTAAAATTCACCCATGGACTGGAAAAATTATATTGTCATCATCGTTCCAATCACTATCGGGCTTTTCACCCAGGCTTTGAAATTTTTTCTTTATTCCCTGAAACACGGCTTCAAATGGGAATATGCCTTCACTCATGGCCACATGCCCAGCGCCCATACAGCCTTTGTTGTTTCAACCCTCACCAGTATTGGTTATTTCGAAGGAACAAACTCAGGCGTCTTTGCGCTGGCTTTCATTTTCGCCTTCATTATTATCGATGATGCCGTCCGCCTCCGGGTATTTCTGGGAGACCAGGGAAGATACCTGAATATGCTGGTCGACCAGCTCCCCGTAAACAAGAAAAAATTCCCTCGCCTGAAGGAAAGAATTGGCCACCGTATTCCGGAGGTGATCATCGGCGGTGCTATCGGACTTATTTTTTCATTTGCTCTGATAAAACTTCTCGAATCACTTTAGGGTCATTCCAGCGTATTCTTTCATCTCCAACGGCCATCGTTTCTTCCGCTCCTTTTCCGGTGACGACCACGACATCTCCGCGCTTTGCAATTTGCAGGGCTTTTTTGATGGCCTCTCTCCGATCAAAAATACGCCAGGAATTTTCGTTTTCTTTTTTATGCTTCAAAACTCCAGCAAAAACTTCGTCAATAATTTTTTGCGGATCTTCATTATATGGATCTTCATTTGTGACAATGCAAAAGTCTGTGTGCCGAGCCACAACTTCACCCATAATCGGCCGCTTGCCACGGTCCCTCTCTCCGCAGGAGCCGAATACCGCGATAACTTTCGTATATTCTCCCTTCAGCATACTTATATAATTATATAACTTTTTGAGGGAATCCGGCGTCACGGCGTAATCGACGATTATTTCGAGGCCGCGATCGTTTTCGATCCGTTCCATCCTTCCCGGGACACCTTTTATCTTCGAAAGCGCTTCGGAAATTTTGGGAAGAGCAATGTTTTGCGAAAGTCCTGCGCACGTCGCCGCGAGAACGTTTTCGATATTAAATTCCCCCGGCAAGTTAAGTTGAAAGTTAGTCTCTAGTATCTGAAACTTAGTATTTTGTATGCCTAGCTCTATATTTTTCGCCTCAATAAACTTGATTTTTTCAGCCAGAGGCTGATCCGCCTTTGGCGGAGATTTTTGATTTTCTAAAAAATATCCATATTTCTCCTTCGCCTCATATTTCAAAAATTCCTCCGCCTTTTCCATCCCCAAATTCACTACTGCCGCCCCATTTTTATTTCTTGAAATCATTGCAAATAATTTTTCCTTCGCTTTTCTGTATTTTGACATTGTTTCATGATAATCGAGGTGCTCACGCGAAATATTTGTAATAACCGCCACGTCAAATTTCACTCCCCAGGCTCGATTTTGGTCCAATGAGTGCGAAGTCACTTCGACAATGATATATTCACATTCCGCCAAAGCCGCTTTTTTCAGGAATTCCTGCAGCTTGAAACTGGAAAAAGTCGTGAATTTCGTGTCGTTTACCCACTCTTTATCGCCGATTTTGAAATTGATCGTTGAAGCCATCGCGACTTTGTGACCGGCCTCTTCAAGGATTTTGGAAATCATCTGGCAAGTCGTCGTCTTCCCGTTCGTTCCCGTCACCCCGATAACTTTCAGTTTCCTCGACGGAAAACCGTACCAAACATTGGCCAGAATCGCCTGAAATAAATGGTATATATTTTTGATAGATTGAGGAATAAATTTCTTCATTTTCCTAGTGAGCTAAGTCGGGCTTAGCTCAGTCATTATAAAAGTCTTTTTATTTTCTGCAATACTTTATACAACCGGTATTTTCCTGGGTTCATCACAATATCCCAGCATCCTGGGAATTGAATTGGTTCAACTCCCGACGCAAAACCGGTTTTGAATTTTGTGACTCCTGCCCAAGATCTGCCGCCTGTATCTTCAACTTTCACACCTCCGAAATCATATCGCTCGCATCCTGCTTTTTTCGCGTCGATAATCTGCTGCCACTGCAAAAGATATGGCGCCATAACTTCGCGGTGAATATTATCCGATGCGCCGTGCAAATAAGTCGCCGTTTTTCCGAAAAATAAAACCAGATTCGCGGCGATAACTTTTCCATTATATTCCGCGATATATAATTTAAGAATATCGCCAGGAATCGTTTCAAACATTTTTCGGTAATAATTTTCCGGATGGGAAGTTATTTTGTCCCGCCCGGCGGTTATTTTAACCAACCGACAAAATTCATCTATATATTTTTCTTGCCGCGAAGAATGAACCACAATATTTTTTTTCTTTGCCAATTTGATGTTGTAGCGAGTTTTCTGCTTCATTCTTGCCAGTAATTCATCTTCATTTTTCGAAATATCTAGGATTAAACTTTCTTTCGGCTGAACATCCACTGGCGCTTTTTTTATTTTAATATCACTCGATAAATTTTCTCTAACCAATTTCAACTCTTCCTCACTGTTTGGTTCTATTCTTACCCATCCAGCATTATTTTTTTGAACGATACCAATTAGATCATTCAGAAATTGTTTGAAAATTGAAAATTGAAAATTGAAAATTTTGATGACCGGTCCGCGCGGCACATAAAAATAATCCCCGACGATAGGCAAACCATGCGTTATGATACTAGCATGAACCAAAATTTCTCCTTCACCATCACTTGCGGAAATATTATGTGTTTTTCGCCCTACGCTTTCCTGAAACTTCCGCCAATGATCCGATTGCAAAAAACTTCCGTCTGGCGAATTAGCTTGAACAAAATTTAGAGACTTGTCATTCATAAATATCATTTCCCCAAATTCTTGAGTGCCGCTTTTATTCTACCCGACATATCTTTTTCATCCTTCGGCACACTTTTCAGGGCTTCGCGGGCCTGGGAAACAGAATATCCCAGAGAAACAAGCGCCTCAATAGCTTCTGAATCAGCTTTGGCCTCCCTTTGGTCTTCGCCGGGAAGCTCCGCAATCCTGTTTTTGAGTTCGAGAATGACTCGCTCGGCTGTCTTCTTTCCCACTCCCGAAACACGGGTGAGGATCGAAGAATCGCCTGATATAACCGCCGCCCGGATCGTTTTCGGTTCCGCAATGGAAAGGATTCCGACCGCCGCTTTTGGCCCAATCCCGGAGATGGAAATGAGGAGCTCGAACATTTCCAGCTCGTCCGGAATCAAAAAACCGTAAAGTGATAAAGTGTCCTCGCGGACATAGGTATGCGTGTACAATTCTATTTCTTTTTTTCCGGCGATTTTTCCCATCGTAAAATCGGTGACGAATATTTTATATCCGACGCCGGAAACGTCCACGACGACGTAGTTATCGCGAAAAAAGGCGATTTTCCCCGTTATTTTGGCTATCATTGATTATAGTATAAAGTATTTTGTATAAAGTATAAAGTATTTCTCCGTGGTAATCCGCTCTTTACAAAAATAGCCGGCTGTGTTAGAAATATAGAGTGTTTTATATAAATTTTTAGATTTTCAATTGTCATTTTGCATTTTGATTTTTGCATTTTGATTTTGAACGAAGTGAATTATGCCGATTAAGCAAAGTGCCAAAAAATATCTGCGCGCTTCGACAAAACGGGCCGCGCAAAACCTCTCGATCAAAAAAGCTTTCAAAGACGCGGTAAAAAAACTCAATGAGCTCGCTAAAGCGGGGAAGATTGAAGATGCCAAAAAAATGTTCCCGACCGTCCAGAAAGCGCTCGACAAAGCCGCCAAAGTCGGCGTCATCGCCAAGCGCGCCGCCGCCCGCAAAAAATCGCGGCTCGTGAAGATGATGAAGAAAGCTGGGAAATAATTCGGCTTTTCTCTTTTGACATATAAAAACTGCTTTGATAAAATAGAAATATCAAACAAAAATCAGAGAAGAAATGAACTCGTCTCCATCTAAAGCAACAATCCTATCTGAAATATCCCGTGACATTGCACAAGTGTTTTTTGCTTCGATGTTCGTTGGCCCCATCATAAGTGATGCTGTCAGCTGGCCGATAGTTTTTTCCGGGTTGGCCCTTTCGTTTTCCTGCTGGCTGCTGAGCTTATCCGTCGTCGTCAAAGAAAAATCTTATGAATAATATTTACCAAATTATGACCAGCCTCTATATTCTCGGCGCCTTGGTTGTCATTGCCTTGGCTTTGGCCATCATTGCTTTCAAGAAAAAAAGTTAATTTCATCTCCTAAAGAAAAAATAATCTTTGCATTATTTTGGTATAAGAAGATCGCGCCCGGATTTTTCCAAGCGCGATTTTTTATTTTTCTAATCTCCGAGATTAGAATTCAATCAGTCCGGATATATTGCTTCTCCGGAGGTTAGCTCCAGCCCGACGAATAACTTTGTCATTCCGTCAGAGATATGTTTCTTGTCTTTTTTCTTCATGCGTTTCCATTTTGCTTGAGCGATCGTCAAGCTCTCCTTGATACGCCCCAGCATATATATAACTACCCTTGCGTCTTCAGGAGCATCATTGGCCAAGAGGACAGCGGCTCGATCAAAACCGTGCTGACAATGGAAAATTGAAAGAAGACCCAAGATGGAATGCATGATGTTTTTGAATCCTCTCCTTCTTTTGTGGATATAAGCCAGGAAAGCAATATCCGCGATGAGCTCCCATTCATATTTCACAGCCCCCGTATGCTTCTTGGAATATTCATTGATAACCCAAATTATTTCAGTCAATGAAGTCTCGGCATCAAAACCTTTGATTTCAACCAGAAGTTCTTCACTTAGCATCTCTTTCTCTCCCCTCACAACCCCAGCTCTTTTTCCAGAGCGGCGATTTGTATTTCAATAGCGTTTTTGGTTTGTGATGCGTCCGCAAGTTTGGCTTTTAAGTCAATCCATTTTCCGATCTTGTCGAGATGTTCGCGCAAATACGTGCCATCATCTTCTTTGTTTGCGATCGTACTAAGATTCTTCAGCAAATCAGCAAACTTCGGATATTTTTCGATGATTTTGCGAGCGTCTTCAATCGCGCATTCGGGCAATAAGTCCAGATCTACCACATGAACATACTTCCGGTACACATATCCGGTCAACGAAATGGAAATCATAAATGCGAAGGTTGCTGCGCCAGACATGGCAAGTGCAATGATCGTTGAATTTATCACGTCCCATCTCATTTTAAACCAAAATATTATTACACCCGGAATGATCAAGTCAACCAGTATGGCTAATCCAGCTCCATATTCCAAGGCTGCTTTATGAATCTTTGGGTGCGCTAAGTACCACCGCGCCACTTTCCTTTGAAACGGAGTGAGTTTTTTCATTGATTCCTCCTAATGATGCAGTTTAGATCCTCTACGAGCCCCTGCTGCTTCGTGAATATGACAAACCCTATCTCAAGCTTTTTCAGCTCCGCCACCCAGGGGTAGAACTCAACCTTCATAAGATAAATCCGAACTCCGTTGTCAGTTATGGTCATACCATCATATAGCCATAGATTCTTTAGATCGGCGGATGAAATATAGGCGACACGATCATTTTCTACTCCCCGCAAAACATTGTTTCCTAAAACAACCTCGTATAGGATTCTCGGGGCCATAGTGTCTCCTTTATTCAATTGTTAAACAACAGCTCTTTATAGGTATATCCCGAATTATTGTCAATATAATTTACTATTTTTATGCAATTTATCGCTTTTATATCCGTATTAATTGATTATTATTTTCTATTGTTGACAATTTTGTTGACAGCATAATTTGTTAATGATACTCTTTTGTCATCCCCGCGAAAGCGGGGATCCAGGGATTTTACACTTAACGATATTCAACTGGATCCCGGATCAAGTCCGGGATGACAAAGCGAAAAAACAATGAAAAACCTATGACTCTCGAAAAACAGCTCGAACAACTTGGATTTCACGAAAAGGAAGCGAAAGTCTATCTCGCCTGCCTTCAGCTCGGGCAGGATACAGCCTATCATATCGCCCAGAAGTGCGGCCTCAAACGCGCAACGGTCTATTTCACGCTCAATCTCCTCGTTGAACGGGGTCTCGTTTCCATTTGGAAAACAAAAAAAGCGACGCTATGGCGCGCCGCCAATCCCAAAAAGTTATTTACTCAAATTAAACGCAAAGAAGAAACGCTCACAGAGATATTTCCCCTGCTCCAGTCAATCTATAACTTCGACGAAGACCGGCCAAATATTCAAGTTTTCGAGGGGCAAGCGGGCGTCCGGCAAATTTATTCTGAAATTATTGACTATCTCGCCAAGGGAAAAGAAATCCTCTGCTGGGGAGACTTATCTCATGCTTGGAATCTTTTGGAAGATATCACCCACAAGTATCTCAAGCAGTCGCAAAACCGCCGCTACAAAATTCGGGAAATTCTGAATGATAGCGAGAAAAACAAAGAATATGTGAAATTAATCCGAAAAAACAAAAATCCGAATCACAAAATTCGGTTTCTCGTGGATGATCAAATATTTTCCGGCAACGACAATGTTGTCTTCGGAGATAAACTTGTCATCTTTTCGACCCAAAACAAACTTTTCGCCACCGTCATCGAAAGCCAGGACATTGCCAGATCCTACAAAATCCTCTTCAACCTCGCCTGGCAGAATGCGGCAAGCTAATCTCTTCCTAATCTCGTTGATTAGGAATCACATAGTTCAATATAATTACGAATAATCTTCACTACAACTAGTTGTAGTGAAATAAAAAAAACACACCAGTAATCTAGTTTACTGGTGTGAATTATTTTTACAAAAAAGCTGCGGCCTATTTCTTCAATTTCAGCCGATAGACATTCGTTTCCCGCGGCTTGAATTTGAGTTTTTGATAAAGTTTGTTCGCCGCGGCGCGCTTGGGATTGCTTGTAAGCTCAATACTAACTATTCCCTTTTTCTTTGCCCGTCCGATGACATGACTCATTATCTTTTTTCCAAGCCCTTTTCCCTGATGCTTCGGATGCACAACAACATCCTCAATTCGCGCCACTGTTTTGTCCATTACCTCCATAAGATGCAAACTTGCCATACCAGAAACTTTTCCAGCAACCTCTATAACATGAATTTCCAGGAATGGATGGCCAACAAGTTTTTGAAGTCTTGTTATATTGATACTTTTACCCTTTCCCGGCGAAAGCACCTCCAGCAACTCATTGATATCCTTCACAATATTTTCGGTGAATACAACCTCTCTTGTAAGCCGAAATATTTTTGATTTACTTTTATTTTTCATAGATTAATTACTATACTGAAGCAATAAACTTGTCCAGCGCCAGTTCTATTTCGATTTTTCCTGTCTTGGCTCCAAAATCAATCTCGCAGAGATCTTTGTACAGCTTCTTGAGCTGATCGAGTGAAAAATTCCTCCCTTGTTCGAGGCTTTTTCGGGCAACAAACGGATGGAGTTTCAACTTTTGGGCGATTTCGCGTTCGGAGACATTTTTTTCGGCGAGTGCTTTCACTTTTAAGAGATTTCGGAATTGATAAAAATACATCGAAAGAAGATAAAAAGGATCTTCCCCGGCGCTCAAGTGGTTATGAAGAAGCCCCGCAGCTGTTTTTTTGTCCTGCCGCGCCAATGAATCAATTGTTTTGAAAATATCAGTATCAATTTTCGATTTCACGAGAAGATTAATGTCTTCTTCGGAAATTTCCCCCTTGCTCCTATATCCGACAAGTTTTTCAATTTCTTTCGAGAGAAGCGAGAGATTGTTCCCGACAAAAATTGAAAGCTTCTCCGTTACCTTTGGGCTGATAGAAACTTTGTCTTCCCCAATCGCCCGAATTTCCCCAATTATCCAATTTGTCAGTTTCGATCCATCCAAGAGACCGAACTCCTGCTTTTTTGTTTTTTCAAGAAGAAATTTCGCCAGTTTCAATTTTTTGTCGATTCTTTCTTTTTCCCAGAAAACGAGAGTGAGGTCTTTTATTTCTCCTTTATCCGCCTTTTTCAGAAAATCGAGAAGCTCCAAGTCTTGCGCCGCTGTTTTGTTTTGAAGAATATTTTTCACAATTGCCAATTTCTTGTTTGAAAACAATCCTCCCGAAGAAAGTTTGATGATAAGATCGCTAATTTTTGCTCCTGGTTCAACAAAGTCAAAAACAAAAAGGGTGCCGCCCTCTTTGTATTTTTCGGTAAATTTGTTTTTTATTTCGGCAAGTTTCCGATTCGAACGAAATCCATCCTCGCCGTAAAGGAATATTATCATGATTCTCAACATTCAATGTTAGGGTTCCCCCAGCATTGAATGTTATTGCACTTCCCACTTCAGCGCTTGACCTGGCTCCAATACCTCCACCCAAATCTGCCCCGGAACAAACTTCACTTCCTGTCCGGATTCATCATACATAAAAAGCTTCGACGCCCATTTCGATTTGTCTTTTTTCCAGCGGCCTTTTGTCTCTTTTCCGTTGAAATAGTAGAACGCGTCACCCTCGCTCACGCTGTCAAATTGCGGGTCTCCAATTTGAACATTGTTGTATTGGCCTTCGATCTGTTCCGAAGAAGCAATAACAACCGCTATATTTTTTGGTGCCAGCCTTTTTCCGTTATTGGCATCCGTATCAGCTACCTTATTCCAGAAACGAAGATAAGAGTTTGTGGCTTTGTCATAGTCATATTCAGCCGCGTACGGTCCGGCAAAACCCACCCGCAGATGTCCTCCATTCGGACGCTGATCCGCCGGCGCTTCCGCTTGATGAGCGTAACCGGAGAATTTATTTTCCATGCGATAATTTCTGGCCTTAGCGCATTCCAGCAGTTTTTCAAACTTTGCAAAACCATTATCAGGAGCTGGAATTCCAGCTTTTCGAAAACCGCATTCGGAGGCTTTATTTCCAAAGCTGCCGTTAAGGTCAAGGTTATCGATAACACCTTTGTTCAAAATGTCACCGGCAAAATGCGATCCGCCCCAATGGGCAAAAATCGCGTCCCAGCCGGCGGCAAGAGCAATGTAGTCATGGCGTGAAGATCGTATTGATCCGACTTCCGGAGGATTGTTGCAGACATAAAGGCCTGTGAGCCGAGTGATGCTGGCTGTGATAGCCGGCATTTCCAGAACAAGGTCCGCATCCGAAAATCCGCTGTCAGGCCGCACCGAAAGGTCAGCCGCTTGCATCACTGCAATTGGCCGGCGATTCCAATTGTCGCACGGCAAATTCGTGAACGGGCTTACTTCTCCGGTATTAAGCGGCGCACCCATATCGACATCCCCTTTCATGGAGTCGAGATCCAAAGGTCCGGCTTTTCTTTTGCCAAACCAGCCAAGAAAATATCCAGCGATTATTATTATAACTACCAGCACGGCGACGCATATGACTTTCGTCTTTGTGCTCATTTCTTTGATTCTGTCGAGCATATTTTTGGGAATTGAGAATTTAGAATCGAGAATTGTGAATGGGAATCAAGAACAAAGAACCCGGGATTCTAGATTCAATATTCCCATTCTAAGTTCAAAATTCGCAATTCTAAATTCTTTAAAGAGTTATTATTTTTGGCAAGCGGGACAAAAAAAAGTCCCTCTCTGCCCCATTTTTTCCCTTAGGACTATTGTATCACATCTCGAACATCTTTTTCCAGCCCGGCGGTAGACTTTGAGTACCTCCTGAAATTTTCCCGGCGCGCCAGCTGTGTCACGATAATCGCTGTCCGATGTTCCTCGCAATTTTGTGGCTTTTTTAAGGATTTTTTTGATTGCATTGTATAGTTTTCGCCTTTCTTCTCCGCTCAATGTGTCGGCTGGCCGGCTTGGCAAAATTCCGGCCTCAAACAAAATTTCGCTTACATATATATTCCCTATCCCGGCGATTTTGCTTTGGTCCATAAGCAGCATCTTTATTTTTGTTTTCCGATTGTCCAGAATTTCATCGAGTTTATTCAGGGTGAACCCCTGACTCATCGCATCGACCCCCAAGCTTCCAATTTCTTTGATTTCATCAATTTTGTCAGTATCCGCCAAAATTATTTTCCCAAACTTCCGCAAATCAGAAAACTCGAGCGTCCGTCCGGACTTCAAAAAGAATACGTGATGAATATATTGATTTACTTTTTCATCAAAATAGTCTTTCTCCTTGACTTTGCGCTTTGAGCTTTGCGTTTTGCGCTTGACCAGCAAATGCCCTGTCATCTTGAGATGTATGTATATCGTCTTCCCTCCCGACAAGTCTATAAATATATTTTTTCCGACCCTTTTTGCTGCTAATATTTCCCTGTCCTTTATCCCTTTCTTGAATTTATCCAACGGCATCTTCACCGATTTTTTCCAATCACTCCAAAAACCGATGACCGTGTCGCCTTTTATTTTTTGGTTTAGATCGTCAACAATTGTTTGAACTTCCGGTAATTCCGGCATATTTATTGTTAAGTGTCTCGTCCGCATTCCTTTCCGGCCGAACGGACAGACCTCTAAAAATTAATTTGGGTATTTATCGATGGTGGCTTTATTTGCCTCATTTCTCTTGAGATATATCACCGCATAATCGTCGCCGTATATTTTCGCCCAGTCCGGATTTTCCTGAATGATTTTGGGAAGATTCATTCCCCAAGGAGTGATGTCATGCGAATAGAAAAACACCGCATTGAAATCATACACCCGATCAATTTTTTCGAAAATATCCGCGTTCTCCTGCATTGGTTTATACACTTCGCCAAAAAAGGAATCGGGATAGGCTTCCGGACGGTTATCCACAAAGACTTTTTCGCTTTTGGGAAGATAAAAAATGAGATATCCGCCAATGTCATAGTTGTTGAAAACCGGCCCTTGGATATTCTCTTTTCGGAAAAATTCGGCCGCTTGAGTCACTCCCGGCAAAAGCCCGGTTCCTATCTTTTCCGAGTGAAAACTCACATATTCGAAGTTGCACCAAAGGCCAACGACAGCCAATATAATATACAATACGGCAATGCCATTTTCTTTCGCGATATTTATTTCGCCTTTTTTTTGCCCGAAAACAGCTTGAAAATTATAAGCCAGAGCCGGAAGAGCGAAAAATCCAAGCAGCGTGAAATTTCGGATGGCCACCCAGCCCAAGACCCCAAAAAATATGGAAAATATAAAATAGACAAGCGATATTTTTTTGCGATTGACAAAAAAAAGCAGGACAAAGCTCAAGGCCAACAAGATCAAAACGGATTTTATGAGGGAAAAATTCGGATTCATCACCCCGTAATTTTCAACAAAACGGACCGACTTGTTTTCCACAATCGTATAGCCATAATTTTTGAAAATTTTGAGCGGATAGAGAAGGCCCCTGATCCCGAAAGGGTTCACCAGCGATGCCAGACAAGTGGAAAAAAGAACAATTGCCAAAATTTTTATCTTTTTTATTTTTTTTGTAAATTCTTCGTCAGTCAATTTTTGAAAAATAATTTGCGCAATTTCAGAAAACCAAAAAGTCCCAATCAAAAATAATCCCAGAAAAAAATAGACATGGGAATTTACCCAGACAATCTGAAGAGGGATAAGAAAAAATAGCCCTCTCCAGTTCATTTTCCCCTCCGAGTATTTCCAGAGTAAAAAGAGAAATATTGCTGAGAAAATAACACTGAAGACTTCCGGCCGGATTTCCGTCCTTTCGGCCATTAGCGGCGCGAGAAAAAAAGCGAAAAGCGCGGCCAAGGTGAAATTTGATTCCCGGCTTGCTATCCGGAAAAAAACCGCAAATGCGGCCAGACTCAAAAGAATATAGAAAAGCGAGAGGCCGCTGAACCCGAAAAATTTCCAAATATAATGAAATGCCACCCCGGATCCCCAGTGATGGTTCACGACCGGAAAATCCGGGTTTGTGAAGGAATAGTAATTTTCATGAAGGGGAGAATTTTTTTCAAACAGATTGAAATCGTTTTCAACCACCCATCTCCCGTTCTCGAGATGCCGCCCTAAATCCGCCGTCGCGAGATTAATCTTCCTCGCATACAAAAACCCGACCCAAAGAAGAAGGAAAATAAAAATCCCGATTTTTATAAAAAATTTCTTGTCTCCACCCATAAAAAAGAAAAATAACTTCTTGATAGCGGGTATACAGTATACTGGATAACCATAAACAGAAAAATTCGCAACTTTTCTCAAGGATATTGGCGTAATTTTCTGTTTTTTTTCTGCTGATCTGCAGCCTTTATACTTCTCCCCAATTGTCTCCGACCTTCACATCCGCGATTAGCGGAACGGAAAGTTTGTAGACACTTTCCATCGCCGACTTGATATCTTTCGCGAATCTTTTGGATTCTTTTTCCGGAACTTCGAATAAAAGTTCATCGTGGATCTGGAGAATCATCCTCGACGCGGGATATTTTTCCGCAATCAGTTTGTCAGCCTCAATCATAGCCAGTTTGATGATGTCAGCCGCCAGGCCCTGGATGGGCATATTCACCGCCATTCTCTCGGCTTGGTTTCGAAGCTGAATATTTGAGGAATTTATTTCCGGGATATAGCGCCTTCTTCCTAATTCCGTTTCGACAAAACCATTTTCCCGCGCCAAAATTTTCACCTCATCCAGAAACTGGGCAACTTGGGGATAGTTGGAAAAATATTTTCGGATAAATTCTTTTGCTTCTTCCTGCGAAACTCCCGCCGATTGCGAAAACCCGAAAGTGCTCATTCCGTAGATGATTCCGAAATTCAGAGCTTTCGCGGAGCGGCGCATCTTGTCGGTTACTTTATCGATTTCAACCTTGCCAATTCTCGCAGCCGTGGCCGTGTGGATATCTTCCTTGTTTAAAAATGTAGTAATCATTCTCACGTCTCCGGATAGATGAGCCGCGATGCGCAGTTCAATCTGTGAATAATCGGCGCTCACCAATCGATAACCCTCTTCGGCTTCGAAAGCAGTGCGGATAATTTGGCCGAGATCGGTCCGAATGGGAATATTCTGAAGGTTCGGCTCCGAGGAAGAAAGCCGGCCGGTCGCCGTCACCGCCTGATTGAATGTGGTATGAATTCTTGAAGCGCTGTCCGTCATTTTCGGCAAAGTATCAAGGTAGGTGGTTTTCAACTTGAAGAGCTCCCGATATTCTTCGATTTTTTCAACGACCGGATGAAGTGTTTTTATTTTTTGAAGTTCAGGTGAAGCCGTTGAAAAACCGGTTTTTCCTTTTTTGATGTCTTTTGTCGGTATCTTCAGGTTCTCAAAAAGAACCTCCCGGAGCTGGACGGAGGAGTTGACGTTGAAATCTTCACCTGCCACTTTTTGAATTTCTTTTTCCAGTTTCTTGACTCGCTGGTCAAGTTTGGCCGATATGCCCCTGAGAACGGTCTTGTTTATTCTTATCCCGACTTTTTCCATTCTTGACAAAATTTCCGCAAGCGGCATTTCCAACCTTTCGAAAAGTTCTTTTAGTGTTTTTTCCTTGCCCTCGGAAATTTGCTGCCGGCTGATTTCTTCAAGTTTTTTCCCGAGCTTTTCCTTGAGAGCGAAATTATATGCCGTTTTTTTGCATATCTTTTCAATCTGCCCTTCATCCTCTTGAAAAACAAGGGAGGCCTGCCCTGTTTTTTTATTATCTTTTGGAACCATTATTCCGAGCTCCTGCATCGCGAGATCTTCCCAAGTGAGATTTGACCCTGAGCTCAAAAGATAGGCCGCGAGCTGGACGTCAAAAGAAATTCCCCGCAAATTTATTCCTGCCTTGTCAAAAATATGCCATTCCCTTTTGAGATCGAAGCCGATTTTTTCAATTTTTTCATTTTCCAGAATTCTTTTGAGACTCTCGCTGATTCTCGGTATGTAATTGGAAGAGCGGGAATCTCCGCTTATCGCAATACCTCGGCTGTCTGTAGCGATTGAAATTATTTTGGGTGTTTCTCCAAGCTCAAAGGCTTCAATTTTTTTCCATTCGACTTTTCCCGTCTCTTCCGGGCCAACAGAATCATTTTTCTGCAGATTTTTCATATGATCTTCATAACCCGGCAGGCGGCGAAGAAGCGAGAAAAACTCAAGCTCCCGCATGAGGTTGATGACCTCGACACGGCTGAAATCTTCAGCAAGGCACTTTTCAATGTCAAAATCAACCGGTACATTTTCAACGAGACGCGCCAAGCGTTTGCTAAAAAATGCCTGGAGCTTGTCTTTTTCCAATTTTTTTCGGATCCCTTCTCTTATATTGGGAAGATTTTTATAAACTTCTTCGATAGTATTGTATTTTTTTAGAAGTTCGGTGGCCGTTTTTTCTCCAACTCCGCGGACACCCGGAAGATTGTCCGAAGGATCCCCCCGAAGCCCCTTGTAGTCAATCATCTGGTCGGGCTTAAGACCGTACCGCTCAAAAATTTCTTTTTCGCCATAAAGAACGGAGTCGCTCATCCCTTTCCGAAGAGCGAAAACTTTCACTTTGTCGTCAACGAGTTGCAGCGTATCCAGGTCTCCGGTCACAATAATCACTTCTACGTCCGGATGGATTTTTTCCGTTTTTCGGGCGAAGGTGGCAATAAGGTCATCGGCTTCATATCCTTTTTTTTCCACAACAGGAATATTGAATGCCTCGACAATTTTTTTCACTAGTGGAATTTGCTCATAGAGGTCATCCGGGGCCTTCACCCTGGTCGCCTTATAGCTCTTGAACTCTTTGTGCCGGAAGGTCGGCTCCTTGAGATCAAAAGTCGCCGCGATGTAATCGGGCTTGAAGCGGTTGAGGACATTGAGCAGGACGGAAGTGAACCCATAAACCGCGTTCACGATTTCCCCCTTTCTTGTGGTCAGCGGAGGAAGAGCGTGGTAAGCGCGGTGAATGATGGCGTTGGAGTCGATGAGGATAAACTTTTTTTTTGGAGATGGCATATTTATCGCCTTTTAATGCAAAATGCAAATATCAAAAATCAAAATGAAAATCCAAAATAAAATATTTTTGAATTTTACATTGTCACTTTGAATTTTGATTTTTAAATTTTGAATTTATAATGATTTTCCTCGCATCCCCGTCGAGATGTTCAAATTCCAGCCAAATGGCACGACTGGGAATTATAGCCTTCATCCTCTCCGCCCACTCGACAATCACAATATTATTTTCCCCGGTGATAATTTCTTTCCAGCCCAATTCTATAATATCCCGTGATTTAACTCGATAACAATCTATGTGATAAACGTTTAAGGTTTGGCCTTGAGGAATTCCCCGACTTGTCGGGGAAGGGAAGGGCCGAACCTTGGAAAAATTTTGACTTTTAATTTTGTAGTGCTTCATCACCACAAACGTCGGGCTCGTGTAAGGACCTTTGATTTTCAGCCCCCGCAAAACTCCCTGCGCGAAAGTCGTTTTCCCGCTTCCAAGCTCACCCGTAAGACAGATTATCTCACCACCGCGCAATTCTTGGGACAACACTTCACCCAGTTTTCGGGTTTCACTAGCGCTTTTCGTAAAAAATGTTTCCAAATTACCAATAGCCAATTACAAATTACGTTTATGTAATTGTCGCATAAATCCTGATTTTGGCAAAGAAAAAAGGCCAGCCTCATCACGGATGCGTCCGCAATGAAAACTGGCCTTAGTTATCCTTCTTTTTTGGTGCCACTCTTACCGCAGCCGGCGGCTTCGGTAAAATTCCAATTCACCCAATTGACGAGCCCTTTGTTCGAGCTTAGAACGGTAATCCCGCTCCAAAGAATCGAACTCCTGCCCGTAAGCTTCTCTCGCTTCTCCGCAGAGAATTGGGGGAGCATGGGCACCGCGCGGAAACCCGTGCTCAAAATCACGCCGAGCAGCCGCCCGCGCCTCATCGCGCATGGCGTTCTTGGCGGCATCGTAATCGCGCTGGGCTTCTTGCAGTCTGCGGTCAAGATAAGCCGACCGTTTGACTACAGAAAGCGGCGCCCGGTTCCAATCAACGTTTGGGCCACTGGAAGACCCGACGTAATTAATTGGATCGAAAACGAGTATGCCGCCCACAGTACCGCAGCCCGCGATCCCTGACTGCAGCAGCGCTACCAGGACTATAACCTCAAAAATTTTCCTCATCGGATTCCTCCTGCCTCGAAATAAGATCAAATAACTCCTGGGCTGACCACTCCTCCTGGATTCTTTCCAGTTCATATCTTGCTTCGATATGCGGGGGCAGAAAAACTTCATCGTAAACAATCTTGACTTCCCGGCCAGTGCGCGGAACTTGCTCACCGGCAAAAGCTGCAGTTGCCCCAAAAAACATAACCATCGCCAAAATGACAAGGAACTTTCTGATCATAGTTATTTTCCTTTTTCTTTTTATTTAACCTGTTATTTTACACCCAAAACCGGCTTTTGTCAACGGTCGGGAAACACTCCCTAAAATAGCCCTATTTTATGCCCCAATTCGATGTTTCACGCCAAAAAAAATTTGCCCAGGCGGAACTGCCTGGGCTTTTTACATTGACTGCCGGTATTCTCTATAAGCAACCGTTTGTCATATACACTTCAGAGCTGCTCAGCGGTATTTTGTGGGCAGGACGCTGAAATGGAATTACGCTCTTCCTTGCCGCGCTCCTGTCGCCTCTCCACCAGAGAGCGCTAAGGCCTTCCTTTGAGTGGCAGTGGCTGCAGTTTATAGATGACGGGTATCCTCTGATCCTCCAGGTGTATTCATTTTGCGCCTGGAAAGACGCAGATGGGCAGCACCCCGCCAAAGCAATGAAAATTATCAAACAAGTTCCGAGCACGATGACTAGAACTTCGGCATTTTTCACGGCAGCCTCCTTTATCTCTTTTTGAATACTATATAGAACAATTCCGCCATAAAGTCAATACAAAAACCGATTGACACCGCTTGCGCCATTTGATATTCTAAAAAACCAATCAATCTTCACATAAAAATTCGTAAAGAATCCCATGCCGCTTTCTATTCAGGACCAAATAAAAAATCAAATCGATGCTTCCCAAAGTATTTTGATACTCACCAAGCCCAAAGCTTCGAGCGATGCAGTCTCGGCAAGCTGGGGCTTTTTTCATTTGCTCAAAAATCTTGGAAAGAATCCAGTGATTCTGGAAAACAACCCTCAAGCCGAAAAACTGAAATTCCTCCCTCTCCCGGAAAAAATGGAAAAGAAAATCACCGGAGCGCGGGATTTTGTTTTGTCTTTCAACACCAAATACAACAAAATCATCAGTTCCCGCGTCGAAGAAAAAGAAGAGGCCTTTGAAATCTATATCACGCCGGAAAAAGAAGCGATTGACCCGCGCGATTTTTCGTTCATCCCCGCCAAGTTCAAATACGACCTTGTTGTCGTGATCGGCTGCCAAAATTTGGATGATCTTGGCGAAATCAAGGAAAAAAACAGCGACCTTTTTTTTGAGCTCCCGGTCGTGAACATCGACAATTCGCCCGCCAACGAAAATTTCGGGCAGTTCAATCTTGTTGATACCACCGCCTCTTCCGTTTCGGAAGCGCTTTGTGAATTTTCGAAAGGCTTCGATGAAAAACATATGAATCCAGCCTCGGCCCAGTGCTTCCTCGCGGGAATAGTTTCCGCCACTTCCAATTTTCAAAGCGAACGGACGACTCCCCAGACCTTCCTCGCCGCTTCGTGGCTCATCGAGAAAGGCGCCAGCCAGCAGGAAATCGTCCGCCATCTCATGAAAACCCAGTCTTTCCCCTTTATGAAGCTCTGGGGGCGGGTTATGGCCCGGCTCAACTGGGACGAAAAACTGAAGCTGGCCTGGTCACTGGTGTCGCTTGAGGATTTTGTCCTGAGCCGGACGACCGAGACGGATTTGCCGCTGATACTCGAAAAGATCAAAGACAATTTTTCCTCGGGAAACACTTTTGCCATCATTTTCAGCGAATCGCTCAAAAAAAATATCGCGCTCCTCAAGACCAATGACCTGCCGTCGCTTCGAAATCTGGAAAAGCTTTTCAACGGAGAAATAAAAAACGGACATCTGTCCGTCGAATTTCTGGGAAAAGATATCTTGGAGGCGGAAAAAGAGATGATGGAGAAATTGAAAACTCTAAAATAGCTCAAAGGAGGCGATAATGAAAGTAACGACCATTGTTCTTTTTGTAACCGAAGAAGGTGATAAAATTCACATCACTGAATATCCTGGGAAGTACACCCAGGAACTCGGAATAACTTCTCGGCTCACTTCCCAAAACCATTTTCTTCCTCCGGAAGAGGCTCTTAGGTTTATCAGGAGGAGAATTGAAGAACATGGAGTAAAGCGCTAACAGTTCCCTTCTTAATGGCCTCGGAATTTTCGAGGCCAATTTTTTTGATATCTTCTATTTTGCAAATATCTCCTTCGCCGCGTCCCAAAATTCTGGCTTCGCGTGCTTTGTTTTGAGCCAATACCACCATTCAGCTCCCCAAAGATAGTTTTCCGGAAAACCCACAAGCTTCGCGTATTCGATATTTTCCCGAAATTGCTTGAGGCTCATTGATTTTTCCTGCTCCTCGAGCGGCAAATCATAAATCAGTTTCGGTCCCCAAGGCTCGGTCTGAAGCTCCGAGACGATAATCGGCTTCCCGGGAAAAAATAAATGCACGATATTGGCCTTTAGCCAGAAAAATCTCGGGGGAAGAGGGTATTTGAAATATCCAATCGGATCTTTGTGGATAATCCGATACATGGTTGTTCCAAAAATATCGGCCCGCTTGGCCGCCCGCACCCAGATGGAAAGCTCCCCGCTGTCCGTCACCATTATTTGATGGCTTGAATCAATTTCGCGCACTTTTGCCACTTCCCTGTCAAGAAATCCCTTTTCCGTCGTCGTGCATTCTCCAAAAGGAAGAAAAGGCTCATTGTCCACTTGCCAGAGATATAAATTGGGAATATTTTTGTAGCGCTCAACCTCTTTTGACATCGCCGAGAGAATTTTTTCCTGTTTTTCCGACTCGGTGAGTTTATCCGCCCAAAACGGCGCATGGCATTCCGGCCAGCGTGGAAGCTTTCGACCGATGACCAAGATCAATTGCGCATTTCTTTTTTGCGCTTCCTCAATCATCCAGTCATAATCCGAAAAATCATACCTCCCCTCCTCCTCTTCAATGTCCTGCCAATAAATAGGGAGTCGGATTCTTTTCGCGCCGAGATCATCGAGAACGGCCAAATACGCTTCCCGCCAGTCAAGCCCCATCTCCGTCGCGAACATTTTTGAAAAGGCCACACCCCACTTGATATCGCCGTTTTTTTCCGCAAGGCCGGCCGGTTTTCGAATAAGAAAAAAGAATCCGGCCACAAGAGCCATAATGATCAACAAAAATACTTTTCTTCTAAGTTTCATTTATTAGATATTAGATTGGAGTAATGTATATAATCTTAATTTTTATGCATATGCATAAAAATTAAGATTCCCCTGAAAAAACTTCATTTGAAAATAACCAGCATTGTCCCGAAAGTTACTGAAAGAATTCCCGCCATTTTTGTGATGATATTGAGAATTGAGAATCTTTCGACAAAAATATTCTTGAGATAAAAAGACAAAAACAGGGCAAACACGAAGGTGAGAAGATATTGCACCGAAACAAACGAGCTTATGACTGCCACACTGCCGAGCATAATGCTGTAGTTCACGAGCAAAGTGCCGGCTCCGGCGGTGGTTTTCGCGACAATCGTTCCGGCAAAATTTTCGAAATTTTCCTTTCTTTTTTTCTTTCTGACCCCGTCAAGCACAGCTTTTCTGAATTCTGGAATGAGAAGCGAGGCGAGAGCCGCGAACAAAATTCCCCCGCGGCTCAAGATGTATCCGCTCACGAAAGCCTGGTGATTATATCCATATTTCAAAAGCACCATTGAGAATGCCGCCAGCACCCCAGCGGCGACTGTCCCGCGCCAGTGGAAAAAAAATCTCCCGGCATAAAATTTGTAGGAAATGAGCGCGCCTCCGATCACGAGAAAAATTATACCGCCGGCTTCGCGCGAAGAAAATGAATCATTGAGAATCATTTTCGCGCAAATCGTCGTGACGACTGTCGAGGTCGCCCCAAAAAGAACATAGACCCTCGGAGCCGAAGAGCGGATCAGCGCGCGGAAAAGAAAGGCGAGAGAGAGAAAAAGCAGGATTCCCGAAAGAAAAGAAATCAGAAACGGAATAACTCCAAACCATTTGAGCCCGAAAGGCGCGAACCCAAGGCTGAAAACGGAAAAAATGCCGACGTAGAAAGTATAAAGAGGCCAGTTTTTCATGCGGGCGGCCAGAATATATTTGCTCATCACCGATTCGACGGCGAGGAGCGCGTATCCCAAAATGGCAATGGTCATCCAATTCATCTTCATTCACTTGGAAACTAAGTTTCCAAGTAGTTATTTTTGCATATTTTCGCGTATTCCAGCGCGCTCGGGCGGACTTTCCTTTCCATAGTTTTATAATCCATTTCCACCAGCCCAAACCGCGGCCAAAAGCCTTTGTCCCATTCAAAATTGTCGAGAAACGACCAGTGAAAATACCCACGGACATCCACGCCTTCTCGAATGGCTTTATGAACGTGGAAGAGATAATTTTTTATAAACCCTGCCCTTTTCCGGTCCTTCGCGTCAGGAATTCCGTTTTCCGTGATGTAAATGGGAAGATTATATTTCTTGAGATCCATGAGAATATAGTACATGCCTTCCGGAACAATCTGCCGTCCCATATCATTTTCTTGATATTTTTCTTCATGCAATAAGGCCGAAAGTGAAAAAGGGACTCTCATATAATGCTGCGCGCCGATGAAATCCAAATGACCAATCGTTTGTTTGATCAAATATTCGTTAGTAAAATGCTTAGCGAGAAACAAAAGGAAACCTGTTTGAAAAATTCCATTTCTATTATCAAAGAAATTCAACCATTCAGTGAACCCCACCATGGCTTGCGGTTTTTTCTTGTGAATCTCCGCATATGCTAATTTATGCGCCTTGATAAGATTTTTATAAACTCGAAAAGCTTCGAAAATGTTATGTTTCTGCGGCGGTCGATAACCCTTAATGTATCCTCCGCCGATTATCAGGATTGGCTCATTGAAAGTCAGCCAAAAAATCACGTCATCGGAAAATTCTTTTACTATCTTCGCAGAATATCTCTTAAAATAGTCCGGAGATTTTTTATTCTCCCACCCCCCCTTTCGCGAAAACCACACAGGAAGAGTGTAATGCCATAGCGTCACAAACGGCTCCATTCCCCGCGCGCGGATGGCTTTCAATACTTTTCGGTAATGTTCGATTTCTTTTTCGTCAAATTTTCCTTCTTCCGGCTCGATCCGCGACCATTCAATGGAAATCCGAAAAGCGTTGAGACCAAGAGATTTGGCGATATCCAAATCTTCTTCGTAGCGGTTATAGTGGTCGCAGGCCCGGCCCGAGATATAATTTTCCGGGTCGAACATTTCTGGGAATTTCTTTTGCTGCCATTTCGCCCATTTGGTTTTGGCTTCGCTCGCGAGGCGTTTCGCGTTTTTCTTTTCCCACTCGCTCCAGTCATTCCGGCTCCCGCCTTCAACCTGATGGGCCGCCGTTGCCGCGCCCCACAAAAAACCATCGGGAAATTTTTTGTTTTTATTTTTCATGCTTTGCCCTAATTTTACTATTTTTGTGAAATAATATCTAGTTGTGCTTTCAAGCAGAATGAAATAAAATACAATTATGCCTGAAGAGACAAATAAAAACAAAACTGCTGGAGAAATACACGGCCATCACGAGGAGGAAGTCAGCCGGATCCTCTCCAAGATGAAACACGAATCCGAAGAACAGCAAGCGGCCAGCCTGGCCGCTACTTTAGGTTTTCCTTATATCGATCTCAATATTTTCCCCATTGATCCGGAGACACTCCAAGTCATTCCGAAAGAAGATGCTCTGAGACTTGAACTGGTTCCCATTCAAAGAGCCGGGAAAAATGTGAGCTTGGCTATTTCAAACATTTCTCACCCGGATCTCAAGAAATATCTTGAGAAACTGGAAAAAGAAGAGGGATACCGGCTGAAAATTTTCATATCTTCAAAAACCGGTTTCCAGAAAACCTTGGAGCGATACAAATTCATCGCTTTGGCCGATAATCTGGAAGACTTGCGCTTGACACTTTCCGGAACAGACCTCGCGGAATTTGAAAAAAATCTGAGAGATGTCATTGACCTCAAAAAAAGAATCACCGAAATACCCACGACGGAGGTGATAAACATCATCATGGCCGGCGCCGTAAAAATGGAGGCTAGTGATATCCATTTTGAACCTCAACAGGACGGCATCCGTTTGCGCTATAGATTGGACGGAATTCTTCAAAACATCACCGATCTTCCTTCGCAGGTATACCACTATATCCTTTCCCGGGTGAAAATTCTTTCCGGAATGAAAATAAATATCCGAGACGTCGCTCAAGATGGGCATTTTTCCATCGAAATTGAGGAGAACGAAATAGACGTCCGTGTTTCAATTCTCCCCGGAAATTTTGGGGAGAATATAGTGATGCGCCTCCTGAATCAACGCTCCATAGCCTTGAAATACGACGACCTTGGCCTTCGAGGACTGGCCTATGACAAGCTCCGGGAGGAAATGAAAAAGCCCAATGGGATAATCCTCAACACCGGCCCCACCGGATCGGGAAAAACGACAACGCTCTATGCCATTGTCAACACCCTCAACTCCCCGGAAGTGAAAATTATCACTGTTGAAGATCCGGTTGAATACAAAATAAAGGGAATTTCCCAGACCCAAGTTTCCAAATCGCGCGGATATACCTTCGCCAATGCTCTTCGGGCCATTGTCCGTCAGGATCCGGATGTTATTTTGGTCGGTGAAATAAGAGATGATGAAACGGCTCAAATTGCTGTCCACGCGTCCCTTACCGGACACCTGGTTCTTTCAACCCTCCACACCAATAGCGCTGTTGAAACGACGCCGAGGCTCACCGATATGGGAATAAAGCCTTCGCTCATTCCCGCGGCGGTGAATGCCATTATCGCCCAGCGCCTGGTTCGAAAACTCTGTCCGGTCTGCAAGGAAAAGTATACTCCCGCCCGGGAAAGCGTGGAAAGCGTGAGGAAAATTCTCTCAGTAATATCTCCCAAGGCAAAACTTTCTGTCCCAAAAAATATTGATTCTTTTTTCCGGGCCAAGGGATGCCCGAAATGCCGCGGACTGGGATATAAGGGCCGGATTGGAATCTTCGAAATTCTGACTCTGAATGAAGAAATTTCCCAAAAAATAACTGAAATGGCCTCGGAATCGGAAATTTTATCTCTCGCCCTTGAAGCCGGAATGGTTACAATGCTTCAAGACGGGATTTTGAAAGCCCTCGAAGGAATAACTTCCCTCGAAGAAGTTCAAAGGGTGACTGGAGAAGGAAAGTTTTTGGAAGAACTCTATGAAAAAATCATTACCCAGCTGCTTCTCCGTTCCGTTTTGATAAGAAAAGACATCGCCCAAAAAATAGAGGGCATAAAAAATGATTTCTCAAAATATCAGGAACTGGTGAACACGGCCAACCCAGAAGAGATACTAAGCCTAATCATTGCTGCCGGAATCAAACTTCAGGCCGGCGACATTCATATCGAGCCGGAAGAAAATATTGTGAAAATCCGCTTCCGAATTGATGGAATTCTTCAAGATGCCGCCCAAATACCCCTATCAGATTACCCGCATGTTATGGGTGATATCAAAATTCTCTCCGGTTTCAAGGCGACTGACGTTGAATCCGGGGTGAAGGACAGCCGGTTTTCCATAAGCCTGGAAGAAGGTGTATTTTCCGAAATTGCAAAGAGGGAAATTGATGTCCGCGTTTCAATAATTTTGGGCGGCTATGGGGAAACGGTCGTTATGCGGCTTCTCGGCCAAGGCGACCAGGAGACTGACATCTTTAAGCTCGGCATCCGCCAGCAGAATCTGGACAGGCTTTTGGAAAAAATAAAAAAGCCCAATGGGATAATCCTCAACACCGGCCCCACCGGATCGGGAAAAACGACAACTCTTTATTCTTTGCTTTCTCTTCTCAACAAGCCGGGTGCAAAAATTATAACCGTTGAAGACCCAATCGAATACCGTCTCAAAGGCATCCTGCAGACTCAAGTGAATGAAAAGAAGGGTTACACTTTCCCAATGGCTCTGCGCGCGCTTCTCCGCCAAAATCCGGATATCATGATGATTGGTGAAATCCGCGATGAAGAAACCGCGAAAATTTCCGTTCAGGCGGCGCTCACCGGTCATCTAGTTCTTTCAACGCTTCACACAAACAACGCGGCCAGCTCCATTCAGCGGCTCATCAATATGAGCGTCAACCCAACTGATATTGCTTCATCGGTAAATGCTTTCATGGCCCAACGCCTGGTGCGTTTTCTTTGCCAATCCTGCAAGAAAAAAGTGCGGCCAAGCCAGAAAGTGAAGAGCCAGATTGAAAGAATGCTTGGAACGATATCGGAAAAAGCGGGAATCGAAGTCCCGAAAAAAGTTGATTATATTTTCGAAGCGCAAGGCTGTCCAGAGTGCAACAACATCGGCTACAAGGGAAGAACTGCGGTCAGTGAAATAATGGATATGACAAAAGAGATGGAAGAGCTTGTCACCCGAGGACCGACTACCTCCGAGGTGGAAGATCTTGCCAGGAAACAAGGAATGCTGACCATGGCCCAAGACGGGATTCTGAAGGTCGTTGAAGGGATCACGACTATGGAAGAAGTGGAAAGAGTAACAGAGGAATAAATATAAAAAAGCCTTTCAATCTGTAGACAAATCCCGCAACTAGGGAATCGCGGGGCAGGAACAGTGCCGAGGAGCGGCTAAGCCGAAACCGGGCCGTCCATGTCTGGGCAAAAAAGTCCCCAGGAAGGAAAGTTACGAGCTCCCCTTATGTCTACAGATTGAAAGGCTTTTAAAGTTCGTTAAATAAGTCCCTTTTTCGCAGGACAGTCCAGTCTATCATAGGCAATATTTTTTGTCAAGAAGTGCTAAATGCCTTATACTACCAATAAAATACGACATTCCGAATACCAATTATGATTACCTCCTCTGCTGAACAAATCGATGATACAAAGCTTGATATAACCTTGCGGCCGCAAGCTTTTTCGGAATACGTCGGTCAAGAGAATACAAAGAAAAACCTGAATATTCTCATAAAAGCCGCTCAAAAACGAAAAGAGCCTATCGAGCACGTCCTCCTTTACGGACCGGCGGGCTTGGGAAAAACGACCTTAGCCCACATCATAGCCAATGAAATGGGAGCTAATATTCGCACTACGTCCGGACCGGCCATTGAAAAAGTAGGAGACCTTGGCTCGATTCTGACAAATTTAAGCGACGGAGATATTCTTTTCATTGACGAGATCCACCGGCTGAACAAACTCATTGAAGAAGTTCTTTACCCGGCAATGGAAGACTTCAAGCTGGATATTATTATCGGAAAAGGGCCCTCGGCAAAAACTCTCCAGCTTGATCTTCCGCGATTCACGCTGATCGGAGCCACAACCCGCCTGGGATCAATATCCTCGCCGCTTCGCAATCGCTTTGGCGTCATTCACCGCCTTGATTTTTATGAGAATGAGGATATTGAGAAAATACTCCACCGCTCGTCGAAAATTCTTGAGATCCCAATCGACAGTGCCGGAGCCGCTTCAATTTCCCGTTCCAGCCGCCGCACGCCTCGAGTGGCCAACCGGCTTTTAAAACGGGTTCGCGATTTCACCCAGGTCGAAAACGAGAAAGAAATAAACGAAAAATTGACTCTCCAGGCTCTCAAAAATCTTGAAATTGACGCGCTTGGCCTCGAGCCCACTGACCGGCATATCCTTGCGACTATCATTGAAAAATTCTCCGGCGGACCGGTTGGCATCCAGACACTAGCTGCCGCTACAATGGAAGAGACTGAAACTATCGAAGATGTTTATGAGCCATTTCTTCTCCAAATCGGATTTCTAGCTCGCACTCCCCGCGGAAGAGTCGCCACGGAACAGGCTTACAAACATTTAGGAATAGAGTATAATAAAGAAAACCAGAATAAGCTATTGTAACCAAAAGTCATGCCGCTAATTTCAATATTTTACTTGATCCTCGTTCTTGTCTATCTCGCCATCGGCGCAGCAATTATTTTTCATATGCTTTACTACCGGATAAATCGAAAAGTGGCTACGGTAATGTTCTTCATATACTCAACCGGGGGCATAATACTTCTTACTTCAAATTTTTTCCTCTTCCGGATAGTCAATTGGTATAATATTTTCTCCGACTCTGGATTCTAATATTTATTACGCTCTCTTGGATAATAAACTTCATCAAAGATATGTTTGAAGAAATAAATTTTCCCGGCCAGCACGAACAAGAGAAAATCATCTTATTTCTTCGCCGCCACTGGTTTATATTTTTGATGCGTATCATCCTTATCCTGATTTCGATCATTGCACTTGTGATGATTTATTTTTTCTTCAGTACAGATGATCCCAACCTCAAAGAAAGCACCTATTATAACCTTCTTCTTTTCGGCGAGAGTCTGGCCACCCTTTTTATTTGGAATTTCTTTTTCATTATGTGGCTCGACTTTTATCTCGACGCCTGGATTGTCACCGACGAGCGAATAATAAACATCGAACAGCGGGGTTTTTTCACAAGAAAAATTTCAGAACTTAAGCTCACCAAAATCCAGGACGTCTCTTCAGAGATTATTGGCGCGATTCCCACCCTATTGAATTATGGAAATATTCACGTTCAAACGGCCGGAGAGAAAGAGCATTTTGTTTTTATCCAGATACCTGATCCTAATTATGTGAAGAGCGTAATTGTCGAACTTCAGGAGAAAGAAAGAGTTTCCGAAGAAAAAGAGCTGGGAAAAATCATCAGAGGAGGGAAATGAGTCCAGATTTTCTATTCAGGCAAATATCATTTGTCAAGATTGGATCTATACTTAAAGCCTCGGCCAATGTTTGGGCTGAACCAAACAAAAATAATATATTTTCTGGCAGCTATTTTTGAGCTGTTTTTGTTTATACGATGATATACAAACATTCGTATTTCAAATTAGACGCCGAAAGCAAAAAGGTCTTTGATGAAAACAATAAAGAGCTGGCGCTAACGGGCAACGCTTATCGTTTGCTTGTTTTCTTGTGTGATAAAAGAAATGCCACCATAACTGACATAAATGACTATTTCGATCCGGCAGGAGCCAAAGACTATACTGGAAATCATATCCGGCAGTATCGATATAAAATACATTCCATTATAGGCTATGGAATAATTGCCTATAAAAACAATATCTATTCAATAAATGGTACGATCTCAAAATATAGAAATAACGCGGATTTAGAGTTGGCCACCATAAAAATACAGGAGTCTGAAAAAAATCAGGCGGAAAAAGAGACAGAAAAAAATGAGTTTGAAACATCTCGACGAAAAAGAAATAAATTGTCCAAAAAAGAAAAACTGGTTATTCCGTCCTTATTAGTCTTTTTGATAATTTTTAGCACGGTTGTTCTGAAAGATAAAAATAAAAATTACGGTATAGCTAAAAAATCAAATCTAGTCAACGAAATAGCGGAAAATTCGAATTTAAAGCCTCAAGGTGACATGCTATTGATTCCGGCCGGGGAATTTTTCATGGGAAGCACCGAGAAACAAGCCATTGAAGCCTGGCGAAAAAATGACGGCGGTTATGATAAGGAGGATTATCTGGCGGAATATCCCCAGCGAAAAATAATGCTTGGAAATTTTTATATCGATAAGAAAGAAGTGTCCAACAGCGACTATAAAATGTTTGTCGATGCACGAAACCATATTGCTCCCGCGCTTTGGAGCGATCAAAATCTCAATTCGCCGAGCCTTCCCGTTGTTGGAGTTGACTGGAATGATGCTGAGGCTTTTTGCCGATGGCTTGGGAAAAGATTGCCCACTGAAGCCGAATGGGAAAAAGCCGCTCGCGGACCAGACGGAAGAATTTGGCCTTGGGGAAATGCATGGGATCCGGCCAAGGATAATCACGGCATGGGCACTGAATATGGCTTTGATGAAAGTGACGGTTACAAATACACCGCGCCTGTCGGCACTGAACTTGGCGTCAGTCCTTATGGAGCTTTGAATATGGCAGGTAATGTCTATGAATGGGTAGCTGATGATTTCAACGCTTATCCGGAAAATGACAAATATTCCCAGCAAGATTTCAATAAAGGATTCAAAGTTTTCAAAGGGGGGGCATATACCGATGGCCAAAGCGATCAACGTCCTGCCTCAAGAATTGGCTACCAAAAGGATTATAAGGATGTTGATATCGGTTTTCGTTGCGCGAAAAATGAGTAATACGTCATAGAAAATTCACTTTAAACAAAACTTTTATTGCCGTAATACGAGTTTATTACGGTCTTTTTTGTTAGGATGCGCGCAGGATTAATTATTAATAAAAATCCTATGAAAAAGTTTCTTATCGCTAGCCTGATAGCTACAAGTGCACTTGGCTTTCTTGCTTTAGAAAATCCCGCTAAAGCCGATTCTGGGCCGCATATTGTTATTAATGAAATCCAACTCTCCGGTGCGCTCAGCAATGACGAATTTATCGAATTGTTCAATCCCGCTGATGATCCGATTGATCTAGAAGGATATAAATTGAGTAAAAAGACCAAAACAGGCAGTTCGGAAAGCATTCTTATCAGCACAACTAAATTTCTGGGAACCATTCAGGCACACGGATATTTTCTGGTTGCCCATCCAAATTACCAAGATGCAATTTTCGCCGATCTCCCTTATTCTGGTTCTACTTACTATATTTCGGGCGACAATACCGTCTTTTTGTATGATAAAGACGGAATACTTTTAGATAAGGTCGGCTTTGGAGCAGTGGATTATGCAAATTCTGAAAGCAAACCGGCGATAAATCCTGATGCTAATCAGAGCCTATGCAGAACAAATTTCATAGACACGGATGACAATGCAGCTGATTTTTCAATATCTAACTCTCCCTCACCTCAAAACAGCAGTTTTGCTGGAAGCAACAATGAAGAACTTTCGGATTTAGATGACGGAGAATCACCGGCAGATATTGAAGATGTTGGAGATATTGAAGATGCTTTTTCGGACGCATCGGGCTCTTGCGTTTCGGAATCACCAGACATAAATCTCAATGAAATTTTTCCATATCCGGCCAGTGGAGAAGAATTTGTCGAAGTCATAAACACCGGAGAAAGCTGTGTGGATGTTTCCGGCTGGAAAATAATGGATGAATCCGGTCATAAAAAGGAATTTCCGGAAAATTCAACAATAGGACCAGGAGAGTATTTTTTTCTTAAGGGAAATTTTTATCTCAACAATGATTCTGATACGGTATATCTTCTGAATCGAGAAGCAGATACAAAAAATGACGCACTGGATAGTATCCGATATGAAAAGACCCGGAAGAACTATTCTTTCAGCTTGGGCGGAGAAAATTGGCGCTGGACATCCGAATTTACTCCTGGAGATGAGAATACTTTTGATTCTTCCGAGAGCGCTGGAAACAAAGATGAAAGTATTGCCGACTCGGGAAAAGCAAGCTTAACGGACTCTGAAAATGTATATATCAATGAAATCCTTGCCAATCCCAAGGACGGGTCGGCCGATGAGTATATAGAAATAGTCAATGGCGAAAGCGGCCCAGTTGATTTGCACGGTTGGATGATTCGCGACGACTCGAAATCAGGGAAATACGTTTTCAAAGAGCATGTGGAGATCGGACCCGGAGGATATCTTGCGCTATATAAATCCGAATCAAAAATCTCGCTAAACAATTCCAAGGAGTCTGTTTATTTATATAACCCCGCAGGAAAAATCGTTTCCAGCGCTTCCTATGAAAAATCCCAAAAAAATGCCTCTTACAATTTCGACGGAAAAAACTGGAAATGGAGCAAATATCTCACTCCCGGCGAGACAAACAAGTTTGATTCCCAGCCGTCGGTGAAAATCAAAAAACCAAAAAAAGCATTCAAAGATCTTTTTACTGAATTTTCCGCCAAGGCCAAAGACAAAGAAACAAAGAAGCTCAAATACATCTGGGATTTCGGTGACGGGAAGAAAAGCTATCTCGCGAAGACTTCCCACAAATATCAGGGCACCGGAAAATACACTGTGACACTGACCGTCAGCGATGATTCCCAAACAATTGAGAAAAGCTTCACAATCTCGGTGAAAAATTATCCCCTGCCCGATCTCGAGATCGTGAAAATTGTGCCTAATCCCACCGGAGCGGATTCGAACAATGAAACAATTGATCTCAAAAACAGTTCTGGAAAGAAAGTTGACCTTCAGGGCTGGAAAATTGCGACGGGAGCGGAAGAAAAAGTGTATAACCATCCGCTAAGCGACGGAATAGCTCTAGGCCCGGGTGAAATAAAAACTATTACCCGCGAAGTGTCCAGATTTTCTCTCAACAACAAAGCCGGGAAAGTGCGCCTTATCTCCCCCGACGACAAAATCGCGGATGAAGTTGAATATTCAAAAGACAAAATCGCCGAAGGCGAGGCTTATGTGAAAACCAACGAGGAATGGCGATGGATCTCTCCGCCGGATAATTCTTCAAAAAAAGAGGACCCTTCCAAAGAAGATTCTAGTGATGTTGAAAATGATGAGAATAACTCGAATGACAATGGAGATATCCTTGGCGCAATAGATGAAAATCAAACGGATTTCGCTCCAAAATTAACCCTGTATACTCCCGAAGATAAATTTATATTTCTCAAATTTTTCGGCCTATTGGGCTACAAACCGCAAGAAGAAAACTTCTGCCCCGTGAATCAATCGCCCATTAACCTTGCTTATTTCTGAAAATAACCTTCAACAAATAATTCGCTCCTATTCGCTTTTAATTCGCTCTTTATTTGCGAGTGTTTAACGTCGTTATCGGCCGCGATTGCGTAATGTAGAAATTCCCCTTTTCGAGCGCCCATTCGATGTCTTGAGGTTTTTTATAATGTTTTTCAACTCTATCGCAAAGTTTGGCTAATTCGACAATTTGCTTACTGGTCAGTTTCTGCTGATTTTGTTTTTTTCTTGAAACCGGCTTCCATTCTACACCTTCGCCTTTCTTTTTTATAATCATCCTTGATTGTTCGGAAAAATTTATATCAATGTTGCTAAATTCTCTTTTGTTCACCACATATGTGTCCGGCGTGATTTGGCCCGACACAATCGCTTCTCCCAGCCCATATCCAGCTTCAATCACCATTTGGTTTTTGTCTTCCGTCACCGGATGCACCGTAAAACAAACTCCGGAAATTTCCGACTGGACCATTTTTTGAACGACTACCGCGACGCTCACCGGATAGGAATCTTTGATTTTTGATGTCCCAGCCCGAATTTTTTGCTGGTGCTTTTTTGAAAATACCCCTTTTTCAAAGGCGTAGAACAAGGCCCTTTGCGTAAAAAGCGACGACCAGCATTTTTTGATGTTTTCAAAAATATTTTTTTCGGTAGTGTTGAGATAGGTTTCGAGCTCGCCCGCCCAGGAAGCAACCGCCGAATCTTCGGCCGTTGCGCTGCTGCGTACCGCAACGTGCGGAGCTTTTAGTTTTTTGAATTCGGCTAAAAATAATTTGGCGAGATCTTTCGGCATGGGAACGTCATGAATCATATCTCGGATTTCATGCGATGCTCTGTCCACCGAACTCATATCCTTATAATTTATTTTTTTTAGTATTGAAACAATATCAACTCCAAGATCCGTTTCTTCCAAAAAACGGTCGAAGGCGTCAATGATAATCACAAATCCCGGCGGGACCGAAATCCCCGCCTGTGTCATTTCTCCCAACGATGCACCTTTCCCGCCGGCAATTCCGACATCTTTTTTTGAGATTTCTTTGAATGTTTTTGTGAACATAATATTGGATTTTTATTTTTTAACTGTCAAAAGCGCTTCGAGATGCTGCCGCTGCGAAACTTCAACATCCCGGAATCCAATTTCTTGGAGCATTTTTACGAGTTCCCCCTCTCGCATGATAACACCAGGCTGCATATCCCCTTCGTAATGCCTAATCCATTCTTTTCTTTTTTCTTCATCCGGAATATTTTGAAACTGTTCGTTCGCGTATTTGATCTCTTTTTGAAATATATCCTCGTCATCCGGCATAATCTTGTCCGCGGTGATGAATTCACCTCCAGGTTTCAAAACCCGATAAATTTCTTTTAGGACCGCTCTTCTATAATCATTTCTGAAATTATGAATCGTGAATCCAGACGCGACTATCGAAACGGAATTATCCGGAATTTTTTTCAAAAATTTCAGCGCGTCATCTTGGCGAAGCTCGATCCTACCTTCCTTAATATATTGTCCCAAATTTTCCTGCGCTTGGCGAATCATCCCCGCGTCGTTGTCAGCACCGATAATTTTGACATTTGCATTGGCTTTGAGAATTTCTTCCGCCGTGAAGCCCTTTCCAGTCCCAATTTCCACGATTTCTGAAAAACCATCCGCATCAAGCTCTGGACTTTCAATATTTTTGACTGCCTTTGCCACTTCGCCTCCAACTAAACTCTGCATCTCGTCATGATGCGGCATGGCATAGCGGATTGTTTCCAGCTCCTGAAGCCTCGCAAACCGCTGATTAGGAATGATATTTTCATTTTCGTCTTTTTCCTCAAGAGTCATAATTATTTTCTTTTCAAAATTTTCACAACCCCCTTATCCGCATCCACCTCCACCAGATCGCCATCTTTGATAACGTCCGTCGCGACGTGAGTTCCAACTAAGCAGGGTATTTTTAGCTCCCGAGAAATAATCGCCGCGTGTGACAGCAGGCCTCCTTCGTTCGTTACCAGAGCACTTGCCTTGCCGGCTATATCCATAACATTCGGCTGGGTCATTTGGGTCACAAGGATCTGCCCTTTTCGGAATTCTTTTCTTAAGCGTCTTGCATTTTCAATATCACCGGATAGTAAAATTTTTGCAACACCTCTAGCAATTCCAGAATTCGCCGAAATGCCTTTTATTTCATTGGTTTTAGCTATTTCATACAGCTCTTTTAGCTCTCTCTTCGCTAGTTTTTCAGCTTGAATGCCTGATTTGTATATGGCCCTGTTGTTTTTCCACAACACAGCGAAGCTTTTTTTTCTGTCCTTCCTTTCCTTTTCGGACAATTTTTTTCCTCTTATTAAAACTGCCTGAATATCTTTGAGAAGATATATTTTCTCTAAATTCACGATGGACTCGCCCGTTCTTTTCCCGATTTCTTCGAACAGGGGGATACAATTATAGTCGCTTCCCGCCCAAAGAGATTTTATTCTCATTCTTGCTAGCGCGAATTTTTGCAATACATCAACTAATTGCTTAATATTATTATACTTTTTTATAATTTTAGCCTGCTCCTGCCTCAACTTTTTCTTCTCTGCAATTATATTTTTTAACTTTTTATTTTTTTTGTCTTGCCTAAACCTTTCATTTATCGTATCTTGCGCTTCTTGTCTTGTTGAGTGAAAAAAAACAAGCCAGGGGTATTTTTCCAGATGACTGTTTATCATTTTCCTTGAAAAAGGTTTTATTAGAATTTTCTGCCAATCAATGAGCTCCTTATTGACTTCGTCTAATTCGACTGGCGTCATGAGCGCCAAAGCGTCTTTTTTTGAAACAGATTTTTCTAATTCCTTAACCAAATAATGCATCCCTTCTGCTTGCGTAACCTTGAATATCCCTATCGCGTATGACCATAATTTCACTGATTTTTCAACATATTTCAGCAAGGCTAGGTTTGACAGCTTTCTAAAATTTGCTTTTCTCAATTCTTTGTAAAAAGAATCGTATTCCCGACAAAATTTCTCTACTATACGAAAATAATTATCAATAGATTTTTTCTTGAGAAATATTTTCCCTTTCTCTGTGTTTGCTTTGAAATCTTTTTTGGAATAATAGTATGAAATATTATTATTCCGGGAAATAGCAAAAGCTCGTTCAATTTTATTCCATGGGACAACCGCCTTGTATTTCGAATAAGAAATAATCTGATTCTGAAGCGTCTGGTGAAACTGAAAAGCGCTCCAAAAATATTTGTATGGAGATTTGCTCTTTTTCATGAGAAAAAATTTAATCAGAATTATTTAATCTCCTTCTCTTCAAAATCTCGGAATTGCGCAATCACTTTTCCATCGTCATCTACTCGGAATCTTATTTCTTCGCAGTTTTTCATCTCAATTTCCTGGTTTCCGTTTTCTTTTTGGAAATATTCGTTCAGGAAGTAGCCAAAAACGTCCACATGGCTATTGCCGACAACCCTAATATTTTTGGAATGATTCAAGTGATTCTGCTGATGGACTTTTGCTCCATGTTCGATCAACTTGATAATTTGCGAAAACTGTTTTTCGAATTTGTCTTTTGCCGTGATTGCGTGAGGAAATAATTGCTGGATCGCTTCCGAATGGCGGTAATAATTTCCCCACCAGGAACCCTGATCGTCCGCATTTATAATTTCCCGGGATTTCATCCATTTTTCTTTGACGTCTATTTCTTCAAGAGCTTCCCAATTGATGTCTGTCCGCAAATACTTGTCGGGATTATAAATCCCGATCAGGAGGGCATCCTTGACACTGAGTCCTAGCGCCCTGATAACTCTGATTTTTTCAAACGGAATATCCTGGACATGCTTTCCCGATCTTTTTTCTTCATCATGCCTTATTATTTCAAACCCTCTCCTTTCCGCTTCCTCAAGATATATTTTTGTCGTGCTCAAAGACCTGTCCTCCTCGCTCGAAAAAAACAAAAAAGCGTCCTTTTGCGGATCGAATTGGTCAAAAAATTTGACCGCCGCCTGCAGGGCAATTTCAATTCCTTGTTCCGTGAGATCAAAGACTTGATCCTTATAGTCAACCGGGCCGGTAGGTGTTTCTGATTTTTCAACGCGAGCATAGTTTTTATATTGGCTCGCCGAATGCCTGATTATATGGGCAGTAAACAAAGACTGTTTCTCGTCTTCCTTTTTTTCCGTTGCCGCATCAGCGATCACAGTTTCCCCTTCAATTTTTTTTAACATAAATTTAAACCTAAAAATTACCTGAAATATTTCAGCTTACAAATTCCGCTCTGCTTTCAAAAACACTAAAAATCAAACTTCTTTTTTTCTTCCTGGCGTAAACGATCGCTTAATCTTGCTCGATAATTTTGCACCAGATTTTTTATTAATTCTGGTCGCGACTCAATGTTGAAACCCAAATTTCTTAGATCATAACCTATGCTGTGTATTGCCCTTTGAATCATTTCTTCGTTGTAGATTATTTTTTCTCCGTCAGATTTCCTTGTTCTATCCTCGATTAATTCTGGTTTTATTTCCACTTCTGCAATATTTCCTTCTTTATCCACATATAATAGTTCGATGTAAGGATGCTTTATAAGCATAGCGGTTAGGCTGCCGAATCCCGGCACAATTCTTGATGTTGCTTCGGGTGGTAATTGCGGTATTTCATTTGCCAACATAACAATCTTTTTATGAAGTCGAATATAGCTCGCCAAATCCTTTGCTCTTCCTTCTTTTTCAAGCTTTTCCTGCATTTGCGGCATTTCCTCTTTTTTTCCGACAAGAATTGCCGCACCGCTGTCGGGGGTTTCGGATTCAAAACCCTCCTCATTGAGACCCTTTTTTACCTCCGGGTCGATTTCCATGTTTGGCATAGATTCTCCTCTTTCCTTATATGGCATGCTGCCAACTTCGGAAAGAAATAATTATGGTTGCTTAAATTGTATACAAAACATCTTTCACGACAAGTCTTTCCCGCCCTTCCACGAATTTATCATATCCAAATTCAAGGTATTTTGAAAGAAACAGGGCTTCTTCTTTCGTTTTTATTTTGTAATCAGGATTATCCTTTTGTATTTTCGAAAATGCCGCGTCGGATACCAGTTTTTCCGCCAGTTCGGACAAAAGGCCGTCCGATTTTGTGTAGTTCATCCCGATTTTCATTCCGGCGCCGTTGGCAAACGGCACTTTCTCGCGATATGCAATATATTTCGGAAGACATTTTGAAGCTATTCTCCTGAGAATCATCTTTGTGAAATCTTTCCCCTTATATTTCCCAACTTTAAAAGAGCCAGGAAGCGACATGGCATATTTCACTATTTGCGTATCGAAGAAAGGGCAACGGGTTTCAACCGCGTGTCTCATTGCCAATTTGTCAATCCTCATAAGATTCCCTTTTGACATGGAATCGAGAAGCATTTTGCATCCAAGATTGATTTTTGATTTATCAATTTCCAAAAATTCATTGTATCCGGCAAAAATTTCGTCAGATCCCTCGCCGGTGAGCACAACTTTGTATCCCAAATTATGTGCGAATTTTGATATCACGTTATTGGCAAAGGAATGCCGGACTATATTTGGATCATACGTTTCGAGATGATATATGACGCCAGGCAATTCTTTTTCATAATCTATATCCGGATCAACTATTTTATATTTCCATTTCTTTTTCCTGCATAAGCCGATAGCCGCCTTATAGTCCGACGAATCTTTGTATCCCAATATCAGAGCTGTCACATCCGGATGGAATCTTGTCGCAAGTTCCATCACAAGACTGCTGTCAACTCCTCCGCTTAAAAATACAGCTATCGGAAATGTTGTTTGCACTCGTTTTTTCACGGCATCTTCTATTAGGATAGACAACTCTTTTGAAGCATCTTCTCTGGTGATTTTCTTTTCCGTTACTGGCAAATGAAAATACTTGTGAAATTTTCCTTTGTAGAAATAATTTCCGGGAGGAAACTCGTGGATCTTTTTTATGCCGGGAAGACTGATTAGCGCTTTTATCTCTGATGCTAGATAAAAATTATTATTGTTGCAAAATGCGTAATAAAGAGGCTTGACACCCAGAGGATCGCGCGCCGCAAAAACTTTCTCTTTTTTCACGTCATAAACAGCGAAAGCAAACATTTCAGAATCAATCTTAATGTACCATTTTCTCTTTGTATTCTTCCCATAAATGAGGCAAAATTTCGGTGTCGTTTTCCGTTTTGATGATATGACCAAGAGACCGAAGTCTTTTTGCGAGCTTCACATGATTGAAAATTTCGCCGTTCTGGGTCGCATAAATTGTTTTTTCTTCGTTTGCTTTCGGCTGTCTCCCGGACTCCTCATCTACGATTGCAAGCCGATTAGCGCCAAGGGCAGCACCTTTAAAAACTTCGTATTCATAAGGGTGATTTCCCCGATGTTTGATCTCTGAAAGAGCTTTTTTGATCTTTTTTCTGTTATCCCTATGTGATCCTATTATGGCTATCCCGCACATATAGCTTTCGAAAATGATTATTTTTTTGTGTTCAATAATCTTACAACCCCTCGAACGGCGTCCACTTCAATTTCGTCTCCTGTCCTGACAATTCTCGTGGCAATTCGAGTGCCAACAACGCAGGGCAGTTTGAATTCACGGCTAATGATCGCTGCGTGGCAGGACATTCCGCCTTCATCCGTCACCACCGCGGTAGCTTTCCGGAACACGGGAATAAATTCTATTGTGGTCATATAAGTGACCAGAATTTCTCCTTTTTTGAATTCCGAAATTCCCGACGCGTCTTCAAGCACTCTGGCAATTCCCCGGATTTTCCCTCTCGAGGCTGCCAATCCTTTGAACTGCGAAATGTTCGCATATTTTTTGAACGGCTCACCGATGTTTTCTTTTCTTATCAACACTTCGATATTTTTTTTGCCGGAAATGATATTCATTTCTCCCTTTTTTATAACAATCCCAAATCCATTCTTTTGCCTGTCAGCAATTTCTTTTTTTGAAATTATTTTTCCGGTCTTCAAAAATTCTCCGACTTCGGGATACGAGCAATATAAGATATCATCTCTGGTTATGCCGGCCCTTCTGGCAACTTCATCCAGCAGATTATTGTAGCTCAAAAGCGCCTTGGTGAAATATCCCTTTGCCCAGTCCCTTTGGGCAATAAGCTCCGAAAGGGCATCAAGCGCGTGCACTACGTCTTTCGGAGGCTTCAGCTCTGTGATAATTTTCTGCCTTTGCTTGTTCAGCTGGGCAAAATTATCCAAGATTTCTCTCAACTTTTCATCTGGTTTTTGTTTAGCGACAATGGCTTGTCTGAAAAGATCAACCCATTTTTCTCTCGACCAGCCCCCACTAACATATTCCGTGTTGATCCACTCATATTTTTGGATATGTTTTTCAAACAATATATTTTCGCGTTTATAACTTCTCAATTTCAGCGAAATATTTTTGTTGTTTTCATTTTCAAATAAGCTTCTAATTTTTTTATTTTTATAAAGTTCCAACGCGACTTGATGGAAATTCTTCTGTTCGGTAAAAGCAACAGTCTCGCCCGTGTTGACGGAAAGCAGTTCTTTGTAGGCTTGAAATTCCCTCTCTTTTTTCAATTCTTTCAGGCGTTTTCTCAAAAATTTGATTATCCGCCAGTTTTCATCAAAGCACGCTTCAATTCCCCAAAGCTGAACGGTTATCAAAGGGCAGGCCATTATCGCTTCGATAAATCCGTCGTAAAGTTTTTTTAATTCATTATTCGACAGCAAGGACAAATTGTCCTGGTCGATTTCCATGCATTTGAAAAATACCGCACCGAATATTTCATTTGTTCTTTTTCCGAAATCCCCGACAAAGTTAGGATTACTGTCGATGCTTCTTTGGACATCTTTGTATTTGTCTTTGCTTGAAAACTGGTTTTTGTCATAGAAAACATAGCAGCCTTTCCCGGGAACACCGACGACTATCTGGCAGTCGAACCAAAAGTTGACCACCGGCGCCCAGCCCCTGCCTTTCATCCCGTGCATGAGAAAACTGAAGTGATGAAGGCTGGCATTTCTCCGATGCGCCCAGAACCAGATTACTTTTTTGCTATTTTTTTTCTTGGCCATGTTTCATTTTTTCTAAATCAATTAAACCCTCAAATTTTTTTCCCGGATAAAATTCTCCTGCCACTTTAATTTTGGGAGGATCGGAATTAATAAAATCTATCTCAAATGATCCTGATTCCCTAATAATTCCACCAGTTTTTTTGAAGAATTCTTCCGACGCCAGTTCCTCTGCGCTCATCCCATCCTCAAAAACCAAATATTTTTTGAGAAATGCCATCACCGGAAAAGAATGCGTCACATCAATCTGGAGATACGGATCGCCGGCAGGCTGTTTGCCTCCGGCTTCTTTTTGCCTGTCCAATAAATTCAGATGATGGCTAAATCCAAAATAGCGCTTCGCAAAAATATCTGCAAGCTCACCGTAGGTCGTTTCAAAGCGCCTGGCCGGAAACGGATCATTTTCTTCATCAAACATTTCGGACAAAACCTTCATATCCATCCTGTTCCTTATTTCCGCTTCTTTTGCTTCGCCATTTAGATCCGGATATTCTTTTTCTATCTCTTCAACAATCATTGGCTGCATTTCTTTCTGCATAGCGACAATCCTGCCAAGATCCGCTGCGTACTTTTTTTCCTTGGCGTCTTCGAGCGGTTGAAATGGCACTTCAAGTTTTTCATCTTTTCTGATATATTCTTTGGTCCGATGGCTCGTGCCACTCAATTCCTCCTGGGCGATATTCGCTGTATCCACAGCTCTTTGCACAGAGCTTGTAGCAACTCGGGCAAGCCCGATCCCATCCTTAGCATCCAATTTATCAAAGCCTTGCCTGACTGAATCATCAAAATACGCAGCTTTGGCATTTTTTTCTCCCGCCGCGCTAAGTTTCGGACCGTGGCGAAAAACAATAACTCTCAAAGTCACTTTTCCCTTGCTATCAAGATTTATTTCTTTTTCTATTGACACTATTTTTTCCTTTTTATTATCTTGATTATACCACGATCCGCGTCCACTTCCACGAGATCGCCATCGTGCAAAACTTTGGTCGCGATTTTCGTGCCGATGATGCAGGGCTTGTTAAGCTCGCGTGAAACAATCGAGGCGTGCGAAGTAATACCTCCCTCATTGGTGACAAAAGCGCCGGCTCGTTCCATAAGAGGAATAAAATCCACCGAGGTCATGGCAGTGACAATAATATCGCCGTCTTTGAATTTTCCAAAATCTTTTTTTTCCAGAATTATTTTAGCTGTCCCCACTATTTTCCCCTTATTTGCTATCATACCTTTGATTTCCCCGCCCACTGATATTTTATCCTCGTCTTTGATGCTATTTATTTCATCAATGAAAGGCACTATTTCTTTCTTCGTCAGGATTTTGTAACCTGGCAATGCATCGGCATAAATAATTCCCGTCCAATCTCTATTTTTAATTATTCGAGCAATTTTTTTGTCATTTTCAAAATGCAACTTGAAAATTTCCTCAGGTGTCAACTTCCAGCAATCCCTCCAATCTTTCGATTCATTATCCAGCGCAATTTCTTTGAATAATGGCCGATAAGCAAGACTGGCCCGGCAGAATACATATTTGCGATATTCATTGAGGATTGTTCCTACTTGCAAAACCTCGGCCAGCTGCGTAATTTCGGCATTCTTTTTCTCTTTGAGTTTTCTCTTCGCTATTTTTATTTTTTCTTTATGGTTTTGCAGTATATTTTCTTTCTCTTTTTTGCAATCATACTTATTGAGCGCCATCAGTTGTTTCATTATGTCCTTTCTCGTCCACGGATCCTCATTGAAATTCACAGGTACAAAATGATACTTCGCATAATATTTTTCGAAAATCTCTGAAGCTTTCGGAAATTTTTTTATATTATTTGTCTTTATCCCGTGTTTTCGTAAATATATGCATAAATCGAGCAAATCAAGCCGAGATTCCACTAGGGGGGTGTGTTTTGGAGGGTAAGTGATTTCCGCAACCAGAAATTCAAGCTCATTCTGGCCAATATTCGGATAATATAATCTTAATTTATCAACCAGCAATCCGTGGACGAGTCTCCCGATAGCCGTGGTTATATATAGCCCCGCCGACAAATTGAGATTGGCCTTTATGTAGTTTTTATATTCCCGCTCGCCCGCCTTTTTTTCCAATGCATCACTTGCTCCCAATAAATTATTGCCGTGTTTTTGGTAAGCTGATTGTAGTTTTCCAAATTTAGCTGGATTCAAACATATTTCGCAAATTTTTTTGTGATAATTGTCTGAATTATCTTGGCTATGATGAGCAAACATGATTGATCCGTTTTTTACGACGAATAAGTGTTCATACGCGGGCAAGCCATATTTTTTCGAACACAGAAAATGCCCAGCCACATCCAAGCAGGATTGGAAAAGAGACATATTTCTCGTCACCGTAAGTTCCCAATTTTTATTTCGAAAGCGAATCATATATTATTTCCTTTTGATTATCCTCACAACCCCCTTATCCGCATCCACTTCCACTAAATCGCCGTCACGCAAAACTTTTGTCGCGATTTTGGTGCCGATGATACAAGGCTTCTTCATTTCTCTTGCGATAATAGCCGCATGACAAGTTATTCCGCCCTCATCTGTTATGAAAGCAGCTGCTTTTTCCATCGCACCTATAAAATCGGGTGTTGTCATGGCCGCGACCAAGATGCACCCTTTTCTGCTTTTTCTAAAATCTGATTTATCCCTAATAATAACTACTCTTCCTCTAACTTTTCCGCGAAAGGCGACATTGCCTTTGACTTCATGGTTTCCAATATTATCTTCTTCGAAATATTTGTTCTTATACTTTTCTATTTCTTCTTGATTGGAGGAAAAAATTATCTTATTGGGAGATTTTGAAAAAATAATATAATTCTTCAATCTTTTGGTGAGTTCCGATTTTCTGACTGATCTAATCGATGAAATTTCATTTAGTCTAAACTGAGCAATTTCCCTAAAAGCATATCCCTTTCTTTTCCCTATTTCTGCGAGCAAAGGCCTGATATTAAACATGGCTAAATTCAAATAATCCGTTCTAAATGTTCGGAAATATACCAATTCCTTTGCGTTTTTAATCAATCGTCTTGCGAATTTATCGGCTTTAATTTGCCTTAAAATTTCCTCTGATTTTTGTTTTAGATTGCGCCTGTTTTTTTCTAGAGTAACTAACTTCTTTGCGCAGTCCTCTTTTACTGATTCTTTCAATCTGACAAACACGTCTTCTTCAGTCCAAGCATCATCCAAACCGCCTCTTGTCATCCAGCCAAACTTCTTGATGTGTCTTTTGATCCTGACTCGATATTTTTTTGGCAAACCAGAGACCAATTGAACGGATATCTTGCCCTTTCTGAACGCAACCGCAATTTTTAGAAGCGCCTCTTGCTCTTTGTTAATAATGTTTTTTTTATATGGCGAAGACAGAATTGCTAAATCTTCGCCGATATCAATTCTTCTTTTTAATAATTCTCTCAATTTTTCCTCTAAAGGAATCTGCAGACAAAAACCGGCAAGCGTGACCGAAAAAGTTTCATAATAATCTGTAAATTCATCAAAAATATAGACTAATTCTTCCAAGCTAAGATCTGTTAAATCTATCTTCTTAATATCTGCTGATTTTTTTATTAAATCTTCTCCTAACTTATATGTATTCGAAAAAAACTTGTCCAGATAATTTTTTTCTTTCGAATCTTTTTCAAGCAGTCTTTCTCCTAGCTTCTTGAAGTCTTTGGAATAAAACCAGCGATCAAGAATCACTCCCGATGGTATAAACAAGCTAGAGATAAAGAATATCTTTTCGACCTTTTTTGGCTTAGAAAAACCTCTGATAAATAATTCGGATGTCAGCACGCCATATTTTCGGGATACGTATTGCTCAAATATTTTTTTCATCTGTATCTTTTTATTATCTTCACAACCCCCTTATCCGCATCAACTTCCACTAGATCACCGTCGTGCAAAACTTTGGTGGCAATTTTCGTGCCAACAATGCAAGGTTTCTGTATTTCTCTTGCTGTTATAGCCGCGTGGGAGAGCGTGCCGCCAGCGTCAGTTATAAATGCCGACGAATTCATAATCAGGGACAAAAACGCCGGCCTTGTCATTCCAGTAACCAGTATTTCTCCTTTTTTAATCGTCTGAAGCGTAGGATCTAAGATGATTCTGACTCGACCTCTAACTTTTCCGCGAAAGGCTGGATGTCCTTTTAGAATTTTGGTAATTTGTTTTCCAATAATTTTATTTTCGTAAAGTTCAGCTTTCTTGCCAGACAGTATTCTGTATTCGCCTCGTTTAAATATCATCGCTATTTTTCTGAATCTTTCTTCAAGTATTTTCATCATAGGGACGACATTTTCTTTGTGATAACAATCTATTTCATCCTCTGTTAATTCATTGATTAAAAAAACAGGATATGAAGTTTTCCGAGAAATCCCAAGGAAATATCTTTGAAAAAATTTTTCTGATTCAACATAAATATGTTCGGAATAAACTCGAGCCTTACTAAATTCTAAAAGCAACTTCCCATAATCTTTTTTCAAAAGAAAATCGCTAGAAAATTTTATTGCCGCATGCCAAGCGACATAATTTTTCATCGCCTCTAATACTGTGAAATAATGTTTTTCTGTTAACTTTTTTTCTTTATGTATTTCCTTTAACATTTTATCTATATAATCGGTTTGCTTTCTAATATTTTTTATCCAAAGAAAAGCTATTTTTCTGTTTGATTCTATTTTTCGAGCTAGCTTATCGCCAAATTTGGTTATTTCTATTTCTGGCACGAAACCGGCGCTTAAGCCTTTAGCGCCTATTACAAGATAATTATCAAAAGAGGTTCCTAGATATTTCCTCATACCTTTAGTATAAAGAAATCCAGGAAATGAAGATGACAACATTCCCCATTTTCCATCCCAAGTCTTTGTCCACTTCTTATCTTTTTCCATCATACTTTATTTATCATCATAAGCGCCGCCTCAGCCGCTTCGCGGCCTTTGTTTTCTTTACCGCGGGAGCGGACTTGGGCTTGCTTCAGATTGTTGCACGTTAGCACTCCAAATCCGATCGGGATATCGAATTTTAGCATCACGTCCATGATGCCTCGCGAGGATTCATTGCAAATATAATAATAGTGATCGGTCTGGCCTTTGATGACACAGCCGATAGCGACAAGCGCGTCGTATTTTTTTGTTTGCGCCAGCCTTTGGCAAGCCAGCGGGATTTCAAAAGACCCTGGAACCCAAACAGTTTTTATATTTCCCGCCTTAACTTTATTTTCCTTGAGCGTTTCCAGCGCGCCATCAAGCATTGATTTCGTGATATTGCTATTGAACTGCGAAACCACAATTCCAATTTTCAATTTTGACCCGTCATTTTTTTTCGAGTGCCCTTTTTTAGCATTTAGCATGTCCGGTATTTTTTAAAATATTAAAAATATATTTCGCGATTGCATCCGTCTCAATATTCACTTTTGCGCCGACTTTGATTTTTCCGAGATTGGTGTTTTCAAGCGTATAGCTCACGAGCGAGACCGTAAACCAGTTTTTCTTTGACTCAACGATTGTGAGGCTGATTCCATCAATGGAAACCGACCCCTTCGGCGCCATAAATTTCATAAATTCTTTCGGAACTTTTATTTTTATCACTATCGATTCTTTCACTTTTTTTATTTCAATAATTTTACCCACACAATCCACGTGCCCCTGCACAATGTGCCCGTCCATGAGATCCCCAACCCGCAAACTTCGCTCAAGATTAACTTCTTTACCTTTTTGAAAATCTCCGACAGTAGTTTTTTTGACTGTTTCCGGCATATATTCGACCGTAAAATTACCACGGCTTATTTTATTGACCGTCGAGCAGACACCATTCACTGAAATACTTTCGCCAAGTTTAATATCCCAGCCTCTTGGAATTTTTATCTCAACAAAAAGACTTCCCTTTTGCCAAGATATTCTGTCGACTTTCGATAATTTTTTGATTATTCCTGTAAACATAAGCGACTCGCGAATTTGAGCAAATTATAGCTAATATAAGCGAACTCTTGGATTTACGATTCGTTTATACTGCAGTTTATTCAACTTGAAATTTATTATTATGCCGAGCTTTAAACCTGTTGCGTCTAGATATCTTAGCACTTGTTTAACGTCATTGTAATGTATAAAATTCACCCGCTTGAACTCCAGCAAAATTTTATTATCTATAACAAAATCTGCAAAAAATTCTCCTATTTCAGAATTATCTTTGGTTTTTACCACCATTTGTCTTTCTTTCTCATAAGGCATTTTGAGCTTTTTTAGTCTTTCCTCAAACAATTTCTGATAATGCTTTTCCTGATAAATATTTCCAAGTTCATTGTGCACTTCCATAGCCAAACCGACTATTTTATAACTTAACTCCGGATAAACCAAACCTTTATTCGCTCCCATTCGCTTTTCATTAGCTCCATATTCGCGAGTTATTCTTTCAATATCTTTTTTTATCTGCCTTTTCAACTCTTCCTCGCTTTTGAATTTCATGATGTTTCTAATCTTCTCCCCAATCTCTATTTCAATTTCTTTTCCGTATAAATCCCCCTTGAATCCGATAAGATGCGCTTCGAGCAATTTCCCATCCTGACTCACAAAAATCCCAGCCAACCACTCATTCGCTCCGATTCGCTTTCCATTCGCTCCTAATTCGCGAGTTATTACTTTCCCCGCATAAACCCCGTTTTCAATTTTTTCATGAAGCTTAATATTAGCCGTTGGAAAATCAAGTTTTTTTCCTTTTCCCTTGCCATGAATTACTGTTCCGCATATTTTCATGATTTTCTTTTCAATATTTTTACGACGCCGTGATTCGCCCGCACTTCCACCAAATCTCCATCATGCAAAACTTTTGTCGCAATTTTTGTTGCCACAATCCCGGGAATTTTGAGCTCGCGTGAAACAATCGCCGCGTGGCAAGTCATTCCGCCTTCATCGGTCACAACTGCAGAGGCTTTCCTCAAAGCGACTATGTAATCAGGAGTTGTCATGGTTGTAACGAGAATATCGCCTTTTTTCATTTTCCCAATTTCTCTGGGACTAAGCACAATTTTTACTCTTCCCGTCACGTTTCCCCGGTTGACAACCAATCCCCTGAGTTCCTGTATATTTTTTTCCACACTTTTCTTCGCATACCGCTGAAATGTTTTTTGAGCAGCTATTCCCGAAAACAAATGGATCATTTCTTCGCCCGGATCCGCGTAGACCAAAAATCCTTTCTTTCTTCTCACGATTTCATCTTCGCTTACTGCCCGTCCGCTTACCAAACTTTCCAGATCCCCGACTGTATAAAAAAATAAGTTGTCGCTCTTTACTCTATACCTTCCGGAAAATTCCTTGAGAAACAAACTTATGACATAATTCGCCTGGAAAATGAATGATTTCCGGAGATCCTGCCACCAAATGCAAAAAGCCAGTTGTCGGCCTATTGTCAGGATTGTTTTTGGCAGTTTATGTCTTTTTGCTGTTTTTTTCTTATTTTTAATCGTCTCTTTTTTTATTTTTTCAATTTCCCTTATCTTCTTTCTCGCCCGCTCCGCAGTTATCCCGCCTAAATTTTTCCCGAAGAAAGAAATAGGCAATATTTGAACATGATGGTAACTGTTGAGCATCCAAAAATATTTCTTCTGGTGCTCCGCCAGCCTTTCACCTCTTTTTTTATTATCTTTTTCAAGCGCTATTGCCAGCAAATCCATACTTTCTTTTTGATAAAAAGAAAGGTCTTCCGGAGCAGTCAAGCTTTCAAGGGCCTGAATAAAATCGCTTTCGTCTCTTATTCTATTTCTCAATTCTTTCACGAGCAGCTGCTCGCCGCCCCAGCCGGCCATTTCCGGCAGAAGCCCATTTCGCCAAAAATTTCTATTATAAATTGAAATGAATTTTGAAAATAGTTTTCTCAAATCAACGTCCGCCAACGAAGAAAGATTCGTTTTTTCGATTTTATTTTTGATCAGGATAAAATTCTTCAAATCTTTTTGCCATTTCGCATAAGCTTTTTTGAATCTCGTTTTGCTCAAAACATATTTTTTGAAAATTTTCTCCCCGTCATCGTGCAATTTTTTGTGGTCGCATACAAAAACCAGTTTTCCTTTTTCATAAAAGATAACGTTGGGAGGCCACCCGGGTTGATAAATCCGGCTGAAAATAAACGTTCCCAAATTCCAAAAATCGGGGAACACCGGCTGGCCATCAGCCGGTCCCCAATAAAATATTTTTCTTTTTGGATCAATCTTGATCTTGATCATTATAATTTTCTTATCAGCCCCTTTTCCGCATCGACTTCAATGGTATCTCCGTCTTTTATGACGGACAAAATTCCTTGCACGCCGACAATGCAGGGAGTCTTGAGCTCCCGCGAAACAATGGCCGCGTGGCAGGTGATGCCTCCTTCTTGCGAAATAATCGCTCCCGCGATTTTCAAAACGGGGAGAAATTCGGGGCGGGTGTTGGGAGCCACCAATATATCGCCCTTTTTCATTTTGTGAAAATCATTTTGGTCCCGGATGATTTTCACTTTTCCCTCGACAATCCCCGCGTAAGCCGGCATGCCACTAAGCCCCGAATATTTGCCAACTTGCTCTTTGAGAAATACATTGAGTCTTTCGGCCTGTTTTCCCTTCATGGCCGAAAATTTTTCGAGGCCGGTTTTGAAATATAGCCAGCCTTTCGGCCGCGATTCAATTTCGCGTATTCTTTGTTTGTTCAGCTTGAACAAGTTTTTCATTTCCCAGTGGAACATATATTCCACTGCGTTTATCTCAAGTCCGGACTTGCGGCTGAATTCTTCCGCAAATTTTCGCAAGGTGTTCCCGGCCATCTGGTTGAAACTTTTTCGCGCGTCACGGAAATTCCCCAGTATCGCCAGAAAATTTATCACGTTAATAAATTCTTTTGAAAGCCTATATTTTTTCGCTATTCTTTTTTTTCTGCTTTCTAAATTGGCAAGCGCTCTTCGCATTTCTTTTTCCTCCCGAAGTTTCTTTTTATCTTGAATAATTTCTTTGATTTTTTTGAGGAAATGCCGCTGGTCCAGATAATGGACTTTCGCAAAATCATTCTGCAGCCAATAATAGTTTGCGACGATACTTCGCAAATATTTGTTTCTCCCGTCTTCTGAAATATTTTTCTTCAACATTATCTCCGCCAGTTTCAGCAGGTCCATCCTTTCCTTTTGCAAAAATGACGGTCCCGGGGGAGTTAGCAAGATTTCCAAATCACTCCCATCAATATTTTTCTTTTCCCTGTCCATGGCCTTCCGCAATATTTCTTCTCCAAAATAGTCGAAGGAATCAAGAAAAATGGCTTCATACCAAACAGCAAGGTAGATATCGGTAAATTTTTTAAATAAAGCTAAAAGTTCGGCGTCTGAATATTTCGACAAATCTTGGCCAAATGTTTTTTTGTTTAAGTTCAAATATGGGTTGACGTATTTTTTGTGCCAGTTGTTGATTAGCTTGGAAATAAATTTTTTATCCCTCTTTTGTCTTTCATAATAATATCTTCCTCCGCTCTCCAAAGAGCGTTTAGAGATATAATCGTCCATAAAATCATTTTTTATATAGACAAAAAGTTCGTATTTCGGCGGAATCTTTTTCCCGAATATTTTCATGAGAGAACATGCGTGCCACGGATAGGAAATATAAAGCGGCTTCACCGCCGCTCCCTGCTGGTACCATTCGATTTTCCCGATTTTTTCCCTTATTTCTTTGCAGTTCATCAATTTATAGCTTGATTATTTTTGCCACGCCCTTTGTCGCATCAACTTCAACAATGTCATTGTCCTCAAATATTTTCGTGGCAATTTTCGTCCCCACGATACACGGGATTTTCAATTCCCGCGAAACAATTGCGGCATGGCAAGTGAGCCCGCCCTCATCCGTAATAATTGCAGCCGCTTTTTTCATTACCGCGATATAGTCTGGGGTAGTCATGCCGCAGATCAACACATCTCTCCTTTTAATCTTCCTCAATGCGTCTTCTAGCCCATTACAGACTTTCGCTGTTCCGGTCACTTTGCCCGGCATAGCTCCGAAGCCTTTAACTTCATTGCCGTTCTCAATATTTTCTTTAATCTCTGATCTGAATTTTTTTACAGCAGCCTTCCCTCTAAAAACCTTTAGTCCGTTGCCGTCTATAAGCGTAAGCGTTGCCTGTTTGCCTTTGATAATTTCTTTACGGTTAAACTTGCCTTTTTGCAGCGCTTCAAAAACCTCGTTGCCCCAAAGCCAGTTCAGGTCCTCTTCATCAATTTTGAGACGCCTGGACATTTCCAGCATAATCAAATAAAGGGCATGGTTTGTCTTTACCTGCATCTCTTTTCGCGCCTCGTGATAGTATGCATATTTATCTAAAAATTCGAGCCAAATCGAAATTTTTTCCAGCTTATATTTTTTTGTTAATCTTGACCGATTGTTTTTTATCTCCCGTTGCTGCGCTCTGATTTCTTTCAATTTTTTCTTTGCCCTGGCTTTATCTGAAATCCTTTTTATTCGAGAAATAAAATATTTTTCCGAGTGCGGCGTCAAATTTTCCCAGCCAAGACCCGTCCACCAATACCGCTTATATAGCCCCGTATAATCTTTTTCGGTTATATTTTTTTTCAGGGCAAGCTTCAGCACGGCTTCTTCCTCTTGGTTCAGATACGTTTTGTATGCGGGAATCGATATTGCCTCGAAGAATTTCTGGAATTCTTCTTCGTTTATTGGTTTTTTCAGATTCTCTTTTATTTTATTTCGAAGAAAATCTTCAAAGTGTACATCAAACGCATCGATGTCCACGTTTAGGAGCCCATGCGCGGGTCCCGCTTCTCTAATCAGAAAAATATAAAGATTGATTAATTCACCATTTGAACAATCGCGAAGATTGTACTCATAAATCTTTTCAGCCGCAATTATTGCTTTTTTAATAAGTTTGTCGAACCGATGAAAGTGTTTTTTTCTTCCAAGGGAAGTGGCGCAAAGCTTCATCGTATGGCGGCCCAAGACGCGGATTCGTTTTTCTCCCCAAGCGAAGATGAGTTTTGGCCCATGATCAAAGAAAATAGACTCTACGACAGGCGCGCCGGTGAGTTTAGCCGAATACTCATGATGCCCCAGTAGCGCAAGCGTAAACCAATTTGGATAAATTGTTCCCCTTGAATAAGTTAACCAATCCATTTGAAGGAATAATCAAGCTGAATTACTAGCCAAATGTTAGCTTAAAAAGGCCTTTTTTACAAGAGATTTCGCAATTGTTTCACGGAAACACACCGAACTTGACATTTAGAGAAAAAGAGGCTATAATTATACGTTATTGTTCTTTGAAAGCGGGTTTCACGCATTTGCCTGCCGATTAGTTAACTCCAATGTGGTCGCAAAAAAATAATCTTGCGTTTACTTTGAGTTAACTAACGGCACCTGGTGCCGATCATTTTGAAGAAGGATGACATGAACGACAAACCCCAAGTAACGATTGAAACGGTTGAGGTTAATATCCACGGCATGCGCCATGGGGACAAGGACGGCGATACCCTGACTGAAAAAGGCAAGGAACAAGTCGCGAAAAGTGCGCGGAAAAACCTGGCCGGTATTTCGATTGACGCCTACTATTCTTCCCTGCGTACTCGCGCCTTCGAGACGGCTGATGTCGTCTATGAAACCATCGGCTCGAAGACCGAGGTCGAAATCGCCCATCGCCGCGCCGCTTTCGATTTCTGTGGCGCACCCGGCATCACCAACACCAAGGCTGTAACGGAGGGCGAAAAAGCCTACCGCGAAGAGCACGGCATCGAGAAAGAAACGGTAGGCACCTGGAGGCAAGGCGCTCCTGCCTGGACGGATTTCCTCCGCGGCCGCGTTTACCAGGGACTCAAAGATGTGGCCACCGAGCAGGCCTTCGACGCCAAGGGCAACGCGGTGAAAAACGTTTTTATCGGTTCCCACAGCCCGACCATCGAGTTGGCCGTGGCCGACCCCAATTTTCCCCGGCTCCGGGAAGCGGACATGGTGCTCTACCGTTTCATCGTCGTGAAGACGAACGGCGAAATTACCTCTGTGAACCTGGAAACCGTCGACTACATCGACCGCGGGTTCTAAACTCGCACCAACCAGGCCGGCTAAACCAAAGCCCGTGCCTGCGAAAGCCCAGTCTTCGGATTGGGCTTTCTTCTTTTTTGAAAAAAAATCGGCACACATCTGAAATATGCCGACATTATTCATTCTATTTTTGGTCATTAATTATTGTTTTTTTCTTAATTTTTCCATCCCTTCTTCCGCGATTTTGCGAAATTCGTCATAAAATAAATTTTCCATCATCTTTTCCAGAAGATCGAGCAGTTTTTTTCGGTTTTTGTAAACAAATGCCATATTAGTTATTCTCTCTTCCGTATATCTGCCAAAGCGTCCATGTCATGAAAAAATTTCTTATTCGGCGTGTCATAAACTTTTTTCCATTCAACGTCCTTGAGCTGATCAAAATCGTTAATGGTGATTATATCCACAACCTCTTTCGTTTTTTTCTTGTCATATCCCACTGAATCCAAAATGTCTTTGGCTATTTTAGCGCCGGCCAGCATATGCACCAGTTTCGCGTTGACGATTTTTTTTGGTCCAGTCACATAGGCAAAATGTTCCGGAAGAAGCAACGCATGACCAATGTCGTGCATCATTGCAACTGGAATGATCACGTCTTTGTCATGCTTTATATTTCCCTGGTAGCTTAATACTAATTTTACAGTTTCTTTCGCATGCACGTCATCACCCGGACGGCCTTTTTTCAAGATCGGCAAAGCCTTTTTCCAGATTTTTTCGTATTTCTCCGGAAGGTTCTCGATTTTCATAAAATTACGCTTTCCTTAAAATTTTAACGATCCCCCTATTGGCATCAACCTCGACTAGATCGCCGTCTTTCAAAATTTTCGTGGCAATTTTTGTTCCGACGATGCAGGGTTTCTTGAGTTCCCGAGAAACAATCGCCGCGTGCGAGATAATTCCTCCTGTGTCCGTCACGATCGCTGCCGCTCTTTTGAGACCCATAATCAAATCCGGATTAGTTGCCGAGGAAACCAATATATCCCCGTCTTTTACTTTGGCTGCATCTTTAGCGACAAGAACTATTTTCACCATTCCTTTAGCTTTTCCTTTATACGCCATCATCCCTTTGAGTTCACCAGTTTTCTCCTGGTCGAACTCTTTGTCGCTTTCTATTTTCAGTTTAGTAATAATTTCTTTTGCCTCCTTGCCTTCAAAAACTTTTATTCCCCCATTTATTGCGATATAACAACAGCGCCTTGTCCTTTCTTTCGCAATCTTTCGGTATTTTTTTGCTTTCCTGTTATTAATCGCATCCTTGATATCTTCGAGCACTAAATATTTAATCTCCTTGGATGTCATCACTAATCTTCTCGCGATCTCATTAATTATTTTATCCATGGCGACATATGATTTCTGATAAATTCCTTTTCGGAAATCCTTGATGAACATCATTTCCGCTGAAACTTGAAACGCATACTTCAAATTTTCTGGCAGTTTTATTTTTTTTTGAATCCTCTGTTTCTCTTTCCTAATATTTTCATAATGATTCAGTATTATATTTTTCTGCTTCTTGGCGTCCCCTGTTTTCAGATTTTCGGCAAGCGCCCCAAGAAGATATTCCGCAGTCATGGCCGGTCCGGCATAGGCATATGTCAGCCAACCAAAATCTTTGAGATGTTTTTGAAATAGCTTATCAACCGACGGATACTTTTCGCTAAAATTTTTGTAATTGTTCTTTTCAATGTCCTGAATGACATTTTTTGATTTTTTGTCGGCCATTATTTTCAGGAGTAAATCCAACCTGGCAATTTCTTCTTCCTGAACTTCACTTTTCTTTTCGCTGGAGCTAAGAACCGTATAGTAATCACTAAACTTTTTCTCCTGCCCAAGTTTTTCAAGATACTTTCTAAACTCTGCTATGAGATAATCGCTCAAATAGGCTTTCTCCATCCCATCCATTGACGAAGGGATCCAACCCCAAACTCTCAAGGTCCGCAGTTTCCCCATATAATCAAGATACAATTGTAATAATTGCTTATCGCTTAATTTTTTTACGTTGGCTATTCTGTCAATGCGTTTGCAGAATTTCATCAGTTCATCGCTATACTGATAAATGTTCTTGATAGATTTTCGGAAGAATGCTTTATCATCGATTAACTTTTTCAAAAAACCTTCTCCGACAGCATTTGCCGATTCGCGATCATAATACATATGAATTCGGTCCTTTTCAAAATAGACGACAGCTTTTTTCACCACTGCCCTGGAAATTTTTCCTATATCTTTGGTAATCGTGAGGTCAGAAATATACCATGGGTAGATATACATATTGTCCCGCTCAAAAAGAAGTTTGAGAGCCATAAATTTTGCTTTTATTTGAAATATTTCCTTAATCCCCCTACTATATAGAGTAAAGGCAAATAGCTAATAAATCAATCATCTACATCTTATGTCCGGACACTCACATTTCGCGGGAATAAAGCATAAAAAAGCCGCCCAGGACGCCAAGCGCGCGGGAGTTTTCACCAAGGTCGCGCGACTGGTGACTCTGGCCGCCAAAGAGGGAGGAGGCGACCCGGTCACGAACTTCAAGCTGCGCCTCGCCATTGACCAGGCGCGGGCGGTGAATATGCCCAAAGACAATATCGACCGGGCGATAAAGCGAGGAACAGGCGAGCTAAGGGACCAAGCCGCGATCGAGGAAGTTGTGTATGAAGCCATGGCGCCGGGGAATATCGCCATGCTTGTGAAAACCGCGACCGACAACAAAAACCGGACTCTTGGAGAAATCCGGAACATCGTGGAAAAATCCGGCGGCAAAATGGCGTCAGCCGGAAGCTTGCAATATCTTTTCAAAAATATAGGGGTGATATACACGACGACAAACAAAGATAATGCAAATGATGTCGAACTCAAGGCCATCGATGCCGGAGCAGCAGACACAGCCTTTCAAGGGGAGATTCTGCAAATTTTCACCGACCCGCGCGATCTCAAAGGGATCAAAGAAGATCTGGAGCAAAAAGGAATTCAAATTGACAATGCCGGGCTGATATTCATGCCCCTTTCCCCAATTCAAATTGACATGGAAACAAAAATTGACTATGAAAAACTTTTAGAAAAATTGGATGAGTTGGATGACGTTCAAGAAATATACGATAACTTGTAAAAACTCGCGAATGCGGAGCTAATGCAATGCGAATAAGTGCGAATTCGCTCAAGTTAGCTTTAATTCGCTCAAATTAGCGAGTGCGTATTATTGGAATCGACCCGGGAACGGCCACGACAGGCTGGGCCGTCGTTGAGGAAGTGAAAAAAAATCCGCGGCTCATTGCTTGCGGGTGCATCAACACGAGCAAATTTAACTCCGACGCGGAGCGGCTGGTTGAAATTGGGCGTGATATCGGTTCGCTCATCAAAAAATACAAGCCCGATGAAGCAGCCATTGAGGATCTTTTCTTTTTCAAAAATTTGAAAACCGCCATCACTGTCGCCCAAGCGCGCGGAGTAATTCTCTACGAAATAAAAAAAAACGGGGTGTCCCTTTCAAATTATACTCCGCTTCAAGTGAAACAAGCCCTCACCGGATACGGCCGGGCTGAAAAAAAACAAATTCAGATCATGGTAAAAAATATTTTGAAGCTCCGCTCGGCTCCAAAACCGGACGACGCCGCCGACGCGGTCGCGATTGCGATATGTCATCTTAACTCGCGAATGAGAGAGCGAATTAATCGCGAATCGGAGCGAACTCGATAACAAGACACACTGTTATTCGCTCGTATTCGTTTCACATTTGCTCAAATTCGCGAGTTTTTTGTTGACAAAACCGCCCAAAAGCGGTATTTTTTAATCAGTATTTTACCTAAATTTAAGCCAAAAACCATATGGACAACGTAAATCCGTTCGTCACCTTGGCGGCCACTAGCGGAGTGCCCCTTGACACCCTGGTTCTAGTGTTGATTCTTCCCATCATCGTCACAATGATCGCTTTCTTCCGCCAAGTGATCGGGATCAAAGCTTTCGGCATCTATACGCCGGCTATCATCACTTTTGCCTTGCTTGCCACCAGCCAGCTGAAATACGGAATCACGATTTTCGCTACTGTCATTGTCGTTGGAACAATCACTCGTTATCTTCTCAAAAAGGCGAGGCTCCTTTATCTTCCTCGCGTAGCCATCATGATCACCGTGGTCGGATTTTCAATCCTGCTTCTTCTTTTTGTGGGAGGAGCCTGGAACCGGACCGGGCTTGCGGGCGTGTCCATCTTCCCGATTCTCATTATGATAACACTGGTTGAAAAGTTCATCGCCGTTCAAATCGAAAAGGGAAACCGGGCCGCTGTCATCCTCTCGCTCGAGACGCTTTTCATTTCGGTTATCGGCTACTATATCGCGAGCTGGCCGCAACTAATCAGAATGATTTTGCACTATCCGTGGATCAGCCTGCTTACCATTCCGATAAACATTTTTTTAGGAAAGTGGACCGGCCTTCGCCTATCAGAATATTTTCGTTTTAGGCAGATTATCAAACCTAAATGATTTCATATTTCAAGGCTCGACGAAATATATTGGGAATGAACGCCCGCAATCTTCGGTTTATCCGCCCGAACAATCTTCGGCGAGCCAAAAAAATCGCCGACGACAAGCTTTTGAGCAAAAAAATTCTTGAGAAGGCCGACCTTCCCGTTCCGAAACTAATCGCGAAAATAGGAAACTTCGAAGAACTTGAAAATTTCGAATGGGGAATTCTTCCGGAAAGCTTTGTCCTGAAGCCCAACCGCGGATTCGGCGGAGAAGGAATTTTGGTCGTTTACGGAAAGAAGAAACATCTCGAAAATACCTGGATCAAGGCCGACGGTTCAATCGTGACGGCGAATGACATAAAGACGCACGTGAGAAATATCTTAGACGGGAGTTTTTCCCTGGCCGGCGTTCCCGACGTTGCTTTTTTTGAGGAAAGACTCAAACTTCTCAAGCTTTTCAAAACTTATGCCTACAAAGGAATTCCGGATATCCGAATAATCGTATACAATAAGGTGCCCGTGATGGCGATGCTGCGCCTTCCGACGCGCGAATCAGACGGAAAAGCCAATCTCCAGCAGGGAGCGATCGGCGTGGGAATTGATATGGCCACAGGCGTGACTACCACGTCTGTCCTCGGAAAAGGAAAAATGATTGACTATATACCGGGAACGCGTCTTCTTCTTTCCGGAATCAAAATTCCCTACTGGAAAGATATGCTCCGAATGGCTGTCCGGGCGCAGGAAATTTCCGGCCTGGGGTTTTTGGGCGCCGACGTTGCCATTGACCGGGACCGGGGACCGGTCTTTTTGGAGCTCAATGCCCGACCGGGGCTTTCCATCCAAATTGCGAACACCGACGGATTGCTGGGGCGCTTGCGCCGGGTCGAAGATCTCAAGATAAAAACTGTCGAAAAAGGCGTGGCAGTTGGGATGAATCTTTTCGGCGGTGAAATCGAAGATGAGATTGAAGGAATTTCAGGAAAGAAAATAATTGGAATAATCGAGAAAGTAAGGCTGATCGGAAAAAAGGAAAAAGAAGTCGAAGTCGAGGCGAAAATCGACACAGGCGCGCAATCATCATCACTGGATATCGACATTGCAACTCAACTGGGTTTTGGAGAAATCGCTGATAAATTTTCAAGCATTGATCTTTCCTCTTATGAAATAGCCCCTGAAAATGAGAGCCGCATCAAGAAAGATATCCTGGAAAAATACAAGGATTTTGTCCCGGGGCTTGAAGATGTCGCTGTTATTTTTTCCGCCAGCGGAAATTCGATCCGCCCGGTAGTAAAAATAGAATTTGAGATGGACAAAGAAAGAATTATCTCAAAGATGAATTTGGTGGATCGGAAAAATCTCAAATATCCGATGATTATCGGAAAACGCGACCTGAAAAAATTTTTAATCGAAGTGAAATAATGAAAAAAGTTTTGATATTATTCAGCAAAAGCGATTGGAAGACCAGTACTCCCCCCAAAGATAAAGCTTACCGTTATTCGTATGAATATTTTTACACGCTTTGCAGAAAAAACAACATTCAAGTGTACCGAGCTTCTTATGAATGGTATGACTTCAAGAAAAAGATTTTCAAATATGCTTGGATTTTTGAAAGTGCCGGAAACAATTGGCAAAGAGTCCGGAACATCAAGCCGGACTTTATTTATGACAAGACAAAGGCACGTCCCGAAATATTTTATAAAAAGGATTTGATAGGTCTAGATTATCCTTTCATAAATCATCTTGAATTCACAAAGATTGTTGACAACAAGTATACCAACAGCCTTATGTTTTTTAGGTGGAGCAAAAAAGCTTGGCTGGCCCATAATCAAAAGGAGATGAAAAAAATTATTAGGAGCATAAAGACCAGCAAAATTGTGCTAAAGCCATTGCGCCAGAGCGGGGGTGAAGGTGTTCAAATATTAAATAAGGCGGATGCGTCGAAGTGCCCTAATTTCAATCAGACGCACCTGTTGCAGGAATTTATCGATTCCTCAGAAGGAGTTCCGGGAGTGGTAAAAGGCATTCATGATCTGAGGCTTATTATGGTTAACAATGAGCTCATATATTCGTTAATCCGGCAACCTGCCAAAGGCAGTTATCTCGCTAATCTGGCTCAAGGAGGAACAGTGACGTTCATACCATTAAATAAGGTTCCCAGATCTGTCTTTCCTATTATTAACCAAGCAAAAAAACTTTTTGAATCATTCCGACCTCGAATTTTTTCCATTGATGTTATGTTCGATAAGAAAAAAAAGCCTTGGGTCGTGGAATTAAATTCAATGCCAGGGCTATATTTTTCTCCAAAAGGAAACCGCTACATGGAAAAGATGTATGCAGCGTTATTAAAAGTTTTTCAGGCTCGCTTAAAAGATTTATCTGGGAAAAAAATATGAAAAAAGTTCTCATTCTATATGGGAAAAAAGGCGTAAAGCGACCTCCCTTTGAAAATGATTCCTACCGGATTTCTTATGAAATCCTTTACGCCCTTTGTGAGAAAAGAGGAATAAAAATGTTCCGTGCTCCTTATCAAGAATATGACCACAAAAAAAAATATTTCAAGCGGGCTTGGTTTTTTGACGCGAAACATAAACGCTGGAGCATAACAAAAAATGTCATACCCCATCTTATTTTCGACAAAACTGCGGCAAACTCTCAAGCCGACTGCGAAAAAGAATCGATCGGGAAAGATTATTTATTTTTCAATGCGCTTGAATTTTCCCAGCTGGTAAGAAATAAACTCGCGATTAGCCTGTTATTTAGCAAATGGAGCAAAAAAAGCTGGCTCATCGAAAACAAACGCGACTTAAAAAAAATATTACTCAAAATTACCACCGGTAAACTGGTCATCAAGCCGCTAAGGGGCGGCGGGGGCAAAAATGTCCAGGTACTCGAAAAAAAGGACGCCCTCAAAAACGCTCGCCTAAAAGGTACCTATTTGATTCAGGATTATATTGACTCTTCAGCCGGCATTTCCGGCATTAGCAAATCCATGCACGATTTACGGTTAGTTATGATTAACGATAAGATTATCTATTCTTTCGTCCGAGAGCCAAAAGCAGGATGTTTTCTCGCAAATTGTTCGCAAGGAGGAACTTTGAAAATTGTCCCTTTGAAAGATATTCCGAGGTCTGTTTACCCGATCATTAGCCATGCAACAAAAATGTTCAATACTTTTTCTCCCCGATTTTATTCAATTGATCTAATGTTTGACAAAACAAAAAGGCCATGGGTAGTCGAGCTCAATGCCATGCCCGGGCTTAACATATGCGCTAAGGAAGAGAAGCCATATATTTTACGGTTGTATAAGGAACTAGCCAAGGTTTTTAAGGCTAAAGCAGAATTATGCTAAAAAAAAGACCAAAAATTATCAAACGCTGGTTCCTTGAAGGACCAAATAGATACGGAGACCATCCCTCCTTCAGAATCGAGGTACCGGCGCGAAAGGTATCACGGAACTTTGTTCTGATGAAATCAAAAAAATTGTCGCTCGACGCGAAAGATATGGTTTTCTCAACGAAATCCGATATTTCTTCCTGGATGTTTTCAGTAAAAACTCTCACGCGTCTCGCGGGCATTGCACTCGAATATCATGAACACTCCGCCATTCAAACAGGAAATGTTTTTGTGGTTTTTAGGGCAGATTCGGCGGAAATAGGAAACACAATCGCTTGCGAAGCCGCAGCATGGATCAATTCCGGTTTCCAAAAAAACGTTTCTCCATTCGTGACAAGATTGAAAATTGCCGCAAAAAAATATAGCACGGGACCAATCACAGGAAGATACCTGCTCCAAGCGAAAAGAAGAGGCATCCCCTCTATCATACTTGCCAAAGAACCAAATTTACTTCAATTTGGATATGGAAGGCGGCTCAAGAAAGCATTGTCAGCTTCCACCAGCAACACCTCGAGAATCGGATCAAAAATCACCTCGAATAAAAACACGCTCAATGTTTTGCTAAATAAAATTGATATTCCGGTTTCATTATCTGAGAAAATTTCCAATCTTTCCGAATTATATTCACTACTCAAAAAATTTAATCTTCCAGTTGTAATAAAACCGGCTGACTCTACCGAAGGAAAAGGTGTTTCACTGAACATCCGGGATATTGGAGCTGCAAAAAAAGCATACCGCCGCGCAAGAAAGTTCAGCCGAAATGTCATAATGGAAAATCAAATCGAAGGCCGATATTACAGGATAACGTTTGTCGGCGGCAAGATGATAGCATGTGCTAAGGCTAGTCCAGCCTGCGTGATCGGCAATGGAAGAAAAAAGCTTTCTCATTTAATCAGGGAAGAAAACGCAAAGCCATATCGCCAAACAAACAACAAAGACGCCGCTTTTTACAAAATTGAACTGACGCATAAACTTAAAACCATTCTTTCTTTCCAGGGAGTTGACTTGAATTCAATTATCCCGAAAATGCGAAAGATATTTCTTTCCTACTCGGGCGTTGACGGCGGAGAATGGATAGAAGACAACGCTTCAGTTCATCCTGAAAATATTGATCTGATCAAACGCGCGCTGTTATTTGCCGAACTAGACATTGCCGGAGTGGATATTATCTCGCCGGATATTTCCAAGCCGCTGGCGTCCAACGGAGGAAAAATAATTGAGATCAATGCTGGCCCCGACACAAACATCCACGCCAACGTTAACCGCGGCAAAAAAATATTCGTTGAAAAAGCAATCTTAGATTACCTGTATCCTTATCCCGAAAAAGGACGTATTCCTATTGTGAGCGTCACCGGAACAAACGGAAAAACGACCACTTCTAAGCTCATTGCCCATCTCATTAATAATCCCTCCCGGTGGACTGTGGGCCTTGCCACTTCGGATAACAAATATATTAACGGCGAGCTTGTGGCGAAAGGTGACAAATCAGGCTTTCTCAGCGCCCGCTCACTTCTTATTAATCCTGAAATTGACGCGGCTGTCCTTGAAACTTGCCATATCTTGGGCATAGACATGCGGGGTTTGGGATATGACTGGAGTGATGCAAGTGTTATAACAAATGTAACTGACGACCATATTGGAACTTTCTGCACTCGAACTGCCGGAGATTTGTTTAGGATAAAGTCGGTCGTGGCAAAACGAACAAAAAAGAAAGGGTATCTTATTCTTAACGCCGACGACAAAAATGCGCCTCGAATGGCAAGACACACAAAAGCTACGATCGCTTATTTTAGCTTGGATTCCCATAATCATCAAATAAAATCACATTCCGCCAAGGGGCTACCCGTCTATTACCTGCGGAATGAAAAACTTTGGGAAGAGCGCGAGGGAAAGAAGACCTTATTGGCTGAGGTAAGTTGTATTCCTATTGCTTTTTCTGGAAAAGCCGAGTTTAATATCCAAAATTGTCTTGGAGCTCTAGCGGCCGTCAGATTGGTTTTTGGATCTCGTTTTCCTATCGAGAAAATTCGAAACAAATTATATTCTTTTGGCCGACATCCTCAATCCAATCCGGGACGCTTCAATCTAATAAGAAAAAAAAATTATCACGTAGTTGTTGACTATGCTCATAATCCCGACGGTTATAAAAAGACCATAGAACTGGCAAGCAAAATCCCCCATAAAAGATTTGTCGGAATAATTAAGTCGGCCGGCGACCGTCCCGAAGGTTTTATTCACGAACTGGGAAAAATTTCCGGAAACAGCTTCGACTATATTTTCATTAAAGAACCATCACCTGAAAAAATTAGGAACAGAGAAAAAGGGGTAGTCTCAAATCTTTTGCAAAAAGGCGTTCTTTCTACCGGATTTCCAAAAAAATTGACACGGATTATCCATGACGAAAAAACCGCTGTCAACAAAGCTCTGCAGCAATCCCGAGGCGGCGATCTTTTGGTTGTATTTGCACATGATATTGATAATGTAATTGAACAAATAAACAAATATCCCTAGTGTTATGGAAAAAAAGGCAAAGCCGAGTGGTACTTTCATTCGCGATATTGAAAACCTCAAAACGCTATTTTCGAGAAACAAAATAAAGATTTTTGGAATCGGGGCTTACCCTTCAACGCGAAGCGAGATCCGCCCCTTGATAGATGATTCCGAAATCATCTGCGCGAATCAGACCGGCGAATTCGCTTCGGTAAGCCAAAAAATAAAAGTGTCCTGCTTTCGGATAAAAAACAGGCTATCCAGTCTATATCCCGTGCAAAATCCAGAAGAAATCCTTTCAAAAAAAAGCGTAATCGCCCATATCAGGAAAAATTCAGCGGGCAAAAGAATCGGGATATACATATACAAACCGTCTTTAAAAATAGAAAAGATTTGTCGGGCAAATGGCTGGATTTTGATCGCAAACCGAATTTCCGTTTTTGACAAACTGGCTGGTAAAGACGAGGCTTGCCGCATTTTCCAAAAAATAGGAAAAAATCGAGATTTTCAAACAGTACCCCTAAACAGTCTTGAGAAAAAATTACCCGGTTTATTTTCAAGATTTGGAGACAAGATTGTTTTGCAATTCCCGCGAGAGGGCGGAGGACGAGGCACTTTCTTTTTCCGCCGCGAAGATTCGAAAAATATAAGTTCGGAAATAGCAAAAAAAAGGAAAGGTTCGGAGATAAAAAATTTTTCAAATAGAGTTTTGGTCAACGCTTATATTAAGGGGCCTTCTTTGAGCATCAGCGGCTGCATAACAAAAAGCAACGGCATTCTTTGCGACAGCCTTCGCTATCAGCTGATCGACATCGCCGAGGCGAAAAAGATCAACTCCGCCGGAGTATTTTGCGGAAACGACTGGACGCTTGCGAAAAATATTCCCGCTTTCCTCGACAAACAAGCAAAAAAAATCGCCGTCCTAGTCGGCAATGTCCTAAAATCTGAAGGAGCACTCGGCATGTTTGGAATAGATTTTATCCGATGCCGAGAAAGCGATACTCTGGTTCCTATTGAAATAAATCCTCGCCTGCTCGGCACGACCCCTGTTTCAGTTTATGTCCATTTACAAAAAGAACAAATCCCTCTTGAGGCTTTCCATCTGCTGGAATTCTTGAACATACCCTACAGAAAATTAAAAACTTTACCCAAGGAAAGTTTTTTATCGGCTCATGGGTGCCATTTGATACTATATAATCAGACTAGCGGCCGCGTTCGCGTCGGCAACGAGTTAAAGGGCGGCGTCTACGCGTTAACGAGGGCTTCGCGGCCCGCGCTCAAATATTTGCGCCCTGGTTTTGAGCTTAGCGATATCAAGAATATGAATGAGTTTATTCTTACGGATGGAATGCCTCTTAAGAAGCTGGTCTACCAAAAAAATAAAAAACTTTTGAGGATTATTTCCAAAAAATCTCTAGTTAAAAAAAGCGCCGCCGAATTAAACTCCTGGGGGAAAAAAGTAGTCAGCCAAGTGCGGAGCAACCTTAAGATTCATCCGCTAAAAAAAATCAATAGGTAACTCTATTTTTCTTATGGAAAAGCCAAGTATTTTCAGTCAATCATATCTGGAGAGACGTGATCCGAAAGCTTACGATAAACAATGGCGCCATTTAATTAACCTTTGTCGTTCCTATAACGATCCTTTTACTTATTTAGGGGGCGAAGAAAAATACCGCAAACAGCAGAAAGATGATTTTTTATCTGGTAAAATTGAAAATCCGGTTCTTGATTATCCGGATATCAATATCGAAGATATAGACAGACGAGAAAAAAAGCTCCTTGAAATAAAAGAATACATACTGAAAAAGGAGAAGAGGGAATTCGTTCGCCAGGCATATAAATGGAGAATAAATGAATTAGTGGCCGGCTTTAGAATGCTAAAGGCCACCGCCTCGGGAAACATGAAAAGATTCCAGCGCTATACCGAATATATCTACGGCAATCCTTCCCGAGATATTTTTTCCTATTCGGTAGAAAAGATTAGAGCCAACCTGGAAAATTATCTTGACTCGGATAATCTGGACCTGCAGAGCGCTGCCCAAAATCTTTTTGACGCGCTTCCGAAAGATCTTCCCGAGGCTAAAGTGATTCATTTGCCTGGCCAAGACGTGATTTCTAACGCGAAAAAAATTATCGATGAAGAATTCAGCAATCTATTCGAAATGCCTTCGGAAAAAAAAGAGCTCGACGCTGAAGATATTTGTCTCATCGCTTCTCAAATTATTAAAGATAAAAAGGCTTTCGACTGGAAAGCGATACTAATCGACGGAGGCAGCGGAAGCAGTCTGTCAGTGGATCAAGAAAGAAAACAATTTAAAATTCCAAAAGCAAAGACTGTTTCGCCTTCCGAATTTACAGGCACCGCTCGTCATGAAGCGGGCCGTCATTTTTTCAGAAGAATTGAGGGTGATCGGAGCCGCTTGCGGCTGTTGGGAATAGGTCTCGACAGATATGACCGAGGGGAAGAAGGAGTCGCCACTGCCACAGAACAAGCGGCAGAAGAACGAATGGATGATTTTGCTGGTCTCGCGAGCCATCTCGCGATCAGTTTGGCCATCGGACTTGACGGCAAACCACGAAACTTTAGGGATACTTATGAATGGATGAAAAAATACTTTACATTTCTCAAAGTTAAAAACGGAAAGAGTTTTTCCTCCGCTGAAACCGAAGCGCGATCGAATGCCTGGGCAATTTGCATTCGAACCTTTCGCGGAACAAATTGTTCCACTCCCGGCGTTTGTTTCACGAAGGATATCGTGTACAGAGAAGGCAACATAGAAACATGGGGAATCCTTGAAGAAAATCCTGAAGAAGCTCATCGTTTTAGTGTGGGGAAATACGACCCAGCCAATATGCGGCATCTCTGGATTCTTGATCAAATGGCTATAGAAGATCAGGATTTAGAATATTTAGAGAAATAGTGTATTATATTGACATAGGCTCAATTTTGATAGAAAATTGAGACTTACCGAATTCGTAATATATCCCAAGCCATAGTAATATCTATTTTATCCTGTGGTACGGGATCAGCAAGAATGAAAAACGAACTCGTGGATAACACGAAAAATGCTTTGAAAAAGCCAAAAAAGAAGCGGAAATGGCTTCGGCGGATTTTCAAAATTTTTGTTTGGTGCTTTGTCGCCGGGCTGCTTTTAGCTATAGGCGTTTTTGCCTATTATGCCAAAGATTTGCCTAGTCCCGGAAAACTCAACAAGAGGCAAGTCGTCGAATCTACCAAGATATACGACCGCACGGGAGAGCACCTTCTCTATGAAATCCACGGCGAGGAAAAACGCACCACTATCCCCCTAAAAGACATGGGCGAAGTCATCAAGGCCGCCACTCTTTCTGCCGAAGACCAGAGCTTTTATCAGCATCACGGAATTTATTTCAAATCTATCGCGCGGGCCGCGATTTATGATCTTATCGGCCGCCAAGTCAGCCAGGGAGGATCGACCATCAGTCAGCAGCTAATCAAAAACACGGTACTTACAAACGAAAAAACTTTCACCCGCAAAGTAAAAGAAGTGATTCTTTCGGTCGAGCTCGAGCAAAGATTTTCCAAAGACGAAATTCTCGAGATGTATCTCAACGAGATTCCTTATGGCTCCAATGCCTATGGGGTTCAGGCGGCTGCTCAGACTTTTTTCGGAAAAGACGCTAAGAGCCTTACTCTGGCTGAAGCAGCCCTTCTTGCTTCCCTTCCGAAAGCTCCAACCTATTACTCCCCTTATGGCTCAAACACAGATGACTTGAGAGGCCGGCAGGAGTACGTCTTGGACCAGATGGCAAAACTTGGCTACATCACCAGAGAAGAGGCAGAAGGCGCCAAAGAAATTGATATAATTTCCGAAGTCAGACCCTTTCAGGAAAGCATCCAAGCGCCCCACTTTGTGATGTATGTGAAAGATCTTTTAGTGAACAAGTACGGCGAACAGCAAGTTGAAGAGGGCGGAATGAAAGTATTTACCACTCTTGATTGGGACAAGCAGCAAATTGCAGACGAGGCGGTAAAAAAGGGAGTCGCGAATAACTCCAAGTATAAAGCCTCAAACGCGGCTCTCGTCGCTATTGATCCAAAGACGGGACAAATCCTGGCCATGGTCGGTTCCCGCGATTATTTTGACAAAACCATTGACGGAAACGTGAATGTTGCTATCCGCGACCGTCAACCTGGATCAAGTTTCAAGCCCTATGTTTACGCAACCGCTTTCAAAAAAGGCTACACCCCGAATACCATGCTTTTTGATGTTGAAACAAATTTTGGGACGAAGGAGAAGCCTTATGCTCCTCAAAATTATTCGAATAATTTCAGCGGTCCGGTGAAAATGAAAGAGGCGCTTGCGAGATCCTTGAATATCCCGGCTGTGAAAACCCTTTACCTGGCCGGCGTGCAAAATTCGGTCAATACGGCCCAATCAATGGGAATCACTACTCTCAAGAACCCAAGCCGCTACGGTCTGGCTTTGGTTCTCGGCGGCGGGGAAGTCAAGCTCGTTGACCACGTGAACGCGTTCGGGACATTCGCGACAGGAGGAGTCAGACATGACAAGACAGCCATTCTCAAAATCACCTACTCTCAGGGAAACCTTCTGGACGAATATAAAAATTCAGCCGGGGAAAAAGTGCTGGATCAGGATATTTGCGCCAAAATTGATTCTATTCTTTCCGATAACAGCCTGCGCTCATCTGTTTTCGGCTCGAACAGCCCTCTCCGATTCGACAGCCGCCCAGTAGCCGTGAAAACCGGGACTACCAATGAATGGCGGGATGCCTGGACAGTTGGATATGCGCCAAATCTCGTAGCCGGCGTTTGGGCGGGAAACAACAACAACGCACCGATGGCACAAGGGTCCGATGGAGTGTATGTCGCCGCGCCAATTTGGCGGGAATTTATGGATAGGGCGTTTTCCAATATGGCCATTGAAAAATTTCCTGAAGTGAAAGACGAAAAAACCGGAAAAGCTATTCTCGACGGGACGGTGCAGGGAGAGGAGAAAGAGGTAACTGTTTGCAAAATCAGTGACGGAAAATATTGCCTTGCCAACGATAATTGTCCAGACAACGAAAAGAGGCGACACAAAAAATTCTTTTCGGCCCATTCCATCTTATATTGGATTGACAAAGACAACCCCCGCGGAGATGCCCCTAAACAGCCTCAAAAGGATCCTCAGTTTTCCGCTTGGGAAAAGGGAGTTCAGAAGTGGGCAGAGAAAAAAGAACTTGATGTTCAAGAAAATGTTGAGGAATGCAAGTCCAGTGATTTTTAAAAAGGGCTATATCCTGAAATCCCTCCCGTATATCTGGGGGGATTTTTATTTTACTTTTATTTCTTCTACGCTTTCGCTTTCCAGAAAGTTATTAATTTCTTTTTTCAGCCCCTCTCTTTTCCTCCAAATTTCACTGGCAATCGCCGGATGGGCAGTTTTGATATATATTTTTTTTTCCTCCAGCCTGAAATCAAGAATATCTACTCGCGCGATACTTGGTATTTTTTTTTCAAGCAGGCCAAAAAAAACGCTTTCGATGGATTTTTCATCAATTTCCCGCGCGTAATTTCTGCGACTCTTTTTTTTTGCCAGCAAGTCAGCTATAGCCTTCATTTTATGTCTAAAGTTCGATTTTTTTCTTTGCCAGCTGACGCTTGCAGTTCATCAAAGTCGAACTTTTTTTCTAGTTTCGAATCGGCATTATGATATGAAGATAATTTTCATCCAATTTTTCTTTTTCCAGCACCTCCCGGAAAATTACCGGCCCGAAACTGTCATTAAAACCGATATAGACCATGTTATTTGAAAAAGAGTTGAGGGCGTCCACAAGATAACGGTTATTAAAAGCTATTATATTTTCTCCCTTGGACTTGCCTTGACAAGGAACTTCGGCAATATTTTCACCGGTTTCAACTGACTGGGATTCGATTTTCATTTTGCCGCTGTCTCCTTTTATGCAAAGTTTCACTTCGCGGCTTTTGCTGTCAGAAAAAATACTGGCTGTCCGAACCGCTTTGACTAAATCATCCCGCCCGACAAATACGCTCGAAGAAAATTCTTTTGGTATGACTTGCTTGTATTCTGGGTATTTTCCATCAATCAGCCGTGAAACAAACACAACTTCATCGATTTCAAAAAAAATCTGGCTTTCACCGATATAAACCTTTATGCGGCCGCTTTCTTCGCTTATGCTCCTCGTCACCTCCTGCAAAGTTTTGGCTGGCACAATGATGGAGGAGTTTTTTGAAATAAATTTTTGGTAATTTGCTCCTATATCATTTTTTTCCAGCTTTATTTTGGCCTCCGCCAAACGAAAGCTATCCGTAGCCGCAAGAACGAGGCCATCTTTCTCAAAACCGAAATAAACTCCTGTCAATTCTTGCCTCGTCTCTGAAATTGCGGCCGAAGCAATCACTTTAGCGGCTTTATTTTGAAAAACCGGCCCATCAATTTCAAAAAGATGCTCTGATTGGGGCTTGGGTATGATTGGAAAATCTTTGGCATCAACCCCTTTTATAACCGCCCGACTTCCTTCGCTTGTCAGATATAGCGTTTGATTTTTTGCTTCAATACTCATTTTTGATCCATCTGGAATATTACTCAAATAACTTCCCGCAATTCTTCCCGGAACAGCGATTTTTCCTTCTTTTTCAATTTTTGCCCGAAGCGAACAAACTACGCCAATTTCAAGATTTGTCGCTGATACTTTTAGCCGGCTTTTTTCCACTTCCAGCAGGATATTTGATAAAATAGGCAGAGTGAGATTTTTGCCTATTATTTTTTCAGCAATTAAAATCCCTTTTTTAAAATTTTCTGACAAAGATTGCAATTTCATTTTAGTAGTTAATAATAATTATTAAAGTTATATTAGTTATTTATTATATTAGGCGAGATGTTGTGGGGGTAAATTGTATTTTCGGCTTAAATAAAAATAATTTAGCGCGGTAAAATTGTGAATAGGGTTGTGGATAATTGTGGATAAGTTGAGTATATTTGTTTCAATTTCAGCACCATGGACTTTCTCCCAAGTTTATCAACTGTTTTTTCCTCTGTTATTTTTGTTAAAACAGGAACTCAGGGACACTTTTCCTCAGTTTATCCGCAGTTTTTAGCCATTATTATATATTTTCGCTTTAATATTTTGAAGCTCCTGCTCCAAAGTTTCGTCTTGTTCAACTTCCCGGCTGATTTTTTCGTAGGCATGCATGGCTGTTGAATGGTCTCTTCCTCCCAGTTGGTCGCCTATTCCCGGAAAAGAGGCTCGGAGCTCTTCTCGCATCAGATACATGGCCACCTGGCGTGGCCTAACAATATCTTTTCTCCTCGACCGATTCACAAGTTCCTGATGGTTAACGTTATAAAAATCAGCTACGGCTTCAAGTACCTGCTTAAACCCAATCCCCTTTTTTCTGCCAGAGTGAATAATGTCAGAGAGAGTTTTTTTCACATAGCCCAATGTGGGCTCGGCGTTTTTTAGCTCACAGGTGACAATTATGCGGCTTAAGGCCCCCTCGAGCTCTCTGATGTTATGCTGGATGTTCGAGGCTATATAGTTGAGGGCTTCATTTTCAATTTCGAAATCTTTTTGGGCGGCTTTATGCTGTAATATGGCAATTCTGGTCTCAAGATCTGGTCGCGATACGTCGGCGATCATTCCTCCTTCAAAACGGGACCGGAGACGATCTTCCAGAGTCGCGATGGCTTTCGGCGGACGGTCGCTTGACAATATAATCTGCTTGTTTAGCTGGTAAAGAGTGTTGAAAATATGGAAAAATTCTTCCTGAGTCTTTTCTTTTCCGGCAATAAACTGAATGTCATCAATAATAAGGAGATCGGTGTTGAGGTATGATTTTTTGAATTCACGGGCCTGCTGGTTTTTCACCATATCAATATAACGGTTAGTGAAAAATTCAGCGGTAGAATAGATTATCCTTTTTTTTGGGTCTTGGGTGAGAATTGAATTGGCGACTGACTGAAGAAGATGGGTTTTCCCAAGTCCGACACCTCCATAAATGAAGAGAGGGTTGTATGTTCGGCCGGAATTTCTCGAGACTGCGAGACAGGCCGCGTGAGCAAGTTCATTGTTCGAACCAACAATGAAATTTTCAAAAGTGTAGCGATGGTTGAGGCCGATATGGCCTCCTTCAGCTTGCTGGAAAGATGTTTCTGTGTTTCGCAGGTCAATAAGGCTTTCTTCGCCCCCGGAAAGAACTGAATCAACTTCTTTTTTCTGAGAGCGAGGCACTCCCTGCATATTTTTTGCTGAAACAACGCAACGGACTTTTCGGATGTTTTCCCGGAAATTTCTAAGAGCTTTCAGGATAAACTGATTATATTTGTTTTCCAGCCATTCCTTGGCAAAGCCGTTGGGGACGCTTACGATCACGGCGTCATCTTTAAATTCAATTATGGAAGTATTTCTAAACCAAGTAGTGAAACTAGCTGGAGAAACAGCCAGTTCAACTTCCCCTAGGACAGCCTGCCAAATTTCATTGTTGGTCATTGTTTAATATATTGAGTTCCCTAATTATAGCACAAAGGAAATCGGGAAGATGTGAGATCTGTTGATAATAATGTTGATAACCTGTTGAAATGGTAGCGGAGAGGGGTGAAAAAATCAAGATATTTAACGAATGCGTTGACCAAAGTGTTTTTTGCTGGTAAACTTTCAAGAGTTAATAAGAACTTATAAGACGAAAAAGATGAAGAGGACATATCAGCCAAAAAAGAAGAAAAGAGTGAGAAGGCATGGTTTTCGAAAAAGAATGCGGACCAAAGATGGTCGGGCAGTTTTGGCGCGGAGGCGCAAAAAAGGCCGGAAGAAATTAAGTGTTTAAAAATGCTGCCAGCCAAATTCAGATTGAAAAATAAGAAGGATTTCAACAATGTTTTTCAGCGAGGAAAGACGGTGTCTGACGAAGCTCTTGTGATGAAACACAAAAAAACCGAGGGCAGTATGCTTCAAATTGGTTTTTCTGTCGGTTTAAAGCTTTCTAAGAAGTCATCAGAAAGAAACCGGGTGAAGAGATGGATGCGGGAGGCAGTCAGACAACTTCTGGGCAAGATAAAAACGGGCCGTCAAATTATTTTTTTGATTAATTCTAAGTTTCCATACGAGCAGATAAACTACGAACTTGTTAGGAAAAAAACAGAAGATCTGCTTATGCGGGCTAAGCTAATTAAATGAGCCAAGTCTTTCATTCTTTAGTATTCCAGCCAATCTATAATGCGCTGATATTGCTATATAATATCATCCCGGGCCATGATTTGGGCGTGGCTATCATCTTGCTGACCGTTGTTGTCCGTCTGTTGCTTTACCCTATCTCGAAAAAGCAGATAGAATCTCAGAAAAAACTTCAAGACCTTCAGCCGGAAATCAAAAAACTGCAAGACAAATATAAGGGTGACAAAGAAAAGCAGGGGCGGGCCCTAATGGATTTCTACAAGGAAAAGAAGGTCAATCCCGCTTCCGGCTGTCTCCCGCTGGTTGTCCAGATAGTTTTTTTCATTGCTCTCTATCAGGCATTTATCGCGGGAATCAATTTCAATTCGGCCTGCAGCGATCTTTATAAATCGGTCGCCTGTCCGGACAGTATTAATGTGAACTTTTTCGGAATATTGGACCTTGCAAAGCCAAATATTGTCCTGGCAATTATCGCCGCGGCCGGACAGTTTATACAGACTAAAATGATGATGACCAAAAATCCCGTTCCGGCAAAGAAGGGCGATTTCTCGTCAATTATGACCCAGCAAATGCTTTATCTTGGCCCTCTGCTCACCCTTTTTATCGGGATGAGATTTCCGGCCGGCTTGGCTCTTTATTGGGTGGTGAATACTCTCTTCGCGATAGTTCAGCAGTATCTGACGATGAAAAAATCGGAATTGGCAACCAGCGATAATAAGTAGCTTTTGATAAAATTATGGCGAAACCGGAAAACATAGAAATGCTCAAGAAGCTTGTCGAAGAAACGCTTGGGAAAATGACTTTTTCCGATTTTTCGCTGGATGTTCGGGATGAAGCAGGATCGGATGGAGAAAATATAGTTTTCAACATAAGCTCTCGGGAGTCAGATCTTCTCATTGGCCAATACGGAGTGAATCTTCGGGCTCTCCAGCACATTATCCGGGCAATAGCCCGGAAAAAAACCGATGAGAAGCTGAAATTTTCGGTGGATGTCAATGATTATAACAGAAGCAAAATCGGAACTCTCGAGGATTTGGCAAAAAATATGGCCCGGCAAGCCACAAATGATAAGCGCCCGGTGGTTTTGAGGCCAATGACCGCCTATGAGCGGAGAATTATCCATTTAGCTCTTGCGGAGAATGACCAAGTGCAGACAGAAAGTATCGGAGAAGGAGAAGAAAGGAAGGTCGTTATCAAACCGGTGGGAAATATCGAGAGCGAATAATGCAAAATTAAAAAATCAAAATGAAAAATGACATTGTAAAATGCTAAAATTTAGAACATTTTTACAGTTTAAATTGCAATTTTGATTTTTGACTTTTGTATTTTACATTATTTATGTCTCTTCCTCGGCGCATTGCTTATAATGCTATTTTCACATCAGCTGCCAAAATTCTTGGCACAATTTTATCGCTGGTCAGCATAGGATTCATCACCCGCTATTTGGGCAGGGAGGGGTTTGGAGATTATTCTACGGTTCTCGCTTTCTTCGCTTTTTTCTCAGCCATTGCCGATCTTGGACTTTATGTCATTTCAACAAGGGAAATATCCAGGCCGGAAAGCGATGAGAAGAAGATTCTCGGAAATGTTTTTGCCATCCGGATCGCCGTTTCTTTTTTCATCCTTCTCGTCTCTCCCCTTCTCATTCTTTTTTTCCCCTACTCCGGGGATGTGAAGGTAGGGGTGGTAATCGCTGCCTCGGCCTATTTTTTCGCTTCGGGATACTCAGTCCTTATTGGTCTTTTCCAGAAGAGGCTGGCCATGGACAAGGTGGCTATCGGGGAATTTGTTGGAAAAATGGTTCAGCTTGCCATAGTCGTGATAGCAGTCAAAAGCAATTTTGGATTTTTGGCGATCACGAGTTCTCTTCTTTTTAATATGCTGGCGAGTTTTTTCGTCGTATATCTTTTTTCGAAAAAATATATCACCTTTTCCCTCCGTTTCGACTGGCAGGCTTGGAAAAAATTCTTGAAGGAATCATATCCTGTCGGGGTCTCAGCGATTATCGTGTTTGCCTATTTTAAGCTGGATACGATCATCCTCTCAATTCTCAAAACAAACGCGGATGTGGGGATTTATAATGCGGCCTATAAAGTGGTCGAAAACGTGGCTTTTTTCCCAGCAATGTTTGTGGGTCTTGTCATGCCGATAATGTCCCGCTACATTTTTCACGAACGGGAGAAATTTGAAAAAGTAGCTGACAAAACCTTCAAAGTTTTTTTAGTTCTGGTTGTGCCTCTTCTGGTCGGCATGATTTTTTTTGCCAAAAATATCATCGGACTAATCGGCGGAGCGGGCTATGAAGATTCAGTGCTGGTTCTCAAAATATTGGCCTTTGCTATGGCGTTTATATTTTTTGGAAGCTTCTTTACGAATGTGATAATCGCCGGAAATCAGCAACGAAAATTGATTGCCATTTTGCTTTTCTGCGCGGTTTTCAATATTACGCTTAACTTGTATATGATACCCCGGTTTTCCTATAAAGGCGCGGCGGTCACATCGAGTCTTACGGAGTTTTTGGTCGCTGTTCTTTCGGGAGCGGCCTGCTGGAGATTGCTAAAGTACACGCCTTCTTTTGAAAAATCTTTTGCCATTATTTTTTCGGGCATTGCGATGGGAGGATTTTTATATATTTTTTCGAATCTCCATTTTTTAGTGCGGGCGGTGGCGGGAGCAGCTCTCTATTTTGTGCTGCTTTGGGTTTTCCGGGCGGTCAGCACCAATGAAGTTCTAAGTCTCATTAGCCGGAAAGGGCCGGAGATGAGGGAATACGAACCGTTGGCTTAGCTAATATTCAATAAAATGCTCCTTACGATTCAAATTGTAAACTACAACAGCCGCGACAATCTTCATGCCTGCCTTCGTTCGATACGAGAAAATATTCCCGAACAAATAAACCTTCAGATCATAGTCATCAACAATGACAAAGAGAAGCTGGAAGTATATTCAGAAGAATCCAGAGTCGAATTAATCGAGAAAAATGAGAATATAGGATTCGGGAAAGCTCATAATATCGGATCTCAGGCGGCAAAAGGAAAGTATGTCTTGTTTCTCAACCCGGACACGAAACTTTTTCCATCAGCGGTAGAAAAACTTCTAAGCGTTTTTTCAAAAGATGAAAAAATCGGCATAGTTGGCCCGGTTCATATGGGAGAAAATGATATTTCGGAAGAAGAATATTTTGGTTGGCAAAGGACGCCGCTTTCGGTAATCAGAGCAAAAATATGGAGGAAAAGACAGCCAATTCCAAACGATGTTTTTGAAACGGATTGGGTAAGCGGCGGGGCACTGATGGCAAAAAAAGATTTATTTTTGGATCTTGGCGGATTTGACGGGAATTATTTCATGTATTTTGAGGATGTGGACCTCTGTCTTCAGGCCAAGAAGAAAGGATGGAAAATAGTCGTCCACCCGGAAGCTAAAATATTTCACAAAAGCGGACAAAGTTTTTCCTGCAATCGAAAGAAAAAAAAATACTACTACGATTCGCAGGCTTACTATATAAAAAAGAATTTCGGGCCTTTTTGGTCCTGGTTTGTGAAAATATTACGTTTTCCCCTGTATGTTCGGAATGTATATTGCAAGAGGTAATGAAAAAATATATTTTTTTAGGCATCGTTGCTCTTCTCCCCCTCCAGTTCGCGCTTAACGCGGGCAGCAGTGTTGACTTGGTTACGACTCGTTTGCTGGTCCCGGCAATTTTATTGCTATGGCTTTTGGACGGATTTTCCAGAAAAAATATTTGGGTGGCAAACAAGGCGGAAACTTGGCTGATTATATTGTTTTTATTTTTGCCCGCGTTTTCTCTGTGGATCGGATTGGATCCGGGGAAGGGCGTGAGGAAAATCCTGTATCTTTTCTCAATTTTTCCGATATACTTTGTGGCGGCGGATTTTGCCCGGGATGAAAAATTTCGTGCCGGGATAGTCAAAGCAATTTGGGCGAGCGGAGCGTTGGCGGCCGCGGTTGGAATCGGGCAATTTCTGCTCCCCTTTTTGGTCGGCCTCGATCCGACGCTTGCCGCTTGGCGAAAAATAACCCCGTTTTTTTTGGGGAGTTCTTTTGGCAAGTTAGTCACGGACAATCCAAGCTGGCTGGTGAATATTTCCGGTGAAACCTGGATGCGGGCTTTTGGCTTTTTCCCCGATCCGCATACGTTTTCTTTCTTTGTGAGCTTGTGTTTTTTCGCCGGTCTGGGATACTTTGCTTGGGAAAGGAATAGGAAATGGAAAATAGTGGCGGGCGTTTCTGTCGCTCTCATGTTTTTTGCGATAGTGCTTTCATTTTCAAGGGGGGCGTATCTTGGCGTGATAATCGGAGGGCTGTTTTTCCTTGCCGTGTTGCTGCACGGATCAAGGAGTGCGGGAAGGGTCGTGGTGATAGGAGCTGTTTCTTTTTTTCTGGCGGCCATTTTTTTTCAGGGGACATTTCAAAACCGGCTCGTGTCCGCGTTTGATCTCAAGGAAGGATCAAACGCTGAGCGAATGAAAAATTGGCAGCAGGCAATAAGTGTGGTCAGGGAATATCCTCTTTTTGGGATCGGATTGGGGAATTATTCATCATATGTAGATCCGGCTTCGGGGGAACGTTCTTCAATTTACGCCCACAATACTTTGCTGGATATTTCTTCGGAAACGGGAATCATAAACGGGTTTGTATTCTTAGCTTTGATATTGGCTAGTTTTTGGCGGAACGCCGACTCAAAAAATATGCTGAATCTCGGGTTAGCTTCAGGGTTGGTATATTTTCTCGTTCATGGCATTTTTGACACGGCGATTTGGTCGCCGCAAGTGATGGTGATCTTGCTGGTTATATTGGCGGTGGGATTACACAAAAATAATGAAAAGTTCAAATATCCCGCCGACGCTAAATCTTTGGCGGGCAAGCAAAATTCAAAATGACAATTCAAAATTTCAAATTGATAAAAGCAAATATTCAGGAGGTTTTAATTTTGGCTGTTTTGTTTCTTCTGCCTTTTTATTTCATAAAGCTTAAATATGGCTGGGTTTCTTTGAATTTGATTGAAATTTTGATAATAGCGCTTTTTTTTGTTTGGTTTTTTAATAAAGATAAAAAATTCTCAATTCTCAATTCTCAATTCTCAATTCCTGCTGGATTAATCCTACTTGGTGTCGCATCCTCAATTCTGGTAAACAAAAACTACTATATTGGGCTTGGCATCCTCAAGGGCTGGTTTATCCTTCCGATAATTTTTGCGGTGATTTTATATAATAATCTCAAAAAAGATGAAAAGCTGCTGGAAAAAATATTCATTGCTCTTTTCGCTTCCGGCGTATTTGTTGCGGCAGAGGGAATATATTTTTGGTTTTCAGGACTTCTGACATACGACGGGCGCCTGCGAATATTTTTTGATTCGCCTAATCAGCTGGCGATGTTTCTTGCGCCGGCGTTTCTGATCGGAATATTACAGCTTGGCAAAAGCTTGGCTTTGATGAATTGTTCCGGCTTAGACGGGACAAGAGAAAAGCCGATCTTTGGAAAAAAGGCCGAGCTTTGGAAAAAAGTTCTTGCAATCGCTGGGATGTTATTTATTTCATTCAGCTTATATCTCACAAAATCATATGGAGCATGGCTCGCGACTGGCTTGACGCTTGTTGCCGTATTTTGGCTTAAATATAGGGAAAAATGGTCAAAAAAATATCTTTCTATAATTATTATATTATGCATAATTCTTATATCTCTGGCTGGCTTTGGGAAATTTGAAAACATAAAAAAACTTGGCGATCGCTCCTCGCTGGCGTCGCGAGAGATGATCTGGAAATCAGCCGGGCTGATGATCGAGAGGAATCCTGTTTTTGGAATCGGGCCGGGAAATTTTCAAAAGACCTATCTCGAATACCAAAAATATTTTCCACCTTATCTCGAGTGGGCGGTGCCCCAGCCGCACAATTTATATCTCGCTTTTTGGCTTGAGTCAGGGCTGTCAGGCCTCATCGGATTTATTTGGCTATTGGTTTTATTTTTCCGCGACAACAAAAAAGCCCGTGAATATAATCTTGAAACGGGCTTGCTGTGCCTCGCGATAATTCTCTATTTTCTTATTCACGGACTTGTTGACACGACATATTGGAGAAACGATATGGCGGTGATTTTTTGGGCGGTGATTGTGGCGAATTTATATATTTCGAAACAATCCGATAAAGTTGATTAGCCAATTATTTTCTATAAATTAAATATCCGATTTCGCCGGATGTTTCCAGCGCGGCTGATGGGGCAACATACTAAAGCATAAGCACACTATACTTTTGTGATACTATTCGTTAAGTATATTTTTATTTTTCCAACATCCACTTCCAAATCGGCATAACCGTTATAGTTTTGCCATTTTCTTTCATAGCAGACTCTTCTTCGTGTGTCAGGATGAGTCCCTTCTCCAGCTTGTAGGTTTCCATCGCTTCTCTCAATCCTGCCAGCTCTCTTTTCTTTGTTTCCGCGGGAGCGATTGTTTGAGCCACTTGTATCGCTTCTTCAATCTTTCCATATTCGCGCACGACAAAGTCGCACTCCCTTTTGCCGCGGTGATAATAAACTTCCTTTTTTCTCCTCTTTAGTTCCAAAAAAACCGCGTTTTCCAAAATCTTCCCGGCGTTGCCGGAGAATTTGAAAGATACGGCATTAACAACGCCCGTGTCAATCGCGTAGACTTTTCTGTCGTTGACTATTTGCTTTTTCACGGAATAATCGAACTTGGGAATCGCGAAAAAAAGATAAGCCTCTTCCATAAAATCAATATAATTTTTCACCGTGGTAACGCTTTTAACTCCCAGAACATCGCGAACTTTGTGAAAACTGATCGGGGAGGAAATATTGGAAAGAAGAAAAAGCGCCGTCTCTCTGAAAGATTTTGTCTCTCTGATCCCGAATCTGACAAGCAGGTCTTTTATGAGAATATCCTGATACAGCTGTTTGAGCTCCTCGATGTTTTCGCTGATAACAATTTCGGGAAAACCGCCGAGCCGAAGATATTCGTTGAATTGCTTCAGTATTGTTATTTTTTCCTTCGTATCCAATGTGTTTTTCGCCGCTAAATTGTGGTATGTCAGAAATTCCGCGAAGCTAAAAGGAAAAAGTTCGAGTTTCAAGTGCCTTCCCGACAATGTGGTCGCGAGCTCGGAACTTAATATCTTAGCATTGCTGCCGGTGATAAAAAGCTTCTTTCCGTCTTCAAAAAGTCTCCGGGCAAACTTTTCCCAGCCAAAAATATTCTGGATCTCGTCGAAAAGAAAGGCCCTTTGTTCTCCGTGGAGTTCGAGAAAAACTTCGTAGAGCTTGTTGAAATCGCGAAAAGTGAAATCCAAGAACCGTTCGTCTTCAAAATTAAGATAATGATAGGATTCGAAAGTTTGCGCGATCTCCTTGAGAAGCGTTGATTTCCCGCTGCGTCTTATGCCGCTGATGACGGAAATTTTCCTGGTTTTCAAAAAATTAGAGGGGATATCCCGCTTAATTATGCTCATCTTTTTCTCAAAAATTTTCCTCTGCTCGATCACAGCCAGCTTTATGATGTTTTTGTCCATTAGCAATGTATGCTATTTAGGATTATTGAACATTTCAAATGTATAATATCTGAATTTATTTGTCAAATATTGTTGTTCGGAGTTGTCTCTTTGGCAAGCCAACTATCACATAATAGTTGTGTAGCGAATAACACAGCTATTAGTATGTTTGCTTCTTGACTTCCCTATACCTTCTCCAAAGCCAGAATCCTAAACTGGCGAGGACAAGAATTATTCCGGCAGCGATGAGAATCCATTTGCCTGGCGCCGTGGAGTTATTTTCCGTGTCAGTTTGCACGATGCCGGCTTTTTCCATCAAAACCGGATCAAGTTTCGTCTCCCCTTTCACGCAATCCCGGGGGCAATTTTCGCTGTCCTCAATCGGTGTGTCGCACTTTCCATTCTCATTGCAGGTGGCTTTGGAAGCGAGATCAATCGTCAAAACCTTTTTCCCGAATGGGTCGTAGATGTCGGCGTATTTCCCGTTGGGGAAATATGGCATATCAATAGTGAGCTCTCCTTCAGTAAGATCGCTACACCCGCCGCTTATCTTTTCAGAGGCCATATCAAAGTGATCTTCACAGAGCGTAGAAGATAAATTATTGGCTACCGGAAAAAATCCCAGAGAATTCCCCACGAAAGATACGATTACTCCATTGGTTATTTTTCCTTTGTAAGAACTGTAATCTTTGCTATATGAACAGCTCCCCAATATAATCTCAAATTTCTTCACCTCAAGCTGCTTTTCATTTTTAAATATACTAACTTTAACTTCTCGTTCTGTTTGATAAGAAGGTGGAGCAATGTTTTCCGAGACCGCAGATACTCGAATGCTATAAATCAGAAAAAACAGTATGCCCATAGTAATGTCTAAAAAAGCTAAGTCTCTTTGTTTCAAAGTCATAAGCGTTACAAAAAATAGCTGTTTCCTCTTGTGTTTAATCTAGTATTCTATAATAATGGTCTCTTTAACTGGTGAGATTAAGTCGCCCAGCTCATTCCACGGACCTTTAGGCCATTGAATAGCCCAGTATTTTAAGATAAATGTGTTTACAGATCCGAATGTTGCGTTAGAATCACTTTTCATAATACTGCTACTGGAAGATCTATAAAATTCGGTTGTTGAGTATAAGCATCCGGGGACACATTCTTGGCTTAAATTCCGATTTTTCCATTTAGGACAATTTTTGTCGGGCGTGCAATTCAAAGTATATCCGAACGAGTTTTGGAAATAATTTCTATAATCTTTCCCTAAATTAGTATATTCGTCATCTAAATGTCCAAAAGAATGACCTATTTGTTCATGGGAGAAAACATTAGGCTGTATTAGCGCATCTTCGCAATATTGCGCAGACCCATTAATTATGGCTCTTGCTTTTTTGCCCGTCCCCGAAAAGATATAGCCGTAGCTTGAATATTTTGCTTCCGGGCAGTTTTCATCTTTTTCGTTCACATCTAATATTTTACTGCTCCAATATATCGCAAATTTTGAATCAAAATATGGAAGATTTTGCTCGGACTCGTTTTCAGCAATCTGCGCTGCAACTGGTGGTTCGATAATATGGGAACCATCCTCTTCCCAGTCAGATTGTGAAAACGGACATAGTTTATTTCTGACATTTGTGTCATTGCTTCGAACAAGAATGAAAATAAACTCTGCAGACGGATTGCCGCCAGAAAAGTGACAGGTGTTGTTTTCGCCACAAGATGTGCAGCCCTCAGTATTAAACGTTGGCTTCCCCGGGACTTGCGCATTCACTTTCGGAATGTTTAAACTATTTCCTAAAAAAGAAAATTTATCTTTCGTTTCCGCGCCGGCGGTTTCCGTATTCGGGCACGAATTTATATAAACCTTCGCCTGATTCGAATTTTTTTCCTGATATTTCGCTTCGACATACGGCGGGCTTTCAGATGATGATCCAAGCGAGGTCGTCACGGCCTGAACGAGGCCTTTCGCCACTTTGATTTGCGTTTCGTCGCTGGCTTTCCATTCAGCTTGCGCCGTTATATTCTCTTCGCTTGTTTCAGTCGAGCCGTCGCTTTTCTGGCAGGTGTATTTTGCGACGGCTTTGAGCTGTTTCGTTTTTCCTTTGTCGTCTTCAGAAAGCGTATCGAGGACAATATAAAATCCGGTTCCGTCTCCTTCCAGCTTGAAATCTTTTTCGTCGCATTGGATTTTGATTGAATCAAGCTTCCTGTCTTTCTGGTCGCATTTGGTTTCGGCCTTTTTCTCCCCGTCTTCGCTCGCAGTCTGGCTTTCGTTGCTGGCTATGTCAGCGCTGCCCTGGCAGTCAAACTGCCACCAGTTGGTGACTTTGTTGTATCCTGTCGCTTTGAGGATCGCGTCGACGACCAGCCAGGAGAAATGATAAAGTAAAAAGCCGGCGAGGACGGTGATAAACGTTTTTTTTGCGAGCTCCATCAAATTCTTGCTTCCGCTTGAGAACATATACAGTATTCCGGCGATGATGATGAAAACAGTCACGACGGCGACAATAATAATCCCGAGATAGTCAAAAATCCTTTTCATGCCCGATATGATGTCGCAGAGATTGCAATTGTCCTTGCAGGGGACAAGTTCGAGCGCATGAGCGCAAAAAGGCGACGCGAAGATAAGCGCGAAAAAAATCAATAAGAAGATTGTTTTCTTACTCTTGATCTGGCTCATGAATCAGATAATTATATAGACAGCTTGTGAAGTTTTCCATCACTCTTTGAGACAAAGAAGAGTGATTTTTCATCCGGGGAAAGGAAAGGGTTGAGGACGTCGTAGGAGCTGCCGATTTTCTCCGGATCAACCAGTCTCTCTTTTTTGCCGCTTGTTATGTCGATTTTCCAAAATGTATCTGAAGTCGTGACTTTTCCCTCTTGCCAGTCGTTGGGAAGAATGGCCGAATCCGGAATATCTCCGGGCATGGCGCAATATAAAGTTTTTGAATCAGACGACCAGGCGCATTTCGCCGCAAAGGTAGGAAAAACCAATGACTGAATCTCGCCTCCCTGCCGGCTCATAAGGAGAAGATCAATCTTATGGCCCCCTTTTTCATCTGAAGCGCTTAAAGCGGCCTGGTCTCCATTGGGGGACCAAAGAAGGTCAACTCCATAACGGTCCTTGAAAAGCTCTTTTTGGTTTTCTCCACCGAACGTCACAGAAGCTACAAAAGCAGCGGTAAAGGCATTGGGGCTGGGCCAGAAAGAAATATCGGATGAGCCTGGGATGGGGGCCATTTCAGCGCTGCGATAGCTCATTTCGGCAACCGTATGCCAGTTTTTGCCATCCGGATCAGCGACATTTACGGTTCGCTTTTTTGTTTTTGGATCATAGTGTTTATAGATAATCTTGTCTCCAAGATTGGACCAGGAAACTGAGTCAATATTTCCTTTGAGCACGGACACTTTTTTCCCGGAAATGTCAAAATAGAGAAATTTCGCCATGCCCGGCGCGGGTTCTGTTTTGATGATCGCCTTGTTTCTTGGCTTGTTCCAAGTGATTTTTTTGATATCTTCAAATTTTTCAGTGGAGAGAACCTTTTCCAATTTTCCGGAAAGGTCGAATTGGTTAAGCTGTCCGTTGCTCGCCAAAAAAGCGTAAAGAAAATTCCCGTCTGGCGAGAGAGTCGCGCCAAAAACGGGCTCATCAGAAATAGCTTGGATGGACGCGTTTTTTTCGGCTGTTTTTCCCGAAGAATCCGTTGCGTTGAGTTTCCCCTCCTCGCTGATCTTCGCGTTGTCCAAACCCTCCTCCTGGGAAGCCGGTTTTTTGAAAAGAAAATTATAGGCAAAAATGGCCCCAATCACGAGCACCAGAAGAAGAGTCGAAATGGCGAATATTTTTTTAGTCATATAGTTGAGAACAAAGCCTTTTTATTCATTTTGATAATAATCAATCAGCAAATTTCTGATCTCTTCATCGGGATTGCCTAGAATTTTATATTCTTCTCCCGAAGAAGTTTCTTCCGAAAGCAGATAAACTCGGCTACCAGATTTATCATAGGCGATAACAATTCCCGTCCCGCCGCAATTGTGTTCCGTGCATCCGAATAGAAGGAGGATTTCCCGGCCATCGTTCAGTACGATGTTTGATGCCGGTGTTGACACGGCCATTTTAGCGATTGAAAAATCAGACATCAGCTCTTTGGTTTGTCCGACTATGTTCGGGCTGTCCTTCAGAATATCATGGGAATATTGCTCCAATCTGTAGGGCTGGTACTTATTTTCCTGTTTCCTTTTTTCCCATTCAGAGGAAAAAGAAGAAGGCGGGAGCGGGATGGGCTGGTCGATTTCTTCCGGAGCCTTTTTTTCCTCGGGACGATTTGCGTTCTTTTTTGAGATGAAAAAAATCAAAGTCAGCGCAAGGGCGAATATCGTCAAGGAAATAAAAATAATTGAAAAATATTTTTTTGTTGCGCCACTCATATTTTTTTAGCGAGGCGATTATACCATTATGGATTATCTTTGGAAAGAGGCGAACAGACGACCGGGAAATTTCCAGTTTTTTCAGTTTCTATTTGACGGTGCACGGTTCATTTTTGTATGATTCGGATTTTCCCATGACACTGGGGATGTATTTTTTGGTTTCGTTGGGCATTGGCTGTCCCTTTTTGCCTAGTCCTGTTTTCAAAAAAGAATCCATGTTTCCCGTTCCCCAATTGTATGCTCCTAAAGCATTTTCCCAATTGCCGTATTTGCTGTACATCTGGGATAAATATTTGGTTCCTCCCATGATGTTTTGGTATGGATCAGCACTGTTCGTAACGCCAAGCCCGCTGGCTGTTCCTGGCATAAGCTGCATCAAGCCAAAAGCACCGGCAGGGCTTTTAGCATTGTAAATCCCCATGCTCTCCTGGTCGATAACGGCCTTTATTATGTATTCGGGCACTCCAAATTTTGCGGAAGCTTCCATGATGATATCGCAATATGAATTTACCCGTTCCTTGACCGATCCTTTGAGAGAAATGGCGTCATATTTTCCGCTAGTCGTTCCTGTCGCTACTGTCCCCGTTGGCGTTTCCGCGATGTTGATAGTGCAGGGAACTGTTTCGCCGAGGCTCACTTTCACGAGATTGGGGTTGATGGTGTAGAGGATTATCCAGGAAAGAAGCCCAAGGAAGAGACCCAGTATGGCGTAGTTGACGGTGTTCTTGGCGCTGGTCATCTTGGCCGTGTTTCCGATGGAGACAATATACTGGAAAGCGCCGATGCCCAGCATGAACATGGTCAGGATTCCGATGGTCGCGTAGCCGAAACAGATGATTTGCTGGATATAAGTGGATATGTCGCAAGTCCTCGAAGTAGCTCCGGGAATCATCTGCTGATTGGAATAGAGGTTTACTTCCGCGGAGAAAACAGGCCGGAGAATAAAAATACTCACAAAAAAAATAGCGAACGCCAGCAAAATTGTTTTTTTGTTTTTCATTTTTCCAATTCCAAAAATGTCTTGAAAAAATTCTTCGATTTCTGGGATAAAATTACCAACCGGTTCCTGATCCTCCTCCTCCGCTGCCGGTTCCCCCGGCATTTCCCGTGCCGGTACTCCCACTTTGCGAGCCTGGTGGTGAGCTGCTCTGATTTACTGCCCCCCCACAGAGATATTCTTGAAGGCCACGAGATCAGGATGGATTTTGGAAAGGATTATCCAGGAAAGAAGCCCAAGCACAAGGCCGAAAACGGCCGAACCAATCGTTTCCCGGGCGCTTTCCGCTTTGCCAATGTTCCCGGCGGCCATCAGATACTGGTAAGCTCCGATACAGAGCATAAACATGGCCAAAATTCCAATCGTCGCGTAGCCGAAACCGATTATATCTTTGACATACGGAATAAATTCCGATTGCTGACTGGAGGCTCCCGGAATTTTTTCCTGGTTTTGGTACTGATACTGAGCCAGAGCCGATGATCCGAAAAGAATAGCAATGCACAAGAAAGCGGAAACATTCAGAAATAATTTTCTAATTATTTTCATGGCCTGTGAACTTTTGAATTAGGGAATAAAGCCAAAAACTGGCAAAAAGCATGATAAGAACGGTGAGTGCCAAACGAAGATTATACATTACATAATGCGGCAGGTGGGTTCCGATGGCGGCCAGGAGCTGGGTCGGTTTACCCGAACTGATTATGTCAGTCACCGGTTCTTCGACGGTCGTGACGGTGATAGAGCGGTCGCTTTCGAGAGGACGCGGGACGATGTCCCAAGCGTTGAGCATAATATTCACTTCATCTTCTGACCAATATTTTTTCAGGTTGACCGAGATATTCAAGTAGGCGCCAACGCTTTCGGGAGCGACGAAAATCAAATCGTCTCCTTCAACTGTGAGCACATTGAGGTCTCCGTATGTTTCTTCAAAGCTTTCATCGCTGATGCTCAATCCTCCAAATTGCCAGTCAATGACGGTGTTTTCGTCTTCCGCGAGAAGATAATAGGGCACAAAATCAAGATAAAGGGAAACATTTGAGCCTGGAAAAGTTTCGAGCATATTGAGATTTTCCACAACCTGGTACGAATCCTTTGTTGAGCCGACTTTTACGTTTTCGGACTTGGGCCAGGCAGTAAGTTTGTCTGACGATCGGATGAGCGCTACCGGTTCTACAACCGTGATAAGCCGGCTAGATTTCACCGGCTCAAGTTTATCCTTTGGAGTCACGGTAACGGAAACCTCTTCAATCTGCTGCTCATTTTTGGTGATCGGGAAAAAAACGGTAGTGTTTGACCAGCCGTTGAAATATTCGGAAACATTCGTTGGCGTGTTGAGGGGATTTCCGTTCGTCTGCCAGGCAAATTCACTGTTGCTGGTATTGTAGCGATCACCGGAAATTTTGGCGGCAAGCATCTGGCCTTTGACAGCTGGGCAAAGAGCGGCATAGAGCCCCTCCGTGCAAATTTTGTCGGGGCTGCTGCTTCCGCTGTCAAAACCGGCTTTTTTGTCAGTGATAACCACTCGATATAGGTCAATTTTAACGCCATCCTTGTTTACGGGAATGATGACGCTCGATCTGCCGCGATTTGCTTCAACGCCGGAGGTTTGGGCAACCGTGGCCGTGACTTTGAAATAAATGATATTATCTGCGGAAGCCTCCAGAGCCTTTTCCTTTGGAGTGAAATTGAAATCGGTCAGTCCCAGTCCGGATGATTTGGAAGTCGTCGTGAAATTGTCGCTGATATCCAGGGCATCCCCCCAAGTGTCGGTTTTTGGGTCTCCCCTTTGGATTTGCCAGGTATAATAGAGAAAATTTGGATTGAGCTGGGTGTTGTCAAGGGAAGAAGAAACCGAGATTTTGTCAGCGTCAAGAATATTTCCATTCTCGTCAATATTTTCAGCGTTTGCATCGCTGGGGTCTGCCACGGGATTGTCGGGAGAAAAAGAAAGGGAAATCTTCAATTTAACATTGCTCTGTTCATTCGGAGACCTTGTCGCCATAAATCCATAATTGTAATCACCAGAATTGTCGCAAAGGTCGCCGTCCAAAAGCTTGGTTTTTGTCGGATCGCAGACATCGAGATAGCCCCACATAATCTTATAATAAGCGTTCTGCTCGTCAGTCGGGATCATGGAGGTTCCTTCAACGATGACTCCGACGCGATCGCCCGGTTGGTAAGTCCAGGTGAAATCCTGCTGACCGAGGCCAATGACATCGGCTTCGTCATTGAAGCCGTCGCCGTCCGTGTCGGGGTCAATCGGATCGGTTTTCCAGTATTGTTCTTCGCCAGTCGGAAATTTTCCGGAGCCGCTTTTGTAGCCAGGCGCGTTTTCCCATCGGTGCTTGCAATCCGTGCGGAAGTCCTGTCCTGAGGGATCCCCCCCGTAATCATTGGACGATCCGGAATATCCCTGATAGCCCAGGGGATCATAACTTGTTCCAAAATTATGTTCGAAGCACCTTGAATAGGAAGTATTGTCGCCGTATATGTTTCTCGCTTCTGCGGAGCCAACCGTAAAACTGCTTTCGTGGATAGCATCCCACTCTGCAACGCAGGCGCTATATTGGCTGTCGAGGCAACTTGCGAGCAGGCTTGTGTTTGTCGATTGAAGGGCACTGTAATCATAGCAACTTTCATAGGCTGCATCGTAGGAGCTGGGACAATAATTTGCGGCGCTGTCGTATTCTGAATAATCCGTATCCTCTGGGGCAGTAACAAGATAACAGCATTGGTTGTTTGAAGACAGAGTTGAGGAAAAAGTGATATTTGCTTGGCAATAGGTGCAATACTCGCCTGACTGGCTGGGCTGCATGGCGTAATAGCTGTTGAAACTGCTTTTTTCGGTATAAAGATTGCAGCTGCCCACAGAATGAGCCCCTTTGTCGTTGCAATAACCAGCGGCCGTGTTATAGGGCTCAAAATTATCGCTTTCTTCAGTCAATCCCCCGACACCGTCAGCTCCTCCCATTGGAGCCGCAGTCCTGCCTTCGTCATAGCTGTCGTCAATTGCCGGCCAGCCATCCCCGTCAGGGTCATCACTGGCGCTAGATGCGTAGTGTTGGCCGTCAAGGATGGGGTCATAATCCCCCCGGGACATGATTCTGGCGGCTTCCCTTTTTCCGGAGTCGACTGAATTGGTGGCGGTTTGGGATGTGCCGTCTTCAGTATGGATCAAATACCAGGTGTAATAGAGATTCTGCGGATCATTCTTGAAAAATTCCGGCATTGCATGAGCCGTCACTTTCTCGCCGGCTTTCGGATTAGTATTGTCGAAAAACAGTTCCACCTTGGGAGGCGTGGTCTTTCGCTGGGCTGTTCGCCAGACATTTTCATTGATTCCGTACCTATTTTCGGAAGAACTCAGAAAATTTTCCGTGATGTCATTTGTGCGGGTCAAGGTTTGGTTTATGGCGTTGTTTGTTTCTTCGGCCACGTTGACCGTGCACCCATCCCAGAGAGAGCAGGAAAAAGCCTCGGCTGTTTTCGGGCTGAACGAAACAAGATTCAGAAAAATAAAGACAGATGTTGTTATGGTGGAAATTAGTTTTCTGTTTTTTTTCATTTTCATATATTTAAAGCGCTTAAAAACCTCCAAAATTTATGTACCTTATTAGCATTATATCCAAGCCCAAGGAAATTAGCCACATTGCCGCGGCGGAATAATATAATGATCGGCTTTTTTGAACCACAAAACCGGAGAAAAGTGATGACCCCAAAACGAGAAAAATCATAGGCCACGGTCCCCTGATGGCAAGCAGAGTTTGAAAAAAGCTTTGCAGAAAAAGCGAGAATATCCCAAGCTTTTTTTCAAGTCCCAGCTGGATGAACCCCCGAAAGAAAAATTCCCAGAAAAAATGCATGGGAAGGGCGATGATAAGCTCGAACCAAAGAAAATACCAAAAATTTCTGGCTATTCCGGAAGGGAGGAAGAGCTGGTTGCGCCAAAAGACTTTCGAAACAATGAAATAGCTGGCGGCCGCAAGGACAAGGAAGGCAATCGCGGCAAGGATCATGCCGTTTCGGGCGTTTCCGATTTTCATTCCGAAATCTTTCAGATTTTCGTTGAGGACAAAACGAATGATCAGCAAAGGAAAGACGAAGAATAAGGCCAGGGACATCCAAAAAACCTCGCCGCTCAAGTTTGCCGGGAAGATTAGCCTGACAAGGAGGACAAGGAGGGCGCAAAAACCGATCAAAAATTCACGCCGATGTTTTTTCAGAAATGGAGCTTGGGGGGATGTGTTTTTTAAGTTTATAGCCATTTTGTTAATTGAAATGATTTTTTATTTAAGCCGCTTCTTATTGCGAATAGCCGTCGGCGTATTGGGGCTTGGGCTGGTTTGGTTCATCTTTCTTTTCTTGGGATGAGGTGGCTCTGCCGAAGAGGACAAAACAATAAATCACAAGTGTATCAATGAACGCGAGAGGCAGCCAGCCGATGGCGGGAAGAGCTTCTAAGACGAATCCAATCCCCAATCCGGCAAAATATTTTCCGCTTTTCCTTGATGAAAGTTTTTCACCAATAAGCATAAGGCTGATAATTGTAAGAATCGTGAGCATTAATGAGAGGATGAAAAGGATAATTGTTCCCAGCCCCGGAAGCATTGCATCTAGAGCGGCGCAACCGAAGTCGAGCAAATCTTTCAGCAGGGAAAACGGCAGGGCCAGGCAAAGATATGGCCAATCACGGGTCGGCGCAATTTGGCGAAACATGCCAAAAGCTAATTGAGCTGCTTGGCGCATGGCTGATTGAGGATCGGCGGCTATCTTGGCAAGATTTTTTGTAGCTTGTTTTGTATCGATTTTGCTGCTATTAATTTGCTGTCTTTGCTCGTTTTTCAACGCCTGACTCAATCTTTCTTGGCCTCTGGGATCGACAGTATCACCGTCGCCGCCGAATTGATTGTTTTCTCCGGGTGATGAAAGCATAACTTATGCCAATATTATCTATATCATTCCGCTTTTTCCACTGCTTCCTCTTTTCTTCTCAAAATCTGCTCGGGGTTTGTTGTCACCAGCTGGTCTTCCGAATAGGAAGCTACAATCTGGATGGCCACGTGTTTCGTGCCGGCGAAAAATATTCCTTCCCCCACGCCGCACTCGAGCAGCATAAACTTTTCCTGGTCAGTAAGATAAAAAGTGTCGCCGATCACGTCAATCGCTGCCGGAGACTGCTTGAGGAGAAGCTGAATTGAGGAATTGGTGACGATCGGCTTGCCGTAGCGCGAGGCTAAAAAGTCAGAAATGTCCTGAGTGATGGTCGTAAGGCCGGCAAAATATTTCCGGCAGCGCTTGGCGATGGAAAACATGAAAGATCCAGCGTCCTCATGCTGCATCATCACCCAGGCCTCGTCAACGACAATCATCCGTTTTTTGAGCTTTGAGCGGATTTCATTCCAGATGAAATCCAATACGACATACATTGCCACCGGCCGCAGCTCTTCTTCCATGTCGCGGATATTGAAGACAACCATTTGGTTATCGAGACTGACGTTGCTTTGGTTGTTGAGAAAGCCGGAAAAAATTCCTTGGGTGTATTTTTCAAGGCGCGTGGCGAGATCCTCCCCTCCTTCCATGTTCCGAAGCACATCGTATAAGTCGGACATTGTTGGAATTTGTTCTTTCGGGAATATCCTAAGTTTGCTTTCCAAAGTGATGTCTTTTATGGCATAAGTCTCGCTGATGGCCCGGTCAAGTATAGAATCCTCTTCCGGCGTTATATTCCCGAGCATGATGTGGAGCAAGCCGAGGAGGCTCGCGATGTTGCTTCGGAGTATATCGTTCAAATCCTCGTTCTCTCCAATGTCAGGGAGATCAAAAGGATTGAGGTGATAGTTGGAAGTCAAGGAAATGTTTATGAAGCTTCCTCCGATAGCCTCACAAAGAAATTGGTATTCATTTTCCGGATCGATGACAATAACATCCGTTCCGAACATAAGGGAGCGGAGAATCTCGAGCTTCACGGCATAACTTTTTCCCGCGCCTGACTTGGCGAAAATGACCATATTGGCGTTTTCCATTTCAAACCGGTCGAAAAGGACCAAGCTGTTGTTGTGCCGGTTGATTCCATAGAGAATGCCGCTTGAAGAAGAGAGGTCTGAGGAGACGAAAGGGAAAGTGGTCGAAAGCGGCTGGCTGTTCATGTTGTTCGAAACGTTCAGCTCGTCATTGGCCAGCGGCAATGTGGAGGAAAAGCCCTGCTCGGAACGGAAAACGGCTTCTTTGACATAAGTCAGCCTGGACTCCAGGAGGGACTCGATGAACTGGGCGGATTTTTCCGCCTCAAGCTTGCTTTTCCCGTATATTGTGATATATAGACCGAATCGGAAAAAGCGCTCGGTTCCCTGCTGAAGCTGGTCGCGAAGCTGTTCGATGTCCTGAAGAGCGGTTTCGAGGGCCGGATCACGGACCTTTCCGGCTTCGGCTTCGAGATGAATTTCCGATTCGACTTGGGTGATCCGGCGCCGCAGGCTCTTCATCACGGTGACACTTTCCACCGGATAAATGGACATGGAGATATCCATCGGGATATCGAGGTTGATGATCGGAGAAAACCAGGCCGTGTGGAGAAATCTCGGATAAGTGGTGACGAAAATTGTTTTAGCGAATGTCTCGCCAACTTGGATGAAATTTGAGCCAATATCAAGTGCCGACGGGGCGATAAGATCGGTGATGGTGGCAAGCCCTTCGCGGAATATTTTTTCCACGTCGGATCCCTCAACGAAGAGTTCCGCGGGTTTCTTTTTTTCTTCCTTTATATTTTTGAGAAAATCTAGCATGAAAAATTGAAAATGCAAATGTCAAAAATCAAAATGACAATTAAAAATGTAAAATTAATTTTAGCGTCCGTTAAGGAAAATTTATAATTTAATGTATATTTTAATTTCGTATTGTCATTTTCCATTTTGATTTTTTAATTTTGAATTAAATGCGGTTTATCTCCAATTTCTCCGCTTCTATTTTTTCCGCTGACTCGGTCACTTTCGGATTATAAGCGTTGTAGAAAAGCTCGACTAGCTCTTCCGTCTCAAGCGGAGCGATTTTTATTCCGGTTCCGGAAAGTCCGGCGACAATGTGGTCCACTCTCTGCCAAAGCTGGCTCCTATAATTCTCAAACTCCATTTCTCGTTCGATTTTGGCTTGCTTTGGATTAAGGGCTATTTTCAGCTTTTCCAAAAAACCGTCTTTTTTTCCTTCTGTCAGGGCGAAGGGAACGACAATATAGAAATTTTTGGCCATAATATTCGAGGTGTTGACCAGGTTTTTGATAAAAGCGTGATACTCGCTGATTTGGAAACGGAGCAGGTCATTGGGCTGGGTATGCTCTTTCTCCGAGAGCAGTTCGAGATAGGGATTGATATCCAGCTTCCGGGTGCTGATGAGTATCTGAAGCGGAAAATCGAGAGAATTCAAGAAGCCCTGGTAGGCGGCGACAATCGCCTCCTGCTCCTGCGTGGCTTTCAGGTCAAAATTTATGGAAGATACCATCAAGACCGCTCGGAGCGAATTATTCTTGAGAATAACCACTCCGTCTTTGATTTCAGAAATATCAACAAAATCCTGGGTTGATTTCCCGAGAGCATCGTTTTTGGTTAAATTTTTGGAATGTAAGCTTTCCATGATAGAAATGTAAAATGTAAATCTCAAAATGGAAAATGATAGTGTAAATTGTCAAAATCATTTTTCCTTTAGCGTTATAATGCCCTTAGCTATAATATTTGATATTTCAATTAATTCTTGCAGAAGCCACTCTAGTTCTTTTCGGTCGCCTTTTTCAGTGTCCCGAAGCAGTGTCAACCAAACTTTTGATTCATTCGAAGATTTCAGAGAATGGGTGAAAAAATTAATGAAATCTTTTTTAGAACTCGCCGAGTTTGCTTCAATATAGTTCGCTAAAATACTTGTCCCGCTTCTCAGAAGCTGTTTTCCCATGACGCCGCATACAGAATCTTTTGGCAGCTTATCTATGAATTTAATAAGTCTCAAAACCCAATTATATAATCTCTTTTTGAATTCATTTTTAAACTTTGCCTTGTCATTTTGCATTTTTATTTTTCAATTTTTCATTTCTTCGTGTCCAGCACCCACGCGATCCTTTTCAGTTGGCTTTGGCTGGGGATGCGTTTTATCTGCGCCGCGGGAGCGGCCTGTTTTTTCCTGGCCTCGTGGAGAGATTTGGAAAAGGTCGATTCTTTCGCGTTATACATTCTTCTCCAGACATATTTTTTTGGGCTGGCGAAATACTGGACCATGTATCCGAAAAAAGATAAAAAAGTAATCCCTTGCGGCCGGTAAAAAGTAAAAGTCCCAAAAATAATAATTACGAAAATGGCAGCGAAAAGGAAAACTTTGCGATCGACGAGGCTATAGAGAATGATGAGGCAACCAGCCATTCCGCCCATCCACAAAAGCTGCTTCGAGGTGAGCCCGAAAGCAATTTTGTCTTCAATGTCTATGAATTGGGGGACATTTACATGCATAATATTGACTCACGAATGAAGAGCGAATTAGAAACGAATTAGAGCGAATATTTTTCCATGCTAGCAAGTTCGTTCACATTCGCTTTCCATTCGTTCTTTAATTCGCGAGTTATTTTATTCATCTCCGCTCAAATCAACGATATTCCCCTCAACCCTTGGTTCCGGCTTTTCTTCCCTTTGAGGTCCATAATGGGGATAAAAGATATTTTTTGGACGGCTGGGAGCGTAGGGCTTTAGAGGCTCGGTAGGAGCTAAAGCTTGATTTTGAGGAACCCCGACGTTACGTCGGGGGGGAGAAGTCGAACCTTGATTAGCAGGTTGAACCTTGGACGATACAGGAGGAACCGAACCTTGATTATCCCTTGAAATCCCCTCCGAAAATCCCTTGAGTTTCACGGGCGCTTCGCCAGCCACTTCGTGGCTTTCCGGCGCCGGAAAGGGATTTACAAACTGTATCGCTTTGCGAGAATTGGGAATATTTTTTTGAATTGGCCGGGGCAAAGTTGGCGGTTTTGCTGGAGCAGCGGACCTGTCCGCCGCATTTCCCGCAGGGCGGGATACGGGTGGATAAGGCCTGATGAAGCTGTTTTCAACTGGTTTAAGGGGAGATGTTGGCCTTGGCACAACTTTCGGGTATGCCCTAATGAATGATTCTTGCGCATGACTTTGGCTTGGGATCGAAGTTCTGCGTTCTGCGTTCTGCGTTCCTAGATTCTCAAACACCACCTCATTGTTCTCCGTGTCAATCGGAAGCGGCGTGTTTTCGTCAAAGGACTTCAGTATTATACCCAATTTATCCCGTTCTGACGAGGACAAGTTCTTCGCGTTTTCCGACCGGAAAAGATAATTTGTCCTTTGTATTGAATCGTGAGCCCCTTGCCCGAGAATGGAAGTATAATCATAAAGCCAGTTTTTGATCGAAGGCCGGACGGGACGGTCGAAACTTTTGATTTTCAACGGCGACGAGGTAATTCCCTGCTCGCCGATTTTGGGATATTGCTGGATAGCTTGTTTGATTGTGTATTTTTCCAACTTTTTCGTAGAGGTGGCAGCTTTTTTTCCGAGTGCCGGAAGCATTTCTGCTTTTATTTCTTGCAATGATTGGGAAAGATACATCGGAAATTTCATGATATATTCAACTGCTGTGTCATCCAAGTCCACAATCGGTTCGATCAGGAAATAGTCGTAAAGGCGGAAAATCCGCATAAGCCTGATTTGATCTTTTTCGTTCAATCTTTGAATCTCCGGATTGTTCATTGAATATTCAAGAAAAGTATTTGGCTCCCGGGGAGTCCTCCGTTGCTTGTCCAGGTATCTCTTGAGCCAAACGTTCACCGGCATTCCTCCAATGTTTTGAGTATTTTTCTTCAAATAGAAATTCAGAAGCCTGATCAAAGATTCTCTCGCGGAATAATCAACACTGATGAATTTATTCATAACTTCCCACTCCAAATATGTCGGGTCTTCGACTTCAAGAGTCTCCAAAAGATGTCCTTGAAGCAACAGGCCGCACTCCTGATCGGAAAGTCTCGAAAAATTAGCTAAAGTTTTTTCCATCTTTTCATTGGGCATTTATTCTGGCTTCAACAATAAAATATTTAATAATCCATATCATATTCATCCTTGAGTTCTCGATTGCCTTTCCCCTGCCCTTTGCCGCCAGCTTTAGTTTGTTTTTCCTTGTAGACATCAGTAATGAGACTCACAAAATGTTCTCTCCCCTGCCCTCTCAAAATTTCAGCGGCATCCATGTTCTTAGTGGGGAAATCAGGTCGGCAACGATTCAGATGCAAGCCATTTGCATTTTCAATCACATCCATTACTTTTGGTCCGACTAAGCCATTCATGTTTACGGGATTACCTTTCGCGTCAACTTCCAAAGTCGCTTCGGGGTGAATGTTTATCATCAGGTGCTGTATATTGGCGTTCTTGAGTTTTCCTGCAACATCCTCTGCTTGTTCCCATTCCTCTGTCAATCTCAATGTGCCATCGGCATTTCTTCTTGTCATTCCATATAAATGATAATCTCCTTTCCCCCAAGCTTGGTCGCTGAATTTTTCCATCTCTTCAAGAGCTGCTTGTTCGTCCATTCCGCTGTTTATGAAAAGATCATACATGGCCTTTTTCGCGTTTTCTGAAGACATATGTATGCCAAGCCCCTGTTTAAGCCATTCGTTCCAGTTTCTTCCGTCCTCTAGGATTTGAGAATAGGCAACAAGCATTTCTTGGGATTCGCTGTCAGTTCTGCCTTGCAGAGCTTTGATGCCTGCGACGCAAATCTTGTCCGTAGTGCCCATAACTTCCAATTCTTTTTTACGTCTTGCGATATTTTCCGCGCGCCTCTTCTTTGGATAATAACCAGCCGGCTTCTGGCCTTTTTTGAAGGTTTGACTCAATGTTTCTTGTGCATCCGCTTGCGCGTCTCCGTATATTTTTTCGTCAATTTCTTTTTTCCTGGTGTCCCAAGCTTGTTTCAAGGCTTTTGGACTAAGAGGTATCTTCTTCCCTCCGATTGTGATCGATTTCTGCGCCAATTTTCTGTCAGCTGCTTCCCAACCCTTCTTCGCCCCCCATTTCGTTCCCTTCCAGCCTTTTTGCGGGAAGAATGACATAGCCTTGTTTGCCCGGCTGGTGATGGCGCCGGCGAAAGCAACGCCAAATTTTTGGGAAATGATGAGGCCGGCATAGAGGAAAACAAGGACGACGAAATAAGGAACGATAGACACCACAACAAAAGCAAACACGGGATCTGCATTGCTGGATCTTTGGGCTTCCAGTGTCTTGAAAAGGGATGAATCTAGCAAAAATGTGGAAAGCCAGAGAAAGAAAGCAATGGCCGGGCCGACATAGGAATATTTGAAAAGGGCGTCCCACCAGTCGGAGGACATTTTTTTGAAATCAGGAATGGCGTTGAACAAGAAAGCGAAAGGAGAGACGATTATCAAGAGCCACAAGGCGATGATACGAATGAGGAGATAGATGGCCATTACAAAAAGAGCGGTTCCAAACATAAACAAAAAAACAATCGTAAAGAGATATTTCACGGCCAGAGAAAGCCAGCCTTGTCCGTATGAAATAGTGAGCTGCTCGTTGCTCCAGATCGTTTTCGCAATCTTTGAAGTATTGGCAATCGTGGTTGCATATGAAGAGCCTCCGCCTGACAGTTTGTTCAGAAAAAAATTCATGAGAAGCTGGGAGCCGTCGAAAATGAAGATGGCGATGGGCTTGGAAAAATTGACGAGAAGGGCCATCAGGATGAAGGTGAGAAGGATTTTCTTGGCATGATATCTTTCAATTTGGAGAATAGTGCAAAAAGCGATGAAGAGAAGGATGAGGAGAAAAAAAAGATTGCAGACGTCCCGCACGGCTATCCAACCGGTAGTGATCATTGATTCTCCCGTGAAATTATACAGGCTGGGGCTGAGCATCGACTCCAAAAAATAGGCGGCAATATTAACGAACAAATAGCAAAAAGACGCGATAATCCATAATACGGCGATAATTGGGGCAAAAAAAGCAGTTCCAAGGAAATTCGCAACTTTTTCCCATACCCTTTTTTCTATGTTGGATAACGGGGTGTTGACTTGTGGATCCAGGTCTGTTCCTTGCGCCAGGCACAATTTTGAAAAGGAAAAAAACATCGTTGAGACTACGATGACAAAGAATAGGAGAAATAATATATTTTTAGAAGTCAGAATGTTAGCAAATTTTTTTTTGATGATTTTTGACATCAACTGTATATTTCTATTATTCTTCATTGAAATAAATGGACTCCCTCATTCCCGATTGGATGTCGCTTTGGGTCTGGTTGATGCTCGTTCCGACTTTGTTTCGGACATCCGTGATGGATTTGTCAATCGGATCGGTCACTTGGCGGATGCCGTTGCTGATGAGGTTGGTGAGGGTCTGGGCCACCATGTTGGCGACCACTTCGGGGATAGATCGGGCAAATTCAGTCATTTTCACGCCCATGAGAGAAATTTCTGACGTGATATCTTTCATAATCGAACCGGGGAGAGAAGTAAGCCCGTCTTCGGAAACCGATGCGGAGTCTTCCCCTTCCGTTCCGTATCCCCCTGGGCCGTATTTTCCGGCGGCATATGAGGAGCTTGAAGATTTTTTCTCTGTTCCGGTGAATCCTTCAAAGGCGATGGCCTTTGTCTCACGAATCTTTTCTTGCGATTCACGGGAAATTTTATCCAGGGCGGCCGCTCGAAGGAAAAAAGAAGCTTCGGCATTCTGGGGAGCGAAGGCCATTCGGCCAGCCTGCCAGGAACTGGTTGATTTTGTTGGGTCAAATATGAAGGCTGCTTTTCCTTCGCTGACATAATTCTGAAGGTCGGATTTTTGTGTTATGGCATCGGCACCCATTGCTTTTTCCGCGTTGTTCACCACCCTCTCCATTCCTGAGCTGATGCCGCTTCGCATGCCGTTGAAAAAAGTATTGACGGTGTTATCGGCTGTTCTTTGCGCCGAGCCGAATATATAATCCTGCCAGTCGGTGATGAATCCCGATGAGCCGCCGATGCAATAGGCGCCGCAGGATCCGGTGAGAAGCACTTGGAGCCTTCCCTGGATGACGCGGATAGCCATGATTTTGAGATTAGCGACCATTGTTTTCTCAATCGTGTCGAGCATATTGGTGAGATTCACTCCTTCGATGGCGGCGGCCAAATTTGTCCCCCAGGCCTCAGCCGAAGCTCGCTTTGGCGCGAATAAGAAAAGAGTTGAAATAATTAGCAATGTAACAAGGGCTTTCTTTGGCATTTTTTTATTTTAGTTTATAAATGGCCTAAAACAATTCTCCTAGGGGAAATTTATAAGGCTGATTCCATACTGTTCGGCGACTGATTGCATCTCCTGGCCGAGTTTCATGGCCGCATCCCCCACCGCTCGGATTGAACTGAAAGCAGCCAGGCTTTTCAAGGGGTCATTGGGATCAACAACAGCCTTGTCTTTGAGGTCGAGAGTATATATCGCGAGTTGCAATGCCGACTTGTGAAGGTCTTCGAGGACATAAGGCACCTCAATTTTTTTGATTTGATCGATTCCGGCGCGGGCTTTTTGGGCGTATTCGTCCACTTTGGCCTTGTTACCGCTGGTGAGGGCCGTGAGCAAATTTCCCTGCTCTTTTTCAAGACTCGAGACGAGATTTTCCGGCTCATCAATTGAAAAAGGAGAGTTTGAGGCAAAGACAAAAGCCAGAGACACCAGGTATTTTTCAATTTCTTTTTTCTGCTCCTCCTTCACTTCCTCGGGCTCGAGCCCCTTTTCATCAACGGGCGGCAGAAGCTTGATTTCATCTTCCCGAATGGCAGGCAGTTCTTTGGTGATATCAGTAGATCGAAGGGCGTTTTGGGCGACCAATGAAAGGTCATCGGCAGAAAAATTCGGGTTGCTGGCAAAATCTTCGGAACTCCCGGCTTTGTCTTTGGTCAGGCTCATCAGCTGCCCGATCATCTCATTGGTCAGATTCGGATTTTCAGGGTCAGAGGACAAATCGCCCAAAGTGTCATTGGTCAGATTCTGGCTGTTGAGGTCCACAAGGCTGGTTGAGCCGGAAATATTTCTGGGGTCGGAAGCCGTTGACGCCGCAGCTGGATTTTGGGTAGCGGCAAGGTCGGCTCCAGCCACGATCTGGTCTCCCGGCGCGGCCTTCAGGGGATTATAGCCGCTTGCCACTTCTTTTCCGTCGGAATATCCGTCTTTGTCACTGTCCGCTTTCAGGGGGTCGGTGCCGATCATTCTTTCCTCCTGGTCTGTCAGTCCATCCTGGTCGGAGTCGAGAAAAAGAGAATTTGCGTTCTTGTTTTCGGCGACGGCAAAAAGCGTCCAGAAAAACACGGTGAAAGTGGCGATTCCCGTTCCGATGATTTTTATCTTATTCACTTTTTTTGCTTCGCTTGAAAGCATGTTTTTGTTTTGGTTAATTTCTTTTTATGTCCCTGGCAAAATTCCCCCGCTAATCTTTTCCCATGAGGAAATGCTAACGGGTTTGATATGGAAAAATTATACCATATTTTTTTATTGTCAACAAAGGAAAATATTGATAAATGGCAATCTCTATGCTAGTTTGTGGATAAGTCAGAAAGAAACGTCAAAAAAAGAATAGAAAATATGCTGAACAAAAGCTAAAATTTCAATGTTTTTGCCTTTTTGCTGCTATTTTGCGCTTTTCGATTCCAGTGTGTAATTTTTTTATGAAAATGCTCCAAAAAATCAAGAAAATAGTCGATGCCATCGAAAACTTCCCCCTCTCACTCTCCCGATTTATCCTCGCTTTCTCGGCCCTTATCGCTCTTCGGGTGCTGGGCGAAAACTTTTTGTCGCATTTTGGAAGCCGGCCGGCCGAGTTTATTGCTGGCTCAATCCTTGCCACATATCTCTTTTTCCTTTTTTCGATAATCCTTTTGATTTTGTTTTTAGGCGCATATCTCCAGGAATCTTCCAAGAAAATTGCCAATCTCCTTCTTTGGGGTTTTTTCTTGGTCATTTCTCCTCCGCTTCTCGATAAATATTTCTGCGGAGACCAGCGGTGCTGGAGCTTCTATGCTTTTGACAGTCTGGCGGGGCTCGGGAAAAGATTTCTCACTTTTTTCGGAAGCGACCCGGTGATCGGGATCACCTACGGCGTCCGGATTGAAGTGGCGCTGGCGGTTTTGTTCCTGATAATCTATATATTTGTCAAAACCAAAAACGCTCTCAAGGCTTTTTTAGGGGGATTTTTTGCGTACACGATCCTTTTCATTCTTGGCTCATTCCCTTCCTGGCTCGCGTTCCTCTTTTTAGCGCCTGAAAAAAGCATTGCTCGCGTCGAAGGGCTTGATATAGCCGGGCTTTTTCTCTCCCCGATACGCTACTTTTCTTTTTCCGGGACTGAAATCTTGAACGCGCTCAACGCCAAGATGAATTTGATCTACGCTTTTCTTTTGGTTCCAGCAATTGTTTTCTTTTTTTGGCTCAACTTCAGAGAGAAATTCTGGGCGGTGGCGAAAAACGTCCGCTGGATCCAGATTCTGATTCACGCGGGACTCGTTCTTTTTGGCGCGGGTTTGGGGGCGTTCTATTTTCCAAAAAATATCACGTTTGACGCGTTCTCTTTTTTTGCCCTTGCAAACCTCATTCTGGCGGCCGTTTTTGCTTGGATCGCCTCGGTATTTTTGAACGATATCGCTGATATTGAAATTGATAAAATAACCAACAAAAAAAGGCCGACGGCCACGGGAGAAGTTCCAACAGAAGATTATTGGCAGCTCTTTCTGGCCAGCTTTCTCATATCCCTTGTTCTAGCGCTCACAGTCGGGGTGAAATTTTTTCTTTTGATTCTTGTCTACCAAATCATTGGCTGGGCGTATTCCTGCTGGCCCTTTCGTCTCAAAAGATTTCCGGGAGTGGCCGGGTTTCTCTCGGCTTTTGCCCTCGCTCTCCTTTTTTCGGACGGATTCATGCTTCTTGCCGATGATCAGGACATTTCCCGTCTTCCGGCCAAGGTTTTTTGGCTGCTCATCATTGCCTTCATGATTTCCCTTCCGATAAAAGATTTGAAAGACATCGAAGGAGATCAAAAAAATGGAATTTGGACGATTCCCGTTCTTCTCGGCGAAACTTGGGCGCGGTTCGCAATCGGCTTGGGAATCTTTGTATCCTACGCTTTGAGCGTCGTCTGGCTCAACGCCAAAGTTTTGTTTTTTCCGGCCATGGTTCTGGGAGCTGTGTCTTTTTGGATTTTGCAGAATAAAAAAATATCGCCCCGAAGGGTGCATATCTTTGTTTTTGGGTTGTTGTTTCTTTACGTTTTGCTTATGGCCTATTTTCTTTTCTGGAAAAATATGCAATTAGTAATTAGTAATTTGTAATTCGGATATTATTATCCAGATTACAGCAAGTGCAACTAGCGAAATTGCTCATTACCAATTACTTCGTATAGCTTCACCCAATCCTCCACCCCCAGTTTCTCTGCCCGCACTCCCGGCTCAAGGCCGGATTTTTTCATCCATTCCAAAATTTTATCTTTGGAAATTTGAAAACTCGAAGACAGATTATTGACGAGCATTTTGCGCTTGGATGAAAATCCGGCGCGGACGAGAGAGAAAAATTGTTTGATATCGATATCCGGAATATTTTCTTTTCTTTTTATCCTAATCACCGCTGAATCTACCTCCGGAGAGGGATCAAAATTTTCCCGGGAAACGTCAAAAAGCAATTCCGGATCGGCGTAGAATTTCACGGATATGGACAGGATGCTTTCTTTGCCGTCGAGCGCGACGATTCTCTCCCCGACTTCTTTTTGGACCATCAAAACCATCTCTTGAGGCGTATATTTTGTCTCAAGAAGCAGGCGGATGATTTTCGAAGTGATGTAATAGGGCAGATTTGCGACGACTTTATATTCTTTGAAATTATTTTCTTCAATCAAGCGCGGCAAGTTTATTTTCAAAATATCTCCCTCGATTATTTTCGTGTTTTTATATTTTTCTTTTTGCAACTTGCCGGCTAAATCGCGGTCTATTTCCAGCGCCAAAACTTTCGCAGCCTTTTTGGCGAGATATTTTGTCAGGATTCCCGTTCCCGGGCCGATTTCAAGGACGTTTTCACGGGATGAAAAATTTGCGGAATTCGCAATCCGTTCAGCGATGGAATCGTTGGCGAGAAAATTTTGACCCAGTGATTTTTTCGGTTGCATAGTCAGATTTAGCTCAAAATACGGACTAAAATGCGTCCAAGAAGTCTTATCCTGACGCCGATAGCGACTAAATCGAAAACAAAATTTCGCAATGGGCCGGAATAGTAGACAATTCTCAAAAGCAAATGGTGCCAGTCGCGCTCTTGCAGAGCCTCTTTTATCAGTCTTGGCTGGTAGTTCTTTTCCAAAATTATGCGGGCGATCTCTTCACCGGAAACCAACGCCTGATATATTCCTTCCCCGGTGAATCCGGAAGCGAGTCCAGCCGCGTCGCCCGCTAAAAAAATATTTTTGAATTTATATCCTCGAAAATCACAGTTTATTGGAAATGATTGAAGGGCAATATTATCAAGGCAAATGTTATTTTTTCGAGCCCAATAGCTAAATCCCCCCCTTATTTTAACCGGGTCAATTTTTTTTAAATTATGGGATTTTGACGGATGGCCGTAGCCGACAGAGACATAATCATGGCGCGGGAAAATCCAGGCATACCAACAGCTGAAAAGGACCGAGTCGAAATGCAGCTCAAGATCTTCAAATTTATTTTGAGGGACAAGATATTGGATTGCCACGCCATATATTTTGGTCGGAACTTTCAAATAGCGTCGGACAATCGAGGCTGATCCGTCCGCGCCAATCAGATATTTGTAACCTGTTTTTTCTCCGTTATTAATAATCAAGGAATCTTCCATAATTTTTGTTACCCGGGCTTTGGTTCTCACGGTTACGTTTTGGCGATTTATTTTTGCCAGCTGCCACTGCCCGAGTTTTTCTCGGTCAACGAGAAAAAAATAATCTTTTTCCAGGCGGATTTTTGTTTTGAAATGCGGGGATCGGAAAATTATGGAAGAAAAACTTTTCTCGATGAGATTATCCGGCAGTCCAAGATATTCTCGGCTTTTTCGGGTCAATCCGCCTGCGCATATTTTTGGCCCGATCCTCTCATTTTTTTCGAGGAGCAAAACTTTTTTTCCGGCATTACCCAAAATTTCGGCGGCTCGCAATCCAGCTGGTCCGGCTCCTGCAATAATAACGTCAAATATTTGCATAAATTTAATTCAATATCTCCTCCACTTTCACATTGATCACTCCCGCTCCGATGTCCCCTATTTTTTGGAAAGCTTTTTTATTGAGATCAATGACGCGGCCTTTGCCGTAGGGGCCGGAGTCGTTCACCTGGACAATCACCGATTTCCCATTCGACCGGTTCGTCACGCGGAGATATTTTCCTTGCGCGAAGTCGAGACTGGCGCAGGTCAGGCCATCGCCATAGACATACCAAGTGGCGGATCCGGTTTGGGTTTTTCCTACGATGATTTTTGTCCCGACGACTTCGATTTGGGAAACGGGTGTCTTCGTGATCTTGCTTCCCAGCAATTGCCGGTTGGTTTCTTTGCCGTTGGTATAAGTGATTTTGTATGTTTTTTCACGAATTCCTTTTTCCCCTTTCTGTTTTGTTTCCTTTTTTCTCCAGAGAACAGTTTTATCTTCTTTTTCGACCGTTTGGAAAGGAATATCTTCCTCGAGCGTAATTTCTTCGAAATTTATTCTTGTGACAATAATATCGGCATTGGGTTTGAGGAGGGAATCAAGAGCCGGATTGATTTTATCGGCATGCGACAAAATCAGATCAGCTTCATTTATTGCATCTCTCACTGTTATGCCAAGAGTATCCATTTTAATCTTTTGTCCGTCAACTGAAATCCCTACCGGCATGGCCCGGCGGACGGCGATTTTGCTTCCCGGAAAAATTTTCGTATCCAGTGCGGGAAAAATATAGTCCCCTTCGCCGAGCGCAATATTTTCTTCAGCGAGAAATTCGGAAACGGTTATTTTTTCGGTGATTGCGTGAAAAACCACTCCATTGTCAGAAATTTCCACCGCGAAAGCCTTTTTTTGGTCAAATATCCTCTTCTCGAAAGGCCAAAAGAAATATATCAGTATTGCCGCAACCACTGCCAGCAGAAATATTTTGAAATAAAAACGCATAACTAAATGTTTCTTCTCATAAATTTTACGAAGTTTCGCTGAAGATCCGCTATTTCGGGATTTTCAATTATAACACCAACGAGATTAACAAGCGAGAGCATGGCAACCTTATTTCCGGCGACCATGAGATCAACCGATAATTCAAAATCTTTCGGCAAGATTTTGGGTGTGCCAATTCCAGTATAAAATTCTCTTTTTGCATGTTTCTTGCCAGTCGAGCTGTTTTCAATCAGATCTTTTATCTTTCCTCCGCTCTCTCGGATATTTTGGAAAAACTTCTCATTGTCTTCATTGTTAAAAATGGCAAAATATTTTTCGGCCGAAAAAGCTCCGTAAATTGTGTGCGAGGTTTTTGTCATCTCGTCGTATATCGTTCGCAATCCTTCGATGCCTTCGTAAAATCTTATTTGCGGATGGTGGCGCGAAACGGCGTATATTTCTTTGAGCTGCGGCAGAATGGACGAGATCTTCCTTTTCCTTTTTTCCAGTATCTTCACAAGCTTATCGGGATTTTCGGCGGCATAAAAAATTCTTTTCTTCCGGATGGTTTTGTAAAGCAGACTTTCGCTTGTCAGCTTGTCCAGATACTCATAGATCGTTGTTCTCTTGATTCCCGACTTTCGGGAGATATCCGAAACCGTCGCTTTCCCCAATTCCAAAACCGCCAAATATATTTCAGCCTCCTTTTCTTCGAATCCAGCTTCTTTGAGCTGTTTTAGAATGCTTTCATGCATAGCGAGAGATTAACATTTCCTTATTAAAGTGTCAATATATTCGTCATATTATTTATTATTTTTTTATTTATTAGCTTATATAAAGTATATTATGATAATTAATCTAAATATATTTGTCTCATATTTTTCTTTATTATATTCTAATTTATTCCCTATTATGGGATAGCTATTTAACAACTTGGGAGGAATGTTATGAAAATCACCAAAATCGCTTTTTGGATTTCTTGGGGAATCCTGCTTGTGGGGGTGATTTCAACTCTTGGAGCTTGGATTTATGCAACATTACTGGCAACCGCGGGAAATACGAACCAATATCTTTTTTGGAAGAACATCAGTGACAAATCTTTGGCATCATTGCCTCTGGGAAGTATACTGCTACTGATTTTTTCTGCAGTCCATGTTGTGAAGCTAAATGAAATTAACAGGAGAGGGAAAAATGAAAAAGAGTAAAAATAACACCTTCGACTTTAGTTTTGCGTACTGGATTACTATTTTTATTATAATCCAGCTGTCATTTAACTTTTTCACCACTTTAGTTTTCTCTTTAGCTCTGGCAAATCTCCACCACAACACCATAGCCAATTTCCAAATTGGATGGTGGCAAATAGCTGGCATTGCAACCTCATTAATTTCATTCATATACGCTATTGCTGCCTTAGTCTTGATGTTTATTCCCTTGGTACACTTTTCAGTTGGTCGGCAGCAACAAAAAGAAAGGATGGAAAGGGAGGGGGCAGGAGCTGGAGTAACTGAAGAAAAAGATGAAGGCTAAGGTGAAGATTTGGGAGAATCGCGAAACTGCGCGGTTATCAAAACCACTTAGGGATTCTCTGGGAGACTGTCAACGCGCAGTTCTCCCTCTTTTTATTTCCCGCAATTTTTCCACAAATATAATTTACAAAAACCAAGTTCCTTCTTGCCGAACGCATTACACATGTTTGCGATCGTCATCATATGTAATATAATGAATGCATAGAAATAATGATAAATTTTGTTAATACGAAACCATGCCAAGCCAAAAAATGCTTTCGTCTCTCGCCAAGAGCATAATGAGCGGAAGCTACAGGACATCTAGTTTTATTTGCACCACTCTATTTGAATTGGGAGAAATATATCTGGAAATCTTTTTCAATCCGAAATATGCCTTCACCCGTCCCTCGCGGAGATTGTTTGATTTGGATCAGAACTGGCAGCCGAGCCGGAACTCCCTCCAGGTTGAGGTTAAAAGGCTGATCGATCAGGGTATTGTTGGAAAAAAGAACTCTAAGCTGGGTCTCACGAAAGAAGGCCGCTCAATTATCAGCGGCTTGGTGGCTAAGCGAAAAATATTGGACAAGAAATGGGACGGAAAATATCGGCTGGTGATATTTGACATTCCTGAAATAAAAAAAGCATCCCGAAGATGGCTGCGTGAAGAATTGTATCTTTTGCAATATATTCAGCTTCAAAAAAGCGTTTTCATCGGTAAATATCCTTTGAGTCAGAATATCATAAGAGATATAAAAAAGTCGAGGCTAAGCGATTTCGTGAATTATCTACTGGTGGATAAAATTTATGATGAGAGAAAATTGAAACTTTTCAATCCGCATTAACCGTTTCCAGCGTGATTGCGAATATGCTTTGTATTACACTTGTTGACGATCGTAAATAAGTGTAATATGAGATACTGGAAAGCGCAGGATATTTATTTGCGAATCAAATATATCTTTCAATACTTATATCTGTCTCTGCCGATATTGGATTGCTTCGGCGAGGTGCGGGACTTCGATATTTTCGCTGTCCGCGAGGTCCGCGATGGTGCGGGCGATTTTTATTATTCTGTGAAAAGCCCGGGCGCTAAGATGGAGAGAGTCGACGGCTTGGCGGAGAAGTGCCATTTCTTTTTCACCGAGCGGGCAGAATTTTTTGATATGCAGGTTTTGCATTTCCGAATTGGTAATGATTCCATCAATATTTTGAAATCTTTCGCGCTGTTTTTTGCGGGCCGTTGTCACCCGTTTGCGAACGGAAGCGCTCTCTTCGCCTACTTTCGTCTCGGCCAGTTTTTCAAATCTCATCCGCGGGACCTCGGCGTGGATATCAATCCGATCGAGAATAGGGCCGGAAATTTTGCGCTGATATTTCACTATTCCCGCCGGTGTGCAAGAGCAAAGTTTTTCCGGGTCAGTCGCATTGCCGCAGGGGCACGGGTTCATAGCGGCTATTAGCGTGAAGCGGGCTGGGAAAGAAAGCGTCGCCTGGGCGCGTGAGACGGAAATCATCCCGTCTTCGAGAGGTTGGCGCAAATTCTCGAGAACGTTTCGGGAAAATTCGGGAAACTCGTCGAGAAAAAGAACACCCCGATGAGACAAGCTGATCTCCCCGGGACGCGGAAATGTGCCTCCGCCGACAAGAGAGACCGCCGAGGCGCTGTGATGAGGCGCGCGATAGGGCCGCTCGGAAATGAGCGATATCCCCCGAGAAAGTTTTCCGGCAATGGAGAATATTTTTGTGATTTCCAGAGCTTCAGGGAATGTAAGCGGCGGCATGATGGAAGGGAAGGTCCGGGCGAGAAGTGTCTTCCCTGATCCTGGCGGGCCGGAAAGAAGCACATTGTGTCCGCCGGCCGCCGCCACCTCAAGGGCGCGTTTTGCGTATTCCTGGCCCTTGATATAAGCCATATCGGCGACATATTTTTGGGGTTCGAAAACTTTGGAAAGGTCTTGGGGCGGTTCCGGGTCTATTTTTTTCTCTCCGGTGAGATGAAAGATCAGCTCTTTCAAATTGCTGGCCGGAATCACAGCAAGTCCCTCGACAATCGCCGCCTCCTTCGCATTTTTTTCCGGAACAATTATTTCGGTGACATTTTTTTCTTTGGCCATAATGGCGATTGGAAGGACTCCGTTTACTGGGCGAATGGCGCCATTCAAAGAAAGTTCGCCGATAAAGAGCCGGTTTCCGATTTCAGCCCGAAGCTGTTTGGTGGCAAGAATAAATCCAAGGGCAATTGGAAGATCATAGAGCGGACCCTCCTTTTTTATGTCGGCGGGAGCGAGATTCACAGTGATATGGCCGCAGCGGTGCGGCGGCCGGAAGCCGGAATTTTTGACAGCCGAATCAACCCGGTCGCGTGATTCTTTCACGGCCGCATCAGGAAGCCCGACAATGGAAAAAATATGCGCTCCGGAATGAGTGTCAGCTTCAACCTCGACCAAGTGGCTCGTGAGTCCGAGAGTGGCGGCAGAGAGGACTTTGGAAGACATAAAAATAATTCAAAATTCAAAAATAAAAATGCAAAGTTATGGATTCGCTTCGCGACATTTACTTTTTATTGTATTTAATATCAGCATTGCCACTCCAATTGTAATATATATGTCAGCAAGATTGAATACGGGCCAGAAGTTTATATCTATAAAATCGACCACACAGCCGCGAGCTATGCGGTCAATCATGTTTGAAATTGCGCCGGCAAGGATCAGAATGAAGGCTGTTTTATCAAAATATTTTCTACTTTTAAAAAATAAGAATGCCAGACAAACGATAATAATTATCCAGAAAAAATAAAAAAAACCCGGAGCAAGCGGGATGCTCCAGGCAAGGTTTTTGTTGCAGACTGAATTTTCTGAAAATAAAAATTTGAGAAATTGGTCCGACGCGATAAGCAGGATAAAAATAAAAAAAAGCTGAATACGATTTTTCATTTTACTTTTTTCTTATTTCTGACAGCCAAGGCAAGTATCAGCCTGGGGATAAGCCCGCAGTCTTTCAACCGGAATTTCCTGTTGGCAGTTTGAACATTTTCCATAAGTTCCTTTTTCCATTCGCAAAAGAGCCGCGTCTATTTTTTCAAGCTCTTTTTTCATTGATTCATCAACGGCCAGGTTGCTTTCATACATTTCCATCTCATCGGCGTTCTCTTCCTGGTCCCTTTCAATTTCAGGAAAAGATGTTTCATATTCGCGGTCAGTCCCTTTTTTGCCTGTTTCAGTTTTGGAAATATTTTCTTCGATTCGCTTTTTTTCTTCGAGAAGTTTTTGCTTGAGTTCTTCCTGTGTCTTTGAGTCGAGCATATGATTTCTTTACGAATTACGAATCTGCTTCGCTCTACGAATATACGGATTACGAATATTTTTTGAATTATTATATTCGTAGGAGATCCGTAATCCGCAAAAGTTAGCTGCATTGAAAGTATAACCTAGTAATATATATATTTCAAATGCCGCAGTTTTGCTTTTCTTGAGCCCATATCCATTTCAATCGCTATTGCGTCAAGACGGTGCGGAGCATCATCGAGGTTATTTTGCCGCAAATACCGCCCGATAATGCGCGTGAGTTTTTTGTATTTCGCCCGAGTAATGGCGAGCTCGGGATTTTCCGCTCCCCAGCTTCCCTTTTTGCGCGCCTTCACTTCAACGAAAGCAAGCTCGCCCGTTTCATTTTCCCGGGCAATGATATCAATCTCGCCAACCCGATAGCCGAGGTTGTTTTGGAAATTCGTTTCCAGAATTTCGTATCCGTTTTTTTCGAGATAATCGGCGGCGATTGTTTCGCCCTGTTTGCCAATTGTCTTGATGTTCAGATCCATGCATCAAGTATAACTTTTTTGGCTCGGCGATCCAAGCGGATACTGATTGTCCCGGTTAATCAATAATTTTTAGCGTGGAACAAGGCAACAAAAAAACCGCCTATCAAAAGCCGATCTCTTCGCTACCCGTATTTTCTAAATTGGTCAATCCGGCGGGCTCAAGCGCCCGCAAAAAATTATTTCAAGGCGGAGCCCGCCGGCGTTAGACATGTAACAACATGCCATAAGTATCATTAGCCCGGGTGAAAGGCATTGTGATAACATTTTCAGCATGTAGTTTGACTACATGTCGTCTGTTATCATCAACTTTCCTACGGTTTTATAAGGAACCTATATTTTTATATTTATTTTATTCAACCCCGCACCGTTTTTCCGCAATGATTTTTTTGAGCAGGATATTTGCGAAGAAATGGCGCGGGGCAAGAATTTTTATTTTTGTTTTTTACCCCTTCCGCGTTGGGAAGAAGAAATAGGAAAGCCAATGAGTTCCAATCGCAAATAGGGGGAAATTGCGATTGGAACTCATTGGCCAAGAAATATTGTGTTTTCAAGCTACATATACAGTATAGCAGATTTTTCGGAAAAGGTCAAATATATAATTTAAAATGAAAAAATCAAAAGTCAAAATGACAGTGCAAAATGTAAAATTAGTTGAAAGCCAAAATGATTTTAATATTTGCCCAGTTTAAACTTTACATTGTCATTTCTCATTTTGATTTTTGAACTTTGCATTCCTGCTATTTTTCCGACATATAGTCCAGGATTGCCCGAATGGAATCCTTGGAAGTGGAAAAAATGAAGTAACTGTTTTCCTTGCTGGAAAGGACCGTGTAGTCCAGGGAGGTATTGGCGGGGCTCGGAAAATTATAATATCGGATATCGGCATTCAAATATTTGCTGGAGTTGAAGTTTATCTGGGTGTCAGCTGGCAGCCTGTCAAGATAGAAAGAGTTCAAAATCGAGAAAAGGTCCCCCTCCTCGCTTTTCAGAGACTCAGCCAAATTTTCCGATTGCGCCAGTTTGAAAGCGGCACCCAGTCGCGGCTCGCCGTTTTCATTAGAAACAAACAGGCTGTAGTCGCCTGTCAATTTTTCAGAAACGCTTGCCGGGAAAACGAAATCAAAAAATCCGGAAAAAACCTGGGGAGTGACCGGCTGGTCATCCTTTGAAACTAATTTCACCTCTGTTGCTTTTCCCTGAGAAACCGATCCGGCGAGGCTCTTTGCATATCTTTCGATGGCCAACTTATTGGCGATTTTGTCAGCTTCCAAGTCAAGAGCCCATTGTTTCAGATTGTTTTGGGCGGTATTTGTTGCTGATGCAGATGTTTTTTCGCTTTGGGAAGTTGTCGCGGGAGCTGTTGGTGCGGCCAATGGGCTGTCTGTTGCGGCGGATCTCATGAAAAACCACCAATAGCAAGCTCCGCCTCCTAAAATAACAAGGATTAGTAAGGATGAAAGGATTATACCAAGCTTGCTTGAAGATTTCGCAGGTGATTTTGCGGATTCTTTTTTCGGAACTCCCGCTTTTTCATCGAACGGCGAACGGGTTTGAAAAAAAGTATCTGAACCGAACGGATTGGGCATATCGCTTTTTTTTTCGCTCCTCGCCGCTGTTTCGGCCGATTCTTCCTTCTTCGCAGGGTTAGAATTGGGAAGAGGAACCATTTTTTCAGGTACCGGCGATTGGACCTCAAATTGCGGCCGGCCGGCCGGTTGGATTTCATCGGAATGTGCCGGCATCGTCGGTTGGGAAAGCGGCTCCATTGGTGATTCTTTTTTCGCTGATTTTAGGTTCGCAAGGTCATCCTTGAGAGTGCGGATTTTGCCGTAGTTGTTCGGAAGAACTGTGCTTGTGAGATTGGCCGGGTTAGTCTCATTTAGGGGATGTTTCATTTGGAACATTTGTTTTTGCAAACGGGCTATGGCTCATTTTGATTATACGAATTGCGAATGATGTTTTCCGCGCATTCGAATAAGCGCCTAATTCGTAAAGAGTTTTTAGCCCGTATTTTTTTGTTTTAAATAATGCAATATTATTTTACACTATTTTCCAAACCTCGCATAGTAAGGTTGATTCTTCCGAGATTGTCTATTTCTTTTACTTTTACCGTGACCATTTGTCCGATCTTCAGCGCATCTTCGACTCGTTCGGTTCTTTTTTCGGAAATTTCAGAAATATGAACCATGCCTTCTTGTCCGGGGAGAATTTCGGCAAAAGCCCCAAAATTCATTATACGCGTGATGCGACCCTGGAAAACTTCTCCGGGAACAACTTCATGCGTGAGATTTTTCACCCATTCGAGAGCTTTCGCGCCTGCCTCAGGATTATCGGCAGTGATGAAAACCAAGCCATCGTCCTCAATATCAATTTCCACTCCGGTTTCATCAATAATCTGGTTGATGATTTTTCCTCCGGGGCCGATAACATCGCGAATTTTTTCCGGATTGATTTTAAGGGTGATAATGCGGGGTGCGTAGGCGGAAAGATCGGAACGAGGCGCGCCCAAAGTTTGGCTCATCACGTCGATGATTTCAATCCGATTTTTCCTTGATTGTTCAAGAGTATCGCGGATCATTTCGGCTGTGAGTCCGTCGGTTTTCACATCAAGCTGGATCGCGGTGATTCCCTTTGTTGATCCTGCAATCTTGAAATCCATTCCGCCAAAATGATCTTCGGGTCCTTGAATATCTGTAAGGAGTTTGTATTTCCCGTCTTCGCCGATAACAATTCCGACCGAAACGCCGCCGACCACTGATTTTATTGGAACGCCGGCATCAAGCAGAGCAAGGTTTGACCCGCAAGTGCTGGCCATTGAAGAAGAACCGTTTGAGGACAGTATTTCGCTTACCAGACGAATTGTATAAGGAAATGATTCTTTGTCCGGTATGACTGGCAGAAGGGCTTTTTCAGCCAAGGCTCCGTGTCCGATTTCGCGCCGCCCCGGTCCGCGCATGGGACGGACTTCTCCGACTGAAAAGGGCGGGAAATTATAATGGTGCATAAAGCGTTTTTTTTCATCAAGCTCCATGGTGTCGATAATTTGTTCCATGCCCGGAGCGCCGAGGGTCACGGTTGTGAGGGCTTGTGTTTCGCCCCGGGTGAAAAGGGCGCTTCCATGGGTGCGGGGCAAGATTCCAACTTGGCAGGAAATAGGACGAACTTCATCCAGCTTCCTTCCATCCGGCCGTTCGTCTTTCCCTAAAATCGCTTCATTGAAAAGCCTTTGTGTTTCGATGTCAACCGCAACGAGTGCCAGCTCTTTCTTTTGCGCACAGTCTTCCGGATATTTTTCCTTCACATAATCTCCGATCTCGGAGAAAAGCTCATTTTGGAGTTTCGTTTGGATGAAATAATCTTTTTGGAAAAGAGCCGGCCTGATACGCGCGGAAAATTTCTCCACGATTTCGCGTGCGAAATTTTCTTCCGGCAAAAACAAAATAGCCTCGGCTTTTGGTTTTCCAATTTCCTTTTGGATATTTTTTATGAAGCTGACGATTTGGTTGATAGTTTTTTGTCCTTCGGACAAAGCTTCAAAAATTTTCGCTTCCTCGGCTTCTTTGGCGCCTGTTTCAATCATGTTTATTTTTCCTTCAATTCCGCAGGCGAAAATATCATAAAGGCTTTTTTCTTTTTCTCCATTCACAGGGTTGACGACGGGCTGGCCGTTTTTTTCTCCGATTCGGACCGCAGCAATGGGGCCGTCCCAGGGGATGTCGGAGACAGTAAGCGCTGTGGAAGCGGCAATGGCGCCAACAAGCGCCGGATCATTTTCCTGGTCAATGGAAAGAACGGTGATGATCACCTGGACTTCATTTCGCATCTGCTGGTTGAAAAGCGGCCGGAGCGTCCGGTCGATAAGGCGGCCGTTTAGCACCGCTTCATCTGTTGGGCGGCCTTCGCGCTTGATAAAGCGGCTGCCTTTGATTTTTCCCGAAGCGTAGAATTTTTCTTCGTAGTCAACCATAAGAGGAAAATAATTCATTCCCTCTCTTGCTCCCGGGCTCATTACGGCAGTGGCGAGAACCATAGTATCGCCATAACGGACAGTGACAGAAGCGTTCGCTTGCTGCGCAAAAAGACCGGATTCAACGATTAGTTTTCGTCCGGCAATTTCCGTCTCGAATTTTTTTACTTTCTCCATTTTGAAGATTCTTTCCAAACAGCGCTAATAGACGAATAACACACAGCTGACACCAAAATTCAGTATCAATTGTGTGCGATTGGTTATTAGGGCTGATAGAAATTAATTATTAGAATTGTGAATTCGGAATTTTGAATTGTGAATGGGAATCAAGAATAAAAATGCAGGATTCCATATTCAATATTCCTAATTCTATATTCTCAATTCTCAATTCCAAATTCTTTGAGTTTATATCAGGAACTTTCTCTTGTTTTCGCTTAAATTGATGAAATCGTCCGCGACTTCGATCAGTTTTCCTGAAGCCGATTCCTGAAAAGCGATCACTTCCACGCGGCAACCCATGGTATTTTGGAGATAATGAACCAGGGGAATATAATCCCCGTCGCCTGTCACCAAAACGATAACATCGAGATGCCCGGCAAGCTTGACAGCGTCAACTGTGATGCCCACATCCCAATCCCCTTTTTTGGCGCCACCGGGGAAAATTTGAAGATCTTTTGTGCGGACTTCATAGCCGGACTTTTGGAGGGCGTCAAAAAAATTCTTCTCGAGGCCCTCAATCGTCTTGATGCCGTAGGCGATGGCGCGGATAAGCTTTCTCCCGGAAGTGGCCGTTTTGAGCACTTCTTTGAAATCAACCTTTTTTTTATAAAGAACCTTGGCGGAATAATACATATTCTGAATGTCCACCAAAACTCCAACCCGTTGTTCTGAAAATTTTCCAGTTGCCATGATAATCTGTTTTAAATAAAAATAAACTTGTTGCTACTCCTTTAATCCCAAGGAGGCCACAATCTTTTTGAGTCTCTTCGGATCTTTTCCCTTCAGATAAGCTAGAAGCTTTTTTCGCTTGGAGACCATCTTCAAAAGACCCCTGCGGGAGTGGTTGTCCTTCTTATTTTTTTTGAGATGAGAGGTCAGGCTCTTTATTTTTTCCGTGAAAAGGGAAATCTGGACTTCCGGTGAGCCAGTATCTTTCTCATGTGTTTTCGAGGTTGCGATAACTTTCGTCTTTTTCTGCTTGGTCAAAGCCATAAGTTTTCCAATTTAGATTATTATTTCTGAAAAAAATGCCTGAGTTAATAATACCACCAATAGTGTAATTTGACAACTTTTTGGGGCGATATTTATTAATTTCGGCAGATGTTCTATTATACACAAGGTATCCCGGTAGTATAATAGTTTACTTTCGGGTTTAGTCGTCTATCTGACAGAAACAAGCCAGTTAATCATTATACTACCGGGTATGGAAATAATCAAGGGCCTCAACGAACAGCAAAGGGAAGCGGTGCTCTCGACGGAAGGGCCGGTTTTGGTCGTGGCGGGTGCGGGAAGCGGAAAAACGCGGCTGCTTGTCCACCGAATCGCCTATCTGATCAAGGAGAAAAAAGTCAGTCCGCGTCAAATACTCGCGGTTACTTTCACGAACAAAGCGGCCGAAGAAATGAAAGAACGGATAAAGAAATTGCTGGTCGGCGATTTCCGTTTTCAGCCCTGGATGGGAACTTTTCATCATATTTGCGTGCGGATTTTGAGGTCCGAAATCGACAAAATCGGATATAAAAAAAATTTTGTGATTTATGACGACTCGGACCAGCGGGCGCTGGTGAAGAAAATAATGAAAGAAAACGAGATCAGCGCCGAGCAATTCAATCCCCGGGCGATGCTGGCGGTGATTTCGAAAGCCAAAGGAGAGCTTATGAAAGTCGAGGACTACATTTCCGGCGAGAGCTACTTTGAAAGGATTGTCGCTCGGGTTTATGGCGCTTACCAAAAAAATCTTCTCGAGAACAACGCCCTTGATTTTGACGATATTTTGCAAAAAACAGTCGAACTCTTTCAAAAATTCCCTGATATTCTTGAAAAATACCAGAATGTTTTCCGCTATATTCTGGTTGACGAATACCAGGACACAAACCAGGCCCAGTATGTTTTGGTGAATCTTTTAGCCCAGCGCCACCGCAATCTTTGCGTCGTGGGGGATGATTGGCAGTCCATATACGCTTTCCGGGGAGCGGATGTGCGCAATATTCTTGATTTTGAAAAAGACTATCCGGAAGCAAAAGTCGTGAAACTGGAGCGGAATTATCGCTCCACGCAGAAAATTCTTGATGCCGCCTACGGCGTCATTTCGAAAAATATCCGCCGCAAAGACAAGAAACTGTGGACGGATAACATCGAAGGGCACGACGTGGTTTTGTACAAAGCCTCCGATGAGCAGGATGAGGCTGGTTTCATCATTCGCGAAATTCAAAGAATCGTTGAAGAAGAAGGTTTGAGTCTCGATGATTTTGTGGTTCTATACCGTACCAATGCCCAGTCGCGGGCTATCGAGGAAGCTTTTCTCGAGTCGGCCGTTCCGTATCGAGTGGTTGGCGGCGTGCGTTTTTATGAGCGGCGGGAGATCAAAGACTTTTTGGCGTATTTGCGGTTTATAAGCAATCCTACTGACGAAATCAGCCTTGGAAGAATCGTCAATCTTCCGCCGCGGGGGATTGGGAATATTACGCTGGGGAAGTGGATAAGATTCACTCGGGAAAACAATCTTGATTTTGTGGCTTCAGCAAAAAAAACGGGTGACATTTGCGGTCTCAATGGGGCGAAAATGGACGCAATTGCAAAATTCGGAGCACAAATTGAGCGGCTGAGGAGTGAAGCCGGACGCGCAACGATCATTGATCTTATGGATTCGATTCTGACAGAAACGGGATATCAAAAATTGCTGCTCTCTGAGGGTGAAGTGGGGCAAATCCGGTTTGAAAACGTCCGGGAACTGTTCACGGTGGCGGAAAAATACAAAAAAGAGGAAGGCCTTGAGGGACTCAATATGTTTTTGGAGGAAGTGGCGCTGATGGCCTCGACGGATAATATTGATTCAAAATCAGGCCTGGTGCATCTGATGACGCTTCACAGCGCAAAGGGACTCGAATTCAACACGGTTTTTATTGCTGGCATGGAAGAGGGCTTGTTTCCGCACTCAAGAGCGCTTCTCGATGAAAGAGAGCTCGAAGAGGAAAGAAGGCTCGCTTATGTCGGCATCACGAGGGCCAAAAAAAGAATTTATCTTCTTTGGGCGACAACGAGGAACATTTTCGGGTCAACAAGGGTGAATGTCGCCTCGCGTTTTTTGGATGATATCCCAGCTGAGCTAAAGGCCGACTTTGAGGAATTTCGCGCTTTCCCAAAAGTGCGAAAGGGAAAAGCCGGACTTTTTGAAGAAAAAAAGGAAAAAAGCTTAGCTTTGGAAAAATTCAAAGACGGAGAAAGAGTCAGGCACTCTATATTCGGAGAAGGCATTGTGATTTCCACAAAGGATGACATTGTCACAGTCGCTTTCATGAAAGAGGGACTCAAAAAAATTTCTGCCAAGTTCGGGAAATTGAAGAAAATATAAACTATTTTTACTTTAAATAAGGCAAATTATTGGATTCGGAGATTCAAAAACTGGACAAAATTATAGAAATATGCTAACATAATCCGTTGGTTCTTTGTCATCCATGTTTGTGATAAGACGGGCATTTTGCGCGTTATTTTGGCTCTTAAAACGCTTGCCTCATAGAAGGGGCAAGTCTGTATCTGGCGGAACCAGAAGAATGGCGAACCCCATTAGGGAGAGCCTAAAAACCAAAGGAGGTCCGATATGGAAAGCCTGGTAAGAATTCCGCAGTCTGAGCTTAACGCAACACTGGAAAGGCTTAGCAAACTTGGTGTCACGCAAGAGCATTTCAAGCGTGTCCGCTCAAGCAGAAAATATGCTAAAGCCGTGGCGTCGGCATTTCTCGGCGATGATGGTGTGGTGATGAGTTATAATGATGTTCGCACCATTCTCGGTCAGGATTTCATCACGCCCGAGGAAATCGCCATTGCTCGCAAGCTCACCTATGGCGACGATGTGCTTCAGTATTTCACTGAAACGCTTCCGTCCGAGGAAGTGTTGCAGTGGCTCCGTGACAACGGCTTCGTGCTGATTGCGGGACCGCCCAGTCCGATGTCGCTCTTGGAAGTCCGCGACCTCAACGCCCAGCTCCTTTACACCAAGTCTGGCGGTTGGTATGCGGAAGCGAAGCAGAAATTCTCACGGGACGATAAGGTGGTTTCTGAATGGCTTATGCTCCGCAAGGGCGTCGTGCCCAAATCCACGAGCAAAACGTGGGACGAACAGCAGAAGCTTCTTTCCGAGGCGGAATGCGTTCCCAACGCTCCCGAAACGACGTGGGGCGAAACCACTTACAAGGAAGTCCGTAATGCGTGGCTGTTTCCCAGCATCTACGCCAGAACTTCTTCCGTGGACTCAGACGACAATCGCGTCTGCGTCGGCGATTCGGCGGGTGGCGGTGTCTACGTCGGCAGCGGCTGGGGCGACGACCGCCACGACGGCCTTGGTCTGGCGTCCGCTCAGAAACGAAACTCGTAACCTTGAAATCTTGTTCCTTTTGTATTCTTGAGCCTTCGGCGATTTTTTTTCTCGCTGGAGGCTCTTTTCTTTTGTCAAAAACACTGATAAGATAAAATCAATCTTGCTAATGCAAGTTAGGTTACGGCTTAACTTCGCGAGATGTCTTTTCTTTAGACCTTACCAGAATATCGTCGGCTACGGCTTGCGATAGCGTGCGAGCAAAGATGAGAGTTAATTTCTTGTTTGCTCTTAGTGGAGGTGTTCTGATTTTGTCATCGGAACTGCTCTCGAATAAAATACAGGAAAGAGAGAATATAGTCCGCTTTTAGCGGAAGTAAATCTCAATTTCCAGTGGCTTTCAGACGGGAACAAACAAATTCCGTGGACTCAGACGACAATCACGTCAACGTCGGCAATTCGGCGAGTGGCGGTGTCAACGTCAACAACAACTGGGACGACAACCGCAACGACTACCTTGGTCTGGCGTCCGCTCGGAAATTATCTCAAGTCGAAAGTAAACGCTCTCCTTTTTTGGGAGAGCGTTTACTTTAGCAGTCCTTTACGGATTTTATCCAGCCGCCGAGCATTCTTCCTATTTCATCCGTTTTTTCCTGAAGCAGGACATACTTTTTGCTGTCAATCGCTTTCACTTCTTTGGCAAGGCGGACAAAAATTCTGAAAAGGTTCAACTTCAAGCTGGCTTTTTCAAGGACTGGCAATTTTTCCACTTTGGACATTTGGCTGGCCAGCAGGATACTTTCCAGTGTTTCCAGCAAAATGTTTTCGCATTTCTGCCAGAGCGTATAGCGGTCTTGTTTGGGGACTGAATTTCTGAAGCTATAAAAGTTCCGATACAACTCGTAGATTTTTTTAAAGATCGGTATGTCAAATTCTTCCATAGGTTTATTGTTATGAAGATTTATAAAGATGTTTTTGAGAAAATAATTTCGCCTGAAAATCTTTTTTCGGCTTGGGACAATTTCAAAGTCGGAAAGATAAAAAAGAAAGATGTCCAGGCGTTTGAATCGAAGCTGGAACAAAACATTTTCCAGCTTCATCGGGAATTGAGGGGACGCTCGTATAGGCACGGCAGTTATGCCTCATTTTATATACGTGATCCGAAACAAAGACATATTCACAAAGCCGAAGTCAGAGACAGAATTTTGCATCATGCCGTTTTTTCTATCCTCAACCCCATTTTTGAGGCAACCTTTATTTCCCATTCTTTTTCTTGCCGAATTGGAAAGGGAACGCATAAAGGCGTTATCGCTTTGGAAAAAATGATAAGAAAAGAGACGCAAAATTATTCCAGACGTTGCTTTATTTTGAAGTGCGACGTGAGGAAGTTTTTTGATACGGTTGACCACGGAATTTTGATGAGGATTTTGAAAAAGCGGATTAAGGACGAAAATGCACTCTGTCTGTTAAGAGAAATTATTAGCAGTTTTTCCTCCGAGCATTCGGACATTTTCACAGTCCGAGGTTTGCCGATTGGCAATCTCACCTCCCAGCTTTTTGCCAATATCTTCCTCAACGAGCTTGACCAGTTTGTCAAAAACAAAATGCGTTTGAAATTCTATGCTCGCTATACCGATGATTTCGTCATTGTCGGGAAAGACGAAAGAGAATTGAAAAATATGCTTTCGGAAATACGCTCATTCTTGAAAGATAGATTGTCCCTGGAACTCCACCCGAAAAAAATCGTGATTAGAAAATATAGCCAAGGAATTGATTATCTTGGCTATATCGTTTTGCCTCACTATCAGCTACTCCGAACAAAAACGAAAAAGCGAGTGTTCAAAAAGTTGAAAATGCGGATTGGGCAATACAGGGCGGGGGAAATTAGCGAAAAATCTTTGAACCAATCCCTGCAATCCTATCTCGGCGTTTTTTCCCACGCCGACACGCACGAATTGGAGCAGGAACTTCTTAATCAATTTTGGTTTTGGTTGAATGAATAATATTTGCGCAAAATAACTCGCCTAAAATTTTTCATAAACAAAAAACGGGGCTCTTTCAGAGGCATCCCGTTTTGTATTTAGAAAATATTTTAATATATGAAACCCTTTACAGTCCGGCTGTTGGCATTGATAGTCCGGGTTGATTTTTTTCCGAATCCGGCGTAGTTCATTTCGGAAATAGTTACGGAATTCCCGTTTACTTTCTCGACAATCCCGACATGGCCCCAGCGCGATTCTCCGGTTACGATAATCGCTCCTGCCTTTGGCGTCCGGCCGGTGGCCTTTCCGGAAGCGCGGGCGTTTGTCAGCCAGGCTCCGGCGTTTCCGCCCCAGGGAACGTATTTTCTTTGGGCTACGTACCATGTGCAATATCCGTATGGAAAGCGATGGCCGCCTCCAGCTCTTGCATCCATCCGATAAGAGCTTGACGCGGTTGCGTATTGCGCTCCATAAGCCCCTGTTCTGTAAGCAGGCGCTGTCGGAGCGGCAGATGGCGTCGGAGCTGAAATGTATCCGTCAGGAAGGATTATTTCCTGGCCGACAGCTAGCTTTTCATCGGCTGGAAGCTCATTGTAAGCCAGAACCTTTTGCTTGTCAGAATTATATTTTGCCACAATAGCATCAAGAGTGTCACTTTTTTGGATTTTGTATCTAACGCCTGTAACTGGAAGAACAGAAAGCTTATCTCCCGGCTTGAGGAGCGAAGTATCAGAAAGATTGTTAGCCCAGAGTATCGTGCTTACGGAAATTCCATGTCGGGCGGCAATTGATCCGGCGGTATCCCCCTCCTTTACGATATAAGTCTTAGCCTCTCTTCCGTTTCCTCCCATCACGGTTGGATTATAGGAAGCCAAAGTCACCTGGCTTTGAATGGTTGGAGCCCTGAAGTATGAAGCCGTATCATCATAACCTTCTTCTTGAATTTCCTCTAAAATAAAATACGCCGGATCAGCAAGTGGCGCAGTAGCAAGATTATTTTTGCTTTCGTTCTGAAGAGCGATTTTTTGCTTGAGCGTATTGTTTTCTTTTGAATTAATTCCAAAGGCGTCGAACAGCGAACCCGGAGCTCCCTTTGCAGAAGAAAAGTTTATGAGAGCCACGGTGGCAACACAGACCGCGACGACGATAGTTGCCGAATATTCCCTGAAAAATGAAAGAAGTTTTCGAGCGGCAAATCTTTTTTTGAGGAAAAAAACCAACCTTCTCTGAAGAGAGCGGTCGGTTCCATAATGAATCACCTGATCCGCGCTGCGGATGGCGAGCGGATCTCCCAAAGTATTTTTTCCTCTTAGCACTATTCGCAATCTCTTCCAGGTCATTCGGAAAAAGCTTTTGAAAAAGTTGCTAATCGATTTTACCTTTCTCTTGGATCAGGGGCTCGTAGCCAGCTCGGCGTTTTTTGAATGTTCCGGTGCGATTTCCGCCTGATCCCTAATTTTTATGACGGGTAATAGGTTATCACAATCAGATATAATGTCAAGTCTCATTTTTTTGGAAAATATTGGGATAAACGGATATTTTGGCTTGTATAAGCCATTATTGTAAATAGCACTCCACTCTGTATGTTTTTTCTGTTAATATAAATGTGCTACTAAGCATTTCGCGATGAATTTGAGCCAGCTTAAAAATCAATATCTAGAGCATCTTGAAATTGAGAAGGATCGCTCGCAAAAAACAATCGAAAATTATGACCATTATCTTGAGCGTTTTTTGAAATGGGCAAAAATAAGTTCGGCAAGTGATATTACAGATGAATTGGTTCGCCGATATCGTCTCCAGCTCAACCGCTTTGCGGATGAGAAAGGTTCGTCACTCAAAAAAATTACTCAAAACTATCATGTTATCGCCCTTCGCAATTTTTTGAAGTATCTCGCGAGACATGACGTAAAGACTTTGCCGGCGGAAAAGGTGGAGCTTGGAAAAACAAGCGAGAGACAGATTGATTTTTTGGAAATGGAGGAAGTGGAGCGGATTTTTGAAGCGGCCGGCGGTTTAGATCAGAAATCTTTGAGGGACAGGGCCATACTTGAATTGCTTTTTAGCTCCGGACTTCGAGTCTCAGAGCTTGTCGGCCTGAATCGCGATCAGGTGAACCTCAAAACGGGAGAATTCAGCGTTCGGGGGAAAGGAAGCAAAGTGAGGGTGGTGTTTGTGTCCGACCGAGCGAAAGCGACGCTTCAAAGATACATGGAAAAAAGACTCGATATTGATCCGGCGCTGTTTGTGAGAGTTGGAATAAAGCATCTTGAAAAAAAGAGCAAGGCCGACAATCTGCGGATTACTCCGCGGACGGTTCAGCGCATTGTGAAACACTGCGCGCTGAAAGCCGGGATCGTGAAAGACGTCCATCCGCATACTCTTCGCCACTCATTTGCCACTGATCTCATCCAAAACGGCGCCGATATCCGCTCGGTGCAGGAAATGCTCGGGCACTCCTCCGTCACCACGACGCAAATATATACGCACGTCACTAATAAGCAATTAAAAGAAGTTCATAAAGCTTTCCATGGGAAAAGACGCAAATAGTTTGTCTTTTCCAAAGCTCGGCTTTTCCCTTCCCCGACTAAACGCCCGGGAATTCCTCAAAGCCAAGCTTATAAGAAGTCCGCAAAGCGTTTCACGAAAAAAGGCGGAAATAACCGAGAGCTTAGATCTTGGGTGAAGAACCCCGTGGCGGCGGGTATTTTTTCTTTTTCTCAATGAAACATCAAATTTCAAGGGAGTCAAATATATTCACGTGGATTTAATTGACTACCTTGAAGAATAGCCAAGATAAAAAAGAGAACCCGGGAGGTCAAACCGCCCCGGGTTCTTTTGATAATGCTGAAAATGAAAGTTTCCCCTACTTCGTTTTCAGTGCTTCGGCTTTGCTGAAGTGTGCCCCGATGTCCCTCCGGCAATCGAGGCGGTTGCCGGCGTCGTCTTCCCGGGGGATCACCCGGATTTTGCCGTTGTCGAAGGCCGCGAGCAGTCGCTGGCGCAGAATCTCGGCTGTCTGGCCCCGGGTTTGTCCGGACTTGACTGTGGTATTGGCCAGAAGATAGGCCACGCGGGAGCCGTCGGATTTGAAGACGCCGTCTTCGTAGTCCATGGCGGACGGGATGACGGTGATCTTCTTCTTGTCGAAATAATCGAAGTCGATCTCCATGACCTCGCCTTTGGTGAGCGACCAGGGGTAGCCTTTTTGCTGTTTAGGACCGCCTGGACCGGTAACCAGGGCAAAGCAAATCGAAATCTGATCCGTCCGTATTTCGGGCTCCACCTTGTGCAAGTTGCCCTGAACCGCAGCCTTAAGCAGAGCGCCCAAGTTCCGTATCCTCTTCACGACCGGCTGGAATTCCGGCTCGCCCGGGCGAACGTTGATCTCGCAGACCCGGATCGCTTTCGGCTTTCCGTCAGGCAGGAAAGATACGAAACATCCGGGGTATATAACACATGGACGAAGGACATTCTTCAGCCACATAGCCTGGGTAAGAGGATAGATAATAGATTCGTCGACAAGTTTTAAAAGTTCTGGGGATTCCCAGGGATGCGGGGAGATGGCACCCATTCCTCCGGTAATCGGGTTCCAAATTCCAGAGGGGCCGGGGAACCTTTCCGGGTAGTCCATCGCCGTGGGAAGAATTTGATAATGCGCGTGTTCGTCGGCTAGAACTGTGAAGCTGATTTCAACTCCAGACATTCTGGCTTCGATAAGAAGCGGCCAAGGAGCCTTTTCACCGCAGACATTGGTGTAAGAATCCTTGAAGTCCTTGATCAGGAGGTCGTAGGTATCCCTGATGCCCCAGCTGTCGAGGATGACGCGGGATCCCTTGCCGCCGGCGCTGTAAGGATATTTCAGAACGGCGCCGCCATGTTCATGCAAATAGTCCAGACAGATACCGGCCACTGCCCGGAAATCACGGGCATCAACCTCGGCCGCGGGGGCGACGGGAATATTTGCTTCGCGGCAAAAGCGTTTACATGCGATCTTATCGCCCTCAAGGGTGTTAGCGCCCACCTTTCCAAGACCTATGATGCGGTTGCCGAAACCGGCTTCCGTCACCAGATCCACCAAGCCGTTGAAGAGCAGACCTTCGGGTCCGACCATTGCTATGTCCAATTGCCCGTTTCCGAAGGCTTCGATCAGGGCAGCAGCGTAATCTGCTGCTGAATTGCTCCTGGTTGGGATAAAGTCAATTGGCCATTGGTGGTTTGGCAGCCGTGCCCAAGGCTCCATCGCTGGGGTTCCCCGCACGACGACACCCCGATAGTTTCCGGGATGGAGTTCACTTTTAGCTCGGCTTGTTTCCAGCGCGGCCTCGAGCATTCTCCCGTCTGTTCCCGAAAATGCAATTTTGCAAGGTTCTGATTCTGGCATAAGCTTCTCCTTTAAGCTTTATTTTCTTTGATTTCAGCCTATCTTAGGAAGAGGAGTGATGTCAATAATTATTCAACTGTTGCCGAAACAAAAAAGCGCTCAAATTTATCCAAGCGGATAGAGTTGAGCGCTATGCTTCAATGTCGCAAAAAGTCCATATTTTCAAATTTTTTTATCCTTTTTCTTCTTCATCTTCTCGACAATTCTTGTGAGGCGGTAAGTGACGATGACCACGGCCGCGGTAACGACGCCGGCATAGATAAACATGGCGGTGATGTCGCCTGCCCCCTGTGTTCCGAAGACGCGCTCGAAAAGTTTGCGGATGGCATCATTCCAGGCAAGAGCGGCCACGAGTCCCATCGCTCCTGTCATGAGCGTCACCACTTTTTCAACAAAAAAGACATGAAGAGTTTCCTCTTCTTTCTTCGTAAGCTCTTTTTCCTTTGATTTTTCTTCGGACATAATCGTTGGGTTGAAATGAAAGACGGAATATTGGCTTCTTGGATTATAATATATCAAAAATTATCATTGACGCAACCCAATTATTACATTACGCTTTATATGAGAATTTAATTCCTCAGGAAAGGGGTCGAAAACAGGATTTTTTCCGGGTCGAAATTATTCAAGCCGGAGGTTTGAAAGAGCGTAACGACGGGACTGTAGCTCAGCGGTTAGAGCGGCCGACTCATAATCGGTTGGTCGTAGGTTCGAATCCTACCAGTCCCACGTTGAAATATTGAGGGCGTATAGCTCAGTTGGTTAGAGCGTCTGCTCGACACGCAGAAGGTCTCCCGTTCGAGTCGGGATACGCCCACAGCACAAGAGATTAAAAAGGAGCGCCCCGACGTCACGTCGGGGAGGTCAGTGGTCCGATCCCACTATTGCCCACGAAAAATCCGTCCCGCTATGCGGGACGGATTTGCTATGAGAAAATGCTTCAAGCCTACGCCTTTTCCGGTGCCGCGGCAATTTCTTTTTCCGGCTCTTCTTCGGAAACTTTTTCAGCTTCAGGAATTTCGGCTTTGGCGATTTCACGGAAAAACAAAGTCCAGGCGGTAGTTTTGTAGGTGAGAAAGATGGAAGAGACGAAAAGCAAAACAGCAAGAGCGAGGAGAATTGCGAAAGCCAGGAAAATTCCAAAAATGATTTTGCTCAAGCTATAAAAGAGAATACCGCTGGGGACAAGAATGAGAAGAGCGATTCCAAAAACAGGGAGAAGGGCAACGCCGGCAGCCATATTCACAGCGAGAATAAGGAGAGAAAACAAGAGAGAACTTTTTATGTTTTTGAGGAGCAAGTTATAGCCGGCTTCGACGGCACTCCAGACTTGAAGATCGGAGAGAATGATATAGAATTCAGCGAATAAATTTGTAAGCGCCAAAATAAACACGAGAGGAATAAAAATGGCAACCGCTAAAAGCCCTACCAGAACAGCACTCACCCACGATCCCTTGACGGCCAAAAATATTGTTGGAATGGCCAGAACCAAAACGATGACAATTGTCGCAAAAAAGAAAAGAAGAAAAAGTTTGAACAAATTTCGCATGTATTTCTTTCCCGATTTCCAACCTTCGCGGAAGTTCGCCTTTTTGTTTTGGGTTATGAGGCTAACTGACTGGATGAGCCCCGCTTTTCCAATAAGGGAGATCAAAAAAAGAACGATTCCAATCGCAAAGAGAATAAGCGTGACAATCAATACTATTTGCCAGTGAGTTTCAACGAAGTTTTGAACCATACTGCCTTTCTCTTCCCAACTTTCACTGCCTCCGACGTTGAAACTTCCCGGAGATCCCAGAGCCAAAAGGACTCCAAACCAAAGAAGAAATTTGTTTTGCCAGACAATTCGGGCGGATTCTTTCAGAATCTCAATATATGGGATTTCTTTTTTCACGGGCTTATTTATTTCACTCATTTTTTTTCATTAGTAGTCGCGTCCGTGATATTTTCGCCTGCTTCGCTAAGCACGCCTGCCTTGTCAGGCGAATCCTTTTGGGCAGGTTCGTCTGCGTTTTTTCCAATCAATTCATTGAATTCATCTTGTTCAATTGTTTCTTTTTCAAGAAGTGTTTTGGCAATCTTCTCAAGTATCTCTTTTTTCTCGCTGATAATCTTACTGGCGGTCCGGAAAGCGCCTTCAATGAATTTTGAAACCTCCTGGTCAATTTTCGTGGCAGTCGATTCGGAATAATTTTTTTCTTCGCTGATTTCTTTTCCCAGGAAGACGAGTTCTTCTTTGTGCCCGAAGGTTCGCGGTCCAAGGGCGCTCATGCCGTATCTTGTGACGAGCTTTCGGGCTATGTTAGTCGCACGCTCAAGGTCATTTGAAGCGCCGGTGGTGACATCTCCAAAAGTTATTTTCTCGCTTACATATCCGCCGAGAAGAACAGCCAGTTCATCAATGAAATAGGCGCGTGAATAGAGCCTTTTATCTTCCTGAGGAGCGGCAAGGGTATAACCGGCGGCTTGTCCCCGGGAAATGACGGAAACTTTCTGGACCGGGTCAGCATTCGGGAGACTGGCTCCGACAAGCGCGTGCCCGGCTTCATGAAAGGCAGTGATTTCCTTTTCTTTCAAGTTCAAGACTTTACTTTTTCGCTCAGGACCGAGGATCACTTTTTCGATTGAAATTCGCAGTTCATCCGGACCAATTTGTTTTTTTCCTTTGCGGGCGGCCAGAATCGCCGCTTCATTAACTAAATTGGATATATCTGCTCCGGAAAAACCAGGAGTGCGGGATGCGATTTGTTTCATATCAACGTTTTTTTCAAGAGGCTTGTTTTTGGCGTGAATTTTGAGAATGGCCTCACGCTCTTTTATATCGGGTAAATCCATAACGACGCGCCGGTCAAATCTTCCCGGCCGCAGAAGCGCCGGATCAAGAACATCCGGGCGGTTGGTAGCAGCAACAACGATGACGTTGGTATTGGTTTCAAAACCGTCCATTTCAACCAGAATCTGATTGAGAGTTTGCTCACGTTCATCGTGTCCTCCGCCAAGACCAGCGCCTCGGTGGCGCCCGACAGCGTCAATTTCATCAATAAAAACAATGGCCGGCGCGTTCTTCTTGGCTGTTTTAAAAAGGTCGCGTACGCGGCTGGCGCCCACGCCGACAAACATTTCCACAAATTCCGAACCAGAGATACTAAAGAAGGGGACATTGGCCTCTCCGGCGACGGCTTTGGCAATAAGGGTCTTTCCGGTTCCGGGAGAGCCGAGAAGAAGGACACCTTTGGGGATTCGTGCGCCGAGATCCAGAAATTTTTTCGGATGTTTCAAAAATTCAACGATTTCTTTGAGCTCTTCCTTTGCCTCCTCCGCTCCAGCCACGTCGGCGAAGGTTATTTTTTTCTTGCCGTTTTTTTGCGGCTGCGTGAGGCGCGCCCGGGACATGCCGAAAGACATGGCCTGGTTGTTTCCGCGCTGGGCCGAACGCATCATAAACCAGAGGAATACCCCGATGATTATAAAAGGGAGAAGAAAAGGGATGATCGTGTTTACCCAAAAAGCGGCAGTTGTCGTGTCCTTTATATCAACGCTGACCCCGCGCAGCTTTTCCGGGTCGACGCCATAGTTTTTGAGTGATTCAGAAAGCGAAGATTCGGCTTCTTTGCGGGAGCTTTCTTTGGTGTCGTCCATGAGCGTGATGTTCAATTTTTCGCCCTCAACCTGAATATCTTTCACTTTTTGGTCGTTGATCTGGTTAGCCAGTTCGTTCAGCGTGATACTTTGCACCTTTTGGACAGGCGTGTTGTAAACCATCACGATTCCGGAGATGACGAAAAAGACCAGAAGGACGATTATTATATTCTTTGCGAAATTTTTCATAATTTTTCTATATTTAACTTATCACCTTTTCTCTGAATTTTCAATTTTTTAAATTTAATAACGTGTTTCTTGCTTTTCCTGCTCTTTATAATTTTCAAAATTTCATCAATGTGTCCCGATTCAATTTCCCGCAAATGAGGATTATATCTTTCAATCGCCAGGCGAAGAATTTCTCTTTGAATAGCCGGATGCAGACTGCCAAGCCTCGAAGCACGCAAATTTTTTTCCGACTCAAGCCATTCTTTCGAAAATCGGGTGATGAAATCATGATCTTCGGCGGCTGATTGCGAAAGCCTACACAAAACCTCTTCTATGTTGGGGTTATATTCTTTTACAATATATGGAAGAAGTTTGTTGCGGATTTTGTTTCGCGTGAAATCTGCCCCGAGGTTGGTTTTGTCAGTACGGAAAGGCAACTTATTCTTACGCAAATAGGCCAAAATCTCTTTTCGGGGAATGCTGAGCAGCGGCCGGATAATATTTCCATTTTTGAATTTAATCGCGCCTAGTCCCCGAAGTCCCGTGCCCCGCAAAATTCGCATCAAAACGGTTTCGGCCTGGTCGTTGAGGTTATGCCCGACAGCGATGGCGTCGGCGCCGTATTTTTCGCGGATTTTTTCGAAGAAATTGTAGCGAATGTTGCGAAGATAATCCTCAGAACGCTGAATGCTGAACGCTGAACGCTGAACATTTTTGATTTCGACTGGCAGAGAATATTTTTCAGCTATTTTTTTGACCAGTGCCTCGTCTTTTTCCGAATCTTTTCCCCGCAGGCTGTAATTCACGTGCGCGACGATGATTTCAAGGTCGTATTTATTTTTCAATTTATATAGCGCGTCCAAAAGGCAAACCGAATCCGGCCCGCCGGAAACGCCGACCACAATTTTTCCGCCGGAGGCGGATCCGCCTTTGGCGGATGCTCCTCTCCCAAACAACTCGTGGCGAAAAACATTTTCCTGGATTTTTTTGATGAGGTTCATTACTGTAAAGAAGTTAAACCTCTATGATTTATGCTTTTTGATATAAGTAATCACTTGCTTGAAAACTTCTTCGCGAGTCAATTTGGTCGTATCCAAAAAGAAATCGTAATTTTTCGAATTGCGGATATCTATTCCGTAATATTTTTTATACCGTAAATCGTCGGTTTCTTTTCGTTTGCGATTACTGGCGAGCACGTCTTCGAGAGAATCTATTTTTCTATCTTCGTTTCTTGAATTATTTTTCTGCAATTGCTTAAATATCCTTTTTGCGCCTTCTTTCTCGTCAACTTTCAGATATATTTTTAAAGATTGCGGAATGAGATGCCAAGCAGTCCGGCTTTCGATGATAAAGTCATTGCTTTCCTCTGCCAATTGAAGAAGATGATCATCTACTTCCTTATCTATATTCGGATCGACTTCTCCGAGTTTGAGATATTCTACAAGCGTCATCCCTCTTTTTTTCGCCATATCGCGAAAAATTTGACCCATATAATATCTAGGGTATCCAAGAACTTTTGCAACTTTTTCGGCAATAGTGCTTTTCCCTGAACCCTCATCGCCATTGAAAGAGATAATCATTGAAAGCTATTTAATAATAACATAAAAGATATTTTTACATTTTGAAATGTAATTTTGATTTTTAATATTTGAATTTTGCATTATTTCACAAGCCCCAATCCCATCCGGTGCTCTTTGGGCTCGATGGAAAGTATTTTCCATTTGTAGGTTTTTCCGGTCTCAAGGATGTCCTCGATGTTTTTTCCCGGATTTTGCTCAAGGAGCTCCGAGATATGGGCGAGGCCGTGAATATCATCGTCAAGATATACAAAAGCTCCGAAGTGGTTTATTTTTCGAACTTGTCCCTCGTAGGTTTCCCCGGCTTTGTATTTTTTCTCCACAATGGACCAGGGATCTTTCTGGAGGGCTTTGATGGAAAGCGAAACGCGGGTGTCGTCAATGCCGATGATTTGGCACTTCACCCTGTCGCCGGTTTTCACCACTTCGCGAGGGTTGTCAATGAGTTGCCAGGCCAGTTCTGAAATATGGACCAGTCCTTCGAGCTTGTCTTCTTCGCGGGTTGAATCCAGCCTGCTCGGCGGAAGGAATTTCACAAAAGCGCCGAAGTCGACCACGCCGCTGACTTCGCCTTCAATGACGTCCCCCGCTTTAAGCTCGGAAATAGCCTTTTTTTCCTCATCGGAATAGGCTGCTTTTTCGCTCACAATCAGTTTCTCGCCCTCGCGGTCCGTATCAAGCACTTTCACTTTCATTTCCGTCCCGATAAAAGAGCGTAATTTTTCAAGAATTTTGCTTTTTTCTCCCTCTTCGACACGCGGGTAATGCTCGTTGGTGAGCTGGGAAACAGGAAGAAAACCGTTGATGCCGTTTACTTCCACGATGAGTCCGCCCTTGTTGGCATCGAGAATTTTGGTTGAAAAAGATTCTCCATTTACCTGTTTTTCCTCAAGATCCTGCCAGGCACGATCAATGGAGGCTTCTCGGATAGAGAGTTCGATATATCCATCTTCATTTTCAAGGTCAGTCACGGTAGCGGAAACTTTGTCGCCGATCTTGATTTTGTCGGTCGCGCCGAGCCCGTCTTTGATTTCGCGCCCCATTACGATGCCTGTTCCGAAAACTCCCAGATCAAGATAGATGGCGTTTGAATCAAGGGCGATCACGCTGCCTTCGATTACGTCTCCCTCTTTAGGAAAAGCTATTTTTTGTTGGTTTAAAAAATCAGCCATCACGGAAGTTTGACTGATTGGATCTTCGCGCAAGGCGGATCCGCTGCTGGTGGAATCTTCTGCTTTTTTCGCTTCAATTGTTTCTCTTGCTTCTTCCCTTTTTTCCAATCCGACTTCTTTCTTTTCATCGGAAATTTTGTCGACCTCTTGAGCCAGAGTGTCGAGAATGTCGTTTGCCATTTGGTTTAATGGTTAGGTTAATAATTAGACTTCTCTACGAATTACGAATCTGTACGAATATACGTAATAGCGCAACTCGTTATTACTGGTGGAGTATATAATAGAATGATTAATTTGGCAAGGAGTGGGGTTGATATGCGGATTATGATATGCTATCATTTCTATATCACCCCGGAAAGGTGATCACCCGCGAGGGTGATTAATTTTGGTTAATTTATTTTATAAAATATGACCATTCAATGGTACGGACACGCGTGTTTCAAGATTTCGACCAAGCCCGAGGGGCGCGGTTCGGGCGAGGACGTGGTGATTTTCACCGATCCCTTTGGCAAGGAAGTGGGGCTTCGTCCGCCGCAGGGACGGGCTGATATCGTCACTGTTAGCCATGATCATTTTGACCACAATAATTCCGCCGCGCTTCGAGGCGAACCGGCCGTTCTGGATCTGCCAGGAGAATATTCGATAAAAGGCGTTTCTATCAAAGGGGTGAATTCTTTCCATGACAAAAAAGAGGGCGCTGAACGCGGACTTAATACTATTTTCGTTTTCGAAAGTGAGGGAATCCGGTTTTGCCATCTTGGGGACCTTGCAACAATGCTCGACAAAAAACAGCTCGAAGAAATAAACGGAGTGGATATTCTGGCCGTTCCAGTCGGCGGGCCATTTTCGCTTATGTCGAAAGATGCCAAAGCGGTAGTTGACCAGGTTGAGCCGAAAATTGTCCTCCCGATGCATTATCACACTCCGGGCAACAAATTGAAGCTCGAAGATGAGAAAAAATTCTGCAAAGAAATCGGAATCTGCCCGCGGGAAAAAATGCCAAAAATCATTCTCAAGAAAAAGGATTTGGAAAGCGAGAAAATTCAGGTTATTTTGATGGAAGCGGTGAATAGTTAGATCAAAAATCAAATATCGAAAATCGAAAATGCGGTATGCGCCCGCCTGCAACAATATTGCATTTCGGGCGGGCTTCGCGCATGATTTTATAAATATATGAGTTTGCAGAGTTACATTGACAAGTTGAGAGAGAAACCAATTCGTGAGCGGGAAAGAATCGCCGTGATTGCTACAGGCGTTGCTTTTTCTGTCGTTTTTGTGATTTGGCTGCTATCTTTTTCAGAAATGAACAAAAATGAAAGCCCGGAATCGGCAACTTCTCCGGTAACAAACCAGCTGGAGGATCTCAAAAAAAATATTGACAGCGACAAGCAATCAGTCCAGGAGATGCTTCAGAGCCTGCCGAAAAATTTTGATGAGGATGAGGAGGATATCAATGACGAAAGTTTTCCGAATAACGAGCCTGAAAACCAGAATCAAAATGCAAACGAGAGCCAGAACAACTTGCCGGAGATACCGAGCCTGCCGTAGTAAACGCAAAGTGCAAAAATCAAAATGCAAAATGACAGTTCAAAATGTAAAATTATCAGATATCAAAATAGATTTCGATGTTTGCCCATTTTTAATTTTACATTGTAATTTTGAGCTTTGATTTTTAAATTTTGAATTATTATCGTGGAGATTGGCTACATAAAACCTCGTGAAATTACGTCCGAGATGAAAGAGTCTTATCTTGCCTATGCGATGAGCGTCATCGTGTCGCGGGCGCTTCCGGATGTCAGGGACGGGATGAAGCCGGTTCATCGCCGGATACTTTTTGCAATGCGCGAACTCGGCCTCACGCACTCGGCTAAATACAGAAAATCGGCGACGGTAGTCGGGGAGGTGCTTGGAAAATACCACCCGCATGGAGACACAGCCGTTTACGACTCGATGGTGCGGCTCGCCCAGGATTTCTCAATGCGCTATCCCCTTGTCGACGGGCAGGGAAATTTCGGTTCGATGGACGGCGACAATGCGGCGGCGATGAGATACACGGAAGCGAAGCTCACGTCCCTTGCCGAAGAAATGATGGCCGATATTGAAAAAGACACGGTTGATTTTGTTCCAAACTACGACGCGTCGCGAAAAGAGCCCTCCGTTCTTCCGGCCAAAGCGCCTCAATTGCTTCTCAATGGAACGATGGGAATCGCAGTCGGAATGGCGACGAATATTCCTCCGCACAATCTTGGTGAATTGGTTGATGGGATTGCCCATATTATCGAAAATCCGGATTGCGAAGTGAAAGATCTCGTGAAATTTGTGAAAGGCCCCGATTTTCCGACCGGCGGGACAATATACAACCAGTCGGATATCAATCAGGCTTATCTCACCGGACGGGGAAGTATTGTCACCCGGGCCGAAGCGGAAATCGTGGAAACGAAAAACGGGCAATTTCAAATTATTGTGACGGAGATGACTTATGCCTCCAACAAGGCGACGACAATCACAAAGATTGCCGAACTCGTGAAGACGGGAAAACTGGAGGGCATCCGGGATATCCGTGACGAATCCGACAAGGACGGGGTGCGGATCGTGATAGAACTCAAAAAAGAGGCTTTCCCGAAGAAAATTCTCAACAAACTCTATACTCTCACTGACCTTCAAAAATCGTTTCACGTGAATATGCTGGCGCTGGTGGACGGAATCGAGCCCAAGATCCTGAATCTCAAAGCCGCTTTGGAACATTTTATCGAACATAGAAAAGTTGTTGTCACCCGCCGCACGAAATTTGACCTTGAAAAAGCAAAAGACAGGGCTCATATTCTCGAAGGCCTCAAGAAAGCGCTCGACCGCATTGACGCGGTCATAAGCGTAATCAGAAAATCGGCCACGAAAGAAATTGCCCACCAGAATTTGATGAAGCGCTTCAAATTGTCGGACAAGCAGTCAGCGGCGATTCTTGAGATGAGGCTTCAGACGCTGGCGGGCCTTGAGCGAAAAAAAATCGAAGATGAGCTCAAAGAAAAAAAGAGGCTGATTGCCGAACTCGAAGATCTCCTCAAGAGTCCCAAGAAAATATTGGGTGTAATTAAAAAAGAACTCCAGGATCTCAAAGAAAAATACGGAGATGAGCGGAAAACGAGGGTGGTGAAATCGGCAGTGGGCGAATTCAAGCAGGAAGATCTGATACCCAACGAAGAAACGATCATCGTGCTGACAGAGGATGACTATGTCAAGCGGATGCCGCCTTCGCTCTATCGTGTCCAAAAGCGGGGCGGAAAGGGCGTGATAGGCGCGACGACTAAGGAAGGCGACACGATTGATAAGGTCGTCTCTGCAATGACGCATGACGATCTGTTCTTCTTCACGAACAGCGGAAAAGTCTTTCAATCAAAAGCTTATGAAATTCCGGTCTCATCGAGAACTGCCAAAGGGCAGGCCATTGTGAATTTTCTTCAGGTCGCTCCGGGCGAAAATATAACGGCTATTATTTCGACAGGAAGAGACAGTGAAGCCAAATATCTTTTTATGGCCACAAAATCCGGAACCGTCAAAAAATCGGCCATTTCTGATTTTGAAAAGGTGCGCCGAAGCGGCCTGATCGCGATAAATCTGCCCAAGGACGATGAATTGCGTTGGATTTCTCCCACGACCGGGAAAGACGAGGTGATCATCACAACTTCCGGCGGACAAGCCATTCATTTCAAAGAAACTGACGTTCGCCCGATGGGGCGCGGCGCAGCCGGGGTGCGAGGAATCAGGCTGAAAAAGGACGACGAAGTGGTTGGAATGGACGTTGTTCTGAAAAATCAAAAGGGAAATCAGCTTTTAGTTTTTGCTCAAAACGGATTTGGAAAAAGGTCGGACCTAAAGGGATACAAGATTCAAAAACGCGGTGGCAGCGGAATCAAGACGGCCAAGGTTACATCCAAAACCGGAAAACTTGTTTCGGCGCATATCGTGAACACGGACAATCTTGAAACGGATCTGATTTGCTCGAGCGCAAAAGGACAAATTATACGCGTGCCTTTGAAAAGTGTTCCGGCTCTTGGCCGGGCGACACAAGGAGTCAGGGTAATGCGTTTCAACGCCGACGACAAGATAGCCGCAACTGCGGTCTTATAACCTGTAGTTTAAAATTGATAAAATGCGCTCAAAGCCCTCACCTTCCGAAAAGTGAGGGCTTTTGGCATGTTGTTGGATTATTCTAAATAGTGTAAAATTATATCGAGGGAAAAACTTGCGGTATACGCCATTTGTTGCGAGCCGTATTCATTATATGAAAAAGAAAAACAAAAAATATCTTGAAAATAAAATTATAATTCTTTTTTTTGCTGTGTTTATTGCGCTGACGCTTTCCGGATGCGGCGCTCCGAAGGAAACTAGCTATAAAGTTGACCTTGAAATTTGGGGGCTTTTTGACGATTCGGATGCGTTTTCAAAAGCAATCCAAGAATACAAAAAAAGAAACAGCAGGGTAGGCGCGATTACCTATAAAAAAATGCCGGTTGATTCCTATGAAAATGACCTTCGGGACGCTTTGGCGATCGGGAAAGGGCCGGATATCTTTCTTATCCATCACACCTGGCTGGCAAAGCATCTCGACAAACTTGAGCCTGCGCCACTGGAAATGGGAACCGGCAATGGCGAAAAGGCTGTCTTCATCACGCCAAGAAAAGTCCAGGAATATTTTGCGGATGTTGTCCAGAAAGATTTCGTGAACGGCTCAAATGTTTATGCGCTGCCCCTCTCGGTCGATTCTTTGGCTCTTTATTATAATAAAGATATTCTCAATCAGGCGGGGATTTCACGTCCTCCAAAAACGTGGGAAGAATTTGACAGTGATGTCCAGAAAATCACCAAGATTGACTCATTTGGGAACATCATTCTTGCCGGAGCGGCGATGGGAGTCTCCAGCGACCGTCCCGAAAATCTCGGCGGCGGAAAAATCAACCGGGCTACCGACATCTTGACGCTTCTTATGATGCAGGCAGGAACCGAAATGTTTGATTCCGAGAGAAAAATGGCCAAGTTTTCCGAATTCTCTTCTTCTGATACCGGAAAAGACAAATTTCCCGGACAAATGGCGCTTGAATACTACACGAAATTTTCAAATCTCAATTCAAGCCAATATACTTGGAATGCGCAAATGCATAATTCGATTGATGCTTTCGTAGAAGGAAAGACAGCTATGACAATCAACTATTCTTGGCTTATTCCGCGAATCCAAGACAAAGCTCCGAAGCTCAATTTTGGCATTGCCCCAGTTCCTCAAAATAAGGATCAAAACAATAAAGGAATCAACGCTAACTTTGCCAATTATTGGGGCTTGGCAGTTTCAAAAAGCAAGATTATGGCAACTGACGAGGGGCAACCAGCCACGGCGACAAATGAACAGAGGATCACCGAAGCCTGGAGGTTTCTTGCTTATCTCACGATGGGTTCTGAAGAAATTTCTCCTTTTATCGGAGCAGCATCCAGTGAAGTGGCTGGATACAATCCAGCGGAGGAATATGCCGAAAAACAAAGAAAGCCCGCAGCGCGGCGGGACCTTATTGAAAAGCAGAAAGAAGATTTGCTTCTCTCGCCTTTTGCCCAAGGGAACCTCATTGCCCGTTCCTGGCCGGAACCGGACAATCTGGCGGTGGAGAAAATATTTGATGAGATGATTGACGATGTGGTTCTCCGGAATGAAAAATCAGGTGAAGTCATCCGCCAAGCCCAAAATAGCGTCAATCTGCTGATAAAGAGATAATGTCCCAAGTTACAAAAATTATAAAGGAAAATAAAATTTTGATGAAAACGATATATTTTACAGGAAAGAAATATATTATCGGATTATTTTTGATTGTCTTGTTTATCCTTAGTGCAAAAATATCTGAAGCGGCTTATTTAACAAACGCTCAGTGTGCTGCACAGGGAGGAAGATGTAATTGGGTTTCAAATATTTGCTCATCTGACGAGACACTGGTGGGTCTCTGTGAAGGAGGAGCTTTTTCACAGGGAGCCTGTTGTAAACCAAACACAACCCCATCACCTACCCCATCACCTACCCCATCACCTACCCCATCACCTACCCCATCACCTACCCCATCACCTACCCCATCACCTACCCCATCACCTACCCCAATATCAACAGCAGATACTAGCGGATCACTTGTCCCCTGCACCAATAATTGCACACTTTGCGACATTATCGTCGGCCTCAACAGAATTTTCAAATATCTGGGCACTCTTTTGGTCATTGTTGCGATTCTTTTCATCATAATTGCCGGAATTGCCTATATGGTTTCGGGCGGAAGCAAGAATTTGACTGAATGGGCGAAAAAAGCGCTGATGTACGCTCTGGTCGGTTTTGTAATATATCTCGCTTCCTGGATGATTGTTGGTTCGATTCTTTCAGCTATGGGATACAACAGAACTGGCTGGTCGACATTTGATTGCGAAAGCGGATCTTAGCCGAAAAAAAACAAAAAATGAAAAAGTCATATTTTCAACCCGTTATCGTTTTCACGATTGTTCTTTTGACAATAATATTTTTTTTGCAAATCGCAATTTTATCCCCGGCCGTGCTTGCCGATGACGACAGCACCGGAGGACTGGTTCCCTGCAACAACAAATGCACCCTTTGCCATATTCTGATCGGTCTTCAAAACATATTCAAATATCTCATTGGCCTGCTTTTTGTCGCTACGATGTTTTTTGTCACCTTAAATGGCGCGCTGATGATGGTTTCAGCCGGAAGCAAGAAGATTATCGGCCAGGTAAAAACCGCTCTTGGCTACTGCCTGAAAGGTTTCCTCCTTTTTCTTATCTGCTGGGTTATTGTCACGGGTATCATGAAAACACTGGGCTACAGGCAACTCAACAATTGGTGGCAGTTTGAATGTGACACGACTCAAGCAGAACCACCGGTATCACCTACCCCATCACCAACCCCGTCACCGACCCCAACTCCTACAAATAAATCATGCAAAGACATTGGCGGTATCTGTCGAATTTGGCATCCTTCGATGGAGGGGCAATCGAAGTGCGAGGAAGGAGAGCAGCCCCGAGAAGATTACAAGTGCCCAAATTCGGGAGAAATTTGCTGTATCACAAAGGCAATCTGGAATTGTGCCGACGCTGCGGCCGCGGCTCGAGAAGTAATTAATAATTATATGAAACTAGTAAACAGTGGCCAGCAATATGGTGCTAAGTTACCAGGCGATATAATAAAGGAAACTGCAAACTGTGGTTCATCGTGCAATTGGTCTTGGCAGTCTGCCGGTCTGCCGGATTTCTGGAGTCTGAAACGGAGTGAATGGGACGGAAACCCAAATTCTTTGCAGCCGGGCGACATTTGCTTACTAGTTTCGAATGATCCTAACGCACAAGGTGACGCTAAATATCCGCATGCGTTTATGATTTTGGATCAAAATGGCATGACAACTATGGCAAGCCCTAAAATCAATATCACATATAGTAAGGATGGGTTAAACTATAATATTAATCGACTAAAACCAGAAAATTTACATATTGAAGTAGTTCGTATTTCAGACGTGGTTTGCAAGAACAAATAGAATTAAGGTGGAATAAACTCATGTCTCTCAAAAAAATTTTTATTGCTACCGGAATTGTTATAATCATCGCCGTTTCGGTGATTTGGCTCTATCTCTCGTCCCAAAAAGAGGAAAATATTTCCCCAGAGCCAACGCAAAACGAGGAGAGTGCTGTTCCGGCCGCTCTTCCCTCTGGAACAGAATCTTCTGGAAATTTGGAAAATGTCGAAAAAGCGCGAAAAATATTTGAAAATCTCATTCAGGAAAAGATTTCCGACAAAACAAAAAAAGACGGATCAAAAAAAGTTGATTTCAGGGATCAAAAAGGGAATCTGATCCCCCTTTCGGATTTCGAAAATGCGCTTGGCGTCGAAATATACCCTAAACTTAAGGAATATTTGAACAATGGATATCAAGTATTTTATTGCCCTGGAGCGGACGGGGAAAAAACATTCGGTGTTTATCTGGAGTATAATCAAGAAAAAGTTTATAAGGGGTTCACTTATGATGTTTTGGATATGATGAAAGGTTGGGAAAATTCAATTTTCCCCAATTTTCACACAGTTTTGTTTCCCGATTTTGATTTCAATAAAGACAGCTTGAATCAAAAAATCGAGTTTCGAGATGGAAAATACAGATATGCCGAAGTAAATTTTCCCGACGGAAAAAAGAGCTCCATTCAATACGATGCTGTTGAATCTGGAATTATTATCGCCGCTTCCTCCTCTTGTCTCGACAATGTGCATCAATATTATGAACCCATATTGCCGCAGCCATAATCATAATTTTTTTACAAAACAATGAAAAAAATCATACTCCCCCTCGTTATTCTCTTGGCAATATTTTTTCTTCAAGCCAGGCCGGCATTTGCCGCCTCCATTGATTTCACAAACCCTTTGACTGCCACCGATCTCAAGACCGTTTTGACGAATATCATGACATACCTCAGAAACATTGCCGGATCAATCGCCCTCCTTTTTATCGTTATCGGCGGGATTATGTATATTGTCTCAACCGGCGACAAGGATAGAATGGAGCGCGCGAAAAACACTCTCATTTACGCCCTTGCCGGGTTTGCCATCGTATTAGCCGCATCTACTTTCACCTCCGAAATTCAGACGGCTCTCGGAGAGAGCGTGACATCCACCGGCGGACCCACTCTAGCGCAGATTATCCTCAATGTTTTGAGACTCCTTTTGTCAATCGTGGGATCTCTTGCTATAATAAGCATAGTGATCGGCGCCATTTGGATGTTCTCCGCCGGGGGAGATAAAGAAAGGTATGAGCTCGGGAAAAAAACTGTGATCTATTCAATAGTCGGCGTGACGGTCGTTTTGATTTCCGTAATCGTCCTCAACCAAATCAAGACATTGATTGGCGGATAAAAACCCGAAAAAAAATAATTTCGATGAAATTTGTGAGAGGAGGTGAATAAATGAAAAAGAAAATACAATCTGTTGTGAGAAAAGTTTGGGCGGTGGCCTTTCTGTTTCCGCTGGTGGCATCGGCTCAATTTACAAAGCCCGGGAATACTGGTTTGCCTACTGGAACAATTTTCAACATTATCAAAGGTATTATGAACTGGCTTTTGGGAATTCTGGGGTTTGTGGCCGTTATTGGTTTTGTCGTAAGCGGAATCATGTTTCTTATTGCAGCTGGTGATGAAGACCGCCAAAAAACCGCCAAAAAAGCCATGTTTTATTCAATTACGGGTGTCATTGTGGGCTTGGTTGGTTATGTAGCCTTGTTGGCGATTGAGGCAATGTTGAACGCGTCATCCGCGACATTCTGACCAGATAAATATTTCTGAAAAGGTTTCCTTTGCGGCTTCGTTTCCAATGGAGCCGCTTTTTATTTGGATTGTATATTGCATAGTCTTCCTCGAAAAGCTATAATAAGCTCGGCGAGAAAAATAATTATTTTGAGACAAAAATGAAAAAGACAATATGTTGCTATCTCACAACGACTAGAAATAAAAAGAAAATATTTATCGAAATATTTTTTGCTGTTTTCTTTTTAGTTATTTTTCTTCCAGGAGCGATTTTTGCTCAAGGTGTGCCCATTCCATCCGAGAGCCTGCCCGCGGGCAGTGATTTGAAAACGGTGGTTGAGAATTTCATGAAGTGGCTTCTTGGCATCTTTGGTTTTTTGGCAATTATCGCTTTTATCGTAAGTGGAATAATGTATCTTACTTCTGGCGGTGACAAGGAGAGAGCGGAAACAGCTAAAAAAGCCATGAATTATTCCGTCATAGGGGTAATTGCAGGTTTATCGGGATATCTGATTATCCAAGCCATTGAAAGCTGGCTCGGTGGTTCTACTACTTTTTAGCCACAGCGCAGGCAATGCTTGTTTTTAAATTTCTCTGCGCGAAACTTTTCGCTCCGCGCTTTTTTATGGCTTGATTATATAATGAGCAGGAGTTATTATAATAAATGCTTCTGGAATGGCAGATTCACCCCGCACCATTTTGGGTGAGTGGCGAAATTGGCATACGCACTAGCCTTAGGAGCTAGCGGGGCGACCCATGGAGGTTCGAGTCCTCTCTCACCCAAAAAATTAGATCAAAAAATGGTGCGGGGCACACCAGCCCCCGCACTAAATTGCTCCGCAATTAGTGCGGGGTAAACTTAGGAGCTAGCGCCGCAAGGCATGAGGGTTCAACTCCCTCCCTGCCCACAAGATATTTCAAATGGAGGTTTTTACCCCGACTTTACGTCGGGGCAAGTCCCTGCCTGCCGGCAGGCAGGCTCTCCCCGGCACAATGCTCAAAATTATTTTTCAAAACAAAGGTTATATTGTCGTCAACAAGCCAGCGGGGCTGGCTGTTCACTCCGGCGTGGGGATCAAAGAAAAAACTCTGGTTGATTTTTTAGTCGACAAATTTCCCGAAATCAAAAATGTTGGCGATGAGCCGGAAATGAGGCCGGGAATTGTTCACCGCCTCGACAAAGATACTTCCGGCGTGATGGTTGTGGCGCGAAATCAGAAAACTTTTGAATATCTCAAAAACCTTTTCAAAAAGCGCGAAGTCGAAAAAAAATATCTGGCATTGGTTTATGGGGAGCTGAAAAACAAGGAAGGAAAAATTGAAGGAGAAATGGGCCGGTCAAAAAGGGACTTCCGGAAACAATCTTTCGTAAGAGGAAAAGTCGAAGTCAGAAAAGAAAGGTATTCCCTGACGCATTATATGGTTATTAAAGAATTTGGGAATTATTCCCTTCTTGAAGTATCCCCGAAAACTGGCCGGACGCACCAAATCCGGGTCCATCTTCATTCTATTGGCCATCCAGTCGTGGGAGATAGAAAATATTCTTTCAAAGAATATAAGCGCCAAAAATGCGCTCGGATGTTCCTCCACGCAAATGAAATAGTATTTGTTGGCCAGGAAGGGAAAAAAATGAGATTTGTTTCTCCCGCGCCAAAAGAAATGAAAGAGCATCTAGGCGGGGTTGACTGCGGAGGAAAATAATTATATGATATACTGGCTTGTAAGAAGCGGTTTTTTTATTTAATCTAATACTATGAAGAAGGTGACGGAATACAATCAAAAAGTGCGGGCCTCAAGAAAAATGCCCCAGCTGCGGTCCGGTGATATCGTTAAGGTGCATAGGAAAGTAAAAGAGGGAGAGAAAGAAAGAACGCAGGTCTTTGAAGGGATCATTATTTCCATAAAGGGAAAACAAAGCTCTTCACCAATGATCACAGTGAGGAAAGTTTCTTTCGGAGTGGGAGTGGAGATTATCGTGCCAGTTTTTTCTCCGCTAATTGAAAAGATCGAAGTTATCAAGAAAGCGAAAACAAAGCAATCGAAACTCTATTATCTCCGGCGCAAAGACTTCAAACTTTCGAAGCTCAAAATGAAAGAACTGGATAAATTTATTGCAGAAGACAAGGAAGAAGAGATAGAAGAGCCGCCTGAAGAGAAAGCTGAAAAAATTGGCGAGGGAGAAAACAATGTGGCAAAAAAAGAAATTGCTGAAGAGAAAGAGATTAAAAAAGATTAGATTTTTTATATCTTGCCGTGGTGCCGGAACTGGTAGACGGGCCAGCTTGAGGGGCTGGTGTCCATTAGGGCGTGGGAGTTCGAGTCTCCCCCACGGCACTCGAACAGGAAAATTATTCCTGTTGGAAAGCAGATGTTCTCACAAAATATATTTAGAAAGCAAAACGACGGGCGCGTAGCTCAGTTGGTTAGAGCATCTGTCTTACAAACAGAGGGTCAGAGGTTCGAGTCCTCTCGCGCCCACGAGTATATGCCGGGCTAGCTCAGTCCCGCCAGAGGCGGATAAAGTCCGAGCAGAGGACTTGAGGTTAGCGTCGGAATTAACAATCGAATAATTTTTGCCGGGCTAGCTCAGTGGTAGAGCAGAAGACTGATTTTCGGTCCATTCCGCAGCGATGCGGAAAAGAAAAATCGGGTGAATTCGAGGAAACCTAATCTCCGACGTTATGTTGGAGCAGGGCAATCTCGAGCCAATCCTTCGCCGGGAGGCTACGGATTGCAAGCAAGCTAATTTTAGAAGGCTTGCCTGCCGTAGCTTTAGCGGAGGCAGGTGTAGAGACTAGCAGGTGAGTTCCAACAATAATCCTGCGCCAGCGCCCGACCGCTCCCTTCGCGAAGGGAGGGGATGAAATAGTCCGATCCTTGGGGAAACTCAAGCAAACGACGAGGAAAATCTTTGTGTGCCCAGTTCGATTCTGGGGCCCGGCACAAACAATTTATAAACTACGCCAAAGCGGGATTGCCCGCCGAAGCCTGCCTGCCAGCAGGCAGGCGTAGCGCAGGCGGGTATCGTATAGCGGCTATTATGTGTCCTTGCCAAGGACAAGATACGGGTTCGACTCCCGTTACCCGCTCACGAAACGAAAATCTTCTTCAGGGGATTTATGTTTCGCTGAAAATCAGAATTGGATTGACAAGAATATTTTTCTGCGCTATACTGTCATAGTGCCAATTTAAAATAAGGCACCCGAAATGAATAAAAACTACTTTCCAGCGAAGTTGTTTTTTGTTTTTCAAAAATTATAAAATAACATAAAAATATGTCAAAATTCGAACTTCTGAAACAACTGGAATATCTCATCGCCTTTCAGGCAAATTGTCTTGATAGCGGAGACTGGGAGAGTTTTGACAAGACGGAAAACGAGATAAAGAAGATTGAAGAAAGAATTATAAATTGGGATAAAAATATAGCCAATATAGCGTGAAACACTTGAATTTACCGTGAAACAATAGGCACCCGGGACGCTTGACATTTTTGGATTAGAGTGATATAATTGTCCGTTAAGTCCTGAAAAGGGCTTTTTTGATTGGAGAGCTTGCTCGACAATCAATCCGCCTTTGGCGGATAGGCCTGAAGTAAAGATTTAACTTTAACAATTCACTCATTTTGCCATGCGTATTTTGGCGACGCTGGCTCTTTTGGGGGCAGTCTTCGCAAATCCTCAATTTTCCTCGAAGGCTTTGGCCCAGGGAGCCTCTGACCAAAATATAGAGCAAAAATCAAAAAGTGAATCAAATACAATTGAAAACAAGATAATTTCAGCAAATGATAATTTTATCGCTTCAGCTTATATTCCGGAAGTGAATCCCAAGAAGCTTGCGTATTTCGAACGATTGAGAAAAAATATCAAGCTAATTGACTATTCAAAGCTTCCCAGCGGCGATTTCACCATCAATGCTTCTGCCTATACGGCGGCGGCTGATGAGTGCGGAAAGTCAGACGGGATTACCGCCAGCGGACGGAAAGTTATGGAAGGCCGGACGCTCGCTTGTCCTCCGGGATATACTTTTGGAACCAAGATTGAGATTGACGGAATGGGAACCTATGTCTGTGAGGACCGCGGCGGAGCGATCAAAGGAAACCACTTTGACATCTATGTTGAGACAAAAAAACAAGCTTTCGCTTTCGGACGAAGAAATCTTTTGGCGAGAGTCGTGAAATAAACAAACGCCCCCGATCGGGGGCGTTTGTTGTAATTAGCAATCTGCAATTTGTAATGCGGATAATAAAAGGAAAATCCCGATTACCAATTACGAATTGCCGGTTGCGATAAGATCATTTTATTATCTTATCCACCACTCCATAATCCCTGGCTTCCTCCGCGCTCATGAAATAATCGCGGTCGGTGTCTTTTTCGATTCTTGAAAGAGACTGTCCGGTGTGCTTGGCCAGAATTTTGTTTATCCGATCCTTGGTCTTGATGATTTGCCTCGCGTGAATAGCCACGTCAGCTGCCTGTCCGGTCGCTCCTCCCATCACCTGATGAAGAAGGACTTCGCTGTTGGGGAGGCACAGCCTTTTTCCTTTAGCGCCGGCGGTGAGAAGTAGTGCGCCTGCTGAAGCGGCGAGGCCAACACAGATTGTGGAAACATCGCACTTCACGTATTGCATCGTATCATAGATGGCAAGTGCCGCGCTCACCGACCCGCCGGGAGAGTTGACATAAATCCGGATGTCTTCTTTTGAATTTTGGTTATAGAGGAAAAGAAGCTGGGCAATGATTGAGTTGGCGACGTGGTCGTCAATCGGCCCGCCGAGAAAAATAATCCGTTCCTTGAGAAGCCGGGAATAAATGTCATACGCCCGCTCGCCATAGGCGGTTTTTTCAATGACAGTGGGGATGAGAAGTTGGTTTTTGATCATTTGAATTGAGAATCATGAATTGTGAATTCTGAATGTGAATATTGAATATTGAATTTAGTTAATGACTTTTTATTCTAAATTCTTTATTCTCATTCTCAATTCTAAATTCCCAATTCGCAATTCTTTTACAATTTTTCTAAAAATTCAAATACTTTTTGATTTGTCAACGTGCCTTTTACATAATCATATAGCCTTTCCATATCAACATTTCTTTCCATATCTCGCTGGCCTTTGAAATAAGCAAGGGTCTTGTTCATCTCCTCTTCAATTTCGGCGCTCTCGGGGCTAAGATTTTCGAGCTTGGCGATTTCACGAAGAGCAAGGGCTGATTTCACCCTTTTTTCAGCGCTTTCTTTCCAGCTGTTTCGCACCTCGCTCCGAGTCTTCTTTATATTTACGAAATAGTCGTCCACTTTCATTCCCATTCCCGCGATATTCTGCTCAAATTCGGCCATCATTTTGTCGATTTCGTTTTCAAGGAGAATCTCCGGAATTTCCGTTTTGTAATCGGAGATTATTTTTTCAATAATCTCCTGCCGCCTTTTTTCCTTATTCTTTTTTCTCTGCTCTATTTCCATTCCTTCGAAGACGCTCTTTTTCAGACTTTCGAGGTTTTCAAATTTACCGAGGCTTTTGGCGAAGTCATCGTTCATTTCCGGAAGTATTTTTTCCTGCACGAGATTCATCTTCACTTTGAACTTGGCGGGCTTTCCGGCTAATTCTTTTTTGTGGTAATCTCTTGGGAACTCGAGGTCGAATTCTTTCTCGTCATTCGCCTTCATTCCAATGAGATTTTCCTCAAAACCGGGAATAAAGTAGCTCTCGCCGATGGTGAGCGGATGATTTTGGCTTTTTCCTCCTTCAATCCGCCGGCTGGCGGACTTTTCTTCAATCAAAAAAACATCGAAATCAATTTCGACATAATCATTTTTTCTTGCTTCACGCGAAACAGTGATGAGTTTGGCCCGGCTTTTTCTCAAGATGTCGAGCTCTTTTTTGATTTCCTCCGGTTTGATTTTTTCCAGTTCACTTTTTTTGAGACCTTTGATGCTTTTTTTGTAGTCCCCCAGGCTGATTTCTGGCATTATGGCGATAACCGCCTTAAATTCGAGGTCGTTTCCGGGAGCAATTTTTGTGATGGTGATTTTTGGCTCTCCGATCGCCTCAATTTTGTTTTTTATGATCGATTCGGTATAGGTTTTTCTGACTGCTTTTTCGGCGGCGTGCGCCAAAACTTTTTCAGAACCAACCTGTTGCTCAACTATTTTCCGAGGAGCTTTTCCGGGGCGGAATCCGGCTATTTTAAAATCTTTCGAAAGCTCTTCGGCGGCCATATCCAAAAATTTTTCAAGCTCTTTAGCCGGAACGGTGATCTTTAGTTCAAGCTGGGATTTAGGAAGTTTGCGAATGATCATTAGACGATGAAACCGGCGATTAGAAGCGCCACAATATTGATTATCTTGATCATCGGGTTGATGGCCGGGCCAGCCGTATCCTTATATGGATCACCTACCGTGTCGCCGGTGACAGCCGCTTGGTGGGCGAGAGATCCCTTTCCCCCATAATGTCCTTCTTCAATATATTTTTTGGCATTGTCCCAGGCGCCCCCTCCAGAAGTCATGGAAATCGCCACGAAAATTCCAGTGATGATTGAGCCAACCAAAAGACCGCCCAGCGCCGCAGGACCCAAGATAAACCCGACCAGAATCGGAGCGGCAACCGGAAGAAGAGCTGGAACAATCATTTCTTTGATGGCCGCTTTGGTCACGATGTCAACACTTGTCGCGTAGTCAGGTTTGGCTGTTCCTTCAAGGAGTCCCTTGATTTCACGGAATTGCCTTCGAACTTCCTCAACCACGGCTCCGGCCGCTTTTGAGACTGCCCGCATGCAGATTGATCCGAAAAGATAAGGAATGAGTCCGCCGATGAAAAGTCCGATCAAAACATAAACATCATCTAGCTGAAAGGTTATGTTTTTGGCGCCTTTTTCAGAAAGCTCCTGAACGTAGGAAGCGAAAAGAACCACGGCGGCCAGTCCAGCGGAAGCAATAGCATATCCTTTCGTGACAGCTTTGGTAGTGTTTCCAACTGCGTCGAGCGCATCAGTCACTTTTCGGACTTCTTCATTCATGCCGGACATCTCCGCGATTCCGCCGGCATTGTCGGTGATTGGCCCGAACGAATCAATTGCGACGATGATGCCGGTCATCGAAAGCATGCTCATCACCGCGACCGCCACACCATAAAGGCCGGCGAGCCAGAAAGAGCCCAAAATTCCGGCAACAATGAGAATCACCGGGCCAGCGGTTGACTCCATGCTCATGGCGAGACCCATGATGATATTGGTTCCATGTCCGGTCTTGGACGCTTTGGCAATTTCCTTTACTGGCCGGTATTTTTTGGAGGTGTAGTATTCGGTTATGATCACCATTCCGGCAGTTACAAAAATTCCAATTGCCGAAGCGAGGTATAGATTTGTAAAACTATAAAGCCCGTTTTCTCCCATCAGGCTTTTTGTTAGCGGATAAAAAACAACAAGCGAAATTGCAGAAGAAGCAATAAGCCCTTTATAAAGAGCGCCCATAATATTTTTCCCCCGGCCCAAGCGGACGAAATAAATTCCGATGATGGATGCAATGATTGAAACCGCTCCGATCATAAGAGGAAAGAAAATCGCGTTTGGAAAACTGGCAAAAGTAAGTGAACCCAAAATCATAGCCGCGATCGCCGTGACAGCGTATGTTTCAAAAAGATCAGCCGCCATCCCTGCGCAGTCTCCCACGTTATCTCCGACGTTGTCGGCAATCACAGCCGGGTTGCGGGGATCATCCTCGGGAATTCCAGCTTCAATTTTTCCAACGAGATCTGCTCCAACGTCGGCCGCTTTGGTGAAAATGCCTCCGCCGAGCCGGGCAAAGACACTAATAAGACTTCCTCCGAATCCCACTCCGATAAGCGCTCTTACGTCTCCGGTTAAGAGATAAAAAACAGATACAACGAGAAGTCCAAGTCCGATTACCAGAAGGCCGGTGACCGCGCCTCCCTTGAAAGCAATATCAAGAGCGTTTCGAAGGCTCTTTTTGGCTCCTTCAGCTGTCCGAACATTGGCTCTTACTGCCACATTCATTCCGATATATCCGGCTAAGGCAGAAGCAACCGCGCCGATCAAAAATCCGACGGCTGTGTTGAAGCCAAGAAAAAAATAAAGAACCAATGCGACGGCGACTGCCACATAAGCGACAGTTTTATATTGGCGGTTTAAAAAGGCCTTGGCGCCCTCTTTTATGGCACCGGCTATTTCAACCATTTTTCCTTCTCCCTCAGGAAAACTATTTACTTTCCAGCTCAGATAAAGGGCGAAGGCAACGGCAATAAGCGATGCAGCGATGGGATAGAGTTCGATGTTCATTTTTTATGAATTAAGAATTAGGAATTATGAAACTAATTACTCATCAATTGCCTTTTCTTCTGAATCTTCTTTTATCTCTTCGGCCTTCTCTCCTTTCGAATCCCCTTTTTCTTCCCGTTTTACTTCTTTTTCAGTTTTCGCTGTCTTTTTTGCGGCTTTTTTCTTTTTTTCCGGAGATTTATTCTCCTCCGCGTTTTCTTCGTCACCTTTTTCTTCAAGCTCCCCTATTTTTTCATTTCCAGCAGTTTCTTTTTTCTCCTCGCCTGAAACAACATCAATTTTCCAGCCGGTGAGTTTGGCGGCGAGTCGGACATTTTGTCCCTGCTTTCCAATAGCGAGGGAAAGCTGATCGGAGGGAACGGAAACCCGCGCCTCTTTTTTGCTTTCAATGACTTTCACCCCCAAAACTTTGGCTGGAGAAAGCGCATTTGAAATGAATTTTGCCACATCGTCGTTCCATTCGATAATATCAATTTTCTCCCCGCCCAATTCGTCAATGACTGCCTGGACGCGAGTCCCTTTTTGCCCGACGCAGGAGCCAATCGGATCAATTCCATCTTCATTTGAAGCTACGGCAATTTTGGTCCGTGATCCGGCTTCCCGGGCCATAGCTCGAATTTCAACAGTTCCGGCAAAAATTTCCGGAACCTCGATTTCAAAAAGTTTCTGAACCAAGGCCGAATGAGAACGTGAGAGAAGGATTCCCGGACCTTTCGGATCAGCCTCGACTTTCATAACATAGACCTTGAGGCGCTGGCCGATGCGGTATCTTTCGTTTTCAACCTGCTCTGAGGGAAAAAGGACGCCAACTGATTTTCCAAGATCAACAAAAATATTTCGTCCTTCGATTCTTTGGATAACTCCGCTCACAACCTCACCTTCTTTTTGCTTGTATTCGTCATACATTGCGTCTCGTTCCGCCTCACGGATTTTTTGGATAATCACCTGCTTGGCGGTTTGAGCAGCCACACGGCCGTAGTCGCTCTTTTCCTCCAATTTCGTTTCAATAATATCCCCCGCCTTGGCGCCCGTTTTAAGTTCTCGGGCTTCTTCCAAAGTCAAATCTCTCTCCGGATTATAACGGGGTATTTTTATTTCTTCCCCGTCTGTTGTAATCTTAGCGGAAGCAGACTCGTCTTCCTTTTTTTCAAGTTCTTTATACTCCTTTTTTTTACTTTGTTCTTTTTGTTCGGTCACAGTCTTGGCGTTTTCTTTCTCTACCTCTGAATCTTTATCCTCCTCGGTTTCAAAAACGCGTGTAGTTTCGTCAACCACTTCTTTCACAAGAAAAAAATTGGCGCCACCGGTTACTTCATCAAATTCAGCGCGGATATGCTGGCCTCTCTTCCCGTAGTCTTTTTTATAGGCGGCGGCGAGCGCAGATTCAATTGCTTCAACCACTTTTTCTTTTGGAATCCCTTTTTCTTCGCAAATTTGGGCAATAGCACTGCCAAATTGGCCCAGCCGGCCTGATTGCGCCTCTTCGTCCTGTGTTATTTTTTTTCGTTTAGCCATGGTAATTAGATAAGAAATTAGAAATAAGATAGAAGATATATTTTTGAATTATTTCTTCTATTTTATATCTTATATCTCATTTGATAATAAAATGCCCGTTCACACGGACATCGCAAACAGCTTCAGGATCAGTAATTATAATCTAATTGATAATCAATCTTCTGTCAAATAAAAACCCCCGCTTTTTGAGCGAGGGTTATTATTCAATAATCAGTTTTATGGATTTGGATTCGGCTGTTCTGCGGGCGGGTTCTGCTCCTGATTCTGTTCTGTGGATGGGCTCTGGATGGGTGTTTCAGGTGGAACAGGCTCCTGTTCGCGCCTGACAGTCGGGGCATTTTGTCCACTCTGTGCTCCTTGATCTGAATCGGTCACGTCCAAACCGTCAAGAGCGTTATTGCCGGACTTGAGATTAGAAACGATTTTTTTCACGTCCTCATTGTCCGGATTGAGCTCGGCGACTTTTTCAAATTGTTCAAGAGCTTTCGCTTTATCGTTCTTTTTGTCATAAACAAGGCCCAGGAAATATCGGGCGTTAGAATAGTTTTCCGCCAACTTCACGGTTTGCTCCAGCTCCGTCTGAGCCTGGTCATATTTTTCCGCTTTGTAGTAGAAAACCCCGAGCTGGAAGGTGATTCCCGGATCCTGCGGATTCATTTTCTTGCTTTCTTCGAGTTTGGCGATAGCCTGGTCTATTTCGCCGAGACGGTCAAGGCAAACCGCAATCATGAATTGAGCAGGAATATAGTTTCCCTTTTGCTCAACTGATTTTTCAAAATTTTGCCGGGCTGAAGCGATATATTCCTTAGCCTTTTCTGGAAGCTGAACACTTTTTCCGGTTTGTTGCTGACCAGCGCTCTTAGCAGTTTCGATATCAGCCATCATGAGATAAATTTGACCGATTTGATAATAGACCGAAGGATTCTTTGGATCGTATTTCAATGCTTCCATATAATTATCGCGGGCAGTTTGGTCAGCGCCGTCCTTTGAGCCTACAACGTTTTGATTTATCTGGGCCATTTGGACCAGGTTATCGGGATTTTTTGGATTGAGATTGATAGCGGCTCGAGCTTGATCTTCAGCAGCAAAATAAAGGCTTGAAATTTGAGCCCTGTCATCGTCGCTCAAATTGGCAAGGCCTTTTTCGGAAACTTTTTGGTTGAGCATCGCGAAAAGAGCCACTGACAAATTGCGATGATAAAGATCCCTCGAGGGGTCGAGGTTGACCACCTTCGAGAGATTATTGACTAAATCCTCGACATTTCCTCCCTGAACGTCGCTTGCAAGAGCCTTATTGTAAGCGGCGGCGGCAACGTACCTTTGGCCTTCAAGAAAGATAAGAGAGATAAAGCCGACAATAATCAGGACAAAGACGAAAGAAAGTATCAGAGACACCCGAGGCGAAGAAGTTTCACTGATGAGCTCTTCTTTTTTTCGAAAAACAATTGATGTCAGAACAACCATTGAAGCCGTAATTACCCACCAAAGAAAATCTAAAGTGATATTTGACGGATAGAAGAAGAAAGCGATAGTGAGATATATCCAAACAGCCGCAATTCCTATCAATGTATAAGCTCCCTCTTCGCTTCGGCCGAAGATTTTTACAAACGAGGAAAATATGTGAACTAGGATTGCCCCCATAAGAAAAATAATCGCCAAAGCCCCAAGAAATCCAGTTGATGTGGCCAAAGTGAAGAATCGGCTGCTTCCCTCATTGAACTTCACCGACCAAAAATTTGTAAGATTGATTTCAGCAGGTTTGCTCTTCAAATAAGCAAGGTCATAAGCCGAAAGTCCGGATCCCAAAAGAAATTTATCTTTCCATGTTCCTTTGATAACGTCAAAAGAAGCACTTTGAGAAAGGCCGACTTCAACCGGAAGTTGGACGCTTACGATGGAACGGCTTTTTCCAATAAGAGCTGCTAAAAGAACAAGAGTGAGTATAACCATAGGAAAAACCAAGGTTCGATTTTTCTCTTCATTTCCTCCAGTTATGATTGAAAGTCCCAAGAGGACTGCCATACCGACCAAGAAAATAACGAGTGTTGTGGAAAAATTGATCATAATCAGAGTAAAAGTAAAAAGAAGAGCCAGAATGATCAGGGCAATTTTCACAATAATAGGCTGCTTCTCAAGAAGCATAGCGACAGAGATTATCAGGATTGCTCCAATAAAAATAGAAAAGGCATAAATAGAACCAACCGAGTTAAAAGAGTTTTGGGCGATCGCTGGATTTTTAAACATAAACTTTCCGAAAAGCTGGAAGAGGGCATAAATATTGGCAATGGCCGCGGAACCAATCAAAGTGAGAATAAGAATCTGTATTTTCTTCCTCGAGTTAAAATTATTAGTTATAACAAAAAATAGGGCAATAAGACCAATAAAACTAACAAGAGACAAACTTTCTGTTCCGAGGGCTCCCCACATGCTTTGGTCACGGTAGGTAGAAAATATTGTACTTAAAGAATAAATTAGAAGAAGCAGCAACAAAGGCACAAGAAGAAAATTTTTCTTTATACGAATCCGGCCCTCCCAGGCAAGTTTTCCTATCCATGCAAGAAAAGCAATCCCGCCCAAACCCACAATCAGAAGCTGCTTATTGAGTTCAAGAATACTCGGTACCGTGGGAAGAAAAAATAAAGGAGTTAAAAAAGCCAGCAAATAGACAACTCCGATGATTATCCAGTCAATGACTATTGGTATTCGAGTGTCCTTTTTGAAATTAGGAGCCGGAGAGTGCGGCGTTGACGCGTTTTTTTGTTCAGGTCTGGGACCAGTAAAACTAATTTCGGGCCTTTTTGGCGCAATTCCCTCTCTTCTAAGATCGATTTTCATTTTAGTGTCTTTGATAATTATTAAAAAATGTATTTTTAGGCATAACAATACCCCGCTTCTTCCATGGGTCAAGAAATATATCCTATTCGGTTGTTTTTTTACCCCTCACCAATTCCAACCAGCTTCTTTATTTATTCACAGCAGATAGCGGTGCGACTGCCTTCTTTCCGCGTGAATTAAGTAAAAATGTATTCAGAATTAGTGAGAAGTGAATTTTGACCCGAGACTGCGGGGTGGTTTTGTAATTTCATTATAACAGTTCAAAATAAATACGCAAACCCATTAAATAATCTAAACATTTTGCAGGTTTTTGTCTTTGCAATTTTCGTGCTGGAGCTAATCATAAAATAACTATGCTTCATTCTTTTCTCCGTATGGGAAACTTATTTGCGACAAAATAAAAGGAATCGCGAAAATTATTATTCCCGGTTTGATATCCCAAAAGTAGTGGTCGAAAAAAGAGATGAACAGATAGCAAAGAATTATAATACAATAAGGATAGTTTGTCAATAATACGGATTTAATACGCATAAAGCAACAATTATATAATAATGTCAATAGATATAGCAGGAAAAACATAAGCCCCGTCATCCCCAGCTCCGAAGTTATTAATAGATAAATATTATGGACCGGTTGATATTGCCAACCAGCCCAAGAGGGTTGGGAAATTATTTCTTGATATATAAATTGACCCAACCCAACCCCAAGCCATGGATGTTCAGAAATTGTTTCTCGTGAAACATTCAGAAATAGAACTCTTTCTTCAAGCGATTGGGTCGAGTATAAAGAATAATTTAAATTTAGTGAGGCTAAAATATATCCAAGCAATAAAAGAATTATGAATGTTGTGAATATAAGCAAAATTCGATTCCTTATGAGTCTGATATTTACTATCAAAAGTGCCAAACCTGCTAAAAAGATGCTTAGAAAAGCAGATCGAGAAAATGTCAGAAAAAAGCTTGATAAATTGATAACTAAAACAGAAATAAATAACCACGTGGGAATTTTTGACAAAATTGTTTCATGTGGAACATTTTTGTCACCTCGCTTGTTCTGTATCTGACGCTTCACAAGCACAGAAATGAGCAAGATAATCTGAAGAACAAGAAAGCCGGCAAGTATATTCGGGTGAGGAAATGTTCCATAAGCCCGGATATGTTTCATGCCTGAAACAACAATCTTAGCAACGCCCGGAATATCTGGACCCAGCAGGCTCTCGCCGAAAAACTTAAAACCCAAAGAACGGTTGAGGATAAACTGCAAAATTCCTATTAAGGATTGGATAATTCCACCCATAAACAGACCTAGATAAATAAATTCGGCTTTTATATACCCTTTTTTAGCCTGATTTCTAATAATAATCGAAAAGTTGACAATTAAAAGTATTATAAGCAAGCGATAAGCCGCGATAAGTTGTAACGGTGCCCAAAATATAGAAATAGCCATCCAGATCATAAAAAGCTTCAAAAAAAATGTTTCACTGCGGGCTGAAAAAATCATGATCTTAAATGAACCTGTAATACGGTGTAAGAGAACCGTAATACAGTTCGTATTACTTGACAACGTACCATTATTGTTGTTTACATAATGTAATGCTTTTTCTGGCTTTGCCTCTTGACTGAAAATGTATTTTATTATATAAATAATTATGACAGATAAGATCAAGACATCTGACCAACTTAGACTCGGCGTCATATATTCATTGAACTCCCCATGGAAGTATGATAAAAACGTGGGAAAAACTTTTCGAAGATTAAACGAGAAAGTGGCAAAGAAGAGGAAAATCAGAATTTTCTCTGCGTTGTTCCATAGCCAGCTTGTTTTTGTCGTGAAACTGTTTCTCATATGACAAGTCTAACACATACTTTTCATTGACTGAAAGCGTTTTTAGAAATAGTATAGAAAAGTATATGGGCCGTTGGCGCAGTTGGTAGCGCGTCTCGATGGCATCGAGAAGGTCACCGGTTCAAGTCCGGTACGGTCCACTGGATTAAGTCCTTCGTGAAACTGTTTCACAGATAACATTCAAAAATGACAGATCAAAGAAAATTCCAACGTCGAATCGAGAACTTTGTTTGCGAGAACTGCGGAGCGGAAGTGAAAGGCAATGGTTTCACAGACCATTGCCCCGTTTGCCTTTGGGGGCGCCACGTGGATGTGAATCCGGGTGATCGCGCGTCGAGTTGCCGCGGTATGATGAGACCGATAAGGGTAGAAGCAAAAAGCGGAAAATATCTGCTCTATTATAAATGTAAGGAATGTAGGCATAAGTTTCGAGTAAGATCAGCACCAAATGATGAATTCGATTTGATTATTAAATTGATTAACAAATAATATTTGCCCCCGTAGTTCAATGACAAGGGACTCCTAAGCCCTAGATCCATGCCCGCCCGTTCACTTTTTTACTCCTCATAGTTCAATGGATAGAACAAGGGACTCCTAAGCCCTAGATGCAGGTCCGATTCCTGCTGAGGAGACAAAAAGTGTTCGGGTGAAACTCATGACGGGGACACATAAAATTTTTAAATTATAATTATGAACAAAAAAATCAATCTTGCGGTCATCTTTGGCGGGCGGTCTGGAGAGCATGAAGTTTCGCTTTCCTCGGCGCGGGGAGTGATGAAAAATCTGGACAAGGAAAAATATAATGTGATTCCGATCGCGATAACGAAGAAAGGGAACTGGCTGATCGGGGACAAAGGAAAAAAATACATCGAAATGAACGAGGATAAGATCGGAAAAGAAGGGGCGATCAGCCTTGAAGAATCGCAGAGCCTTGTAACAATAAAAGATGACGACAGAAGTTTGGCCAATTACGCGGAAGGAAACGCGGGAGCGAAAATTGATTTGGTTTTTCCGATTCTCCACGGACCGTTTGGCGAGGATGGTAGGCTGCAAGGGATGCTTGATATGCTTGGCATGCCATATGTTTTTTCGGGAGTGCTGGCGCACGCGATCGGAATGAACAAACCGAAAGCCAAAATCATTGCCGCAAAGTTTGGAGTGCCGGTGCCAAAAGATATCGTTATAAAAAAAGAAGAGAAGCGTGATCTTGACGAAATAACTGAAAAACTGTCGCTTCCCATGATGGTGAAGCCGTCGGAGCTGGGCTCCTCGGTCGGAATATCTCTCGTGAAAACAAAAGAAGAATTGGAGAGGGGAATTGAAGACGCATTTTCGCATGGAGACGAAGTAATTTTGGAGCAGTATATAAAAGGAAGAGAGTTTACGGTGACAGTAATGGGAAATGAAAGGCCTGAAGCTTTGGCTATCACTGAAATTATTCCCGTCGTTTCCGAATTTTATGACTATAAAGCCAAATACGAAGACGGCGGATCAAAGCATGTTTGCCCGGCCGAAATTTCAAAAGAGGATGAAGAAAAACTCAAGGGCTATGCCGCAGCCACTTTCAAGGCGATTGGCTGCGCTGACCTTGCCCGAGTCGATTTTCTCTGGGATGAGAAAAAAAATGAATATTATTTCACCGACATCAACACCATTCCCGGCATGACCCCAACGAGCCTTGCGCCTGAAGCGGCGGCTCTCGCCGGCATGAATTTCACGCAGTTTTTGGATGCGCTGATTGAAGGGGCGATGAAACGCGTGAGAAAATAATCAACATTTGGAATTTAGCCAATCACATGATAAACTTTTTGTATGAATACGGTGACAAAAGAATCAGTAATAGCCCAGGAAGTGCAAGACAAAATTTTTCGCCGGATGCCGGTGGAGAAAAAGCTTGAAATGCTTGGCGATTTTTACTATTTAGCAAAAGATTTAAATCGGATTGGCGATAAAAATGGATCAGCTGACACTTCTAAAAAAAATCACAAAAACATTAGGCGATCTTGAGGTTCCATATCTCGTCACTGGAGGGGTGGCGGTGACTGTCTGGGGCCGGCCGCGCTTCACGGCGGATATTGATATTGTCATCGAAATATCCTTGCCGCAATCAAAAAATCTGATCAAGGTTCTGCGAAAGATTAATAAGAAAATTTATCTTAGCGAAACGGCAGTCAACCAAGCCATTCATAACAGCGGGGAATTCAATCTCATTCATCCGGATGGATTGAAAGTTGATTTTTGGATTTTAGAGAACGATATTTTTGATCGATCTCGCTTAAAAAGAAAGATAACAAAAAAAGTCTGGGGGGAAAATATCTCATTTATCTCTCCAGAAGATCTAATTATTTCTAAACTTGATTGGTATAAAAAAAGCCGTTCCACGCGGCATTTGGAAGATGTCGAATCTGTCATAGCAATCCAAAAAAAAATGGACTGGAGATATATCAGAAAATGGGTGAGGATCCAATCAACGGAAAAATACTTGAAACTGATTTTGAAAAAATAAGGAAAGATTTCGAAAGTGCTCAAATTTATCCATATGGATATAAATGAGCACTTTTTTTATTTTGTAATAATGGATGCACCAGTATACCAGTTTACTGGTGTGAGGATTCGCGGGCCATTGTTTCAGGTTGTGATTTTCCAAAAAGAAAAACCCCAACCGCCGCGAGGGCAAGTTGGGGATAATTTAGGGCATTCAACCCTTTAAGATCTCAGTTCCATTTCTTGTTTTGCAATTTTCTTTTCTAGGTTGGTTAGATCTTCCTTTTCGCAAACCAGCCTTTCCTTGAGCCGAAGAACTTCGCGGATTTTGCAAAGTTTTTCCGCTAGTCTTCCCCCATCATCAGTTGTTAAGGTATCTTGAACCAGAGGATCGAGAATGTCCGCAAACTCTGGTCTCTCCTTTATGATGGCTTGCGCATTTTGCGCAACCACTTCGGGAAGATTTTCTTTCTCGGTTATGAGCGCTATAGACTTAATAAGCAGAAAAAACGACAAAGTGAACAAGGGAATCAGCCAATAGATTAAGTATTGGTCCAATGAAAGGGAAGCTAACAGGCTACCAACGGCTGCCTGCTCCGAAAGCTCCTTGTTCGACAGCGTGAGCTTGTAAAGAAGCAGCATCCCACTAACATCCGCAGCCGCAACAGAAACAGCAACAATAACAACCCTGATCCAAACGGCTGACCTCAACACCCATTTTTGCCAAGGCTTTAGTGTTTTCATGGCAGTCTCCTTTCGTTAGTTTGCAGTATTTATCCTGCGAGCAGGTTCAACAACCAATGTATCAAAATCCAAATACCACCCAAACTCATACCGATTATAAAATACCATCCATGCGGTCGCATATGCGCATTCTCCTGTTATCAAAGAATTTGCCAAACTATTTTTAGCCTGACTGGCTATTATATAAGATTATTCTATAGTAGTCAATAATAATATTAGTATATATTATTTATAATGGCTTATATAAAGCATTACTAAATATATTTGTCATAATTATTGACAATATGGCTATATTTTGCTAGGCTACTGGCATGGACAATGACCTATTGAAAACAATCGAATCCATCGGTTTTCGGCCGAAAGAATCGCAGGTATATTTGGCGCTTTTGGAATTGGGCACGGGAACTGTGTCGCAGATAGCAAAAACGGCCGAGCTTAAGCGACCAGTGACTTATATAATTCTTGAAAACTTGATTGGGCAGGGATACGCGACGCAAGTTCCCGGAGGGAAAATAAATCGCTATCAGGCAATCGATCCGTCGGCGATTCTCATTCGCCAAAAAACAAATCTCAAAAATTTTTCCGAAATGCTTCCCCTGCTTCAGACACTGCATAACAAGGGAAAACAGCGGCCGAAGATTCATTATGTCGAAACAAAAGAAGGAATAGAAGATATTTATGAAAGTCTGAATTACGCGAAGGAAGCTTTCTATGTCTCCTCCTATAAAAAACTTCATGAGCATTTTCCAAAAAAAGTTGAAGAGTGGATGAAAGACTATGGCAAGGGAATATACAATGTGGATGCCAAGCATATCATTCCGGACGATCCCGAAGAATTGAAATTCGGAAAAACATATGCCGAAAGCGGTCAGAAAGTCAGAATTTTGCCAAAACAAAAAAATTTCGATACGGATATTGTTTTAACAGAGAATAAATTTTCGGTATCTTCGCTTGAAGAAGAACCCTTTTTGGTTTTGATAGAATCAGAAAAACTGGCAAAGTCTCTCAAGCCGCTTTTCGAAATAATTTGGGAAGCGAGCCGGGAAATTTGAAATATATCTTTGCCGTGTTAGGATAAATTTATGGTCAAGAAAATTCCGAAACCCATAATCGAAATTATCCAAAAACTCGAAGCCGCTGGTTTTGAGGCTTTTGTCGTGGGCGGGTGCGTTCGGGACTTGCTGATGGGCGTTGAGCCCAAGGATTGGGACGTGACGACAAACGCAAAGCCGGAGGAAGTATCAAAATTATTTCCGGATAGTTTTTATGAGAACAAGTTTGGGACGGTAGGTGTAAAGATTCCGAAGCTTACGAATCAAAGCTCGGCTTTACCCTCGCGAGAGCGGAGCTCTCGCGATTCCTCAAAGCCAAGCTTTTCAGAAGTTGTTGAAGTGACAACCTATCGAATCGAAAGCAAGTATTTGGACAAGCGGCATCCGGATGAGGTGCGGTTCGCGAAGACGCTCGAAGAGGATTTATCGAGGCGGGATTTTACGATCAATGCGCTGGCACTTAAAATCGTTAATTCTGATTTTGAAATAGTGGATCTCTTCGATGGCCAGAAAGATCAGAAGAAAAATATAATTCGGGCAGTGGGAAATGCGAACGAGCGTTTTGATGAGGATGCGCTTCGAATGATGCGGGCAATTCGTTTTGCGACAACACTCACAAATGAAAGCGAAGTAAAGCGAAGCAGAGCGAATAGTGGCCCAAGAAAATTAGCAAAGAAAACACCATTTGAGATTGAAGAAAAAACGAAAAAAGCAATTGCAAAGAATGCGAAAAACTTGAAACATATCGCTCTCGAAAGAATCCAGGATGAGCTGAACAAAATCATGCTGTCTGATTTTGCGGCGGAAGGAATTGAACTTTTGCGCGAACTAAAATTATTGCAATATATCATTTCCGAGCTTGAGAAAGGCTATGGCGTCGGCCAAAACCGGCACCATATCTATACCATCTGGGAGCACTCGATTTTGTCCCTCAAAAATTGCCCGTCGGAAAAGTTGGAAGTTAGATTAGCAACCCTTTTACATGACATTGCGAAGCCCGATACGAAAAGAGGCGAAGGCGCTTATTCGACATTCTATAATCACGACCATGTCGGAGCGCGGGTGGTCGAAAAAATTTTGAAACGCTTGAAATATTCTTCGGACATAATCAAAAAAGTTCGATTGCTTGTCGATAATCATATGTTCTACTACAACGTTGAGGAAGTGGGGGCTTCGAGTGTGCGGCGCCTCGTGAAAAAAGTGGGACTTGAAAACATCGATGACCTCATTGATCTTCGCGTGGGTGACCGGCTGGGAAGCGGCGTGCCCAAAGCCGTGCCGTACAAGCTCCGCCATTTCAAATATATGGTCGACAAGATTTCAAGCGACCCGCTCTCGGTCAAAATGCTGAAAGTCAACGGCAACGATTTGATGCGTGAATTGAAACTCAAACCAGGCCCGATGCTCGGAGCGATTTTAGACGTGCTTCTTTCGGAAGTTATAGAAAATCCAGAGGAAAACAAAAAAGATATATTGCTGAACCGAGCGAAAGAACTCGCAAAAGAAAACTTGACGAAACTTCGTGAGATGGCGAAGGAGAAAATTGAAGAGAAAAAAGAAGAAGAAGACAAAGAGATTAAGAGCAAGTATTGGGTCAAGTGAATGCAAATCTCAAAATGAAAAATGACAATGAAAAATGTAAAATTTTTGAATAATAAAATGATTTTGGCATTTAATCACTTTGAATTTTGAATTGTAATTTCACATTTTGATTTTTTAATTTTGCATTTTTATTGTGGCTTTTCAAATATCCCACGTTGTCTACGCGAAAAAATATCTTGAACAACATCCCGGAATGAATGCCGATTTATTTTTGCTGGGAACATTGCTTCCGGATGTCCGGCGGGTGACAGATGAAGTCAAAAGAAAGGACACGCATGTGCTGCATGAGGAACTCAATCTTGAGTTTCACGGAGCCACGGCATTTGAGGCCGGATGGAAATTCCATCTCTGGTGCGATATGCGGCGGGAAGATATTCTAAACAAGCACGGATTTTATTCGCTTAAATATACGACTGCGCTTGATTCAGTGAATAAATTGCTTGAGGACGAATTGGTTTATGAAAAATACCAAAATTGGGAGAAGCTGCGCTGGCTTCTCAACAATCCGCCGGAAATAAAAACCGGTCTCGATGTCGCGCAGGAAACCATCGGGCGCTGGTATGCTATTCTTGCCAAATACTTTGAAAAAAAACCGGATGAAAAAACAATGCGCGCGTTTTTGTGGAAGCAGAGAAAATTGCGCGGGCAAATAGGCGAAATCATTGACGCTTTGAAAAAGTTGAGGGAGAATAAAAAGGCAGTGGAAATACTGTCCAAGGTTTCTGAAGAGATATTGGAGTAACATTTTATTTGGGAATGATGAAAATTTATTTTGGACATTCAAAAGGATTTGATTATAAGAAAGAATTATATGAGCCGATTCGGGAAAGTGAGCTCAACATCCGGCACGAAATTATTTTCCCCCACGAAAAAAGCGAGATGCCGACGAATTCAAAAGAATTTTTGAAAACATGCGATTTAATGTTTGCCGAACTGTCATATCCCGCGACTGGACTAGGCATTGAACTTGGATGGGCAGACGCGCTCGGTGTTTCGATTGTCGGAATTTATAAATCCGGTTCGCACGTTTCCAATTCGGTAAAACTTCTGACCAAGAATTTCATTGAATATTCCAATTCAGAGGATATGGTGAAAAAAATAGAAAGATTTATCAACGGGCTGTAGTGTATCGGCAACACGCGCGACCCGCCCTGTTAAATATCGGGACATAGTATACCGGTAGTACACACGACGCGCCCCGCACCAAAAATATCGGGCTGTGGTATAGTGGCATTACGCACGATTCGGGTTCGTGTAATCCGAGTTCGATTCTCGGCAGCCCGAAAGCGGTATTTTGGTGCTAGGGTGAAGGTTCGTGTAGACTGGGTTCGATTCCCAGTGTCCCGACCAATCCAAATATTAAAAGAACATTATGAAAATTGGAGTCATTAGCAGTATGCAAAATTCAGAGAAGATGATAGAAGTATGCAGCACTTTGAAAAAAATGGGGCACATTGCTTTTGCTTCAAAGTTCGCGCCTTCGATGGTTGGAAAATCAGACGAAGAGAAAGAAAAAATGAAACTGAACCAAAAGTATAATATGGACGCCATTCGAGAATTTTGGAAAGCAATGCAGGGAGCAGACGCCGTGTTAGTTTTGAATCTTGATAAAAATGGGATGAAGAACTACATCGGCGGAAATACTTTTTTGGAAATGGGATTCGCTCATGTATTAAACCAAAAAATATTTTTATATAATCCCATTCCCGAAAATCCATTTTACCAGACTGAAATTATTGCAATGAATCCGATTGTCATAAGCAGGGACTTATCTTTGATTAAATAATATGGAATGCCAAAAAGAAAAAAATCTTGAATCTTGCCCTTGCACCTATCCGGGATGCGCGAAAAAAGGATTATGCTGCGAGTGCGTGAAACATCATCGGGAAAAAGGCGCGCTGCCTGCCTGCTATTTTTCACCCGAAGCCGAGAAAACATACGACCGGTCAATTGAAAATTTTGTGAGAGACTGGGAAAAATATTCAAAATAATTATTGGAAATATTTGTATTAATATATACAAAGTGTATAATGAAGAAAGACAAGCATAAAAATATGACGGATAATAAACAAAAAAGAGATTCAGAAGAACATGGAATAGACTGGAAAGAAAAGATTGAAGGGTATTTGGGGGAATTTGCCAAAAATTTAGCCGGTGGATTTGTGGAAAGGATTAAGGTTCAGCTTCACAACATATATGTTTCGGCGCAGAAGCATGTTCTTGGGATGTTTTTTATTCTAGTCGGTTTTGTTTTCTCCTTGATCGCGATTGTAATTTTCATCAACGATCTCATTAAAATCAGCAACGGAATCGGATACGCGGCGGTCGGTTTTTTTGCTTTCGCAGTCGGATTAATTATAATTAAAAAGTAAAAATAACATGAACAAAAAGGAAGCCAAGAAAAAAGTGGAAACAATGAAAAATAACGTGAAAGTTTTCGCGCAGAAGGAGCTTGCCAAAGCCAAAGCTGAAATGGCGAAAGCGGGAAAGAAAGTGGAAGAATACGTGAAAAAGAATCCGGAAAAAGCGGCCATCATCTCGGCCGGCATCGGCGCGGCACTTGGAGCGGCGATTGCAGCATTGATTGTCAGGAAGAAAAAATAAATCAAAAAAAATTGAATATGGCGAACTCCGGCTAAAAAAAGCCGGAGTTTTACTTTTTCAATGATATTCGTTAGTATTTTATTGTTACATTAGATGAAGCAATATGAAATTTGTCATCGAAAATCCATCAACGAGTGTCGCAACTTTTTTCCGCCGGGCAGGATACGTTTTCCAAAAGCGCGAAGGGGAGGAGATGGCGTTCGTGCGGCGCCTCACCGACCAGCCTTTTCCGCGTTTTCATCTTTTTGTGAAAATTGTGGATTATAAATTTTATGTGAATTTTCATATTGACCACAAGGCGGCGAGTTATGAAGGGACGAGCATGCACAGCGGAGAATACGGCGAAGATAGCAAGTTGCTGCAGGATGAAGCGGAAAGATTGAAAAACTTTTCTAGTGATTAGGATATGTTTTGGGCTTATCGTATAGTGGTAATACGCCGCATTCGCATTGCGGAAACGCGAGTTCGATTCTCGCTAAGTCCACCAAACAGAAAAATGGAGAGGTGCCAGAGTGGTAGATATAATGCTTCTCGTATGGTATGATTGTTGCATGAGAGTTAGATTATCAAAAAAGAGCTTAGAAATCTTGTTTAATACAGTAGAAGCCAAATATAAAAGGTGGGTGACTATTGCTAATAAGAATAAAGTTTCCGTGAGAACATTGAGCGATTGGAGAAAAGGAGAAATATCGATGCCCCTTTTAGTTTTTCGGAAAATACTAGCGGATTGTGATTTAAAAGAAGAAAAAGTTTCCTTTACAATTTTATCTGATTTTTGGCACACTAAGGATGCCGGCAGAAAAGGAGCCGCGGCGGCAATGAAATTATACGGAAATTTTGGAACTCCCGAGGGGAGGAAATTAGGTGGACAGAGATCCATTGCCACTCACAAAAAGAGGCAAACAGCCTTTAAAACTTTGAAGCCCATCGCGAAGCCGAAACATTCGAAGAAATTAGCAGAATTGCTCGGAATTTTTGTTGGTGATGGACATTTATCTGATTACCAGGCTAGTGTTTGCACCAATTCAAAGACTGACAAAGAACATGCAATGTTGACCTCAAAATTGATTAAAAGTTTATTTCGAGTCCCTGTTTCTTTAAGGGAACTAAAAAATGAAAACACGATTATCGTTGTCGCATCTTCAGTGTCTGTCGTCAAATTTCTCAATAAACAGGGCATGCCGCAAGGAAATAAATTAAAAAACAATCTGACTGTTCCAGGATGGATAATAAAAAAAAGAACTTATCAAAAAGCTTTTCTGCGAGGATTGTTTGATACGGATGGCTGTATATATTTAGATAAACATAAAATTAATAAGAAACGATACAATCACTTGGGATGGGCGGTTACAAGTTACGCAGAAAAACTGAGAAAAGATGTAATGGAAATTCTTGCAAATCTTGGATATTCTCCAACCAACAGAGATACTCAAAAATCAGTTTATTTAAGAAAGCAAAAAGAAATCGCAAAATATTTTCGAGAAATTGGCACGAATAATTCAAAACATTTGACCCGATACAGGAAATTTATAAAATTAACTCAATAATAAATTCGACACGGAGTGTTCTGAAGGGCAAGGTACTGTGTCGTCCCGCACCAAAAATAAATATTCAAAAGATTTCAATGGAGGTGTGCGAGAGTTGGCTGAATCGGGCAGTCTCGAAAACTGCTGTGCCGGAAACGGCACCGAAGGTTCGAATCCTTCCACCTCCGAAAAAAAATATAATCAAAATAGCATGAAAGGAAAAACAATTGAAAATTGCTTTAAAATTCCCGAAGGAAAACCAAAATTATCCAAGGAAATATTTTTCGAGAGATGGAGCAGAGAGTCGTTCCTATAAATAAAGAAGATATGGAAAAACGTATGGAGCGTTTAGCATTCTTCAGGTTTTCTTTTGGAAATACTGAAGGTGGAAAAGAAATTAAAGATGCTAGAATTTTTTTATGTGAAGAACACTTCATGCTTGGAGACGAAGATTATACTGATTGCATACCTTTTATCATAAGACATGAGATAGCTGAGATGTGGATTATTGCCAAAGCAGGATGGTCTACGTTGAATTCCAAACGGATGAGTCGGGATGAAAGAGATAAAATGGCGCATGAATTCGCTCTTCTGCAAGAATTTGAATACGCGTTTAAATTAGGTAAGGCTGCCAGATTGTTGGAGTTTATAAAAAAAATAAGCAGCAGTGAAAGTGATGAGCGCGGCCGGAATCCTTATTTGGAGAGCAAAGGAGTTTATGAAAAAATAAAAAGGAGACTACAGTCTGCCGAGACATCAAATATTGGGTAGATCGGTCTTGTGCATTATAACAATGCAAAGCCAGATAAGTTACAGCTTTGTCCCAAACATACCAAATATAAAATATATGTCAAAAAAATATAAACTCGTCGTTTTTGTTCCGGTGGCGGATGCGGAAAAAGTGCGCGAAGCGATACACGCGGCCGGCGGAGGAAAATTGGGAAACTATTCTCATTGCTCTTTCAGCTCGCGGGGAATTGGAAGATTCCAGCCGGAAACGGGAGCTCATCCGACAATTGGCGAAATCGGTAAAGTCGAAAAAGTTGAAGAAGAAAGAATTGAAGTCTTGTGCGAGGAAAAAGTTATTCGCAATGTGGTCGCGGCAATGAAAAAAGCGCATCCATATGAAGAGGTGGCTTATGATGTTTATGAATTAGAAAATTTGTGATACTTTACTAATTACGAATATATTTTCATTCGTATATTCGTAAGAGATTCGTAATTCGTAAAAGATGATATCATGAAAAAGAAAATTGATCTTGAGAAATATCAGAAATTCGTCAAAAAGATTGCAAAGAAGTTTGAAAAACGCAACGAAGAAATCATGACCTGGGGGCTGGGCATTTCGGGCGAAGCCGGGGATGTCGCGAGCTGTATCAAGAAAACTTTCGCGCACGGAAATGACCAAAAATCGGGAATCCGAGAAAATGTCGGCGACACTTTTTGGTATATGGCGGCTATTTGCAATTTCTTTGGCTGGGATATCGAAGAAATCATCGGCGAAAATATGGAAAAACTCAAAAAACGCTATCCCCAAGGCTTCACAACCCAAAAAGCAAAAAGAAAAATGGTCGATTGGGGAGAGAAATAAGATAACGCACCAGTATACCAGTTTACTAGTGTAAGAAATATTTCGAAATGTTGACTTATGAAAATATTTCCGCAGAACAACGCGAAATTTTTTGACAGTCCCGAAGGGCGGAAGGCTTGGATTTTTGGTTTTCCGGAATATGAATTTCAATATGATGAACAGCAGCCGCACTCAATTTTGAAGTGGCACCGCCATGTGCAAATTTGGGAGACGATATATATAATTGAAGGAGAGCTCATCGCGCGGTGGAAAAAAGATGGAACGGAAAAAGAGCAGATCGTGAAAGCAGGAGATCTCATTGAACCGGGATTCGGCTCGCACACTTTCGAAAACCGCTCGGAAAGTGTTGCGAAATTCATTGCCGTGAAATTTGTGCTTTCAGGAGAAGACAAGAAAGAAATAATCAAAAAGGATAAAGTTTATGACGAATAATATTATTAAGTAAAAACATATGGAAATCACAAGACATTTTACCACGACAACGACGATAGTTTGCAAGGACAAGGTACTGCTTCATTTTCACAAGAGTCTTAAAAAATGGCTGCCGGTCGGCGGGCATATAGATCGAGACGAGCTGCCGGAAGAGGCGGCTTTGCGGGAAGCGAAAGAAGAGGCGGGACTGGATATTGAATTGCACCAGTCGGGAGAAAACTACGAAGCGGCGGGAGCCAAAAATTTGATATTGCCTGCGCATATAATGCTTCAGGATATCAACGAACATCATCAACATATAGACTTTGTTTTCTATGCAACCGCGAAAACGTTCGACCTGAAACCAATGAAAGGCGAAACGGAAAATTTGAAATGGTTTACCGCTGAAGAAATAAATAAGCTGGATGCTCCTAAAAATGTTAAAGTTCGCGCTCTGGAAGCCCTCAAAATTTTGGCGTAGGGTAAAAATATAACTAAGATTAGCAGAAAAGTCTGGCTTAAATCAGGCTTTTTTCTTTACATTTAGCAAAAGAAATGCTAGTTTTATTTAGTAATATGCTGAATTCCATCATCCAGGACAATCTCGGTTTGAGTGTTGCAGGAGCGGTGATTGTAGCGCTGGCGCTTTTGGTTTGGAATATTTTTCTTCATCTCAACGTGAGCCGCATCAAAAATAACCAGCAGCAGCTTTTTTCCGGAAAGAACGGGGTTGATCTCGAGAAGACAATTCTTGATCACGCAAAAAATCTCAAAGAGCTCGACAAAGACATCCAGGATCTCTTTGGGATTTCAAACAAGATAAACGATCTTGCCAAGAAATCAATTCACAAAATTGGCGTTGTCCGCTTCAATCCGTTCAAGGACTTGGGCGGGGACCAGAGTTTTTCCGTAGCGCTTCTTGACGGAGAGAATTCCGGCGTGGTAATCTCTGCCCTTCACACGCGGGAGGGAAACCGGGTTTATTCCAAGCCGGTAGAAAAAGGAAAAGCGGTGAAGTATCCACTGACCAATGAAGAGCAGGAGGCGATCAAAAGAGCGGACGCGGGGGATAATGCGGGAAAAAAGGCGTAATATGACGCTTAAGATACTTAAGAATCTTAAGAAACTTATGACTGATACTGAAAAAGAGAAAGTAAAAGTTAAAATACCGTCGCTGGTAACTGTGAAAAAATTCGCCGAACTTTTGGGATTGGGAGTGACAGATGTCATCAAAGAGCTGATGAAAAATAAAATTCTGGCGACGATCAATGACGAAATCGATTATGACACGGCAGCGGTGATCGCGTCAGATCTCGGATTTGAAACAGAAGTTGATCTTGAGTCCACTGGGAGCGGGGTAATGACGCTTGAACAACTGGATGAAATTTTGAAAAAAGAAAAAGAATCAGGAAAGAACCTGCGGCACCGACCGCCGGTTGTGACAATTCTGGGCCATGTAGATCATGGCAAAACGACTCTTCTCGACACCATACGCAAAACTTCGGTTGTGGAAAAAGAAGCGGGAGGGATAACCCAGCACATCAGCGCCTATCAGGTTAAAAAGAAGGGAGAAATTATCACCTTCGTCGATACACCCGGACACGAAGCATTTTCGGCGATGCGCGAGCGCGGAGTGAACTTTGCGGATATTGCCATCCTGGTTGTCGCGGCCGATGATGGAGTACGGCCGCAAACAGAGGAAGTGATAAAATACCTCAAAGAGAAAAAAATTCCGATGGTGGTGGCTATCAACAAGATTGATAAGCCCAATGCCAATATCCAAAGAGTGAAGCAAGAACTGGCGGATCGAGAGATTGTGATCGAGGAGTGGGGCGGCAACGTCGTCGCAGCGGAAATTTCAGCCAAACAAAATATCGGGATAGACGAACTTCTTGACATGGTTCTTTTGGTAGCTGAAGTCGAGGATTTGAGGGCAGACTGGAAAAGGCTGCCAATCGGAGTTGTGATAGAATCCCGTCTTGATCCTCAAAAAGGAAACATCGCAACGGTTTTGGTCCGGACAGGAACCTTGAAAGAAGGCCAGGATGTGATCGCGGGAACGGTTGTCGGTCGGGTAAGAAGACTCGAAGATTTCAAAGGCAGACAAATGAAAGAAGCCGGACCGTCGACGCCGGTGACAGTCATTGGCCTCAATCAATCACCGAACGTGAATGATGTTTTGCAGGGCATGGTGGATCTCAAGTCGGCCAAGGCCATGCAGAAAGATTTTGGAACAGACGGAAGCGGCGCAAAAAAATTTGATTCGCAGTCAATGCTGAAAAGCATTGAGGACCAAAATATAAATCGGCTGAATATTGTTCTCAAGACCGACGTCCAAGGGTCACTCGAAGCCATTGACCAGATTTTGGCAGCGATCAAATCGGACGAGGTCGGAATAAACTACGTAAAACAGGGTGTGGGGGACATCACCGAATCGGACGTGAAGCTGGGGCAGAATTCGGGAGCGGTCGTATTTGGGTTCAACAGCCAGCCGACTACAGTCGCCAAGCGTCTCGCGGAAATGAACAATGTTGAAATAAAAACCTACAAGGTCATTTATGAATTGGTTGAGGATATCAAAAAAAGGTTGGAAGGAATGCTCGGCGAGGATATCGTCCGGACTGATCTCGGTAAACTGAAAGTTCTGGCCGTCTTCAAAACCGGAAAAGGCGATATGATCGTGGGTGGAAAAGTAATTTCCGGAAAAATGGTGAATGAAGAAAATCTGGAAGTTCTGCGGGATGACAAGCCTTTAGGGCGTGGAAAACTTTCCAATCTTCAGCAAAACAAGGTGAATGTTGATGAAGTGAATCAGGGGCTGGAGTGCGGAATCACTTTTTTGGGAGATGTAAAAATAAAAGAAGGTGATATCCTTGCCTGTTTCCATGAAGAAATTGTCAAAAAGGCACTCTAAAAATATTCAAAAGCATAAAATAGAAGGCTTCTCAGGCAGGCGAACCTGTTCAGATTGAAAATCTGAACAGGACGTGATACCTTCGAAGCCTTCTATTTTTTATCATAAATTATGTTTTCAAGAATCGACAGAATAAATGAACTAATCAAAGAAACTTTAGCGGGTATCATCCAGGAAGAAGCTGAGATTCCCCCTGGGATTTTTTTGACAGTCGTGAAAGTTGACACCTCGCGCGATCTGCGCTACGCTAGAGTGTTTGTCAGTGTTTTTCCGGAAAAAAAGTTTGGGCAGACCATTGAGCTTCTTGGCAAAAGAATATACTTGATCCAAGGGGAGCTGAACAAAAAGCTTCACATGAAACCGCTTCCGAGAATTGAATTTGTGGCGGACAAAACGGAGGTCGAGGCTGACAAAATTGAGAAGCTGCTGAAAGAGCTTAAATAAAAAATTATGGATTTTGGATTTGCAAAAGAATTCACGGAGATCAAAAAAGAATTGGAGAAATCCAAGGACGTTTTGATTGTGGCGCATTCGGCTCCCGACGGCGACACAATCGGATCTTCTTTCGCGCTCAAGGAATATCTGGTTTCCGGATTGGGAAAAAATGCAATTGTCATCTGTCCCGATTCTTTGCCGCAATATCTCAAAGATTTTTTGGGGAGCGAAAACGTTGAGATTTCGGAAAATATAAATCGCAAAAAATTTGACCTGGTTATCGGGTGCGACGCAGTCGAGCGGGGATTTGAAAAAATAGTGGCGAAAAAAGAAAATAACCAAAAAATCATACTCCTTGATCATCATACGACGCTTCGGATGAAAAAGATAAAGCCCGATATTGCCATAAGCGACGAAAGATATTCTTCCGTCTGTGAAATCCTTTTTGATTTTTTCGATTTTCACCGCATTGAAATGAGCAGGAAAATTGCGGAATATCTTCTTCTTGGCGTTTTGGGTGACACGGGAATTTTTCAACATGCCAATACGACACCCAAGGTGATGGAAATAGCGGCCAATCTCATGCGTCGCGGAGCCTCGCTTTCAAAAATAATCCGCCTCGTTTTCAAAAACAAACGCTTGGAGACGCTCAAGCTTTGGGGTCGGGCGATGGAGCGGGCAGAAATCAATCCAAAGACGGGAGCCATCGTTTCTTATGTGACGAAACAGGATCTTGAAGATTTGCGGGGGGACGCCGAAGATATTTCAGGAGTGGCGGAAATACTGAACACCGTTTCCGGGACAAAATTCTCGCTGGTTCTTTCCGAGCGGGGAGAAAATCGGGTAAAAGGAAGCCTTCGAAGTGAAGAATATAAGGATACGGATGTCTCAGAAATCGCCCGGCTACTCCGGGGGGGCGGTCATCGTCTTTCAAGCGGTTTTGAGATCAAGGGAAAATTGGTAAAAGATGGAAATGGGTGGAAAGTGGAATGACTTTACGAATTACGAATCTCTTACGAATATACGAATGAAATAATTTCGTAATTGGCAATTGGTACTTCGGATATCCAAATTACTGATTACAAATTACCAATTACTTTATGCAATATAAAAAACTCGAAGAAAAAATAAAGTTCTGCCGAAAATGCCACCTTCGTGATACATGCACGCAGGTTGTCCCGGGGGAGGGAAATTTCAATGCGGAGATTATGTTCATTGGGGAAGGTCCGGGAGAAAATGAAGACCGGCAAGGCCGGCCGTTTGTCGGGGCGGCGGGGAAATTTTTGGAGGAAATGCTTTCTCTGATTGGAAAAAAAAGGGAGGATGTTTTCATCGGGAACGTTCTCAAGTGCCGCCCGCCGGGAAATCGCGATCCGATGCCGGAAGAAGTGGCCGCTTGCTGGCCCTGGATGATGGATCAGATAGAAATGATCAGGCCGAAACTAATCGTGCTTCTCGGCCGGCACGCGATGGAAAGATTTTTGCCGAACCAAAAAATTTCAAAGATTCACGGGCAGGCCATGCGCCGCGAAATTCCCGAAATCGGCCGGCAGGTTTTTTACGTCCTATATCATCCGGCGGCGGCGCTATATCAAGGAAGCCTGCGAGAAATACTGAAGGCGGATTTCAAAAAGATCCCGAAAGTGATTGAGGCAATTGAGAAAGGCAAAAAGGGAGATTTGGGTGACGAGGGGAACGAGGTGGAAAAAGAGGAGAAAAACAGGTTTGAGGAAGAAGATAAACAGGAGGCGTTGTTTTGATTTTACTTTTTGATATTTTCACTTTACATTATATATATGGCCGGGTGGCGAAGTAGCTAACGCGGCGGTCTGCAAAACCGCTATTCATGGGTGCAAATCCCATCTCGGCCTCAAGATCAACTTTGCCCGGGTGGTGGAATGGTATACACGAGGGACTTAAAATCCCTTGGGAGCAATCTCTTGTGAGTTCGAGTCTCACCCCGGGCACGTATCAAATTTTAAATGAAAAAGTAAAAATTAAAAATTTAGGTGTCGCTACGCGACGATTTTTATTTAGGTATGATTGAGGGAAATATCAGAAAAAATTTGATTCTCTCCGCGGATGATTTTGGGAAGAGCGAACTGGCGAATAAAAATATCCTGAAACTTGCCAAGGCGGGCAAGCTCGACCGGATTTCGGTGATGGTTGACGGCGGTATCAGTCAAGAAGAAGCCATGGAACTTCTGGCCGTGGGAGTGAAGGTGGATATCCATTTCGAACTTATTTGGCAAAAAAGAAGAAGAAATCTGCTCAAAGACCACACTTTGAGGCAGGGAATTGTTTTTTTTGCAAATTATCTTTGGGGTGATTGGCCTGTTCCGGAACATCCCAGAAGCGGAACAGCTTCTGTAAAGCGGGAATGGAAAGATCAGATTGAAAAATTCAGAAAAATCTTCAACCGGTTGCCGGATGGGATAAGCTCGCATGAGCATGTCCATTATTTTCCGGCATATTTTTCCATAGCGCTTGAACTGGCGGATAGCTATGAAATTCCTTTCGTTCGTTTCGGAAATAAAGGATTTGCCGGAAAGAGAAACAGCGTTTATCTGATCCTGAAAATAATGCGCTGGCTCAACAAAAAAAAGTTCTTTTGCTCAAATGTTTCTTCATCTGATTATTTCGCGAGTCTCGATTGGATAGAAAATTTCGGCGAATTTTTGAAAAATATTCCGGAAGGGCAAACAGAAATAGCCTGCCATCCGGAAAGAATGGAAGAATATAATTTCGCATTGAACAATCTTTAGCTATGAATGTCTGGATATATAGCCTCACAAGCGTTTTTGTTGTCAGTTTGGTTTCCTTGGCAGGAATTTTCACGCTTGTTCTCAAAAAAGAAAAGTTGAAGATAATTATTTTGTTTTTAGTAAGCTTCGCCGTAGGCGCGCTGTTTGGCGATGCGATAATCCACCTTATCCCGGAATCATTTGAAGCGATCGAATCAAAAATTTTGGTTTCTTTGCTGATTCTTTCAGGAATAATCTTCTTTTTTGTTCTTGAAAAATTCATTCATTGGCGGCATTGCCATGTGCTTGGATCAGAGAAGCACATTCATCCGGTCGTCTATATGAATATCATCGGAGATCTTGTCCACAATTTTATTGACGGAATGCTTATTGCCGGGAGTTTTTTGATAAGCATTCCCCTCGGAGTCTCGACTTCGATCGCCGTAGTGCTTCACGAAATTCCTCAGGAAATAGGTGACTTTGGGGTGCTTCTCCATGGGGGGTTTTCTGTCCGAAAAGCGCTTTTTTTCAATTTCGTCTCAGCTTCAACGGCTTTCGCGGGAGCAATTTTGATACTTGCCATCGGATCGCGCTTTCAAGAAATAATCTCATTCCTTGTTCCGATAACCGCTGGCGGATTTTTGTATATCGCTGGATCCGATCTCATCCCGGAACTTAAGCATGAAACAAAAATAGCCGCTTCAATCGGACAACTAGCGGCAATAATTCTCGGAATCGCGGTTATGGCGGGACTGTTGCTTATCGACTAAAATCTATTTCAAAATCTCAAGCAAACTTCGTCCGGTCATTTCCGGCGGGATTTTCAAATTCATCGCGGAAAGGACGGTTGGAGCAACGTCGCCCAAAATCCCCCGGACATTTTTTTTCCCAGTCATAATTTCAGATTCTGATTTCTGGCGCTGGCTTTCAGGCGCGACATACCAAATAGGAACAGGGAAAATGGAATGTTCCGTATCAGGTTCCTCGGTTCGCGGATTGGTCAACTCTTCGGCATTTCCATGGTCAGCCGTGATAAAAAGGCTGCCCCCCATTTTCAGCACTTGCGGAACGATTTTTCCGAGGCAGACATCAACGGTTTCAACTGCGGAAATTGCCGCTTGCATGTTCCCTGTATGCCCAACCATATCAGGGTTGGCGAAATTCACCAAAATGAAGGAATATTTTCCCTTGCCCAATTCCTTCAAGATTGTTTCTGTGATGGCCGGGGCGCTCATCTCGGGCATTTTGTCATAGGTTGAAATCGATTGGGAAGGAACAAGAATCCGTTCCTCGTTGGCGAAAGGTTCTTCCTGTCCGCCGTTGAAAAAATATGTGACATGAGCATACTTTTCCGTTTCGGCGATCCGCAATTGGTGAAGGCCGGCCCGGCTCACGACTTCTCCCAAGCTATTTGTGATCGCAATGGGGGGAAATGCGACTCGAACAGGGAGATTATCTTCATATTGGGTAAAACAAACAAATTCCAGGTTGGAAAGATATTTTTCTCTTTTTATTTTGGTGAAAGTGGGAAGGACAAAAGCTTTGGTGAGCTGTCGCGCGCGATCTTCCCGGAAATTGAAAAAAATGACGGTATCATTTTCTTTGACTACGCCAACTTCGCCTTTTCCGTCATCGATTAGAGTGGGTTCGATGAACTCATCTGTCACATTTGAATCATAAGATTTTTGAATGGTTTCCAAGGCGCTCTTTTCTTTCTTTCCCTGTCCAAGAGTAAGGAGGTCATAGGCCTTTTTTATTCTGTTCCAATTGTCATTTCGGTCCATGGCGAAATATCTTCCCGAGATCGAAGCGATTTTACCGCAAGAATATTCAGCAAGCCGGGCCTCGATGTCTCCGATGACTTTCAACCCGGATGTCGGCGGAGCGTCCCGGCCATCAGTGAAGAGATGAAGAAATATTTTTTCCAGCCCGTTTTTTTTGGCCATCTCGACGAGGGCATAGAGGTGGTCAAGAGAGCTATGCACTCCTCCGTCGGAAGCCAATCCCATGAAGTGAAGGGCGCTTCCATTTTTTTTGACGTTTTCTATGCCGGCGAGAAGCGCTTCATTTTTGAAAAAAGTTCCGTCCTGGACAGAAAGAGTGATGCGGGGGAGATTCTGGTAAATTACCCTGCCGGCTCCCAGCGTCAGATGCCCCACTTCGGAGTTTCCCATTTCGCCCCAAGGGAGTCCGACAGAAATTCCCGAGGCCTGAAGGAGCGTCTCGGGATAGTAGCGCGTGATTTTGTCTATGGACGGGGTTTTCGCCTGGGCGATGGCATTTCCTTCGTAAGAGGAATTTTCCCCCCAGCCATCAAGGACGATGAGAAACACGGGTCTAATCATTTTATTAGCGATCAGCGTGAAAATTTATTTTGGTAATCCAATATTATCACATCGCGGCCGACTTTGACAAAAAATATATCTTGGAGTATAATTTATTTTGTTATTAAATTAATCAAAAAGCTTCAATTGGTAACATATCGAAAATTTTAAATTTGAAATTTTCAATTTAAAATTAATCAAAAAATCTTTATTTTAAGCAATGAATAGATCATTTGGGTGTTATCAGCTGAATAGCGTAAAAAAATATGGAATTAAGTTTCAGCCTTCTTTTTATTGGAATTTTGAGCTTAGCTGTCGGCTCGGTTCTTGGGTATCTCGCCCGCCAGTCAATTGCTAAGAAACAACTTGGGACAGCCGAAGGAAAAGTGAATAAGATGATCACTGATGCTGAAGCGGAAGCCCAGTCAATTTTGCTTACGGCGAAAAACAAGGCAGTGGAAGTCCTGGAAGATGTGAAAAAAGAAGAAAAGAAAAGACAAGAACAGATTTTTCGCTCTGAAAAAAGGATCGAATCACGTGAGGAGAATCTTGACCGAAAACTGGATGAAGTTGAACGCGGAAGAAGCCTTCTTATTAAAAAAGCGGAAGAAATCAAAAAAATCAGAAAAGAGTCAGAAACGGCGCGCCAGGAACAACTCAAGCGCTTGGAAAAAATAGCTAATCTTTCCAAAGAAGATGCCAAGAAAGTCCTGCTTCAATTAGCTGAAGAGCAAAACAGGGAATTTCTGGCAAAACAGATCAAAAAACTGGAACAGCAAAGCAACGAGGAGCTAGTGAAAAAAGCGCGCGATATCATGACTTCCGCTCTTCAAAGATATGCCGGAAGCCACGCCGCGGAGACGACAACCTCGACTGTTTCCATCCCATCGGACGAAATAAAAGGCAGAATTATCGGGCGCGAAGGAAGAAACATCAAGACACTGGAGCGGCTTACGGGGATTGAAGTGATTGTTGACGATACGCCGGAAGCAATCGTTCTTTCGGGATTCAACCCGGTCCGGCGCGAGATCGCAAGGTTGGCCATTGAAAAGCTGATCGCAGACGGCCGAATTCACCCGACCAGAATAGAAGAAGCGATAAACTTTGCCAAAACGGAAGTGAACAACAAAATCAAAGAAGCCGGAGAGGCGGCGGCTTATGACGTGGGTATCGCAGGGCTTGATCCAAAGCTCATCCAGATTTTGGGAAGGCTCCGTTTTCGGACCAGCTATGGCCAGAATGTCCTTCTTCATTCGCTGGAAGTGGCGCATCTATCAGGAGCGCTTGCTGCGGAACTGGGAGCGGATGTGAATCTTGCCAAGAAGGCCGGGCTTCTCCATGACATCGGAAAGGCCATTGACCATGAAGTGCAGGGGACGCATATCGAAATTGGGATGAATATACTCAAGAAATTTGGCATTGGAAATGCGGTGATCAATGCTATGAAGTCTCACCATGAGGATTTTCCATTTGAAAGCAACGAGGCTATGATCATTGCGGCGGCGGACGCGCTTTCCGCATCCCGTCCCGGGGCGAGAAAAGACACGTTGGAGGACTATTTGAAACGCCTTGGAGATCTTGAAAATGTCGCCCAGTCTTTCCCTGCCGTTGAGAAATCATATGCCATTCAAGCAGGCCGTGAGATCAGGGTATTCGTGAAACCGGAAGAAGTTGATGATCTTGGGGCAATCAAACTGGCGCGGGAAATCGCTGACAAAATAGAACAGGAGCTGAAGTACCCGGGGGAAATAAAGGTGAACGTTCTCCGCGAGACAAGGGCAGTGGAAGTAGCGAGATAAATAACTCGCGAATTAGGAGCGAATAGAAAACGAATTGGAGCGAATTGTTTTTTGTTGTTGCGCAATGTTAATATTTGGCTTAAAATAGATAAAAAGAGCTTAGCTGAAATATGCATTCGTATAATTGTATTAAATTCGTAATTCGTAGAGAAAACCTAGAAAGCGGGGTGTATTATGGCAACTGATATAAATAAAGAAGCGCTTGTCGAAATGGTGGCCAACAAAATTGGGCAAACGAAAAAAGAGGTTGAAGTGGTCGTAGACGCGATCGTAGACGCGATCACAGATGCGCTTCACGGGGATCGAAAAGTGACAATAGCCGGTTTTGGCACCTTCAAAGTGACACATCGCGCCGCGCGTGAAGGAATCAATCCGCAAACAAAGCAAAGAATAACGATCCAGGCAGTGAACACCCCGAAGTTCACGGCGGGAAAGCGCCTCAAAGAAGCAGTGCGTTCTCTCAAAGTGGCAGAGGCGGCTGCAGCGCAAGGTGATGCGCCATCGGAAGCAGTTTCTTTCCAGTAAAGAGTATAATGTCAGGAAACTTTTTATATTTCCTTTGCCCCGCTTTTTTCGTGGGGCAAAGTTTTTATCGGGCTGTCGTATACTGGCAGTACGCGTGCTTTGGGAGCACGTTGACTGGGTTCGATTCCCAGCAGCCCGAAAAAAATTGAACCGGGTAGTATAGTGTGGTAGTATGGTAGTATGAATAAAAGAAAAGAAAAAGCATTTTTATTAAGAAAAAAGGGATATTCCTATAATATGATCACGGATCGTTTAGGGATAAGTAAAAGTACGCTAAGCTGTTGGTTCAAGGAAATTCCCTTTACTCCGAATAAATACGTAATCGGAAGAATTAAGAAGGGACCATTTAAATCAGGACAAATTAGGCACAACCAGAGGGTTGCGGACATTGCAAAAATAAAAAAGCTTGCGAAAAATGAACTCGGTACAATTACAAAAAGGGATTTATGGATGCTTGGATTAGGATTATACATTGGAGAAGGATCAAAGGCTTATGAAACGGCGCAGATTATCAATTCAGATCCTGCCATTGTGAAGTTGGCGATCAAGTGGTTCAAGGATATTTGCGGAATCGATAACGATCATATTACAATTGCAATGCATCTTTATCCAGATAATAATGAGAAAGAATGCAGAGATTATTGGAAAAAGATCACCGGTCTTTCGAAAAAACAGTTTAGGAAAACGCAGATAGACCGAAGATTGGACAAATCCAGTAGCAAGAGGAGAAAATTACTTTATGGAACCGTTCTGTTATCCATAATCAGCAATGGAGATTCTAATTTTGGAGTAAACCTTCATCGAAGGATAATGGGCTGGATTGAAAGTAGTTTAGTTCAGGCAAAAAAATAAAATATGCGGGTATAGTATAATGGTTATTATGCGACTCTTCCAAAGTCGATATGCGGGTTCGATTCCCGCTACCCGCTCACTTCTTCGCTCCTTGCGGAGCTTCGAAGCGCAAGCACTGCAGATTTATTGAAAACAGTTATGGAATAAAGAAGGAAGAAGTGCCCTGCGTAGCTTTATGCGAAGCATGGGCGATTATTGTATGTATTATGTTTACGTTTTAAGAAGTATAAAATTCTTAAATCAAGTTTATACCGGCTCTACGGCAGATTTGAGAAAAAGGCTGAGGTCACACAACGAGGGATCAAACAAGCACACAAGTAAATTCAGACCTTGGAAAGTTGTTTGGTACGGTGCATTTTCAACAAGAGAAAAGGCTGAAAGATTTGAAAAATACTTGAAAACTGCTTCTGGGATAGCTTTTAAGAGAAAAAGGCTTATTTGAATCCAAATTACAACTTTTTCTGTCTTCGTTAAAATTGGCTTGTTTGAGCCTTTTTTGTTTCTGGCGAATTTATTTGTAACTTGTTAGAATTAACGCATGGAACAAGTAGGTAAAAAAGATAAATTGCTCAAAAGTGAAATAACAGCAGCGGCCGTTTTTTTTCAATTGGGAACAGTATTTTCTTATTCGCTTATCGGAAGAGGCAACATAAATTCTAATTATATACTTCTGACTAATAGCGGAAAATACTTGCTTAGGGCATATAAGTTCAAAACAGAAAAAGAGATTATCAGTGAGCTTGGGCTATTAAATTATTTATCTCGGAAGGGTTTTCCATGTCCAATCCCGGTTGGAAATATCTATAAAACTAAAAAGAAAAACATTTGTTGCTTCAAATATATTGAAGGACGAGAGTTGAAAAAGGTAACTGACAAAAAACTGAGGGAAATAGCAAATCTAATGGCTAATTTGCATATTTTGACCCGAAATTACCACTTGAAAAATAAGCGAGAAGGTGAAGGTCTGGCGGTTATAAAGCGTTATCTGAAAAATAAAAAAGGCGTCATCTTAAAAAGTAAATTCAGAAACAGTCAAAAATTTATTGACTTTCTTGAATCTGAAATAAAAAAGCTGCATTTTGACAGTAATTTACCAAGTGGCGCAATACATGTTGATGTGAAAGCGGAAAATGTTATTTTAGGAAAAGACGGTCGGTTGAGCTTTATTGATTTCGACAATTTTTATCTGGATTCTTTTATTACGGATATCGCCAACGCTATAATGTGGCTTTGTGTAAATAAGGATCAAAAAAAGCTGGATAGGCGAAAAGCAAAGATTTTTTTGACTGAATATGGAGCTATAAGAAAATTGACCAAAAAAGAAATAGCGAATTTACATGAGAATTATAAATTCTACTGTCTGAAAGGAGCATTCAAGTATGCCTATATTTGTCTCCCGAGACTGAAATTTGCCGAACGCTGGGCATATTATTTCGTTGAACTATACAAAAATATTTCAAAACAAGATATTAGCTGTAAATTTTGAAGGACGAATTACTATGATTGAGTCAGAAAGAAAAAAAGAAAAAGAGCCGCATTTCAAAGTGCCGATAATTGATATTTTCCGTCATGGTGAAACCGAATATAAAGAACTGGCAGATCCGAATTTTATGTTGAATCCTGATGCTCCTGGATTTGCTCTGGATGCTGAACACCTGGATTTAACCGAAGAAGGGATTAGAAATATTCAAGAAGCCGCTGAACAATTGGCTTTAATAATTGATAAAGAAAAAGAAGCAGTTATTCTCGTAACCAGTCCGCAGCTTAGAGCGTTGTCTTCGATAATGATTATCGAGAAGGTTTTTGCCGAGCATGGGATCATTATGCTTAATTCCACTTCTGAAAAAAGGAAGGGCATATCGAAAGGCATAAAAAATTCATCATTGGGGCTTGGACAAATATCCTTTAGGGAAGATCTAAAAAATGCGGGATTTGGAAAAATATGGCTGAAAGCACATAAACAATATGGAATTGAACATCCTGAAGCCAAAAACATACCACCAGCAGAAGTCCATGGGTTAGTTGCCACCGCTCTCGGGAAGGAACTTCCAGATATTTTTTCAAAAAGCCATGACGAAATTGCTTCCGGATTCAAACGATTCTTGAGGCATCTCATAAATATTGAAATATATCTTCAGAATGGAACGAAGCAGCAATTAGCTGGTAGGCGGTTGCGGATAGTTTTGGTTACCCATGAAGAAAGAATAATGGAATTTGCCCAACAATCCTTGGATTTAGAAAAAACGGTGGCTAAGGGTCAGCTTCTTGAAATTAATCCAAAAGGTATAATAAAAAAAGACCAGGAAGCTGAGGCAGATGTACGGCTTTTTGGCAAAAGGGGAGAGCTGGACTTGTCATCGAGGATAAAGATGAAATTTTCACAAGACGGTCTTTCCATTGGACACTAAATCCTTGTTGAACGTTTTTTTCCCATAAATTCAGTTCTAATCGCGTGAAGTAGACAGCTAAAATTTTACTTGAAATTAGTTTACTAATGTGCTATAATATTAACAATGGAACGGGTGAAGTCCCGTTCTTTTGCATTTTTAAATGAAATTAGAATAAAAACAGGCCTCAACAGCGTGAAAAAGGGGACAAATAAAAAGAAAAAAATGACAAGCAAAAAAATATTGATAAAAAGGGTATCGACGCCTGAAGATTTTTTCTTTGGCTTTTTGGTGGCGGTTTCATTGGTATTCGTCCTTTTGTGTTTTCGGAGTGTCGCAGCTATTCCGGTTTCGTTGCCGCAGCTTACGCAGTCAAAGGGACCAAATGAAATGGAAAAAAATATTCGAAAAATGGCCAAAGGATATCCGATTGAAGAAATGGCTCCTTTTATTGCCGGGAAAAACAAAAAAGTCGCGGCGTTTCTCGTGGCGATAGCCAAAAAAGAAAGCAACTGGGGAGTCCACTCTCCGAAAAAACAGGGAAAAAACTGTTTCAATTACTGGGGATATCGGGGTCCGGAAAATCCAACCGCGTCGGGATACAGCTGTTTTTCTTCACCGCGCCAGGCGGTCAATGTCGTCGGGAAAAGAATCAATAGTCTTGTTTCCCAAAAAGTGGACACTCCGCGCGAAATGGTCATGTGGAAATGCGGAGACGCGTGCACGCGAAGCGGCGCTCGGGGAGAGGCCAAGTGGGTGCGGGATGTTGGATTTTATTACGATAAAGTGCTATAATCATAACGTAAAACTTCCAAAATATGGGCGTAAAAAATATTTTTTCTCACAAAAAGAAACTTTCGCAAAAAAAGTTTGGAAAAAGATACTTCAAAGACGCAAGAATGGGGGAAGTATTTGGAAATCAGCAAATTAGCAAAGCTCTGGACAAAACCAAAGAAAAAAATGAATTTTATGATATGCTGAAAAGCAAGAAAGCAGGCGGGGTGACGAAGCAGGAAATGAAGGAAGGTCTCGGAGAATGGATGGCCGGCAAAGGACGGACAATAAGCAGAAAAGAAGCCTATGCCGTCGCGAAAGAATTTTTCGGCGGCGAAAAAGTGAAGTATATAATGCCGAAGAAAAAGGCGAGCTCGTCAGGTTATGCCGGCAATTCCGGCGCTTTTAGCGGGGCGGGAGGAGCCAGCCAAAATTTTCAAAAAAGCACAGGATTATTTGGGAATGCTCCGATAAGCCTTCACAAATCAATTCCCGACAGCCAAAAAAACATTGCATATGGTGATACAAAAATACATAAAAAGGCTTCTTCCCGCGCCCAAACCCCTTCGCAAAACCAGGGAGGGGATCGCAATGCGTCCAGCAGGGATGCTCAGTCAACAGCGAAAGCAAGGTCAATTGCCCCGGGATTAGCGGCGATTGTTGGTTTGTCGGGAACCATGAAAAGCAAAGACAGCAAGGCAATCAAGGGCGATTTTTTCCGGGCGATAAACGCGACAAGAAGAAACATTCGCAGCTGATTATTTCATCAAAAAAAATTCAAATAAAAAAATATGGCTATAGGCAGTATGATTTTGATTGTCTTAGGATTGTGCTTGTTCGAAATAATAAGCAGTATAGATAATGCCGTCATCAACGCCGAAGTTTTGTCAACCATGTCACCCAAAGCCCGAAGGTGGTTTCTTTTCTGGGGTCTTTTGTTCGCGGTGGTTATTGTTCGCGGGCTTTTGCCGTGGGCCATTGTCTGGGCGACAAATTCTTCGCTCGGTCCGATTGGAGCGCTCACTGCGACCTTCAGTAATAATCCGCATATCAAAGAAGCTATCGAAACTTCAGCGCCGGTCCTTTTGTCCGGTGGCGGAACTTTCTTGATTTTTTTATTTTTCCACTGGCTTTTCATCGAGCCGAAAAGCTACGGGCTCCGGGGTGAAAGATTTTTTCATTCCCAGGGCATCTGGTTTTACGCGGTTGTTTCGGTAATCTTGGCAATCTTAGTCTGGCTTACGCTCAAAATCAACCCTATGATGGCCTTTGGAACGGTGGTGGGATCGACCGCCTTTTTCATTACGCATGGCTTCAAGCAAAATGCGGAGCAAAAAGAAAAAGAGCTGAGATCGGGAAAAAGCAAATTGTCGGATATCAGCAAAATCCTTTATCTCGAGGTTATTGACACCACTTTTTCCATTGACGGGGTTCTGGGAGCCTTCGCTTTCACGCTTTCGGTTCCTTTGATTTTGGTTGGAAACGGAATTGGGGCGCTGGTTCTCCGCCAATTGACGGTCGGAAACATTGACCGGATAAAAAAATATATTTTTCTCAAAAACGGCGCGATGTACTCCATTCTTTTTCTGGGGATTATCATGTTGCTGGACGCTTTTGGAATGCATATTCCCAGCTGGTTTTCGCCGGTTGTCACCTTCGCCGTCATTGGGTATTTTTATCTGAAATCAGTGAAAGCGGCGAATCAAAAAGGATGAAATTTGCATGCCTGATCTGAGGAAAATAGATCGTCTTCAAAAAATAACAAATTTGATATATTGAATTATAAGAATTAATCTACCCCCACACCAATCCCGAGAAATTTTCGTGCAAATTCATGAAAGAAAGCGAAGCAACTTCGCCTTTCGTCTGTTTGTAAGCATAATTAGCGAATAGGATTGGTATGAGGGCGAGCGAAAATGAGGAGGAAAACAAAAAAAACAGGAAAAAAATGTTGCTTACCGCAGAATCTCGCGGGCGCGGCGAGATCTGACCAGCTTCTTATTGCCGGATTGGTGGTTGTCATTGTCTTATCCGCGGTTGTGAGCGCAAGAGTGCTTTGTTCTGGGAAGAAGCAATGGATGGGCGATAAGAAATGGTCGCGCGGAAGCGACATTCAGAATATGCAGACGCAAATCAACGCTCTCAGAAAAGAAGTTGCCAAAAGCAAAGCGAGAACATCCAGTGATGCAGCAGTTCAGACAGCGCCAGCCGGTGAGACAACTTCCGCCGCTTTTGAAAAAGCGGTGAATAGCAAGGATTTTGCCAAAATTGAATCGCTTATGTCTGCGCGGATCTATTATGTCGTTGACGCGAGTGACTGCTGCGGTGACATCACCAAAAAAGAAGCAGTGGCGCATCTCAAAAACTATATCCGCGACGCGAAGTCTTTTGATTTTGACCAAAACCAGCAGGTTATCAGGCAAATGAAAGTCAATTTGGCCGACACTTTCGCCAAATACACAATCGGCATTGCCAATAACCGGATGGTGCTGTCGTATCACCTCGACAAACAGGGGAAGGTGGATGACCTCATGCTTTCCGCTTCGCACCTTATGTATGATTTGGAATAGTCGTTGAGTTCGAAAATATATAATCCAGCAAAACACCCCGCGGGGTGTTTTTGCATGCAATAGCCCTTTCTGTATCCTGGAAAAATGCCTTGTTTTGAGGCGTTTTTTGTTAAGTGCGGGCACTTGACAAAATAAATAAACCTTGCTATGAAGATACATTGTAATTTAACAATTTATACGCCAAATTAATCTTTAAATAAAGGAAGGAACACTACGATGAGACTCGAGATGCGCGGTAATAATGTCCTGTTTTGTGTTCAAAGCCTGAAGAACAGCAATGAACTGACCAGTACCATGAAATCAGGCGAGCTGGTTGTAACTGGAAATGCAACCCCTTTTGTGCTTCGAAAAATGTGGCAGGGAAAAATCGAGAACATGACGAGGGAATTTCAAACCTACATCTCCGTTATATCCTTTGAGCGGACCAGAAGTACGAGATTTACGAAGGCAGGATATGTAGGTCTCATGATCGGCAACAGCCAAGGCCAGATGTTGGTTTACATCAAGAAGGTCTTCCTTAAGGAGTTCTTCTCTGCAATCTGTATGGCGTCGGTATAAAATAAACCAAGAAGTTAAAGCGGGGGAGGAGGACGTCGTATGAAAAAAGTTGTTCTTACGTGCAAACCCGGCTATGGCTTTGGGGCTAATATGGGTCCGAAAATTTGTGCGCGCGGGTACTTTGTTCGCCAAGATGACGAAGATGTCATTGAGGTGGAATCCATTGAAAGGGGGGACCGCCTGGAGATCCTCTTCACCCCTGAGCTCATTCAATCATTGGAAGAAAGAGGGGTGATTGTGACCGTAGACCCTTGAAGCATTTTCAGGAAAAGGAGATGATTTTATGAAGTGCGACTTCTGTAATAAAGATATACCTGAAGGTGGTCCTTTTAAGGAGGGCGTCACTGTGGGAACTAACGAAGAAGCCGCGCTTTGTGATGGACCTTCTCTGGGAGAAGCTGTCCGTTCCCGTCTTATCGCAACTGGGTATGTTATACCCTTTAATCCTTCGCCTGAACAGATTACTGAGATTTCCAGTTTGGGACTCTGTGCCGTAGTGTATCAAAACCTGCAGGCGCTTCAGGGAAACATGGTCATCGTTAACAAGCGTACGCCCTAAAAATGGGGCAATGGCCAGGGGCCCATCAATGAATCACGATGGGCCTTCTTTTTTAACAACAAAATTTACTGCAATAGCGACATATACTAGTCCATTTTTATAATTCCCCGAATGTTTGGTTTCTGACCCTCATATCATCTTTTTGTAGCCCGGAAAAATGCCTCATTTCGAGGTGTTTTTTTGTTTGACTTCCTTATTCGTCCCACCTAATATTTAATTATATGGTAAAATTAAAGAACATAGATAAATGAATCCATCCCAACATTGAATGTTGGGGTGAAATGCTTGACAGAGGCCAAGATAGTGATATAGTGATAGTGTGTTATCCGGGCAGGCTATCTTTATTATTAGAAACAGAAATAAACGATGAAAAAAGAAGAGAGAATTGCCATTTTTGAAGGCAAAAAAATCCGCCGGCAGTGGGATGAAAAAGAAGAAAAATGGTATTTTTCGGTTGTTGATATTGTCCAATTGTTAATTCAGCAAGACAACTATCAAGTTGCCAGAAAATACTGGAATAAGCTCAAAGAAAGGCTTAATAAAGAGGGAAATGAGTCGGTGACAAATTGTCACCAACTGAAATTTATGGCTAATGACGGCAAATATTACGCAACTGATGCAGCCGATACAGAGACTCTATTACGTCTTGTTCAATCGGTGCCTAGCCCCAAGGCCGAACCGATTAAGTTGTGGCTGGCGCGAGTGGGATATGAAAGGATAGAGGAAATAAACGACCCGGAAAAAGCCCTCAATCGTAGTCGCGCTTATTGGCAAAGAATGGGCCGGAGCCAGAAATGGATCCAGCAAAGAATGATGGGGCAGGGAATCAGGAACAAGCTGACGGATTATTGGAAAAATAATGAAGTCAAAGAGCGGGACGAATACGCTATTCTCACAAACATAATCCACGAGGAGTGGAGCGATTTATCAGTAAAGGAGCATAAAAATTTGAAAAAACTGGAAAGAGAAAATCTGCGCGACCATATGACAGACGCGGAATTGGTTTTTACAGCTCTTGCTGAACTCTCCACTCGCCAGATCGCCGAAACTATGGAAACCAAGGGCTTGGAAGAAAACAAAATCCCGGCCAAACGTGGCGGACAGGTTGCGAAAAACGCCAGACTTGAACTGGAACAAAAAACCGGAAAAAGAGTTGTGACAGATGAAAATTTGAAGTTACATTATATAAAAAAGATAAAATCTTGAAAAAATGAAAATAGTTTTGAAGATAGATGATAACAATGTCGTCAGAATTTTTCTCTTTAAAGGGAAAAAAGAGAAAGAAAGCCTTGAGTGGAAAGAAGAAAACTCTCTTTCGCGGTTTTTGCTTGCCAATTTGGACAAACTTTTGCGCAAAAACGGCGCGGGCCTTGACAAAATTTCTGAATATAAGATAATAAGTGATGTGCCGGAGAATTGGACGAGTGCGAGGATTGCGAAGGTCACATTTGAAAGCCTCGAGATAGCGACCCTTGCCAAATAAAATGCCTCGTGCTAGATTATAAATACGATATCTAACTTTGGGGGATTTGGATATATTTTCGAAAAATAATTAAATACTTCTAACTAAAACCACTTAGCCAAAACTCTTTGCTCCCCAGAAATTTCGCGGGGCGAAAGGTTGGAGAGTGGCGTGTCTTTTATGTCTTTGGGGCAAAAAACTCTCGGGGTGAAAGAGTCTTTCAGCCCACAATCCTCTCTGCGCAAGAGGAAATTTTTCAGACGGCTTCCGATGGTTTCTCTTCCCAACTTAATTGAGGGGCAAGTGGCTTCTTATGAATGGTTCATGAGAGAAGGCCTGAGGGAACTGCTTGACGAAGTGAATCCAATCAACGATTTCACGGGGAAGGATCTGGAGCTTTCTTTCGGAGAATATTATTTGGACGAGCCAAAATACGATGAAAAAACCTCGAAAGCGAAAAATATTTCTTTTGAGGCGCCTCTTCGCTCAAAAGTGAAGCTTCTCAACAAACAGACGGGAGAAGTGAAAGAGCAGGAAGTTTATCTCGGAGATATTCCCATCATGACCGAGCGGGGAACATTCATCATAAATGGCGTGGAACGCGTCGTTGTCAGCCAGCTTATTCGAAGCCCAGGCGTCTTTTTTACTATGGAATATAATAAAGGGCAGCGACTTTTTGGGGCGAAAATCATTCCTAACCGCGGAGCCTGGCTTGAAATGGAAACTGATCTTGACGGCGCCATTTGGGTGAAAATTGACCGGAAAAGAAAAATAGCCATCACGGCGCTTCTTCGCGCGTTTGGTTTTTCCAGCGATGAAAATCTGGTAAAAACCTTTTCAGACGTTGATACCGGAGAGAAAAAATATATTGAAGCTACGATTGATAAGGATACGACCAAAAATCAAGGAGAAGGATTTCTAGAAGTTTATCGGCGCATCAGGCCGGGAGATTTAGCGACCCAGGAAAATGCCAAACAGATGATTGAAGCGATGTTTTTCAATTTTGAACGCTATGATTTCGGGAAAGTCGGGCGCTATCGCTTGAACCAAAGAATGGAAACGAAGTTTCCTGATGATGAAGCGCATCGGATCATGCGTCCGGAGGATTTGGCTGAAATTGTCAAAGAAATTATCCGTCTCAACAATGATCCAATGGCAAGTCCGGATGATATTGACCATTTAGGAAACCGCCGAGTGCGCTGTGTTGGAGAGCTGGTGCAGAACAAATTCCGGGCGGGTCTGGCGCGGATGTCTCGAAATATCAAAGACCGGATGAGTACCTGCGACCTTGCGACGGTTGTTCCGGGGCAGCTAATCAATTCCCGTCCGGTGGCAGCCGCGGTAAAAGAATTTTTCGCCTCCTCCCAACTTTCGCAGTTCATGGACCAGGTGAATCCTCTGGCGGAGCTTGAACACAAGAGAAGGCTTTCAGCGATGGGGCCGGGAGGACTGACCCGCGAACGGGCCGGCTTCGAAGTCCGCGACGTGCACCAATCACACTACGGAAGGATTTGTCCAGTGCAGACTCCGGAAGGCCCAAATATCGGACTCGTGAATCATTTATCCTGCTATGCCCGAATCAACGAATACGGTTTTATCGAAACTCCATACCGAAAAGTGACACACAAAAACGGAAAACATTTTGTTACGAAGGACATAGAGTATTTAAACGCTACCGTGGAAGACCGCAAAATCATCGCTCACGCAGATACGGAAATCGACGAAGAAGGACGCATTTTGAATGAAATGCTCGAAGCGAGGGTAAAAGGGAAACCCTCGATGATTGAAGTAGGTCAAGTTGATTATATTGATGTTTCTGCCAAACAATGCATTTCCGTTTCTACGGCGCTAATTCCTTTTCTAGAACACGATGACGCTCACCGGGCTCTCATGGGCTCGAACATGCAGCGCCAAGCCGTTTCTTGTATTGTGCCCCAGGCGCCATTGGTCGGAACGGGGCTCGAAGACAAAGCGGCGGCAGATTCGGGGCAGGTGGTTCTGGCCCGGACAAACGGCGAAGTTGTCGAGGTTGACGCTGATCATATTACCTTAAAAGAGGAAGGTATTTCGGGAAAGTCAGCCAAAAGAACTTATCACCTTCAAAGCTTTGAGCGTTCAAACGCTTTCACCTGCATGAACCAGATTCCGCGTGTTGAAGCAGGCGAACAGGTGAAAAAAGGGCAACTTCTTGCGGACGGCGCTTCAACAGACAGCGGTGAACTGGCGCTGGGTCAGAACATTTTGGTAGCTCTTATGCCTTGGGAAGGCGCCAATTTTGAAGACGCGATTATTATTTCGGAAAGACTTCTTCAGGATGACCGCTATACTTCGATTCACATCGAAGATTTCACAGTTGATATTCGCGACACAAAACTGGGGCCGGAAGTGGTGACGCGGGACATCCCAAATATTGGGGAAGAGCGACTCAAAAATCTTGACGATACGGGAATAATTCACATCGGAGCCGAGGTTTCTTCCGGCGATATCCTAATTGGAAAAATATCTCCCAAGGGCGAGGGGGACCTCACTCCCGAAGAAAGATTGCTGAGGGCGATTTTCGGGGAGAAATCAAAAGACGTAAAGGATACCTCCCTTTATCTTCCTCACGGGGAACACGGAAAAGTGGTGGACATAAAGATTTTCTCGCGGGAACAAGGAGATAAGCTTCCCGCCGGCGTCATTCAGCAGATTCAGGTCAGTGTGGCCCAGCTTAGAAAAATTTCAGTTGGCGATAAACTGGCCGGCCGGCACGGAAACAAGGGTGTGATTTCTAAAATAGCTCCGGCTGAAGATATGCCCTATCTTCCCGATGGAACTCCAGTCGACATTATCCTCAATCCTTTGGGCGTGGCATCCCGCATGAACATTGGCCAGATTCTCGAAGCCCATTTAGGCTGGGCGGCGGATAAGCTTGGATACAAGGTGGCGAGCCCCTCTCTTGCCGGCGTGAGCGAGACTGATATCAAGACCGAACTGCGTGAAGCGGGACTCCCTGAAGATGGAAAAATCAGATTGATAAACGGAAAAACAGGCGAACACTTCGATGAAAAAACCATGGTTGGCCATATGTATATAATGAAACTCAATCATTTGGTTGAAGATAAAATTCATATGCGTTCGATCGGACCTTATTCTCTGATTACCCAGCAGCCGCTTGGCGGAAAAGCCCAATTTGGCGGTCAGCGGTTCGGGGAAATGGAAGTCTGGGCGCTGGAAGGATATGGCAGCGCCTATACTCTTCAGGAAATGCTGACGATCAAATCAGACGACGTTTTGGGCCGGTCTAAAGCCTATGAGTCAATAATCAAAGGAGAAAAAATCAGAAATCCGAATGTGCCGGCTTCTTTCAACGTTCTTGTGAGCGAGCTCAAAGGACTCTGTCTCAATGTGGAACTGGTTGGGGAAAAGGAAGAGGCAAATAGCGGGAAGCCGGAGGAGAAAAAAGAAAAAGAGAAAGCCGAATAATCAAATTATTTTTGCAATATGAATCAGCCTTCCATTACTCGAGTATCCGATTTTGATTCTATCCGCCTGCGCTTGGCCAGTCCCGATAATATATTGAACTGGTCGCACGGCGAGGTAACCAAGCCGGAAACTATAAATTATCGCACCCAGCGCTATGAACGCGACGGCCTTTTTTGCGAAAAAATCTTCGGACCGGCCAAAGACTGGGAGTGTTATTGCGGAAAATACAAAAAAATACGCTATAAAGGGATTGTTTGTGACAAGTGCGGAGTGGAAGTGACCCGGTCCATTGTTCGCCGAGAGCGCACCGGACATATCAAGCTGGCGGTGCCAGTTTCGCATATTTGGTTTTTGCGTGGCGTGCCTTCAAAAATCGGGTTGGCGCTTGGCATGACTGCCCAGGACCTTGAAAAAGTTGTCTACTTCGCGAGCTACGTGGTCATGGAAATTGATGAAGAAGCTCGCAAAGAAACCCTCGCTCGCATTGATTCAGAATACAAAGGCAAACAAAAGAAAATAAAAAGCGAAGCCGAACCGGGCCAGGAAAAGACAGGCGAACTGAAAAGCGCCTACCAAATCAGCCGCGACGAAATCAAGAATCTGAAGTTGTTCCAAATTCTTTCCGAGGTGGAATATTTCAATCTCTCCCTGAAATACGGGCATGTTTTCAAAGCTGGAATTGGAGCGGAAGCCATTCGCCGTCTTCTTGAGGAAATTGATCTCGGGAAAGAAATTGAAAAAATTGAAAAGGCTCTCCAAGACGACAAATCTTCCGACAAAAAAAAGATGCTCAAAAGGCTGAAACTTTTCCAGGGAATGAAACAGTCAGGAATCCGTCCCGAGTGGATGCTCCCAACGGCTATTCCGGTTATTCCCCCCGATCTTCGTCCGATGGTTCAGCTCGACGGGGGACGCTTTGCCACTTCGGATCTCAATGATCTTTATCGTCGCATTATCAATCGCAACAACCGCCTGAAAAAACTCATTGAAATCGGAGCGCCGGAAGTGATTTCCCGCAACGAAAAACGGATGCTTCAAGAGGCGGTAGACGCTCTCTTCGACAATAGTGCCCGGCGAGGTCAGACTTCAGTTGCGGCCTCCACTGGACAAAGAAGAGCGCTTCGATCTCTTGCGGATATGCTCAAAGGAAAGCAAGGTCGGTTTCGGCAAAACCTTTTGGGGAAGCGGGTTGATTATTCCGGTCGCAGTGTTATCGTGGTTGGCCCGCGACTCAAACTTCACCAGTGCGGTCTTCCCAAGAAAATGGCTCTCGAACTATTCAAACCTTTCATCATCAACAATCTGATTGAAAAAGGATTCGCCCACAACGTCCGGTCGGCTGGAAAAATGGTTGAATATGAAGCCGAAGAAGCCTACGAAATGCTGGACGACATCATCGAACACCACTACGTCCTCCTTAATCGCGCGCCGACCCTCCATCGTTTGAGTATTCAGGCCTTTCAACCTGTGCTGATTGAAGGAAAAGCCATTCAGATCCATCCAATGGTTTGCGCCGCATTCAATGCCGATTTCGACGGTGATCAAATGGCGGTTCATGTTCCTCTTACGGAAGAGGCCAGGCGGGAAGCAGGAGAAATCATGCTTTCATCCAAAAATCTTCTGAAACCGGCGAGCGGCGAGCCGATCACGATCCCTTCCCAGGATATGGTGCTTGGCTGTTACTATATGACTCATTTTGTAAAAGGCAGGAAAGGCGAGGGAAAAATATTTTCCGGAAAAGAGGAAGCTATTCTGGCCTACCACACGGGATATCTGGAGCTTCAGAGTGAAATCGAAGTTGAACTGGACGGCGGGCGAGTGAAAACTTCAGTCGGCCGGGTTCTTTTCAATGAAATTGTTCCCAAAGAAATCGGTTTTGTCAATCAAGAGCTCGACAAAGGAAAGCTTCGGGAATTGGTTGGGAAATGTCTCGCGGCGACATCTTCAGAGGAAACAGCAAAGTTCGTGGATAATCTCAAAAATCTGGCGTTTGGCATCGTTACCCGTTCAGGTCTGAGTTGGGGAATGGACGACCTCTTGGTTCCAGAAAAGAAAAAAGACATTATCCAGGAAGCCGAGGACCAAGTGGATATTGTCAACAAACAATTTGAAATGGGGCTTCTCACTCACGCGGAACGGAAAAACCGCATTATCGAAATATGGAATGAAGCCAAAAACAAAATTACTGATGCTGTCCGCGCTTCTCTCGACAGGGAAGGGCCGGTTTATTCGATGGTATATTCAAAAGCCCGCGGAACCGAAGCGGTGGTTGTTCAAATGACTGGGATGAAAGGTCTCGTGGCCGGACCTACTGGAGAAACAATCGAGCTTCCTATCCGGTCTTCTTTCAAGGAAGGTTTCAATGTTTTGGAATATTTCATTGCTACTCACGGCGCGAGAAAAGGTATGGCGGATACGGCTCTTCGAACGGCAACAGCTGGATATCTGACTCGGCGTCTCGTGGACGTGTCTCAGGATATGGTTGTGCGCGATCCAGATTGCGCCGACGAAGAGGGAGGCTGGATATATCGGGATGATTCGGTTGTTGCCGGTGTCAGTTTTTCCTCCCGAATTGCCGGCCGGATTCTTCTTGAAAACGCCGTTGATCCCAAGACAAAAAAAATTATTGCTAAAAAAGGGGAAATGATCACCAAAGAAGAAGGGGAGGAAATTGAAAAAAAAGGAATTGAAAAAGTGAAAATACGCTCTATCATTACCTGCAAAACGCGCCGGGGAGTCTGCCAAAAATGCTACGGACTTGACCTTGGAAGAAATGAATTGGTCCAGATCGGCCAGGCGGTTGGGATCGTGGCGGCCCAAGCTATCGGCGAGCCGGGGACCCAGCTCACGATGAGAACTTTTCATATCGGAGGAGTGGCCGGGACGGACATCACCCAGGGACTTCCCCGGGTGGATGAAATTTTTGAAGCCCGTCCGCCAAAAGGTGAAGCGGCGGTTTCGGAAGTCGACGGAAAAGTGGCTGAAATCACCGAAACGGAAAAAGACAAGATTATCCGCGTGGAAGCGGAAGGGCCGAAAAAGAAAAAAGACATTCATGAGTATGTCGTTTCGGCTGTGATGAACCTCAATGTTCAAAAAGGAGATCTCGTCACCCGCGGCCAAGTTCTTTCCGAAGGGCATCTGGATCTCAAAAAGCTTTTCAAGATAAAAGGGCGGGAAGTTGTTCACCGCTATATCACAAAAGAAGTGCAGGAAATTTACAGCGCTCAGGGAGAGGGCATCAACGACAAGCATATCGAAGTGATCATCCGCCAGATGCTTTCGCGCGTGCGCATTCTCGATCCGGGCGACACCAGTCTTCTTCCAGGCGACACAGTCGAAGAAGTCCAGCTTCAAGAGGCCAATGAAGCGGCCAAGAAAGCAGGAGGAAATGTGGCCACGGCTGAAAAGCTCCTGCTCGGAATATCGAAAGTCGCCCTTTCAACAGAAAGTTTCCTTTCGGCGGCGTCCTTCCAGGAAACAGCTAAAGTCCTCATCAACGCGGCCGTCACCGGAAAAGAAGACCGCCTGCGGGGACTAAAAGAAAATGTGATTATCGGAAAACTAATCCCGGCCGGAACAGGGTATCGGAAGCAATAATTGGAAAGTATCGAAAAATATTTGGTATTTCGCATAAAGAAAATCCGCCTTGGGCGGATTTTTCTTATGGGGAAAAGATTTAAATTTTAAAACCACAAATGCAATTTATGATTTTGGAAAAGAGGGAGTGAAATATATTCTAATAATATAATTCATATCACTTCTCAATTCCTATTCTAACCCTACATTATACGCTTATTTTATGCTTTTGTCAATCTCCCGTGAAACATTTTGAAATACGCTGTGAAACGAAGAATGACGCCTCATATAAAGCATTATTTCGTAAAAAACAACCTTTGCAGGTTATTTTCAAAAAACAAAATACGCCTAAAGATTTGAATCCAAACTTGAGCTGATTTATTCGCTTTTACTCTCCATAACCTTCATCTCCGCGACGCGAGGGCGGCGAGAATGAGCCCGGCTACGTTCACCAGAACCAGAAGCCCCGCGACCACGAGAGTCGAGACGATGGAGAAGGCGCCATAGAGGCCGTATCTCCCGTGCCGATACTCAGCGGGAGAAATCCAACGCTTTTTCATAACGATAGCCTAATAATTAGCTATCTTTATTTTTTCCGCCAAATCTGGCGGACAAAACAGCCTATCATGAGGAAAAAAATCTGTCAACAAAAAAATCCCGAAACAACAAAAAAGGCTTATAAAAAGCCAAATTAATCTATTTCTAAAGTCAAACCCGGAGGGAAAGACTAAATCTACACATATTTCAATTGTATCATAATAACACGGCCGTCTTATTATGATACAACTATCTTCTAAAAAAATGCCTTTTGAGGGCGGGTTCGCTGTCGATGTTTGTCGCGGTGACAACCCTAACATAAGGCTGGGCCGAATAAAGTGAGACAAGCTCCTGGATGGGCTTTTCAAATGGATGCGGAGAAACAAAAACGCTGTGCTGGAGTTTCAAAAATTTGAGCGTCCGCAAATGCTCGCGCAGAATATCGCGAAACAGCCGATTTTTCTCCGGAATGTCGAAAAGAACGAGCCGCCATTTTCCATCCCAGCGCTTCGGCCTTTTGAAATTTATGGAGCTTCCGATGAGACTCAATATTTTCGCTTCCCGTTTGCCTCTTGTCGTCAGAACCAGTCTGAAAGATCCGTCAGGGAGCCTTTTTTCTTTAAGGAGTTTTTCATCGGAGAGACGGTGCAAAGAGCGGTTGAAATTCCGTTGGTCAATTTTTCTCCATTCTGACCGCATGAGGCGTAGTGTCCGGTAGTATTGCCAGGGAGATCGAGAAAAGCCGAGGGCAACACTGCCCATAAGAGCTATGAGTATCTTTTTTTGCACAGGTCCGAATTTATACATGGTCCAATTTCCATTGTATCATAATTATACGGCCGTGGAAAGATGATGCGTTGCGGGGTTCTGTAGGGGGAGGATCCTGAATGTGGAGGCTCCTGAAGTTGGACTTTAGGAATGATTATCCCGCAGTTTTAAAATCTCTTCAACTGATTGATTATTATTATAACTCATTGAAAAACAAAGACCAGCCCACGGTGGGGCTGGTGTGAGTCAGGCCTTTTTTATTGAGAATATCTCGAGCGTTATGCTCCCGTCAACATGGAAAGTCACTTTTGGCGCAAGTTCAAATTCAATGCTTGTTATGAATTCTTTTGCACTTTCCCAGGCTTTTTGCAGTCGCCCTCTTTTTTTTGGGTCGAGTTTGAGGTTAAAGAATAGGAAATGACCGTAAAGCTTTGTTTGAACGGGCATTCCATTTTGATATATTAATACCCCCAGAGTAACCCCTTGTTTTTGCCGAAGTTTTTCAGCAGAAATGGCCATGTCTAGGAAATCTTCCCATGCCTCTGCTTCCAGATGCTTTAGCTCCTTTTTACTCAAAACCTCTTTCAGTTCTTTAATTGCCTTATCTGTCGTAAGAAATTGACCCTCGGCCATGACGAATCCCTCCTTGTTTAGCTTTTTTTGCTTCCAAAAAGTTAAATCTTAATAATTCTCATTCATTGCCTAACTTTAACTCTTTTGCTCTATAATAAATTGCATCACCCGAAACGCCAAAGAATTTTGCCAACCTTGCCCTCTTCCATATATCTCCATCGGTTATAGAATTCCACTTATCGCGAAACAGTATCTTGGGCATCAAAAAAGCCGCCGCGAATCTTTCACAGAATCTTTCTTCGCCCCAGGCAGAATAAATATCCCCAGTTGAGAAACCATACTTTAATCCCGAGTTTCTGATTATATGCGCAATTTCATGACATAAGGTGAATCTTTGCCTATATTCCGGTTCCTTGGAATTTATCCAGATTTGGAAAATATTTCTCGCAGGATCGAAATACTCAAGTCCCGATGGTTTGAATTCTTTTGAATCGGTATGAGAAATTTTCACTCTTATTCCAAGATTCTCTTCTGTCCATTTAATCAAGGAAAATTCTGAAGGCATTTCCTCTTTTATGCCGTCGTAAATCGCTTTGGCAATATCTTCTGCATTTAGATTTATTCCTTCATATGATTTCATACTCGCTTTCCGAAATTATCGATTAAATCTTCAATTAACTTCACATCAATCTCATTTTTAATTTTGTATTTTTTCCGCAAATACATTCTTAGAGGAGATGGCTCATTCTGCTCAATGACATTAAGATTATCAAGTATCTCTTTGACTTTAATACCTAATCCTTGAGCAAGTTTTATGATTGAATGCAGGGAAATATTTTTTTTGTCAAAATCTCCTTTCTCAATACGCGAAATGAAGGCCTTTGATAAGCTTGATCTTTCGGACAGTTCGTCGATCGTAAGAGATTTGTTATCCCTATATTTTTTAACAATATTACTTAGTTGCATAGAGTATAATTAAGTTTATCACAGTGAATATTTCTGTCAACTCCCTATAAAAAAATCGCCGGTTCCCTGACGAAAATTATTAGTTATCTACTTTTTATAGCAACATCAGATTATTAAATTTACCACCGCCTCCGCGATGTGTTCGTTCCAATCGTGACGGCGATTGTCTTTTTGCCAACTTTGGTCAATTTTCTCACTTCTCTTTCTTCTTTTTTGCTTCTTGCCATTTTTTTTTAATTACTTACCTAGTTACGTAATTATGCAAATATCCTATCTCAAAATCCCACATTTGCCAAGAAAAAAACCTTGCCGACTACACGCACAAGGTTTTTCTTAATAGAGTAGGCACTGCACTTATCCTCTCCCAATCCCATACTTTGCGATGTTCAAAGCGTGCCATCTCCACGCTTTTCGCGTAATTTCGTAAGTGTCAGCTGATTGATTTGCGGGACTGCGTTTGCGTCCTTTTTTGCAGATAGGTTTCTCCTCCACAAGCCCCAGGCCTTTCATGACCTTCAGGTGTGGGATCGTTTCAGCTTTCAGGTGAAGCCTGAACTTTCCTCCCTCGCGGGAAAATCCTTCTTTGTCCGCAAAGACAGCAGCTAGTTTGTTTAGTATGTCTTCAAGAACATTAATGGGAATGATGTTTTGAGTTTCCCACGCTATTTCATTTGGAATCATATAAGCTTCCTCCGTTTCCCGTAGAATATTTCCAGCTCGTTTGAGCGGGTAAGGAACATTTTTTCTTGTCCCCATCCTATCCCAAAATGGCTGATTTATCAAGAAACTGGAAAGTTTTGACTGAATATGGTAAAATAGGATAGTCTTAATTGCGCAAAACACAAAATGGGCAGACGCCGAAAAAAAGATAAAAACGGGGAAGAAAAAACAAACGGGCGGGGGAGGACGCCGAGAAATAAAGGATTGAGCGGTGACACAAAAAGAAGCATTGTCGCTGTTTTTCTCATTGCCTTGGCCATTCTCTCCATTTTCAGCCTTTTTGGAGGAGCGGGAACGTTTGGTGTGTATTTCAACAAAATTTTGTCGCTGGCTTTTGGTATTGGGCGCTTTCTTCTTCCGATCCTGATGATTGCCGTCGGATTCATGTATTTCCGGCGGGATACCGAGGCTTATTATGTCTTTGTGGCAGCCGGATTCATTTTATTTTTCGCGAGTGTTCTCGGTATCGTCCATATTTTCAATCCACTTTCCGAAATGCTAGCCGTCGCGAAAGGCGGTTCGGGCGGCGGATTTTTAGGCGCGGCAACCGCTTATCCGGCTCTCAAATTTTTCGGTTTTTGGGCGGGAGCCATTGTGCTGCTCTCGGTTGCCCTGGCATCTTTGCTGCTTGCGCTCAATGTTCCATTTCGGGCGCTATTGAAACCAATTGAATGGATGAAAGAAGAGGAAGAGGAGGCCGAAGATGAGAGAGGGGAGGAAGAGCCAAGAGTTTCTGTTGAAGAAAAAAAGTCTGCAGCGGTGAAAATAAGCGAGATACTAAAAAGAAAGCCGGAAAGAGCGGCAACAGAGAAAAAAATGCCAATTGTGGAAAGACAAAGCGGTCCAATCGGATGGAAATTTCCCCCGCTTGATCTTCTGGAAAAAACAACTGGCAAGGCCAAGGCCGGCGATATCGAATCGACCGCAAAAGTAATTCAGGAAACATTCAAGAATTTCGGGATCGAAGTCGAAATCGGCGACATCAGTGTCGGACCGTCGGTGACACAGTATTGTTTCAAACCAGCAGCCGGAATCAAGCTTTCAAAAATAACGGGACTGAATAATAATCTTTCTCTGGCATTGGCCGCGCATCCAATCCGTATTGAAGCGCCTATTCCTGGAAAATCTCTTATCGGAATTGAGGTGCCCAACAAGGTTTCGACAATGGTTCGGCTTCGGAATATCATCGAAAGTTCTGAGTTCGCGGAAAGGAAAACGAATCTCACTTTGGCGCTTGGGCAGGACGTTGCCGGAAATTATATTCTTGGCGATCTCACGGAAATGCCCCATCTCATGATTGCAGGTGCGACCGGGACCGGGAAAAGCGTCTGCATCAACACGCTCATCACGTCACTGCTTTACCAAAATTCGCCTGACGATTTGAAGCTGATTTTGATTGACCCGAAACGGGTAGAGCTGACAGCGTTCAACGGCATTCCGCATCTTCTCACCCCGACCGTGGTGGATAACGGAAAAGTTGCCAATTCCCTGAAGTGGGCGATCGGCGAAATGGAAAGGCGCTACAAGATGCTTCAAGAGGCGAGTTCGAGGGATATTTTTTCTTACAACAGCAAGATAAAAGAAGGGCAAACGAAAAAAATAGTAGACGAGGAGACAGGTGAGGTCGTTGGCGAGGAAGAAGTGAAAAAACTGCCATATATCGTCATCATCATTGACGAATTGGCTGACATTATGGCTAGTCATTCCAAGGAAGTGGAAGCGGCCATTGTGCGTTTGGCCCAGATGGCGCGAGCGGTGGGTATCCACCTGGTTGTCTCCACACAAAGACCGTCTGTTGAGGTTTTGACTGGTCTCATCAAGGCGAACATTACGACGAGAATCGCATTCCAAGTGGCGACGCAAATTGATTCGCGGACCATTCTTGATATGGCCGGAGCGGACAAACTTCTTGGGAATGGGGATATGCTTTTCCTTTCTGCCCGTTCGCCAAAACCAAAAAGGATTCAAGGAGTTTTTGTTTCCGAATCGGAAGTGAAACGGGTTGTGAAATCAATCAAATCCCAGCTTAAAGAAGAAGTAGAATACAACGAAGAGATTGTTGCGCCGCAGCGGGTAAGTCTGGAAGGGAAAATGACAGGGGCAGGTTCTTTGAGCGGAGACGATGAAGGCGATGAACTCTATGAAGAAGCCAAAGATACTGTTTTGAAATCCGGAAAAGCCTCGGCGTCACTTCTCCAGCGCCGGCTTCGGGTAGGATACGCCCGGGCGGCAAGACTTTTGGATATTCTGGAGGCCAACGGCATTATTGGGCAGGCGGATGGCTCGAAAGCCAGAGAAATATTGGTTGATAACGGGAACGGATCGAAGCCGGGACAGGAAGAACCCCAGTATGAGGATGATTTTTCAGACCAAAAAGCGAGAGACCGTTGGCAAATGTGATTTGGGGGAGTATAATAAGGGAAAATAAAAAGACAACTTAGCAGGCTTGTTTTCGATCCTGCTTTTATTATGAAAAAAGTGATTTGCAATTTGTAATTGGTAATTGGGATAAAAAAGAATTTTTGCAGAATAATCCGAATTACTAATTACTAATTACTAATTATAGTAATTTGCTTCGCAATTTTACTAAGAAAAAAATAAATTCCTATACCCTCGGTGAACAGCTGAAAAAGATGCGGAGCGACGGCCGGGTGACTCTTCACGAAGTTTCGCGGGAAACAAAGATTCCAGTTAAATATTTGGCGATGATCGAAGAAGGAGACTCGGAAAATCTCCCGCCGGATGTATATGTAAAAGGGTTTCTGAAAAGCTACGCTGAATATCTGGGGATTGACCATCAAAAGCTTGTTGCTCTTTATCTGCGCGACAAGGATATCAAGAATAATCTTGGAAAGAACGACCGAAAGGAAAAAACGCCCAAGACCTCCCGGTTACCGCGTTTTGTGATTACGCCAAAAATGACCACGGCCGCCGTCGCAATCATTATTGCTGCCAGCGGATTTTATTACTTATACAGTGAAATTGGCCGTTTTGCCGCCCTCCCGAGGCTTGTTGTCACCGATCCGGCAGGGGACACGTCAGTAGAAGGAAATTCTATCACTATTTCCGGTTTCACCGATCAGGACGCGAAACTTACTATCAATGAACAGGCCGTGATGGTGAAGGACAACGGTGAATTTCAGGAAAATCTTTTGCTTCAGGAAGGCGTGAATTCAATCAACATATCTTCGATGAACAGGTTTGGGAAAACAGCGGTGAAAACATTGAATATAAGCTCAAACTATAAAAAGCCGGAAATTGCCTTTGATGAAAATGGAGGCGGTGAAGGGCAGGTAAGCGGAGAGCAAGCGAGGAAAGAAGAGGGTGTCGAGATTGCCTTGAGAGTAGACGCCAACCCGACCTGGCTTTCCGTCGAAATTGACGGGAAACTTGTTTATTCGGGGACAATGCTTCCTGGAGCGACGCAGAGCTTCAAAGGCGAGAAGGAAGTCAGAGTAACCAGCGGAAAAGCGAATCAAACCTTCATCCAGGTGAACGGGAAAGATGAAAAAATTTTGGCGGATGATCCGGGAATAGTGAGGGATGTATTGTTTGGTCCAAATGATTAACTGTTTTCCAAATAAGAATCTTATACGAATATGCAAATGCAAAAATATTCGCAATTGATAAATTCGTTAAGCAAAGCGTATTCATAATTCGTAAAAAAATTTATGTCAAAAGAATCTCAAAACAAAGAAACTCTGCTAGAGGATACCGTCAAGGAAATCAAGGACCGCTTTGGAGACGGGTCAATTATGAAACTTGGGGATGTGAAAAGAGTTGATGTGGCGGCTATCCCGACTGGTGCGCCATCCCTGGATTTGGCGCTTGGGATTGGCGGAGTTCCGCGAGGGAGAATCATTGAAATATACGGCCCGGAATCATCCGGGAAGACGACACTTGCTCTCCATATTGTGGCCAATGCCCAAAAAACGGGCTCGGCTGCCTTCATTGACGCGGAGCACGCCCTTGACCCTTCTTATGCCAAAAAAATCGGAGTAAATCTCAATGATCTTTTGATATCTCAGCCTGACAATGGGGAACAAGCGCTGGATATCGTGGAGACGCTTGTGAAATCGAACGCCGTGGACGTGATCGTTATCGACAGCGTAGCCGCCCTGACTCCGCAAGCGGAGATTGAAGGCGAGATGGGAGATAGCCATATGGGGCGGCAAGCGCGACTCATGTCTCAGGCCCTTCGCAAACTCACGGCAATCGGTGCGAAAAGTAATGTGACCATAATTTTCATAAATCAGATCCGAATGAAAATCGGAGTTGTTTTTGGCAATCCCGAGACAACTACCGGAGGAAACGCCTTGAAATTCTATGCTTCCGTCCGTATTGAAGTTCGGCGCGCGGCCCAAATAAAAATGGGAGATCAAGTGGTTGGAAACCGGGTAAAAGCAAAAATTGTGAAAAACAAAGTTGCTCCGCCATTTCAAGTCACTGAATTCGACATCATGTATAACGAGGGCATTTCAAAAGAAGGGGATCTCATCGACACAGGCGTGAAATATGAAATCGTGACTAAAACCGGAAACTCTTTTTCTTTTGGCGAGACAAAAATTGGCGTTGGCCGAGAAAAGGCGAAAACATTTCTGCGCGAAAACCCGAAAGTTTACAAAGAAATCGAAAAAGCGCTCAAAGAAAAGGTGAAAGAATAGTTTTCTTCCGGATAAAAAAGCGATCCCGAAATGGCCGCTTTTTGCTTTATATAAAGAATTATTTATTCACTTCGCCCTTTCCACATATTCTCCCGTTTCTGTGTTGATTCGGAGAATGTCGCCAACTTTGACAAAGAGGGGGGTATTCACTTTTATTCCGGTTTCGAGTGTCACTTGTTTTGTTCCGCCGTCAGCAGTGTTGCCGCGGATTGCGGGCGGAGCTTCGACGACGCGCAATTCAATTTTGACGGGCAATTCTATGTTTATCGGTTTTCCGTTGTAGTTCAGGATTGTTATTTCCGTGCCTTCAAGGAGATATTTCGTCGATCCGGCAAGAACGGCTTGGGGGAGCGAAAACTGTTCATAAGTCGCGTTGTCCATGAAAAAGAAATTTTCTCCTTCGCGATAGAGATACTGCGCTTTTGTTTTTGAAATTTGGGCTTCTTCTATTTTATCCGCCCCTTGAAAAGTTTTTTCCATGACCGCTCCGGTATTGAGATTTCTGATTTTTGTCCGCAGCACTGCGCCGGCCCGCCCGGTCTTTGAATGCTGATGAAAAATAACGAGATAGGGCTCGTTATTTAGCGAAATATTCTTGCCTGTTTTGATGTCAGGAAGATTTAGCATTATTTTATCAAATAAGAAATCAGCGCCATTGCCCGCGCTCGTTTAACGGATCTGGCAACCATTCTCTGATGCTTCGAGCAATTCCCGGTTCTTTTTGGCGGCATAATCTTGGCCTGGGAACTCATGAACTTCCGGAGGAGAAGGGTATCTTTATAGTCAATGGCGTCAATTTTGTTGGCACAGAAATAACAAGGCTTTTTGGGCAGCGGCTGGCTGTAATTTAGGTTCATTATTTTTTTCATGGCGTGTAAGATTAAAACGGAATATCTTCAATTTTTACTTCGTCCTGGCTCTCGTCAATCTGGATTGTTGGAATTTCTTCGGGTTGGAGCGGAGCGGGTCGGGCAGACGAAGTTTGCGGCGATGGAGACGGCTGGGCTTGTCGAGGCGCAGATGGTTGGAAAGAAGAAGTCCCTTGAGGTTTTCGATCGAGCATAATCATGTTCTCCATGACTACTTCGGTCATATATCGCTTATTCCCGTCTTGTCCCTGCCAGCTACGGGTTTGAATACGCCCTTCGACAAAAACTTTGCTTCCTTTTCGGAGATATTGGCCGCAGATTTCGGCCAGTTTTCCCCAAGCGACGATATTATGAAATTCAGCTGATTCCTTTCTCTCTCCGGAATTTGGATCTTTCCAGACGCGATTAGTGGCCAGGCCAAAATTAGCAACGGATTGTCCCGACGGAGTAGAGCGCAGTTCCGGATCGCGGGTTATATTGCCAATGAGCATTGCTTTGTTGAGATCCATAGTTTTGTGAATTAAGAATTATGAATTGTGAATGGGAATGTAGAATATAGGGAATAAAGAATAGTATATTCTCAATTCTAAATTCTCAATTCCCAATTCTAGGAGGGTGTTTCTTCCAAAATTTCGCTCAATTTCTCATCAAGCTCGGAAAGAGAGGCCTTGGGTTTGTCCTCATCGATTTTTGTTTCTGCCACCGGCCCGGCTGGTTTTTCAATCTGTTTAGGACTAGTCGGTTTTTCTTTTCCTCCGCCTGTTCTTGTCTTGGCTTTTTCTTCTTCGAATTTGATTCCTCCCGATATGATTGGCTTTCCGATTTCTTCGGCTCTGACAACAATATGCCGCATAATATTGCCGTAAAGGCCTAAACGTTTTCCGATCTCGGGAATATTTTGCCTGTTTTCGTCGTCAAGCGAGAAGCGGACAAAACTGAAAAAAGCGTGGGTGTTTCGCTTGATGGGATAAGCCAGCTTTCTTTTTCCGATGTCCGAAAAGCCGCCCGAAAGCTTTCCGCCAAGGCTTTCAAGAATTTCAGTGATATCTTTTTTAATGGAGCCGATTTTGTCCTCGTTCGCGACTTGGGTGAAAAAAAGAAGTTCGTATTCCACTGGATATTTGATAAAAATTAATCCACCAAGAAAGTCCGTTCCGTTGGTGGAATTTGGCTCTCTATCCAAAGAGGCGGAGAACCAATGGACTTTCCTGATTGTGAAATAAGCCTATCATAGAACCTTTTTCTTGGCAAGCCGAAGAAATCATGCTAGGATAAATGCATATAAAAAAAGATTCATATGTTCAACGAAGAAAAGGTGAAAAAGGATCTGGAAAAGATGCGGGATATGTATAAAAAAGCCCTCAAGGATCTCAAAGATATTGATGCGAGGCAGGAGGAAATCGCGAAAAAAATATATTCAATGCCTAAGCGTAATTTGAATAAAAGAAAAATATGGGAGCAATAGAACGAGAAGAAACATTACCAACGCTGGACATGGCTGATCATATGAGAAATGAAATAGAAATGAATGCAAGAAGAATATTGGCAAGAAACAATGATCTGAAAAACGAAGCTTCACAAAGACCGGGAGCGGAGGTGTATTTTTTGGATTTGGAAAGAATCAAAGAAGAGGTGGAAAAAATTAAAGATAAATATTAGAGACCAGAAATATTTCAGATCTTGAACTCAATCACCCCGATAGTGAAAGCCTTGCTTTGCTACGGGGCAAGCATCTCCTTTCAGTTTCAGATTTTGAATTCGATTACATCGCCATCTTTCACTATATAGTCCTTTCCTTCGGTGCGGAGAGTGCCGAGTTCACGGGCCTTGGCCCAGGAACCGGCTTCGAGAAGTTTTTGCCAATTGATCACGTCCGCGCGGATGAATTTTTCTTCAAAATCGCTGTGAATGGCTCGGCCTGCCTCAGGAGCAGTCGAGTCATATTTCACGGTCCAGGCGCGGGTTTCATCCTCACCGGTCGTGAGAAAAGTTATCAGGTTCAAGACTTCGTATGATTTTAAAATAAGTTTGTCGAGATTTGATTTCATTCCAAGTTCCGCGGATTCATTAGCTGACATTTGAGAAAGCTCTTCTTCGATTTTGATGTCTACAGCGACACTATTGACCCTAGAGCTGACCCTAGAGCTGAGCTCTAGGGTATTTTTTTCGTGGATATTTAGGACATAAAATATTGGTTTCCAAGTGAGGAGCTGCATATCTTTTACCAATGCCATATCTTCGGCAGATAATTTCAGGTCTCTCGCAAGTTTTCCTTCATCAAGAATAATTTTAATTTTCTTCGCTACCCCCAGTGCGGCGATCGCTTCTTTGTTTTGTCCCCGGGCCTCTTTCTCAAGTTTTACAATGCGTTTACTAACAGTATCGAGGTCAGCGAGGATCAGTTCTGTATTGATAATCTCAATATCATTTTGCGGATCAATTTTGTCGTGGATATGAGTAATATTTTTATCTTCGAAGACGCGGACGACTTGGACAATCGCGTCTACTTCTCGGATATGCGCCAAAAATTTGTTTCCCAGTCCTTCGCCTTCGGCGGCGCCCTTGACGAGTCCGGCAATATCGACAAATTCAATAACCGTTGGCACAACTTTGGCCGACTTCGACATCTTCGCCAATTTCTCGAGCCTTTCATCCGGCACTTTCACAATCCCGACATTCGGCTCAATGGTGCAGAAAGGATAATTGGCGATATCCACCGGATTTTTGGTGAGGGCTTTGAAGAGGGTGGACTTTCCCACGTTCGGCAACCCCACGATTCCGACTTTTAGTGACATAAATTTACAGATGCTTTATGTTTCCGCTTTCCTCAAGTTTTTTCACCACATCGGAAACCATTTGCGATTTGTTGCGGTCGGCGATGAGGATGGCATCGGGAGTGTCAACGATAATCAAGTCTTTCGCGCCGATAGTGACGACCAATTTATCATCGCCGTATACCAGCAAGTTCTCACTATTAAAATCCAAATGTTCTCCTTTGATTTTGACCAGATGTTCCTTGTTATTGCCAATCAACGTATCTTTGAGCGCGGTCCAGCTTCCGACATCGCTCCAGTCAATCGAAATTGGGATCACTATTACATTTGGCTCGTTTTCCATCACCGCGTAGTCAATGCTGATTTTGTCCATCCGGGGAAATTCTTCTTCCAGGATTTTTTCGAAATCTGGTTTTCCGACCACATTTTTTATTTTTACGAGCCGCTCATAGATATCCGGAACATATGCCCTGAATCTTTCTATGATCGTATCGGTCTTGAACAAAAACATCCCGCTATTCCAAAAAAAATCTCCCGAATCAAGATATTCTTGAGCCGTTTCAAGGTCTGGTTTTTCAACAAAGCGCTTAGCCTTGAAAAATTCAACGGAATCAATTTTTTCGAGCAATTCTCCCTTTTCTATGTATCCATATCCGGTTTCCGGTGCGGTTGGGCTGATGCCAAAAGTAAGCAAATTGGCCGGATATTTTTCGAGAATTTTTTCGCCTTCCTGAATGGCTTTTAGCAAACCTTCCGGATTTTTGATGAAATGGTCGGCTGGAAAAAATCCAATTGTTTCATTCCCGTTTTTGGCAGAGATAATAGCTGCGGAAAGGGCGATACAGGGGGCTGTGTTTCTTCCGACAGGTTCGGCGATAACATTTTCAGCGGGCATTTTTGGCAATTGTTTTTTTACGATTTCAACGTATTCCTTGTTTGTAGAGACAAAGATGTCTGTTGCTTCAACAATATTTCGAAGCCGTTCGAAAGTATCCTGGAGCATTGTTTTCTCCGAAACCAGCTTTTGGAATTGTTTGGGCATCCCTTGCCGGCTCATGGGCCATAGCCTTGTGCCACGTCCGCCGGCCATAATGACTAGTTTCATGCTTTACGAATTACGAATTATGTACGAATATACTAATAAGGTTTTGTTCTGATATAATACTAGTTGAGCAAATGCCTTTTGTAAAATAATTATTGAGAATAATGTTATGCCGAAAATCAATCCAAAAATATTCAAAGCCTATGACATTCGGGGGATTTATCCGATGGAACTAAATGAGGAAGCGGCCTATCGGATTGGCCGAGCAGTTGTGCAGGCTCTCGGGGCAAAAAAAATCGCGGTTGGCCGAGATATTCGGGAATCTTCGCCCGCATTGTTCGAAGCGTTGGCAAGAGGCATTACAGACCAAGGTGCCGATGTTTTGAATCTGGGACTGACTTCCTCGCCTATGGTTTATCACGCTTCCGGGAGTCTGAATGTTGATGCATCAATTTCGATGACTGCTTCTCATAATCCACCTGAATGGAATGGACTGAAGTTTTGCAAACGGGATGGCTATCCAGTGAGCGAAGAAACTGGTCTTTTAGAAATAAAAAAGATGACGCTTGCGGGGAATTTCGAGAATAGTGAAAAAAAAGGGAAAATAGTAGAAGAAAATTCTCTCAAAGAAAAATATTATAAGTATTTTTTGTCTTTTGCTAATTTGGGTGATAAGAAATTTAAGATTGTGGTGGATACAGCCAATGCGATGGGAATTCTGGAGCTCGAGATTTATAAAAGGCTTTCGGGTAACATTGAACTTGTAACGCTTTACGATGAATTTGACGGAAGATTCCCTAATCACGAAGCCAATCCCTTGAAAACCGAAACCTTGGCAGAACTGCAAAAAAAAGTTATTGAAGAAAAAGCGGATTTGGGAGTTGCATATGATGGGGATGCTGATCGAGTCGGTTTCATCACAGAGAAAGGGGATTTTATTCCCATGGATCTTGTGACCGCAATTCTCTCTAAACTGATTTTAAAAAAGCATCCTGGTGGAAAAATTTATTTCGATCTTCGATCTTCCAAGTCGGTGAAAGAAGTGATTGAAGAGAACGGGGGAGTGGCTCTTGAATGCCCGGTGGGATATTCAAAAATAAAAAAACTTATTCGTGACAACGGAGCAGTTTTCGCGGGTGAACTGTCGGGCCATTATTATTTTCAAGAAAATTTTTACTCTGAAATTGGAACTCTGGTTGCCATTATGTTTCTCAATCTTATGGCGGAAACAGGAGAAAAAATATCAGAACTCGTGAAGGATGTGAACAGGTATTTTCATTCTGGGGAAATCAACAGCGAAGTCGAGGATAAGGATGCGGTGATAGCGAAGCTCAAGGAAAAATATGCCGATGGAAAAATCAGTGAAATGGACGGAGTGAAAATTGAATTTCCCGACTGGTGGCTGAATGTCCGTCCCTCAAACACCGAGCCAGTCTTGCGCCTCAATCTCGAAGCGAATACGAAGGAAATGATGGAAGCCAAAAGAGACGAGGTTTTGAAAATAATTCGGGGATAAGGAACCTTCAAACATTGGATGTTTGGAGCGATTGCAAGAAAAAAAAGAAGCCTGCTCCGTGGCGACTCGGGGCAGGCTTTTAATTTTGCACGGAAATAATTCTTTTTATCTCCCGCTTACTTTTTCGGCGAAGTAGTAATTTTTCAAGCCGCGGAGGCCGTAATCCGCTCCACTTCCGACTGCGAGCCAAAATGAGGCTTTCAAAAGAATGTCACCAATTTTGGCAACTTGGTTCAAATCATCGAATCCGAACCCAAAAGGACGAAGATACACAAAAAAGCACAAGAAGTGAAAAGCGCACTCGACATTCATCTTTATCTTACCTACTCGGCCGGCCTTGTTCGGGATGATCGGGAACCACAAGCTCAAAAAGCCCAAGATAAGCAAGCCCCCTTCGGCAATGAGGAGATACATTAGCCACTCGGGTGAAAGTTGAATGACTGTTTTACTAAACTTGGGTGCGAGATATCCAGTGAGTAACAGGAACATTATTCCTGTTAGGGAGCCAATAACAATTTTGTCCGTCAGCTTGTCAAAAAGTCCGCCAAGAATTGTTTTGCAGTTATACCTTCTCGCGGCCCAGCCATCAGCGCCGTCCAAAGCGCAGGCGATTGTTAAAAGAGAAAAAGTAAGAGTAGGCAAAATGCCAAAAAGCAAAAAGGCAATTGCTGGAAAAACAAGTCCGAGCCGAAAAGCAGTTATTTTGTTGGCTCTTGTCCAAAAACCAAAATATTCCAACTCTTTCCGGATCAACTCGATGTTGCTGGCTAAATATTTCACGACTCTTCCCCCCTTGTTGTTAAAGGTCAAAAAGAATTTTTATTTTAGAAAAAAGTTTTTATTTTTCAATTACAGCAGCCCGATTTTTTCCCGGATTTTTTCCATTTTTTCTTCGGCCATTTTTTTGGCTTTCTCTCTTCCTTCTTCCAATATTCTCAAAACTTCTCGGTCTTCGATATTGTTGTATTTTTCCTGAAACGGTTCCAAAAATCCGACCACCACTTCAGCCAGATCTTTTTTGAATTCGGCATATCCTTTTCCCTGATAGGATTCAACAATTTCTTTTGGCTTGGCGTTATCGAGCAGGGCATAGATGTTTATCAAATTCTTGATGGCCGGCTTGTCGGCCGAATATTTGATTTCCTTGCCGCTGTCGGTGACGGATTTTTTGATTTTTTCGCGGATTTTTTCTGGCGTGTCAGTGAGGGAGATATAATTGTATTCCGACAGAGCCGATTTTGACATCTTTTTCTTCGGATCGTCAAGTCCCATGATGCGCATGCCCTCTTTCACTATGAATGGCTCGGGAACGACGAATGTTTCTCTGAACAGGCTATTGAAGCGGCGGGCGAGCGTGCGCGCCATTTCCACGTGCTGAAGCTGGTCTTCGCCAACCGGAACCAGATTTGTATCGTATAAAAGTATATCCGCAGCCATAAGCACCGGGTAACTGAAAAGTCCGGCGTTGATATTTTGCCTATTTTTTGAAGATTTATCCTTGAATTGGATCATTCGCTCGAGCTCGGGAATTTTGGTGATGGTGTTCAATATCCAGGCCAGTTCCGCGTGCTCGGGAACGTGCGACTGGACAAAAATGAGCGATTTTTCGGGATCTATTCCGGCAGCGAGATAGGTTTTTGCAACCTCTAGCGTTTTTTGGCGGAGTTCATCCGGTTTTTGGTGAACGGTGATGGCATGAAGGTCAACCACGCAAAAAATAGGGTCATACCCGCCTGCATCGCTATGCGAAGCATTGCGGGCAGGTTTCTCCTGAAGAGCCACCCAGCTTTTGATGGCTCCGAGATAGTTTCCCAAATGGAGCACGCCCGAAGGCTGAATGCCGGAAAAAATGCGTTTTGGCATAAACTTGAAAAATGTTAGTGTCTAGGGTTATAATACATTGTGTAATTCAATAGTATCCGCAAATTGGTAATTAGTAAAGTCAGCCTATGAAAATTGACTTCAAAAATGTTCCAAAACATTACGCTTCCCGTCCGCATGAAAAAATGAAAGAAGTTCTTATGGATCCTGAGGGAGTCGGACCGGCCATTCACTACTATATGATTCGGGGAGGGACCGAGCAAAAAAACGTGACTGTCTGGGAGCCGGGAACGGTGTCCGGAGAATACATAAAAACTTACGGCCATTATCACGTCGGCAAATTGAGCGAGACTTATTGGATTGTGTTTGGCCAGGGCGTGGCCTTGCTTCAAAAATTAGCCGAGGATGAAAACGGAAAAATGATCAGCGATGTTGCGGAAGAATTCAAGGCTATCCCGGTTAACGCCGGCCAGAAAGTTTTCATGCCGGAAAAATTCGGCCATTTGCTTGTCAACACCGGGGAAACATATTTCGTCACTCTTGACGACAGTCCCGTTGATTTCGAAGACCGCGATCCATCCAGTTTCCCGGGACATGCTGATTATACTCCGGTCCAGAAGATGAGAGGATTTGCCTACTATGTTGTTAATCATAAAGGCAAGCCTGCCCTCAAAAAAAATCCTCTCTACAAATCAATCCAGAAAGAAGACCTCGGCGGACTAGAGGTGATTGAATAAGCAATATAATTTTTATGAATATGCCGGATAATAATTATAACAAAATGGAAGAAAGGCCCTGGGGGAAATTCGAAATATTTGCCACAGCCAAAAATTATCAAGTCAAAAGGCTTACGGTCTATCCAGAAGGCAAATTGAGCCTCCAGTCCCACAAACATCGTTCGGAACATTGGGTTATTGTTCACGGCACGGCAAAAATCACCAACGGCGAACAAGAAATAATTCTGCACGAAAACGAAAGCACTTTTATACCAGTAGGTCATATTCATCGTTTAGAAAATCCGGGCAAAACTAATCTGGAGGTCATTGAAGTGCAAACTGGAGATTACCTTGGCGAAGATGATATCGTCCGTTATGAAGATATTTATAATCGTCTAGAAGAAAAAGGTAGTCTTTCAAAGAATAATTCGATGAAAAATATTTCTTGACTCAAGGTTTTTTATTTGCTAATCTCTCTCAAGTCATATGCTTCGATTGATCTTCCATATTCTCTCCAACGCGCTTGGCATCTGGGCGGCGGCGAGGCTGGTTCCGGGGATATTTTTCGACGGCGACTGGAGGTGGCTCATTCTGGCCGGTGCCGTTCTGGGATTTGTCAATTTTTTCGTGAAACCGATCGTGAAAATCATATCCCTCCCGCTAATTTGGATAACTCTCGGCCTTTTCACAGTAGTCATCAACGTCTTGATGCTCAATCTCGCGGCGCGTATTGTCGGCGCGCTCATCATCGAAACTTGGACAGCCGCTTTTTGGGCGGTGATCGTGATAAGCGTGATAAACTATGTCATTTCCTCTTTTCTGCCGGAGGAAAAATGATATTACATTTTCTTTTTAATAATATCCAAATAACAAAAGCGCTTTGTTGCGTATAACAAGCGTAGACCAGTATCAGGTATGGAAAAAGGATTAATCGTCGGTCAAATAGTCATTTCGGTTTTTCTCACGATTTCTATTTTGCTCCAAAACCGCGGTGCGGGATTGGGCTCCACTTTTGGAGGAGATTTTGGGGGATACTATACGAAAAGAGGCTTTGAAAAATTCCTATTTTGGACATCGGTTGTTTTGGGCGCTTTGTTCATTGGCATTTCAGCGACAATTTTTTATATAACTTCGCAGGGTATATAGAGCTAAGACTTTGATACAAATAGCGAAAATGAATACTTGGCAAAAAATATTTCAAGCATTTTCCAGCCGCGAAAGGTTTACGGTCAACATTCTCATCCTCGTTATTATCGTTTCGCTGACCGGGACTGTTTTGGGATTTTATTTCCATTTCACGAAAAAAGTTCCCATTCCGGGAGGAGAATATATCGAAGGGATTGTCGGACAGCCTCTTTATGTCAATCCGGTTTTGGCCGGAAGCAACGATGCGGACGCCGATCTCGCGTCTTTGATATATTCCGGTCTTTTCAAATACGGTTCCGACGGGAAGCTGATCGCTGACCTTGCGGAAAGCTACGAAGTTTCGGAGGACAAGCTGACTTATACGATCCATCTCAAAAAAGACGTGAAGTGGCACGACGGGGAGTCTTTCACGGCTGACGACGCGCTTTTTACTGTCCAAGTCATTCAGGATCCCATATACAAAAGCCCTCTGCGCCAAAGCTGGCAGGGAGTTGGGGCGGAAGTATCCGACGAAAACACAATCCGCTTCATACTTCAGACACCTTATGCTTTCTTTCTCAACAATTTGACGGTTGGAATTCTTCCTAGGCACATCTGGGAATCTGTTGCTCCCGGAAATTTTCCACTCGCGGAATATAATCTGCGCCCGATAGGAACGGGATGCTACAGATTTTCTGACTTTGAAAAAGACGGCGAAGGAAACATTCTTTCATACACGCTGGAAGCGAATGAAAATTATTATGGCCAGAAACCTTTTATAACAAGTATGCAATTCTCTTTCTTCTTTGATGAAGATTCCCTGCTTCAAGCTTACAATGACAAGCAGGTTTTCGGAATGAGTTATATTTCTCCAGCGAGGCTTGCCGACTTGAAAAGCAAGAGAAGCAGCAATATTCTCTCCATCAATATTCCGCGCTACTTCGCCTTTTTTTTCAATCAGCAGAAAAGCAAAGTTCTGGCGAACCGTGAAGTGAGAAAAGCCCTGTCTCTCGCAATCGACAGGCAGGCGATCATTCGAGATATCCTGTCTGGAGAAGGAAAGGAAATATTTTCGCCTATTTCTCCGGGAACATTTGGCTTCACTGACGATGTAAAGAAATTTGAATTTGATGCGGGAAAGGCGAATGAGACCCTGGAAAACGACGGCTGGAAAAAGGGCGACGACGGCTTTCGAAAAAAAGACAATCTTCCTCTGGAATTCAGTCTTGTCACGACCGACTGGCCGGACTTGGCTGAAACGGCTGACATGCTCAAGCAGCAGTGGGAAGCCGTCGGCGCGAAAGTAAATGTCGAATCTCTCCCCGTGGCGGACATTCAACAGAATTATATCCGTCCCCGTGAATATGACGCGCTGCTCTTCGGACAAGTTTTGGGCGTCGATCCTGATCCGTATGCTTTCTGGCATTCATCACAAACAAGAGATCCAGGATTGAATTTGGCCCTCTATTCAAATCAAAATGTCGATAAAATTTTGGAAAAGATTCGACTGGAAACAGATGAAGGAAAAAGAGCGGAACTTCTCAAAGAATTCCAACAGACCGTGACAGATGATGTTCCAGCACTCTTTCTTTACAGCCCAAATTATCTTTACGTCGTTAATAAAAAAGTCGAAGGCATAAGTATCCGTTCAATGGTGACGCCTGACAAAAGATTTTCCAATGTCGAGAATTGGTATGTGAAGACGAAGAGGGTGAGGAAATAGAAATTAGCTGATGGAAACTGGAAATTTGCAATAGAAATTAGAAAATGGAAATTTTAGTATCTATTTTCCAGTCTCGGCAACTATTTTCGCCCAGATTGACAAAAAAACCAAAAGGGTATATAATTAAATAACTAGAATATCTTCTTCGTGTTTTCCTTTATTTAAGCCTTTTTTATTTCTTTCATATAACTTGGACTCTATTCAAAGCCCAGCTTTGAGTTTGAGACGCTATTTTTGATGTATAACCACGCAGGACGGGATTATAAATGTCCAATTTGTCTTGGTATTCAAGGTGTTGAGAGTAAAGACACTCTCATAAAAAGAAGCGATATTGTCTTTAGGAATAAATTTGTTACCGCTTTTATCGCGTCGTTTTTTATTGGCAAAAATTCAGGACACACAATTATTGTTTCAAATCGGCATTTTGAAAACCTGTATGATCTGCCTGAAGCATATGGAAAAGAAATATTCAGGATTTCTAAAAAGATATCTTTGGCGATAAAAAAAGCTTATAAATGTGAAGGAATAACTATTTTACAAAATAATGAACCTGTCGGTGACCAGCATGCTTTTCACTATCATTCGCATATTTTTCCAAGATATCAAAAAGACAATCTTACAAAAAATCTTACAAACAAAAAGATTGCCAGCCCAAAAATCAGGAAAATATATGCCGAAAAACTGAAAAGAGCACTGAGAATAAAATAAATACTTTCCTTGGCGGCGGAATTGGCAGACTAAATTTTACAAGCCTTGGTGGCGGAATTGGCAGACGCACTGGCTTCAGGAGCCAGCGAGAGCAATCTCATGGGAGTTCGACTCTCCCCCAAGGCACAAATTTAATCAATCTTTTAAAGAACAGAAACAATGATCTTTGATCACTGTTCCTTGTTCACTGAAAAAAATGATAGCAACAAGAACTCGCCCCGATACGTCAGGTGCCAGGCGCCGTGCCAACCGAGGGGCTGTCAGAAACAATTTGAGAGTCATCCCGCTGGGAGGGCTTGAAGAAGTCGGCCGAAATATGACTGTCTTTGAGTATGGGAAAGACATTGTCATCGTCGATATGGGGCTGCAATTTCCGGAAGAGGATATGCCGGGGATTGACTATATAATCCCGAACTCCGATTATCTTCGCGGAAAAGAAAAAAATATCCGCGGTGTTATCATTACCCATGGCCATTATGACCACATCGGGGCCATTCCGCATCTTATTCCCAAACTTGGAAACCCTCCAGTCTTCGCGACAGAACTCACCCGCGGGATAATCATGAAACGTCAAGAAGAATATAAAAATCCGATCACAATCAAAACTGTCAAAAAAATAGACCGTTTGAAACTTGGAATTTTCGACATCGAATTTTTTCACGTCAACCATACTATTCCAGACGGAGTAGGAGTATCGATAGGGACTCCGGTGGGAACAGTGATAGCGACGGGGGACTTCAAATTCGACCACAGCCCAATCGGTGACGCGCCGGCCGATATTGCCAAAATAGCCCGCATTGGCTCAGAGGGGGTACTTGCGCTTCTTTCTGATTCGACGGACAGTCAAACGCCGGGATATTCTATTTCTGAATCTACGATCAAAAAAAATCTCGACGAAGTTCTCGAACACACCAGCGGAAGAATTATCGTCGCTACATTCTCATCGCTCATCAGCCGCATCCAGCAGCTCATCCAGCTTTCAGAAAAATACGGGAGGAAGGTGGCAATCGACGGATATTCCATGAAAACAAATGTGGAAATCGCGAGGACGCTCGGGTATCTCGAAGTGCGCAAAAATACACTAATTCCGATCAACGAGGTGAATGATCATCCCGACAGTAAAGTGACGATTATTTGCACCGGCGCCCAGGGTGAAGACAAGGCGGTTCTGATGCGGATCGTAAACAACGAACACCGCTTCGTGAAAATCCACAAAAACGATACAATCGTATTTTCCTCTTCAGTTGTTCCGGGGAATGAACGGACGGTTCAAGGCCTCAAAGACGGGCTTTACCGTCGGGGCGCGAGAGTAATCCACAATGATATGCTTGATGTACATGCCGGAGGCCATGCCCGCCAGGAAGATCTCAAAATGATGATCAATCTTCTGCGGCCCAAATATTTGATTCCGGTGCACGGCCACTATTATATGAGGCGCCTGCACGGAGAACTGGCCGAGCAAGTCGGCATGAGCCTTGAGAATGTCTTTATTGGTTCTAATGGCCAGGTGATTGAATTCGATTATCGCGGAAACGGGAAACTGATGGATGAAAAAGCGCCTTCAAGTTATGTAATGGTAGACGGTCTTGGCGTCGGCGACATCGGCCAGGTTGTTCTTCGCGACCGGCAGGTTCTGGCAAAAGACGGAATGTTCACGATTGTGACAATCATTGATTCCAAAACCAAGCGGGTCATCGGCGAGCCGCAAGTTACTTCGAGGGGTTTTATATATGTGAAGGAAAATTTTGATCTCGTGAACGCGACCAAAAAGAAAGTGAAAGACGTGGTCCACAACGCGACTTCAAAAGACGAGAAAGTCAACTGGGCCTATGTCAAAGACAATATCCGCGACACGGTCGGCCAATTTCTCTATTCGAAAACCCAACGCCGCCCGATGGTCCTGCCAGTGGTGATTGAGGTGTAGTGAAAAGTCCGGCTCTGGGGAATTGCGGCAACTTAACTTTACCCTAGAGCTGAGCTCTAGGGTCAGTGAACCTTTTTTGTCCGTAAAGCGAAGCAAATAAGCGCATTCAGGAATTTCAGTAAGATGCTTTCCTCTGAGCACCAGGCGCAGGCGCATTCCTTTGTGCCACAGATCAGGCAGAATGTTGTGAAAAACCATTACCGCTCCGCGTAATTCCGTAATCAGGAGAGTGCTGACTTTAGCGGGAAAATTGCTAAGAGTATCCTGTTCCAGATCACTGAGCTGGTAACGAGAAACTTCCCAGTCGTATATATCTTCGAAAAAAGCCATGTGTTTTTCTCCGGATATTTTTTTCGAATGTAGCTAATTAACCCAAAAAAAGCCAACTTTAGCGTAAGCTCTTTACTTTTTATTCAAACTGCTATACAATAAACGCTTAGCAGTTTTCTTTTGCTTCAAAATGAACAAATCCCATCTTATCATCAAAGGGGCGCGGGTGAATAATTTGAAAAACGTCTCCGTCAAGATTCCCCGTGACAAAATTGTGGTCATCACCGGCCTTTCGGGCTCCGGGAAAAGCTCGCTTGCTTTTGACACGATTTTCGCCGAAGGGCATCGCCGCTATGTTGAAAACCTTTCCGCCTACGCGCGGCAATTTTTGAACGTTGCAAAAAAGCCGGATGTCGACAAAATCGAGAACCTTTCGCCGGTGATCGCCATCAATCAGATAAACGTCAACCGTTCGCCGAGGTCAACTGTTGGAACAATGACCGAGATATACGACTATTTCCGGATTCTTTTCGCTCAAATAGGGAAACCGCATTGCCCGAAATGCGGCGCAGCGCTCACTCGAAAGACGGCCGCTGAAGTTGCAAAAGAAACGATTGCGCATTCAGGCGGGAGAGAAGCGCAAATTGCGGTTCTGGCGCCGATTCAAATCGGGAACGAAAGCGCCAAAGAAAAATTATCCGAAATCAAGCAGTCCGGATACGCGCGCCTTCGGGTAAACAAAAAAATAATGACGGCTGACCAGCTTCAACTGGCGGGCCATCCCGGGATTGAAAGCTTGGAAGTCGTTGTTGATCGAGTGACGATAAAAAACAACTTTCAGGACAAGGAAAGGCTGATTGACTCGATTGAAACTGCCATGAAATTGGGGAAAGGCGAAGTGATAATTGCTTCGACTGAAAAAAACGATTTAGAAAAAAGATATAACCGTTATCTTTTTTGCGCGGACTGCCAGATCACAATTCCTGAAATCACCCCCCGCCATTTTTCTTTCAATAACCCCGAAGGAGCCTGCCCCGCTTGCTCGGGACTCGGAACAAAGCTCGAAGTTGATATAGGCCAAATAATCCCAAACAGGAATCTTTCTCTTCGGGAAGGGGCGGTGAGGCCCTGGAGCGGGCTGGGTCTTCGCGGCGGAATCCAAAATGGCTATCATAAAGCCCTTGAAGCGCTGTCAAAAAAACACCATTTTTCCATGGATAAGCCAGTCAAGGAATTGAAGAAAATTGCTTTTGAAGTTCTTCTTCAGGGTGACCAGGAGCTCGGGTACGAGGGAATTGTTCCCACTCTTGAGCGAAAATTCCGTGAAGCTGGATCCGATTTTGTCCGGTCGGAAATCGAGAAATACATGATTATCAAAATCTGCCCGGTCTGCCGGGGAAAACGTTTGAAGCCGGAATCACTTTCCGTGAAAATTGGCGGCAAAACGATTGATGATATCAGCAAAATAAGCCTCGACAAATTCAATGCTGAGATCAAAAAAATGATGGGAAGCGAGCAGCTGACATCCGTTGAAAGAGATTTGTTCAAGGAAATTTTCAAGGAAACGGAAAAGATCGTGGACCATCTTTCAGAAACCGGACTGGGGTATCTCAACCTATCGCGAAACGCCAACTCGCTTTCCGGCGGGGAGGCGCAAAGGGTGCGTCTGTCAACCCAAATCGGGTCGGGACTAACCGGAATCCTTTACGTTCTCGATGAACCCTCAATCGGACTTCATGAGAGGGATACCGAAAAACTGATAAGCGCATTCCGGAAGCTCAAAGAAGAAGGGTCAAGTGTCATAGTGGTCGAACATGACGGAAAAATTATCCGTGCGGCTGACTGGGTGGTTGATATGGGACCGGGAGCTGGGGATGCCGGAGGCGAGATAGTTTTCGAGGGAACTTCTCAAAAGCTTTTTCTTTCAAAAACTTCAACGGGAAAATATCTACGCGGAAAGAAAAAAGTTTTTGATAAGAAAAATTTCAGAAAAGGAAATGGAAAAAAGATTGAAATTATCGGCGCAAGCGAAAATAACCTTCGGGATATCAATGTTTCTTTTCCTCTCGGCAAATTTGTGGCAATGGCCGGTGTTTCGGGATCAGGAAAAAGCACGCTAGTCGAAGACATTCTGGCGCGGTCACTTCGCAAACACTTTTGGAAGACCAAAGATATTCCTGGAGCGCATAAAAAAATAAAAGGGTTTGAAAATATCTCAAAGGTAGTGAGTGTTGACCAGTCGCCGATTGGCCGCACGCCTCGTTCCAATGCGGCGACCTATACGGGAATTTTTTCTTATATCCGGGATATTTTTGCCGATACCGACGAGGCTAAAAAACGCGGTTATATTCCTTCACGCTTCAGCTTCAATATGAAAGGCGGGCGCTGCGAGGCCTGCCAAGGCGAAGGACAAAAGAAAATCGAAATGCATCTTCTTCCTGACATTTTTGCTCCGTGTGAAATTTGCGCCGGGTCGCGTTTCAACGCGAAAACGCTGGAAATTGAATACCAGGGAGTGAATGTGGCCGAAGTTCTTGATATGAGCGTTGATTACGCCCTTCGTTTTTTCCATCGTTTTCCGCTGGTGGCAGAAAAACTGAAAACTCTTTCCGAAGTGGGGCTTGGATATTTGAAGCTTGGTCAGTCGGCGATGAATCTTTCCGGAGGGGAGGCCCAGAGAATCAAACTTTCAACGGAGCTGGCCCGCCGAACCAATGGAAAAACGTTGTATATTCTCGACGAGCCGACTATCGGTCTTCACTTCGAGGATGTTTCGCGGCTTCTCAAAATTCTTGATGAACTGGTGGAAAAAGGAAACACAGTTCTGGTAGTTGAACATAATCCGGACGTTATCCGCGCGGCCGATTGGGTGATTGAGCTGGGTCCGGAAGGGGGCGAGGATGGTGGCCGGGTAGTTTTTGAGGGAACGCCGGACAAACTTGCAAGAGCGAAAACGTGGACAGCGCGCTATATGAAACTCTAAATCCGAAATCCTAAATTCTAAATAAATTCTAATTTTCCAAATTCGAATGATCAAAGTGTTTTGTATTTTGATATTATTTCGGATTTAGTGCTTAGGATTTAGGATTTGATCTTATGCAATCTCAACTTTCCAAAAATATCTTTCAAACTATTCTATATTATGATATTCTAAACTATCCGTTGACTTCTTTTGAGGTCTGGAAATATTTGATCGCGGAGAATAGTTGCGGTTTGGGTGATGTGGTTGAAGCGCTTGAAAAAAGAGATATTGAAAAATATATCGAGGAGTTTCAAGGATTTTATTTTCTGCGCGGGAGGAAAGAATTGGTCGAGCGGCGGATCCAGAATGACAAAAATTCAATTCTGAAATACAAAATTGCCGAGCGAGTCGTGAAATGGCTGAGATTTGTCCCGTTTGTTCGGATGATTGCCGTGACGGGAACGCTCGGGATGAAAAATTGTGAAAAAGATAGTGATATAGATTTTTTTGTGGTTCTCAAAAAAGGAAGAATATTCACCGGGCGGCTGCTGGTTACATCTTTGGTGCACATTTTAGGAAAAAGAAGATACGGAAACAAAATCAAGAATAGAATATGTTTGAATTATTTTATCACTACTGAGAACTTAGAAATCGGGCGCCAGAACCTTTTTGCCGCGAACGAATATTCCTTTATATATCCTCTTTTTGGGTTTGATGCATATCAGCGTTTCAGTGAAGAAAATATCGCCTGGATCAAAAAATACAAGTCTAATTTTGAATACGGAGACCTAATGCCGGCTAAATATTTCGTGGAGATCGAATCTCTACAGGAGAAAATACAAAGTTTTTTTGAAAGCTTGATAAATCTATTTTGGGGTGATAGGATAGAAGCCTGGTTCAAGAGGAAACAGATTGAAAAAATAAAGCGCAACCCGCTCACGTATAAAAAAGGGGGGTACGTGGAATATAATGACGAGAATCTGATTTTTCTGCCAGAGCCGCAAGGAGAGAAGATCTTTCAAAAATTTCAGGAAAAATTAAAAACGAGCTAAGCCCGATTTAGCTCAATGAGGAGGAGACATGGCTGAAAAAGTCGCAAAGGTGGTGCTGACGTATCCGCCAGAAGTGTGGGAAAGAATAAATCCCGAGCAGGAAGCCATGACACTTGGGACTAGAGGTTTTTACTGCGTGACTGATCTAAAGGAAGGAATTATCAACGCTGTTCCTTTCAGTCACATTGACCCCCGAAAGGTTTTTAACGACGATGTCGTAAGAAATCTGAAATTGATGGGGATTGGAATTGAATTTAAACCGGAGGAAGTCCAACGATATTAAAACGGATGGCCTGGCGCAACGCCGGGCCACCCAACTTCTTGACAACAAAAAATAATTTTCTATAATACCTATTGCGGTTGGCAGTCTCGGCGTTCGAGTGCTAACGCTCTCGAACGGAATTGTGAAGTGAGAATTGTGAAGTGAGAACACGAATATTGAATAAGTGAATCCAGATTCTTTATTCCCATTCTCAATTCCTAATTCATAATTCCTAATTCAAAAAAAATATGGCAAAGCAAATCAGATTCGACGAAGACGCTCGTCGAAGAATCAAAGCGGGAATTGACAAGGTCGCTGACGCGGTGCGGGTGACACTGGGTCCCAAAGGACGCAACGTAGTCCTTGACCGGGGGTTTGGAAGCCCGATGGTGACGAATGACGGAGTGACAATCGTCAAAGAAATCGACCTTGAAGATAAATTCGAGAACATCGGGGCGGAATTCGTGAAAGAAGTCGCAAATAAAACCAACGATGCGGCCGGAGACGGAACGACAACCGCTACCATATTGACGCAATCAATCGTGGAATCGGGCGCGAAATTTATCTCGAAAGGAATCAATGTTATTGAGCTCAAAAATGCTTTGCTCAAGCTCTCAAACCGGGTTTCGAATGACCTCAAAAAATCATCAAAAGAAGTTTTTGGCGACGCGATTGAGCAGGTGGCGACTATTTCGGCGCAAGATCCGGAAGTGGGGAAAATGATCGCGAAAGTGATTGAAAAAGTCGGAAAAGACGGCGTTATCACGGTTGAAGAATCGCAAACTTTTGGTCTTCAGGATGAAGTGGTTGAGGGAATGAAATTCGACAAAGGATATATTTCTCCGTATATGATCACGAACGCCGAATCAATGGAAGCCGAGCTCAAAGACCCGCATATTTTGATCACCGACAAAAAAATATCCGCCATCAGCGAAATTTTACCGCTGTTGGAGAAATTGGCCCAGACCGGGAAAAAAGAAATGGTGATTGTAGCGGAAGAAGTCGAAGGGGAGGCGCTAGCGACTCTCGTCGTGAACAAATTGCGAGGCATATTAAACGTTCTGGCAGTGAAAGCGCCGGGATTTGGAGACAACCGGAAAGCCATGCTCGAAGATATCGCGGTTCTCACCGGCGGGCAGGTGATTTCCGAAGAGAGGGGAATGAAAATGGAAAATGTGACGCTTGAAGATTTGGGCCGGGCTGGCAAAGTTATTTCCACCAAAGATGATACGACTGTTGTCGATGGGAAAGGCAAGAAAAAAGACATTGACGCGCGGGTGGCTCAGCTCAAAGCGCAAATTGAAAAAGCGGCTTCCGATTTTGACAAAGAAAAACTCCAAGAGCGGCTCGGCAAACTTTCCGGCGGCGTAGCCGTCATCAAAGTCGGCGCGGCGACGGAAGTCGAGCAGAAGGAAAAACAGCATCGGGTCGAAGACGCGGTCGAAGCGACGAAAGCGGCGCTTGAGCAGGGGATTGTTCCTGGAGGAGGAATAGCTTTGTTTAACGAATCCGCCAGATTGAAAGAAGACTTGCACAAGAATCTTTCCAACGAGGACAAGATATCTGTTCAGATATTCATCGAATCTCTCAGCGCGCCTCTTAGGCAAATAGCTATCAATGCGGGGCAATCTCCGGATGTGGTTATTTCAAGAATTGAAGAAATGCAAAAAACTTACTTGGAGGCAAAAGTGAAAGGGAAGCAGAGAAATATCGCAACTGGAAAGGATGAAGACATAGAACTTAACTTGCAAAAAGTTAATCCTGATGCAAATTTTAATATAGGATACGATGCCAGTCGAACTGTGCCGCATTATGCCGATATGCTGAAAGCCGGAATCATCGATCCGGCCAAAGTGGTCATCAGCGCGCTCTCGAACGCAGTTTCGGCTGCTTCCATGCTTCTCACCACTGAAGCAGTCATCACCGACATTCCGGAAAAGAAAGAAAAAAATGGCGCCATGCCTGACATGAGCGGCATGGGCGGTATGGGAATGTAGAGTAAACTAGTATATTTTTAAGAATAAGGCTTGTATAAGCCTTTTTCTTTTGTTCGGGTTTGTCAAAATCTGAGAAATGTTCTAAAAAAAGATTAGATTACAAAGTAATCTTTTCCCGAAACTAAATCAATATTAACAATATTTTTGCGCAGGAGGGCGCCATGGGAGAAATTGAGGCAGTATTGTTTGGAAATGGACCCGGCGGGTTAGTTTTTTCGGGCAGAGTAGAGTTAAGTGAAATTCCCGGAGATGAAGAAGGCCCATTCAACATGGACTGGCCAATGGATGAGAGGGTTTATGAAAAACCCAAAGTAATGACGGAAGTCATCCCGCCATCCAAAAAAGGCCGACACAGGACATTCAAATGCCTGGTGACTTTCTACACCGGGGAAGAGGTCGCCTTTTACTTCAAAGAAGGCAGGGATACTGTCGAAGAAGACGGTGAGAACTTGCCACTAAAGATGGGTCTTATCATGACTGGTGACCGGGGGACACCGTCTGATTACTATGCCTCTCTCCATCTTTGAACTTAGGCCGATATTTTTTAGGGGGGAGTAGGCGCCTGTCACGCGTGAGTTTCCGCGGGGCAGGCGTATTTTTTTCCGGATAGTCTGAAATATATTCGATATTTTACCTTGTGGCATTTTTTTGTGCCCTTTTCTTTTATTTGTGGTATAATGTAGCTATGAATAATCCGCATAAAACAGAAAAATATGTTCTGGAAGTTTCTCGACGATATCAATTTTGTCGCCCGGTGCAAAAAGTATAATATAGGCATGTGGCAGTGTCCGAATTTCCTTTTTTTGGTGATGGGCTTCCTGACTGTAGTGTCAATGTTCGGGACATATTTTGCCTCGAAAAGTTTTGACGACGAGACAGTGACGATTGTGAGTGTGACCATCGTTGCCGCCATTATTGTCACTATCGGCAGCCTAATTATTCGCGGGGTAGAAAGAATAGCCGAAGCAAATGTAATGAAAAACGAGTTCATTTCCATTGTTTCCCACCAGCTTTGCAGTCCTCTTTCGGCGATCAAGTGGAATATGGAGATTTTGGAAAACGATGAATTCACAGATTATTCTAAGCTGACTTCAAAACAAGTGATTTTTCTGAAAAATGTCAAAGAGGCTAATGATAAGATGCTAAAGCTCGTTAACCAGCTGCTTGAAGTCAACCGCATTGACGAGGGAAGGGCGGTCTTGAAACATGAAAATGTTGATCTTGGTGAAATAGCCGACCAGGCAATTTCAGAGCTGAAAGACCTGATATCGGAGCGGGAGGTTGAAGTAAAGAAAAGAATAGCCCCGGACCTGCCCCCTGTTTCCGCGGACGCAGCGGGAATAAAAACCGCGATCAAGAACCTTATAAGCAACGCGATAAAGTATTCTCGCCAAAAAGGAGAAGTGGAGGTGGACTTGAAAGCGAACGGAAGAAAAATTCTCCTTACGGTGAAAGACCGGGGGGTCGGTATCCCCCGCTACCAGCACAGGAAAGTTTTTGAAAAATTTTTCCGCAGCGCCAACGAAGCCCGATACCGGACGGACGGGATAGGTCTTGGACTTTATCTCGCGAGAGCAATTGTTGAAAACCTCGGAGGAAAGCTCTGGTTTGAAAGCGAAGCCGGGAAAGGATCAACTTTTTTTGTGAGCATCCCGGTCGTTCAAAAATAATCGCACAACAAAAGAGCAAACGATTGCGGATCAATAAAACTAACAATTTAATCAAAAAAAATGCCAGAGCAAGAAAAAAAGAAAATATTGGTTATCGAAGACGACCGGTCTCTCCAAAACGCCCTGGTTGAAATTATCACTCAGGAAGGATTTGCGTCAGAAAGCGCGTTGGATGGAGAAGAAGGTCTTGCGAAAATAAGGACTTTCGCGCCGGATCTTATTCTTCTTGACATTATCCTTCCAAAAAAAGACGGCTTTGAGGTGCTGGCGGAGATCAAAAAGGACGAAGCGATGAAAAATATTCCGGTTCTGATTCTCACCAATCTGGAAGAAGTGGATAATGTCCAAAAAGCCCTGGATCTCGGAGCGACAAATTATATGGTGAAATCTGATTTCAGTCTCAAGGATGTGGTGGAAAAGATAAGAGCATCTATGAAATAATATTTCAATATTTCTTTTTTATCCTAAACCAAAAATAAAGAAAAAATGTTTGTTGATAATGAGAGACTGAAAAGTTTCCTGTTGGACTCTGGAATGGCAAAGGCGGATGTGATCGACCAGGAAATGGAAGAAAGCCAAAGAACCGGCAAACGCCTCGGGGACCTTTTGGTCGAAAAGAAAATTCTCGACAGCAATCAAATCCGCCAACTTTATTCCTATATTCTGGGGATTCCATTTGTAAATCTTGAAAAGGAACCTATCCCGAAAGAGGTTCTTCAGATAATTCCGGAACCGATTGCGAAAAAATACAAGATTGTCGCTTTCAAAAAAACCAATCTTGAGCTCAAAGTGGCCATGCTCAATCCGGAGGATATCCAGACGATTGACTTCATCCGCAAAAAAACCGGTCTCAAAATTTCTCCTTGCATCACGACGGAAGACGGAATCACAAACGCCCTCAAGCAATATGAGCAAAGTCTCAAAGCGGAATTCGGAGATATTATCGAAAAAAACAGCGGCGTGATTTCAGGAAAAGGCGATCTTGAAAAGGCGGCCCAGGACCTTCCGGTAATTCGGATCGTTGACACGCTTCTCAAGCATGCGATTCTGCAAGAGGCAAGTGACATTCACATTGAGCCCGATGAAAAAGAAGTGAGAGTAAGATACCGGATTGACGGAATTTTGCATGACGCTATGTCGCTCCCAAAAGCGATCATTGACGGTATTGTCGCTAGAATAAAAATTTTGGCAAATCTGAAGCTCGACGAGCACCGCATGCCGCAGGATGGAAGATTCAAAATTGATCAGGACGGCCACAGGGTGGCCTTTCGCGTTTCGATTCTTCCTGTTTATTCCGGTGAAAAAGTTGTGATGCGGCTTCTTGATGAATCGTCGAAGGGCCTTACGCTTGAAGCAATGGGATTATGGGGGAGTCCTCTTGAAAAAATTCACCAAGCAATCAAGCGGCCTAATGGAATGATACTGGTGACCGGACCAACTGGATCAGGAAAAACAACAACCCTTTATACAGTAATGGATATTCTCAATACTCCCCAGGTGAATATTTCCACCGTTGAAGATCCTATAGAATACAAGATGTTTCGCATCAACCAGACACAGGTGAGCCCCCAAATCGGCCTAACTTTTTCCCAAGGACTGCGGGCGCTTCTTCGGCAAGATCCGGACATCATCATGGTCGGGGAAATTCGCGATAATGAAACGATGGAAATCGCTATTCACGCGGCGATGACCGGCCACCTGGTTCTTTCCACGCTTCATACAAATAGCGCAGCTGGAACGGTTCCGCGGCTTCTTGATATGGGTGCCGAGCCTTTTCTCATCGCCTCGACAGTCAATGTTGTGATGGCTCAGCGGCTAGTGCGCCGGTTGTGTTCCGACTGCCGGCAGGGCTTTACTCTAGATAAGGATCTTCTGGAATCTCTTCGCGGGCAAGTCGATTTGGACAGAGTTCTCGACTTGGCCCGTCAGAATAATATATTGGAAAAATCGCTGGCCGATAACAACGACTGGTCAAAAATCACTTTTTACCGTCCAGGAGGCTGCTCGCGCTGCCGAAATGAGGGGTACAAAGGAAGAATTGGAATTTTCGAAGTTTTGGAAATCTCTGAAACAATTTCCCAAATGGTCTCGAAGCGGGCAAGCAGTGATGAGATTGAGGAGCAGGCCAAAAAAGAAGGAATGATGCAAATGATGGAAGACGGAATGATAAAGGCTGTGCAAGGAATCACCTCAATTGAAGAGATATTGAGAGTAACAAAGGATTAGTTCGAAATGTCTGCTGAAAATGAGAAATTTATTTTATACATTCAGTTAGTTTTGGCTTTGTAATCATTCTCAAATTAAGATCGTCATATTGCATTTAGTTTATAAATTATAATTTACCTTTCGTGCCGACCTATATCTTCGTGGCGAAAAATTCAAAGGGCGAGATAAAGAGCGGGGAGATGGAGGGAAAAGACGAGCATCAAGTCGCTGAAAACCTCCGGGGAGAAGGATTTTTTTTGACGGCCATTCATGGAAAAGAAAAGGAAAAAGAATCAAAATTCAAAATGCCTTCTTTCGGCGGCGTGTCTCTCAAAGACAAAATGATGTTTGCGAGGCATTTGGGAGTTATGCTTTCTTCCGGTCTTTCACTTCCCAAAGCTCTCACGGTGATATCCAGCCAAACCAAAAACAAGAAATTCAAGACTGTTCTTGAAGAATTGGGAGAGGAAGTAAAAATGGGGAACAGCCTCGCGGACAGCCTCGCGAAACATCCGGTTTTTGACGAACTTTCGGTGAATATGATCCGAGTCGGCGAGGTGGGTGGCAATCTGGAAGAAGTATTGAAACTCTTGGCCGATCAGCTGGAAAAAGAGCATAATCTTTTGAGCCGGGTAAAGGGAGCGATGTATTATCCGTCAGTGATTCTACTGGTGATGCTTGGAGTCGGAATTGCCATGATGACCTTCGTTGTTCCGAAACTCACCACAATTTTTGAGGACATTCAAACTCCGCTTCCCCTGACGACGCGCATCATCATCTCCGTCAGTGATTATATGGCCTCCCATCAAATAATTGTCGGGCTGGCTCTTGTCGGAACAGTGGCAGTGCTGATTGTATTTTTCAAATCATCTTTTGGGAAGAAAACGGCCAGCACTATATTCGCGAAAGCGCCTGTGATCAAAAAAATGATGATCAAGATCAACAACGCCCGTTTCGCGAGAATCTACAGTTCGCTCACAAAAAGCGGCGTGTCCGTGGTAGAATCTCTGAAAATTATTTCCCGGACACTGACGAATGATTATTATCAAAAAGCCTTTCTTGAAATTGGTGAAGGGGTCCAGAAAGGAAAGACGCTCCATGAAGAACTTTCAAAATTTCCCAAACTTTTCCCTATTCTCACAATCCAGATGGTGGAAGTGGGCGAGGAAACCGGAAAAACCGCTGATGTCTTGACGAATCTTGCCGATTTTTATGAAGAAGAGATAAACCAGATTACGAAGAACTTATCTTCAATCATCGAACCGGTTCTCATGGTAATGATTGGCGTGGCGGTTGGTTTTTTCGCCATCTCTATGATCTTGCCTATGTATTCGATCATGGACCAAATGTAGTTTATTCCGCGATATTTCCGAAACAAAAATTCAAAATGCAAAAATCAAAATTCAAAATTGAGGTACCGCATAGAGATACCAAATATGATAAAAAAGGATTTTCGATTCTTGAGGTCGTTGCCGCCACCTTTATTTTTTCGATTGTCACGATTACGATTTATGGATCTTTTTCGGCAGGAATGAAATCCCTGGCCCAATCCAAGCATCGCATAGCGGCGACTAAATTGGCCAATGAAAAAATGGAAATCATCCGCAATATGCCGTATAGCGATGTCGGAACCCAGGGAGGCGTTCCTGAAGGGTCGCTAATTCAGGAAGAAACAATTTGGAGAAGCAACCAGAAATTTAATGTACGGACAAATGTTATATATGTTGATGACGTTCTCGACGGTGTAGCGGGAGGAACCCCCAATGACACGGTTTCAAGAGATTACAAGGAAGCGAGAATTGAAGTCACTTGGGGAGAAGTCAGCTGGGGAAAAGGAGTGGTTCTGGTTTCGCGTTTTGTTCCAGATGGAGTCGAAAGCGAGAGCGGGGGAGGCACTTTCGTTTTGAATGTCATTGACAGCACGGGGCAAGGAATTTCAGGAGCTGATGTCCATATCGAAAATAGCGAAGTTGACCCGCAAGTCGATACCGCCATGGAAACCGATTCAACTGGAAGCATTCTGTTGGCTGGAATGCCGGCAGGGGACCGGAATTATAAAATCAGCGTTTCCAAAGAATTCTTTGAAAATATTTCCACTTTGCCTCCTTTTCCCGCGACGGCCTATGACCCAACGGACATCCATGGATCAGTCGAAGAAGGAGGTTTGAGCAGTAAAACAATCATTTCTGACCAGACAGGAACAGTGGGTATCACCTCCGAAGATCTGAACAGCAATCTGGTCCCGGAAATGGATTTTCACCTGGAAGGCGGCAGGATTATCGGGACAACAAGAGAAGCACCGTCACAGCCTGTTTTCGAGTGCGATCAGGATTTTGCGACGGATGGAAGCGGTGGTCTCACTTTGGAAAATATGTCGCCAGGCAACTATACGGTGGACTTTGCTGAAAGCGGCTATACGCTAATTGGCACCGAAGCACCGCTGCTTCATTTTTCTCTCGCTCCGGCACAAAGCATCAATGTGACACTGCTTGTCGTGAGCAGCAGTATCAATTCTCTCATTGCAAGCGTCAAAAATCCGACTACTGACGAACCAATAAAGGGAGCCAGCGTGCATGTTTTCAACGGAACAGACTTTGATCAGATTCTCACTACGGGAGATTCAGGGAGAGTATATTTCCCGCCAAATTTGGATCCGCCGGTAACAATGAGTTCGAGCACATATAGCGTTGAGGTAGCTGCCGATGGTTTTGAAAATTATTTCGGATCGGTTGACGTGAATCAGCTCACGCAAACCACAATTGAACTGGTTTCGCTGTGAATTTGAAAATAAATGGTTATTTCACTAAGATGAAACATAGTAAGGAAAAAGGGATGACACTTGTTGAAATGCTGATTGCGATTTTTATTTTCATGTTGTTGATGTTTGGGTCGACATATCTTCTGGGCCAAATATATAAGCGCTACGGATTTGCCATAGAGCAAGGGCTGTCAATCCGTGCTGTGCAGCATAGTTTAGGGAGCGTACTCGAAGAGATGAGGGGAATCAGGCAGTCTGATGCTGGGTCATATCCAATTGAGGAAGCCAATGCTTTCAGCTTCGCAGCCTTTTCCGATGCCGACAATGACGGAGTGACGGAAAAAGTCCATTATTTTTTTGAAAATGGAGAAATAAAAAAAGGAGTTTCCGAACCCAGCGGAACTCCTCCTGCATATCCAGTCGGTGATGAATTGGTCTCCACCATTTCTGAAAATGTGGTCAACACCGCGGAACAGCCACTATTTTATTATTTTAATTCGGATTACCCGATAGATCTCGTGAATAATCCACTCGCGGTTCCCGTTTCTCCGGTCAGCGATATAAGATTGGTTAAAATCGACATATATTACAACCTTGATCCACTGCGCGCACCTGATAACATTCGACTAGAATCATTCGTGGAGCTTAGAAATTTAAAAGATAACTGGTGAACATGAAAAGCCGAAAATATCTGCCAAAGGCGGAAACAATCAAAAATAAAAAGTATAGACGCAAGGGCTCTGTTCTTATTTTCATTGTCGTTATTTCCGCTGTCGGAGCCACAGTACTCCTGGGGCTGGTCACTTTTGTGGCGTCCCAGGATAAAAATAGCAGAAGAGAGAGCGCCAAAGAGCAGTCATTTGGAGTGGCAGAAGAGGGAATATACTGGTACCGATGGTATTTGGCTCATATGATCGAAGGGAAAACAGCTCGAGAAGTGGACGAGTTTTGGACAAGCGGCAATCCGATCGGCGTGACAATTCCTTATGAAGTTGAAGTACGCGATCCTTCCGGCGGAGCACTTGGAAAATACAAGCTTGAAATCACGCCCCCGCCAACCGGATCCTCCATCATCATCGCGAAATCAACCGGTTGGACTTATAAGCAACCAAATGTCAAAAGAGTGATCCAGGTCCGCTTCAGAAAACCGGCTTGGTGCGAATATGTGGTTTTAGGAAACAGCGATATTCGTTTTGGGGCGGGAACAGAAGTATACGGGATGATTCACTCGAATGGCGGCGTGCAGTTTGACGGCGTAGCTCACCATCTGGTGACGGCTCTTCCGGAAGAATATTGGAGCAACGATAACGATGTGAAAGGTTGGCACGACGGAGTTTGGACAAATAATCCTCCCGAATCGGAAAGATTTCTGGCGGGGAGACAATTTCCTGTTGCGGAAAAAAGCTTCAATTCGGTGATAGCTAACCTGAATTTAGCCAAAGATTATTCTCAACCAGGAGAAGGCGGCCTTTATCTTGGCCAGGACAAGGTTGATCAAGAATATTGCGATTGGGTGAGAGTGGGGAACAGAAGAGTCTGGACTTGCTGGACGGAAAACAAAAAAGTGAGAGGTTATCACATTGTCTTCAATCCTGTTTCCGGAGAAGGAAACGACACGATGTCAATTTCAATGGTGGTTGACTATGGATCCAACAGTTATAAAATAGAAGAAGAAACGCCAGCCGTAATATATAATATTCCCGAAAACGGGCTCATTTTTGTCGAGAACAATACTTGGGTAGAAGGACAAATTGACAATGAGCATCTCACTGTTGTGGCGGCGGATTTGACAGAAGCAGAAGGGGAGCCGGAACCACCCGGCCATGACAAGGATATTTATATTAATAACGATATCCTGTACACTAACAAAGACGGCCGGGACATTTTAGGGCTTTTAGCGCAAGATAACGTCACAGTCGGCCTCTATAGCGACGATAATCTTGAAATAGACGCCGCGGTTTTAGCGCGGCGCGGACGGGTAGGAAGGGATTATTACAACGATCACGAGCCAGCCTATTATAAGCGAGACACGATTACCATATTTGGCGCGATCGTGACCAACGGCCGCTATGGTTTTTCCTGGCTTGATATTGCCGGGAATTGGGTTTCCGGCTACGAAACCCGCAACATCGTATTTGACAACAATCTTCTCTATTATCCGCCACCCTTTTTTCCGACCGGTGACAAATACCAAATTGATCTGTGGGAAGAATTGTGAGATCTCTTCAAATTGCGATTCTCTTATGAATATTCGAATAAATAGAATAATATGAGTTTGTTTATCTATAACTTATTGGGGAAAAAGCCGAAGGGGTTCGGGCTCGAAATCGAAGACCGATCGCTCAAGGCTTTTATGTTTGAAAAAAGAAGAAGAGGAACATGCCGGATCTTGTCCTGCGGAATGAAAAATCTCAAGAAAGGAATCATACAAGGCGGCCAAGTTATTGATGCCGAAGTCCTTGCCTTTGAAATCAAAGAACTGTTGAAATCGACCAAACCCTATCCGATAAGAAGCTATTCGGTTGTTTTTTCTGTTCCGGAAAACAAGGCATTTATCAGAACAATCACGATACCAAAAATGGAAAGAGATGAAGCCGGAGAGGCCATCAAGTGGGAAACTGAGGCCAATATTCCCATTGCCGTGGACCGGGTTTATCTTGATTGGCAGGTGATCGAAGAGCTTGCCGATAAAAATGAAATCCTTGTTACGGCTGTTCCCAAGGAAATAATAGACAAATATAGCGAGGCAATGAAATTGGCCGGCCTTGATATTTTGGCGGTTGAAGTGGACATCATCGCGACTGTCCGGAGTTTAACTGGGGGAAAGGATTTTTCAGAAAAGCCGGTCGCCATTGTGGATTTGGGAGAAAGCATAACGAGTCTGGCTATTTCAAAGAACCAGGTTCCTTATTTTACTTCCAGTATTCCCGTGGGAGGGATCACCTTCACAGATGCGCTTCAAAAAGGTTTGGGCGTAAGCTATGAAAAGGCGGAAGAGCTGAAGCTCAAATACGGACTTGGAAAAATGAAGGAAGATGACATATTTTACAAAATATATAATCCGATAATCGAGAATCTTGTCGCAGAAATAGAAAAGTCAGTCAAATTTTATGAAGATTCGATCAATGCCAAAGAAAAAGTTGAAAAGATAATTCTTTCCGGGGGAGGATCGCTTTTGCACGATATTGTCGACTATCTTTCCTTGCGTGTGAAAAAAGAAGTGATTATAGGAGATGCTGTTTGGGGTCTTGGACTTCCTAAAGATTTTCCTGAAGAAATAAAAAGAAGCCTAATTCCTTTTTCCACGGCTATTGGCCTGGCTGAAAGGGCATCAAACTGCGATGATTAAGATAAACCTTCTTTCCGACCAAGAAAAAAATGAAAGGCTAGTCGACAAAAAAGTGGGAACCATTGTCCGGCTTGGCCTTTCCATTTTTTTTGCCTTGATCATCTTGGCTTCAGTGATGTTTTCCGCGCTGGTCATTCTGGAAATAAATCTCAAGTCAGTCAGAGAAGAAACAAAGACCTATTCCGTGGGATCCGTCAAGAAAATAGAAGAAACAGAGCAACTATTGAAGGATGTCGAATCGGTATCGCAAAAAATAGCAAAAAATTCGCAAAATGTCCCCTACTGGGGAAAAATCCTTGAAACCATTTCAACTATTTCTCCTGACGGAGTGAAAATAACGAATGTTCATATTGAAAAAGAACATGTGAAACTGTCAGGATTTTCCGAAACTCGGGAAGGATTTCTGGCTTTCCAAGAAGGCCTGAAGAAAGATTATTTCACGAATTTCAGCTCTCCCATTTCGAATCTTGTTTCACCGAAAGATTTTTCTTTTATGGTGGAGTTTGATGTTGAAAAAAATTATCTTAATCGGATATAACTTTTATGCCGGCGAAAAAAGACAAGAAAATAATTGTAGCGGTTCTGGTGACAGCTCTCACCGTTTTGATTTTGTCCTGGCTGGTGATTTATCTTTTGGGGAACAAGGTAAGACAATCTTTTGAAAACTACCAGAAAGAAAAACTCAACTCCCTGGTCCTTGAGGAAAAAAGAAATAAGATTTTGCAGCTGGAAAGGGAATTGCCCGGGCTCAAGGAGGAAAGGAACAGCTTGGATTCGATGCTTATCAAAAAAGACGCGGCTGTTTCTTTTTTGAGAGCTTTGGAAGAAGCCGCCGCGAACGCGTCCTGCCAGATAAAAGTGGAACCTGCCGATATCAGCAAAATAAAGTTTGAAAAAAAGGCTGCCGGCGCGACAAAAAAGCCAGAAACCGACGATCTGGATACAGCCCAAAAAGATGATCAGGAAAAAGTCCCCGGAGAAAAAAACAAAAAAGAAGACGAATTGGCCTCACTCAAGGATTATCCCGCTTTTTCTGTTGAAATTACGGGACGCTTTGCCTCGATAGTAGATTTTTTCGAGAAATTCGAAAATATGCCCTACTTCATCCGGCCGCTTGTCGTGGATATTTCTTCGGGTGAAAGAAATAGTTCAACAGCAGTAAGCGCGGGAGCACTCTCGGCGGGGAATCAAATTTCCCCGGAAAATGAAAATTCGGATGAAAAAAATATCAAAATGAAAATGACCTTTGTCATCTATGGGAGCTGAAAATAAAATAAAAAGCGAAAAAATATCCAGAGTAAACAGGGCGTTTCAGAGAGGCTTCAGCTTTTTTTTGCGCTGGTTCTATTTATTGATAATTGTCATCGCTTCGGCGTATGCCGTGTTGATTTGGAAAAAATATATTCTGAACGCCGAGTGGAGCGAAGAAAAGAAAAAAGCCTATATCAGCGAGCAGTCGGTTTTGCAGTTCGATGAGGAAAAATATAAAAAAGCGCTCGAGATCATGAACAGCCGGCGGGAAAAATTGAAAAACGGAAAAAAATATTTTGGCCGGGATATCTTCTTTCCTGAATAATCATAATTACTCAACTTTCCATGAAAGATCGGATTTGGCGCATATTGACCTTTTGGGTTTTTTTTATTATGATATTATAATTTGCGCCCTTAGCTCAATCGGATAGAGCGTCTGGCTTCGGACCAGAAGGCTCCAGGTTCGAGTCCTGGAGGGCGCACAAAAAAATCGAGGGTTGATCCCTTGATTTTTGGTTGGCATTTTTATTCGGTTCTCAGGAAATTGGGAGCGTAATCGTGAAAGTGGTTCCCCGGTTTTCTTCGCTTTCGAGGGTGATCGTTCCTCCGTGCTTTTCAATGATGTTTTTGGCAACATAAAGCCCGAGGCCCGATCCGGAAGTCTCAAAGCCAATCGCGTTTTTAGAGCGATAAAATTTTGAAAATATTTTATCCATGTCTTTCTTGGGAATTCCAATTCCCGTGTCGGATATTTTAAACTGTATGTCTTTTTCCCTTCGGAAAGATTTGAGACTGATTTTCCCTCCCGGCGGAGTGTATTTCACCGCGTTGGCAAGGATATTGTCGAAAACAATGGACAGCCGCTCCTTGTCAAATTTGAATGAAAAAGAAGAAGAAAGAGGCATATCAATGTCCATTTTTATTTTCTTTTCTTTTATCGTTGGATTGTGCTGATTGATTATTTCATCGATAATTGGCCCGATAGCCTGGACAGTGAAATTGAAGCCGGTTTTTCCCTCTTCGAGGCGGGCGGTATTCAAAAGATCATTAATGACGCTTATGGCGTAGTCAATCGTTTCCAATCCCTTCTCGACGATTTCCTTTTGAACGCCATTCAGCGATCCGGTATCTTTTTCAAGAAGAGTTGTATATGACCATTTTATTCCTGTTAGGGGCGTTCGGAGCTGGTGAGCAGCGACGGAGACAAATTCAGATTTCACATTGTCAACTTCCTGGAGGCTTTTATTGGCTTGGGTGAGTTCCCTCTCTCTCTCAAAAAGTTTTTTTGTGGTTTCCATGAAATCCTGGTTTGTTTTTTGCAATTTTTTGTTTATTTCTTCCAAGTCTCTTTCCCGCTGGCTGGATTTGTTGCTGGGGATGACAGTCGTATGTTTCTCCCAGCTTTTTTCCATTTCAGATTGGCGCTCCTGGATTCTTTTTGCGAATCTCCAATTCTGGAGGATTAAAAAAAAGCCCGCGAGCAGGCTCAATATTGCGGCGGCCGAAAGGGCCAGATATTTTTGTCCGAAATTCGGAGAAAAAAGAAACCAGACGAGATTGATTGAAATGAAACCCAAAAATAAAATAAAAAAATTAAACCAGCCGAATCCGGCAACGTTTGAACTGAGATTATTTTCTTCCGTTTTTATTTCCTCATTCATTTTTTCAGGACGGATTTCACTTTTTCGACTATCTCCGCCGGAGCGGTGTTGGCTTTCACGATATAATCAATTGCTCCCGCCTGGAGTCCTCGCTCAACTTCTTCAGGCTGGCCCAAATTAGACGTGATTATCACGGGGATATCTTTATATCCAGGGTCTTTTTTGATGTTGCCAAGCAAAACAATTCCGTCCGTCCCGGGAAGGATTATATCAAGAAGAATAAGGTCAATCTTGTTCTTTTTGAGTGTTTCAAGAGCGGCCTCGGCATTTGTCGCATTGAAAATCCCGTAGTTTTCCTGGGAGAATTTTCTCTGAAGAAGTCCGCTGATAAAGGCGTCGTCTTCGACAATAAGAATATATCCTGCTTTATTTTGATCCTTGTTTTCCATGTTTTTTATTGAGTTTATTATTTCTGCTTATAATTCTATATTTATCCTGCGATAAGGTCAAATTTTCCCGGGAGTATGTCCTGAAAAGAAAAAGCCGCCCTCTCTTGCGGGAAGGCGGGTGGTTTGGCAAGGCAGGCCCTTTATCATTTCGTGATTCTTTCCGCGAAGCCAATGAAGTGTTCTCCGAAGATTGCATGGACGACAGCTTCAGAAAAAAGGCCGGGCTTGAACAGAGCTGTTTTCACAAGAAGTTTCCAATATAGCCAGCGCTGTTTCGACAAAAAGCCGATTTTCCAGAGGCTTCCGAGAAAAGCTTTGATATCTCTCCCGGATATTTTTCCCTTGACCGTTCGATGATAGACTTGAAACTCTGTGTAAATTCTCCCGTAGTAATTTTTCGGAGAATAAAGTTCCTCGATCAAGAGCTTGTATCCTTTCAAAAGATTCTCCTTACCCATTTTTGGGACGATATTAGTGTCGTTGAAAGTGTTGTCCCATTTTTTATACCCGTTATCAATGCGGCCCTCTCCGTCAAGTCTCATATAGAGATCGGTTTCCGGCAAGGCAATCAAGGGACCAACCATCGCGACGACGATACCTGTCAATTCGATAAAATCAGCCATGGCTTTGAAGGCAGCAAGAGTGTCGCTATCAAAGCCGACAATGAATCCAGCCATCACTTTCATGCCGTGCCGCTGGATGATTTCAACTGAATCGGCGAGGTTTCGTTTGAGGTTTTGATATTTCCCGCAATCTTGCAAGGCTTTCAGGTTTGGGGTTTCAATGCCGACGAAGACCTGGTGAAAATTCGATTCACTCATGAGCCGCATGAGCTCCTCGTCTTCGGCGATGTTTATGCTGACTTGGGAAAAAAACTTGAAGGGATGGCCATGCTGTTTTTGCCACGCGATGAGAACGCGCAGAAATTTTTTGGCTGCCATTTTATTGCCGATAAAGTTGTCATCGACAATAAATACAGAGCCGCGCCAGCCTAATTCATATATTGCTTGCAATTCGGCCATCATTTGAGTTGGCGTTTTTGTCCGCACTTTCTCCCCAAAGATTTTTCTGATGTCACAAAACTCGCATTTGAATGGGCACCCGCGTGAAAATTGGATAGACATAGTCGCGTATTTATCCATTTTTATCAGGTGCCACGCTGGGAGAGGCGTTTCGCAAAGATCGGGAAATTTTTGGCAGGTGTAGCTCGGCAACGCGTTTCCCGCTTCAAGATCCGACAGCAGGGAGGGCAAGACATTTTCCGCCTCGCCCCGGAGGACATGATCGACGCCCGGAAATTTTTCCCGAGCCGTGGTGAAAGCGGGGCCGCCTCCCACTACAGTTTTTCCAAAATCCTTGCACCGCTTTATTACCTCGTTGGCGCTTTGGAGCTGAATGAGCATCGCGCTGACAAAAACAACATCTGCCCATTTTATATGTTCTTCAGTGAGAGGCTCGATATTGATGTCAACAAGCTCTATTTCCCATTCTTTTGGGAGCATGGAAGCAATTGTGGGAAGTCCAAGGGGAGGAAAAGCGGCTTCCTTGCCGACAAATGGCAGGGCCCCTTCATATTCCCAGAAAGACGGCGGACACTTTGGATAAACAAGCAACGCTTTCATAGCGCTTTCTCCTTTTTTGAAGTGGGGTTTGCTATTTTAACGGATTTTTCCGATTGATATTTTAACGAGCCAAAGCTATATATAATATCAGTTCGTTGAACTGGTGCTTTCGAAATGGGCGACCAGAGGGAATCGAACCCTCGTTCTTGGGACCACAACCCAATGTCCTGCCATTGAACGATGGCCGCCATGTTTTTTGTGCGCGCACCAGGGCTCGAACCTGGGACCGTTTGCTTAAGAGGCAACTGCTCTACCAGCTGAGCTATGCGCGCAGATAAATATTGCCCAGTGTACTGAATAATTAGGTGTAAGGCAACAAAGACTTGTCTCCCGGGGAGGCCCGTCTCCAATGAATTTTCGGCGGGTAAAAATCTCACCTCCAGTTTTGTGTCCCCGCGAGGAATCGAACCTCGATCTAGAGCTTAGAAGGCTCCCGTTCTATCCGTTGAACTACAGGGACAAGCATACGAACAAATTATCACATTCAGTGAGTATATCTAATTTAGATGTTGAAGTCAATTATCTCACAATCCATTGGCTTTTTTGTATTCTTTCCATTCTTTGCTTGACCAATCAGACGGTTTTTCAGTTATCTTTTCTTCTCCGGGATGGGGATATTTGGATGGCGAGTCGTAGCTCGATTTGAATTCCGATTTTCGGATGAGATTTCCGTCCGCGCCATAGACTTCCTGATAGAGAACCGTTTTCATGGCGCCGCCTGCGCCGCGCGAAGTGATCGTCGGTCCTACAAGCTTTGTCTCACGCCCGTCTTTGGTTCCATAAAAATCAAATGTGAGCTGAGTCCCTTCGATATGGGTTTGGATGAGGATATATCCCGGCGTATCGTTTACGAAGCGAAGATCGGGATTGGGAATATATACCGTCGCGTCGGTTCCCTGCGGGGCGTAGTATTGCACCGGGTAGGCGTGGTTGGTGCGGGCGGTGATTTTGAGGCCGGCGTTGAGCGCCGCCCGAAAGCAAGTCGTTGAAACCTGGCACATTCCTCCGCCGTATTCGGGAATGGTTTTGTCCACCTTGATGACGAGTTCTGGAAGATATCCGGTTGACTTGTCGACAGGGCCGAGCGTTTTGATGAAAGAGAACTCCTCACCGGGTTTTATCAGCACGCCGTTGAATCGCTTCGCGCCGACTCCAATATTATGGATCCGGTTCTTGGGCGAGCCGCGAAAATTGGAAATTCCTGTTGCGATGAGTTCCTTGATGCCGTATTGAGCGACGTCGGAACTTGAAACCTCTGGTTTCATGATATTCGTTTCAATTTCGATATCTTTCGCGTAGGGATTTTTTTCGAGTTCCGAGCGGATTTTTTCGAGGCTCTTTTCAGGGTTGATTTCAAATCCGTTCTTGCTTACGGCAAAGGCGGAAACTTTTCCCTCCGAAAAAGTGAGTTTCGCGTTTTCGGGATTCACGCGAGTCTCATTTTGGGCGTTTTCGAGATATTTCTTGAGGCTAACCTCGTCAACGGAAAGCCTGGTTGATATTTTGGTGTGATAGCGGTCCCGGATCTGGGTCAGAAAGCGGAAATATATCGTGAGGCTCGGATGGCTGGACGGAGAAAAATTTATATTCTCGGCTTCGGAGTCGTAGCCCGAATTGATTTTGAGCGACGGGCGGATCCTTATCCAGCCAAGAAGACTGTTTTTTTCGACGGCGATCTTTTGTCCGCTGAAATGAAAGAAGAGCGGAGAGCCGATCACTTCCTGGACTTTGTCCACTGAAAAATCGCCGAGACTCAACTCTTCGGCCTGGGTAATCAGCGGAAAACTCAAAAATAAAATTGTAGCAAAAATAATTTTCTGCCTCATTGTATTTAGAATACTTGAAAATGCATTATTATACAATATTACAATATTTATTTTCGGAAATAAATACAATTTAGCATTTTCCCACGGCCGTATAATTTTGCTAATTTTGTGCGTTCTCAATAAAAAACAGGCCGGTCCGCGACGGAAACGTGTCCGTCGGGATCAGCCTGGGTATAATCCCTTCTAACATTTAATGTTAGGATAATATTATATCAATATTTTCGATATTCTTGCATAAGAAAACCCTGTCCCGAGGGAGGGGGACAGGGTGCTGAGGTTACTGTTTCAGTAAAGGTGCCGTTAGATTTGATGCTGATGCATTGCCAAACAGCAGCGCAGATTACGGCGGCCGGTTTCCAGGACGTTGGCATTCGTCATGGTAACTGTCTTATCGGCGGCAATGTGATAATCGCCCTGGCCGGTCTCCTTTGACCGGAGCCGAAAGTTCTCTTTGCAGTCATATTCACGCATGCAAGCCAAGGCCAGCTCTTCCATGCCGCGGGCGCGGTATTTGTCTCCCAGCTCCGTCCAGAACGTCGGGCGCCAGCGGCTACTGTCCGTGGTGCCTTTTTCGTCGCCGAGGCGGACCACGCCTTTTTCCCGGTTGTAGCGGGCAAAGTCCATGAATGCCCGAGGGTTGAATTCCGGCCATTCCTGCCATTCGTTTCTCCGGCGGCCGATACTGGTCAGAGCCTTACCGAAAAAATAGTCTATGAATTCGTTGAAGTCATGAGGCACATAGCCGACCGGGTTAATGGGCAGGCCTTCCGGAAACTGGAAAAATTCAAATTTGTCGTCCGGATGCTGGTAACCGCACCATTTGCCATGCCGGGCGATCTCGAGGTGCAGTTTCATGGAGATGCCGTAAATATAGTTGGCGACATCGGCGTCGCCGACCGTTTCCGCAAATTCCTTGAGCGTCAAGTTCTGATCCTTATGGCCTTTCGACGCCTTGGAAGTCGGAGTCAGCATGAGGCGGGGCAACTCGTCGCCGAGCCTCAGACCTTTGGGAATTTCCTGGCCGCAGATTTCGGTTTTTCCCACGCCAGATCCCTCTAGAGTGTCTCGGACAATGCATTCGACTTTGAATGGGCTTTCCGCCTGAAGATGCAGGGTGCTCCTCAAGAGAATTTCCGGCGGCAGGAGCCGCGTCAATTCTTTGTGCTCTCCTTCGAGGTCCAATGTAACCTGGTCAATGGGCACAAAGCCACCGACAATTTGGGTGAACAGCTTGTCCAGGGCCCGGATGATCATGCCTTTTCCCGGATAATGGGCCGGGACATTACCTTCCAAAAGATGCTTTTGGTCAAAGGCGCCGATGAGGTCCCGGACGACCATCAGTAAGAGGCTATAGAACTCAAAGATGGCTCTGACTTTACCGTCATAATACTTTTTGAGCCCCGGAATCTGGACATCGATCACCGGCGCGGCTGTCAAAGGGTTCATTCCACCAAAAAGTTTTAACATACTCGTCTTCTCCTCTCCGTTATTAATTATTCCCCGGCTTTTGAGGGGGTTAGGGATTATGCAGGCCAGCCGTGCTCGTCGGCTAATTTTAGAGCAGCTTTCTCCACGTCCTGGACCATGCCGATACGCTTGTTTTTCAGTTTCAGCTCAAAAAGCTTTTCCTTAATGGCTAAAATCTGGATGGCAGCAATAGCGGCATTTTTTGCTCCGTTAATGGCCATAGTCATAACGGGTACGCCGGGCGGCATCTGGACAGATGCCAGAAGAGCGTCCAGGCCTCCAAGCGTCGAGGAAGACGAAGCAAGCGGAACGGCGATGACTGGTAGCGTTGTATGGCTGGCGACAATGCCGGCCAAATGGGCGGCCATGCCAGCGGCGCAGATAAACACCTTGCAGCCGCGCTTTTCCCATTCTTTTACTGTATCTTCGACTCTCTTTGGTGTGCGATGGCCGGATGCAACAGTGCTGGCAAAGAGAACTTCATACTCTTCCAGCGTAGCCTTTGCCGGTTCAACCAGAGGTCGGTCGGAAATGCTGCCCATGATAATACCGGCCAAAATAGGATATTTTGGTGCCATAACATCCTCCATTTTCAGCCCGTTTGCACAGGCCGGGTTCAGGTTATTCCGCATCATGCGGCAATTTTGAAATGTAGAGTAATTTATCCGCTGCGTCGAAAGTGCGCCTAAAGAAGATCTTCAAGGCCTCCAGCTCCTCTTTGGCCTTTTTCGCCGCGGGTTCCACCAGTTTTTGCCAATTCAGCAAGCCGCGGAGTTCCTCGCGCAGCTCAACTGGCAATTGAAATTTCTCCATGAACGATTCGAGACCGCGGCCAAACTGTTCGGCGTTAGCATACGAGCCATCGTTATTAATGGAGATTTTTTGCAGTTCACGGTAGGGGTCGCCATCAATGCCAGCTCGTTTCAGAACCGTCTGAATCGAACTGCCTGCCATTCCGGGATACTCATCAAGAATCCAGCTGATTTTCTTGGGGTTCGGCTGATAGCTCTTCAGCTCTTTTGAGATACGCGGCAGAGCGATAAAGATTGGCATGAAGACGTTACCCAGATTCCGGCAGAGATAGGAACGACCCATGTCTCCGCCGTGGGGGAAGTCCATCAGCTCACGCGCCAGGTTTAGCAAGAGAGCTATGCTCTCGCGGAGCATTTTCCTTCCGCCTTCGTGGCCCCATCCGTTGGATTTTCCGGGCATAATAGAAGATCCTTTGGCGCCAGCCCTTTTGACCTTCACGAATAATTGCGCAGGACAGCTGGCAAGAGACAGAAAGTCGCTGGTGATCTTTATGACCTCGTTCAAAATGGCAGTGATGGTCATGAAGATTTGCGCCTCGACCACGTAAGTGACGGATTGGGCGGTGACGGGTTCATAGTGTAGGCCGAAGCTTTCCACGAAATCTTTGGCAAACTCCCACCAATCAATGTCGGGGTAGGCGGCGTAGTGGCACATGAGCTGGCCGGTAGCACCGCCCATCTTGCCGGAAAACGGCTGGAAGGTGTCGCGGTTAATCATGAGCTTCTTGACCAGATATTTGATCGCGTTGAGACCGATGACGGACTTGGTGCAAAGAGCAATCGGTTCGGCAGATTGTTGATGGGTGAACTCCGGAATGATCAAGGGCCCGTTTTGCTCGCAAGTTTCCACGAAGGTGATTTGATCCAGGCAATACGTGGAGAGAAACTTTATGAAGTGCCCGAAGAGTTCATTTCCCATGAGTCCCATAACGATGCTCATCGGGTCTTCCGAAGTGCCCGCGAAATGAAGTCCTTCCACGGAAGACTCAAGTTCCGGAAAAAGGTGGAGGACTTTGAGTTTCAGGTAGTCTCCCGCGGCCGCCGTGTCATGTTCAGTCACCCGTTCGATCAATTCCGCTTGGCGAACTTCCTCCGCGGTAATCCCAATGCCCTGAATTTTTTCGATGTCTTCCGCGCTTAGCTCCTGGATGATTTTTTGGTGCTTGAATTTGCCATTGTAGCTTTTCATGATCCGGGCCAACGCAAAGAAGTATTCCTTCATGACCATGAACCGGAGCAGCCCGAGACGGCGTCCAGAAGTGATATTGCACAAGAAATCCGTGCTATCGCCATAGCGGCCAAGTCCCGGGATTGGAGATTCCAATCGTTCCCGATCATCTCGCGTCAATTCGTAGCCGAAGAGTTCGTGCCGGCCGATAAATTTCCAGCCATATCCCGCAACCATTTCTTCAAGTTTTTTACTCATGTTCTCTCTCCCGAAAATATTTTATTAACTGATTGTCAGTGATATGGTTGAAATAGCTTTCGCTACATTATGAGGTTTTTAAAGTTCAGAAACACAAAAACCAAGCCCTCCCAAGCCTGGCCCTCCGTGCCTATAATCTAGGGAAAAACACGCAAAAAAGCAAGAAAATATTAGCCGGAACACATTTTCAGCTTTGACTTGAAAAATTGCGAAATACTTAGTAAAAATACATCATCAATAATTATGCTATAGCATTAATATTGTTGATTGTGACATTTTCAATCAAAAAACGAACCTCGCGGTCCGTTTTTTGAAAAGTATATAATTTGTAACCTAGAAACCCCGCACCTGAATCCTTTTTGTCTTCGTTGTATCAGCTTTCGGGAGCCTCAAAGTCAAAATGCCGTTTTTCATGGCGGCTTCGGCTTTGTCAGCCAAAACTTCAACCGGCAAAATCACCGAACGGGAAAAAGTTCCCCAATAACATTCCTGGTAATAATAGTTTTCACCCTCAACCTTTTCATCATTCTTTCTTTCACCGCGAATCGTCACCATATCGTTATTGATCGAAACATCCAGATCTTCCGGCTTCACTCCGGCAATTGTCGACTTAATAACAATATCATTATCCGTTTGGTAGACGTCAATAGTGAGCTGTCCCTCCGAATCGCCAGCCCAGCTCTCATCCTGTTCGGCTGGAGCTTCCGCTTCCTGCGCGGTCGGTTCGATTGAATAATCCTCCTGCGGAGCGGTCTCTGGCTGGATATTGGTTCCTCCATATGAAACCGGGGCGGTAGTCCCGCCGTAGCCGTATGAAGACTGGCCGTGCTCGCCGGGAATTTTTCTAGCGCCGGTTAGTCTTTCAAAAAATGATCGTTTTTCTTTCATATGATTTCTCTACGAATTACGAATCATATACGAATATGCGAATAATTTTAGGTGATTTTAGTATATAACCATCCGGCGATTTAATCAAGCTTGCGTATGTTGAAAATAATAATGGATATATTTATCAAAAAAGTTATTCCCAAAACGATTCCAACAAGCCAACTCGTGAACTCTCCTTTCTGGATGACGAGAAAATTGAAGAGAAGATGGATGAATGCCGGAGGGACAACCGTTCGCATTGCCAGAAATCTCACATTTCTTTCCCGGCTGGCGATGAGCGCTGAAATAAGGAAAAAAGTGAGAATATGAAGCAAGCCAATAGCTGAAAGGGAGAAAAGAGTGTCGCTGTCAAGGCTGCCAATATCCCAAATCTTTTTCCTGTTAGTGAGAAGAATGAGAAATATTTCCGCTGCGCCAAAGAACGATCCGGCGACGAGAGACGCCGCGAAGAATTTGAATCGGTTGAGATTGAAATATCCCCGCAAAATGAAAACAGCGGAAAAATATTTGAAACTTTCTTCAATAATGGCCGAAGCGACGAGAAAAAAAGTGAGATTATTATACACTTCAAAAATTATTTCTTTTCGGTAAAAAATGTTTACGACGACGGCCAGAAATTGTTCAGCGGCGACGGATGCCAGAGCCATCAAGACTCCAGCAAGCGGGGCGCCAAGAAGAATGCTCGTCATTTGTTTAGCCTTAAGTTTGCGTCAGCTTCGAGATTTCTCCATGTATTATAAAACGGTTTGCGGTTTTTCGAAAATTCCCACTTGAAATATCCGGCGGCGGCGATCATCACGGCGTTGTCCATTGAGTATTTTGCATCTGGTATCTGATATTTTGTATTTGGCATAACTTCCTTTATTTTTTCACCCAATTGTTTTCTGAGTTCCTTGTTTGCCGAAACTCCTCCGCCGAGGAGGATCGTTTTCGGCTTGAATTTTTTGGCGGCTCGGATTGTTTTTGAAACCAGCACGTCAATCACGGCTTGCTGAAACTCGGCGCAGAGTTCGCCGGTGATTTTTTTGCTTTTTAGAATTCGAGGATGGTCACGGACAGTATAAAGAAGGGCTGTTTTTAGCCCAGAAAAAGAAAAATTGAAATCAGGGGAATTGAGCATCGGTCTCGGCAAAGCTTGGCTTTGAGGAATTCCCGGGCGTTTAGTCGGGAAAGGGAAAATCCGAGCTTTAGCCGATGTTTGGAATTTATCAGCATAAGCGGAGACTATTGGTCCTCCGGGATATCCCAATCCCAAAATCTTCGCCGCTTTGTCAAAGGCTTCTCCGGCTGCGTCGTCAAGTGTCTGTCCGACAATCCTGAAATCCATATGTTTTTTCATGAGAATCAGCTCCGTATGCCCGCCGGAAACGATTAGGGCCAAAATAGGGAACCTGATAAGGTTCGACCTTGAGGAATTTCCTGACGGATAGTCCGGAAAGGGAAAGGTCGAATCTTGCAAAAAATTCGAGTAAATATGACCAACCACGTGGTGAACTCCCACCAGCGGTTTTTTCCAGGCATAAGCCAGGGTTTTCGCCGCGTTTGTTCCGATGAGAAGCGCTGGAATAAGTCCGGGACCCTGTGTGACGGCGATCAAATCAACATTGTTTTGCCTGATTTTATTTTTCGCAATGATCTTTTTGAGGAGCAAGGGCAGATTTTTGAGGTGATCCCGGGCGGCAAGATTGGGGACGACGCCGCCGAACGGGGCGTGCGTTTTTGTTTGGGAAGAGACATAATCATCCATGACAAAAAAATTGCCCTTTTCCGCTTTCACGAGGGCAACAGCCGTGTCGTCGCAGGATGTTTCAATAGCAAGAATTTGCATATTCTCCAGTATAAAGCATTTTGTGTAAAGTATAAAGGTTTTTTCGCGCATTTTTCGCTGCTCGGGTTGACTCTTGGTCGGTTTTCCATTATTATTCAGCCCGTGGCTTTGTGCCGCTATCGTCTAGTGGTTAGGACAGCGGGTTTTCAATCCGTTAACCGGGGTTCGATTCCCCGTAGCGGTACTAACAGCGATTTATTCGCGCCAAAAGTCTTGTTTAGTTCATATATAAGCCCCATTCGGGCGGTTCCAAATCCTTCGTCTCTTTTATACGAAATCCCCTCGGGAAATACCATTTTTTGGAACCTCGAATGTGATTGCGACAAATCCAGCCATTGCCTGCCAAGATCGCTGATAAAATTGTTAGCATAAGATAAAATCCCTTCAACATCAAATTGATCAATCCTTGTTTCGCTCAAGGATATTTTTGTTGCCACGATTTCATTTTCAATTTCTTCTTTGCGTTCTTGAAATTCTTTCTGGCTGTATGATCCGTCTTCCCGCATTTCAAATATTCTCTTTCTTTTCCCATCCAAAATAGCAATTTGCCTTTCATATTTTTGGGCGTCCATTCTGAAATCTTTGCCCTTTTCCTCCCATAAGTCCAAAATTGTCGCTTTGAAGATTGCCAAAAACTTTTCTTTCGGTGTTCTTCGCTTGAGTTCGGCGACAAAATCTTCTTCCAGTTTCTTTTTGTTTATCGCTTTGCCATACATCGCACAATCTCTATTCCGGCAATGATAATATAAATACTTTCCGCCGTTCCCAGTGGAACAGCTTCCCGTCAAAGGCATTCCGCAATGACCGCAAAGAACAGTCCGCTTGAGCGGGAAATTGGGATTCAATCGGTTGTGCTTCACTCTGTTTGATCTTCCCGATAAAATAATTTCGATTTTATGATATTCTTCTTTGGTTATCATAGGCTTATGGATTCCTCGAATTTCCTCTTTTGTCCACGGGTTCACTAGAATACCGGCGTAAAATTTCAAATGATTGCAAAATATCTTGCTCACGAATTGAGGACGGGTCTTTTTTCCTCGTATTTTGCTTAATCCCAGCTTATCAAATAGATTCAGCATCTCCGCTTGCGAATAGAGCCCTTTGGAAAATTCTTTCAGCCCCTTTTGAATAATGGGGAATATTTCTTCGTGCGGTTTGTCGGGTTCGTTTTTCTTTTCGCCCCTTTTCTTGGTTTGCGGGCTAATATAGCCAATTGGCGGTTGCCACGGATTTATTCCTTGATTCAACCTCGAAATCATTCCGTCAACACATCTTTGTTTTCTCACGGCATTGTCAAATTCAGCACTGCCAGCCAGCACCGTTTCAACGAATTTCTCGGCTGGATTATTGCCAATCGGTTCCGAAACAGAATTGAGCGTAGCCCCATAATCAAGAAGCATTTTTCGCACGTAAAAATGATCTTCCGTATTTCTCGCGAAGCGATCCACCTTGTAGACTACAAAAGCGTCAATCTTGCCTTTGTTTTTCCGGCAAAATTCAATAGCTCGCAAAAACTCGGCTCGATCCGCCGTCTTGGCTGAAGCCCCTTCTTCTCGGAAAACAGCCAAGACTTCAATGCCTCGATCTTTGCAGAAATTCCGGCAAAGCTCCTCTTGATGTTCGAGAGAAGTGCCTTTGACTTGCTCCTCGCTTGATACTCTTGTATAGATTATGCCTTTCATTTTTTTTATAACTAAAAGGACGGTTCTGGTGAATCCAACAAACTAAAAGCCTGTTAGCAGAACCGCCCATTTAGTCGGACGATAATGGCTTTTAGTATTTCATTGGATTCACACTTATATCATAGGCGAAATTTCAATCTTGAGCAAGATTATCAGCTATATTCCGCAAATATTCCGCAAATTCCTTTTTATTCGAGTTTACTGCTATATTCCCTAAAATCTTTTCGCTTTTTTCATTATTAAGTTTAATACCCTGCACAATTTCAATTTGTCTATCCTCGGCAATTTTTCCATAGCCGTATGATCCAAAAGTCGTTCCAACATCATTATGTCCCAAATTTTGACTGATTGCCTTTTTTTGTTCTTCGGTTAAGGGACTTTGAATAAACTCTTTTACTATCAAATCCCGAAATATATGGGGTTTATAATACGGAACACCGGCTTTGATAAATCTTTTTTCAAGTATTTTTCTCACGGAACTGCCGCTTTTCCAAAAAATCGGTTCAATTTCTCCCGTGCTAAAGTAGCAAATATTTTCGGCTCCTTGCTCTTTTTTGGTCGCGGGGAAAATCGGATCATCCGGTTTGAATTTTTTTTCTTTGACTAAATAATCATACCAACTCGTGAAATAATCCAAGGGCTTTGCAAACGAAAGAGGAACAAGAGCAGTTGTTATTCTTTTGCGAAGCTTGGTTTTTATCTCAAAATTTGGATCTTGATCAATGACCAGCTTATTTCTATCAAAACTTTTTATCGGCAAGCTTATCAGTGCGGAAAGCCTGATTCCAGAAAGATAAAGCAAGGATATTATAGCTCTATCCCTATTATCAACGTCATTCTTCACCTCAATACTCTCAATAACCGTCTTTATTTCTTCCACCGTTGGAACATTCTTTTTTTTGCTTTGAATAGCCGCTCTGGTTTCGTTTCTTGAAAGCTTCAAGCAATTGATAAATGACGGGTTGATTCTTGATCTGTATTTCGGTTGCAAGGCTAACCATTCGAAAAATGATCGTAGCAGCCTCAAAATGTTATAGGCGTAGCTTAGGCTTATTTTTTCTTCCGTGTTTTTCTTTTTCCTATTTTTCAACCAATCTCGAAATTCAACCGCTTGTTTTTTGTTGAAATTGGAAAAGTCGGCATTTTTCGTGAAATCCTGCCAATTCAAAATAGATTTTTCGAAAGCGGCGATTGAATCTTCCGAAAATCTTTCAATGTCTCTCAAATACTCAAAATAATCTCTTTTCGCCATTTCATTTTTTTGCAATGTGTTCATTTAGTTTAATTTAATTAATTGTTATATGTGGACATTTAAGCGTATAGAAATGTAATTATATAATCCCTTTGATAGACACTACACAAAGAGGTTGATTTTTTTATTGCAGAACTCACATAACCCCGTTTTTATTTGCTGGCTTCTATTCTGTTTTCCGATCTTTTTGCCGGTCATTTGAATTTTCTCACTCCCTGATATTGCTTTTACCGCCTTTTTGCACGTGAAGCAAAAATATTCATTTTCCCCAAGCTCAACTTTGTTTTTTGCCCGCTTTTTATCAAGAAACTCTTTCAGATCATCACCCATAACCAATAGGGGCTTTGCTGTTGGATCAAGAACTTTCAACCCGACTTTTGTCCACCGGAAACAAGATTTCTTGTTTATGCCCAGAAGATTCGATATTTCTTGGACGGAGTAAGAGTGTCTTGTTTTTATAAGTTTTGTATTATATCTGCCGGACATTGTGATTTTGCATATAATTTTAATCTCCTTAATCGTCTATCTTGATCCCTTTTTCCTCTTGCCATTTTTCAAAGATTATCTCGGCAAGCGAACGAAACTCGTCTCTGATTTGGGCGATTTCTTCATCGGAGTAATTTGGATCATTTAGCAATTCTTTGACTTGCTGAATCGTGAGCATCGGGTTAGTTATAAATTCGCCGTTTTATGTCTTTTTGGATTGCTTGAAACTTATTCGGCTCGATCAAGAGGCGACTGTTATAAAAATCATTAAGTAATTTATCCGTGTTGCCGGTTTTCTTGATCGCGAAAATGCACCGCGAAGAATCGGCTTTATCAACTTCTTGCAAGATATGATCGAAATATACAAGAACGCTACATATCAGCAGATCGGATGTTTGATAATAATTTTCCTGTCGTTCTTTTTTAATCGTCATAATTTTAATTTCTGGGAATGCTTCTTGCACAAAAAAACCATACCTACAGTATGGATCATTTATAATTTTAATCTTGAACTTTAGACTAGATTGGACTACTTCGGACTATTTTTACTATGGGCTAATTCCAACTCTTTTAAGAGAATCGTTTCTTTTATGCCCCTATAATCAAGTTCACTTTTCGAAACATTTTGATTGAACATTAAAGCAGTTTTTCCTCTTTTGGGGAAAAATAATTTTAAAATTTCTCCCTTAAAGCCAAGAGCATTGAAAATTGCGATGAATCTCTTTTTTCCGATTTCTTCCTTGATTCTTTGTGGTAGTTCACTTCTTTTTATTTCTCTGTTTGGATTTTCAAGCAAATAAAGAAAAAATTCTAAGTTGCTTCCGATTGCATACGGCTTACTAATCAAATAAGTTTCGTTTACCCAAATTTCTCTGTCCTTGACTGATAGATTGTAGTAGTCGCGCTCTCGGGAAATATCAGCTTTAAGTTGCATTTTTTCCAGTGTTTTTTCCAATTCCTTCTTCTTAAACTCTCTAAGCTTGTTGAGCTTCACATCAGAAAAACTGAATTTTGTTCCTCCTGAATAATTTCCCCTTCCCCATTCTTCAAAACAACCTGCCTCTTTTAGCTTATTGAAATAAGCTTCCAGCATCCGCGAATCATCCATTCTGTCCTCGAAGTTAAAATAGTAATAATCAATGGTTATGCCGGTCGCGTTATTTGTCTGGGACTGAAATTCGAATTTTTCAATGATTATGTCCAAGGCGTGATTGTATTTATCTTGTGAAGAGGCGAGGATTCTGTTGTGCTTTAGGCTTTGTCGATGCTGTCTTTCACTCTTCTTACTTTGAGTCTCAATCTGTCCTCGCAATAAGGCAAGTTCTATATTTTTTTCAATCGGCAGTATTGGTTTTCTAGTTAAAACATCATCATAACCCAAATCATAAACTGTTTTTTGTTCTGGTATTTTAAACGAGGACTCTTTTTCTCTCTCTGTATGGAGATTTTTTTCATTAATCTTTTTTAAATTTTCATAATCTTTCCATCTATCATCATAAATTTTTTCTAATCCTGAAAAGAATTTAACAAAGCGTTCTGGATCTAATGAAATTTCCACAATTCGCTCTCTAAACGCATCGTCCCTATATTCAAAAGATGTGATTTGTTTGCACTCCTGGAGATATTGCAGCGCCTTATATCTTAAATCTCCGAGTGTCTTGTCCGAAAAAGCTTGTTGGGTAAAAACGAGAGCCAAGGACGCATCAAAATTTTTTGCAATTGCATCAATAGAAACTTTTTCTTTTGGGAGAATATCCAATTCACTGCTTATTGCTCTGGTGGTGTCGTATAGCGCTGCGAAATTGAGCAAATTGAGTTCGCTTGGCGATTTTATTTCCATAGTAATTCTAATCTTAATTTCCTTTATTTTACGCCGAATAAGACAGAAAATCAAGGGGAATTTGCATATTTAAGCGAAAAGGGGTAATCTAAAATTGTTCACCTAAAACAGAATTTTTGTGAGGAGAAACTGCTTATTCTATCCGATTACGGGTAGCAATGGGCAGTCGAGTTCCATAATCGGACTCTCCTCACGGATTGTCTGTTATGGGTGAACAGCTCGGCTGTCCTTTTTTGATAGATCCGTCTGATAAAAATGAAGATTAATATAATGGATTGGTTAAAAAGCAATAGATTATATTTCTCAATGGCAGTCATTTTTTTGGCTGTTTTTTATAATTTTTCTTGTTGTGGAAAAAGCTTTATAAAAGGGATAAATTATCCGTAATACGGATTTATTACGGACAGACCATGTAATATTAGAAGTGATATGTATTGCAAAAAATGTGGGAATGAAATAAAAGATTCTGCTAACTTCTGTAGAAATTGCGGGACAAAAATAGATGTTGCTGAATACAGACCTCTAATTCGAGTCAATTTTTATAGTGAAGATTGGACAAGAAGAAGGGTTTTTGCCATTGCTTCAATGCCATATTATGACGTAATGGCGGATGAAAATTTTATATATTTCATCAAACTCCCAAAATATGACTCTAGCCTAGTGGGGTTAATAGTTGGTTTACTGTTATTTAATATTATTGGTGCGTTCATTGGAGCATCAATCGGAAGCTCAAGCGATGCGAAAAAAAGAGGATTATATAGGGCAGCTTGGATTGATTCTGGAAACAAGATAATTTCAAATGATTTTGCAAAAGACATTCAGATCAAAATTCCAATAAATGAAGCAAGAGAATTATTGACTCTAAAAAAACATCAGATATTTTTTTCCAATGGAAAAGAAAAATTTGTGTTGAGGAAGAACAAGGGTGAAGTCGAGAGATTAAATAATTTCTTACAAAGTGATGTTTTGTGAAAAATGTGGTAATAAATTAACAGCAGATTCGAAGTTTTGCGATAGTTGTGGGTTTAGTATCTCGGATAATTCTTTTTCTGCGACTAGTGATTTAAATCATCAAAATATTGAAGCCAATAAGCATAATAAGAAAGTGCTTATTATATTTTTTTCAGTTCTAGCTATATTTTTTATTTTTATTATTTATTTAGATTCTTCTGATAATCCAACTCCAAAAGAAGAGCAAATAAACAATCCCAGCATCGAAAGTCTGAATTCTTTAGATAAACAGCAAAGTGATAGAAAAGCAAAGCAAGCAAAGGCGGACGCATACGAAAATATATCTGCGGCTGTTGTAAACATCCTGTGTCCATATTCAAACGAATTATTTAGTATTGATAGTGATGGGACTGGAGGATCGGGAACGATTATAGACGCAAGCGGTTTGGTTGTTTCAAATTCTCATATAATTCCGCAAGACCAGAAAAACTTGAATATAACAGAGGATGGATGCTTTGTAATATTGCCAGATATCAAAACTGGAGCACCAAAAGAAATATATCTTGCAAAACCGCTGGTATTTAATGATTTGAGTGATAAATATGATTTAGCCTTTTTGACTATTTACGATGTTTATACCGATGAGAATGGTCAACAATATGGAAAATATCCAAAAGAGCTTCCAGTATTTGATGATACCGGACTTTGCAAAGAAGAACAGATTAAGCTTGGTGAAAGCGTTAGGATTATCGGTTATCCCATATCAAGCGGAGGATATAATTTGACAATTACAGACGGCATTGTTAGTAGTTTTTCAGATGATGGATTGATTCTAACATCTGCAAAAATTGACCAAGGAAATTCAGGTGGACTGGCAATTGATAAGGATGGGTGCATGTTGGGAATCCCATCATCAGTTAGCAGGGGTCAATATGAAAATTTAGGTGTAATTATTCCAGCGAGCTCTATGAATGATTTCATTAAAGAGATAGAAAAAATATTAAATCAATAATAGTATGTATTGCATAAAATGCGGAAGAAAATTAAAGGAATTCGATAATTATTGTGATCATTGCGGTAAAAGAATATCTGGAAGTGAGATAAAGAATAAAGAAACAGGAAAAATTGATCTACCAAGATCTGGATTTACTAAAGAGTTTAACTTCAAAAAACAATTTTTATTTTGGTTTATTCCGTCGGGCTTGATATTGTTGGATATTTTTTACCTCACCTCATCCAATATATTCATTAGCCTAGTATGTTCAATTATCATAGGGGGGATTTTTGCATTCTTGATAATTCAGATAAGGAGAGAAAACTACATGCCGAAACAAAAGAAAATTATTAATCAAATTCCAACTTATCGGGAAAATAGAACAGCTACATCTCTCTCTAAACCAATTATTAAAAAATCTTGGCTGGACAGTCAAGCAGTTAGGACAACGTTGATTGTTTTAGGTGTTGGGGTAGTGTTAATCTTTAGATTTGGTGATTTTTTAAACAACGATGCTGTCGAAAAAAATAATCAAGCAATCTCAGACCTTAATTCCGGAAATAGTAGTCAAGCCATATCGCATCTGCAGCAAGCTTCTGAAGGAGCAATCACAAATGATACAAAAATAAACACTCTTAAAAATCTCGCATATGCCTATTCAACCGAGGGCAAAAACGATTTGTCATTGAAAACCTTTAAGGAAGCACTTGCATTAGCAAGTAATGATTCTTTCGATTATTATTTAATTTCTGGTGAAATAGGATTATTAGAGAGGAAACCTGACCTAGCTTTGTCAAATTATAACAAAGCATATCAAATCAATCCCAACAATTTTCAGATAAATAATGCTCTTAATCTGTTTTACATTGACCTGGATGAAAGTGCAAAATCCTATGCAAATTATCCAAAAGCTCTGGGATATGCCCAAAAGGCTTACGAGGTTAGTGAAGCGTCGGTTAAAAATATTGCCAAACAAAATCTCGCTATATCTTATCTTTTTAACAAAAAATATGAACAAGCAATAACGCTCTTTCTTTCAGCTGATTTAGCTAAAGAGCCCTATGCTAATTATTGGCTTGGTGTTACATACGTAGCAAAGGGAGACTCTGCTAATGCTAAGATTTATCTTAAAAAAGCAAAAGATGCTGGAATAAAACTTGAGCCGGAACTTTCTGAATACCTATATTAAATCCTGAGGTTAACGTTTATTATACATACAAAAATGCTTAGGTTGCTTAATAGAAAAAATTATCTAATTTCAGTAGTTATTTTCTTGGCTATCTTTTTTCTATCCGGATGTTCGGATTATTCCACGGAAAAAGTTGAAGAAAGCCCTGCATTTGAAGATACTCCTGTTATTGAAGATTCAGATTCTGATCTATACGATCAAGAGCCTCAAACATTCAATGGATATGAGTGCACTGATGATTGTTCAGGACACGAAGCTGGTTATAATTGGGCTGAAGAAAAAGGCATAACCGATCCAAGTGATTGCGGAGGAAATTCAAATTCCTTTATAGAGGGTTGCGAAAGCTATGCCGAAGGACAGTAATGATTATGATAAATAGTAATTTTTATTAAAATGATGAAGAAAATATTTTCACTCACATTTATTTTATTATTGGCACTGTTTTTATCTGGATGCAGCAGTGAGCCAGCAGTCAAAAAAAGTGATACAGGAATTTGTCATAAAGATGGAACAAACTATTACAAGAACACAAAGAATTTTACTCCCTATGATTCGATAGAGGATTGTCTCGATAGCGGAGGAAGGTTGCCTAAAAAATAAATACATATGGGATATAATTTTTTCGATTTATTAACTAAGATTACACCTACCTTTACAATAAGACATAGAATGCGTTTTTTTGGCATGCAATCTATAGAAAAATATAAAATTGTTGGAAGTCGCAACAAAGAAGTGGAGGAGCTCATAACCATTTGCAGATATTGGGCTGAACAAATATTAAAAAGAAATCCAGATGACGAAGAAGCTAAAGCATTCAGAAATTTTCCAAATAAATCTTTTTCAGATTGGATTAAATCAAGGGAAGAATAAACTTCTATTTTTTTCAACAATATGGTCAACTACATTTTTATCATCATAATAATAATCAGCTATATTATTCTTTGGTTTATCATAAATCTTTTAGCTTATTTTTTGTCCGTTGCTTTCAAAACCAAAAAAATATTTGGAGTGATGGCAGGGTTGGCATACATTGTTTATTACATTTTTAATTTTTTATTAGGAATAGGATTAATTTGGTTCGGAATATTGCTTTTAATAAATAGAGAATTTCTTTGGTTTATTATTTATCTGTTTATCGGAGCAAGCATAATAAGCTTTATTATCAATTTGCTCCAGTTTCCCTTTATTTTTCTCACGAATTATTTTTCGTATAAGATTCAGGAAAGAGATTTTGATGATGACATAGCAACTGCAGAAATAATTGGCGAAAAAGGCAAAGTAATTAAAAGAATTGAGGGCGATACTGCGATATTGGTCAGACTCGCTAAATATTTTGTCCTTCTTTACATCCTAAATTTTGCATCTGTATTTCTTAATCCGGAAAAAATTGCAACATGGAGATGGGGTGATTATATCCTCTGGCCTTTTTTGTGGCTTATTTCTCAAGCTGTTGTTGTTGGTATTCTGTATATTATTTATCACAAGATAAGGTTTAAATTGTTTTTTCCTGAAGATAAGCGACATTTTTTTATTCAAGTTTTTAAGATATGTTTCTTTTTTGTATTAATAGCAACTATCTTGATATATGGCATATTATATTTTATTGAAAACAAAGCAGATAAAAATACTAACGAAATTCAGGACATTACATCGCAAGAACAATCCAGCGCGCTATATGATGCTTCTTCGTGGGAAATTGTAAATATAATTAATGAAGATGTTAATGGAGATAATCAAGCCGAAGAGATTTATTATTTAAAATCAATTAAATCTGCGGGGGTTGATGCGGCTGATAAAGATGAGTTTGGAATAAAAATTGTTGTTGCAAAGGACAACAATATTTTATTCGAATATTCTCCAAGCGAAGATAAGGCTACCGATAAATATTGGCCAGTTGGCTATTATCGATCTGACACAAATTCTTCAAAGAATTTTTATCTCGACGACTTATCAGGAGATCGGTTGCCAGAGATTATTGTCCAAACTGGTATCACAGGCGCGTCTGATATTGAAGACTGCTTGAATATAATCAGTTATAACAAGACAAATCAAACATTCAATTTAGTTAATAAGGAGGAATTTTGTTACACCTTTAACACTGGCATCAAATTTGATAATCTTTCTTCTTTAAATGGCCGACAAATAATTAAGGCTGTTCCCTTAAATGGCGAGATTGTAGGGAATAAAGTCGAGCAGTCCTTTTCAATCGATGTTTATACTTGGTATGGTAATAATTTTTCAATATTGAAAAAATTTAAAAGTTCAAGATCATACGAAGGCGGATTGAATGCTCTCGATGGGGAAATTTACTTAATAAGAAAATATTTTTGGAATTTATCATCTGATGATCTAAAAATACTTCAGACAGATCAGGCAGTTCGGGATCTTAAAACAAAGGCAGATGCTTATCGACAAATGATAGATCTTAAAAATAGAAAAGCTCAAACTCTGTTAAATCAGATTAATCTAATAAATGAACAGATAAATAATTCAAACTTATCAGAAAAAGAAAAGACAGAATTGCTAGAAGAAAAAAATTATCTTTTGCAAAAAACTAGTGAGGAAGAAGATAAATATAGGCAACTGCTAGAGCAGGTAGATAAACAAAAAAATGGACTGCTTAATGATATAAATAAAATGGAAAGCGGGGTGAAATTATGAAAAAAATATTATTTGTTATCTCGATTTTAGCGTTCGGATTTATAGCCGTAAATTTTGCCAGTGCATATTCTTACAGAGTTGGCGGATATTACAGGAGCAGTGGAACGTATGTTCAGCCGTATTACAGAACATCTCCCGATAGCTCTCGCTGGAACAATTATTCGACGCGAGGAAACTATAATCCTTATACCGGACAAAAGGGATATACCAGCCCGTATCGTTCTTACAACTCATATAGATCATACAGCCGATGGTAGCAGTATTCACACATTTCACTTAAAGGAAAGCGAAAACAAACGCAAGGGGATCAACAAAAACTCAAATCATATAACTGGCAGGAATGTTCTTGTTGACCCTCGCACAACTTGATTTTGTTGCGACACGCTCTTTTTTCTTGCCAAAAATTGCCTGCAAGCTTTCGTCAACTTTTGGAGAAAAGAGGCGTTTCGCAAAAAACGAAGTTGTGCAACATTTGTTTTCGCACTTTTTATACAACCCCCTGCCCCCTTTGCAAGGGGAAAGCCTTTCTTTCGCATCGAGCGTGCAGAAAGGCGTTATACGGGCGTGCTCGCTTCGCTACGCCTTGAACAGGGCTCAAGCCCTGCCATTCGGCAGGAACGCCCGTATTGCCCCTGAAAGCCGCCTAGAAAGGACTAACAACGAAACTATAATCTTGCTTCAATACTTCTCTTAATTCTTGCCACTGCTTCAATTCTGTGATAACTTGGTTCCAACTATTGAGTAGGTAGTGTACCAGAATGAAATATGGAGCAATTTGCTTGTTTTTTGGAAGGTGTGTTATGATTCCTGAAGATTTCAGGGGGATTAATAAGCTTTAATAAAAAAACCACATGAAAAAGAAAGAGCTTGTGGAAGCCATCGTGGCAAAAACCGAGATGGCGAAAAAGGACGTTCTTATGGTCCTTGAAACAATGACGGAAGTCGTGAAAAGCACTGTCACAAAAGAGGCAGTCGAAATTCCGGGGATCGTGAAGATCGAGAAAAAACATCGAGCCGCCCGGATGGGGCGCAATCCGATGACCGGAGAATCTATCAGCATTCCGGCCAAGACTGTGCTGAAAGCCCGGGTTCTCAAGAAGCTCAAGGATGCGGTGATGAAGTAGTTCAAAGTTCGACTCTAGGCGGAGCCGATAGTCGAACTTTTCGAAACAAAGGATTCCGCAGTAATTTGCGGAATTTTTTGTTTATTTAAAGCTCGGCTTTTTTCCTTCCCCGACTGCCGTCGTGGAATTCCTCAAAGCCAAGCTTTTGATCCCGCCATGATTTGCGGGGTTTTTTGTTTGTTTAAAAAGCTAAGGTTTACACTTCTTATTTTATAATGCTACAATCTTCTTGTTGACAATAGACTATGTCGCAAGATTACGCCCATGGAAAACAAGAAAAATTCCCAAATAAACGAGCCGATTGCGGAGTTTCTCGAAAAACTCAGACAGCAGCTGGAAGCTGAAAAAATCCAGAAAGCCGGAGAAAAGGAGGCAGAGATCGAGGAAACAGGCGAAAGCATGGCTCTTCTTTATGAGAAAGTAAGAAATCTCATCGAATACAACGATGATCATCTCATCAAGAGAAATGCCATTGAGCGAATTTTGAAACGCAATCTTCTCATTGAATTTCGCCGTGAGGATTTCACTGAACAGTTTCTCGAGGAGCTTGCCATGAGCGGATATCTTGAAAAGGGAAAAACCGGAGAGGAATTGAAAACAAAGACTGCGCGCATAATTGCCAAATACCAAAAAGCCTCGGGGGCAATTTCAGGCTATGAGGTGAAGAGGTGGCTGGTTGGCATGGCTTCCTGCGAAATCGAGGAAACTCTGTTTTCCAATCCATCCAGATTTGCCCTGGTCCGGGCCATGTATGAGACAGCGAAGAATAGAGTTGAAATCAAGGGCGCGAAAAAAGTGAAGGAGAGCGAAAAGAACATCCAAATTTTTCTTGCCGTTGTGAGATCAATCGCCAAACCGGACAATGCCATGCTCAATTTCGTCCTCTTCAAACTGTATCTTCCGGAATGGTTCAAAAAGGACCTTCCGGACAGTGAATTAGCCATGATGCTTTCCGGCTTTCCGGCGCTCATCCATTCGATCAAGATGAAAATTTCAAGCCCCGTTTCGGTGAAAATAGGAGTGGCGCTTCGCAAGTATGCCGTTTATTTCAATATTTTTTATGAGTCGGCGCTTCAAAATATTTCCAAAATAGAAAAAATCGTCGGAAATCCCGAGTCGCTCAATTTTGCGGTCCAATTGGCGGCTTCCGAAGTATACGATCGGGAGATGAGAAAGTTCTGGAAAAGAGTGAAGAGAAGCCTTTATTTTCTCATAATTACCAAAATATTTTTGGCCGTGGCGGTGGAATATCCCTTTGATTTTTATGTCATCGGACAAGTCAATACGGTTCCAATAATTATCAACCTTTTTCTTCCGCCGCTATATCTGTTGGTCCTTTCAACAACCATACGCCGCCCCAGCGACCAAAACTCCGCCCTGATTGCCAAAGGGGTCGGAGAAATTGCCTACGGCCGCGAAGAAAAGCCGATTGCCGAGATCCGTCTTCAGGAAATCGAAACTTTCTCTGATTGGACGCTGAATCTATTTTTCATTCTCACCTACGGGATTTCATTCGGGCTTGTCATTTGGATTTTGAATATCTTGAATTTCAATTGGCTCGGAATCTTGATATTTCTTTTCCTTTTCAGCGTGATAAACTTTTTCAATGCCCTGGTGCGCCAGCCAGTGCGCGAACTTCTTGTCGCCCGTGAAAAAGAGGGAATGATCGGGATGCTCATAGACACCCTTTCAATGCCCCGACTTCGGATGGGGAAGTGGATGTCGATCAACTTTTCGCGAGTCAATGTTTTTATCTTCCTTTTTGATGTTATAATAGAAGCGCCGTTCAAGGTAGTTGTCCGATTTATCCGGGAATGGGCCGGATTTATCCGAAGAAAGAAAGAGGAAGTGATTTGAAAATTGCCAATTGGCCCGATAAAATCCCAAATCAAAAATCCAAGCTACCGGACATTGTGTCGTCGGGGCTGGGTATTGATTGGATTAATCGGGTCGATTAGGAATTAGGAATTATGTCCAAAAAATATTGGGATTATTTCATTCTCGCAGTGATTGTCCTGCTTGCTGCCGCTGTCAGGCTGTACCACTTTTCAGACTGGCTTTATTTTGCCATGGATCAGGCGCGCGATGCGATGCTCATTCGCGAAGCGTACGATAACGGCATTTCAAATTTGCCCCTTCTGGGTCCCCGGGCGGCGGGGACATTTCTCCGGCTCGGGCCGATCTTCTATTATTTCCAATTTCTTTCGGCGAAAATTTTCAATTCGACTGATCCGGCGGTTCTTGCTTATCCGGATGTGTTTTTTTCCATCCTTTCCATTCCGCTTTTCTATTTTTTTCTTCGGATCTATTTCCAAAAAACATCTTCTCTCCTGGGGACGGCTATTTTTTCCGCCAGTTTTATTGCTATCCAATACGCGAGATTCGCCTGGAACCCGAATGCCATTCCTTTTTGGATTCTGCTCACTTTTTTTGCTCTGTTGAAATTCTCCCAGTCAAAAAGAGAAAAAGAAAAATACGCCTGGCTCTCTGCAATGGCAGTCGGATGGGGGGTGGCCAGCCAGCTTCACTTTTTGGTTTTTGTCGCTTTGCCGATTCTCATAATCATATCCCTCGCCTGGAACAGGAATTTCAAAAAAATGGGGTGGAAAGGGGCGGGTCTTGTCATTTTGATTCTCCTCATTTTTTATATGCCGGTCATTTTGAGCGACTTGAAGACTGGCGGGGATAACGCGAAACAATTCATTTTTGCCCTCAAAAACAAGCCTCAGACGGAATATTCGATCTCGCAAAAATTTTTCCAAAACTTTATAAACCATGGGAACTACTATACCCTTTATCCGACTTCGTATATCAGCCGGACGGGGAAAATATCAATGCTTGCCGGTCTTGTTTTGATTTTTGCCACTCTTCTCAAAATATTTTGGGGGCTGAAAGAGGAAAAAGATGAAGAAAAAAAATCCTTTTTGCGGGTCGTCTATGTTTGGTTTTTTGGTTTTTTCTTTCTTCTTATTCCGTTTGCGTTTCAGGTCCGCCCCCGTTTTTTCTTCCCGGTTTTTTTCCTGCCGTTTGTATTTTTCGCTTTTTGGTTTGATTGGGCATTGAAGTGGAAAAAGAAAAAGCATCTCGGGAAAGCGCTGGCGGCGATTGTTTTTCTGGGTGTTTTTTTTCTCAACTCGGAAGCGATCCGCACCTGGTATACAAGCCTTGCCAAAGAGAAGGATCCCGAGCCCTGGATGGGAAGGATGCTTGTTATCCAGCAGTTCCAAAATGTCACCGCAACGCAACTTGAAAATCTGGCCGGCTATTTGCGGGAAAGAAGCGCGGACGAAGAAAAAATATTTGACCTTCATGGAAACATGACCTATCGGGTTCCGGTCCAATATTTTTTGGAAGCAGATCCGCCGGTTGACTACGGCCTCATTACAAAAAGCGACACGGATCCGTCAAAGCTCTATTTTGCCATGACTTCCGACAAAGACGGCTATGATGCCGTTCCAGCGGATATCCGGTCCAAATTCAACCTGGTTGCCGCCCATTCTTTCAGTTATCGCCTGAAACTTTTTGAGATGGAGCTCAAAGCCATTCAGCCGGAATTCAAAAAAGAAAAGAAAACGGAAAGCAGTGAAGATGAACAGAAGACGCCCCGTCCCAGAAGAACAGAGAGGCTAAAGTGGGAAGAAATATTATAGAATTTCATTATGAATCCTGAAAAAAAATTCGAAAGCAACCCTTTTTTTCTGAAAGGCGACAATGGCATCGGGGTTTTGTTATTGCACGGCTGGACTTCTCCGCCAGACGAGCTCCGGCCGCTCGCGGAGCATCTCAATTCTTTCGGGTACACAGTTTCCGCCCCACTGCTTTTGGGTCATGGAACAAGGCCAGAAGACCTGGAGCATGTCAAATGGAAAGATTGGCTTTCCCAGAGCCGGGAGGAGCTTGAGAAACTGAAAGAACATTTATCCTTCGCCACAGGCGCGCTTTATAACGATACAAAAAAGGACAGGGTTTTCTATTCCGGAAAAGAACCCGTGGCGAAGGTCGAGAAAAAGATTTTTGTCGGCGGAATTTCTATGGGAGGAAACCTGGCTTTGATGGTTTCCGATGACAAATCGGTGGCCGGAATCTTCACTATGGGCGCGGCGATGCACTACAAATTGCATTACCTCGTGAAAGTGTGCCTTTTTTTCATGGGACTCACAAAAAAATACCGGAACAAATATTATCCGTTCTGGGTCCGAAAAAAAATGGGAGACCGCAAGGTATATTTGCGATATCCGATTGAAAGCGCCAAAGAAGTCGTGCGCCTTTCCGATGCGACGCGGAAATTTTTGCCCCAGGTCACCAAACCTATTTTCATTATGCAATCAACATCCGACCATATGGTCTCAAGAAACTCCCCGAAGATGATAACGAGTGGCGTGAAATCAAAAATCAAGGAAATATTCTGGATAGAAAATGCCTACCATGTTTTTGCAGGGAAAAAAGAGGTGTGGGAGAAAATTGAGAGTTTTATTGAAAGAATTGTGAATTGTGAATCTTGAATTGCGAATGGAAATATAGAATTTAAGAATATAGGATTTTTTTTGTTGAGCAATCCGAGTAAATTCAATTTTCTGGATTCCTATTCTCAATTCCCAATTCTAAATTCATAATTCAAAAAAATGCGGATAGCGTTTTTTACCAACAATTATCTTCCCAACCCCTTTGGTGTTTCAGGTTCCGTCGAGAGTTTCCGGAAAGAATTTGAAAATCTTGGACACGAGGTATTTGTATTTGCTCCGAAATGGCGGGGACACAAGGACGAGAATCAAAACGTTTTTCGCTATCCCGCGATTGAGACAAATATAAAAATAAAATTCCCGCTGGCATTTCCGCATTCCCTGAAGATTCGCGGGAAGCTCAAGCGTCTTCAAATTGACATTGTCCATTCCCAGCATCCCAATCTTCTCGGCAGTGCGGCGGCATATTGGGCAAAGAAAAAAAATGTTCCGCTGGTATTCACCTGGCATACGCTCTATGACCAATACGCCCATTTTGCGCCATTTGTGCCGGCAAAAATAGCCGCTTGGTGGACAATCAGAAACGCGAGAAATTATGCCAACCTGTGCGACGCAGTAATCACTCCTACGCCGTCAGTGGCAGATATAATCAAAAAGTGGGGCGTGGCAAATGAAAATATCACGGCTATTCCGACAGGAGTGGAGGAAAAACAATTCGAAAATCCGGACAGGGAGTCCTTGAGAAAAAAATATAACATTAGAGATAATGAAATATTGCTTACTCTGATCTCGCGGCTTACCGCGGAAAAGAATGTTGGTTTTCTTCTCGATGCAGTGTTGGATATTTTACGAAATAATAAGTCCGTTAAATTCATGATTTGCGGAGACGGGAATCTCAAAAATAATTTGGAAAAAGTTGTTCGGGATAGCGGGCTCGCAGGGAGAGTGATATTTGTCGGCATTGTCTCCGGCGCCGAAAAGAAAAACTATTACGCCGCGGGGGATATTTTCGTCTATGCTTCGAAATCGGAAACGCAAGGGATGATTCTCACTGAAGCCATGTATTCCGGCCTTCCGATTGTCGCGGTGCGGGCGACAGGAGTGCGGGATATTGTCGAAGACGGCAAAACAGGATTTTTGGTCCCGGAAAATAAGCAGGAATTTCAGGAGATGATTGAAAAATTGATCAGTGATCCAATTTTGAGAAAAGATTTTTCCGAAGAGGCGAAAAAAACGGCAAGAGAAAAATACACCGCGAAAATTTGCGCGAAAAAAATGCTGGAAGTTTATGAAAAAAGCCGAGCTTTGAAAAACTCCCGATTTATCGGGAGTTAAGAAAGGCTTGGCTTTGAAAAAAAATATAACGTTTTCTAACCTTGAATTCGCAGGATATGAAAGTGCTTCCCCGTAAATTCTATTCCCGAAACACGATGAAAGTTGCCCGAGATCTTCTCGGCTGTTTTTTGATCCGCGAGTATCGGGGAAAAATTTGGCGGGCGATGATCACCGAAACAGAAGCCTACCGCGGCGAAGAAGATTTGGCGTGCCATGCTTCAAAGGGGAGAACGCCAAGGACGGAAGTGATGTATGATGAGCCAGGACATGCCTACGTCTATATGATCTACGGCATGTATCATTGCCTCAATATTGTCACCGAAAAAAAAGATTTCCCTGCGGCGGTTTTGATACGCGGCGCAAAAATTTTTGGACGTCGGACGTCTAAAGATGGGGGTCCGCCGGATGTCCATCTGGGCGGTCCAGGAAAACTCTGCCAATTCCTGAAAATCGATCGGAAACTCAATAAATGGGATCTGACGAAAGGCGAGAGGCTCTGGATCGAGCATCGAAATCCGAGAGCTAAGCTCTTGGCTATAAAAAAATCAAAAAGAATCGGCGTTGACTACGCTCAGCACTGCCGGGAATATTTGTGGAGATTTAACCTAAAATTATAGCTATTATAAGGCTTATATAAGGTATAATATCTCTATGTTTCATGAAACATTCCGACCATTGACAGGAGTGTTTTATTTTGATATAATAACCCGTTGGAATGAAAAACCGGGATTTTGCGGCGAGAATGATGGAGGGGAGAATTTCAAAGGCCAAAAATCGCCACGGGAATTATATACTAGTTCTTTGCAACTACCCCGTCGACGCTTACGGCTTGCGATCTTCTCTTCATCATTCTCTTCGTGAGAAGGGACCCGCCGACGCTAAAGCTTTGGCAGGGCAAGACTGCTCTTTGAGAAAATCTCAACTGCCGCAATGTGAAAATTATTTCTAGTTTTCATTTTTGGCAGTTGAATGAAATATTTCAAAAAAAGAAGAGGGAGATAAGATGAAAAAATTAGTTATTTTGGCCCTAGTCGCCGCCCTGTGCGGTCTGATGGTGGTTAATGCGGTGGCGCAGGCTGCGACGTATCGGTCTGACTTTATCAAGAGCCAGGCCAAGTGGTTTTCTGAGCAGTATCCGGACCGTCATGGCATTGCCATGCCCTTCGCCTGGGGAACTGGCAAGTTTCTGAAGGAAAGTGGAACTCCTCTTCCCATCGAATGGTATGCCTACTCGAATACGGACGGCAATATGATCTTCATCTTCGACTTCGTCATGCCCAAGGATGAGCTGGAGAAGATGCAGGTCCGGCGGGGTTGGGATGTATGCGTCCCGGAAGGCGACAAAAAAACCACTCTGATTGCCCTGGGCAACGGTTGGGCTTTAGGGGAAGATAAAATCATTGACAAAGGAGGAGTTATCCGCCAGGGAGTGGCTGAACTCAATCTGATCAGATATTTCAAGGATCTTCGGATCCGAGAATATCTTGATTGAAGGAGGTAGTATGGCAAAATATTTTTTTTGTATAGGCCTGGCGCAAATTGCCTACGCTGGCTATCGTGCCTTTTATCCTTTTCCTTGTTGGGGAGCGGCATGGGGATGGGCGGCTGCGATGATCGCGCTTCCGTCAGTTCTGTGGTTTCTGGTCTCTGGGCTGGCGCGTAACCGCCAGAAAGTAGCTCAATAAAATAGGAGCCTCGCAGACAACATTCGCGAGCGCTCAGGGCAGAGGTCCCAATTGACTCTGCCCCCTCATCCGAGTTCGCCAGCGCGTTATCGCTGTCTGGCGAATTCAGATGAGGGAAATATAAAACAGCCCGGTGCGAAACCCGCGGCTGTTTTTTGTTTTTATAAAATATTTGAGAAGTAGTATCTTTATATAAAATGCATCAATGCGCTAGCGTATTGATGCAAGGCATATCATTATATTATTCCAGGTGGATTTCTTTATCAAACTTATCTAAAGCAATTTTGAGAACTGGAAATTGTTTTAGTTTCGGGTCAAATTCGAAAAGGGATTGAGCTTCAATCCGCGCTTGCTGAATGAGTTTCACGTCCGAAAGATGCTGCATGGCCGCGTCGGCGAGGCCGGATTGGCGCTTTCCGATGAATTGGCCCGGGCCGCGGATTTCAAGGTCTTTTTCGGCGAGCGCAAAACCATTTTCTGATTCAATAAGAGCTTTCAATCTTTTATTTGCATTCGCCGAAGCCGAATCGGTGAAAAGAAAACAATACGACTGGTGCTCGGAGCGTCCGACTCGTCCGCGGAATTGGTGGAGCTGGGCCAGGCCGAATCTTTCCGATCCCTCGATGACCATGATCGTGGAATTCGGGACATCCACGCCGACTTCAACAACGGATGTGGAAACCAGAATATCAAATTCTTTATTTTTAAACTTGGCCATTATTTCCTCTTTATCTTTCGGCTTCATCCGGCCGTGAAGCAAGCCAATGCGCAAATTCAAAAATATCTTTTCGGAAAGATTTTTATGCTCCTCTGTTGCCGCTTTTCCGGAAATTTTTTCTGATTCTTCGATAAGGGGGAAGATAAAAAAGGCTTGCCGGCCTTTTTTTATTTCAGAGCGGATAAATTGATATATATTTTCTCGATTGGTCGGGGTGACTATTTCCGTAATAATTCTTTTTCGGCCTTTTGGGAGCTCATCAAGAATTGAAAGGTCTAAATTGCCAAAAAATGCGAGAGCCAGCGTGCGGGGAATGGGGGTAGCGGTCATAGACAGCAAATGAGGCACGGAGCTCTTGAGATTATCCTTCAGGTTAGCGGCTGCTTTTTGGAGCCGGGCGCGCTGTTCAACTCCGAAACGGTGCTGTTCGTCAATGACAACCAGAGCCAGATTCTTGAACTCGACAGATTTTTGAATGAGCGCGTGCGTGCCAATCAGAATTTTTATTTCTCCCCGCCGGATTTTCCCGAGGAAATTTTTTTTCGTGTTTTTTTTCCAGACCGTCCGGCATTGGCTCGCCGTCAAAATCCCGACTTTTTGGGAAAAATTTTTGAAGATTTCTTTGAAAGTCTCGAAGTGCTGGATGGCAAGCACTTCCGTTGGCGCCATGATGGCTGTTTGGTATCCGGCCATCATTGTTTCGAGAGCGGCAATCGCTGCCACAACTGTTTTTCCCGAGCCGACGTCGCCCTCGAGGAGCCGGTTCATTGGATGAGGCTTTTCAATATCTTTCAAAATCTGGAATGTTGATTTTCTTTGCGCGTCAGTGAGTTTGAAGGGGAGGGATTCAACGAAATCTTTGGCCAATTTTTCATCAAATTTGATTGAAACCGCTTGGCTGTTTTCCCAATCTTTCCGCGTCCGCACGCTGACAAGCTGAATGAGAAACATTTCTTCAAAGGCCATCCTTTTTTGGGCGGCTTTTATTTTTTCGAAGCTATCCGGAAAGTGCAGTTGCTCAATTGCTTCCCGCGCGCCGATCAGTTTTTGCCTTTTGAGAATCGCGTTGGGAACCACTTCCGCAATTTCAGGCGAGTATTTTTTGAGAAGCTGGCTTATTTTCCAGCGGATCCATTTTGAAGTGACGCCGCGAGTTTCCGGGTAAACCGGGACAATCCGGCCGGTGTTTGTGGGCGCCCGTCTCGCGTTTTCATAGGCGGGACTTGAAAAATACAGCCCCTTTTTATCCCAATTCACTTTTCCGCTGATTCTCACGAGCGAATCTTTCTTGATATTTTGGATGATATAGGGCTGATTGAACCAGATCACCCGCACGGAGCCGCTCTTATCCTCGACAATGGCTTCAGTAATTGCCATTCTTCTTTTCCAGGCATGAATATTTCGGATTTCGGAGATTTTTCCTTCAGCGGTCGCGGTTTCGCCTTCTTTTATTTCGGCAATTTTCGTTATTCGGGAAAAGTCGTCGTAGCGGTGCGGGAAAAAATGCAAAAAATCCCGGACAGTCTTGGTCCCGAGCTGCTCGAGTTTTTTCAGATATTTTTTTTCAATGAAAGAGATTTGCGCGAGTGGTATTTCAAGATTAGGCATTTGCGCTCGACAGGATTCGAACCTGTGACCTCTGGCTCCGCAAGCCAACGCTCTATCCAACTGAGCTACGAGCGCGTAAATTTTTCAAGCTCTCCGACTGCCGGCAGGCAGGCGCAAGCCTATGTTCCCCGCCCGACTCGCTTCTCGACTCGAAGCGGGCGAATATCCGTTGAACTTCAGGGACATGTCCGCTGTTTTCCCCGCGACAAAATGCGAAGATTTTTATATTTCAGGGTGGGGCAAAGGATATTCTTATAATCCAATTATTCTTTCAAGCCGGTCAAGAGCCGAGAGCTCCTGCTTTATCTCAGGGAGATATTGCAGAAGAGCTTCGCGGATTTTGATAGGATTGGCGTTTCCGACCGGAATATGAATATAGGGAAGAAAAGTTTTTTTGCTGTGGAGGCTCAAAATTCGAATTTCCTCCTCGACTTCGTAAAAAATCCAGAAGCTGCGGATGTTGTCATAATCATAAAAATAATTATCCACCTGGATACCGTCAGGATTGATTTTCATCTGGATGATTCGGGGCTTCCGCTCGGCATAAATATATCCCAGCATTCCGATCAGAATAAAGGTGATAGCCATCAGGATTGAATTGGTGATAAGCGCATAGACAATGATGGCAAGCAAAACTATCCCCATCACCCAATACCAATGCGGGTGCTTTTCAGCATGTTCGTATTCCGGCGCTTGCCAGGAAAATACCGGTTCGTCTTCTTCGGCGGGTGATGGCGGAAAGTGTCTTGCCAATTTTCTGGATCGGGTTCTTTCGTTCATTTTTTTGTTGTTAAAATTCTGAAACTTGGCGGTGAGGGTGGGATTCGAACCCACGTGCCCCTTGCGGAGCAAGCAGTTTTCAAGACTGCCCCGTTACGACCACTTCGGTACCTCACCCTCTCTATATTTTCCATTTGATGCGGAAGGGGAGGGATTCGAACCCTCGATACGGTTTTAACTCCGTATAACAGGTTAGCAACCTATCGCTTTCAGCCGCTCAGCCACCCTTCCACGTTATTCATTTTTGGATCTTTTCGAGGTGTTTTTTGTTATTTGATCCGACAATTTTGAAATATTTCAGGACATTTTGCTTATTTTCAACCTTGATTTCTTTATTCTTACATATTCTAGGCTTTAATCCAATATTTTTCAAGATCCTGAAAACCGTATGGAGAAGTGGCGGAGATAAGCTACAAAAAGATAATTTCTGATAACGGTAAATCTTTTTATTGACGACGTATGTATGTTTATAGACAGACCCGTCAGTATCAATAAGTCCGCGTAAGCAGGCGATTTCATATTTCTTGTTTCGTTTTATCCATATCGGAATATCGATTTTTTGTTTCACTTTATTGCCTATTTTCAACCCCATTTTTTGCGTAAGATAATCAACCAACTCCGTGCGAGATATTACAATTGTATCAGCTTTGCTTTTGGGATCCGAATATAATCCAGGAAAAACACTAAACAGGTCCGTAATCATTTTATTCACAAAACTAATATAGTCTTGATCAGTTTCGCGATTCAATGAAATTGAAACTTGTCGCATGCTTATGCCGCCGTCTCCGAGGATAATGCCGACAAATTCTGCGAGCTTAGCGGAAAATGACGGTTTTTTTATCGGAAGTCGTTTGCTAATAATGGGATGTTGCTTGAATTTACCTTCCTTTTCCCACCATTCCCGCCATTTTCTCTTTCTAGCATTTGGATCACCTCCAATAAATTTGTATTTCTTTAAAACAGCAAGTCCGCCTTTTCGGGCGCCTTTTTTTGCGTACCAATAAGGAGAAAGCAATTCAATGTTTTTGGGAAAACTTAGATTCGCTTTTTTGCAGATAATTTTGACTATATTCAGGGGAACAGTAATCTTCTCTCTTTTCCAATCCGAAAGATTTCTTTCGCTTATTTTAAGCAATTTGGCGAGTTCACGCCAATCTAAACCAAGCTTATTTTTTGCAGTAAAAAGAAAATCTCGTTGCTTGTTTCTGGTGAATTTGACTCTTTTAGATTTATACCTTTCAGCCATATCTCCATATTAAACCAACTTATCTTTTCAGTCAATCTCTTATTTTTTCAATGTCTGCCTTGCGATGACAACCGCGATTACTTTTTTCACCCCGCTTTCTTTCAGCGTTTTTGCGCATTCTTCCAAAGTTGCCCCGGTTGTCGCGATATCATCAATGAGATAAACTGTTTTGCCTTTGATGTTATCAAAGACGGCGCCGGATCTCATCTTGAACAGGTTCCGGACATTTTCCAACCGGTCCTGATAATTTCCAAGTTCCATCTGCGGCTTGTTATATTTTCTTCGCTCCAAAATGTCCAAGACCGGAATTTTGAGAGGGGGCGCCAGGTTTTGTGAAATATATTCGGCGAGGAGAAGCGCCTGATTGAAGCCTCGCCAGCGGAGCCGCCTGGGGTGAAGAGGCACCGGAATGATCGCCCGAGGCAGGGGAATATGGTGCGAAAGCAGGGCTTTTGTCTGGAGCCGGGCCAATGGTTCGGAAAGACTGAACACAAAACGATATTTAAAATAGTGAACCATCTTTTTTACATTCTGGTTTTCGTAGGAAACGGAGGAAATCAAGGCGTCCAGCAGAAACTTTCGGCCGGTCTGGCAGGAAATGCAAAGAAAACCGGAAACAGTGGTTTTATTTTCACAGGCCGGGCAAATTTGTTCGCGCCGGAGGGGAATCCCTCGGAAACATTCTTCGCAAAGCCAGCAATCGTTTTTCCGGCAGCCGAGGCAGATTACCGGGAATAGAGTGTCAAGGATAATTTTTTTGATTTTTCCGATCATTTCCTATATTTTCGTTCCAACTTTTGCTCACATGAAACTTTTCAAATGCATTATACCTGAAATTGGAGCATTATTCCCGCGGCGGGTTGTGCTCTTTTGCGAAATATGGTAATATTAGCTTACTGAAAAGTTATTCAAGAATACAAAAATAAAATGAAATCCGCGGAATCAAAAAATTCTTTTGGTTATTGTATTTTATTTAGGGTGGGGTGATTTTTTGCCTTGCTTTTTATTTTATGTTTGGTTTATTTTCCGGAAAAAATAGATCCCTTGGAATCGATGTCGGCACAACGGGCATAAAAATTGTCGAACTTCGAAAGGAAAACAACGTTCCGGTGCTTTCGAATTATGCTCTTTCGTATGATTCTGGATCGATTCTCCAGCTAAATGGTTTGGAAATTCTTGAAGGACAGACCGAGAAAATTCTTCAAAATGTCTTGAAAAAAGGGGAATTTGGAACAAAAAGGGCGGTTGTAGGCATACCGAGCTTTTTATCTCTGATCTCTTTCATTGAGCTTCCAGAAATGCCGGCATCCGAAATCGAAAAAGCCATTCATTTTGAGGCGGCCAAGTTTATTCCGTCACCGATCGAAGAAGTCAATCTTGGCTGGGAGGTGATCGGAAGCTACCAGGAAAGGCCGGTAGACGGAGGCCAGCCAATTCGCGGAGGACAAAAGATGCAAATTATGGTGGTAACAGTTCCCAATTCGGCTGTCACGAGGCTTTCTTCGGCGGTGGCCGATTCGCATATCAGCGTCGTAGCCATGGAAGTTGAAAATTTCGCTACTGTGCGCTGTCTCATTGGAAATGACAAGGGTACCTTTATGATCGTGAATATCGGAGCGAAGGCAACAGACTTTACCGTTGTGAGCGACGGAGTTATCCGTATGACACGGAGCATTGATGTTGGCGGAGCGGAAATATCAAGAGCCATTGCCAGCGGCTTGGGCGTGGATATTCAGAGAGCCGATCGAATCAAAAAATCGGGCCAAGTGGATCTTCTCGATGCCAAAGAAAAAATTTCTTCTCTTGTCAAGCCCGTCGTTGGAATGATTACCGATGAAATAAAGAGGCTGCAAGAATTATATCACAAAAAAAATTCACTTAGTAAAATTGAAAAAATAATCTTTACCGGGGGAACCTCCAAGCTCACGACTCTCGTTGACTATTTTTCAAAACAACTTTCTCTGGAGTGTCAAAAAGGAAATTCTCTGGCAAGGGTCGGAGTGAGAAAAGACCACCAGGAATTGGCGCAGGAGGTGGCGCCTGAACTTACGGTCGCGATCGGTCTGGCTCTGCGCGGGCTGGAATCGCCGTCAAAATAATATTCCATCGGTTGCCCTGAATCGGGCAAATATGGTAAGATTAATAAAACCTCCTAATACCTAAAACAAAATAAAAATATGGTAACCAATATCAATCTTGCCGCTCCCGAAAGTGAAAATAAAGTGAGCCTGTCTGGAAAATCTTCCCTTATTTTTTCGGTTCTGCTTCTTCTGGCCGCGATTGGGGCGTACGCAGTCCCCAGCTATCTTTCCAGTCATTATCTCAACCAGAAAAATCAAATTGAAAAACAGATCAAGACAGAGAACGAGAAAATATCCGGCCCGGAATATCTTGAAATGGCTGATTTCCAGGAAAGACTGGGTCTTATTGAAAAAATTTTGGTTGACCATGTGTATTTCGACGGCTACGTGAAAACTTTCAGCAAATATATTCTTCCGGAAGTGCGTCTGACGAATTTTGAATGGAAAAGGGAGGGGAGCGAGGTCAATGTGTCAGGCATCGCAACGAACTTTGACGCTCTTTCAAAGGAATTGATTCTTCTCAAAAATTCGCCAATTATCCAGGCAGTTGAATTCAAAAATGCAACGGAGTCCTCGGGTTCGGAGGGGCAGGGCGGTGTGAAATTTGATCTGACGGCAAAAATAAAAAAGGAAGCTATAAATAAATAAAATCGTCTTTTCCAAAAAAGAAAAGGCCTCAAAAAAAATGGCAATAAAATCATCACTCGGAGTGAAAGTTCTCATCCTTCCGCTCTCACTGGCTATGGTCGTGGTGATACTGATTATCTTTGCTAAGCCTGCCTTTGATAGCATGAAGGCGAATCGGAAGGCGCTTGCAGACAGCCAGAAAAAGCTGTCGGACCTCCAGTCGCAAACCCGAAAATTGAGCGAGCTCAAGGAAGCCTTTGAAACTTTTGAAGAAAAGAAAATCATAGCCGCAGCTCTGCCGGAAAATGAGAGTCCGGAAGATTATTTGAATGAACTTTATCAAAGAGCTTCAAGAAGCGGAGTGCTGATTTCCAGTTTCACGGCTGCTACCAAAAAAGGCTCGTCAGGTGAACTGGCCTATATTTGCGGCGCAGATGCGGCATCCTCTGGAAGCACAACCGGAGCGGCTTCCGCAGGAGCGTCTGCCGGACTTGCCAATCCCTCCGCATCCGGTTCCGGCGCAGAGTCGGCTGCTTCCGCTTGTGTCCAGTTTTCATCCATTGATATTTCCGTGGAAGGAAATTGGGAACAGCTTCTCAATTTCTATAAGTATCTGGCCGATTCAAACAGGGTTGCCAATGTGGCGCAAATATCAATCAGTCCCCAGGGACAATCAACATCCGAAGGCTCAAGCTCGGACTTGCTGAACAGCACGATAACCCTTGACGTGTTTTATAGGTCGAAAATAAAAACCAGCAGTCCGGAAGCTGTCAAGATACTGGCGAGCGGATCTGGATTCAACCAGGGCCTAATCAAGAAAATAAAGGAGGTTGTTTACGCTCCGTATGAAGAGCCGGTTGTTTCCGAAACAGGCGAAAGGAATTTTTTCAAATAATTTTTGAAAATATTCATCCGGTTTCCAAAAATTGATTCTTACAAATCGAAATGCCAGTTAAAAGCAAAAATGTTCAGGATAAGAAAACAAAGGAAGAAAAGCTAGAATGGGAGAACCTTAACATAACTCCCGAAGTTGTCGGTTTGGTGCCATATGAAGCGGCAAAAAAATACCGCTTCGTTCCTCTCGAAAAAGACGGACAAACGCTGCGAGTCGGCGTTGTGGAGATGGATGACATCGAAGTGCAAAACGCCCTTCAATTCCTGGCTGAGAAAAATCAGCTGAGCGTAGAGATGATAAAGATATCCGAAAAGGATTTCAAGTCATCTCTTGGCGCTTATACCAGTCCGACCTTCACAATTTCCAAAGCTCTTGAATCGTACAGCCAGCAGGAAACAAGCGGGAAAATCGAAGAAAAAAAAGATGAAAAGGAAACAGAGGACATTATCCGCGATGCGCCCGTTGCAAAAATAGTCGAGGTGATTCTCCGAAACGCGATCGAAGGGATGGCCAGCGATATCCATGTCGAGCCGCTTGAGGATTATGTGCGGGTGAGATACCGCCAGGATGGAGTATTGCATAATTCACTGATGCTTCCGAAGAAAATAGGCCCGGCGATTGTTTCCCGGGTGAAAATTCTCTCCAACCTCAAAATCGACGAGCGCCGCAAACCGCAGGATGGACGGTTCCGGATAATCGAGAAGGGAAAACAGATTGATTTTAGGGTTTCCTCTCTTCCCGTGTCCATGGGGGAAAAAGTGGTCATGAGAGTGTTGGATAAGGAGCAAGGCCTGATTAGCCTTGAGGATCTGGGAATACAAGGGAGGAATTTTGACATAATCAAGAAAAGCATATTCGAACCGTTCGGGATGATTTTGGTCACCGGACCAACCGGCTCCGGAAAATCAACCACTCTTTATTCAATTCTTCAAATACTCAATAAGGAGGGTGTAAACATAGTCACGCTGGAAGATCCGGTAGAATATGCAATCGAAGGAATAAATCAAAGCCAAGTGAAACCTGAAATAGGATATTCCTTCGCGACAGGGCTGCGTTCCATATTGAGGCAGGATCCCGATGTGATAATGGTCGGAGAAATTCGGGACAAAGAAACAGCTGAACTAGCGGTTCACGCCGCTCTGACCGGACATGTTGTTCTTTCCACCCTTCATACAAACGATTCTATCGGGGCGATTCCGCGGCTTGTGGATATGGGAGTTGAGCCGTTTCTGGTCTCTTCGTCGCTGCGAGTCGTGATAGCCCAAAGGCTGGTGAGAAGAATCTGCAAACATTGCAAGGAAGAGGTCAAAATGTCGGAAGCGGCGAAGGCTGGCATCGAAAAAATCCTGTCAGAAGTGTCCGACAGCAACAGAAAAAGCCTTGACTTGCCCGCGGAAATAAAAATGTATAAAGGAAAAGGCTGTCCCCAGTGCGGAGGCACAGGCGCGAAAGGAAGAGTCGGTCTCTATGAGGTTTTGTATGTCGATGAGCAGATGGCGAATCTCCTGGGGGATAAAATTGACGAGGACGAAATCCGAAAGGCGGCTATGGCGCAAGGAATGATTTTGATGAAGCAGGATGGCATAGCTAAAGTCGTCAAGGGCCTTACGACGCTGGCGGAAGTGGAAAGAGTAACAGAGGAGGGTTATTTAGAAATAGAATAATTTATCCTTCGTCACTTTTTTCTCAATTGCCGAAATCAAGGAAATAAATTGAGCAAAAAGTGGCGAGGGATGAGCATCAAATGAACAAAAAGAAAATTATCATCGTGGAGGACGATAACTTCGTGGCAGAAGTCTATTCAACCAAGCTCTTGGAAATGGGTCACGAGGTCCGGATTGCCCAAAACGGGGAAGAAGGCCTCAAAATGGTTGGGGAAGAAAAGCCCGACCTTATCCTTCTTGATATTATTATGCCCGTTATGGGTGGGATCGAAATGCTTTCGGCGCTCAGAGAAAAAGAAGATTGGAAACAGATCCCGGTGATTCTTCTCACGAATGTGGGAGAAAAGGAAAGCGTTCAGAAAGTAAGGAGTCTCGGGGTTCAGGATTATCTAATAAAGTCGCATTTCACGCCCGCCGAGGTGATCGAAAAAATCGAGAACATTCTGGGGAAATAATTTTTACGAATTACGAATCTCTCGTGAATATAAGAACGCAAAGAATTCGTAATCAGTACATTCGCAGAGCGAAGCGCCCGCCTGCAACGCTTTGCTCAGCAATGCGGGCAGGTATTCGTAATTTGTAAAGAACATCATGGAAAACAGAACGCAAACCGAAACAAAATTCATGAGTTATCTTGAAATTGTGGCCAGCCAAAACGCCTCTGACCTTCATTTGTGCGTGGGCCGTCCGCCGATTATCCGGATTGACGGAAAGCTTTTTCCGGTTGCCGGGGAAGAGAAGCTGTCCGATCAGGCCATGATTGATATCACGAAAGCAATTCTGAATGAAGAACAGCAGAAAAAGTTTCAGGACGCAAAGCAGATTGATTTTTCTGTCGACCTTCACGGGAAAGCCCGCTTCCGGGCCAATATCTATTATCAAAAAGGGACAATCAGTGCTGCTTTCCGGCTGATTCCCACAAAAATAAAAACGCTTGACGAGCTCAATCTGCCGCCGGCTCTTTATGAACTCACCAAGCCGTCCCAGGGTTTTGTCCTTATCACCGGACCTTGCGGCCACGGAAAATCAACGACGATGGCGGCGCTTATCGATCAGATCAACCATTCGCGCCAGGATCATATCATCACGATCGAAGATCCGATTGAGTATATTTTTGACCCGGATATGTGTATAATTGACCAAAGGGAAATTTTTCAGGACGCGACGGCTTTTGGAACGGCTCTCCGGGCGGTTTTCCGGGAGGACGCGGACGTCGTGATGGTTGGCGAGATGCGCGACCTTGAAACCATCAGTACCGCTATCACGGCGGCGGAAACGGGCCATTTGATTTTCGCGACGCTCCACACCAATGATGCCGCCCAAACCATCGATCGGATGGTGGATGTGTTCCCGTCCCATCAGCAAAACCAGATTCGAATGCAGCTGGCCCAGACTCTTCTCGGGATTGTTTCCCAAAGGCTGGTCGGCCGGACGGACGGCGGGAGAGTTCCAGCCGTGGAAATCCTCTACAATTCGAACGCAGTCGCCAACCTCATCCGGGAAGGGAAAACTCACCAGATAAACCTTGTTATTGAAACATCCCGCGAGCAGGGGATGGTTTCTCTCAACAATTCTCTGGCGGAACTTGTGAAAAGGGGAATAGTTTCATTTGAAGAAGCCGAAACCTACTCGACAAACCGGGAAGAACTGAAGATATTGCTTAGATAATATTTACGAATTTATATTTTTTTTCCATATTCGCATATTCGTAAACGATTCGTAATTCGTAAAGAAACCATGAAATACAAATACAAAGCTCGAAATCAGGCAGGAGAGGTTCAGGAAGGATTTGTCGAGGCTCTGACCATGTCAAACGCGACTCTTACTCTGCAGCAGCACAATCTGGTGGTCGTTTCCGTCGAGCCGGTTGAGGACACATCTATTCTTTCCGGTTTTTCCCGTTACTGGGAGGGAATTTCCGCCAAGGAATTTGTCATTTTCGCAAGGCAACTGGCGGTGATGATCGAAGCCAAGGTTCCTCTCACAAATTCTTTCAAGAGCATCGCCAATCAGACAAGCAATCCCTATTTCGCGGGCATACTGACGCAGATCCTTTCCGACATTGATGAGGGAAAATCTCTTTCCGAATGCCTCAAAAAGCATCCCAAGATTTTTTCCGATCTTTTCGTCAATATGGTCCAGTCCGGTGAAATTTCCGGAAATCTTCAGAAGACTCTTGAGGATCTCGCGAACAATATTGAAAAAAACTACACCCTCACCCAAAAAATACGGGGAGTGCTTTATTATCCGGCTTTCATTCTTTTCGCTTTTTTCGCGGTGGCTTTTGTCATGATAACGTTCGTTATTCCGAAACTCATGGAAATGATCAGAGAAACCAGCGCCACACTCCCGATCACGACCAGAATACTCATCTGGAGCGGCGATTTCATGCAAGAATGGTGGTGGGCGGTTTTGACAGCTGTTGCGGCCGGAGCTGCCGGGACTATCTTCTATTTTCGGACCGAAGACGGGCAAAAAGAGTTCGATGTCGTCAAGCTCAAAATTCCAATCGTGAACCGGGTCCTCCGCTATGTATATCTCGCGCGCTTCGCCGAAAATTTGAGCACGCTCGTGAGGTCAGGGCTTCCCATTGTGACCTCCCTCCAAATTTCCGGAAAAGTGATCGGCAACTCGCAATTTGAAAACGACATTTTGGAAGCGGCGGAAAAAGTGAAAACCGGCGGATCCATCAGCGATGTGCTTGCCAACAGACCCAATTTTCCGCCGATGATGGTCCAGATGATCAAAGTCGGAGAAGATACGGGAAAGCTTGATATGACGCTCGAGACGATGTCGCGGTTCTATACCCGTGAAGCCGACCAGATTGTTTCGAACCTTTCATCAATAATCGAGCCAATCCTTATTGTCATTTTGGGAGTAGGAGTCGGCACCCTGGTTTTCTCAATCATCATTCCGATATATAATATAACCACGTCGATAAAATAGGGTTTTACGAATTAGATAATTGAAATTTAAAATTAATAAAGTCTAACCTAGAAAGGCGGTGAAGAAATGAAAAAAACAAAAAATTGGAAAAAGGGTTTCACGCTGGTCGAACTTCTGATCGTAATCGCGATTATCGGAATTTTGGCGGCGGTAGTGTTGATCAGCTTGGGTTCGCAAAGAGAACGGGCAAGAAAGACTGCGTTTAAACAAGGAATGGCGTCTTTGTCAGCTCCTCTATCAATCTGTCGAGATCAAGGAGGAGATATTACTGCATATGCAGAGAACCAGAGTGTCTGTAGTGATCCCGCATATGTTCCCAATGCTGATTGGCCGCCCTTTAAAGATTGCGGGACAGCACCTGCGCCAACTCCGATTGTAGTTTTGGGTAATTCTGATTCTTGGACAGTTTCGGCGTCATGCGCAGGATCTGCGGGGCAATGTGATGCTGTTTGCAACAGTGCGGGCTGTAAATTCTCGGGTATGTGTGATTAAGTCTAGTTTATTTAATTGCTGATTTTTCATTCTCAATTCAGGCTTCGACAAGAAAGTCTGTCGAAGCCCTTGTTGAGGACGTAAAATTTAAAGTAAAAAAATGAAAAGCAAAAAAAAGAACAGGGGCTTCACCCTTATCGAACTGCTGGTGGTAATGGCGATCATCGGAATCTTGGCGGGAGTAGTTTTGGTGTCCATGTCGAGTTTTCGGGAGCAAGCGAGGGAGTCGGCGGCCTTGCAAACAGCCACGAGCATAATGCCGGCGGCGATAAAATGCGCGATGGAAGGAAAAAAATTGGAAACGGATGCATTTAAGAAACCTGTCGTGGGAACTGCGATCTGCGAAGGATCAAGTTTCACCTGGCCGGAAGTTGGCACCGGCAGTACGATCGGTTGGCGGTGGGATACAACTGATGAGGATGCACAGGGAGTATATTATACCTTGTTTAATCCAGACAGGACAAAAACTATCGCGTGTCCTGTTACAAATACCTTTTGGACAGCAGATCCCTATAATATACATCCCGGATCCTGCGGGATATACTAGCTCGAGCTAAAAAATGAAAATATGAACAAAAAAATAAATGGAAAAACGGGTTTCACCCTGATCGAACTGATGGTCGCCGTCGCCATCATCGGAATCCTCGCGGGAGTGGTGCTGGTGCAGATGCAGGGATACGCCAAAGACGCCCGGGCCACCAAAGCCATTGCCCAGCTCTCGAGCGTGATTCCGTCAATGTACAGCTGTTGGGGCAACGGCGGAAAAGTCAATGTGCCAGGCCAAAACGGAGGAGCTGATGTATGTTCAACAAATCCGTCTTATGGAAAGTGGCCAAATTTTACTTCCGATATGGATTCTTATGATTTCACTGTTTCTGTTGAAAATGACAGTAATCAGCCGGATTATTGTGCGTCTCCGGGATGCATAAACAAAGATGCTTGGTATGTTTATGTTGATAGCAATTCGGATAATAAGCGAATTTGCTGCAACTTGGCAATGAAAAGCTGTAAAGCTGATATTTCCGGCTCGCAATGTACAGCGGCAGTACCAAGCAATTAGCCGTTTTTTTAACAACCGATATTAGAAAAATACATGTCGATAATGAATATACGAAAATGATTCGTATATTCGTAAGAGATTTGTAATTCGTAAAGACTAATCTAGAAGGGCGGTGAAAAAATGAAAACAAACAAAAAAGGTTTCACGCTGGTTGAGCTTCTCGTCGTGATCGCGATCATTGGAATTTTGGCGGCGATCGTGCTGGTGAGTCTCCAGAGCGCGAAAAACAAGGCAAAGCTCGCATCATTCCGCTCAAGCGCGGTGAGCGTCAATCCGGCGGCCATGAGCTGCGCGGATGAGAATATCCTCGCAGTGGCGTCGGTCGCTCCGGGAGATGACATTTGCGCGGACACGACCGTTGAAGACAGCGTATATCCCGTTCTTGCCAACGGCGTTTGCGACGGAAACACCTATACGGTTGTCGCGACAGATGCGACGTCGGCCGATGGACAATATCAGGTTGTCATGACCTGCACCATTGCTGGAACGGCAAGAGTGGTCACTTGCACCGAAGCCGGATGCACGCCATAATTTGTATTGAAAATTTTTCCATTTCGTCCCTCTCTTTGCGAAGGGAGGGATCATGGCGGAAAAATATTTTTGCGGCGTGAATGAGTCTGCTAAAGACGTCCATAAATTCCAAAATTGTATTTTTGGTCGAAGAAATCCGTATGTTCGCAAAAGATTCGTAATTCGCGTAATTCGTATGGTATTCACATGATTGCAATTTTCTTCATTGTCGGGCTTATTGTCGGAAGCTTCCTCGGGGCGACCAACTATCGTATCAAAATCGCCGAAGATATCGTTTGGAAGCGCTCCCACTGCCCCCGATGCAAAAAAAAGATTCGCTGGTATGACAACGTGCCACTTTTGAGTTTTGTCATTCTTTGGGGAAAGTGCCGCGAATGCGAAAAGAATATTTCCTGGAAATATCCGGCTATCGAGCTTCTGACAGGGATCCTTTATGCGGCCGTGGCCTGGAAATTTTTGGGCGGTTGGGGAATATCAGCGGAAAAGATACTCACCGGGGGAGACGTGGTGGAGATGTCTTTCTGGCTTTTCACTTCCAGCTATCTGGTTCTCATTTTTTTCCACGATCTGAGCTATATGCTCATACCGGATGCGGCGGTTTTTCCGGCGATTGTCGTCACCCTTCTTTTTCAATATTGGAAATATCTCCAGGGTCCGCTTGGGATCGCGACTCTCAAGAATCCTTTCGTCGGCGCTGTTTTTGCGGCGCTTGTCGCGTCCTGTTTCTTCTTTTTTCTCATTTGGGTTTCGCGCGGAAAATGGATCGGTGGAGGTGACGTGAAACTCGGATTCCTGGCGGGAGCGATTGTCGGCTGGCCAAAAATATTGTTTGTTCTCTTTTTTGCCTATATGATCGGAGCGATCGCGAGCCTGTCGCTGATCTGGATGAAGAAAAAAACCTGGAAAAGCCAGATTCCTTTCGGACCGTTCATCGTGGCGGGAATTCTCATCGTCATGTTTTTTTCTGAACAAATCCAATTTTGGGCCAACCGGTATTTGAATATAGGGTACTAAATTTTCAAATGTATATATCAGGCCTCATAATGATCGGAAAATTTGGAAATTGATAACTTCATGAAAATTGAGAATTTAAAGTTCAAAATTGAAAAAAAGGGCTTCACTTTGATCGAACTTCTGGTCGTCATGGCGATTGTTTCGATTCTGACGGCCGTTGTTTTGGTGAACTTGGGCAAAAACGATGATCAGGATGTGAGAACGGAGAAAGACAGGCTTGTCACTTTTTTGCGTGAAATGCAGAATAAGGCGCTGGCGGTGGACAAAAATGATGTCAGCTTGGGAGCTGACGAAAAACTTTGCGGTTTTGGGGTATCCGGCGGAGTCGGAGATGCTGATTTTCTGGACACATACTATATAAAGACAACAACGGCGGCAACCAGCGGCCTGGACCAGGATTGCGCCGGGCTGGCCAGCGCTGATTCTCCGCGAACCTTGTACAGCAGCCGTTTTTATCTCAATAAAGACGTGAAGCTTGATTTGGCCGGCAATATTTTTTTTCTGGTTCCCGGCGCCGACGTCTATTATGCCGGGAGCCGCAGTTCCGGTGATTTTCCAGTGACAATAAATCTCAAAAAATCGGGCGTGAATGTTCCCGTCAAAATTGACCTGTCTGGAAGAATCTATTCAAATTAATGTTCCAATACCAAAAGAAAACTTCACGAAATGGAGGCTTCACCCTTATTGAGCTTCTTATTACGATATTTTTAGTTTCGGTGGGGCTTATCGGCGTCATAGCTTTTTTCAATGCGAGCCTCTCAAGCCAGTTCGAAGCAAAAAACGAAGTTATCGCGGCCGGACTCGCGCAAGAAGCGACGGAACTGGTGAGGAATATCGTGGAAAATAATTTTTTGAATAACAATCCCAACTGGTATCAACAGATAGCAACCAGTAAAAATGGAACAAGCAATTGCAAGTGGCTTGACGTTGATTCTCTAAGTGATCATAAGTGCTGGACCGGCAATAGTTTTGACGTATGCATAAATGGGCCAGACGGCCGCTATCTTCAGTGTCCGCATGCAGTAGGCGGAAAAGAAACCGATTTTCTGCGCGAGATTGAAGTTCGGGGTGAGGAGGTTAATGAAGATCCTGGCATTGACATTGAGGATGGAGATTGCCTCAATATCCTGGTCACAGTTGGCTGGCCGAGAAGCGATACTGCCTGCGCTGCTAACGTAGCTGATTGTCCCAAAAAAACAACGGCCAAGGATGTCATATGCGAACCGCTGAAATAATTTTCACAGCTGAAAAATGAAAAAAGAAATACCAGGCATCAGACACAAGGCGCAAGATACCGGTTCCGGTTTCACCCTTATCGAGCTAATGGTCGCCATTTTTATTTTTTCCATCATTACGGTGGCGATTGTTTCTGTTTTCGTTTCCACGGTGACGTCTTATGGCAAGGCCAAAGCCATCAAGACTGTCAAAGAAGACACCGAATTTGCCATGGCCTCTATCGCCAAAGACGTGCGGATGGGAAAGATTGAAAAATATTATAAAATTGCTCCGGCCGGAGTGGAAACTTTATACGAAGGAGATTACATGGGGATGCCGTATAAATATCTAGTCGTATCAAGAAACAGAGGCGGGAAGGTATGTTATAAGATTGATGAAAAAATATTGGGGATCAGTGAAGGAATTCCGGATGACAATTTGTGTCCTCAAGCCGGGTATAATAACTTAGTTGACTTGTCCTCCACTCAAATGTCTTTCAATGTCAATACTTCAGGTTTTTTTGCTTGTCCGAGCACATTTGGAACGCCAAGCCATTGCCCGTCGGATTCTCTTCTTGAGAATAGGAGAGGCTGGGTGGAAATCAATCTCGACATAATCATGGCTTCCGGAAAAGAAATGGAAGCCGATCAGATAAATGTTCAGACAACTGTTTCCTCTCGTGATTATGGATGGGAAGAGTTGTAATAATAAACTCAAAAATGATAGCCCAAAAAGGTGGATTTTGGTGTCGCTGCGCGACATTTTTTTGTACCCAAGCCCCTTTATTTTTCATGTTTATCCTGTTAAAATGAATTCATGAAAAGCAACAGAGGCGCCAAAAACAGGGCGGAAAAATTGCGCAAGGAGATTGACAAATTTCGCTATGAATATCATGTTCTGGACAAGCCGGAGGCTTCCGATGAGGTTTATGATTCGCTGATGCGGGAACTGCGCGGGCTCGAGGAAAAATATCCCGACCTCAAGAGGCCCGATTCGCCTTCGCAAAGGATCGGCGGAGAACCGCTCGAAAAATTCGAAAAAGTCAAACACAAGCATCGGCAGTGGTCGCTGGATGACGCATTTGATTTTTCAGAACTTCAAAAATGGGAGGAAAAAAACTTGCGGATGCTTGAAAAAAAAACATCACAAAACACGCAAAACGTGGCACAGAAATTGGAATACTGCTGCGAAATTAAAATTGACGGATTAAAGATAATTCTGACCTATAAAAAAGGATTTCTGGTTCGGGCAGCTACCCGCGGGGACGGCATAACCGGTGAAAATGTGACGGAGCAGGTGAAGACGATCCAGAGTATACCCTTGAAGCTGAATACGCCGGTTGAAATAGTCGTCGTCGGAGAAGCCTGGATGAGAAGAAGCGATCTGGAACGGATAAACAAAGAGCGGGAAAAGGAGGGTCTGCCGCCGTTTGCCAACTCCCGAAACGCGGCAGCCGGATCGATTCGCCAGCTTGATCCGAAAATTACGGCAAAGAGAAAACTAAGTTCATATATGTATGACATTGATGACTTAGGGGAAGAATTTCCTGAAACACAAACAAAAGAACTGAATTTTCTAAAAAAATTGGGATTCAAAGTGAACGAACATCACAAATTATGCCGGAATATACAGGAGATAGAAAAATTTTTCCGTTCCTGGGAAGACAAACGCAAAAGACAGGAATACGGAATTGACGGCGTGGTTGTCAAAATAAACCAAAAAAAGTTGCAGGACGTGCTGGGCTATACCGGAAAATCACCTCGCTGGGCGGTGGCCTACAAATTTGTTCCCGAAAAGGTGACCACGGTTGTTGAAGATATCAGAGTGCAAGTTGGTCGGACGGGGGCGCTGACACCTGTCGCCTATTTGAGACCCGTGAAAGTCGCTGGATCCGTCGTATCACGGGCAACGCTCCACAACGAAGATGAAATAAAAAGATTGAACTTGCGAATCGGCGATACAGTTGTGATCCACAAAGCCGGAGATGTCATTCCGGAAGTGGTGGAAGTTCTCAAAAATCTTCGCACAGGAAAAGAAAAAGAATTTCATATGCCTGCCAAGTGTCCGATCTGCGGTGGGGGAGTGAGGAAAGAAATTATCAAACAAAGCTCGGCTTTTTCCACCCGAGAGCTTGGCTCCCGAGTTTCCTCAAAGCCAAGCTTTTCCGCGGCTCACTATTGCCAAAACAAAAAATGTTTTGCGATAGAAAAAGAAAATATCATCCATTTTGTCTCGCGGAAAGGCTTTGATATTGAGGGGCTCGGTGAAAAAATTGTCGAACAATTATTGAGCGAAGGATTGATTTCCAGTGCGGCGGATATTTTTGAACTGAAGACCGGCGATCTTGAGCCACTCGAGCGCTTTGCGGAAAAATCGTCCGGCAATCTGGTGCAAGCCGTCGAAAAATCCAAAAAAATAGAATTTCCAAAATTTTTGTTCGCATTGGGGATCCGGCACGTGGGAGAGGAGACAGCGGTTTTGGTGATTCGAAATTTGCGATTAGCAATTGGAATGGATAAGATAAAAAATTTAGATGATATTATCCATTATTTTCCAAAAATCGGCGCGGAAGATTGGATGAAAATTAAAGGGATAGGCAATAAGGCGGCTGAAAGTCTGCAAAACTGGTTCAATGACAGAGAAAATATCGAATTGCTCAGGAAAATGAGAAATTCAGGCGTCCGGGTGGAGATTCCCAAATTTCAAATTGCGAATTTCAAATTACAGGGCCAATCTTTCGTTCTCACAGGTGAATTGAAATTGATGACCCGAGACGAAGCGAAAGAGAAAATCCAAACATTGGGAGGCAATGTTTCCTCGTCAGTAAGCAAAAGCACAGACTATGTCATAGTTGGCAAAAACCCGGGTTCGAAGTATGATAAAGCGAGGGAATTGGGGGTAAAGATCATTAATGAAAAGGAACTTATAAAAATGATTTCTTGATCATAATTTAAGAATTGTGAATTGAGATTTTTGAATTCAGAATGGGAATAAAGAATCATGAATAAAGGTTTCTTGATTGCTCTATATTCGACATCCCATATTCCCATTCACAATTCATAATTCCAAATTCTAAATTCATGCTAAGCAAAGACGAAGTAAAAAAGATAGCTAACCTGGCCAGAGTGGAGATAACCGACGACGAAGCGGCCAAATACTCAACCGAACTTTCGGATATTTTGGGTTTTGTGGAAAAATTGAACGAGGCGGACACGGAAGACATCGAGCCTATTGCACACATCACGGGAGCAAAAAATGTCACGCGCGGGGACAAAGTGGTGGAATATAGCGACGAGACCAAAGATAATATTATCAAAAATTTCCCGGAAAAGAAAGATCGGTTTGATAAGGTGAAAGCGGTATTTTGAAATTATTTACGAATTACGAATACCTGCCCGCATTGCTGCGCAAAGCGTTGCAGGCGGGCGCCTCGCTCTGCGAATATACTGATTTCGAATTCTTTGCGTTCGTATATTCGTAAGAGATTCGTAATTCGCAAAGAATAGGCCATGATCAAAGAATTCCACGAAAAATTAATCAACCAAGAAATAACTTCGGAAAAACTCACTGAAGATTATTTTGATAAAATTGAGCAAAAGGATGGAGAAATCCAGGCCTACTTAAGCCTTAACAAAGAATTCGCACTCGACAAAGCCCGCTCGGTGGACAAGAAAATAAAAAAAGGCGAAGAAATTGATCTTTTGGCCGGGATTCCTTGCGCCATAAAAGACAATATTTGCGTTGACGGGCTTCGGGTGACGGCCGGTTCGAAAATTTTGGAAAATTATGTCTCGCCATACGATGCGACAGTTATAAAAAAGCTGAAAGAAGAAGACGCGGTGTTTCTTGGAAAAACAAACCTTGATGAATTTGCGATGGGCTCTTCCACCGAAAACAGCGCTTATCAGACGACAAAAAATCCGCATGATGTCTCACGCGTTTCCGGTGGATCGTCCGGAGGCAGCGCGGCCGCGGTTGCGGCAGATTTGTGCGCTTACGCGCTGGGCTCGGACACGGGCGGGTCAATCCGCCAGCCTTCATCCTTTTGCGGGGCAGTGGGGCTTAAGCCAACTTATGGGCTGGTTTCCCGGTATGGCCTTATTGCCATGGCATCGAGCTTTGACCAAATCGGGCCGATTGCGGAAAGTGTCGAAGACGCAGCAATTGTCCTTTCAAGGATCGCAGGGGGGGATAAAAATGATTCAACTGCCATAAAAAGCGCCGAAACAGTTTACGAAAATTGTCTGACAGGAGACATAAAAGGGCTAAAAATCGGAGTGCCGAAAGAATATTTCGCAGGAGTTGGGTTGGATCCAGAAGTGAAAAATATCATCGAGGATGCGATCAAAAAATATGAAAAAATGGGAGCGGAAATTGTGGACATAAGACTTCCCAGCAGCGAATACGCCCTGGCAACCTATTATATCATCATGCCTTGCGAAGTCAGTTCAAACCTCGCCCGCTTCGACGGCATCCGGTTCGGTCAGTCGATTGAAAAAGAAGCGGTTATCAATGAAAACCTGATTTTGCAGGATATTTTTTTCAAAACCCGCGCGAAATATCTTGGAAAAGAAGTGAAACGCCGGATAATGCTTGGAACCTACGCGCTTTCGGCCGGATACTATGACCAATATTATAAAAAAGCCCAAAAGGTCCGCGCGCTTATCAGAAAAGAATTTGAAAAAGCTTTCGATAAGGTGGATGTGATTGTTGGCCCGACGGCTCCAACTCCGGCTTTCAAAATCGGCGAAAAAACCCAAAATCCGCTCGAAATGTATCTGGCAGACATATATACCGTTTCGGCCAACATCGCCGGCCTCCCGGCTATTTCCATTCCCTGCGGAAGTGCTAGAATAGAAGGGAAAGAACTTCCAGTCGGGCTCCAGCTTATGGGCAAGTGGTTTGGGGAGGAAAGGTTGCTAAATGCCGCGCATGCTTTCGAAATTTATTAAGAAATTGGTTTCTGGAAAATAGAAGTTAGTAATAGAAATTCGAAATTTGAAAATTGATTACCATTTTCCACTTTCAAGTTTCTATAACAATTTTCCAATTGCTACTAACTATTTTCAAAAGTAATGGACGTTGATATCTTTGGCGCTTTATCTTCCGCCTACAACGATTTTCTCCAATCAACCTTTTTTTATTATCTGAAGATTTTTTCCGCGTTTGTTTCCGTTTTGCTGTTTATTGATGTCGTGCTGCTTCTCTCGAAAAGAGCGAGGACGGACATAATGATCGCCCTTTATGGGATGCCGACAAGCCGGTTCAAAAAAGCAAAATATATCCCGAGATGGGAGTCCGTCAAGAATCGCCTTGCGTCGGGGAGCGTGTCCAGCGGAAAAATCGCCATCATTGAAGCCGACAAAATGCTCAATGAAGCTCTGGAAAAATTTGGATTTTCCGGAAAAGACGCGGACGAAAAAATAGGAAAAATAAAGCCCGGACAGCTGGTCGGAATTGAGGAGATCCGCAATGCTCGAATTTTATTCCACAAAATAATGGAGGATCCCGGATATGAATCCAGCCTTGAAGAGCTGAAATCGGCTCTTGAGATGTATGAAAGATTTTTTCGGGGAGTTGAGATGATAGATTAGATATAAGATATAAGAAAGAAGATATAGGGTATTATTTATTTTTAAATTTTGTACTAAAATTATGATTCGAATCGCAATCAACGGTTTTGGCCGAATAGGCCGGCCAACGCTGAAAATCGCGCTGGAAAAAGAAAATATCGAGGTCGCGGCAATCAATGACCTCGCTGACGACAAAACCTTGGCGCATCTGTTGAAATACGATAGTTCCTACGGAACTTATGGAAAAAGCGTTGAAACGGGAAATGGGGAAATTATAGTCGGAGGAAAGAAAATAAGAAGCCTCACCGAGCCCGACCCGACAAAATTGCCCTGGAAGGATTTTGGCGTTGACATTGTACTCGAATGCAGCGGCGCTTTCACAAAAAAAGAAGACGCTGAGAAGCATATCGGGGCGGGAGCTGCGAAAGTAATTCTCTCCGCGCCCCCAAGCGGGGACGGAGTGCCAGTCTATCTTCTGGGTATAAACGAAAATGAATATAATCCGGCTGAAAATGTGATATCAAATGGCTCCTGCACGACCAATTGCCTCGCGCCGATGATCAAAGTTCTTGATGAAAAATTTGGAGTTGAGAAGGGGTTCATGACAACTGTTCATTCATACACAAATGATCAGAGAATCCTTGATCTTCCGCATAAGGATTTGCGCCGGGCGCGTGGGGCAGCGCAAAATATCATTCCAACTTCAACCGGAGCGGCTAAAACTGTGGGAAAGGCCATGAAATCACTCGAGGGGAGATTGAACGGCATTTCCATGAGAGTTCCGACTCCTGTGGTTTCAGCGACGGATTTTGTTTGCGTGCTCAAAAGAGAAGCTTCGGCGGAGGAGATAAACGAAGCTTATCGCCGAGCATCCGCGGGAGAGCTCAAAAATATTTTGGAGGTTTCGGAGGGGGAACTCGTGTCGATGGATTTCAAGGGCAACCCGGCAAGCGCAATCGTTGACCTTCCGCTCACGATGGCTAACGGAAATCTTGTGAAAATCGTCGGATGGTATGACAATGAGTGGGCCTATGCGAACCGGCTGGTCGAAATGGCGGAACATATTTCTCAACACAAGTAATATGCGATACAAGACATGATAGGAATTTTCGACAGCGGAGTGGGGGGATTGACGGTTGTCAAAGAAATAAAGTTGCTTCTGCCTGAAGTTCCGATTGTGTATTTCGGAGACACGGCCAGGTTGCCGTATGGAAACAAAAGCCGGGAAACGGTGAGGAGTTATTCTTCTGAAATCGTGGATTTTTTGAAAAAGAAAGGCTGTAAGACGATTGTCATCGCCTGCAACAGCGCTTCGGCACTCGCCGCAGACTGGCTTCGTGAAAAATATCCGGAACTAAAAATATATGATGTCGTCAGTTCCGGCGCGGAAGCAGTTGCTGAGGTGACAAGGAATAAAAAAGTCGGGGTGATTGGAACAGCCGCTACGATAAACAGCAGCGTCTATAAGAAAAAAATCGCGGATATTGATCCGAAAATCGAAGTTTTCACCAAAGCTTGTCCGCTCTTTGTCCATCTTGTTGAAGAAAATTGGATCAGGCGCCCGGAGACAAAAAAAATCGCAAGAACCTATCTCCGCGAACTGAAACTTAAAAAAATAGACACTCTTCTTCTCGGCTGTACCCATTACCCCCTGCTTGAAAAAATTATTTCCGGCATTATGGGGCGGAGGACGAGAGTTATCGCTTCGGGAAAAAAACTATCCCAAGAGCTCAAAAAAAATATTCCGGGCAAAAAAGGGATAGAGGATGAATATTTTGTAAGCGATCTGACAGAGCATTTTGAAAAACTGGCGAGAAAGATACTCGGGAAAAATGTGAAAATTGAAAAAGTAGTGCTATAGAAGATTGAAAATGTAAAAATCAAAATGAAAAATAACAATGCAAAATGTAAAAGTATTTTTTATAACTATGAGCGAAGCGAATACTAAAATTTTGCATTTTGATATTTGCATTTTGCATTGAATATTATGTACGATATCTTGATAAAAAACGGCACGGTTGTTGACGGAACAGGGAAAAAAGGCTTCATTGCCGATGTTGCTGTTTCTAAAAACAAAATCGCCAAAGTAGGAAAGATCAATTGGTCGAAAGGAAAGATTGAAATTGACGCCAAAGGAAAAATTGTTTCGCCGGGATTTATTGATATTCACAACCATTCAGACGGATATTGGCAAATTTTTCTCGAGCCCCAGCTCTCGAGCCTTGTTTTCCAGGGAATTACAACCATAATCGGGGGAAATTGCGGCGCTTCAATCGCTCCGCTCGCCGATATCAAAATCATAGAATCGATTCAAAAATGGACGGATCTCAAAAAGGTGAATGTTGACTGGCTCACGATGAGCGAATTTTCCTCAAAAATGAAAACGAAGAGCCTAAGCCTCAACTTCGGAACTTTGATCGGCCACGGAACCTTGCGGCGGGGGATCATCCATGACGAAATGCGCCGGCTGGATCGAAAAGAATTCAGCGAAATAAAAAGGACTCTCGAAAATTCCCTGATCGAAGGGGCGCTTGGATTTTCGGCCGGGTTGGCATACAGCCATGAGAAAAAAGCCACCTGGGATGAACTGGTGGAATTTTCTGAAATCGTGAAATCCAGCGGACGGGTTTTTTCGATCCATTTGAGGGATGAAGCCAGTGGAATAATTTCCGCTCTTCAGGAGACGATCGATCTTGCCAAACAGACGGGAGTGAGTCTTGAAATTTCTCATCTAAAGGTGATGGGAGAGCAAAATTGGCCGCTGATGGAAAAAGTTTTAGATATGATCAAAAGCGCCGGGGAATCGGGCGTGGACGTGAATTTCGATGTTTATCCCTACACCCAGACCGGATCAGTCCTCTATGTTTATCTTCCGGACTGGGCAGCTGAGGGAGGAAGAAAAATGCTGATTCGCCGCCTCAAAGAAAAAAATTCGCGGGGGAAAATAATCAAAGAGATGAAGGAAACAGCTCAATACCATTATGAAAACGCGATAATTGCCGCCTGCTCTTTCAGTAAATCGCTTGCGAAAAGAAAAATCTCTGAAATTGCCGCTGAGCGCGGGCTTTCTGTTGAAGAAGCAATTATTGACCTGCTTGTGGCAAGTGAAGGAAGAGTGATTACGCTAATGGAATGCTTGAGCGAAGATAATCTCAAGAAATTGCTCAAACATCCGCTCTCGATCATCGCGACTGACGGAGCGGGGTATGGCGTTTCCCACAAAGAAAGCGGTGAACTGGTTCATCCGAGATGCTTTGGCGCCTTTCCGCGGATTTTCGGAAAGTATGTCCGGGAAGAAAAAATTTTGAGTCTCGAAGACGCGGTCAGGAAAATAACCAGTCTTCCGGCCAGCAAATTCAAACTTGAAGGCCGGGGTATTTTGAAAAAAGGGAATATTGCGGATATCACGGTGTTTGATCAGGATATCATTTCAGACAAGGCGACGGTTGAAAATCCCTATCAGTATTCCGAAGGCGTGGAACAGGTGCTTGTAAACGGAAAGTTTGCAATGCGGGACAGGAAATTGACGGGGGAAATGGGAGGGGAGTTTTTAACAGCCTAAAATGAAAAAATCTGATTTTAAGAACAAAAAGGTGGCCGTAATGGGCATCGGGCTTCACGGCGGGGGGGTTGCAACCGTCCGTTTTTTTGCAGCGGCGGGAGCAAAAGTGGTCGCTACGGACATGAAAACGGAAAAAGAGCTTGAACCGTCTCTTGAAAAATTGAAAGATCTCAAAAACGTCACATATGTTCTGGGTCAGCACCGGATGGAAAATTTTGAGAATGTCGATTTGGTTGTGAAGGGGCCGGCCATTCCCTGGAGCTCAAAACACGTCCAAGCGGCGCTCAAAAAGAAAATTCCGGTTGAAATGGATTCAAGTCTTTTTTTCAAGTTATGCAAGTTGCCAATCATCGGGATAACGGGAACAAAAGGAAAGACAACCACGGCGACTCTCATTGCTGAAATTCTGAAAACGGCCGGAAAAAAAGTTTTTACGGCTGGCATTGGGCAGAAAGCGGTTTTAAGTGTGCTAAAAGAAATCGGCGAAGAAAAAAATGGGGCGGTTGTCTTCGAACTTTCCAGTTGGCGCTTGTCGGCTCTGGGTCGGTCTGGCTTGAGTCCGCATATTTCGGTGATAACGAACATCCATCGGGACCACTTGAATTACTATGGGACGATGGAAAAATATATCGCGGACAAAAAACATATTTTTGCGAACCAAAAAGCGGACGATTATGTCATCCTGAATCATGACAATGAGGCTTCACGCGAACTTGCAAAGGAAGCGAAGTCTCAGGTCGTATTTTTTTCAAATGCAAAAATTGATTGCGCAAACTGTACTTTTATAGAGGGCGGAAAAATTATTTTTCGCTCCAATTCAGAAAGGGAAGAAATTTGCGACTTGAACGATATCAAATTGCGCGGCGGGCACAACATTGGGAATATCCTGGCGGCCGTGGCGGCGACATCGGCTTTCGGCATTGTGCCGGAAAAAATACGCGAAGCCGTGAAAAATTTCAAAGGCGTTCCTCACCGCTTGGAATTTGTTCGGGAAATTGATGGCGTGAAATTCTATAACGATACGACCGCCACAATGCCCGACGCGGCGATTGCGGGTGTCAATTCTTTCTCGAAACCCGTCATTCTCATCGCCGGCGGAGCAGACAAAAATTTGGAATTTGAGGATTTCGCGAAAGTTATTTCAGAAAAAGTTAAAAAAGTCATTCTCCTGAAGGGCGAGGCAACGGAAAAGATAAAATCTAAACTGACCCTAGAGCCCGGCTCTAGGGTAAAAATCGATAGTGAGTTTGATTCAATGGAAAAGGCGGTTGTCCGCGCGAAGAATATCTCCGGCCCTGAAGACGTGGTTCTTCTTTCTCCTGGCGCGGCGAGTTTCGGCCTTTTTCTCAATGAATTCGACCGGGGGGAAAAATTCCGGGAAGCAATTCAAAAATTGAAATAATAAATGGAAAATATAGATTTTACTGACGGCAACTTCCAATCTTCAAAAATAAAAAGTTACATAAAAATCTCTTTTTTTATCATTGCTGCGATATATTTGGTCTTTCATTATTTTATCTATTGGGATCCTGGAGAAAATTGCTATATCAAGATTAAGCCGGCTTTTATGGAATTCAGCAATCTGGATATGAAACGGGCGTTGCACACCCTCAAATTTGCTTCTCCTGAAGATTACCAGGCCGTTTGCAAAAATGTCAGCACTATCGATCCGATGATCGGTTGCGGCGGTTTTGGCGGCGGATGCTATTACACGAAGAAAGATGCCCCACAATCTTCTTTGGGGAGCGAAATAATGGTAAGCACGTCAAAAGATGATCTCGTAACGACTATGGCAGTTATTGTGCATGAAGCTTGTCACGCGATTCAGAACAAAGAAGGCCGGCCGCTAAGTGAAACGGAGTGTTATCAAGCAGACGACATGCTTTTAAGGGAAATTATTATATTCTAGGCAATGGACGGCAAGCTTAAAAAACATCTCGTGAAATTTGCGGTTGTTCTGACGATTTTTTTTATTTATTTGAATATTTCCTATTCGCATTTCAATGTTTTGGATTCCTGCTTTGTCAAGATAAAAGCGCCCGGCCTGAATAGCCGGAAAAGTGAAATCAAAGAAGCTATAAAATATCTCAAAAGCACCGACAAAGAAGCCTATAAAAATTTTTGCCGGCAGACTGATTCTATAATTGAAACCAGTTGCATGGGTTCGGACTGGCATTTGGACGGAAAAGTGAGGGGACAGGATTCGCCCGGGTGCTACATCAAAGGATCGAAGACGATCTACCTCAATCCGCTCATTTTGAAATCTTTTTCAGCGGACAAAATTGCGGGACTTTTGAAAGATTATTCACGGATGGGCAGGGATTTTTGGGATAGCGGTTTGTGAGGAACTAAAGAATTTAACCGGGGGAAAAGTTTCGGGAGGTAATGGGGAAGCGATAAACCACCGATTTACTAATTTTGCCCTTGACACGCTTTTCCAGCCTGCTATTATAATACATACCGTTAAAATTTAATCTCAAAAAGGCAAAGTCGATCATTTGAAGCACAACAAGGGTGAACCAAAATGAAAGACGCGACTGGAATAGTTTGTAATAGAAATATTACCGATTATTCTGGTCGTGTTTTCTTTGTCCCCGCCAGATTTATCCGCCTTGGGCGGAAGCGGGCAGGTAAAATAAAACACGGTGAACTTTGACAATTGAATCCCTGCTAATTTGCCAGCATATGAATTAGTAGGGAAAACCCCGACGCGAGGTCGGGGTAAACAATCGCAAGTTTTTGTGGTTGTCCTGGTCCCGACGCAAGTCGGGAAAAGTGCTAAGAGTCTATTCGCCTTTTTTCTCTCCGACCTTGCGTCGGAGCAAGAAAAAAGAGTGCCCCGACATCACGTCGGGGCTCAACAAAAAGAAATTATTTTCTTTTATATCGCAATCAGTTAAACTTCTATCAAAAAGTTTGAGGATTGCGGGGTGAGTAAAGCAATCTTCGCGATGCCCGGTCATGCGACCGGGCTCAATAAGAATTCGCTTCACTCATTCTTTTTGAGAGTTTGATCCTGGCTCAGGATGAACGCTGGCGGCGTGGATAAGGCATGCAAGTCGAGGGCCGATTTTGATCGGCCCGGCAAACGGGTTAGTAACGCATAGGAACGTACCCTCGAGTCTCGAATAATCCCTCGAAAGGGGGAATAATGCGAGATAGTTCTCTTCGGAGTAAAGATTTATCGCTTGAGGAGCGGCCTGTGTCCTATCAGCTTGTTGGCGGGGTAAAGGCCCACCAAGGCTATGACGGGTAGGGGATGTGAGAGCATGATCCCCAACATTGGGACTGAGACACTGCCCAAACACCTACGGGTGGCTGCAGTCGAGAATCTTCGGCAATGGGCGAAAGCCTGACCGAGCGACGCCGCGTGGAGGATGAAGGCCTTCGGGTTGTAAACTCCTTTTGCAAGGGAAGAAACCGTGTTCAGCACGGAGAATCCAATTACACTCCGCCTCATCGGCGGAAACTTTAGGAATTGTGTTGAGAAAAAATGTTTTGATCTTTTTTAGGGAGGAATAAACAATGGCCGCCCAAAGTCTTGAGATTACGGCAAAAACAGAAGAGGCTTTAGAAAAAGAAGTCAACCATCGTGTCGAGTTTGCGCCCCAAATTGGCCGTCGGGTTACTGGTGTGCAGTTTATGAAAACACTGGCTGCCGATGGGAACCACAGGGCTATACTCACGATCGAAGGAGGATGTTGCTGCTAAAAAACAATTCCCCTAAATCGATTCAAGCGAGATTGCGAACCTGCTTTCTCGCAATCTCAACTCAATTCCTAAAAAGAAAAAAGTGTAATTGACGATTCCGTGTTGGATACGGCTGACGGTACCTTGCGAATAAGAGGTTGCTAACTCTGTGCCAGCAGCAGCGGTAATACAGAGACCTCAAGCGTTATCCGGATTTATTGGGCGTAAAGCGTGTGTAGGTGGCGATGATAGTCAGATGTCAAATTCCAGCGCTCAACGTTGGAGCTGCATCTGAAACGTCATCACTAGAGGCAAGTAGAGGCTCATGGAACATATGGTGTAGCAGTGAAATGCGTTGATATCATATGGAACGCCAAAGGAGAAGTCAGTGAGCTGGGCTTTGCCTGACACTGAGACACGAAAGCGTGGGTAGCGAACGGGATTAGATACCCCGGTAGTCCACGCCCTAAACGTTGCCAACTAGGTCTTGGAAGTATCGACCCTTTCAGGACCGTAGCTAACGCGTTAAGTTGGCCGCCTGGGAAGTACGGCCGCAAGGCTAAAACTCAAAGGAATAGACGGGGACCCGCACAAGCGGTGGAGCACGCGGTTCAATTCGTCAACAAGCGAGGAACCTCACCAGGGCTTGAAATCCTACTGCAAATCCCGAGAAATCGGGACTTCTTCGAGAGTGTAGGACAGGTGCTGCATGGTTGTCGTCAGCTCGTGCCGTGAGGTGTTCCGTTAAGTCGGGAAACGAGCGCAACCCCTGTCGAGTGTTACTTATGTCACTCGAGACTGCCCAGCCCAGAGTTTTCGAATCATCGAAAATTTCGGGCTGGGAGGAAGGTGGGGATGACGTCAAATCAGCATGGCCCTCTGACGCCCTGGGCGACACGCATGCTACAATGGCCGGTACAATGGGTTGCCAAACCGCGAGGTGGAGCCAATCCCATAAAGCCGGTCCCAGTTCGGATTGGAGTCTGCAACTCGACTCCATGAAGCCGGAATCGCTAGTAATCGTGAATCAGCCATGTCACGGTGAATACGTTCTCGGGTCTTGTACTCACCGCCCGTCACACCAAGAGAGTCGGTAATACCCAAAGTGCCACGCAAGTGGTCCTACGGTAGGATCGATAATAAGGGTGAAGTCGTAAATTTGTTGCGACCTCAAAGAGCAATCTTTGAGAAAAACCTGACTATATGCTGGAAACCCTGTGTATCTTGTGCTACTCATGATAATATATTTATATGAGTGAAAAAGCTTCAAGTGCAGGCAATCAGCAGGGAAGAGCATCTTTCGCAAGAAAGGGAAAACTCCCCTCAGAGACTACACGTCAGGCGCCTTTCTCTGAAAAAGAAATAAAGGCTTATCTTTTAGGTGCATTGCACGATGCAACTTTCAGCAGCAATCGAAGATTTCGGTTTTCTCAAAAGGGAACCGGATGGTTGAAATTTCTTCAAATGCTGTTTAGAAGAATTGGTTATAAATCTTGGGTTTATAAGGAAGGTAAAACCAGATCCGTATATGTTCTTGAAACTTTAGCGAAATTCTTGGATTTTGAGTTTAATCCTTTGAATCTGAAGTCAAGACAAGAAAAGATCGGATACATTCGAGGTTTTTTCGATGCCGAAGGTGGCATTCCAAAAAACGGAAAAAGGTTTTACATTCAACTAGTGCAATCAAACAAGAAAAAACTTCAGCAAATCAAGAAAGTCTTGAAAAATCTGGAAATCGAAACAGGAAAAATACACAATCCAAGCTACAGGGTGGATCCTAAATATTGGAGAATGTATGTCCCTGCAAATTACCAGAAAAAATTTGCTAAAGTGATAAATTCTTGGCATCCGAAAAAGACAAAAGTATTCAGAGAGAGGATGATGATATAGTCCATGCCTTATAGCGATATAGGGAGAAACATGAACAAGGCATCCGTAGCGGAAGCTGTGGATGGATCACCTCCTTTCTAGGGAGATACGGTTGAGAACTCCGATTTATCGGAGTATAAAACCCATATGGTCGTTCGTCCCGATTTATCGGGATGACAAAATAGATTTTTTAGCTAGTATAAGGCTATTTATTTAGCTTTATGCACAGGGCAACCACAAAAGTTTGCAAAAAAAAGACAGGGATAAAACCCTGTTTTTGCGTTATCAACCAGGAAATGGGTCATTTCAAGGGAGATATTTAGAGTCTGCTCCGCTTGACATCAGGCTTCGTCTATCTTATCCTGCTTTGAAAGCTAAATAGCTTTTATTTACCAACTATTTCAGGAGGTGAGGGCAAATGAACCCCATACAAAAATTTTTATGGACTGTAGGCTTGTTGATTTTGGCTCTTATCCCAACCTGGTTTTTTCTGGGGTTTCGCAGCTTGCTCGCACCCTCAGGATTTTTCCAGAACCTCTTCGTTTTTGGGCTGGGTTTCTATTTCCTCGGTGTGATACAATTAATCCTGCTCATTATTTGGCTCATCTTTGCATTTCACATTTGCACTGATTAAAGAAATGTCTCAGGAGGACAGATGCCAGATAAAATCGTGACTGTGGAAAAGGACGGTGAGACATATCTCATCAAAAATTTGGAACACAGACTGGAGCCGAAATTTTTGGCTCGTAATCCCAAAGACGGAGAATTGTTCCTGCTATTGGGGGATAATGGAACTTATGCTCTTTTTAAGGGAACCGAAAAGAAAGGTCTAAGGATTTGCTCTCCTAAACACGTTCAGCTCTTTGGCGATTGCTTCGCCTTTATGTTCGAGCAGGACGGAAGAGTTGGAGAAATAACAGACCCTGACGACCTGGACAGCGGAAGGAAGCCCATTTTTAATGATTTCGGAAGGGGAATGAAAAAACTGGACGTTCTGCCGCATAAGGTGGTTAAGTAATCTTGATTAACAGGGGGATGAAAACTTAAAGCACTGGGAGCCTCGGCTTTCGGTGCTTTTTCTTTTTCAGAAAGAATTTCCTTTCTAGGGAGATATTTATCCCGTAGTAAAGCATCAGCTTTTACTACTGGGACGGTTGAGAACTCCGATTTATCGGAGTATAAACCCACACGGTCGTTAATAGACCTTAGCATCAGGACAACCGCAAAAACTTGTAATAAATAAGCCAAAAAATAGACTTTCTATAAATGGCTCTATCATAGAAACTGCAGTTATTTAGCTGTAGTTTTTATGTTCGAAAAAACCGAAAAAACCTCCCTAGAAGCGAGTGCGTTCCAGGGAGTAGCCCAAAATGAGGCAAAAAACATGAGTGAGCGGATCGAAGACTTTCTAGAGTATTCGCGCTACGAATTAAACTTCTCGCCGGTAACGATCATAAAATATCGTGATTCTTTGCGAAGCATGATAAAAGATTTGGGGGATAAGTCGGTGGAACAATACGAAGTTCAAGAGTTTGTGAAAATGAAGCGTTTAATGATGGACAGGGGATTGAGCGAAGCAAGAATATCAGGCGTGGTTTATGCGGTGAGAAGTTTTTTGCTATATTGCAAAAGTTTTTTGAAGCTTGAAGTTTTGGAACCCAAACAAATACGTCCGCCGAAAAGATTTAAGCGAGAGGTAATATTTCTCACGAAAGAGGAAATCGAAGCTTTTATAAATACAATCAATATAAAAAGATGGAATGGTTTGCGATTTAGGACACTGGTTGAGGTTCTTTTAGGAACAGGGATGAGAATAGGGGAAGTTTTATCACTAAATCGCAAAACTATCATCTGGGAAAAAAGGGAAGCGAAAATTATTGGCAAAGGCAATAAAGAAAGAACGGTCTTTTTCACGAAAAGATCGCTTGAATGGATCACCAAGTATCTCGAGAGGCGAAACGATACGCACGAGGCAATATTTGTAACCAAGGCGCCAATCAACCGGCTTGCAGTGGCTGACGTCTGGCGATTTTTTGATAGGCACCGGAAATTGGCAAAAATAGACAAAAAGCTCACGCCCCATATTCTTCGTCATACCGTCGCCACAAATTTAGTTTTCAATGGTTGCCCAATTGTTCACGTCAAAGAGATTTTGGGTCATGAAAGGCTGGATACGACCTGCAAATATTATCTAGGCGTGGACAAGGAGAAGGCAAAAAAGGCACATAAGCAGTTTTTGAATTTTATTTGACATACTTGATTATCGAAAGATGTTTAGAATTATTTTTCCAATCAAAAACTTCGGCATAAAACCGAAGTTCTTGGGCGGGTACACCTGTTAGCCGAAATCGGTTCAGTACTAGAAACCTTCTAGTAAAGACTTCAGACGAGTCTCAGCATGAATTTGCCAGTCCCCAGCAAAGTGGGTCGCCCCGACACAATCGCAGTGGGTCAGACAAGCTGGCGCTGCTTCAGGGCTGTCGATAATGATCAGCCTTGCCGATATCATTTAATATTATTTTAGGAGCTTGTCTAGAACAGCATAGGGATTTATGCTAATTCTATGACCGCTAGATTGATTAAAAACTCTAAACTAACGAATCGTCAAATTAACAAATTAATAGATTTCTTCGTTCTGGAAGTTACAGCC